>JACXTT010000075.1_pt1 | contig 140602 bp, 112 predicted proteins | sample 9270951 | NCBI WGS metagenome assembly JACXTT01 (sample SAMN15532306, study PRJNA645909) | rock metagenome | isolation source: weathered quartz diorite | place: Puerto Rico | collected 2017-06-21 | reverse complement strand
TTTTCTTTGGGTTACTTTTCTTTTGGACCAGCAAAAGAAAAGTGACTCGAGCTCCGGCAGGAGATCGAAACGCCCGCTGCGTAAGCGGCAACCTGGCCGCAGCGCCACATCAAGAAGCCAAAGCTCTGCTCACCTGCTTACGTTGTGGCCAGCGGCGAGAACCGCACCCTCTCCAGCGTGAAGGTGGCAATGCCCCACCCTCTCTCCCACAGGGACAACCTTCGGGTCGCCGGAGGGAGAGCGAGCTAAAGCTCGCACAGCCACAGCCAGGACCGGGGCCCCCCTCGCGCACAGGCTGCACCACACAAAAACGAAACGGGGCCCGCGATTTCGTCGCGAGCCCCGCCCCATGGACCTGTCCCTCAGGAAAGAGACAACCCCATCATCAACGCGCCTTCAGCAGATCCGCCAGGCGGTCCGGCTTGCCCGCGATCCGCTCCAGATGCGGATACTTCAGGCCGTCGTGGTAATCGATGCGCAGCGTCCTGTACTCGTCGAAGTTCTTCACCAGCAGCTCCACCGCCTGGTTCTTGTCCTTCGCCGCCGCCGTGATCGCATCCTTGATGGCGTCGCTGGAGTACTCCTTGCCGTTCACCGCGACCAGCTTCATGCCCGGCGACAGGCCGGCCTTGAAGGCGGGGCCGTCCCACAGCACGTCGGCGATGTCGCCGCCCTTGCCCACCGACACGCCCAGCGAGTAGGTGAGGTTGGCGCCGCCGAGGCGGGCCTCGACGGCCTTGGTCACCGCGGACGGCTTGTCGTTGTAGACCAGCTTCCAGCCGTTCGCCTCGAAGCCGCCGATCAGCGGGCCGTGGCCGTCCAGGCGGTCGCGCAGGTAGGTGGTCCAGTCATACGGGGTGATGTCGTTGAGCGTCTTCACCACGTCCTCGAACGTGTAGGTGTTGACGTCCCATTCGCCGTTCTTCATGCCGAAGAAGGCCCTCGCGAAATCATCGATGGAGCGCTTGTTGCCGGTGAGGTCGCGCAGCTTGCCGTCGACGTCGAGCCAGATCATCTGGCCGCCGGAGTAATAGTCCTCGCTCATCTGGTAGTTGCGATACGCCAGCGGGCGGCGCATCGCGATGATCGGGTCGTTGGTGGTGTCCTGGATGTTGCGCCACTGCTGCAGGCCCGGGCGGCCCTTGTCGTAGGTGGCGGCGACGTTGGCCAGCATGTCCAGCGCCTCGTCCTGCTTCCACAGGCCCGAGCGCGCGGCCATCACGTAGCCCCAGAACTGGGTCTGGCCTTCGTACACCCACAGCAGGCTGTCCTGCATGGGCACGTTGAAGTTCGGCGTGGTGAGGTCGGCGCCACGACGGTACTTGCCGTCCCACGAGTGGTTGAACTCGTGCGAGAGCAGGTCGCGCATGACGACGTTCTTGTCCCACTCGGTGAAGTAGCCGGTACCCACGCCGTTCTCGCTCGAACGGTGGTGCTCCAGGCCGTTGCCCGACATCTTGTCGCTCAGCGAGAACAGGAAGTCGTAGTGATTGTAGTGGTGTGCGCCATACAGCTTGTACATCTGCTGCACCAGGTTCTGGTGCACCTTCAGCTGTTCGGGCTTGATCTCGAGGAACTTCGCTTCGTCCGCCACGATGTTGATGAACACCGGCGTCTGCGCGCCCGGATCGAGGTCCACGCGCTTGAAGTACTTGCCCGCGTAGATCGGCGAGTCGACCAGATCGTCATAGTCGATCGGCTTGAAGCTCACCGTGTCGCCGCTGCGCGAGGCCATTTCCAGCGCGCTGCCATACTGCCATCCGGCCGGGAAGGTCACGGTGGTCTCGGCCTTGATGCGGCTGGCGAAATAACCCGCCGGATACATCGACACCGAGTTCCACTGCAGGTTGAGCATTTCCGGCGTCATCACCACGCGGCCCTGCCGCATGTCCTGCGCGGAGAGGAACTGGAACTCCACTTCCACGTTGTTCGCGCCTTCCGGCACGTCGACATGGAACGCGAACACGTTGAGCGGATCGCGCTTCCACGGGATCACCTTGCCGTTTGCCTTCACCACCAGGCCGGCCAGCTTGTCGATCGAGCCGGTCGGCGAATGGTTGCCCGGCAGCCACTGCGGGTACAGCAGGGTGAGCGGACCGGCCTTCGCCGGCACCACCTCGCGCACGCGGAACACGCGATGCGCAATATCGGTGGCATCGACGTTGATCTTCAACACGCCATCGAACGGAATGTCCTGTGGCGCGGGCACATCGGCGAGTGCGGCGAAACTGCCCAGGCCCATGGCCGAAGCGAGGATGGCGGAAGCGAGACGCGAGGCTTTCAAGAGGTTCTCCTAGGAAAATCCGTGCAGCGAAACACGAAGCTGCACGAAACATGAACCTCTGATGCTAGTGTGCTTAGGCACATCGCACCCCCTGCCATAGGTCATGGCGATGTCTGAACCTCGCCCGTCCCACAGAATGTCGCACCTGCTATGTGCGCGTTAAATGCCCGTATCCTTTCGTGACCGCGATCCCCACGCGGACCAGTGCGACCTTCCCCCTTAGGCGCCGCACTGGAATCACAAGAAAATGATGGAGCACTCCATGAACAAGACTTTGTTTGCGGCCGTCTTGGCCGTCGCTGCCGTTTCGCCGTTTGCCGCCAAGGCCGACGAGAGCAACCAGCTCGACAACTTCTTCGTCGCCGGCAACCTCGGCCAGAGCAACTACCGCATCGGCGGCATCTCCGACAAGAGCGACGCGTTCTACAACGTGCGCTTCGGCTGGCGCTGGAACGGCATCGTCGGCGCCGAACTCGGCTATGCCGACCTCGGCAAGGCGAAGAATGACGCCGACTTCGTCAGCACCTGGGCCAAGCCCCGCGTCGCCCAGCTTGGCGTGACCGCCAAGTACAACTTCTACAACAACTGGTACGTCACCGGCCACGGCGGCTACCTGCGTTCGCGCACCACCGCCGGCGTCACCGTGGGCAACGTCTCCGCCTCGGAAAAGAGCTGGAACAACGGCTGGTACGCCGGTGCAGGCGTGGGCTACGACGTCACCAGGAACGTCAGCCTGGCGCTGAACTACGACAACTACCACGTTAAGTACGGCCGCGCTGGCTCCAGCGAGTCGCAGCTGAACACCAACATCGCGGCCTACTCGGCTTCGGTGGAATACCGCTTCTAAGCGTTGCGGTAGGTGAAATAAGAAAACGGCCGCGCAAGCGGCCGTTTTTCTTTGGAAGCGATTTTTTTGTGGGAGCGCACCCTGTGCGCGACGACCCACGAAGCGGTGAAGCGGATTCCTCGTTTGCGCGAAGACCGCACGCACTGTTACATCCAACCTCCGCGGTCGCGCACAGGGTGCGCTCCCACAGGGACGGCGCGCGTCTCGCCTTACAGCTTCTCCAGCTTGCTATGCCGCATGCCGTAGCCAAGGTAGATCACCATGCCCAGGCTCACCCAGATCAGGAACACCTTCCAGGTGATCGCCGGCAGCTCGGACAGCAACCAGATCGAGAAGGCGATACCGATCAGCGGCACCAGCGGCACCAGCGGGGTGCGGAACGCGCGCGGCAGTTCGGGCTTGCGCTTGCGCAGGATCAGCACCGAGCTGCAGATCACGATGAAGGCCGACAGCACGCCGATGTTGACCAGCTCGGCGACCTTCTGGATCGGCGTCGAACCCGCCACCAGCGCGGTGAACACACCGAGCGCGATGGTCGGGCGGTGCGGCGTGCCATAGCGCGGATGCACGTGGGCGAACCAGCCCGGCAGCAGGCCATCGCGTGCCAGCGCGTACCAGATGCGCGATGCGCCCAGCATGAAGGCAAACAGCACGCTGATCAGGCCGAACACCGCCGATACCGACACGGTCAACGCGACCCAATGCAGGCCCAGGCCCTTGAACGCATCGGCCACCGGTGCATCGGTGTTGAGCGTGGAGTAGTGCGCGATGCCAGTCAGCACCAGCGACACGGCCAGATACATTGCCATCGAAATGCCGAGGGACAGCAGCACCGCGCGGGGCAGATCACGCTGCGGATTCTTCGACTCTTCCGCCGCCGTGGTGAGCGTGTCGTAACCGAACACCGCAAAGAACACGACCGCTGCCGCCGTGGCGACGCCCGAGAAACCGAAGTGCGACACGCCATCGGCGCCGGTGATGCGCTCCGGAATGAACGGCACCCAGTTTGCTGGGTTCACGTAGAACACGCCCACACCGATCACCAGCGCCACCGCGGCGACCTTGATCGTCACCACCAGCGTATTGAAGCGTGCACCCCACTCGGTACGGAACGTGAGCAGGGCCGACACGCCCAACGTCACCGCCGCGGCGATCACGTTGAACACGTGGCCTTCGCCGGTGCCCATGGCGCCCTGCGCCCATACCGGCAAGTGAATACCCATGCTGGTGAGCGCCGACTGCACATAGCCGGACCAGCCGATCGCTACCACCGCCACGATCAGCGCGTACTCCAGCAACAAGTCCCAGCCGATCAGCCAGGCCGCCAGCTCGCCGAGCACCGCGTAGCCATAGGTATAGGCGCTGCCGGTGACCGGGATGAGGCCGGCGAACTCCGCGTAGCACAGCGCAGCAGCGGCGCTGGCAATGCCGGCGATCAGGAAGGAAACGACCACGGCCGGGCCCGCATTGAGCGCCGCCTGCTGGCCAGCCAGCACGAACACGCCGACGCCGATGATGCCGCCGATGCCGATCGCGGTGAGTTGCCAAAGGCCCAGCACGCGGCGGAAATCGCCACGCTTGCCGGCCTCGGCCTGCAGCATCTCCACCGGCTTGTGCCGCACCAGCTTGTTCAGGAAACCCATCCGCTCATCCCCGCAAAGTGAGCGGCGATCATAGCGAAAGCGCCCGGCGCTGCCACGCTGCAGCTGCGCGAGGGTGCCGCATCAGCCGGGAATGGCGCTGCCAGAATCAGCCTGCGCGGGCGTATGGATGGCCAGCCACCCGAGCACCAGGGCGCTCGCCGCCTGCACGGCGACCATGGCCGCGATGACGCCGGCATCCAGCGCCGACACGCCAAACCATCCGCCCGTGACCAGCGGAATGGCCGCGGTGACCAGGAGCCGCGCGAGCTCCAGCAGCACCCCGCTGCGCCTGCCCTCGGTGAGCACGCCCAGCGCCGTGAGGCTGAGCACGAGGAACATCGCATAGGCGGCCAGCGCAGCGGCCGGGAGGTGCTTGGCCAGGTCCAGGAACTGCACCGCCATCAGCAGCAGCAACGCGAACTGCACCAGGCTGTAGATGACCAGGCCGCGCGACAGCGGCGGCTGGAAGCGCTGCCGCTGGATATCGAAGTCCGGCTTGGGGAAGCGCTCGACGACGTCGGCCGGCCGCCAGCCCGGCGGCTTGAGCCAGACCAGCAGCTTGTCCCGCCAGCGCCGTGCATGCCAGGCGTCCTTGAACGTCACCCAGTACACCTCGACGTTCGCCCACAGCGGATTCCAGCTGCGCAGGGGCGAGCGGGTGCCGTAGATCGGCGGATCCTCGTCGTCCTCCTCGACGAAGCTGCCGAACAGGCGATCCCACACGATCAGGATGCCGCCGTAGTTCTTGTCGAGGTATTTGTCGTTCACCGCGTGATGCGCGCGATGGTTGGACGGCGAGCAGAACACGCGGTCGAACCAGCTCAGCCGGCCCACCAGTTCGGTATGCACCCAGAACTGGTACAGCAGGTCGACCAGCGCCACCACGGCGAACACTTCCAGCGGGTAGCCGGCGATCGCCATCGGCAGGTAGAACAGCCAGCCCAGCAGCACGCCGCTGCCGGTCTGGCGCAACGCGGTGGACAGGTTGTAGTCCTCGCTCTGGTGATGCACCACGTGGGCGGCCCAGAGGATGTTCACCTCATGGCCCGCTCGATGCAGCCAGTAGTAGCAGAGGTCGTAGAACAGCAGCCCTGTGATCCACACCCACACATGGCCGGACGACAACGAGAAGACCGCCAGGTGCTCCACGCACCAGGCGTAGATGCCCAGCGTCAGCACCTTGCTGAAGACGGCCACGACCTGGGAGATCACGCCGAGCCCGAGGCTGTTGATGGCGTCGCTGCTGTGGTAGATGCGACGTTTGCGCAGCTTGCCCACCAACAGTTCCAGCCCGATCAGGGCGAAGAACACCGGGGTTGCCCAGGAAATGATGGTGGCCTGCAGATTCACGTGAGATCGCCCGTCTGTCGGACCGAACGCGCCAGGCACCAGAGTGCCGCGTAATACGTCGCCAGTACCCACAGCGACGACAACGGGAGGGCGAGCCGGAACCGGTTCCAGGCCAACAGTGTATCGCTGAGCATGAACAGCAGCGCGCCCGCCGCCGCCCATTGCGCCGGCCCGGCCAGCCCGTCGCCGCCATGCACCCAGGCGCGTGCCACGGCCTGCCCGCCCATGCTGGTCAGCACCACCACGTAGACCACCACCGGGAGGTGGAGTGCGCCGGGCAAGGTGGGCCAAAGCGCCCACAGGTTGAGCAGCCCGTAAGCGAGGCAACCGAGCAGCGCGAGCAGTCTTGCGGCGAAGCGGGTGTCGTCGACGAGGGCCCGGATGAAGCACAAATGGCCCAGCAGGAAGGCCACCAGGCCGGCCACGAAGGCATCCACGGGGAGCATCAGGAGGATGTCGCCGACCAGCGAGAACAGCATGCCGATGGAGATCCATCGGCGGTAGACCACGGACACGGCTGGCTGTGCGTACCAGGCCGTCCAGAGGATCAGCAGCGTGGCCAGCGGCTTCGCCACCCAGTGCAGCACGTGCCAGCCGTCGACCAGACCAGGCACGCCGAAGGTACCGCCGACGATCGCGGCCATCGCGGCCAGCACGACCGCACCATCCATTCCGCGCAGCACAGTAGGCGCCATGGCGGCGTTTGAAACGGACATGCCTGGATTCCCCCAACCCCTGGTCGAATCCCAATCTTAGACCCTGTGCGCCCCCTTTCGCTCGCCGCGCCACGGCAGCCGGGCGGCCCCTCCCGCATGGGAAGGGGCGCCCGGCCGGACGGGGTGACCTCAGAACTTCGCGTTGATGCTGAAGAACACCTGCCGCGGCGCACCGGCCATCAGCGTCTGGTTCCAGCCCTGCGGGTCGGAGGCCACGTAGCCGTTGGTGCCGGTGGTGGCGAAGTACTTCTTGTCGAACAGGTTGGTGACGTTGAGGCCCAGGCTGAGGTCCTTCAGCACCGACAGCGCGCCGATGTCGTAGCTCACGCCCAGGTCGAACAGCCAGTACGAAGGCACCTCGGAATCGTTGAGGTAGGTGATGTAGCGACGACCGGTGTACTTGCCATCGATGTTCGCGCGCCAGCTGCCGTAGCTGTAGCTGAGGTCACTGCTGAACATCCAGCTCGGGATGCCGACCACGTACTTGCCGTCGGTCGCCACCACGCCGTTGTTGAGGTAGTCGTCCTGGTACTTGGAGTTGTTGTACGAGAGCGAGTTGAGCCAGCGCAGGTGTTCGATCGGGCGCCAGATCACCGCCAGGTCCATGCCGGTACTCTTCACCGAACCCACGTTGTTGAGGATGGCCGAGCAGGTCTGCACCGCACTGCAGGGTGACACGGCCAGCAGGCGGTTGGTGAAGCGCGTGTAGTACGCATCGGCCGAGGCCTCGAAGGTATCGCCATGCACGCGATAGCCCAGCTCGAAGGTCTGCGACTGCTCCGGATTGAGCGAACCCTTGCTGGCGTCGAACGCCGCCTGCGACTGGCTGAAGGGCAGGAAGCCGTAGGCCGCCAGGTTCTTGCTGTAGGAGGCATACACCTCCTGGTTCGCGTCGAGCTTGTAGTTGACGCCCACCTGCGGCAGGAATCCGTCGCTGGCGCGGATGCGTCCCTGCGCGAGCGCGCTGCTCGGCACCAGAGATTCGGCGCTGTTGGTGACGCCCAGCGCCTTCGCGCCGAAGTTCAGCGTCAGGCGGTCGTCCATGAAGCGGATCGTGTCCGATGCATAGGCCATGCGCGTCTTGCTGTCGTAGTGCTGGAAGAAGCCGCGCAGGAACGGCTCCTCGTTCTCATAGAAGTTGCTGAGATAGTTGTACGCACCCGTCAGGTAGAAGTAGTTGCGCTCCTGGTTGGTGGTGGCGTTCTCCGCCCAGAAGCCCACTTCGATCTCGTTGCCGCCCAGCGTGAACTGCAGCGAGCCGGTACCGCCGAAGCGGTCGAGGCCATAGTCGGTGGTACGCATGGACAGCGGCACCGTCGGCGAAGACGGCACGTACGGCGTGGCCCACTGACCTTCGCCGCGGTCGTCGTGATAGTAGGTGCCCAGGTTCAGCGTGGTGTGCTCGGCCAGGTTGAAGCTGCCGCTCAGGCCGGTCAGCGTGTCGCGTCGGATGCCGCCACCCGCGTAATAGGTGGAGTCGACCAGGTCATAGCCGGCCGGCAGCGGCGACAGCACGGCCGGATAGCTGCCCTTGCCGTTGTACGCGTTGGCGATCTGCACCGCCGTGTTCCAGTCCGGCTGCAGGTAGTCCCACTTCCAGCCGAGCGCCTTCTGGCTGGTGAGGGAGAGGTCCATGTAGTCGTATTCCTTGCGGCGCGACTCGTCGTAGAACAGGCTCACGCTGCCGCCTTCCCACTGGTACACCGACTTCAGGTTGACCTGGTTGGAGCGCTGGTCGCCGTAACCCTTCCACTTGTCGGTGGAGGCGTGGTCGTAGGACACGTACATCGAGAACCCGTGGTAATCACCCGTGTCCAGCCGCACGAAGGTGCGCGTGGTGGCATCCGAACCCAGCACCTGGTTGATGCGCGCACCGGCCACGGCATCCGGGTCGGCCGAGAAGAACTGGATGGTGCCGCCCAGGTTGGTGTTCGCCGCCGTGCCCAATGCACCCGCGCCCTGCGCCAGTTCCACCGTGCTGATGTTGTCGCTGCTGATCGCACGCGTCACCTGCAGGCCGGTGGTGGTGCCGTAGGTCATGTTGCCGAGCGGGATATTGTCCAGCGTGAAGCCGAGGCGGCTCTGGTCGAAGCCGTGCAGGGTGATCTGCGTGGACCACTCGTAGGCACCCCAAGGGTCGGCCGACTGGAAGTTCACGCCCGGCAGCTTGTCGATGGCCTTCAACGGGCTGGTGCCCGGCGCGAGCGCCTGGATGTCCTCGCTGGTGATCTTCTGCACCTGGCGGGTTTCACCGGAGGCCACCACCGAGACGGCGTCCATGGTCTTGGCCTTGTCGACGCTGGCCGCACCGTCGGCGCCAGCGGGCACGGCATCGTCTGCGAAGGCGACGCCAGCGTGGAGGGCGGCCAGGGTTGCAAGCGCGATCGCGGTCCTGCGAAGGGAAAGCTTGGGCATGACGAATCCTCGCGCGCGGATTCACCATGAATCCGCACGATCAAGTGATGGGTGTACAAGAGGGGGAAATAGCCGTCCGAACCACTCGGATGGCATCAGGAAAGCGTGAAGTTTTCGTGTGTATCCGCGATGACACACATATTTAAAACACGGCTGAAAACCGCGATGAATCACGCCTTTTTTGGTCAACGCTTACGCGTCTTCCCTTTTCTGGCGTTGCACGCTTTCCGCTGGCTGACGCCGAGGCGACTGCATCACCGCGTCGCTGCCACGCGACGCGCCATGGCGACGTCGCGTCAGCCGTGACGCGTCAACGATCGTCGACGGCCTTGCGCCCGATGGCCGGGTCGTCGGTAAAGAATGCATCGATGCCCGCATCGAGATAGGCGCGCATCTCGGCGATGGATCCGGCTTCGTTGAAGGTCCCGGGATCGCTGCCCTGCCAGAAGTTCTTCGCCTGGAATTGGTTTTCCGGGCGGAACGTATACGGATGCAGCTCCAGCTTCGCCGCATGGGCGTCGTGCACCAGCGAGGTGGGCTTGCCGAGCGTGCCATCCGGCGCGAGCGGGATGATGGCGCGGATATTCGGTCCGACCGCATCGGCATAGCTGGCGATGTCGCGCAGACCCTTCGGCGTCATCATGTCGCCATAGGTCAGCCTGCCGCCGCTGGCAACCACGTCGTACGGATGCTCATGGGCATCATCCAGCAGTTGCAGAAGCCGGATGTTCGGATGCGTGTTGCCCAGCTTGCCGCGCAGGTAGCGCAGATTGGCGATTTCGAACGACTGGATTTCCACCGGCGCCGTGCGCGTATACGCATGTGCGGCAAGGATGGCGAGCAGGCGGTCTTCCATCGGCAGGCCGGCCTTCTGGAAGTAGGTGCCGTGCTTGATCTCCGGAATGATCCCGATCACGCGGCCGCGTGTCGCCGACTCCGTGGCGACGAAATCGATGATCTCATCCAGCGTGGGAATCTGGAACTGTCCGTCGTACGCGGTACTGCGCAGCTCAGGCAGGCGTTCGCGCGCGCGCAGCGTCTTGAGTTCGTCGAGGGTGAAGTCCTCGGTGAACCAGCCGCTGACGGGGTGGCCGTCGATGGTCCTCGTGGTCTTGCGCGAGGCGAACTCCGGATGCTGCGCCACGTCGGTGGTGCCGCTGATCTCATTCTCGTGGCGGGCCACCGGCACGCCGTCCCGCGTCATCACCAGGTCGGGTTCGATGAAGTCGGCGCCATCGGCGATGGCCTTGCCGTAAGAGGCGAGCGTGTGCTCGGGTCGCAGCGCGCTGGCGCCGCGATGGCCGATCACCCGCACCTTCGACGCCAGCGGCGCCTCGTTGGCCTGCACGTTGCCCATGAACAGCACACCTGCCGCGACGACAACCCAGCTTAAACGAACCACGGCCATTCCCTGCTCCCTTGCGATGCGCTGGCACGATGATCGTTCATGGTGACCCGGCCGCATGTCGTTTCCTTGACATCGCCGTCGCGCGGGCGCGGCATCGCCATCATGAACAGCCAGGCATGACTGCCGGCAGGGGCGTGACTTACGGCCAATGGCCGGGTTCGTCCCGCGCAGTAACTTGCGGGCACCTACGCAAGGACACGGATCCCATGTTCTCCCTACTGTTTGCCGCCCTGCTCGCCAGCAGTCCCGCCACCGTCGACTGCCATGTCGGAGCCTACCGGCTGGCCGACGGCCGTTCACTGGACATTGGGCCCGCCGATGAAGGCGCCCTGCGCTGGCGCCGTATCGACGGCAGCACTGGCCAGCTGCGACGGGACCACGACGATGCCTGGAAGAGCAACTTCGGCTGGACCAGTCGTCCCGACGGCAAGGACGTCGTCTTCACCGATTGCGCCAAGGGCGAGATCCGCTTTGGCGGCCAGGCCGGCACGCGCATCCCGCTGGAAGTGCACGACACGGTCTTCACCGGCGAAGGCGGCACGCGGCTGGTCGGCCGGCTGATCCTGCCGCCAGGCCAGGGCAAGGTGCCCATCGTGGTGCTGGTGCACGGCTCCGAACACGACTCGGCACGCACCTGGGACCCCATGCAGCGCCAGTTCCCGGCCGAGGGTGTCGGCGCGTTCGTCTACGACAAGCGTGGCACCGGCGATTCGGGTGGCGAGTACACGCAGGACTACAGCGTGCTGGCCAACGATGTCGCGGCAGCGCTGAAGGAAGCCCGTCGGCTGGCCGGCCAGCGCGCCGGCCGCGTTGGACTCCGCGGCGGCTCGCAGGGCGGCTGGGTGGCGCCGTTGGCCGCCACGCGCACCAAGGTGGACTTCGTGATCGTCGGCTACGGCCTCGCCATCTCGCCGCTGGAGGAAGACCGCGAAGCCGTGGCCTTCCAGTTGAAGCTGAAGGGCTATGACCAGTCGGTGATCGACAAGGCCTGGGAGCTTTCCGATGCCGTCGGCCTCATCCTTTCCAGCCAGCTCACCGAAGGCTTCGACCAGCTCGACGCGGCGCGCGCCAAGTACGGCAAGGAACCCTGGTACAAGGATGTGCGCGGTGACTTCAGCTATCTGGTACTGCCCATGAGCAATGCGGATATCCGCGAGAAGGGCAAGGCGTACATGTTCCACACGCCGTGGCATTACGACTCGATGGCGGTCCTGAGCAAGCTGCATACGCCGCAACTGTGGATGCTCGGTGGACTCGACATCGACGCACCGAGCGGTGAAACGCTGCGCCGCCTCGCCAGCCTGCAGGCGAAGGGCCTGCCCATCACCACGGCGCTGTTCCCCACGGCCGAGCACGGCATGACCGAGTTCGAAACCGATCCGAACGGCGAGCGTGTCTCCACGCGGTACTCCGCGGGCTACATGCAGATGGCCATCGATTACGCGAAGGGAGCCCTGCACGCGCCGTATGGCGAGAGCCGCGTCGTCGCCCCCACGCGCGCTCCCCTGTAGGAGCGCACCCTGTGCGCGATGGGCAAACCTCGGGCTGGCCCGGATCGAGCCGGCAGAAACGTATCAGCTGAAATCGACCGCGGCGCTTCGGTCGCGCACAGGGTGCGCTCCCACACGGTGACCGGTGCACGTCACTCTCTGCTTCAGCGCTTGTCCGCTTTCACCTGCTTCAGCCACGCCTCGTAGGTCGGCCGGTCCACCGGCACGCCGTCAGCATTGCAGCTGCCCAGCTTGCACAGCTCCTCGCGGATGCGCGGAGTGTGCTGGACGATCACGTGGAAGATGGCGTTCTGCTCCAACTCGCCATGGAACGCCGCCGCGCCGGGGCCGTTGGCGAAGATCGCCACGTCCTCGCCGCCGTGCGTTTCGCCCTTCATCGGCAGGATGGCTTCCTGCATGTAATCGGGATCGTTGGTCTTCACCTGGGCGAGGTCGGGGCGGCCCTTGGTGTTGTACGAGTAGTCGTGCGGGTTGTGCGGGAAGCGCTTGGGGCCTTCCGGCTGCACGTCGCTGGCGCCGGTGTAGCCAGGGCCGTTCGCAAAGCCCAGCGTCGTGTACGGCTTGCCGCCCGCGTCGCGGGCGAGCCCTGCGCCACCTTCCTCGTCGTAGCTGTCGGTGTGGCCCTGCACCAGGCCCAGGATGTCGTTGCCACGCTTCGGATAGCCGGCAAAGGTCATGGTGTGGCTGTGGTCGGCGGTCACCACGATCAGCGTGTCGCGCGGATCGGTGTGTTGCAGCGCGGCCTCCACCGCGTCGGCAAACGCGATGGTCTCGTCCAGCGCGCGATAGGCATTGCCGGCGTGCAGGGCGTGGTCGATGCGCCCGCCTTCCACCATCAGGAGAAACCCGTTCGGGTTCTGCTTCAGCACGTCGATGGCGCGCGTGGTCATCTCGGCGAGGCTGGGCTCGTCCAGTTTGCCGGCGACGCGCTCGTGTTCGTAATTGAGGTGCGAAGGATTGAACAGGCCGAGCAGGCGCGATGTCTTCGCCGGATCGATCGCCTGCAGCTGCTGGCGGTTCCACACATAGGCACCGTCCGGATGCCGTTGCTTCCACTCGCCGATCAGGTCGCGCCCGTCCAGGCGCTGGCCCACCATGCCGCGAACGACCGGATCGTCTTCGCCGGCGCGCATGAACTCGGTGCGTCCGCCGCCCATGGCCACGGTGAGGCCGCCGGCGCCCGGGAAGTCGGTCAGCTGCGCCGCGAAGTCCTTGCAGCCCTGCGCCCTGGCATCGGCCGTGAGGTCGGCATCCACTTCCCAGTTGCGCTCGGGCAGATGACCATAGGTGGCCGCTGGCGTGGCGTGGGTGATGCGGGTGGTGGTGATGGCGCCGGTGCCCATGCCGGCGGCGGCGGCGAGTTCCAGCGTGCTCACCAGCTCCTGCCCGCGGGTGGCGGCGCAATCCTGGCGACGCGGCACCTGGGACACGCCGATGAAGCCCGCGCGCGTCTTCACGCCGCTCATGATGGCGGTCATGGTGCCGGCGGAGTCGGGCGTCTGCTGGTCGGTTTCATAGGTACGGCTCAGGGCGCTGAACGGAAAGCGCTCGAAGCTGAGGCGGTAGCTTTCGCCGTCCACGCCCTTGAGCTGGCCTGCGCGCACGTGGGCCGCCGCGATGGTCGGAAGGCTCATGCCGTCGCCCAGGAACACGATCACGTTCCTGGCGCGCTGGTTGCCGGTGCCGGCCTGCGCGGAAAGCTGCGCGGCCGCGGCTGCGCCGTTGCGGAACCACCATTGCGGGGTTTCGCCCCCGGGGCGCTGGATGGAAGGCACCTCGATCGATGCGCTCGTCGTCGCCCCGGGAGCATGCGGGACCGTTTCGCTCGCGCAGGCGGTGAGCAGCGACATCGAAACCATGTACAGGGCATGGCGCACCAGCGGCGTCGGACGAAGCATCGGCAATTCCTTCTCCATGAAGACCAGCCGCCCATCATAGCGGCGTCGCAAGAAATTGCCGTGACAGCGCCAGGCGGCACCCGATGCTAGCCTCGCGCCATGAAGCGACGCCTCCTGCCGTTGTCGATCACCGGACTGCTGTGCTGCCTGCCGGCGCTGGCCATCGCGGGCGACGCGCCGACCGGGCTGCAGCAGGACGTGGTGTTCCAGGAGTACACGCCGCTTTCCAGCAGCACGGAACTGTTGCGACGGCTGGTCTCCCCGATCAATGCGCAAAAGCTCCTGCACCAGGTGCGCACCACCGGAGCCTCGCTCCGTGAACAGCCGGTGGATCTGGCGCAGGAGCGATTTGCCCTGTACGTGCCCACCCAACCGCCGCCCGGTGGCTATGCCCTGCTGGTCTTCGTTCCGCCGTGGAACGAGGCGAAAGTGCCGCCGCCCTGGATACCGGTACTCGAGCGGCGGGGCGTGATCCTGGTAACGGCGGCCAGGGCCGGCAACGATGCCAATGTGCTGGACCGGCGTGATCCGCTCGCCCTGCTGGCGGCCGCGAATGCGATGTCGCGTTATCGCGTCGATCCGCGGCGCGTGTATGTCGGTGGATTTTCAGGTGGCTCGCGCGTGGCGTTGCGAGTGGCCCTGGGTTATCCCGACCTCTTCCATGGGGTCTTGCTGGACGCCGGCAGCGACAGCATCGGCGACCAGGTTCCGCTGCCGCCATCCGACCTGCTGCAGCGGTTCCAGGCCGCGACGCGCATCGTCTACCTCACCGGTGGGCGTGACGCCGCGCGCCAGGAGGCGGACCGCGAGAGTCGCCAGTCGATGAAGACCTGGTGCATCACGGACGTCGATGTCCGCGCGATGCCCGGGACCGGGCATGAGCTCGCCGATGCTGCATCGCTGGAACGTGCACTGGATTCGCTTGACCGTCACGACCCGCCGGACGAGGCCAGGCTGGCCTCATGCCGCGCACGCATCGAAAAGGACATGGCCTCGCAACTGGGCGCGGTCGATGACTTGCTCTCGCGTGGCGATCGCGATCGTGCGCGCAGGCAGCTGGAGCAGGTCGATGCCCGCTTCGGCGGCCTGGCCGCACCCGGGAGCATCGAACGGATGCAGTGGCTCGACGCCGCGGCGCCCCGGTGACCCGACCCGCGCCTCAGGGCTGGCCGTCGAAGACCGGCGTGCCCTGTGCGCTCCAGTGGAACGGTTCGACGTAGGGCGCGCGCCGCGCGGTGCACTTCCAGCCGGGTCCGCCGTTGGCGTGGTAGATGATCCAGTCCTGGCCGTCCGGGGAGGTGTAGAAGCCGTTGTGGCCTGTGGCGTACACGCCACGCTCCGCCGAGCCGTGCAGCACTGGACCGGGCGACTTGCGCCACGACGAGGGTGCCAGCAGGTCCGCATCACCCACCGCCTCGAGCAGGCCCAGCGCGTAGTCGTCGGACCAGCAGGCACTCGCCGAGTAGGTGAGGAACACCTTGCCACCCGGGCCCTCGAGGAACTCGGGGCCTTCGAGGATCTTGCGGTCGCCCTGCATTTCCCAGCTGTAGGTGGGGTGCGCGATGTCCACCTGCGGCTCGCCCAGCGTCCACGGATTGCTCATCGGCGCGATGATCAGGTCGCTGTGGTCCTCCACGTAGGCGGAGTACACGAAGTAGCGCTTCCCACCGTGATCGAACACGGTGCCGTCGATGCCCGGCAGGTGCGTCTTCAGCATGCCCTTGTCGATCCACTCGCCCTGCGTGGGATCGGCCGATGCGTTCTCCAGCACGAACACATGCCGATGCGCGTCGTCGTTGTGCGCCTTGTCCACCGCGGTGTAGTACAGGTACCACTTGCCATCGAGGAAATGCAGCTCGGGTGCCCATACCGAGGCGGAGTTGGCGCCTTGGGCCGGCGGTCGCCATACGACCACCGGCCTCGCCTCGCCCAGGCGGGTGAGGTCGGTGGTCTTCCACAGCGAGATGCGGTCACCCTGCGTGTTCGTGTAGTAATAGACGCCATCGCGCTGGGCCACCCACGGGTCAGGGCCCGAAGGCAGCAGCGGGCCCCTGGGCCTGGCCGGCAGCGCCTGCGCCGACGCAGCGAGCGCCAGGCAGGCCAGGCCGAGCATCGTTCGCGGCATACTCATCACGGTTTCCCCGCCGGCGCCTGGCCGTCCATCTGCAGGTAGTCGACATCGAGCACGTGTTCGCCGCCGTCGACATCGATGGTGTTGAAACCCGGCAGCAGGTTTGCCTGCACGCTGATCTCATGCCAGCCGTCGGTCGCCTCGCTGGCGCGTGGCGTCGCTGCACGCGCTCCGTTGACCACCAGCGCGGGCTGCGCCGCGAGGCCGAGGTCGGCGTAGCGCACGGTGAGGGCATGCGTGCCGCCCGTACTGTTGACCACGAAGCGCAAACGCGCCTGCGGGCCGGCGCCCAGGCGCGCCTTGCGCAGATTGGATGCCTTGGGATCGGGCACCGCCACCGCGCCCGTGAACGCTGCATCTTCCGCTTCATAGCGGTTGAACGGCAGCGTCGCCGCGCGATAGAGGATTTCGTTGCGCGAGGCATGCGCCGGCGCATCGGCCACCGACGAGCTGGTGACGTGCAACAGGCTGCCGTCCCCGCGCAGCAGGAGTTCCTGCGTCCAGCCCGCGTGGATATTGCCGGTGAGCTTCTGCACGGGTGCGCGCACCTCCCACCACGGGCCGCGACCCGAGGCGTTGTTCCAGTACAGCGTGCGGCCGCCTTCGTCGCCACCGCCACCGGCTCGCTGCGCCGAGATCACGATCACGCCCTCCGGCCCGCCCAGCGGGAACCAGCGCACCACCGGGCAGGCGGCGGGCCAGAAGCCCGACAGCGTCATCACCGGTTCGCCGTGCCGCTGCGGATCACCCCAGTCGAGGCCATCGCGGCTGAACTTGATGAACACCTGGCCGTTGTCCGGGCCATCGATGTTCTCGTAGGTCATCGCATAGCGCTTGTCCGCGAGGCGGGTGACGATGGCCATGCCGGGACGCTGCACGCCGCCGGGGATCGCCACGTCGCGCACTTCCTGGCCCCAGTGCCGGCCGCCGTCTTCTGAGACCTTGTGCGCCAGCAGCTGGTTGTAGCCTTCGGCCTTGTGCTGCTCGGTGGAGTAGTAGGCCACCAGGCGGCCGTCGTCGAGCACGTGGATGTTGGATTCCCACACGCCCTTGTTGTCCTTGTCCTCCGGTCGCCCGCCGCCCTTCACGATGGAACTGCGGTAGCGCCAGGTCTTGCCGCCGTCCTGCGACACGTACACCTGCAGGTCTTCGGTGACGACGTGGCCCTTCGCGTCATTGCCGGTCGCATTCGCCGACAGCACCAGCGCGCCCGCAGGAAGGTCCCCGCTTGGGCGTTCGAGCTCCATGATGTGCGGCTGCCAGCGCAGCTGCCAGCTCTTGTCCGACGCGTGCGCCTGGTCGGTGAGGTCCATCAGGAAATGCCAGGTGTCGCCGTGATCACGGCTTTCCCATAGCGGGATGCCACCCATGCCGTTCTGTTCGAATACCATCAGCAGGCGTCCGCGATCCTGCGCGGCACCATGTTCGACGCGCGCAATGGACACGTAGCCGGTGCCTTCGGCCAGGCGCGTGCCGAGCGCCTGCTCGGGTGCCTCCTGGGCATGTGCGGCACCGGCCAGCGAAACAGCCAGTGCCAGCATCGCCAGCGGCTTTGTTGCGATCTTCATGCGTGCTCCTCGATATCGACGGAGGCGCGCCCTGCCCTCCAAAAAAAGTGGCGGAACGACGGCGTTGCCGGCCGTCGCCCGCCAAGTGGGAGAGAGCGTTACATCTTGAAGCGGAGGCCCAGGCCGTAGGTGCGGTCCTGGTAACGGACGTCACGCGGACGGGTGTCGCCATCACCCCAGTACTGGTGCAGGTCCGCGCCAAAGATGTTGGTCGCGTTGAACACCACGGTGAAGTACTGGTTGATGTCGTAGCCCAGCGAGAAGTCGACCTGGTTGGCCGGCTTGATCTCGTCGTTCACGCCCGCCACGGTCGGCTGGTTGAAGCCATCGATGAAGCGGCTGCGGTAGTTGTAGGCGAGACGTGCGGACCAGCCGAACTTTTCATACATGAGCACGGCGTTGCCGTTGTTCTTCGATACGTTCTGCAGCGGCGAGGTGACCACCGGGCCGCCGATGTACTGCGGTGAACGGGTGGAGCCGTCGATGTAGGTGTAGTTGAACTGCACGCCCAGGCCGTTGAACGGTTCCGGCAGGAAGTCGAAGAACTGCTGGTAGGCGAATTCACCGCCGAACAGGTGGCCCGAACCCGCGCTCTGCGGCGAGTTGAGCTGGTACGGCTGGCCGCCGATGGTCACGTCCGTCACGTAGTTCTGGATGTAGCCGTTGATGTCGCGGTAGAACAGGCCACCGCTGACATAGCTGGCGGGCGCGAAGTACCACTCCAGCGAGGCGTCGTAGTTGTTCGACTTGATCGGCTTCAGGTCCGGGTTGCCGCTGCTGGCGATGCCGGCGCGGTTGATCGTGCCCGGGTTGAGCGACAGCGACGGGTTCAGCTGGCCGAAGCCCGGGTAGGTGAGCGTCTTGGCGGCCACCAGGCGCAACTGCAGGTTGTCCTTGATGTGCAGGTTGAAGCTCGCATTCGGCAGGTAGACCGGCGCGCTGGTGTTCGCCGACAGCGGCGAGTAGATGTTGGTCGAGGCGTCGTAGGAGAACGCATCGAGGTTGCGCTTCACCCGTTCGATGCGCATGCCCAGCAGGCCGTCATACGGCAGGCCGAACATCTCGTTGCCGTAGGCGAACTGGAAGTAGCCCGAGTACGACTTCTCGTCGATGTGGTAGTAGCGGCCCGGGTTTACCGCGGCCAGGCCGGTCGGCAGGCCGTACAGCTGGCGGATCGAGTCGGCGTTGTTGACGAGGTAGTTGTAGCAGCCGCTCAGCCAGGTGGCCGGGATCGCGTCGGTACTCGGCTGGGTGCAGAAGTAACCGTTCGGGAAGCGCGCGATGACCTGGTTGGCCGGGTTCGGGTTGGCCGAGATGGCGCCCGTGCCACCCGGCGGCGGCGTGGAGACTTCCACGCTGCCGGTGTATTCGGCCTTGTGGTCCGAATAGCGCAGGCCGAAGTCGACGTACTGGAAGAAGCTGCCGTTGAGGTCGTAGGTACCGTCACCGCGCCAAGCGGTCTGCGTACCACGCTGGTTGTTCCAGGTCTGGAACAGGCCGTTGAGGTAGTACTGCGAAGGATCGTTGGCCGGGTTTCCCGCCAGCGCCCAGCTGTTGCCGCCGTTCCACACGGTGGTGATCGGCGCCTTCAGGAAGGTGTCGATGATGAAGGTCTGGTCGTGGAACGAGCTGGAGTTGAACGACAGGTCGGTCGACAGGTTCAGTCGGTCGCCGTGCCACTTCGCCCCGATCGAGTTCTGGATGTCATGGCCCCACTGCTGGTGCGCCTGCGTGCTGGTGGCCGCATAGGTGTTGCCGGTCCAGCTGCCGCTGGTGGCGTCGCAGATGGTCTGGCCGTAGTAGGTCGAGCCGGTGAGCTGGTTGGCGTAGCAATGGTTGCCCACCGTCACCGAGGTCGGGTTGACCGAGCCGACCGGGAAGCTGAAGTAGAACGGCTGGTTGTAGCTGTCCGAATCCCAGTCGTACAGGCCTTCGACGTAGACCTCGGTGCTGTCGTTCGGCTTCCACTCCAGGGCGTAGTTGAATTCCTGGCGCGTGCGGTCGCCGATGTTGTAGTCGGCGCCGAAGCCGTTCGGCATGGAGATGAGGTTGCCGTCCGAGCTGCGGATCGGCGTTCCGTTGCTGCCGGTGAGCACCTTCGGGAAATCGTTCCACACGGCGTTGTAGGCGTAGTGTTGCTTGTCGTAGCCCACGTTCATCAGGGCGCCGAACTCGCCGATGTCGGTCTTCCAGCGATCACTCAGCAGCAGGCTTCCGTTGGGATCGGTATGGCCGCCGTACTCGCTGTGCGTCTCGGTGAAGGTGGCGGCCGCCTTGGGGCCGTCGAAGTCGAACGGACGATACAGCTGCATGTCCACCAGGCCCGCGATGCCGCCGGTCGGCAGGCTCGCCTCGCTGGTCTTGTACACCTGCACGGTCTTCACCGCCGTCGCCGGCAGGTTCTGGAACGCGAACGAACGGCCCACGCCGCTGAAGATCTCGCGACCGTTCAAGGTGGTGATCACGTTGGGCAGGCCGCGGATCACCACCGAGCTGGTCTCGCCCTGGAAGCCCTGCGCGATCTGCACGCCGGTGATGCGCTGCATGGCGTCGGCCACGCTGTTGTCCGGCAGCTTGCCGATGTCTTCCGCCACGATCGAGTCGACGATCATGCGCGAGTCCTGCTTGATCGACTGCGCGCTCTGCAAGCTTTCGCGCAGCGGCGTCACCACCACGCCGGAGAGGTTCACGGCGTTCTGGCTCGATGCTTCGGTACCGCTCGTGGTCGGCTTCTTCTGCGTGCCGGACTGGTTGGTCTGTGCGTCAGCGGTCTGCGCGTCGGTGGTCTGCTGCTGGTCGACCGGCACCGGCGCCGGTGCATCGGTCGCGTGGGCGGTGGCGAACGTCGCGGCGATCATCGTCGCGAGCAGGGTCATGGGTATGCGATGGCGATACATGGGTGAAGCCTCCCCTCAGAGGTCAGTCGTGTGCCGCCGGTGGAGCCGGCGACTGTCGTTGTGCAATGCCGTGGCGGGACGGCGAATCGATAAGGCGTGCATCAGTGCGTCTTGCTGCTGGCCTGCGCGGGAACCATCACCGCTTCGGCAGGCACTACGCCGCGCGGCGCGTGGGACAGCGCGCGGAGAATCTCGGCTTCGCGTTGGCGATAGGGCGTGCCATCGCCGTGCAACAGGTCGTGGAACCACAGCGTCGGCGGCTGCTGCGTGTACGGACGCAGCCAGGAGTCCCACGGCATGATGGTCTGCGACTTGCCCTCCACGAAGCCCCAGTTCACCATGCCGACATCCAGCTTCTTGGCCAGCGGCAGCACACCGTCGATGGTGGAACCCGCGCCGCGCGCCATGTATTCGGTGCAGATCAACGGACGGCCGTAACCCTTGAGCTGCCGCACGCGGCTGGCGAACTCTTCCGGCCAGCCGTAGTTGTGGAAGCTGATCACGTCGGACTGCTCGATCTGCGTGCGTTCCACCGCATTGAGCTTGGCCGGATCGGACCAGTCGTCGTCATGCCACACGCCGCTGGTGAGCGGCTGCGTCGGCGACGCGCTGCGCGCCCAGCTGAACACCTGCGGCAACAGCTTGGCGACCAGCGCCACCTTGTCCCTGGGCTCCTTCGGGTCGTAGTTGCCGCCGCCCGGGTTGTCCGGCTCGTTCCACACGTCCCAGGCGAGGACGCGCGGGTCCTTGGCGAAGCTGCCGACGATGTCCTTGACGTAGTTTTCCAGGCGCGGGTACTGGCTCGGGTCGGTCATCGCCACGCCCGGGCTCTGCACCCAGCCGGAGTTGTGCACGCCCGGGATCGGCGGGCGCTGCGGGCCCAGCTTCGGCTCCGGGTCCCAGCACGAATCGAACAGCACGAAGATCGGCTTGATGTCGTGCCTGGCGGCGATCGCCAGGAAGCGGTCGATGCGCTGCTTGAAGCCGGCCGGATCCTGCTGCCATAGCAGGTCGTGCAGGAACACGCGCATGGTGTTCATGCCCAGCTTCTGCGCCCAGCCGAGTTCGAGATCGATGCGCTCGGCATCGAACGTATCGGCCTGCCACATCTCAAGCTCGTTGATCGCGTTCGCCGGTACGTAATTGCTGCCCAGCGCCCACGGCTGCTTGTCGTACCAGGCCTTCGCTTCGACCGGCGTCCAGCGACCGGAGGCTTCGCGCGCCTGCGTCGGCGCCGCGAACGTCGCTGCCAGTCCCATGGCCATGGCCAGTAGTGCGTACTTCATAGCTCTCCTTCTTGGATCGCGCGGTCCGCCGCGCGAAGCATGGTTTGGCGCCTGGCGGCCCTGTCGCGAGACAAAGCGGCCCTGCGAGCGCCCTCGCGGGCGCCCTTGCGTCTGTCACTTGGTGCGTCAGCGCGCTCCGCGCGCTTACTCGGTGGTGAACTCGTACACGATCAGGTTGCGGTACTCATGACCCGGCTCCAGCCGGGCCGATCCGAACGACGCCTGGTTCGGCGTGTCGGGGTAAAGCTGCGGTTCCAGCACGAACGCGTCGCCCTGGCGATACACATGACCACCGGTGCCTACCGTCGTGCCGTCGAGGAAATTGCCGGAATAGAACTGCAGGCCGGGCTTGGCGGATTTCAGCGTCATCACGCGGCCCGACGCCGGATCTTCCACGCGCGCGACCACGCGCGGCGCGGCGGCTTCTTCGCGGCTGATCACCCAGTTGTGGTCATAGCCGCGGCCATTGAGCAGCTGCGGATCGTTGGTGCGGATGTCGCGTCCTATCGGCTTGCCCTGGCGGAAGTCGAACACCGTGCCCTCGACCTTGCGGATCTCGCCGGTGGGAATGGAGCCCGCATCGACAGGGAGATAAGCATCGCCCGCGATGGTGAGGCGCTCGTCCATCACGCTGCCCGAGCCTTCGCCCGAGAGGTTCCAGTACGCGTGGTTGCTGAGGTTGACGATGGTCGTCTTGTTGGTGGTGGCGCGGTAGTCGATGGAGAGGCGGTTGTCCTCGTCCAGCGTGTAGGTCGCGCTGACCTTCAGCTCGCCCGGATAACCCATGTCGCCGTCGGGGCTCACGTAGGTCAGCGTCACGCTGGCCTTGCCGCCGTCGTGCTTCACGTCGCCGACCGTCCACATCACCTTGTCGAAGCCGCGCGTGCCGCCATGCAGCGAGTTGGCGCCGTCGTTGACGGGCACGCTGAAGGCCTTGCCGTCGAGCACGAAGTGGCCCTTGGCGATGCGGTTTGCATAGCGGCCCACGGTGGCGCCGAAATACTGGGGCTTGTCCAGGTAGCCATCCAGCGACGCGTAACCGAGCGCGATGTTCGCGCTGTGCCCCTTGCGGTCGGCCACCTCGAGCGACTGCAGGCTCGCGCCCAGCGCGAGAATTCGCGCCTTGGTGCCATGGGTGTTGCTCAACACCACGGCGTCCACGCGCTTGCCGTCGGGCGTCGTGCCGAATGTTTCGCGCTTGGCGTCCGTCGCTGCGTGTGCCGCAGACAACGTCGCCAGCCAGAGAATCGAAGCCATCAAACCTGCACGCTGCATGTCCCCAGCATCCCCTTCGATGTATCACGAGTGCCGGCATGCAATCACATTGTATGATTATCGTGCAAGTGTTCCTGGGCACCAAAATTTTTCTTTGTGCAATGCGGCATTGCGCGCACTGGCATGCTCGACGGAGCGCCAAGGCAGGGTTTCCAAGGTGCGGGTCGGGCGGAGAGGTGTTGCGCGACCATGTAATCCAGATGACAACTTTCTGCACTGCGTCATCGCACGTTCCCGTCGCAGTCCGTCATGTCGGCCTCGTCGTACGAAGAAACGGTGCGAAACAGCTTGGCAGGCGCAGAGCAACTTGCTTATAGTCCGTTTGTATGACAAATGATTCGGGCGGCCCATTACCGCCCGCGCACGTACGGGCGCTCATCGCCAGAACCGGGGGTCAGAGGATTTCATGAAGAAGCCGATCGCAGTTCGCAGCCTGTATGGACATGTCATGCACGAACTGGGGCAACGCATCGTCAGCGGCAAGGTAAAGCCGGGCGAAATCCTCCCGCGCGAAGAAACCCTCGCCGAGAGCCTGCAGGTCAGCCGCACCGCGTTGCGCGAGGCGCTCAAGGTCCTTTCGGCGAAGGGACTGATCGAGTCGCGCACGGGCGTAGGCGCACGCGTGCTCGAGGAGCGCTACTGGAACCAGCTCGACGCCGACGTGCTCGCCTGGCGCTGCGCCTCCATGCCCACCGACGACTTCGTCGACAAGCTGGTGGAGATGCGCGAGATCATCGAACCCGCCGCCGCGGCAGCGGCAGCGCGTCGCCGCACCGCGCCGCAGCTGGCCGCCATCGAGGGAGCCTACAATGCGATGGATGCCGCGCAGACGCTGGACGAGTGGTCGCACGCCGACCTCCTGTTCCATGACGCCGTGCTGCACGCCACCGGCAATGAACTCATGCAGTCGTTGTTCTCGGTGATCGAAACCGCGCTTGGCACCTTCTTCACCCTGTCGGCGCGCAACGCCGGCAACTTCAAGTATTCGCTGCCGTACCACCAGAAGGTGCTCGAGGCGATCCGCCGCAAGCAGCCGGAAGTGGCGCGCAAGACGATGCAAAGCATGATCGCGGACTCGCACAGCAACCTGCAGCGTAGCCGCAGCAGCCGTAGCCGCAAGAAGGCCAGCGCGTGACCACGTCGCTCATCGGCCTCGACTGGGGCAGCACGCACCTGCGTGCCTACCGCTACGACGGCCATGGGCAGGTGGAAGAAAGGCGCGTGTTTCCGCATGGTATCCGCCGCCTGCCCGAAGGCGGTTTCGCCGAAGCGTTCGCTCAGGCCGTGCAGGACTGGCCGGACGTTCCCGTCCTGGCCTGCGGCATGGTCGGCAGTCGCAACGGCTGGAAGGAAGTGCCGTACCTCGACACGCCCACCAGCGTCGATCGCCTCGCGGGCGCACTAACCCGGCTGGAGACGCCGGGCGGCCGCAGCATTTACCTCATCCCCGGCCTGCGCGATCCGCAGCGACCCGACGTGATGCGCGGCGAGGAAACCCAGGTGGTCGGCGCACTCGCCACCTCGCCGTCGATCGGGCAGCGCGGCTGCCTGCTGTTACCGGGTACGCACAGCAAGTGGGTATCGCTGCGCGATGGCGAGGTCACCGGATTTGCCACCCTGATGACGGGCGAACTGTATGGCCTGTTGCTCCAGCATTCGATCCTCGGCGCACAGTTGCCCGAGAGCAGCGGAGACGAGCAGGCATTCCGTCGCGGCGTGGTCACGGCGCGCGAGAGCGACGCGGCCGGCGCGCTGTCACGCGTGTTCTCGGCGCGCACGCTGATGCTCGATGGCGTGCTCCCTCCCGCTTCGGTCGCCGACTACCTGTCAGGCCTGCTGATCGGTGACGAGCTGCGCATGGCGCTTGCCGCCGGCTGGCTCGACCCACCTACGCCGGTGCAGATGGTGGGAGAAGGCGCGCTGTGCGAACGCTATCTGCAAGCGGCTGCCGTGTTCGGCATCCACATCGAGTCGGCTCCCGACAACACCACGGCCCACGGTCTCTGGCGCATCGCCACCGAGGCCGGCCTGGTTTCCCCTTTGGCAGCGGCATGACCTTATGAAAGCCTGGCTCGAACCCCTTCCCCTTGTTGCGATCCTGCGTGGACTCACGCCTGACGAATCCGTCGATGTCGGCCACGCGCTCGTCGGTGCGGGATTCCGCATCCTGGAAGTGCCACTCAATTCACCGCAGCCTTTCGAAAGCATCCGTCGTCTGGTGGACGCGCTGGGCGACAACTATCTCGTGGGTGCCGGCACCGTGCTCGATCCGGCGAAGGTGAAGCCTCTCGCCGACGCCGGCGGTCGCGTGGTGGTGATGCCGCACGCCGACGTCGCGGTGATCCGCGCCGCCAAGGATGCCGGCCTCTATTGCGTGCCCGGCGTCGCCACCCCCACCGAAGCCTTTGCAGCGCTGGCCGCCGGCGCCGATGCACTGAAGCTCTTCCCCGCCGAACAGGCCAGCCCGGCCGTGCTCAAGGCATGGCGCGCCGTGCTGCCGGCCGGCACCGCCGTGCTCCCTGTCGGCGGCATCTCGCCGGACAACATGGCGCCCTGGCTCGCCGCCGGTGCGGCGGGCTTCGGCATCGGCTCCTCCCTCTATGCGCCCGGCCGCCCGGCCGGCGATGTTGCCGAGCGCGCGCGCGAGTTCGCCGACGCGTGGCAGCGTCACCTCGTTTCACAAGGATCGCCTGCATGAAGATCACTAGCCTCACCACTTATATCGTTCCCCCGCGCTGGCTGTTCCTGCGCATCGAAACCGATACCGGCATCGTTGGCTGGGGCGAGCCGATCGTCGAAGGCCGCGCGCATACCGTGGCCGCCGCCGTGGAAGAGCTTTCCGACTACCTGATCGGCAAGGATCCGCGCCACATCGAAGACCTGTGGAGCGTGATGTACCGCGGTGGCTTCTATCGTGGTGGCCCGGTGCTGATGAGCGCAATCGCCGGCATCGACCAGGCGCTGTGGGACATCAAGGGCAAGGATCTCGGCCAGCCCGTGCACCAGCTGCTCGGCGGCCCGGTGCGCGATCGCATCCGCGTGTATTCGTGGATCGGCGGCGATCGTCCGGGTGACACGGCACGCCAGGCGAAGGAGGCCGTGGCGCGTGGCTTCACCGCGGTGAAGATGAACGCCACGGAAGAACTGCAATACGTCGATACCTACGACAAGGTCGAGCAGGTCATCGCCAACGTGCAGGCCATCCGCGAGGCGGTGGGTCCGCACGTCGGCATCGGCCTGGACTTCCACGGCCGCGTGCACAAGCCGATGGCCAAGGTCCTGATGCGCGAGCTCGCGCCGTTCAAGCTGATGTTCATCGAAGAGCCGGTGCTGTCCGATCACCTGGAAGCCCTGCCGGAGCTCGCCGCCATTTCGCCGGCGCCCATCGCGCTGGGCGAGCGCCTGTACACGCGCTACGACTTCAAGCGCGTGCTGCAGATGGGTGGCGTGGACATCATCCAGCCCGATCCTTCGCACTCCGGCGGCATCACCGAGACGCGCAAGATCGCGGCGATGGCCGAAGCCTACGACGTCGCGCTCGCGCTGCATTGCCCGCTGGGGCCGATCGCGCTCGCAGCGAACCTGCAGCTGGACGCGGTGTGTCACAACGCCTTCATCCAGGAACAGAGCCTGGGCATCCATTACAACGCCGGCAACGACCTGCTCGACTATGTGCACGACCGCAGCGTGTTCGCCTACAACGAGGGTTTCGTGACCATTCCCGGTGGCCCTGGCCTCGGCATCTCGGTGAACGAAGAATACGTGGCCGAACGCGCCGCCGTGGGCCACCGCTGGCGCAACCCGATCTGGCGCCACGCCGACGGCAGCGTGGCGGAGTGGTAAGCATGACGGCCTTCGCCACCTATCCCAGCCTGGTCGATCGCCACGTCTTCATCAGCGGCGGCGCGACCGGCATCGGCGCCGCCTTCGTGGAACACTTCACGCAGCAGGGCGCGCGCGTGGCCTTCGTCGACATCGATCGCGCGAGCGGCACGCAGCTGGTGGAAGGCCTCGCCAAAGCCAGGCATCGCCCGCTGTTCCTGCCCTGCGACGTCACCGATCTCGAAGCGCTGCAGGCGTCCATCGACGCTGCGCGCGCCGCCCATGGCCCCATCGGCGTGCTGGTCAACAATGCCGCCAACGACGTGCGCCACACCTTCGGACAAACCACGGCGGCGGAGTTCGATCGCAACATCGCCATCAACCTGCGCCACCAGTACTTCGCCACGCAGGCCGTGCGCGAGGACATGCGCGCGCTCGGTGGCGGCTCGGTGATCTGCCTGGGTTCCACCGGCTGGATGAAGAAGAACGCCGGTTACCCGATGTACGCAATGGCCAAGGCCGCCGTGCATGGCCTGGTCAACGGGCTGGCGCGCGAGCTCGGCCATGACCGCATCCGCATCAACGCGCTGGTGCCCGGCTGGGTGATCACCGAGAAGCAACGTCGCCTGTGGCTGGACGCGGACGGCGAGGCGGAGATCGCGCGCGTGCAGTGCCTGCCCGGTTACCTGATGGCGGACGACCTGGCGCGGGCCGCGCTGTTCCTGGCCGCCGACGACAGCCGCATGTGCACCGGGCAGGACTTCATCGTCGACGGCGGCTGGGTATGAATCCGCGCGCCACCGTCGCCATGCAAGTGCACAACACGCTGGGCGAAGGCGTGCTGTGGTGCGATCGCGAGCAGCTGCTGTACTGGACCGACATCCACGCCAGCACGCTGTGGCGCTACCGTCCGCACGACGGCGCGCTGCACCAGTGGGACCTGCCCGAGCGGCTGGCGTCCTTCGCCCTGTGCGAAGCCGATGGCTGGCTGCTGCTGGGCCTGGCCTCGCGCCTGGCGTTCTTCCACCCGGCGAGCGGACGCCTGTCGCCGGTCACCGAGGTGGAAGCGGGCCTGCCCACGCGCCTCAACGACGGTGCCTGCGACCGCCAGGGCCGCTTCGTCTTCGGCACCCTGCACGAGCCGCCGGGCGGTGGCCCGAAGCAGCCGGTCGGCGGCTACTACCGGCTGAACCACGATCTTTCGCTGGAGCGCCTGCCCTTGGCGGGCGTGGCGATCAGTAACAGCATCGCCTTCAGCCCCGACGGCGACACCATGTATTTCTGCGACTCGCTGACGCGCATGATCCAGTGCTGCGACTACGGCGATGTCGTGGGCCCGCCCCGGGTATTCGTCGAACTCGACGATCCGCGCGGCGAGCCGGATGGCTCGTCGGTCGACAGCGAGGGCGGCCTGTGGAATGCCCAGTGGGGACTGGGTCGCGTGGTGCGCTACACCCGCGAGGGCCGCATGGACCGCTGCATCGACGTGCCCGCCTCGCAGCCCACGCGCGTCGCCTTCGGCGGCACGGGACTGTCGACGATCTACATTACCAGCGCGCGCGACGGTCTGGACGACGCAGCGCTCGCCGCTCAGCCGTATGCGGGTGCCCTGTTCGCCCTGCATTCGGATATCGGTGGACTGCCCGAACCGCGTTTCCCCGGGCCGCCGCCACACGTCATCGCCGCCGCGTAGGGATCGCGGCCCACCCAATGCCCACAGAGGCAACACTCGCCAGCGGGGGAGCTTTACCCATGAATGCCCAAGCCATCGCGTCATCCTCGACGCAATCCAAGGCCACCGTCGTCTTCGTCTGCGTACTGGCAGCGTTGGCGGGCCTCATGTTCGGCCTCGACGTCGGCGTGATCTCGGGGGCCACCCAGTTCATCCAGGCCGAATACAAGGTCAGCGACCACACCATCGAGTGGATCGTGAGTTCCATGATGTTCGGCGCCGCCGCAGGCGCCCTGGCGGCCAGCTGGCTGTCGGGCCATCTCGGGCGCAAGCGTTCGCTGGTGCTGGGTGCCGTGCTGTTCGTCATCGGCTCGCTGCTGTCGGGCATGGCATGGTCGCCGGAGACGCTGATCGCTTCTCGCGTGGTGCTGGGCATTGCCATCGGCATTGCGTCCTTCACGGCGCCGCTGTACCTGGCCGAGGTCGCGCCGGAATACATTCGCGGCGCCATGATCTCGACCTACCAGCTGATGATCACCATCGGCATCCTGGTGGCGTTTCTTTCCGATACGGCCTTCAGTTACAGCGGCGCCTGGCGTTGGATGCTCGGCATCATCGCGGTTCCCGGCGCGCTGTTCCTGCTGGGCGTGCTGTTTCTTCCCGACAGCCCGCGCTGGCTGCTGATGCGCGGTCGCCGACAGGAGGCCATCGACGTGCTGCAGCGCCTCCGTGGCGACAGCGACGTCGTGTCACGCGAAGTCGCCGACATCGACGAGCAGCTCAAGACGCCGCAGCGCGGCTGGCACATGTTCCTGGAGAACCGCAACTTCCGCCGTTCGGTGTGGCTGGGCGTGCTGTTGCAGCTGATGCAGCAGTTCACCGGCATGAACGTGGTCATGTACTACGCGCCGCGCATCTTCCAGGTGATGGGTTACGACACGGCCGCGCAGATGTGGTTCACCGCGCTGGTGGGCCTGACCAACGTGCTTGCCACGTTCATTGCCATCGCGCTGATCGACCGCTGGGGCCGCAAACCCATCCTCTACACCGGCTTTACCGTGATGGCCGTGGGCCTCGCCGTGGTGGGCCTGATGATGCACAACGGCATCCACGACCAGGGCGCGCAGATCTTCACCGTGGCGATGCTGCTGATGTTCATCGTCGGCTTTGCCATGTCGGCCGGCCCGCTGATCTGGACGCTGTGCTCGGAAATCCAGCCGCTCAAGGGCCGCGACTTCGGCATCGGCTGCTCCACCTTCACCAACTGGGCCTGCAACTACCTCGTCGGCATCAGCTTCCTCAGCCTGCTCAACGGCATCGGCAACGCGAACACGTTCTGGCTGTACGCCGGCCTCAACGCCGTGTTCATCGTGCTCACCTTCTGGCTGGTGCCGGAGACCAAGGGCGTGACGCTGGAGCAGATCGAACGCAACCTGATGGCCGGCAAGCACCTGCGCGACATCGGCCGCTGAGGCCAGGCCATGGCCATCGGGGTCGCCCGGTGGCCTGGCTCCACGTGCGCGACGGCAGCGGAGCGCCTATATTGGGCCCACGTCGGGTTCCTTTCGCCGCGCCAGCCATGACCGCCAACCGCACCCACGTCCGGCTTCAACCGTCATCGGGCAGGCGCTGCCCGGGACCACGGCGTGTTCCGCCGCGCCCGACCCTCCGCCGGCCCGGGTGACCCCATGCAGACCCTGCTGCCCTCCTCGCTCACCAAGATCATGGACCTGCTATGGGACGCGATCTGCGTGGTCGACGAGCAGGGCCGCTACGTGTTCGTCAGCGCCAGTTACGAACGCATCTTCGGCTACGCCCCGCACGAGGTGATCGGGCGCCGGATGATCGACCTCGTCCACCCCGACGATCGGGAGCTGACCCTGCGCACCGCGGCGGCGATCATGGAGGGCCAGCCCCAACCGCACTTCCAGAACCGCTACATCCGCAAGGACGGCAAGGTGGTGCACATCATGTGGTCGGCGCGCTGGTCGGAGACCGACCGCGTGCGCATCGCCGTGGCGCGCGACATCACCGAGCTGAAGCGGGCCGAATCGATGACCGCGGCGCTGCACGCGATTTCCGAAGCCGCGCATACGACCGACAACCTGCCTTCGCTGTTCGAGCAGATCCATCGCGTCATCGGCGAACTGCTGCCCGCCGACAATTTCTTCGTCGCGCTGTATGACCCCGCGCACAACGAGCTGAGCTTCCCCTACTGGGTCGATGAACGCGATGAACAGCCCGCGCCACGCCCGCTGGATTCGGGCACGTTGACCGCCGAGCTGATCCGCAGCGGCCAGCCACTGCTGTTCACCCCCGCCCACCCGTCCGACCCCTCGCTGCCCATCATGGGCACCGACGCGGTGCATTGGCTGGGCGCCCCGCTGACCTCCCGCGGCGTCACCATCGGCGCCCTGGTGGTGCAGAGCTATTCGAACGCCACGCACTACACCGATACGGACAAGGAGCTGCTGCAGTTCGTGTCCACCCAGGTCGCGGCCGCCGTGGAGCGCAAGCAGGCCGAAGCCCGGCTACACCACATCGCCCGCCACGACGCGCTCACCGACCTGGCCAACCGTGACCTGTTCTACCAGCAGTTCGATGCCGCGCTGGAGCAGGCGCGGCGTTTCGGCGGCTGCCTCGCCCTGCTCTATCTCGACCTGGACAAGTTCAAGGACGTCAACGACCGCCATGGCCATCATGTCGGCGACATCCTGCTGTGCGAGGTCGCCCAGCGGATCCGCCATTGCGTGCGCGAGGGCGACGTGGTGGGCCGCGTGGGCGGCGACGAATTCGTGGTGCTGCTCAACGGCCTGCACCAGCCCGAGGACAGCCTGGCCGTGGCGGAGAAGCTGCGCGTGGCGCTGAACGAGCCGTTCCTGCTTGGCGGCGAATACGCGCTGGCCTGCGCCAGCGTCGGCGTTGCCACCTACCCGGAACACGGCGACGAGTCGCGCAGCCTGACCCGCGCGGCCGACGACGCGATGTACCGGGCGAAGAAGATCGGCGGCAACCGTGTCTGCATGGCGGCCGATCCGGGCGGCGAGGACCGGCAAGCTGCCCGCGCACCGGTCACAACTTGAGATAGATCTGCCTGCGGTCCATCGCGGCCACGATCACCCACCACACGGCGACGAACGCCAGCGCAAAGGCGAGCGATGCGACCCACGGGCCCGCCAGCGGCGTGATCCAGCTGGCGAACGCGTGCTGGTACAGCGGGTCCTGGATGCCCAGCCCGGGCAGCAGGATCTGCATCAGCTCGGAACCCGCATAGGCGGCCACCGCATTCACGCCGAAGCGGCGGCCGATCGCCGGCCAACCGCGCAGGTCGACCAGCACGTGGAACAAGGCGAGCGCCAGCATGGCCCAGCCGCCGGTCCACAGCACGAACGAGGACGTCCACAGGTTCTTGTTGAGCGGGAACACCAGCGACCACGCGTAACCCAGCAACAAGGCGAGCACGCCGGCCACCAGCAAGGGCTTCATCCGTTCGTCGCGCAGCCATTGGCCCGCGCGCAGGCCGAGCAGGCTGGTGGCGAGGGACGGCAGGCAGCCGGGCAGGCCTTCCGGGTCATGCCCAAGCCCGGTCGCCGGATCGATCAGGTAGACGAAACGGCCGAAGATCGCGAAGTCCGTGCGGCTCACGATATTGACGAAAGGCTCGAGCGAACCGCCGCCCACGAGCAGTCCCCAGTAGCCGAGCAGGATCGCGACGGTGGCGGCCCATTGCACGCGCGCCCCGCCATAGATCGCGAATAACGCGGCCCCCGCGAAGCAGACGCCGATGCGCTGCAGCACGCCCGGGAAGCGCAGGTGCGCGCCCGGCATGACCAGCCATGCCAGCACATTGATCGCCAGGCCCAGCAGCAGGATGCGCAGCGCGCGCTTCAGCGCGGCGCGCGCCAGCGCTCCCTTGTCGTCACCGCGCTCGACACGCGGCCCGATCGCCAGCGCGATCGACACGCCGACCACGAACAGGAAGAACGGGAACACCAGGTCGGTCGGCGTGCAGCCGTGCCATTGCGCATGCTCCAGCGGCCAGTACACGTGCTCCCAGTCACCCGGATCGTTGACCAGCAGCATCAGCGCGACGGTACAACCGCGCAGGGCATCGACCGAGGCGAGCCGGCGAAGCACGTTCACCGCCTGGCCTCCGTCGCGGGCACCAGGGTGGCCGAACCGATGCCATACAACGGCCCGGTGACCGGAGAGGTGAATACCAGGCACAGGTCGTGCACGCCGCCCTGCGCGGCGAGTGCGCCCTTGAGCGTGAACGAGGCCGGCCCGCCCGCGGGCAAGGGAAGCGTGGCCAGCGTCTTGCCCTTGCAGGTGTCCATGCGCACCACCAGTTCGCCTTGCGGCGTACTGCCCTTGTGCGCCACCACCAGCTTGGCGTCATGCGCCAGCTGGTAATTGCGGGGGAGGCGCGCGGTGTCGACCTGGATGCCGCCGATGCCGTCGAGCTTCGCCGCGCGATACATGCGGCAGTTGTCGAACACGTTGATGACGTAGCTCGGCTTCATGCTGGTGGCGTCCGGCGTGGGCTGCACGCGCAGGCCGAAATCGCTGCCGGGGCAGTTCTCCATCTCGGAGGTGCCGCGCGTACGCAACGCAGCGAGATCGAACGCGCGCTCGCGCGTCTCGGCCAGTGGCGTGCCGTCGGTGCCCAGCGCCACCGCCTTCACCGTCGTGGGCAGCTTCACGGTGAACGGGCTGACGTAGAGCGGCGAACCCGCCGTCGGCGCACTGCCGTCCGTGGTGTAGTGCAGGCTCCCGTAGCGCGCCTGGTTGGACAGCGTCACCCGGGCCTCCCCGCTGCCGATCGCCGCATTGCGATCCGCCTCGATGTTCGCCGCGAAGGCGCTGTCGGCGTAGCCGATGTCCTGGGCGCGATAGCGCGCCAGCTGGGCAGGAAGGCGGTCGAGGAAGCCATGCCAGTCGTGCGACGCCGCAGGCGACCATGCCACCTCCGACAGCGCGGCGAGGCGCGGGAACACCGCGTGCTCGACGTGGCGGATCGTCGGCATGTGCTCCGTCCACATGTTGGCCTGCACGCCGAGCACATGCCTGGCCTGGATGGCGTCCAGCTCCTTCGGCACCGCTTCGAAGCGGTAATAGCTTTCCAGCGTCATGGCCGGTACGCGCCCGGTGGTCTCGTCCGCGCGATCACTCTGCATCTGGTCGAGGTAGAGCTGCGGCGCGGGCGACAGCACCACGTCATGCCCCTGCCTCGCCGCGTCGATGGCGCCCTGGGTGCCACGCCACGACATCACCGTCGCGCTGGCCGGCACGCCGCCTTCGAGGATTTCGTCCCAGCCGATCAGGCGTCGCCCGTGCGCGCCCAGGTACTGGCCCATCTGGCCGATGAACCAGCTCTGCATGGCGTTCTCGTCCTTGAGCTTGAGCTCGCGGATGCGGGCCTGCACGCCCGCCGAGGCCTGCCACTGGTCCTTCACCGCCTCGTCGCCACCGACATGGATGTAGCTGGAGGGGAACAGTGCCATCACTTCGTCCAGCACGTCCTGCAGGAAGTGCACGGTGTAGTCGTCGACGTTGTAGAGATACGGATTCACGCCCCAGTCCACCGACACCGGCGGACGCTTGCCGGTGACGCCGAGCGCGGGATACGAGGCGACGGCCGCCTGGGCATGGCCGGGCATGTCCAGTTCGGGCACCACGGTGATGTGCCGGTCCGCGGCGTAGGCGACGATGGCGCGGATCTGCTCCTGCGTGTAGTAGCCGCCGTAGCGTTCCGGTTCGCCGTGCTTGCCGGCATCCGGTGGCGTGCGCCACGCGCCGATGCGGGTCAGCTCGGGGTACTTCCTGATCTCGATGCGCCAGCCCTGGTCATCGGTGAGGTGCCAGTGCAGCACGTTGAGCTTGTGCTGGGCCATCTGGTCGATGACGGTGCGCACTTCCTCCGGCGTCTGGAAATGGCGCACCGAGTCGAGCATGAAGCCGCGCCAGCTGAACCGGGGTTCGTCGCGGATGTGCAGCGCGGGCACGCGCACATCGCCTTCGCCATGCGCTGGCGTCATCAGCTGCCAGGCGGTGATCGCGCCGTAGAACAGGCCCGCCTCGCCGCGGGCCGTGATGGCGATGCCCTTGGGCGACACCTCCAGCGCGTAGCCTTCCGCATTCGCCACCGGCGCCGCCGCATCGCGGTGGAGCACGATCGCGCCGCCGCTTGCGGGCGCCTGCTGCACCTTGAGGTCCAGATGCCGCGTGCGGGCCATCAGCGCGGCAAGGTACCTCGCCGACTGCATGGCCTGCGCGTCCCCCGCGTCCACCACGATGGGGGTCCGCGCATCCACGGCGAAACCTTCGCCGGATTCGCTGACCTGGGCCGGCATCGGGATCACGTCGATCTTCGCGCCGGCGCCGTGGGCGAACGTGCCCAGGCTGGCCAGGGCGAGGCAGAGGGCGGTGCGGGCTAATCTCATCGGTCGTCTCGCGTCGTCACGTCAATCATGGGGAAGGCTGATGGCAAACAGATACCACGCATCGTGCGGCAGCCACTGCTCGGTCCAGCGCCAGTCGTCGTCCTTGCCGGTCTGAGCGTAACCGAGGTCGAAGGCGATGCCTTCCTCGTCGTCCAGGCCCGAGGTGATGCCGTTGATGATCGCTCCCGGCGCATTGGTATACGCGTAGGAATCGAAGAACATGTAGGGCGCGTTGCCGTGGCCACTGCCCATCAGCATGCTGCTGTCGTAGGGGTTGCGTCCCAGGATCCAGTGCAACTGGTTCCACGCATAGGCCTGCAGCTCGCCCTGGAACGCGGCATCCCCCGCATACAGCGGGCTGGCCATTCGCACGGCCGCCGCCAGCGACGCGATGCGTGCGTTCTCGCCCTGCCACCATGGCGCAGCCTCGGTGTCATGCGGAAAGAAGAAGGCGGTGCGCACCCGGCCGTCGCCGCCGCGCACCAGCTGGCGCGCGTATCCGAACGGATTGGCGACGGCTGTGGTCATCGCCAGCTCCGCGCGCAACGAGCGGCGCACCACCTCGCGCACCCTGGCTTGCTCCCTGGCGTCCGCGATCGACGCGTAGGCCACGAGCGCGATCACCGGCATGCCGGCATCGGACGGATGGAAGAACGGGCGCACGCCGTCGTCGGCGCGCCAGTAATCGCGACGGCCGTCATGGCTGGCCAGCCTGGCCATCAGCCGCGCGGCGCGACCGTCGGCCAGCTGGCGCCAAGACGCCTCGTGGGTGGCGCGATAGAGCTCCACCGCCGCCAGCAGGGCGCAATAGTCGTCGACGATGTTGTCCTTGCCGTCGTTCGCCAACTCGCGGTTGTGCGCATCGAGGAAGCGGTAGGCCGACTCCGCCGCGTGCAGGTAGTCCTGCGTGGTGAAGTCACCGTCCACGCCCGTGCTGGCCGCCAGCGCGAGCGCGGCGATGGCCATGCCGCCACCGGCGCGGAAACTGGCCTCATACGCATGCGGGCCGCGCGCGGGCTCGTCCACCTGCTCGGTGTGGTCGCCGGGTTTGAGCTTGATCTGGGTGCGCCAGTTCGGGTCGCCCACGTGCCGGTCCTGCGGCAGCTTGCCGGGACCCGGCGCGTCGATGGACTGGTAGAACGACCCGTCGGGCCGCTTGTCGCGTACCAGGAAGTCGGCGCCGAACAGCCCCTCGTCGAGCAGGCGGCGCTGGTACTCGCGGAAATTCTTGTCGTGCCTTGCATCCAGCTGCTGCCAACTGCGCAACAGGCTCCACGCCACCAGCGGCAACTGCTGCGTGTTGAAGTAGCGGGTGAGGTTCTGGTGCGACAGGTGGATGCCATAGTCGCCGGTGGCGTCGTACCAGCCACCGCGAAGGTCGAGCGTGCCGGGCTGGCCGTCCGGCCGCGCCAGGCGGCGGTCCGCCTGGTCGATCAGGCCGCTGGCACGCTGGCCCTTGAAGTAATAGATGACGTTGGAGAGCGTTTGGCGCTCCAGTACGTTGTCCTGCACGTCGAACGTCGATGAACGCAGCTGGCGGTCACCCGCCTGCCATGCGACGTAGTAGTGCCCCGGTGTCTTCAGGCCGCTGAAGTCGGCGACCGCATAGCGGTCCTCGCTCCATCGGGCGACCCGCACCGCCGTCGCCAGCTCGCCCTGCCACGCGGTCTTGCCGGTATCGGCATCCACGACGCGGAAGCCTCGATCCGATGCATCCTGCAGGCCTTGCACGACCGCCTGCTTGGGCGCCTGCGTGTCGTAGCCCACCTGGTCGACCAGCACCTTCTGCCCGGATGCACTGGCGGCGTTCGCGAGGAACGCCAGCAGTGCAATCGCGAGACGGGGACCTTGCTTCATGCCATCGACCCCTCGACCTCGTTTGAACGTGTTTCCGATCCCCGATGAAAAATCGGGCCCGGCAAATGTGCCGGGCCCGTTGGCGGGGAGGTAGCCTCAAATCAGATCTTGAAGCGAAGGTTCAGGTAGTACTGGCGGCCGTTCACGTAGAACGCGTACGGCTGCTTGCCGTAGTTCGGATTGACCGTGTAGTACTTGAGCTTCGGGTTGTTGAGGTTCATGGCGTCGAGCGTGAGCGACATCCACGAAGTGATGTTGTAACCGAACGATGCCGCCAGGTTGCCAATGCCCGCCTGGTAGAACGTGTCGGTACGGCTCACGCCGGCGTAGAACGACGAGCGGTAGGTGTAGCTGACGCGCGCGTTGAACATCTGGTTTTCGAAGTAACCCGAGACGTTGACCGTGTTCTTCGAGGTGCCCTGCAGCGGCTTGCCGTCCTCCGCCGAACCGCTGGCGTAGGTGTAGTTGGTCTGCACGCCGAAGTAGTCACCGATCGGCTGGATGTAGTTCAGCTCGACGCCCTTCACGTGGCCGTTGACGTTGGTCGGCACGCTGACCTGGTACGTCGCGAACACGTCATGACCGGCGGTGTTGCTGGCCTGCTGGTCCTTGAACTGGATGTTCTGGGTACCGAAGTTGATGTAGTCGCTCAGCTGCATGTTGTACACGCCGGCCGACACGAGGCCGCGCGGAGCGAAGTACCACTCCAGGCCGGCATCGAAGTTGGTCGAGATGAGCGGCTTCAGCTGCGGGTTGCCGCCACTGCCGGTGTGGGTGAGGTCATCCAGCGAGTACGAACCGGCCAGTGCGGAGTAGTCCGGACGGGTCATCGTCTGCGATGCGGCGAAGCGGGCGATCAGGTCTTCCGTGATGTTGAACTTGAAGTTCGCGCTCGGCAGGAACCGGTCGTAGCTGTGGTTGTAGGTGTTGACGTAGTAGTCGCCGAACGCCGAACCGGTGATCGGACCCGCGCTGGTGTAGGCCGAAACGGCGCTGGAGTTGTAGTTGATGTCTTCCTTCGTATAGACGTAGCGAAGACCGAAGTTGCCGCTCCAGCGGTCGCCGGCGAAGTTCGCCTGCGCGTAGGCAGCCGTGTCCTTCTCATTGACCTTGTAGATGTTCTGCCAGTTGAAGCGCGCCACCGGATCGCGATTGGCGTACTTGGCGTCGAACACGGCCAGCGCACCCGGGCTGTAGTACCAGGCCGGGCCGGGGCCCGTCACGCCGAGGTCGCTGTTGAAGCTGCTCGGGTAGTTGGACCAGGTCGTCGGGTAGTTGGCCGGGTTCTGCCAATCACCCTTCGGGCCCTGGCCGATGTCGGTCTTGTTCTCGCGGGTGTGGTCGGAGTAACGCAGGCCGAAGTCCAGCGTGGTGAGGTTGATCGGCGAGCTGTCCAGTGCCCACTCGCCGTCGGCCTGGTAGAAGTTTTCCTTGTCCTTGACGTGGATGTCCTGGTCGCCAAAGATCCAGCCGGCCGACGGGATGATGCCCGACGGGGTGGAGTTGTCACCGCCGATGGCCCAGTTGGTCGGCTGGCCGGTGCCGCGCATCGACCAGCTGGCGCCGGCGCCGGCGCCGAAGCCCAGCTCGCTCACGTCCTGGTGGTCGCTGTTGCCCTTGCCCTCGGTGGTGCCGATCTGGCCGGTGAAGGTCAGGTGGTCATTGGCGCGCCATTCGGCGTCCAGGGTGGTGTAAGCCGAGGACGACGACGCGCCCGGGCGGGAGATCTGGTCGTACACGCCGTACGGCGTGGTGCTGCCCGCCTGCGGCGCGAACGAGGCACTGGTGAGGATGCTGCCGCTGGTCGTGTACGACTGCAGGCCCTTGCCGCTCGGCACGAACTGGCTGGACCACAACATGTAGTTGCGGTTGAAGTTGTCGGCCTCGAGCTTGGAGTAGAAGCTGTTGAGGTTCAGGGTCAGGTTGTCGAGCGGCTTCCACTCGAGGTCGACCGTGCCGCCCTTGCGGGTGCGCGTCTGGGTGAACAGGGTCTGGCCGATCAGGTTCGGGTAGTACTTGCCCGCGAGGTCCGGATGGGCGACCGCGATGGGATCGGTGGCGGCGATCTGGTTGTAGCCACCCACGATTTCCTGGCCGTCGCGCTGCAGGCTGCGCTTCTCGTAGAACGCCTGCGCCATCACGCCGAAGGTGTTGTCGTCGGTCTTCCAGTTGACCAGGCCGTTGAACTGCGGCTTGGTGTCACCCGGCAGGTCGGAATACACGCCACCGACCGAAGCCTGCGCCGTGAGCTGCTGCGCGAACTCCAGCGGCTTGCGGGTGATGATGTCGACCGTACCGGCGCTGCCGCCTTCCTGCTGCTTGGCTTCGGCCGTCTTGTGCACCACCACTTCGCTGACGACTTCGGCCGGCAGCAGGGAGTAGCTCACGCTGCGGCCCACGGTCTGCACCTGGCTCAGCACGAACCAGTCGCCGGTGCCGACGGTGTGGCCGTTGACCAGGGTCTGGGTCATGCTCGGGTTGGTGCCGCGCAGGCTGACGCGGTCGTTTTCGTCGAAGCCGCCTTCGCTGGCGCTCGACGAGCTGATGTTGACGCCGGGCAGGCGCTGCAGCGTGTCGGCCACGTTCTTGGCCGGCAGCTTGCCGATGTCCTCGGCGGTGATCACTTCGACGTGCGAGTCGGCGGCCTTCTTGAGGTTCAGCGACTCGGCTTCCGAATCGCGGATGCCGACGACGGTGACGGTGCCCAGTTCCTTGGCCTTGGCCTTCTCGGCCGTGGTCTGGGTGTTGTCCTGGCCGGATGCGGCGGGACCGGACTGCGGTGCCTGCGCATTGTCCGCGGCGTACACGGAGCTGGACAGACACAAGCCGGCGATGATGCTAGCTGCTAGCAGAGTCTTACGGTTTGACATGGTTTCCTCCCCTCGAAGGCGTATCTGCAGCGGATGTATGTGGGTCGTCCGGCTGCGGCGTGGCTGTCTGGGCTTGCGCCCGGTTCAATGCAACGGTGCTGAAGCTTTACTGCGGTACTGCGATCTCCCCAGGTCTTGCGTTCTGGCCGTCCAGGTACATACCGGCCGCGCCGATGACGCCGAGCTGGCCGTGTTCCATAAGTCGTACGGGAACCTGTTGCAGAAAAGGGCGCATCACGCCCTTGTTGAAGAAGCGCTCGCGGAAACGGCTTGCCAGCAGCACGTCGCGGATCTGCGGCAGGATGCCGCCGGCGAGGAACACGCCGCCGCGCGCGCCGTACAGCAGCGCGAGGTCGCCCACGAAGCTGCCCAGCAGGCTGCAGAACACGTCCAGCGCTTCCACGGCCGCCGCGTCGCTGCGCGTGAGCGCCGCCTGCGTTACCTGGCTGGGCAGGGCAAGTGCGGGTGCCTGGTCGCGCAGCACGCACAACGCGCGATACAGGTTGATCAGGCCGGGCCCCGACAAGGCGTGTTCGAACGAGACGTGTGCGCGCTCACGCGACAGGTAGCGGAGGATTTCGATCTCCCGCTCGTTGCCCGGCGCCAGCGCGATCTGGCCGGCTTCGGTCGGCAGCACGGTGGCGTGCGGCTTGCCCGGCAGCAGCACGGCGGAACCCAGGCCCGTGCCCGGCCCCATCACCAGCACCGGCCCTTCGACGTGCGGCGCCTCGGTTTCGATCACCGGCGTGGTGTCGGCCTGGCTGAGGAACTGCGTGGCGTAGGCCACGGCCTCGAAGTCGTTGATGACGGCGAGCTGGTTGATGCCGAGGCTGTCGCGGATATCGCGAATGGACACCGGCCAGGGTAGGTTGTCGTTGACGATGGCGTCGCCCAGCACATAGCCGGCGCTGGCCACCGCGCAGGCATCCACGTGAACGCTGCGGTCCAGCTGGCTGACGAAGTCCTTCAGCACCGCGGTGAGGCTGGGCCAGTCCGCGCAGGCGTAGCGGTGGTACTGCAGCACCGTGACCGGACGAATGCCATCCGGCTCCTGGCTGACCAGACCGATGCGCGCATGCGTTCCCCCGACGTCGGCCGCGAGAAACATGCCTTCCGCCGAAAATCCGCCCGTGCTGCGGCTAACCCCTTCGCCCACTGCGATCCCCTCGTCATCCCTTCGTCACGTTGTTGTGAAACGCGACCCGATTTTGGCCGGAGTCTGGTAACGACTGACAACGTTGTCAATAACCTGGCGCTTTAGGACAAGAGCCGAACTTGCTGCTGCGCAGCACGCTGCATAACCAGAGGGTTATAAGCAGACCCCTGCGGCAGTACGTAGCCTCTTATTATCAATATGTTACGAGCTACCAGCGGATGGACGAAGGCGTCATGCGCCGCGCCATGGCCAGCGCAGTCCCGGGACGTCGAGACGGCCATTTGGAGCCCTGCCAAAGGTCATGAACCGGCCTTCAGAGGCGTTTCCGGGGACTCCGGACGCCCGCGAATTGACAACGTTGCTAGGTCTTCCTGTCGTGCAGCCATCCCGACGCGATCGCGTCGAAACCCGGCACGTTTCCGCCGCCCGGGCTTTCCGCCTTCCGGGCCCGCTCCTACAGTGATGGCATCTCCGATGAACGCCGTGTCCGCATGCAAGAGTCCGCCCGATCACCGGCACCCCGCGACCGCGCCCCAGGCTCCAGCGCGTGGCGATGAACAGCGACGAGGGCATGGAGGCGCTGGCCGAGGACGCGCTGCTGCTGCGCTTCGGTACGGCGATCGATCCGACGACGAATGCGCGCGTGCATGCGGCGATGCGCGACGTGCAGGCGCGCTGGCCTGACATCGAGTGCGTGCCGGCCTATGCGAGCCTGCTGTTGCGCTTCGACCCTGCACAGTGGATCGGCACCGACGGCCGCTCTCCCCATCAGCGACTGCACGACGCCGTTCGCGCGGCGGCTGGCGACGCCACGCGCAGCGAGGACCCGGCACGCGGGATCGTCATTCCCGTCCTGTACGGCGGGGAATGGGGGCCGGACCTGGCCGACGTCGCGAGACATGCCCGCATGCCGGAGCACGAGGTGATCGCGCGGCATGGCGCGGCGGCCTACCGGGTCGCCATGCTCGGTTTTGCACCGGGATTTCCGTATCTGCTAGGACTCGACCCGGCGCTGGCCATGCCGCGGCGCGCCGATCCGCGACTGAGCGTTGCCGCGGGCAGCGTGGCCATCGGCGGCCTCCAGACCGGCATCTATCCACAGGCGCTGCCGGGCGGCTGGCAATTGATCGGCCGCACGCCACTCACCCTGTTCGACCTGCGGGCCGCCTCGCCGTCCATGCTGCAACCGGGGGACCAGGTGCGCTTTCGCGCCATTGATCGGCACGAGTACGACCGTCTCGCCGCCAGGGTCGACGCATGAGCATCACCGTGCTGAAACCCGGACTGCTGACCAGCGTGCAGGACGGCGGCCGCCCGCGTTACGCGGCGCTGGGCGTAGGGAGGGCCGGCGCGATCGACTGGCCCGCATGGCGCCTGGCCAACGCCCTGGTGGGCAATGCCGGCGATGAAGCCGCGCTCGAGTTCACCCTGGTGGGACCCACGCTGCGCTTCGCCCAGCCTGCGGTGATCGCACTGACCGGCGCCAGCGTGGACGCGCGTGCGAACGAACAATCACTGCCGGGCTGGACCTGCTGCATCCTGCCTGCAGGCAGCGTGTTGCGGCTGGGCGGCATGCGCCAGGGTTGCCGCGGTTACCTTGCCGTGCGCGGTGGGCTCGCCTCGCCCGCGGTGCTGGGCAGCCGCAGCACGGACCTGCACGCGCGCCTCGGTGCGTTCGGCGGCCGCGCGGTGCAGGAAGGTGACGTGCTGGCCATGGGCGAACGCCCGCCAGGCCCCTTGCTGCGAACGGGCGACATGCCACGCGCACTGCACTGGAGCCTTGATCCGCGCCCCTGGTTCGACGCCACGCCGGGGCCACTCGCCCTGCTGCGCGGCCACCACTACGACCGACTCGACGCGCCCTCGCAACGCCAGCTGTTCGATGCCATGTTCACCCTCAGCAAGGACAGCAACCGCACGGCCAGCCGCCTCGATGGCGGTCGCCTCGCCCTGCGCGAGCCGCTGGAGCTGATTTCCGAAGCGACCCTACCGGGCACCATGCAGCTGCCGCATTCGGGCCAGCCGATCGTGCTGCAGGCCGAGGCACCCGTCACCGGCGGCTATCCACGCATCGGCCAGCTCGCGGCGGTGGACCTGCCGCGACTGGCCCAGCGGCGCCCGGGCGATGCCGTATGCTTCCGCGAGACCACGCTGGACGAGTCGCTGCGTCGGCTGGCACAACGCCAGGAGCGCCTGCAGCGCCTGCTCCAACGCATCGCACATCGCCTGGAATCCGCATGACTGCCGCCATCCGCAAGACCATCGACATCAACAGCGACCTGGGCGAGTCGTTCGGCGCCTGGCACATGGGCGACGATGCCGCCCTGCTCGCGGTGGTCAGTTCCGCGAACATCGCCTGCGGCTTCCACGCCGGTGATCCGGACATCATGCGTCGCACGATCGCACTGGCGGTGGAGCACGGCGTCGCCATCGGCGCCCATGTCTCGCTGCCGGACCTGCAGGGTTTCGGCCGCCGCGAACTCGCCGTCACGCCCGCGGAAGCCCATGCCATGACGCTGTACCAGATCGGCGCGCTGCACGCCTTTGCGCACGCCGCGGGATCCCGCCTGCGCCACGTGAAACCGCATGGCGCGCTCTACAACATGGCGGCGCGCGATCGTCGCCTGGCGGATGCGATCGCTCGGGCGGTGCGCGACTTCGACCCCACGCTGTGCCTGTTCGGACTGGCCAATTCCGAACTCGTGGCGGCCGGTCGCGAGGCCGGGTTGCCGGTGGCGGCGGAAGCGTTCGCCGATCGCCGTTACCGGTCCGACGGTTCGCTGCAGCCGCGCCGCGAAGCCGACGCCGTCATCACCGAGAGCGACGAGGCCATCGCACAGGCCATGGCGATGGTGCGCGAAGGCCGCGTGCGCGCGGTCGATGGCGACATCGTCGAACTGAAGGCGGACACCCTGTGCGTGCACGGCGACGGCGCCCATGCCGTGGCGTTTGCCCGCCAGCTGCGCGCGTCGCTGGAAGGCGCAGACATCGCCATCTGCCCACCCCACGCCACGGATGGGCGCGCATGAACTACTGGCCGTTGCTGGGCGTGGCGGTGATCGTGATCGGCTTCGCCCTGCGCTTCAACGCGGTGCCGGTGGTGGTGTGCGCTGCCCTGGTGAGCGGCCTGCTGGCCGGACTGCATGCGCCCGACCTGCTCGCCCTGCTGGGCAAGAGCTTCGTTTCCTCGCGCATGCTGCTGATGTTCGTGCTGACCCTGCCCGCGATCGGGCTGCTGGAGCACGCGGGCCTGCGGGAGCACGCGCAGCAGTGGATGGCGCGCCTGCGAACGATGACCCTTGCGCGGCTGTTGATCGGCTACCTGCTGGTGCGCCAGGTACTGGCGATGCTGGGCCTGATGGGCGTGGCGGGACATGCGCAGACCGTGCGGCCCTTGCTGGCGCCCATGAGCGAAGCCGCGGCGGAAAAGATCCTGCCGACCCTCGGTGACGACGATCGCGACGAGCTGCGCGCCGTCGCCGCCGCCACCGACAACGTGGGCCGATTCTTCGGCGAGGACGTGTTCATCGCGCTGGGCGCGGTGCTGCTGATCCAGGGCTTCTACGCGCAGCACGGCATCGAGCTGACGCCGCTGTCGATCGCACTGTGGGCGCTGCCTACCGCCATCGTCGCCTTCGTGGTCCAGTCGGTGCGGATCTGGCTCTACCAGCGCCGGCTGCAGCGGCGCGCGCTGCAGCCGGGCAGCGGACAGGGCAGCTGAGCATGTTGCGCATCGAGTACACCTACTGGCTTATCGCCCTCTTCCTGTTCTACGTGTCGTGGCGCAATGCGCGCGACGGGCACGGCAGTCGGGCAGCGTTCTGGCTGTTGCTGGGCCTGCTGTTCGCCGGTGGCGACTACGTGCTCGCACAGCAGAAGGCAGGGCACGCGCTGCCGGCCCAGGCGGCGGGGGCGATGGTGGTTGCGCTCGCCCTGCTGGCACCCCGGCTGCGGCGACATGCGCATGCCGAAACCGCCAGCGCGGAACACCGGCTCGCCTCGGCGCGGCGACTGGGCCACACGTTGTTCGTGCCGGCGCTGTTGATTCCCCTGGTGACGCTGCTGGTGGCGCTGTTCGGCGCCCACCTGTCGATTGCCGGCCACGCATTGTTTGCGACGCCGCAGATGACCTTGACCGGCCTCGCCCTCGCCTGCGTGCTTGCCCTGTTCGCCGCCGCGCGGGTGGCGCGCGCGCCGCTGCGGCAGGGACTGTCCGAAGGCCGGCGCCTGCTCGATGCGATTGGCTGGGCTGCGCTGTTGCCGCTGCTGCTCGCCGCGCTCGGCGAGGTGTTCACCCAGAGCGGCGTGGGCGCCTCCATCGCCGCGCTCGCCAACGCGATCCTGCCCGAAGGCAGCGCGTTCGCCTGCCTGCTGGTGTTCGCACTGGGCATGGTGCTGTTCACCGTGATCATGGGCAACGCGTTCGCCGCGTTCCCGGTGATGATGGCGGGCATCGGCCTGCCGCTGCTGATCCACCAGTACGGCGCGAACCCGGCGATCCTCGGCGCCATGGGCATGCTGTGCGGCTACTGCGGCACCCTGCTGACGCCGATGGCCGCCGACTACAACCTGGTGCCCGCCGCGCTGCTGGAGCTGCGCAGCCCTTACGGCGTGATCCGCGCGCAGTTCTGGAGCGCGATCGCCATCTTCGCCGCCACCTTCGTCATGATGTGGCTGCTGGTATTCCGTTGAGTATCCGTCGATGAGCAAGCCTCCCCGCATCCTGCTGACCGGCTTCACCCCGTTTGGCGAAGAGACGATCAATCCGTCGTGGGAAGCCGTGCGCCGGCTGCACGACCGCGATATCGCCGGCCATCGCGTGGTGGCGCGCCTGCTGCCGACCGAGTTCGAGGCATCGCGGCGGGAGCTGGAACGGGCGGTGCACGAGTTCCAGCCGACCCTCCTGCTCGGCGTCGGGCAGGCCGGCGGGCGCGGCCGGCTGTCGATCGAGCGGGTGGCGATCAACGTGCAGGATGCCCGGCTTCCGGACAACGCCGGCGCCCAGCCCATCGATGAGCCCGTGGTGGCGGGTGGCCCCGCGGCCTACTTCAGCACGCTGCCGATCAAGGCCATGCTGGCCGCCCTGCAGGCCCACGGCCTGCCTGCCGAGGTCTCCAATACCGCCGGCACCTATGTCTGCAACCACGTCGCCTACCTGATGCTGCACCTGGCGGCCCGAGGGCCGGGCTTGCGCGCGGGCTTCATCCATATTCCCTACCTGCCCGCCCAGGCGGCCCGCCTTCCCAACATGCCGAGCATGGCCGCCGAGGACGTGGTGCGCGGATTGGCCGTGGCGCTCGAGGCGGCCGCGACCCACCTGGTGGACGACAGGCTGGGCGCGGGCACCCTTGACTGAACCGCCGCGCGCGGGCGGCTTCCCTCCGGCTTGCAAGGCGCGCATGCTGGGAGGGTCCCCCAGGGCCCATGGGGCCTCCCAAGGCTGCCTTTTCGCCAAGGGGCCGACTTTTATGATAACGTTGTCATCGAAAGTTTCCCAAGCCAGACAACAGCTTGGGCAAGGCATGCGATAAGCGGACCCAGGCCCTGCTTGTGCAGTGCAACACCTTGTTATGAATGATTTTTTAAGCAATCTTCCGGTGCCCGCCCCGCTCCAGACCCCTCCCGCAGGCACCTGCCCGGCCTGAAGCCCGCCGGCACGGCCATGACCCAGCCATGACTCGCACGCGTCAATATTTGACAACGTTGTTAGTTAGCTCGATAAAGGGCTCCTGGGGGAGTCGGGCCGCTCGTGCCCGCCAGTCATGAGGCCATCCGCGGGGAGTCCTGTATCCATGTCGTCAACCACGCTTGCCGCCGGCCAGGCGCGACCATCCAGCGTCGTGCCGATGCTCATCATCGGCGTGCTGTTCTTCATCTTCGGCTTCGTCACCTGGCTCAACGGGCCGCTGATCACCTTCGTGAAGCTTGCCTTCAACGTCGATGACGTGTCGGCGTTCCTGGTCCCGCTGGTCTTCTATTTCTCCTATTTCTTCCTCGCCATCCCGTCGTCGAGCGTCCTGCGCCGCACCGGCATGAAGAAGGGCATGGGCCTGGGCCTGTTCGTGATGGCCATCGGCGCCGTGCTGTTCGGCCAGTTCGTGAGCATGCGCGTGTTCTACCCGGCGCTGGCCGGCCTGTTCGTGATCGGCGCAGGCCTCGCCCTGCTGCAGACGGCTTCCAACCCCTACATCAGCATCCTCGGCCCGATCGACAGCGCCGCGCAGCGCATCGCCTTCATGGGCATCTGCAACAAGGTGGCCGGTGCGCTGGCGCCGTTCGTATTCGGCGCGCTGGTGCTCAGCGGCATCGACAGCTTCGACGCGCAGGTGAAGGCCGCGCCGACCGACGCGGCGCGCGAGGCACTGCTGAACACCTTCGCCGCCAAGATCCACATGCCCTACATGGTCATGGCCGCGCTGCTGGTGCTGCTGGCGATCTGGGTCGTGCGCTCGCCGCTGCCGGAGATCAAGCCGGCCGGTGCCAATGCCGAGTCGGACATCGGCCACGCCAAGGGCGGCATCTTCAGCTTTCCGCACCTGTGGCTGGGCGTGCTGTGCCTGTTCCTCTACGTGGGCGTGGAAGTGATGGCGGGCGACGCCATCGGCACCTACGGCCAGGGCTTCGGCCTGCCGCTGGAGGAGACCAAGCACTTCACCTCCTACACGCTGGTAGCCATGCTTGCCGGTTATCTCGCCGGCCTGGTGCTGATCCCGCGCTTCATCTCGCAGCAGAGCTACCTGGCGGTCTCGGCCGTGCTGGGCGTGCTGTTCACGCTGGGCGCGTACTTCACCACGGGCGGCGTGTCGGTGGGATTTGTCGCCGCGCTCGGTTTCGCCAACGCGATGATGTGGCCGGCGATCTTCCCGCTCGCGATCCACGGCCTGGGCCGCCTCACGGAGCGTGGCTCCGCGCTGCTGATCATGGCCATCGCCGGCGGCGCGCTGGTGCCGCAGCTGTTCGTGCACCTGAAACAGCATTTCAACTTCCAGCTGGTATTCATGGCCCTGATGGTGCCCTGCTACCTGTACATCCTTTACTACGGCGTGAGGGGTCATCGCGTCGGCCAGCACGCGCCCTGAGTATCGGCGGGCCACGCGCCCGCTGGACCGCGCCCCGCTGGGCTACGATCCCCCTTTTCGTTCTGTCGGAGTCCCCACGTTGCGCAACCCCACCATCAAGGACGTCGCCAAGCGTTCGGGCGTTTCGCTCAAGACCGTTTCGCGGGTGATCAACCGCGAAACCTCGGTGCGCGCCGATACGCGCGAGAAGGTGGAGCGCGCGATCGAAGCGCTGGGCTACCAGCCCAATCCTTCCGCGCGCGGCCTGCGCAGCACGCACGCCTACGCCATCGGCCTCGTCTACGACAACCCGAACGCGCACTACGTCATCAGCATGCAGGACGGCGTGCTGTCGGCCTGCCGCGAGCGCGGCTACGGCCTGCTGATCCACCCCTGCGACTCGAGCTCGCCCGATCTCGCCAACGAGCTGTGCTCGCTGGTCGAACGCAACCGCCTCGCCGGCCTGGTGCTGGCGCCGCCGATGTCCGAAGAGCCCGAGCTGATCGCCAAGCTCAGCGCGAACGACATCAGCTTCGTGCGCATCATTTCCTCGCGCGACGATCCCCATGACGGCGCGCCCTGCGTCTACGTGGACGACCGCAGCGCGGCCTATGCGATCACCGAGCACCTGATCCAGATGGGCCACAAGCGCATCGGCTTCCTGTGGGGCGAACCGCACCACCGCTCCAGTCCGGAACGCTACCAGGGCTATGCCGATGCCCTGAAGGATTACGGCCTGCCGCTCGACAAGAAGCTGGTGCTGCCGGGTCGCTATGCGTTCGACGACGGCTTCCGCGGGGCGCGCAAGCTGCTCGCGCTGAAGGATCCGCCGACCGCGATCTTCGGCAGCAACGACGAAATCGCCGCCGGCGTGCTCGCCGCCGCGCGTTCCAGCGGCATGGACGTGCCGTGGAACCTCTCCATCGCCGGCTTCGAGGACAGCCCGTTCTCCAAGCAGGCATGGCCGGCACTCACCACCGCGCGACAGTCCACCAGCGACATCGGCCGCCATGCCGCCCTGCAGCTGATGGCCGAGCTGCAGCGCAAGGCCGGCGCCGTGGTGGAGATGCCGCACGCGGAGTGCTTTGTTCCCGAACTGGTCGTGCGCGGATCCACCGCGCCACCGCAAACCCCCACGCCACGCAAGGGTTGAAGCCCTGCGGTGTGCGCCCACACGCATGCCATTGAGATGACGATGAAGGAAGCCAGCTCCACCCTGATGTACCAAGAGGCCCACGAGACCGCCGCCGTGGTCGAGCGCCAGCTGCGCGAGAACGCGTCGATCCTGAAGGCCCTCGGCGAGCAACTGCGGGCCAACCCGCCCCGCTTCATCGTCACCTGCGCGCGCGGCAGTTCCGACCACGCCGCCGCCTACGCCAAGTACGTATTCGAGACCCGGCTGGGCCTGATCACCGCTTCGGCGTCGCCGTCCATCTCGTCCATCTACGATGCCGACCTGCACCTGGACGGCGCGCTGTTCGTCGCCATTTCGCAGTCGGGCAAGAGCCCCGACCTGCTGCGCAGCGCGCAGGCCGCGAAGGACGCGGGCGCCCACGTGGTGGCGCTGGTGAACGTGGAGGATTCGCCGCTGGCGAAGATGGCCGACACCTTCGTCCCGCTGCGCGCCGGACCGGAACTGAGCGTCGCGGCCACCAAGAGCTACCTCGCCACGCTGGCGGCGATCCTGCAGCTCACCGCGCACTGGAGCGATGACGAGGAACTGCACGCGATCGTGTCCCGCCTGCCCGAAGACCTGCGCCAGGGCTGGGACTGCAACTGGAACGCGATGGTCGAGGGTCTGCGCGACACGCACAACCTGTTCGTGGTCGGTCGCGGCTACGGCTTCGGCGCCGCGCTGGAAGCGGCACTGAAGCTCAAGGAGACCTGCGGCCTGCACGCCGAGGCATTCAGCGCCGCGGAAGTGAAGCACGGCCCGATGGCGCTGGTGGGCGAAGGCTTCCCGGTGCTGTTTTTCGCACAGGACGACGGCACGCTGGACAACACCATGGCGGTGGCGCGCGAGTTCCGCGCCCGCGGCGCCCGCGTGTTCGTGGCCGCGCCCGGCAACCACGACCCCGACAAGCTGCCGCTGCCCGAGGGCATCTCGCCGGTGGTGACGCCGCTGCTCGCGGTGCAGAGTTTCTATCGAGCCGCCAGTGCGCTCTCGCTGGCACGCGGGTACGACCCGGACGTGCCGCCGCATCTGCGCAAGGTGACGGAGACGATGTGATGAACGACCAGCCCACCGCCCTCGTCAACGGACGCGTGCTCACCGATCACGGCCCGCAGGAAGGCCTCGCGGTACTGGTGCGCGGCGGTCATATCGACGCCATCGTGCGCGCGAACGACGCGCGAGCGGCGGCCGCCACGCCACACGACCTGAAGGGCCGGCTGCTGCTGCCCGGCTTCATCGACGTGCAGGTCAACGGCGGTGGCGGTGTGCTGTTCAACGCCGAACCCACGGTCGAGGCACTCGCCACCATCGGCGCCGCCCACCGCAAGTTCGGCACCACCGGCTTCCTGCCCACGCTGATCACCGACACCGCGGACGTGATGCGCAAGGCGCTGGACGCCGTCGATGCAGCGATCGAGCACGGCGTGCCGGGCGTGCTCGGCATCCACCTGGAAGGCCCGTTCCTCGCCGCCGCCCGCAAGGGCATCCATGACGCCAGCCTGTTCCGCCTGCCGGATGCGGAAGACATCGCCGCCATCACGCGCAATCGTCGCGGCGTGGTGATGCTCACGCTCGCGGTGGAAGAAGTGCCGCTCGACACCATCCGCCAGCTCAGCGAAGCCGGCGTGCTGGTGGTCGCCGGCCACACGGCCGCCAACTACGCCACCACCCGTGCCGCGCTCGACGCGGGCGTGTGCGGTTTCACCCATCTCTACAACGCGATGACCCCGTTGGGTACGCGCGAACCGGGCGTGGTCGGCGCCGCGCTGGACGATCCGCACAGCTGGTGCGGGCTCATCGTCGACGGCCACCACGTGCATCCGGCCGCCCTGCGCATTGCGATCGCCGCCAAGGCGCGCGGCAAGAGCGTGCTGGTGACCGACGCGATGCCGCCGGTCGGCGCCGACAGCCCGGAGTACGTGCTCAACGGCCAGACCATCATTGCCCGCGACGGCATCTGCCAGAGCGATGCGGGCGTGCTGGCCGGTTCGGCATTGGACATGGCGACGGGCGTGCGCAACCTCGTGCACATGGTCGGCCTGCCGCTGGCGGAAGCTTCGCGCATGGCGAGTTCGTATCCAGCCGCATGGATCGGACTGGACCGCACCCACGGCCGCCTCGTGGCCGGCCAACGCGCGGATTTCGCGGTGCTCGACGATGACCTGGTGGTGCAGGAGACGTGGATCGACGGCGTGCGTTACGCCACGTGACCACGGGCGCGCCTACCTCTGCAGGGGCGCGCCCTGTGCTGACGGCCGTTCGCTAGTGCTCCCAGCCTGACGCTGCCTCTTGGCTTTCTTGTAGGAGCGCACCCTGTGCGCGAGGCCTTTCGCGCCGGTCTTCATGGTCTTGGTTGTTGCTACAGCCGATTCAGGCCTCCGGTAGCCCCGATCCCGCCAGGGTGCCCGCCTACGACCGAAGGAAGTCCCCGTAGGACGCGGCGTGCATTTCGAGAGCCTGCCTACCCCTGTAGGAGCGCACCCTGTGCGCGAGGCCTTTCGCCCCGGTCTTCATGTTCTTTGCTTTTGGGAGAGGCTGGGTTTGCCTCCGGTAGCCCCGCTCCCGCCAGGTTGCCGCCTACGACCGAAGGAAGTCCCCGTAGGACGCGGCGTGCATGTCGAGAGCCCGCCTACCCTTGTAGGAGCGCACCCTGTGCGCGAGGCCTTTCGCGCCGGTCCTCATGTTCTTGGTTCTTGCTGGAGTGATTTTCGGCCTTCGGTAGCCACGCAACCGCCAGGTTGCCGCCTACGCGGCGGGCGTTTCGATCCCCTGCCGGCGCTCGAGTCACTTTTCTTTTGCTGGCCCAAAAGAAAAGTAACCCAAAGAAAATGGCCTGAAGAGCGGAGGCTTCTATAGCGATATGGGGATAGAAGCGTCGGTGGACTGAAACAAGCCGAATACGGGACGTGCTACCTCACAGGGCACGGCTACACCGCCACGCGCCGAGGCGCTGAGGGCTTAAAGCGTGTGCTGGGCCCTTTTGAGTCGCCCTCGCAAGATTGGCCCCTCACCCCAACCCTCTCCCCGAAGGGGAGAGGGCGCGAAGCGCACGCTGCTTTAAGTCCTCAGCGCCTCGGCGCGTTGCGGGGTAGCCCTGTGCTGTAGGCGAAGGCGGTCGCAATCCGGGCTCCGGAACCTCCAGGGCTCTTCCATGCATTCCGCTGCCAGCTCTGGCTCTTAAGGTCGTTTTCTTTGGGTTACTTTTCTTTTGGACCAGCAAAAGAAAAGTGACTCGAGCGTCGGCAGACGATCGAAACGCCCGCTGCGTAAGCGGCAACCTGGCGGGAGCGTGGCTACCGGAGGCAAACCCAGCCTCTCCCAAAAGCAAAAAACATGAAGACCGAGGCGAAAGGCCTCGCGCACAGGGTGCGCTCCTACATAAAAGAAGAAGGAGCGGAGCGCACCGCGCGATTACTGATACACGTGCAGCCGATCAAAGATCCATGCGTGATACGACTTCACCAACCCCGGCTGCGCGCAATCCGTATACAACCCATGGCACCGCGTGCGCAGCGAGATCGCCGCCGAGAAATACGGATCCGTCGGCAGATCGGCCGCCTGCAACACCATGCTCGGCAGCAGGGCGATGTCGAGCAACGGGTAACGCGGCAACGGCGCGCCCTGGAAGTTGCTCTTGATCATGTAGTAGGTGAGGTAGTCCTTGTACCCGGCCAGGTCATCCGGCCAGGTGCGCGGCATCTCACGGATCAGGCCGCTGAACGACGGCTGGTGGTCACCGAAATGCACGATCACCGTCGGCTGCGCGCGATCGAGGAAGTCGTGCTCCAGTCCGCGCATCGCCACGTCGGAGTTGTGCAGGTTCGACAGGTAGGTGTTGAAGTTCACCGACTCGCGCGTCGGCAGGCCCTTGAGCAGGCCCTTGTTGAACGGCGCGGGCAAGGCGGAGATCGGATCGGTGTCGTGCGGCCCGTGCTGGGCCAGCGTGAGGATCATCACGAACACCGGCTGGCCCGGCTTTTTCACCTTGTCGTAGACGCGCTTGGCGGCCGTGAACATCTGCGCGTCCGTTTCCTCCCACTCTTCCAGGCCAAGCTGGCCGGCATCGTAGAACTGGTCGAAGCCATATGCCGTGTAGGCGTTGCGGCCGTTGAGGAAGGAGCCGTTGGTCGGATAGATCGCCACCGTGAGATAACCCAGGCGCTGCAACTGGCGCGGCAGGCTGTCCTGCACGTGCGGTGCGAGCACGTAGGGCGCGTACATGCCACCCGGGCCGAAGATGTCCTGCGGCATGCCGGTGAGCGTGGCGAACTCGCTCACCCAGGTGCCGCCGCCGAAGGTGTGCACGCGCAGCGGGCCGGTGGCGCGGGTGCGCGCATCGGACTTGAACAGGCCCACCCGGCACTCGGGGATGTTGCACTGGGTGAAGTTGGACGGATTGAAGGTGCTTTCCTCCAGCACCTGCACGATGTCCGGGTAGTTCTCCGGCGTGCGCGGCGTGGCTGCCGGGAAGCCGGACGCCGTGGCGCCCCAGTCCTGCTCGGCCACCGACTCGTCCGCCATGTCGGGCATGCGGGTGTCGGAATCGCTGAAGTTGACGAAGAAGTTGGTGATCTGCGCGTCGTCGGAGAGCTTCTCCCACACGTTCTTCGCATGCACCTCGGCAAACGGGCCGTTGGGCAGCAGGCATACCCAGAACGCCAACGCCCACAGGGCGACGCCGCCCACGCGGGTGAACAGGGCACGGCCACGACTGAGATGCGCGAGCAGCCGGCGGTCGAAACGCCAGACGCCCCACAAGGCCAGCGGCGTCAGCACGCCCACCGCCAGGGTCAGCATCCACAGGTGCGGGTAGTGCCCCAGCGTCTCCAGCAGGCTGCTGCGCGCGTAGTAGATGAAGTCCGCCGGCATCAACGGCGAATCCAGGTAGCGCAGCTTGAGTACGGACAGGAAGTTCAGCGCGAGGAAAAGCCCGCCGCTCACCACCAGCGCCGTGGCCGGGCGCGCAAACGCGAACAGCAGGATGCCGAACGCGCACACCATCAGGGCGATCACGAAGGCCTGCTGCAGCAGGGCCGGTTCGCGCAGCGCCGTCATGCTGACGCAAAACGCGAAAAAGCCGGCGGCAAACAGCCAAGGCCCGCATTTCCGCAGGAAGCGTAGCGATTGTTGCGGCATATGGATCGGCCCCCTGTTCGGCCTGGCTGTCATTCGGCCGCAATTCTACGGTCTCCAAACCGTCACATGCACAACGGCCGGCAACGGCCAAATGGCGACGCCAAGCGGTTCAGCGTCGGTTTCGCCGCCCGGGCCCCGGGCGATCTGGTAGCTTGCGCAGTCCCCGACAGGAACAGGTCCCCCATGCCCCTCCGCTTGCGCCCCATAGCCCTGCTGGCCGCCGCCGCCCTGGCCGGCTGCGCCAGCCATTCGCCCAGACCCGCCGGCCTGCCGGACGGCAGCCGGGCCCAGGTGGCGATCCTGGAAACCACGGACGTCCACTCCAACGTGCTGAGCTATGACTATTACAAGCAGCGCGAGGACGCGACGGTGGGCTACGAGCGCACCGCCACCCTGATCCGCCGTGCCCGCGAGCAATACCCGAACAACTTCCTGTTCGACAGCGGCGACACCATCCAGGGCAGCGTGCTGGCCGACTACCAGGCCCAGGTGAAGCCGGTGGGCTGCAACGAGGAACTGGGCATCTACCGGGCCATGGACGCCCTGGGCTACGACGGCGGCACCGCCGGCAACCACGAGTTCAACTACGGCCTGGGCTTCCTCTCGCAGGTCACCGGGACGCCGATGAACGTGGACGGCGGCCGCAGCGAGCGCTGCGCCGGCCCCCGCTTCCCGCTGGTGCTGTCCAACGTGTTCAGCGCCCGCGACGGCGCGCCGATCTTCAAGCCGTGGACGGTGGTCGAGAAGGACATCACCGTCACCGCCCCCGACGGCAGTCAGCGCAAGGTACCGCTGAAGGTGGGCATCATCGGGCTCACGCCGCCGCCGATCCTGGAGTGGGACAAGCAGAACCTGGCCGGCAAGGTGACCGTCACCGGGGTGGTCGAGGCCACGCAGAAGTACCTGCCGGCACTCCAGGCGCAACATCCGGACCTGGTCGTCGCCGTGCTGCACGGCGGCCTCAACACTGCGCCGTACACGCCCGACATGGAGAACGGCGGCTGGTACGTCGCCGGCATTCCCGGCATCGATGTGGTGCTAATGGGCCACTCGCACACCGAGTTCCCGGGGCCCCACTACAAGGGCATGCAGGACGTCGATGCCGATCGCGGCTTCGTGCGCGGCAAGCCGGCCGTGATGGGCGGCTTCTTCGGCAAGGACCTCGGCGTGATCGACCTCGCGCTGCAGCGCAAGGAAGGCCGCTGGTTGATCGATGCCGGCCAGACGCACAGCGAAGTGCGCCCGATCTGCCCGAAGAAGAACGAGTGCGTGCCCGCCGACCCCGCCATCGCGCCGCTGGTGAAGCAGGCGCATGAAGCCGCCGTGCAGTACGTGAACACGCCCATCGGCACCACCACGGTGCCCATGAGCAGCTACTTCGCCGACCAGGGCAACATGAGCGCGCTCGCGCCGATCAACGCGGCCATGCGCGACTACGTGCAGAGCGAACTGCCCAAGCTGCATCCCGAGTTGGCGAAGCTTCCGGTGCTCTCGGCGGCGGCCGCGTTCCGCACCGGCTTCGGCGGCCCCGACGACTACACCGACGTCGAACCCGGTCCGCTCACCCTGCGCAGCGCAGCCGACCTGTACTTCTATCCCAACACGCTCTCGGCCGTGCAGGTCGACGGCGCGGGCCTGAAGGCATGGCTGGAGAAGTCCGCGGAGCGCTTCAACCAGATCGATCCCGCGGAGGAAGGCGAGCAGGAGCTGATCAACACGCGCATGCCCGGCTACAACTTCGACCAGCTCCAGGGTGACCTGGCCTACGTCATCGACGTGTCCCGCCCGGCGGGCCAGCGCATCGGCAAGCTCACCTACAAGGGCAAGCCGGTGACGCCGCAGCAGCAGTTCGTCGTCGCCACCAACAACTACCGCGCCAGTGGCGGCGGCAACTTCCCCGGCCTGGACGGCAAGAACATCGTGCTGGCCGCGCCCGACGGCGCGCGCGAGATCCTCGCCAAGTGGCTGCAGCGCGAGCAGACCATCGATGCGAAGACACTTCCCGCCGCCTCGTGGCGCTTCGCCCCGCTGAAGACCCGCGGCGAAGTGGTGTTCAGGGGCGCCGCCGGCAAGCAGGACGCCGCCCGCCAGGTGGGCCTGAAACACATCCGCCAGCTCAAGGACAACGGCGACGGCACGGCGACCTACGCCATCGACCTCTCGCACTGAACGCGACGCCGGTTTCAGGCGCGCGGCGGTGCCGTCACCGTCGCGCGTCACAGGCCGGCCTGCGATCCACCGCGACCGGACTTCCGGGATTTTCCCGACGCCACGGTCAAGCCCGGGGACGCCCGATCGCCCGAGGGCGCCGCAGGCTGCTGGAGCATGAGCCGGGGCGGCGGCAGGCGTCGCGACGTGTGCGGTTCGTACGCCAAGCCAGCGCGGTGAAAGTTGGCCCGCCGGACACCGTCAGGATTGCCACCCTGACGCCGCTGCGTCCGGCACCGTTAGCTACAACCCAGGATGCATGCCCATGTCCCAGGCCTGGCGCAGACGCCATGGGCCTGTGGTCAGAACGTGGCGGCAGCGGCCCTGGGCACGTACCTGATGGCGTAGTAGGTGCCGAAATCCATCGTCTGGTCCCGGGTATAGATGGCGTCGTAGTCGTCCAGCCAGGACGATGCCTCATAGTCCTTGCGGATCAGCAGCCAGCCCGCCGCGTTCAGACGCCTGGCCACGGCCGCCAGAAATTCGCGCCTGAGGGGCGCTGGCAGATACGCGTAGTTCTCCGGCCCGTGGAAAGCACTCCACGGCCTCCCCGCCGCCGAGCCTTCCAGGCTCAATGCCGGATCGAGCACCGTCACCGGCTCGTTGAACCGTGCGGATATCGTCTTCATGCCCCTGGCCGCATCGAGCGCGGGTTGGGTCGATGCGCCCGGTCCGCCGGCAGAACCGATGGCGCTGACACCCTTGGGATGTGCGTAACTGAAGCCGACGATCACCTCGCCCGGCCGAAACCGGGCGAGTTCCCCGCCCTTGGCGAGGCTGCTCCAGGTACCCCAACCGGCGAGCAGGGGATACGCCAGCAGTGCAGCCAGCAACCCGCAGGCGGCCCGCCTGTACGGCAGGGACATCCCCAACTCGCGCAATGCAAGCAGCAGCAGGACAAAGAACACGCTGATGTTCAGCAGGTTGTTGTCGTGGCTTCGACCCAGGTAGTAGGAGATCACTGCATAGGCCGCCAGGAGCATCACGACGGCGTTGTGCGCGCGCCACGTCTCGCCCGACACCCGCATCCGGCCATGGACGCCGGCCAGGCCCAGCAGGATGATCGGTCCGAAGAACCAGATCGCACCGAAGGTCGCTATCGGCAGGGGCCCCGGGGGATACAGCATGTAGGCAAGATAGCCGTGAAGAGTCGGGAAGACGCCGTAGACCAGCCGGTAAGCCATCAGGAATACCGCACTACCCGCAAGCAGGCAGATCAGCAGGCGGACCAGGGCGCGCAGACCCACCCGGAGGGGATGCTTCTCGTTTTGCGCGGCCCTGCAGCTGGCCCATATGTAATACGGCATCCATACGGCGCTGACCTGGAATGCGCTCTCGGGCGACCAGACGACGGCTGCCAGCCACAGCAGATGTATGAGCTCGGAAGGTTTCTCGCCATCCGCACGGCGCCCCCCCCGGACCAGCACGGACAGCAGCAGGGCAACCGGCAGGAACCGCATGCCCGACACGGAAGGCGTGAGCGTTGGCGATCCGAGGTTGGGCGGATAGGCCGTCCAGATGAATACCGCCATGAAGACGACGAGGACGATGAGTGCTACTTGAGCCGGCGTTTGCCTGGACCCGCACAGTCGAGCTGCGATGAACACCATCAGCGCGCCATAAAGCAGGGACGTGATGCCCACCAGGTAGTACATCGACTGCCAGCAGTTGCGTCCGCATGTCAACGCAAGCAGTGCGGTTGGTCCGAATCCGTATTGCGCAGGCGCTTCATGCAGCAACTTCACCCCGGAGAGCAGCAACTGCGCCGGGCCGACATACGCGCCCCAGTGATGCCAGCTCAGCCAGAGCATGACAGGCTGGCCGTAGAAAGCCGTGGAAAAAACCATGACGACACCGGCAAGCAGATACGCTGCGCCGGCTATCCGCCAGGTTCGAGGCGCAGATACCCCATTGTTCGCTGTGCCGGCGAACACCCAGGTTCCGGCCACGAGCACGCACTGCAGGACGACCAGCTCCCATCCGCTGATGTCGACGCCTTCGCCCTGGCGCCGCCACCAGGCGAGCGTCGAGGCAAGGCAGTACACCATCAACAGAACGGATACCGAACCCCAGTCGACACCCCATCGCTGGCCTTGCTTGCGCACGCCACCCAGGAGTGCCGCCGATGCCGCACTCGCGATCAAGGCGTAGCCCGGGCGAGGCTGGGAGAAAAACGCGAAGAACAGGGCCACGAGCAACGCACCTGCCACCACTGCCACGGTTTCCGCCAGCGTGTTTCGCCGCGGCTGCGTGGACCGGATGTCCCTGGCCATCAGCCACAGGATGACCATGCCTACCAAGAGATAGGCCACCAACGTCGGCAGTTTGCTTGCCACACAGCCCCCTGTGTCAGTCGTCGTCTCGACTACGGAGCGTCCTCATGCTCGCCCTGAAACTGCGCCAAGCAGACCGCGTCCTGTCCTCCAATCGCGAGCATACGTGGCCTCGCAGCATATTGCGACGACGGCGCGATTTCCCGGATGGACGGCCCCTGGCGTGGTAGACCACGGCGCCGGAAGGCGCCGTGTCGCGGCGACAGGACATCGAGAAGGTTTCAAACGCATCTGTTGACTGCACTGCAACAATCGGCCTAAGGTCGGGCCATGTCGCCACTTTTCCCGCCAGCCCGCATGTCTACCTGCCCGGTCCCGACCGGCAGCATGCCGCCGTGCGCAGGCGCCATCGCCATCGTCACGACCACCACCACGACCACTATTACCACCGGGTCGGGGTGGGTGTCCGTGCGCGAGTAAGTTCCTTAACGCAAACGGCCCCGCCCTCGATGAGGCGGGCCGGGATGCAGCACTCCGATACCGCCAGCGAGCGCGGGCCCCGAATGGAGGCCACCGTGAACCTTGCCGTATCGTCATCGCTAGAACAGCCATCGCTCCCGCCGCATGCCGCAGCGCTGCCGATGGTCACTGCACGCCTGCGCGTGCTTGCCGTGGGCCTGGTCGGCCCCGGCCGTGTCGGCAGCGCCCTGCTCGACCAGTTGCGCGCGGCGCAGCCACGGCTGGCGCGGGCCGGCCTCGAACTCAAGCTGTGCGGCGTGGCCGCCAGCCGCCGCATGTGGCTCGACGCCGATGACCCCGAGCTCAACGGCCGCTACGGCGGTGCGCAGACCTGGCGGCCCAGCAATCTCGACGAGTTCGCCGCCCACGTGCGCGGCGAGGACGGCCGCCACGCCCTGCTGATCGACTGCAGCGCCAGCGATGCCGTGGCCTCGCGCTATGCCGGGTGGCTGGCCTCGGGCCTGCACGTGGTGACGCCGAGCAAGCTAGCCGGCAGCGGTTCCTTTCCGCGGCTGCAGGCGATCCGCGCGGCGTGTGCCAGTGGCGCGCGTTTCCGCTATGAAGCCACCGTTTGCGCGGGACTCCCTGTCGTACAGACGCTGCGCGACCTGCTCGACACCGGTGACGAGCTGCTCGCGGTCGAAGGCATGTTCTCGGGCACCCTGGCCTGGCTGTGCCACCGCCACAACGGCAGCCGCCCCTTCTCCGCCCTGGTCCGCGAGGCCCATGCGCTGGGCTACACCGAGCCCGATCCACGCGACGATCTTTCCGGCCTCGACGTGGCGCGCAAGCTGGTGATCCTTGCGCGCGAAGCCGGCTGGCCGCTGTCGCTGGAGGACGTCAACGTGCAAAGCCTGGTACCGCCCGAACTGGCGGCGATGACGCCGGTGGAGGCCCTGGAGAACCTGCATCTGCTCGACCGCGCGATGGCACGCGAGGTGGCCCGCGCGCAGACCCAGGGCAGCGTGCTGCGCCATGTCGCCAGCCTGGATGCGAACGGACACGCCAGCGTGCACCTGGCCATGCTTCCGGCCTCGCATCCGTTCGCCCATTCGCGCCTGACCGACAACATCGTGCAGTTCACCACGCACCGCTATCGCGACAATCCCATGCTGGTCCAGGGCCCGGGTGCCGGCCCCGAGGTGACGGCGGCGGGGGTTTTCGCCGACCTTCTGCGTATTGCAGAATCGCTGGAGGTGCGCTGATGAATGCGCAACTGGCTGATTCCATGCCCGTACAACAACGCGCACTGAGCGCACAAGCCATGGCCTATGCCAGCGTCGGCAACGTGGGCGTGGGCTTCGACATCCTCGGCCACAGCGTGGCCGGGGCGGGTGACCGCGCCGTCGTGCGGCGCATCGACGAACCTACCGTGCGCATCGCCGCCGTGCACGGACGGGTAACCGAGCTTCCGCTGGATGCGGCGCGAAACACCGCCGGAGCCGCCCTGCTTTCGCTGCGCCGCGCGCTCGGCCTGCGCCATGGTTTCGAGGTGGAACTGCACAAGGGCATCGCCCTGGGTTCGGGCATGGGCGGTTCGGCCGCCTCGTGCGTGGCGGCGCTGGTGGCCGCCAATGCGCTGCTGGAACGCCCGCTGCCGCGCGAAGCGCTGTACGGCTTTGCGCTGGACGGTGAAGTCGTGGCCAGCGGCAGCCGCCACGGCGACAACCTGGGCCCCATGTTGCTGGGCGGCCTGGTGCTCGCCACGCGCGACCGCCTCGTGCGGCTCCCGGTGCCCGAGGCATGGCACTGCGCCCTGGTGCATCCGCACGTGGTGCTGGAGACACGCGAATCGCGCGCGGTGCTCGCCGGCGGCTTCGCCCTGGGCGATGTCGTCGCACAGCACGCCAATCTCGCGCTGGTGCTGACCGGTTGCCACCGCGGCGACGCCACGCTGGTGCGCGAAGGCCTGAAGGATGTCCTGGTGGAACCACGCCGCGCGCCCCTGGTGCCCGGGTTCTCGCGCGTGAAGCAGGCCGCGCTGGATCATCACGCACTCGGTGCCAGCATTTCCGGCGGCGGACCCAGCGTGTTCGGCTGGTACGAAACCCGCGAGGATGCCGAGCGCGCCGCCGAGGCGATGGCCGCCGCGTTCGCGGAGGAAGGCATCGCCAGTGATCGCCTGGTATCACCCATCAATGGTCCAGCCGCAGCGCTGGTGGACGAGGAAACGGCATGAGCGAGCCGTTGCATTACCGAAGCACGCGCAGTGCGCGCCATGCGGCGCGCATCGAAGAAGTCATCGCCGCAGGCCTTGCGCCCGATGGGGGGCTGTACGTGCCCGAGGTGCTGCCGCAACTCGACGTGGCGGCGTTCGAGCCGCACGGCGCGCTGGCCGACACGGCGGCCACCTTGCTGGCGCCGTTCTTTCGCGCCACGCCCATGGCCGCCGAGCTGCCCGCGATCTGCCGGGAAGCGTTCGATTTTCCGGTGCCGCTGCGCCCGCTCCCATCCGCTGACGGTGCCTCGGTCCTCGAGCTTTTCCATGGCCCCAGCGCGGCATTCAAGGATATCGGCGCACGCTTCCTCGCCGCCTGCTTTCGTCGCCTGCCGCGTGCTGGCGATGCGCCATTGACGATCCTGGTCGCGACCTCCGGCGACACCGGGGCCGCCGTGGCAGCCGCCTTCCATCGCCAGCCCGGCGTACGCGTGGTGATCCTGTATCCCGATGGCCGCGTATCGCCACGCCAGGCCCATCAACTGGGATGCTTCGGCGACAACGTGCATGCACTGCGCGTGGCCGGCAGCTTCGACGATTGCCAACGCATGGTGAAGGCCGCACTCAATGACGCGACCGTGCAGTCGCGGGTGCCGATGTCATCCGCCAACAGCATCAGCCTGGGCCGGTTGCTGCCGCAGATGAGCTATTACGCCCACGCCTCGCTGGACTGGTGGCGCCGGCATCGCACGCCGCTCAACTTCATCGTGCCCACCGGCAACCTCGGCAATGCGCTGGCCAGCGTGTGGGTGCGCGAAATGGGCCTGCCGGTGGGCGAGATCCACCTTGCATGCAACGCCAACGCGACGCTGCCCGACTATTTCGACGGTGATGCGTATTCGCCGCGTGCCGCGGTACCCACCCTGGCCAACGCCATGGACGTGGGTGCACCGAGCAACTTCGAGCGCCTGCGCTGGACCTTTCCGCGCGACTACGAACTGCGCGTGCAGCTGCACGCCAGCAGCGTGGACGACGACACCATCCGCGACACCATCGTGCGGCACGCGCGCGACCACGGTGAGCTGTTCTGCCCGCACACGGCTACCGCCGTGCATCTGCTCGATGCCATGGGGTCCACCGGCCTGCCGTGGGCCGTGGTGGCGACGGCGCATCCGGCGAAGTTCGACAGCGTGGTCGAGCCGCTGGTCGGTCGTAAGCTGGAGGTGCCTCCGGCGCTGGAGGCGATGTTGCGACGACCGGCGCATGCCGAGCCGCTGGTGGCCAGCGATGCGGCACTGAAGGAGTGGCTGGTGGAGCGGGAGCAGACGGTGACCGGTTGAACGACCGGCGTCTGTAGGAGCCTGCCAGTCAGTCGTCCAGCACCGCGCCGTTCGTCTCGATGACCTTGGCGTAGAACTTCGCCGTGGCCTTGGGCGTGCGCTTCTGCGTGGCGAAATCCACGTGGTACAGGCCGAAGCGCTTGGAAAAGCCGAGCGACCACTCCAGGTTGTCCAGCAGCGACCAGGCGTAGTATCCCTTGAGGTTCACGCCGGCCTCGATCGCGTGGTGGATCGCCTTGAGGTGCTTGCGCAGGTAGTTCGTGCGAAGCGGGTCCTCGAGCACGTCGCCCTCGGCCACCGGCGGGTCGTAGAACGCCGAACCGTTCTCGGTGATGTAGAGCGGGATGTCGCCGTAGCGCTGCTTGAACCAGGTGAGCGTGTCGGTGAGGCCCTGCTCGTACACTTCCCAGCCGGTCTCCGTATAGGTCTTGTTGGGCTGGCGCACGGGGGCCGCACGCAACGGGTAGTGGCTGGGATCGTGCTTCACCACGGCCCGCGTGTAGTAGTTGATGCCCACGAAGTCGACCGGCTGGCGGGTGAGCTTGAAGTCGTCTTCGGGAAAGTCCGGCCACGCCGCGCCAAAGACGTCCTTCAGCTCGGGCGGGTAGCTGCCCAGCAACGCCGGATCGGCGAACTGCTCGTTCATGTAGGCCTGCGCGCGACGCGTCGCGGCGAGGTCTTCCGGGCTGTCGGACGCCGGATACTTCGGCTCGATGTTGAACACCACGCCGACCTCGTGCTTGCCGATCGCGCGGTACGCCTGGATGCCCGCACCGCTGGCGCGCATCAGGTTGTGCGCGGCGATCGGTGCTTCGTACAGGCTGCGATGCCCCGGCGCGAGCGCACCATGCAGGTAGCCGCCATCGGTCACCACCCACGGCTCGTTGAGCGTGGACCAGCGCTTCACGCGATCGTCCAGCGTCTTGTACACCACGCTGGCGTAATCGGCGAACCAGTTGGCGACGTCGCGGTTCAGCCAGCCACCGCGGTCGTCCAGCGCCGCGGGCAGGTCCCAATGGAACAGCGTGACGTTCGGTTCGATGCCGTTCTCGAGCAGCTCGTCGACCAGGCGCGAATAGAAGTCCAGGCCCTTCGGGTTGATGCGGCCCGTGCCTTCGGGCAGCACGCGTGCCCACGCGATGCTGAAGCGATAGCCCTGCAGGCCCAGTGCGCGCATCAGCTGCACGTCGTCCTTGTAGCGACGGTAGTGGTCGCACGCGACATCGCCGGTATCACCGTTCGCCATCATGCCCGGGGTATGGGCGAAGCGCTCCCAGATGCTCGGGCCCGCGCCATCAGCCAGGGGCGAGCCCTCGATCTGATAGGCCGACGTGGCGGCGCCCCAATGGAAATCCGCCGGGAAGCGATAGCTGTGGGTCATGGTGGAGGCAATTCCTTATGCCGCAGTGCGGCTTGATGAAAACGTTTACATGGCGAGAATAGCGGAGCCCGACCCGAATGTGCACGGGTCTTTTCGCCTATACAGGCAGCGACCGCCCACGGTCCGGACAGGGGAGTGACGCAACGTCGATGGCAACGGTGACTCTGGATCGGTTGCGCAAGGTCTATCCCAACGGGCATGTCGGCGTCGACGAGGCGACCTTCGAGATCGCCGACGGGGAACTGCTGGTGCTGGTGGGTCCTTCCGGCTGCGGAAAGACCACCTTGCTGCGCATGATCGCCGGCCTGGAATCGATCTCCTCCGGCACCCTGGAAATCGGCGGACGCGTGGTCAACGCGGTGTCGCCCAAGGATCGCGACATCGCGATGGTGTTCCAGAACTACGCGCTGTATCCGCACATGACGGTGGCGCAGAACATGGCGTTCGGCCTGCGCCTGCGCGGCAAACCCAAGGCCGAGATCGAGTCGCGCGTTCGCGGCGCGGCGCAGTTGCTGGAGCTGGAACACCGCCTCGACGCCCTGCCCGCCGCGCTCTCCGGCGGGCAGCGCCAGCGCGTGGCGCTGGGCCGTGCGCTGGTGCGCGAACCCAAGGTGTTCCTGCTCGACGAACCGCTGTCCAACCTCGATTCGAAACTGCGCCTGTCGATGCGCGTGGAGATCGCGCGGCTGCACCGGCGGCTCGGTACCACCACCATCTACGTCACCCACGACCAGGTAGAGGCGATGACGCTGGGCCAGCGCATCGTGGTGCTCAACGGCGGCCAGATCCAGCAGATCGATACGCCGATGCGCCTGTACGACAAACCCGCGAATCTGTTCGTGGCCGGCTTCCTCGGCTCGCCCGCGATGAACCTGCTGCGCGGCGTGCTTCGCCACGGGCGCGACTGGTCTCTGGAAACCCCGGATGGCACGGTGCCGCTCGGCGCCCTGGAAACGCAGGGCCACGAACTCTTGCCGTGGATCGACCGGGAGATCGTGCTCGGCGTGCGTCCCGAGGATCTGCGGCCCATCGATGCCGAACACGCGGCCCTGAGCGCGGTGCTGGAAGTGACCGAGCCGGTGGGCAACGAGATTTTCCTCAACCTGCGCCAGGGCACCCGGTCGCTGGTGTCGCGCGTGGCGCCCGGCGCCCTGCCCGAGGCGGGCACCCTCATGCATTTCACGTTGGCTCACGATCGTCTGCATGTATTCGAACCGAGCGGCGGCACCCGTATCGTCTGAAGCGGTTCAGCCCTTCACGCTGCCCAGCAGCAGGCCTTCGATGTAGTAGCGCTGCATGGCGAGGAACAGCGCCAGCACGGGGATCACGGTTACCACCGAACCCGCCATCATCAGCTCGCTGTCCTGCGCGTGCTCGCGCGCCAGCGAGGCGAGGCCGATCGGCAAGGTGTAGTGCTCCTGCCCGGTGAGCGCGATCAACGGCCACATGAAGTCGTTCCACGCGGTGAGGAAGGTGTAGATCGCCAGCGTCACCATGATGGGCTTCAGCAACGGCAGCACGATCTGCGTGAAGATGCGCAGTTCGCCCGCGCCATCGATGCGGGCGGCCTCCATGAGTTCGTCGGGAATGCTGCGCGCGTACTGTCGTACCAGGAAGATGCCGAAGGCGGTCGCCATCGCCGGCACGATCACCGCGGCATAGCTGTTCACCAGGCCCATGTACTTGAGCATCAGGAACAAGGGCAGCATCGCCACTTGCGCCGGGATCACCAGCATGCCGAGCAGACCCTGGAACAGGCGTTCGCGTCCATGGAAACGCAGCTTGGCGAATGCATAGCCCGCCATCAGGTTGCAGGCGAGCGAGAGCACCGTGATCGCCACGGAGATCGCCAGGCTGTTCAACAGATAGCGTCCCATGCCGGCGCGGCCGAACAGTTCCTCGTAGTTCCGCCAGGTGCCGTGCACGGGCAGCAACGGCGGCGGCAGCGCGCTGGCCTCGCCGGGACGCATGAACGACACCGACAGCATCCACAACAACGGAAACACCGCGACCACGGTGCCGCCGATCAGCAGCCCGTTGATGACGGCCTTGGCGATGCGCGGATTCATGCCGCCGCTCCGCGACGCGCCACTCGCAACATCAGCGCGGTGACGGCGAACATGATGACGAACAGCAGGAACGCCACCGCCGATGCGGTACCGAAGTTCCACCACTTGAAGCCTTCGTTGTACATCAGGTACAGCACGCTGGTGGTGCTCTGCAGCGGGCCGCCCTCCGTCATCACGTAGGGCTCGGCGAACAGCTGGAAATAGCCCGACACAGTGAGGATGCTCACCATCAGCAGCGTTGGCGCGAGCATCGGCAGCGTGATGTGGCGAAACTGCTGCAGCGGCGAGGCACCGTCGATGCGCGCCGCCTCGTAGAGATCACCGGGAATTGCCTGCAGGCCAGCCAGGAAGATGATCATGTTGTAGCCGAAGTTCTTCCATACCGCGAACAGGATGATGGTAGGCATCGCCCAGTGCGGATCGCCCAGCCAGTCGACCGGATGGACGCCGGCAGCGCCGAGCAGGTAGTTCGCCATGCCGTACTTGGTATTGAAGATATAGCGCCACACCAGCGCCACCGCTGCCACCGTGGTGACCACCGGTGCAAACAGGGCCGTGCGGAAGAATGGCTTGCAGCGCGCCAGCGGTGAGTTGAGCAACAGAGCCGCTCCTAGCGACACCATGATCGACAACGGCACGCCGGCCAGCACGAAGTAGAACGTATGCCCAAGCGCCGACCAGAACTTCGGCTGATGCAACAGATCCCAGTAGTTGCCCAGCGCCACGAAACGAAGATGGCGGATATCGGCCAGCGCGTAGAGGTCGTAATCGGTGAGGCTCAGCCCCAGTGCCGCCATGACCGGCACCAGGAAGAAGACGCCCAGCACCAGCAGCGCCGGCGTCAGGAACCACCAGGCGGCACGCTGAGGATTCATGGCGCAGCTCCTGCGGCGCGGCGTTCGTGATCGAGAATCCAGCGGCGTTTTTCCAGGATGCGATCGGCGCGGCGATCCATCTCCGCCGCCGCCTCGTCGATGCTCAGCGTGCCTGCCACGGCTTGCGCGGCGACGAGTTGCATCTCGTTGACGATCTGTTCCCACTCCGGCACCGGAGGTGTCGGCTTCACGTGCTCCAACTGCTCACGGAACGCCAGCACCTTGGGGTCGTTGCGCAAGCCATCGCCGTCCCACGCGCTGCGGCGCGCAGGCATGTCGCCGAGCAGTTCATAGAAGCGCTGCTGCACGTCGGGACGGGAGAGGTATTCGATCAAGGCCCAGGCCTCCTCCTTGTGCGGGGAGCGGCGGAAGATCACCAGGCTGGAACCGCCCGCCGCGCCCACGCCGGCGCCGCCGGGACCCGGTAGCGGCGCGGTGGACCAGGCATCCTGTTCGTCCGACGGCAGGCGCTTGCGGAACTCGCCGATGTTCCAGGGACCGGAGAGGTAGAACGCATACACGCCGCGGCCGAACTCGTCCCAGGGATTGCCCGCTTCGACATTGGTGATCGGGGGCGCCTGGTGCAGGCGGAAGGTATCCACGTAGAACGACAGCGCGCGCTTGAAGCCCGCGCTGCGGAAATTGCCGTAGCGCCCGCCGTCGCGCAGCATCGACTCGGGTTGCTGCAGCGCCAGCGACATCAGCTGCTCGTACTCGTTGGTGGGCAGCAGGATGCCGTAGATACCGTCCTGCGGCTTGCTGAGCACGGCCAGCACCTTGCGCCACTCGTCCCAGTCGCGTGGCGGCGCGTCGAAGCCCGCCGCCTTGAGCAGGTCGGCGCGATAGAAGATCAGGCGCGTGTCCACGTACCACGGTACGCCCATCAGGGCCCCGTCGATGACGCTGGTCGCCCAGATGTTGGCGAAGTAGTCGTCCTGCCGCACCACCGTCGAGCGATCCACCCGCGGCTCCAGCGGCTCCAGCGCATCCAGCGCCGCGAACTCGGGCAGCCAGGTGTTGCCCAGTTGGCTGAGGTCCGGGGTGGAACTGCCGGCAAAGGCGGTGAGCAGCTTCTGGTGGGCCGCCGTCATCGGCAGCTGCTGTACCTTCACGTGGATGCCCGGATGCTGCCGCTCGAACTCCGGCAGCAGCTTCACCACCGCCTCGCCTTCGCGGCCGATGGTCCAGAAGGTCAGGGTCCGGCCGTCGTCACCGGGCGGGGCGCAGCCGGCCAGGAGCACCACGACGCCACCGAGCAGCATCGCGCGCATGCGATGCAGGATCTGGCCCTTCCGGCGTTGCGTGGTCGATGACATGTCTCAGCGTGATTTCTGTTCCAGCCAGCCGCCGGTGAATCCGGCGCGTTCGAGCCCCTTGCGGACGTACGGGTTCTTGCGCATCACGTTCCACACGAAGCCACTGCGCCAGTTCTCGATCATCAGCACGATGGGACCCTGGTCGATGCCGATCTGCTTGTCGTCCGCCCAGCCCATGCCGGGCACGGCGCGACCTTCCTTCGGCGCGATGCCGGTATCGTAGCTGGGATTGAACGCATCGACGAAACCGTACTGGGTGTAGATGGCATCGCCGTAGCGAGTCTTCATCTCCATCAGCGCGGGCACCACAATCTCAGGGGCGAAGGCGATGGAACCGCCCGCGGCAGTCGGCGCGATGGTGCCATCGTCGGACACGTAGTCGAGGCCGGCGCCGCGCGCCGTGTAACCGTAGAACGCACGCGTGCTGCCGTCGTTGCGCTTCACCACCGCATCGCCCGGGCCATTGCAGGCGGTCAGGCCCCAGGCGTTTTCGCCGTAACCGGTCCAGTGGTTCGGGTTGGCGATGGCGTAGGCGCGCTGCGCATAGACGGCTTCGCGACTGTTCTGCGCGTAGTCGGTGTCGTGCTCCCGGTTCCAGGCGTCGCGAATGTCACGGAAGTCGATCCAGGTCTGGCTGTACTGGTGGCCAAACAGCGGCGCGAAGTTGAGGAACGTGCGGCCCTGGAATTCACCCCAGTACTCGGGATAGGTCTTCGTCCACGCCGACCACGCATCGTCGGCGACCGGATGCGTGGGCGAGCCCAGCGCCAGCACATAGACCAGCATGCCCTCGTTGTAGCCCTTCCAGTCGGCCGGAATGAACTTGCCACCCGGCGTCCAGCCCATGCTGATCAGCGGCGCGCGCGGCTGCATCCAGGTCCAGTCGACGCGGCGATAGATGGCGTCGGCGAGCTGTCGAATCTCTCTTTCGTCCTTGCTGTTGCGGTCGAAGTACGACTGCGCAAACAGCACGCCGCCCAGCAGCAGCGTGGTGTCCACGCTCGACAGTTCCACGCCGCGCGCATGGCGCTTGCCGGTCTGCATGTCGAGGAAGTGGTAGAAGAAACCGTGATAACCGGTGACGTCGTCTTCGTCGTCACTTTGCTTTGCATCGTTGAAGAAGTGCAGCGTGGCCAGGGTGCGTTCGACGGCCTGCTTGCGCGTGATGTAACCGCGCTCCACGCCCACGCCGTACGCCGTGAGTGCAAAACCCACCGAGGCGATGCTGGCGAACGAATCGCCGGGCCAGTGGTCCGGCACGAGGCCGGTCTTCGGATCGGCGCTGTCCCAGAACCACTGGAACGTACGCTTCTCCAGGTCCTCGACCATCGCGCGCTGCGGCGCGGGCAGCGCGGCAAAGTCGCGCGTAGGCGTTGCCGCAGTAGCCGCCGGCGCTGCGCCGGATGCCATGGCCAACAGCGCAGCCACGGTCATCGGAAGAAAACGGGAAAGCCTGCCACGCATCATCGCGAACCCTTGGGAAAAAGCTGGAATGGCGGACTGCCCACAAACAGCCGCCATTCCGGTGGAAACACCGGCCCTTCACCGTAGCGAAAGGCCGGCCGGGACGGGCATGGGAGGGATCGCCCGCCCCTACTCGCCGGTTCCATGAAGGGGAGGAACCGGGCCCCGCCGCCCGGGGGGAGGCGGTGAGGCGAACCGAAGCAGCCCTTAGAACTTCAGGCCCACTTCGAACTTGATCGTGCGCGGCACGAACGTGATGTTGCCGGTCGGGTTGTAGGTCACCATCCGCGTACCCGCCGGGGTCAGGTAGTCGGAATAGTTGTTCCAGTTGAACAGGTTCAGCACGTCGAAGCGGCCGTACAGCGTCATGCCATGGCCGATATCGAAGTCCTTGGTGGCCTGCAGGTCGATGTCGCGATAACCCCAGATCTTGCCGCGGACGAGGAATTTCGAGCCGGACGGAGTCGCCGCGTACGCCGAGCAGATGCTGCCGTTCGCCTGCAGGTTGGTCGGGTCGCAGAAGATGCCGTTGTACGGCAGTGGCGTGGCCAGGGTCAGCTTGGCCGACAGCACCGTGCCCCACGGGCCATCCATGTTGCCGGTCGCCACGAAGCGGTGCTTGGAGGCGGCATTGGAAGTGATGAACGGGTAGTCCTGGATAGTCGCGTAGTCGAACGAGTAGTGCTCCTTGATGTCGCGGTTCTGCTTGGCGTTGGTATAGGTGTAGGCGAACGTCGCGCCCCAGCCCGACGCCTTGTCGTACGGCTTCTCGGCCGACAGCAGCAGCTGCGTGGTGCGCGTGCGGATGCCGTTGTTGCCGAGGATCAGCGCGCCGAAGCCCGGAATGCCGTTACCCCATGGCTGGCTGCCGTTCTGCCAGAAGCTGCCGTCCGGATAGCGGTTGCCCAGCGTGAAGGCGAAGCCGTCGTAGCTGAGGATGCGCGTGATGGTGGCATCGGTGTGCCAGTCGCCGAGCTGGTTGGCCATGCCCAGGCTGTACTGGTCGGAGTACGGCGCCTTCAGGTTGTTGTTGAGCATGTCCACTTCAGTGCCGGCGTTGGACGCCGCGCCGATCAGGCCCTGCAAGTTGCCCAGGCCATTGAGCAGGCTCGGGTTCCACACGTAGCACGGCGTGCTGTTGCGATGGCACTGGCCGGTGGCCGGATCCTGGAAGTAGATCGTGTACTGCGGCAGCGCGGACTTGGTGGTTTCCAGCTGCAGGTAGTCGTACAGGTCACGATCGTACGCACGGCCCACGCCACCATGGATCACGTGCTGCTCGTCGCCGAACCAGTCATACGAGAAACCCAGTCGCGGCTGCCACTCGCCCTTGTAGGCGCTGCGGTTGTGGCCGTTGCTGATGTAGTCGTTGATGTTGATGCCGCCCTTGGCCAACGTCTCGGCGTAGGTCTGGCCCACCGGCGCACCGGCATTGGTGTCCTGCGAGTTGAACGCGGCGACCACGTTCGCGGGCGTCACGAAGTCGGTGTACGACGGCGTGCGTTCGTAGTCCCAGCGCACGCCGAGGTTCAGCGTGAGCTTGTCGTTGACCGACCAGTCGTCCTGGATATAGGTGCCGAACTGCTTGCTCTTGGTGGACACCGACGGCGTGAGGCCAAGGCCGTTCACCGGCTTGGTGAAGAACGCCTTGTACGGCGTGGCATCGACGCCGTTCGAGGTGACGTTGTAATAGAACTGCGGATTCACGTCGGCGGCGTCGGCCGCGTTCAGCGTCACGGCCTTGTACTTCACGCCCATCTTCACGACGTGGGTGCCGTTCCATTCCAGATCGTTGAAGGTGAAGTCGTCCTGGATCGCCGGACCTTTCTGGCCCTTGTTCTGCGTGGCCAACGGATTCGCGGCGCCGGTCTCGATGATCACCGGATCGTCGGTCGGGCGCTGCCACGTGTACACGTAACCGTTGCCATAGTTGATGGCCGTGGGCGCGTTCTTGGCGTCTTCGTAGGTGAACAGCAGCTCGTTGAAGTAGGACTGGCCGCTGTGCTGCCAGCGTACGGCGTAGCGCTTGTCGTCGTTCTTGATGTTGTAGGCCGCCGACGGTGCGGTCTGCGAGCCGTTGCCCAGGCCGTCGAGCTGCGTCTCGTTGCGGATCTGCGCGCTCAGCTCGAAGCGGTCGCGGTCGGTCGGCTCCCAGTCGATCTTGCCGAAGTACAGGTCTTCCTGGAACGGCAGGTTGGTCGGCCCGAGCTGCGAGGCGACGTCCGCGGGCAGATAGGGCACGCCCGGCGAACCGTCGGCGCTCGGCGTCACCGTGACCGGCGTGTCGAAGCGCTTGGCTTCATAGGCCAGGAAGAAGTGCATCTGGTCCTTGATGATCGGACCACCGACGGCAAAGCCGTATTCCTTCTCGCTCGACGATGCCTTGGTGCCCGAGTCGTTCTCGGCCGGGGTGCGCGCGCGGAACGAGTCGTCGGTATAGCGGTAGTACGCCTCGCCATGGAATTCGTTGGTGCCCGACTTGGTCTGGGCGGTCACCGCCGCGCTGGAGAGCTGGTCGTACTCGGCCTTGTAGTTGGAGGTGATGACCTTGTACTCGCCGATCGCCAGCTGCGGGAACGGGTTGCCCTGGCTGGCGTTCTGGCCGCTGACGCCACCTTCCTTCACGTAGCTCTTCTGGCCCACGCCGTCGATGTAAACGTTTACAGAGCTATCGTTCATAGCACCGCCACGCAAGGACGTGTGGCCGGCCGAATCAACGGTGAAGACCATGCCCGGGACGGTGTCCGCGAACTCGAGGAAGTTGCGCGACACCTGGGGGATGGTGTCGATCTGGCGCAGCGAAATGGTGGCGCCCACTTCCGGCGTCTTCACTTCCTGCAAGGTGGTCGCCGAGACCGAAACACCGCCCAGGTTCTGGGCATTGCCCGCGTTGGCTGCCGGTGCGGCCACCGTCAGGTCCAGCGAAGCGGTGGAGGCCACGGTCAGCGTCACGGTGCGCTCGGTACCCGGGCCGGCATCGACCTGGTAGGTGCCCGGCGGCAGTCCGACCAGCGCATAGTTGCCCTGCGCATCGGTATTGGTGCGGCGCGTGGAACCGGTAGCGATGTTCTTGGCGGTAACTTCGGTGCTGGCCGGGCCCTTGCCGCGCAAGGTGGCATTGGCCGTCTGTGCCCACGCGACCGTCGGAGCGGCCACCGTGGCGACCACCGCGCCGGTGATCAGGCTGGCTAACAGCGTCTTTTTCAGGTGATGCGGCAACTTCATGGCTCCCCTCCAGGAATTCGATCAGGGATCGAATGGACGTGCTGGTTGATAGATGTTCTTGGTGGATGACGCGTCGCGGTTCGCACCGCAGGTTCCACGGACCGCCAACGCGCAACCGAGCGTGTCCGTGCTGTCCGACTGTTCCCGCCCATCCAGCAGCGTGGCCAGTCGCTCCAACGCGTTGCGACCCAGCTCGGCGATGTGCACGCTGACGGTGCTCAACGGCGGCGTGAGGTAACGCGCGATGGGAATGTCGTCGAAGCCGGCCAGCGCGATATCCGCGGGCACCTGCAGGCCGGCTTCCTTGAAGGCGTACAGGCAGCCGACCGCCATCATGTCGTTCGCGGCGAACACCGCGCTGGGACGGCTCGCCTGCGTGAGCAGTTTGCGGCCGGCCAGGTAACCCGATTCCTCGGTGAAGCTGCCCGCCACGATGTTGAGCGGCACCTTGGGCGCGAGCTTCTCCATCGCCTGGCGGTAACCCAGCGCGCGCTGCTCGGCGTCGAAGTTCCCGTCCGGGCCGGCGATGAAGGCGACATCCGGGTGGCCCGCCACGCGCAGCAGGTGCTCGGTCATCGCGTACGCGCCACCGCGGTTGTCGATGTTCAGCACACTGCGGCCGCTGGCGTGGACCGGGCTGTTGATCAGCACGGTCGGCAGGATGTCCGGGAGATTGGCCTCGAGGAAGCCCTCGTCCACCCAGGGCGAGAGGATCAGCATGCCGTCCACCCGCCCCTGCATGGCACGCAACGCCGCGGCGGTGTCATCGGCGCCGTCGTGCGAGCTGGACACCAGCAGATGCAGGCCGCGTGCACGCGCCGCCAGGTCGATGCCGCGGATCAGTTCGGAAAAGAACTCGCCGTACAGGTCCGGCAGCAAGGCACCCACCGTGTGCGTGCGCCGGGTGATGAGGCTGCGCGCCGCGTTGTCGGGCACGTAATGCAGGCGCTTGGCCGCAACGCGGATGCGCTCGAGCGTTTCGGCGGTGACGCCGCCCTGCCCGTTCAGTGCGCGCGACACGGAAGCCACCGACACCTTGGCCTCGCGCGCTACATCTTTGATGGTCGCTTTCCTGGTCGTCACGGCGGCGGCTTGAAGGTGACCCGGGGGTCACGGCGGCGCCAACGTAAACGTTTTCATGAAAGCTTGTAAAGAAGCCGCAACGAGATCTTTCGTTGCGGCGCAATAATTCATCCGGGCCCCGGGACGACGTTGTGCGATAAGGGCCGCATAACATCGCCATGACGGGCGCTGCACAGGTGTAAATGCAGCGCAACAAAAGCGGTTTAGGTGCGGGCCATGATTGTGCCCGTGCCGTGCTTTTTCCGGTGGCCTGGCGTCAACGCGCGGCCTGGTGGGAGAGCATCCAGGGCCACAATTCGGCGGTCGCGTAGGCCGGCACCCAGGATCCGTGGTTCACGCCCGGGAACTGGGTATAGCGCACGTCGTCGCCGGCCTTGAGCAGGGCGGCATACATGTTGCGCGCCTCGCTCGGCGGCACCACGTCGTCCACTTCACCGTGGAATATCCATACCGGCATGGGCTTTACCCGTGCCGCCACCCATTGGTAGGGGTTGCCGCCCGCGGGCGTGCCGTGCACCACCAGCTCGGGCATGTCGTCCGGCGCCCGGACGGCACCGCAGACCACCGCGGCCGCCGCGAACAGGCCCGGATGGTCCACGGCGAACTGCCACGCACCGTAGCCGCCCATCGAGAGGCCGGTGATGTACAGGCGGGAACGGTCGCCGTGGTAGGCCTGGACGCTGTCTTCCATGGCCGCGAGCGCAGCCTGTTCCTGCGCACCATCCCAGATGGTGCCTTCGGGCGCCTGCGGGGCGACCACCACGGCGGGGAAACCGTCGCCATGTTCCTTCAGCCACGGCGGCAGGCCCTGCTTGAGCTGGGCCTGGTTGTCGCTGCCGCGCTCCCCGCTGCCGTGCAGGAACAGCACCACCGGCCACTCGCGGTCCGGCGACCAGTGCCTCGGCACGAACACCTGGTAGGCGACGTCGCGCCCGTCGACCTGCACGTGGCGTGCCGTAAAAGCGCCGTCCTCCGCCTGCACGGGCAACGCCATCGCGCACGACAGACACGCTGCAGCCCAACCGTATCCCAGCTTCATGCCCACTTCCCTCGCATCGGATGGTCGGGCGAGGGTAACCAAGCACCGGTGCTTCAGGCCAGCATGGCCAGCACCTGCTCGGTGGAGCGCACCCGGCCCAGGCGCGGGAAGATGGTCTCGACCGCGAACCGATGGTGGTCGGGGTGGGACGAGCTCATCGCGTCCTCCACCAGCACCTGGTGGAAGCCCAGCTCGAACGCGTTGCGCGCGGTGGATTCGACGCCGATGTTGGTGGAGACGCCTCCCAGCACGATCTGGGTGATGCCGCGACGGCGCAACTGCAGCTCCAGTTCCGTGCCGTGGAACGCGCCCCACTGACGCTTGGTGATATGGACGTCACCCTCCGCGGCATGGAGCTCGTCGGCGTATTCCCACCAGTTGTCCGGAAGACCCGAGTTGCGTGGGGCCTCGTCGGTCAGCGGGTGCAGCATGTCGCGGCCATCGGCCGACCAGCCCACGCGCACCAACACCACCGGCGCCTCCAGCTCGCGGAAACGGGCCGCAAGACGACCGGCGCGGGCGTTGACCTCGGCACTGGAATGAGGGCCGCCGGCGTAGGCCGCGATGCCTTTCTGCAGGTCGATGAGGACGAGCGCAGTGGTGCGCGGATCCAGCTTTTCCATGGGGTAACTCCGGGGATATGCAGTGATCTGGTGGACATCAGCGTAGAATAGGCTGCGTACAAGCAGCGCAACGATGCCTGCCAGGAAGACTATTATGTGAGGGTAGCCTCACATTGGAGTTTATGAGGATGGCCTCACAAAATTCAAGCCAGGGCGGCCGCACGCCCAGCCGTCGCCGCGGCCACGAACGCGTGGCCGCGCTGCTTTCGGCCGCCTCGGACTGCTTCGTCGAAAAAGGCTACGACGCCACCACCATGACCGAGGTCGCCGCCCGGGCCGGCGCCTCCATCGGATCGCTGTACCAGTTCTTCCCGACCAAGGAGTCGCTGGCCGAGGCACTGATCACCAGCCACGCGAACGGACTGAACGAGCACATGGAGCAGCTGGTCGCCCAGGCGCCGGGATGGGCCACGGAGGAACTTGCGGCCCAGCTGCTGCGCACCTTCGCCGACTATCGCAAGCGGCATCCGGCGTTCGTCGCCCTGGTGGACGTGGCCGGCTCCCTGCCCTCCATGCTGGGTCGCACCATTCGCCAGCGCATGCGCGATTACCTCAGCCAGATCCTTGCGATCCATGCTCCCGGCATTCCCGCGGGCGACTTGCGTCCTGCCGCTATGGTGGTGCAGCAGTTGATGAAGGCGGCCGTGGCGCTCGACAACGAACAACCGGCGACCTTGCGAAAAGCCGCGCAAAACCAGCTCCAGCAGGCACTTTCGCTCTACCTCGGCGCGCTCGCCGCGCACCGCTGACAGCGGCATCGCTCGCGCGCGCGAGACGCACGCGCGAGGTGTTCGGCCATCTGGACGTCCGAATGTGCATCGCGGCACGCGATTGCAAAATTTTCAAAAGAAACTGTTGACAACCCGTTAGACGGCCCATTAGGGTCGGTTGCATGTCGCAGCGCAACAGCCACGATCGCATTGCCGAACCGATTGGTCCCCCGACCATCGACGGCGCGCTGCGCCTTCGCAACAACCTCCTTCTTGCCCTTGTACTCGTACTCCTTATTACCAACGGAGGTGCGGGCTGAGGGCGTGTGTCCAGGTAAAGCAGAACTAACCTAGATACCACCAACAAACCCCGCACCCGGAAACGGATGCGGGGTTTTTTGTTGCCCAACGGCGCGTGCCAGCGGAGCCAAAAGATGACCCCCCAGGACCACCCGAACAGCGAGAGCAGCGACGTGGGCGACGTAGCCGCCGAACGCGTGCGCATCTTCGACACCACCCTGCGCGACGGCGAGCAGGCGCCCGGCTTTTCGATGGATCGCCGCGCGAAACTCCGCATGGCGCATGCGCTCGAGGCGCTTGGCGTGGACATCATCGAGGCGGGCTTCCCCAGTGCCTCGCCCGATGACTTCGCCTCGGTGTCGGAAATCGCCCGCGTGCTGCGTGGCCCAACCGTCGCCGGCCTGGCGCGCTGCCACGATGGCGACATCGACACCTGCGGGCGCGCCCTGCAGGCTGCGCAGCACTCGCGGATCCACCTGTTCCTGTCCACCAGCCCGCTGCATCGCGAGCACAAGCTCAACATGAGCAAGCAGCAGGTGATCGACACCGCTTGCGCGGCCATCGAGCGGGCGAAGCAGCTATGCCATGAAGTGGAATTCTCGGCCGAGGACGCGATGCGTACCGAGCCGGAGTACCTGGTCGAGGTGTTCAGCGCCGCCATTGCCGCGGGCGCCACCACCGTCAACGTGCCGGACACGGTGGGCTACACCACCCCGGTTGAGATGGCCGAGCGCATCACCTACCTGCGCAAGCATGTGCGCGGTGCGGAGCAGGTGGTGTTCTCCACGCACTGCCACGACGACCTCGGCATGGCCGTCGCCAACAGCCTGGCCGGCGTTGCCGCCGGCGCGCGCCAGGTGGAATGCACCATCAACGGCATCGGCGAACGCGCCGGCAACGCCTCGATGGAGGAAGTGGTGATGGCGCTGCGCGTGCGCGGCACCTTCTTCGGCGTCGACACCGGCATCGACGCACGCAAGCTCTATCCCACCTCGCGCCTGCTGACCCAGCTGACCGGCCAGGCCGTGGCGCGCAACAAGGCCGTGGTGGGCGAGAACGCGTTCGCGCACGAGTCCGGCATCCACCAGCACGGCATGCTCAAGCACCGCGGCACTTACGAAATCATGCGCCCGCAGGACGTGGGCATGGGCGAAACGAAGCTGGTGCTGGGCAAGCATTCGGGTCGCCACGCGCTGCGCCAGCGCCTGCAGGCCATGGGCCACGACGTCGATGAGACGGCAATGGACGACATCTTCGCGCGCTTCAAGGCGCTCGCCGACAAGAAACGCGAAGTGCACGACGAAGACCTGGAAGCGATCGCGCTGGGCATGGACCCGGAAGCGACCGGCCCGTGGCGCATCGCGCAGCTCAACACCAATTCGCACCTGGGCGGCAGCGCCTCGGCGTCGGTGAAGCTCACCCACGACAACGGCCACGAAGTGGGCGAAGCCGCCATCGGCGATGGCCCGGTCGACGCCGTGCTGCGTGCCATCGAGCGCGCCACCGGCACCTCGCTGGACGTCACCCAGTTCCAGGTGCGCGCCGTCAGCGAAGGCGGCGACGCACAGGGCCAAGCCAAGCTCACCGCCCGCCACGGCGAACGCGACTGGCGCGGTTCGGGCGTCAGCACCGACATCATCGAAGCGACGGCCCATGCCGCACTCGCCATCGTCAACCGCATCGAACGACAACAACCTGCATCGCAGCGGGCTGCGGTCGCCAGCCTGTAATACCGAGGAGCCCCGAGATGACAACGCCCTTTCTTTGGCACAACGGCCAGATCAAACCCTGGACCGAGGCCACGGTCCACGTCAGCACCCACGCCCTGCACTACGGATCCTCGGTATTCGAGGGCGAGCGCGTGTACGCCACGCCGCAGGGCCCCGCCTATTTCCGCCTCGCCGACCACACGCGCCGCCTGTTCGAGTCGGCCAAGGTGTATGAGATCGAGATCGGCTACAGCGAAGAGGAGATCAACGCGGCCTGCCACGAAGTGATCCGCGCGAACCGCATGAAGTCGGCCTACGTGCGCCCCATCGTGTTCCGTGGCGCGGGTGGCCTGGGCGTGCTGCCCAAGGGCGATTCGCCGGTGGACGTGGCGATCATGGCGCTGGAATGGGGCGCCTATCTCGGCGACGCGATCGAACACGGCGCCGACGTGTGCGTGTCCTCCTGGCACCGCCCCGCGCCGAACACCTTCCCGAGCTGGGCCAAGGCCGGCGGCAATTACCTGAGCAGCCAGCTGATCGCGCTCGAAGCGCGTCGCGGCGGCTATGCCGAAGGCATTGCACTGGGCCACAACGGCCTGCTGAGCGAAGGCGCCGGCGAGAACCTGTTCCTGGTGAAGAACGGCAAGCTGCTCACCCCCCCGACCAGCGCCGGCATTCTTGCCGGCATCACCCGCGAGTCGGTGATGACACTGGCCGGCGAATTGGGCATCACGGTGGAAGAGCGCGACCTGCCGCGCGAGGCGCTGTACACCGCCGACGAGATCTTCATGACCGGCACCGCCGCCGAGATCACCCCGGTGCGTTCGGTGGATCGCAAGCAGGTCGGCGCGGGCCGTCCCGGCGACGTGACGCGCGCGCTGCAGAAGGCCTTCTTCGGACTGTTCGACGGCACCACCACCGACAAATGGGATTGGTTGACCCCCGTGCAGGTCGAAGCTGCGCAGGAGGCTGCGTAATGGCCAAGACCTTGTTCGAGAAGCTGTGGGACGCGCACGTCGTTGCACCTGAGTCGACCGACACGCCGGCCATCCTCTACATCGACCTGCACCTGGTGCACGAAGTGACTTCGCCGCAGGCTTTCAGCGAACTGCGCGAGCGCGGCCTGGAGCTGCGTCGACCGGACCGCACGCTGGCCACGCTGGACCACTCCACGCCCACCCTGCCCGCCGACGCGAACGGCGAGCGACCGTACGCCAATGCCGAAGCCAAGGCGCAGGTCGCACAGCTGGAAACCAATTGCCGCGAGTTCGGCGTCGAGCTGCACGGCTGGGACAGCGCCGACCGCGGCATCGTGCACGTGATCGGCCCCGAGCTGGGCGCGACCCAGCCGGGCATGACCATCGTGTGCGGCGACAGCCACACCTCCACCCACGGCGCGTTCGGCGCGCTGTCGTTCGGCATCGGCACCACCGAAGTCGGCCATGTGATGGCGACGCAGTGCCTGCTGCAGCGCAAGCCGAAGACGCTGGCGATCCACGTCGACGGCAAGCTGCCGTCCGGCGTGGGCGCGAAGGACCTGATCCTGCACATCATCGGCGAGATCGGCGTGGACGGCGGCACGGGCTACGTCATCGAGTACCGTGGCGACGCCATCGAAGCACTGTCGATGGAAGAGCGCATGACGGTCTGCAACATGTCCATCGAAGCCGGTGCACGCGCGGGCCTGATCGCACCGGACGACACCACCTTCGCCTGGCTGAAGGGTCGCCCGCGCACGCCGCAGGGCGCCGCATGGGATGCGGCCGTGTCGCACTGGCGCTCGCTGGGCACCGATGCCGGTGCCGCCTATGACCGCGAAGTGCATATCGACGCCAGCAAGGTGCGCCCGACCGTCACCTACGGCACCCACCCGGGCATGGCGATCGCCATGGACAAGCCGGTGCCCGCCGCACGCAACGCGGTGGAGAAGCGCGCGCTCGACTACATGAAGGCCGAAGCCGGCAAGCCCATGCAGGGCACGCCGGTGGACGTGGTCTTCATCGGCAGCTGTACCAATTCGCGCCTGTCCGACCTGCGCGAAGCCGCGCACGTGCTGCGCGGGCGCCGCATCGCCGACGGCGTGCGCGTGCTGGTGGTGCCGGGTTCCGAAGCGGTGCGCCGCGATGCGGAGAACGAAGGCCTGCATCACGTGTTCACCGCCGCTGGCGCCGAGTGGCGCGTGCCGGGCTGCTCGATGTGCATCGCGATGAACGGCGACCTGGCGCAGCCGGGACAGCTGGTGGTGAGCACGTCCAACCGCAATTTCGAAGGCCGCCAGGGCAAGGGCGCGCGCACGGTGCTGGCGAGCCCCGCCACCGCCGCCGCTTCCGCCGTCGCGGGGCGTATCGCCGATCCGCGTGAATACATGACCGAGGTTGCCGCATGAAGGCCGTCACCCGCATCCACTCCCGCACCGCCGTCCTGCCGGACGAGAACATCGACACGGATCGCATCATCCCGGCGCGCTTCCTCACCACCACCGAGCGCGCCGGCCTGGGCAAGCTGTGCTTCAACGACTGGCGCTACCAGGCCGACGGCAGCGACAACCCGGCCTTCCCGCTCAACCAGCCGAAGGCGAAGGGTTGCTCCATCCTCGTCGCCGGCCGCAACTTCGGCTGCGGCTCATCGCGGGAACACGCGCCGTGGGCCCTGCTGGACTACGGCATCCACGCCGTGCTGTGCAGCGAGATCGCGGACATCTTCCGCAACAACGCGCTGAAGAACGGCCTGCTCGCCATCGTGCTGGACGAGGCCGAACACCGCTGGCTGCTCGCCAACCCCGGCATCGAACTGACCATCGACGTGCGCGAGCAGGTCATCGCACTGCCCGATGGCGGCCACGTCCGCTTCCAGCTCGAACCGTTTGCCCGCCACTGCCTGCTCAACGGCGTCGACCAGCTGGGTTACCTGCAACAACACGGTGAGGCCATCACCGCCTACGAACAACGCGTGGAGACCATCTCCTTGGAGAGCATCGCATGAGAGCGCATATCGTCACCCTGCCCGGCGACGGCGTCGGCCCCGAAGTCACGGCGGCCGCGGTTGCCGTGCTCGACGCGGTCGCCGCGCATTTCGACCATCATTTTCATTTCGAGGAACAGCTGATCGGTGGTTGTGCCATCGACGCCACCGGCGAGCCGCTGCCGGCGGCATCGCTGGATGCCTGCAAGGCCGCCGATGCCGTGCTGCTCGGCGCAGTGGGCGGGCCGAAGTGGTCCGACCCGAATGCACCGGTGCGTCCGGAACAGGGCCTGCTCGCACTGCGCGCCGCGCTGGGCGTGTACGCCAACCTGCGTCCGCTGCAGGTGCATCCGGCGCTGGCCTCGCTGTCGCCGCTGAAGAACGAGAAGCTGAAGAACGTCGACGTATTGTTCGTGCGCGAACTTACCGGCGGCGCGTACTTCGGCGCCAAGACGCGCACCATCGACACCGCCACCGATGAGTGCAAATACACCGTGGCCGAAGTGGAGCGCGTGGCGCGTCGCGCCTTCCAGCTGGCGCGCGAGCGCCGCAGGCACGTCACTTCGGTGGACAAGGCCAACGTGCTGGAGACCTCGCGCCTGTGGCGCAGCACGGTGACCCGCATCGCGGCCGAATTCCCGGACGTGAAGCTGGAACACCAGCTGGTCGATTCGATGGCGATGCTGCTGCTCACCCAGCCGGGCAAGTACGACGTGGTGGTCACCGAGAACCTGTTCGGCGACATCCTCACCGACGAAGCCGCTGCACTGGCCGGTTCGCTGGGCCTGCTGCCGTCCGCCTCGCTGGGCGAAGGCAAGGCCGGCCTGTACGAACCGATCCACGGTTCCGCGCCGGACATCGCCGGCCAGGGCGTCGCCAATCCGGTTGGCGCCATCCTTTCCGCGGCGATGCTGCTGCGCCATTCGCTGGGCCTGGAACAGGAAGCGGCGACCGTCGAAGCGGCCGTCGCCGAAGTGGTCGAACACGGCCCGCGCACGCGCGACATCGGCGGCAGCGCCGGCACCAGGGACGTGCTGGAAGCCGTACTCGCCGCCGTCGACGAACACGCCTGCAATGCGGCGGCGTTCCTGCGCTGGGGGCGGGCCTGCGGATGAGTACGAAGATGCGTAGTGATCTGATCAAGACCGGCCCCGACCGCGCACCGGCGCGCGCCATGCTGCGCGCCACCGGCCTGGACGATGAAGCCATCGCCAAGCCGCTGGTGGCGGTGGTGCACACGTGGTCCAACGTGAGCCCCTGCAACCTCAACCTGCGCGAACTCGCCGAGCATGTGGCCGAAGGCATCCGTGCCGCCGGCGGCACGCCGATCGAGTTCAACACCATCGCGGTGACCGACGGCATCGCCATGGGTACGCCGGGCATGCGCGCCTCGCTGATCAGCCGCGAGGTGATCACCGACTCCATCGAGCTGGCCGTCGACGGCCACTGCCTCGATGCGATGGTGGTGCTATGCGGTTGCGACAAGACCATCCCGGCTGCCGCGATGGCGATGGCGCGCCTCGACATCCCCAGCGTCGCGCTGTACGGCGGCACCATCGCGCACGGCACGCACGACAACCATCCCATCACCATCCAGCAGGTGTTCGAAGCGGTCGGCGCGCATGGCGCGGGCAAGATCGGCGACGACGAGCTGACCTCGGTGGAACGCGACGCCTGCCCGGGCGCCGGCGCCTGCGGCGGCCAGTTCACCGCCAACACGATGGCGATGGTGCTGACCACGCTGGGCCTGTCGCCGATGGGCTTCAACGATATTCCCGCCACGCATCCTGCCAAGGCCGCCGCCGCGCGTCGCTGCGGCGAGCTGGTGATGGATTGCCTGCGGGAGAACCGCACGCCGCGCGAGTTCCTTACCGAAACCGCGTTCCGCAATGCCACCCGCATGGTCGCCGCCACCGCGGGCTCCACCAACGCGGTGCTGCACCTGCTGGCCATCGCACGCGAGGCTGGCACGCGCTGGACGCTGGAGGATTTTGAACCCGCCTCCAAGCACACGCCGGTGATCGCCGACCTGTTGCCGGGTGGCCGCTACACCGCCGTCGAGATGTTCGGCGCCGGCGGCAGCGCGCGCGTGGCGCAGGAACTGATCGCCGCCGGCATGCTCGACGATGCGCCGACCGTCACCGGTCGCAGCCTGTTCGACGAAGCCGCCGCCGCGCCGCGTGCCGATAACCAGGACGTGGTGCATCCGGTCACGCAGCCGCTGAAGCCCCGTGGCGGCTATTCGATCCTCTACGGCAACCTCGCGCCCGAAGGCTGCATCCTCAAGCTCGCCGGCAAGGGCGCCAATCATTTCGAGGGCCGCGCGCGCGTCTTCGAAAGCGAAGAGCAGGCCTTCGCCGCCGTGCAGGGCGGCACCATCGAGAAGGGTGACGTGATCGTCATCCGCAATGAAGGCCCCGCCGGTGGCCCGGGCATGCGCGAAATGCTGGGCGTCACCGCGGCACTGATCGGCCGCGGGCTGGGCGACGACGTTGCGCTGATCACCGACGGCCGTTTCTCCGGCGCCACGCACGGTTACATGGTCGGCCACATCTCGCCGGAAGCGGCGCGCGGCGGCCCCATCGCCTTGTTGCGCGAGGGCGACCGCATCCGCATCGACGCCGACACGCGCGAGATCAGCACCACCGCCGACCTCGCCCCGCGCCGCGCCAGCTGGCAGCCGCCCGCACCCAAGGTCACGCGTGGCGCGCTGGCCAAGTACGTCTCGCTGGTGGGCTCCGCTTCCGAAGGCGCCACCACGCAACCCATTGCCCCACGCAGCACGTCCGCTTCTTCCCCTGTTTCCCAACAAGTCAACGAAGACACGACCGCAGGAGTCACCGCATGAGCAACAACACCAACGACACGCTGGCCAAGGCCCGCATCGCCGTCCTCGGCTACGGCAGCCAGGGCCGCGCCCACGCCCTCAACCTGCGTGACTCCGGTCTCGAGGTGGTGGTTGGCCTTCGCAAGAACGGCCCCTCGTGGGAGAAAGCCCGCGCCGAAGGCTTCACCGTCGCCGAGCCGGGCGACGCGGTGAAGGACGCCGACCTGGTCGCGGTGCTCACGCCGGACATGGTGCAGCCGAAGCTGTACACCGAAAGCATCGAGCCGAACATCAAGCCGGGTGCCGCGCTGCTGTTCGCGCATGGCTTCAACGTGCACTTCAAGCAGATCGATCCGCGCAAGGACATCGACGTGATCCTGGTCGCGCCGAAGGGCCCGGGCGCACTGGTGCGCCGCGAGTATGAAATCGGCCGCGGCGTGCCCAGCATCTGGGCGATCCACCAGGACGTCAGCGGCCAGGCCGAAGCGAAGGCCAAGGCCTATGCCGACGGCATCGGCGGCGGCCGCGCGCTGCTGATCAAGACCGACTTCAAGGAAGAGACCGAGACGGATCTGTTCGGCGAACAGGCCGTGCTGTGCGGCGGCGCCAGCTCGCTGGTGCAGGCCGGCTTCGAGACGCTGGTGGAAGCCGGTTACCAGCCGGAAATCGCCTATTACGAAGTGCTGCACGAACTGAAGCTGATCGTGGACCTGTTCTATGAAGGCGGCATCAGCCGCATGCTGGAGTTCGTCTCCGAGACCGCGCAGTACGGCGACTACGTGAGCGGCCCCCGCGTGATCGACGCCGGCACCAAGGCGCGCATGAAGGACGTGCTCAAGGACATCCAGGACGGCACCTTCGCCAGGAACTGGATCGCCGAGTACAACGCCGGCCTGCCGAACTACAAGAAGTTCAAGCAGGCGGACCTGGAGCATCCGGTGGAACAGGTGGGCGCGCAGCTGCGTGCGCGCATGCCCTGGCTGCAGGCGAATGCCCCGAAGCCGGCCGCCGAGCCGCTCAAGAAAGTGGGTTGAGGTTTGGCGTCTCCCCGTGCCCGCACGGGGAGATCGGAAGGGGAGCCCTCCCGCTGGCATTCACCCCTTCCTACCCTCGCCTGCGCACGCCACCCCTGTCGGGCTTGCGCAGGCGAGGGAGCTTCTTCAGCGAAGACGACATTCCCAAGGAAAACCGACGACCGTGAACCTGCCATTGCAAATGGAGATGCCCACCCCGGCCACCACCCACCCGCTCGCCGGCCAGACCATGAGCGGCGCGGAAGTGGTGGTACAGGTGCTCGCCGACGAGGGCGTCAGCGTGCTGTTCGGCTACTCGGGCGGCGCGATCCTGCCGGTGTACGACGCGGTGTTCCGTTACAACGCCACGCATCTGTCGCCCATGGGCGGCGAACCGATGCCGCTGATCGTGCCCGCCAACGAGCAGGGCGCGGGTTTCATGGCTGCCGGCTATGCGCGCGCTTCGGGCAAGGTGGGCGTGGCCATCGTCACGTCCGGCCCGGGTGCCACCAACATGGTGACGCCGGTGCGCGATGCCATGTCCGACTCCGTGCCGATGGTCGTGATCTGCGGCCAGGTGCCGACCGGCGCGCTGGGCAGCGACGCGTTCCAGGAAGCGCCGGTCAGCAACATCATGAGCCCGTGCGCCAAGCACGTGTTCCTGCTCACCGATCCGACCCGGCTTGAAGCGACACTGCGCACCGCGTTCGAGATCGCGCGCAGCGGCCGCCCGGGGCCGGTGGTGGTGGACATCCCCAAGGACGTGCAGAACACGCCGCTCAGCTTTGCCGGCGAAGGCACGCTCCCGATACCCGGTTATCGCGCACGTCAGCATGCGATTCACAGCGCCCGCGTGGATGACGCGCAGTGCGAAGCCTTCTTCGAGGCGCTGGCGAAGGCCAGGCGCCCACTGATCTACGCCGGCGGCGGTCTCATCGCCGGCGAGGCGTCGGCCACGCTGCGCGCCTTCGTGCAGCAGTTCGGCCTGCCCGTCACCACCACGCTGATGGCGCTGGGCGCCATGGATACCACTGATCCGCTCGCCCTGCACATGCTGGGCATGCACGGCACCGCGTATGCGAACTACGCGGTGGAAGACTGTGACTTCCTGCTGGCCCTTGGCGCGCGCTTCGACGATCGGGTCGCCAGCGTGCCCGACAAGTTTGCGCCGAACGCCCGCTTCGTCGCGCAGATCGACATCGATCCGGCCGAGATCGGCAAGGTGAAGTCGGTGGACTGGCATCACCAGGGCGATCTCGACCGCACGCTGTCGCGCCTGCATCAGTACGGCGTGCGCCATGGTTTCCAGTTCGCCGGTGACGGCCGCTATGCGGACTGGCACGCGCACATCGCCGCACTGAAGACCACGCATGCGCTCAACTACGACCATGAGGGCGAACTGATCCAGCCGCAGGCGGTGATCGAGGCGATCAACCACCAGACCCAGGGCCGCGCGATCATCAGCACCGGCGTGGGCCAGCACCAGATGTGGGCGGCGCAGTACTTCGACTTCCGCGAACCGCGTCATTGGCTGACCTCGGGTTCGATGGGCACCATGGGTTTCGGCTTGCCCGCCGCCATCGGCGCGCAGTTCGCGCGACGCGATGCGGTGGTGATCGACATCGACGGTGACGCCAGCATCCGCATGAACCTCGGCGAGCTGGAGACCGTCACCACCTATGGCCTGCCGGTGAAGGTGGTGGTGCTCAACAATATCGGCGACGGCATGGTGCGCCAATGGCAGAAGCTGTTCTTCCGCGGCCGCTTCGCCTCGTCCGACAAGAGCCTGCACAAGAAGGACTTCATCAAGGCCGCGCAGGCCGATGGCTTCGAGTGGGCGCGCCGGCTGGAGCGCAAGGAAGAGCTGGCGCGGACCATCGACGAGTTCCTGGCCTTCGACGGCCCCGCCTTCCTGGAAGTGATGATTGATCCGGATGCGGGCGTCTATCCGATGGTGGGGCCGGGCGCGACGTATGCGCAGATGATCACCGGCGACTTCATTCCGTCCCGCATCGCCCCGACGAGATCCGGCGATGCCACGTCGGACATGTTCTAAGACGTCGTCCCAGCGGGCGCTGGGACCCAGCGGCTTTCGGCCTACAAGGCGCTGGATTCCAGCCTCCGCTGGAATGACGGGTAGGAGGAGTTACGGAGCCTCTCCATGAAACACACGCTTTCCATCCTGTTGCAGAACGAATCCGGCGCGCTGATGCGCGTCGCCGGCCTGTTTGCCGCGCGTCATTGCAACATCGATTCGCTCACCGTGGCCGCCACGCGCGACCCCGCGGTGTCCCAGCTCACCCTGGTGATGCATGGCGCGGATGACACGGTGGAGCAGATCATCAAGCAGACGCGCAAGCTGGTCGACGTCATCGAGGTAAGCCATCCGGTGGCTGCGGCGCCGTGAATGCACTCGTCCAGCCGGTGCTGAAAGCCGCTCGCTTCAGTGAACATGAATTGCTGCGGCAGACCGTGGGTGCCCGCGTCTACGATGTGGCGCGCGAGACCAGTCTCGAGGCGGCGCCCTTGCTTTCGGCGCGACTGGGCCAGCGCGTGCTGCTCAAACGCGAAGACCAGCAGCCGGTGTTCTCCTTCAAGCTGCGCGGTGCCTACAACCGCATGGCGTCGCTGGAACCGGCGCAGCGGGCACGCGGCGTGATCGCCGCCTCGGCCGGCAACCATGCCCAGGGCGTGGCGCTGGCCGCATCCCGTCTCGGCATCCGTGCCGTCATCGTGATGCCGGTAACGGCGCCCCAGGTGAAGGTGGATGCCGTGCGTCGCTTCGGCGGTGTGCAGGTGGAGGTGATGCTGGCCGGCGATTCCTACAGCGATGCGCAGGCCGCCGCCGCGCAGCTGCAAGCCGAACATGGCTACACCTTCGTGCATCCCTTCGACGACCCCGCCGTGATCGCCGGGCAGGCCACGGTGGGCATGGAGATCCTGCGCCAACATGCCGGGCCGTTGCACGCCGTATTCGTGCCGGTGGGCGGTGGCGGCCTGCTCGCGGGCGTCGCCGGCTACATCAAGGCGCTGCGCCCCGAAGTGAAGGTGATCGGCGTGCAGACCTGCGATTCCGACGCGATGGTGCAGTCGCTGGAGCGTGGTGCGCCGGTGACGCTATCGGAAGTCGGCCTGTTCGCCGACGGCACCGCGGTGAAGCGTGTAGGCGATCTCACCTTTGAACTGTGCCGGCAGCATGTGGACGCCATGGTCCGCGTGGACACCGACGCCATCTGCGCGTCGATCCGCGACGTGTTCCAGGATACGCGCAGCGTGCCGGAACCCGCCGGCGCGCTCGCCCTGGCCGGCCTCAAGCAATACGTGGCCACGCACGGCGCCACGGAGCATCCGATGGTTGCCATCGTCTCCGGCGCCAACCTCAACTTCGACCGCCTGCGCTTCGTGGCGGAGCGCGCCGAAGTGGGCGAGCAGCGCGAGGCCGTGTTCGCCGTGACCATTCCGGAGGAGCGCGGCAGCTTCCGCCGCTTCTGCGCGGCACTGGACCAGCGCAACATCACCGAATTCAACTACCGCATCGGCAGCACCGCCGAGGCGCATATCTTCGTGGGCGTGCAGACCACGCATCGCGACGAGCGCCATACCTTGATCGATGCCTTCCGCACGCATGGTTTCGGCGTGCTCGATCTCACCGACGATGAGCTGGCCAAGCTGCATCTGCGCCACATGATCGGCGGGCGCTCGCCGCTGGCGCGCGACGAACTGCTGTACCGCTTCGAGTTTCCGGAGCGGCCTGGCGCGCTGACGCGGTTCCTGGGGCATATGCATCCGGACTGGAACATCAGCCTGTTCCATTACCGCAACCAGGGCGCGGACCATGGGCGCATCCTGGTCGGCATCCAGGTGCCGGAGGACGAACGGACCTTGTTCCAGGCCTTTCTTGAAACGCTGGGTTATCCGTTCCGCGACGAGAGTGCGAATCCGGCGTATCGGTTGTTGCTGAGGGAGTGAGGCAAGATTCGTCGCGCACAGGGTGCGCTCCCACAACGGAGCGCGCTTGCCTGTGGGAGCGCACCCTGTGCGCGACGGCACGCCTCAGTCTTCAACAACCTCCAACTCGAACACATGGTTGTCGTAATCGCTGAAGTACAGCGCCGTATCCCCGCGCGCCATCTGGTAATCCACCGCCAGCTGGTCCATGCGGCGCGCGCAGGCCAGCTGCTCTTCCTTGCTCACCGCAAACGCGATGTGGTCTCCGTTGCGCGAGGCCGGCCCCTGTCCGCGGATCAGGGCGAACTCCAGTCCCGCCAGGGCCAGGATCACCTCAGGGTGCGAGTCATCGGGATCTTCCTCGCGCAGGATGCGCGCGTCCTCGAACACGCCGGCCAGCAGATGGGCCGTCCGCGTGGGATGGGCGACGATCAGGGCGATGTGGCTGAGGGCGTGTGGCATGGCGGTGGTCCGGTCTCGAGATCCGCAGTGTAGTCAGCTTTATGACCGTGTTGCGACGATGCGCGCCCTGCAAACCGGCGCTGGATCACGCCACCCCGGGCGGTGGGGCAGGCTACACTTCGGGGATGGCTCCCACGTCACGCAAGCGCCAGCCGCGCAACCTGCCGACCACCAGCACGCCTCGCCCCCGGCCCGGCGCGGCGCCCCGTGCCGGGCGGCGCAGCGCGCAGCCCGCGGACAGCTCCACCCGTGCGACGCGCGTGCTGGACTGGCTGCTGCAGCAATTGCCTGCTCCCTATCGCAGCAAGGCGCGCGACTACCTGGTCCTTACGCGCATGGACCGCCCGATCGGCGCGCTGCTGCTGCTGTGGCCGACCTGGTGGGCGCTGTGGCTGGCCGCGACCGATTTCCCGCCGGTGAAGCTGCTGGTGATCTTTACCCTCGGCGTGTTCTCCATGCGTGCGGCCGGCTGCGCCATCAACGATTTCGCCGATCGCAAGCTCGATCCCCAGGTCGCCCGCACCGCCGGCCGCCCCATCGCCGCCGGTCGAGTGACGCCGCGCGAGGCGCTGATCGTGTTCGCCAGCCTGCTGGCGTTCTCGTTCATCCTGGTGCTGTTCACCAACAAGCTCACCATCGAGCTGTCCTTCGCGGGCGCGGCGCTGGCCGCCCTCTACCCGTTCACCAAGCGCTATACGCACCTGCCGCAGGTGGTGCTGGGCGCGGCGTTCGGCTGGTCGATCCCGATGGCGTTCGCCGCGGTGTCCAACACGGTGCCCACGGTGGGCTGGCTGCTGTTCATCGCCAACATCATCTGGTCGGTGGTCTACGACACGCAGTACGCCATGGTGGATCGCGACGACGATCTCAAGGCCGGCGCCAAGTCCACCGCGATCCTGTTCGGCGACGCGGACCTGCCGATCCTGGGCATCCTGATGGCCACCTTCCTGCTGGCCATGCTGTTCGTGGGCCAGCGTGCCTCCCTGGGCTGGCCGTACTGGCTGGGCCTGCTGGTGGCTGCCGGCCTGTTCGGCTGGCAGATGTGGCGTATCCAGGGACGCGAGCGCGATGCCTGCCTGTGGGCCTTCCGCAACAACAACTGGCTGGGCATGGCGCTGTGGATCGGCATCGTGCTGGCGTTGGCGGTGCGCTGACCGAGGGCTAGCCTCGCCTCTGTCTGTAGGAGCGCACCCAGTGCGCGAAAAGCCTACGGAGCGGCGACGACGAAGCACCCGGGTCGCGCACTGGGTGCGCTCCTACAGGAAGTGCCGTCCCGCGCCATGGAAGCCGCCTTCACTCCCCTGTCGATTTCGACGGGTATCGTTCGTCGTCTGGATAAGAGCCGCCCCAGGGTGGCCAGTCCAACCCACCAGGAGTGACGACAATGCGATTCATAGCCATGGTACGTGCCACCCGTGCATCCGAAGCCGGCGAGATGCCGAGCGAGAAGTTGCTGACCGAGATGGGGCGCTTCAACGAAGAGCTGGTGAATGCCGGCGTGATGCTGGCCGGCGAGGGGCTGCATCCCAGCGTGCGCGGTGCCCGCATCCGCTACGAAGGCGACAAGCGCACCGTCATCGACGGGCCGTTCACCGAAACCAAGGAGCTGATCGCGGGCTTCTGGCTGCTGGAGTGCGCCTCGCTGGAGGAGGCCGTGGAGTGGCTGAAGCGCGCGCCCAACCCGTTCGAGGACGGCGCATCGGAAGTGGAGATCCGTCGGGTTTTCGAAGCCGAGGACTTCGGTGCGGAGTTCACGCCCGAGCTGCGTGAACAGGAGGCGCGCCAGCGCGCCCAGATGGCCGACAAGCACTGAGCCACGGAGACCCGCCATGCAGGTACAACCCTATCTGTTCTTCGATGGCCGCAGCGACGAAGCCATCGCCTTCTACGGCAAAGCCGTGGGCGCACGGGTGCAGACGCTGATCCGCTTCAAGGAGAGCCCGCAGCCGACGGAAGGTTGCGGACCAGGCGAGCCCAACGGCGAGAAGGTCATGCACGCGTCGATGATGGTCGGCGAGTCCCTGGTCAATGTCTCCGACGGTGAATGTCGTGGCCAGCCGGATTTCCGGGGCTTTTCGCTGGTGCTCAACGTCAAGGACGATGGCTCGGCAAGGCAGGCGTTCGAGGCACTGCTGGACGGCGGTGGTGAAACCACCATGCCGCTTTCGGCGACCTTCTTCGCCTCCAGCTTCGGCATGTTGCGCGACCGCTTCGGTGTCCATTGGATGGTGATGTCTCCACCGAAGTAACCCTGCGCGACCGCAGGGTTGCGTCGCGGGAGGGGCGGTGTTGTGATCGGTGCCCATGACGGCCACCGACATCCACCGCACCATCGACGCGCTGTGGCGCATGGAATCGCCCCGGCTGATCGCCGGCCTGGCCCGCATCGTGCGCGACGTGGGCCTCGCCGAGGAGCTGGCGCAGGACGCCCTGGTCACGGCACTGGAACAGTGGCCGACCATCGGCGTACCGCGCAATCCAGGCGCCTGGCTGATGACCACGGCCAAGCACCGCGCGATCGACCAGATGCGCCGCCATGCGTTGCATCGTCGCAAGGAAGACGAACTCACCCGCGAAATCGAGGACCAGCTCGAACAGACCGTGGGGGACCCGGACGCCATGCTCGACGATCCGATCGGTGACGACTTGCTGAGCCTGGTTTTCACGGCATGCCATCCGGTGCTGTCCACCGAGGCGCGCGTGGCGCTGACCCTGCGCCTGCTCGGCGGACTCACCACGCCCGAGATTGCCCGCGCGTTCATGGTGCCCGAGCCCACCGTGGCGCAGCGCATCGTGCGCGCCAAACGCACGCTCAGCGAGGCGAAGGTCCCGTTCGAGGTACCGCGCGGCGAAGCGCTGTCCGAGCGACTCGCCTCCGTGCTCGAAGTGATCTACCTGATCTTCAACGAGGGCTACACTGCCACCGCGGGCGACGCATGGATGCGCCCGGACCTGTGCGGCGAGGCGCTGCGCCTGGGTCGCGTGCTGGCCGGGCTCGCTCCCGGGGAGCCGGAAGTTCACGGGCTGGCGGCACTGATGGAAATCCAGGCATCGCGCACGGCGGCGCGCGTGGGTCCGAAGGGCGAGCCCATCCTGCTCAGTGAGCAGAACCGCGGGCGCTGGGATCAGTTGCTGATCCGTCGTGGACTGGCCGCGCTGCAGCGCGCAGATGCGCTGGGAGGCAGCCAGGGCCCGTACGCCCTGCAGGCGGCGATCGCAGCCTGTCATGCCCGCGCGCGCTCGGCAGCCGACACCGACTGGGCTCGCATCGCGTCGCTGTACGACACGCTGGCGCAACGCATGCCATCGCCCGTGGTGTCGCTCAACCGTGCCGTGGCACATGCCATGGCGTTCGGACCCCAGGCCGGTCTGGACCTGGTGGACGCCCTGCGCGATGAGCCCTTGCTGCGCAACTACCACCTGCTGCCCAGTGCGCGTGGCGACCTGCTGGGCAAGCTGGGCCGCCACGCGGAGGCGCGCTTGGAGTTCGAACGCGCCGCCTCGCTCACCCGCAACTTGCGCGAGCGTGATCTGCTGCTGCAGCGGGCAGCCTTCAGTGCGCAGGCTTCCACCGCAGCGGACTAAGATCCGGCGTCCTGGAACGCACGCCGGTACACCGCCGGGCTCACGCCTTTGTGCCGCTCGAAGGCACGAATGAAGGCGGATTCGGACTGAAACCCCACCGCCTCGCCGACGGCGCCCACGCTTTCGCGGCCTCGCTGCAAGCGCACCGCCGCCGTATCCATGCGCAGTTGCGCCAGCAGCTGCGCCGGCGAGGTACCGCTTGCGCGCTCGAACAGGCGCAGGAAGCTCGCGCGCGACATATGACAGCTCGCGGCGAAATCCTCGATGGTGATCGGTTCGTGCTGACGCGACAGCATGGCCACCGCGACAGGACGCAACCGCGTTTCCCGCAAGAGGCCAAGCACGCCGTGCACGGCCTCCGCCTGCTGCCACCAGTGACGCAGGGCCAGCACGAACAGGGTAGACGCGAGTTGTCCCACGACATGGCGCGCACCCGGTCGCGCCAGCTCCACTTCGTGGCGCATCAGCGCCACCAACGGCGCCAGCGTCGCGTTCGGCACGCTCGCCTCGCCCGGCAGATGCAGCAGTTGCGGCAGCGCGGCCAGCAGGCTGGTCGCCGCGGGACCGAAATCGATGCGGCCACACAGCATGTCCAGCTCGGGTTCGGGGTCGCCATCCGTGCGCCACTCGAGCACGGCATGCGGCTGCGCGGTTCCGCGCGGCGCCGCTGCGTTCCAGTCGCCCGCTGGCGAGGCGAGTCGATGCGCGCCACCGGATGGCAGCACGGCCACGTCACCGGCGGCCAGTGCCATCGCGTCCCCGCCAGGCAGCTGCAGATGGGCGCGCCCGCGCAGGATCGCGTGGAAGCGCACGGATCCCGCTTCCTCGGCCTGATGCGGATACGTCCAGCGCCCCGACCACTGGCAGCGCACGTCGAGATTGCCGCGTGCCGGATAGGCATCGAGCAGGGCGCTGAGCGTGTCCATGATGGCCCGTGGGTTCCGAACAGGCGTGCAGCTTAGCCCATGCGCTTCGGCGTTGGCGCCCGCAGTGCATCCACGACTTCGCGAAGCAGGATCGCCAGTTCGGACGCCAAGGGCGCCAGGCCCGCGTAGCGTGACAGCATCGCCTCGACATCGACGTGGCGGACCAGCACGCAGCCATCCGGCATCTGCAAGACCGCGATCTTGAGCGGAATCTCGATCAGGGCAGCCGGATTGGCGGCCAGCAGGCGCGCGGCATAGCGTGGATGGAAGAACAGAAGCTGGCGCGCCGGAGCCACCTCGTAGCCATCGCGCGACAACAGTGCCTGCGGATCGATCTCGTGGATCAGCCACAGGTCCCGCGCCGTGATCGCTTCCTTCAGGCGCTGCAGCGTGTCCTCGAAAGCCAGCGGCGAGGTTGCCACCGCCTCACCGGGCGGGGGCAACGGTTCACCATACGACACGCGCCGGGACGCGCGGTCGGGGACGTTCATGCCGTCGCCGTGTCATGGGCGTTGACGGCATCCATCACGCGGGCCGAGTACACCATGGCGGCACCGGCGTTGAGCGCAACGGCCACGCCCAGTGCCTCGGCGATCTCTTCCCGGCTCGCGCCCTGCTTGAGGGCTTCGGCACTGTGCACGGTGATACAGCCGTCGCAACGCGTGGTCACCGAAACCGCCAGCGCGATCAGTTCCCGCGTCTTCGCATCCAGTTGTTGCGTCTTCCTGCCGGCGTTGGACAGGGTCTGGTAGCCGGCCAGCGTATCCGGGGTGAGCTTGCCGAGTTCGCCGATGCGGGCGACGAGTTCCTTGCGATATTCGGTCCAATGCAACATGACATGCCTCCTGGGGAATGGATGGGTCCGGGGACGTCCGGAACCTGGCGCCTAGGCTGCGCCGGCACGTGCCCGGGCTGAATGCCCGGACGACTCGTTTCATTGCCCGTTCGTCTCAATCCGCTGGTGTCGTCGTCGGCCCGGCCTGGATGAACCGGTCTGCGCGATAGGCCGGAAGATCGGCCACCTCGTCATACATGTGGCGCACGAACGCCTGGCGCTCGTGCCACATCACTTCCATGTCCCACAGGCAGAACGAATAGCGTGCCAGGTCCTCGATCCAGCCGGACGACTGCGAGACGGCGACGGCAACGAACATCTCGTTGTCGTTGCCCCACCAGCCCAGCGTCAGATAGCGCGCACTGGCTCCGTCATGGCAGATGGCAAAGCAGGGCGTCTCGCGCCACGGGTGGGGGCGCGCCGTCTTCATGGCCTGCAGCCGCGCGAGATAGGGGGCGGAATCGACCGGGGCACCGGTAGCGGAGATCGTATAGAGCTTGACCCCATCCCCATCGGTGCCGATGGGCAGGGCTTCGATGCGTCGTTCTGAAAACATGGCGGCAGCGTCCTTTCGCGTGCGTCGGGACCATTGCGCCGGGCGGCGCGGGTCGCTCTAATGATGCGCGTTTGGCCTTCCATGCGGCCACTGCCACGCCGGGCCGCACGGCTCCATCGCTCTGACGTTTCATGGCCACCTGTCCTGAAGGGAGCAAGGTATGGATCGTTCGCAGCACGCCATGGCCGCCTCGACGACGTCGTTGCCGGCCCTGGACCAGGCTTTTTCCGCGCCCCGCGCCTCGCAGGCCGGCCTGGCCGCCAGCATGATCGGCCTGGGCATCCTGGGACTGATCTATGGCGATGTCGCGCTGGTCTGGCAGCACCTGCCACTGGAGCACTTGCCCGGCGAAAAGCTGATCGCGTATGCGTTTGCGCTGATCGAACTGGGTTGCGGCATCGGCTTGCTGGTGAAGCCGGCGGCCAGGGCGGCCGCGGCCTGGCTCAGCGGCTTCCTGCTGGTATGGGCCATCGCGCTGAAGCTGCCCGCCGTGGTATTCGTACCAGGGATGGAAGCGACCTGGCTCGGTTTCGGCGAGATCACGGTGATCCTGGCCGGTGCGTGGGTGCTGTATGCGCTGCACGCAGGTGATCGCGGCGACGGACGGATGCGATGGCTCTACGGCTACCGTGGCATCCGCGCTGCACGCGTGCTGTTCGCGGTGTCGCTACCGATGATCGGGCTCTCGCATTTCATCTACAGCGAGCAGACCGTCGCCCTGGTGCCCGCATGGCTGCCCTACCCGCTGGCCTGGGCCTACCTCACGGGCGCCTGCAGCATCCTCACCTGCCTGGCCGTGCTGTCCCGCGTGTTGTCCAGGGTCGCGGCGACGCTGGAGGCGGCGATGCTGTGGATCATCACGCTGCTGGTGTGGGCGCCCGCGATCATGGCCCATCCCACCGATCGCACCGCCTGGACGGCGTTCGTGATTTCCGCGGCGATCGCCTGTGGCGCCTGGGTGGTGGCCGACTCGTATCGTGCGGCGTCTCGGGCCGTCTGACGGACGCCGAAAGGGTGACAAGTCGCGTGTGGCCAGACCGCGCCGGTCCGTGCGTGCGCCGCTTGGGCGCGCTCGGACGTACGCGCAAATGCGGGTGAGATGGCACGCATGGCGGCGAAAGGCGGAGGGTGGGCATTCGCGCGCAGACGCGCCGTGCCCGGCTTGCCCGTGGCCTTACCTTAGGAGCCCCCGGTCCGTACCCGCCGTGATGGCATCGAGCCCGATGCCATCCGTGTCAGCTGCTGAGGGTTGCCGGCCGATGCGCCATCGCTGGAACGCGTGGCGCATCGGCTGCCCTGGACATCCCTGTCCAGGGGACGGCGATCACTTCACGCCGTCGATGAACCAGTAGGTGCGCTTGCGCTTGCCCAGGGTCGGCGGAGAGATCTTCTGCGCACCGAGCACCGAGGTGTTGTTGCCACCGGTGGGCGAGGTCTGGTTGCCACCACCGATAAGCACCGGCGTGATGACGCTCGATCCGCCCGAACCGATCGAAATCAGCCCGAACACCGGCGACGGTGGGAAGCCGCCACCCGAGAACACCACGAAGCCGTCCGCATTCAGGCCCACGCCGGTGAGGAAGTTGATGGCGTAGCCGCGTGCAATGCCGAGGTTCGGATAGCACTTGGTCGTGTCCGCACCGATCACGTCCGGCGTATTGGTACCGAAGTAGGTGTAGCCCGCCACGGTCAGCGGGGAGTTCACGCCCTTTTCGCCCGAATGATTCAGCGTGACGTAGAAGCCCGACGTGGTGCTGCTGAGCGAATAGGGTGGCGTCGCTCCCGAGGAGGCACCCGTTTCATCGGTAAGCGTGGCTTCGGTGATCGGCGTCCAGGTGCTGGCCACCGTGTTGCCCGTATTGGTGTCGCGCAGCATGTAGAAGCGGTTCACCACGTTGTAAGCGGTGCCCGGGGTGGTCGAGGCCGAGTACAGCGGGTGCTCGCGGTCGCCGCTGGTCGCCACCACCGCATCGAAGGTACTGGTCGGCGTCACGTCAGGCGGATAGAAGAACTTGCGTGCGTTGTTGCCGGTGCCACCCAGGCTGGCGATCTGGGTGACCGTCCAGTTGGAAGGAGCCGTGCCACCGGTCGGCTCGAGATCGACGCGCCAGATGTTGCCGCCCACGTCGGCGGCGTACAGGCGCTCGATGTAGCCGTCCGCATTGCGGTCAAGCAGCGTGATGTCGGCCGGGACGGAACGCATTGCCGTGCCGGAGTACTTGCAGGTCGCGGTGCTGGTGACCGGGCACGAGGGCGAGGTCATCCACACCAGGTTGCCGTTGAGCGCATCGAGCACGACGATGGCGCGGCCCTGCGTGTCCGCCGTCGGACCCGGATCGCTGTCCTCGGCAGGGTCGTAGCCGCCGCCCATGATGATCACCGGGTCGGTGCTTCCCTTGACCAGGGCCACCTTGGGCTGCGACCAGGTCTGGCCCAGTTCTGCGATGTCCGCGTTGGTGACCTTCCACTTGAACACCGGCTTGGTGGGATCCGTCACGTCGAAGCAGTAGATGAACTTGCCACCACGGCGCGCGGACAGGTAGATGTAGATCTTGGGATTGTTCGCGACGCGCAGGTCCTGGTAGACCGTCGCGGTACCGTCGAAGAAGTAGTCCTTCGGCGTGGCGTTCGGATCGGTGCTGCCGTACAGCTTGATGGTGGGACTGTTGTTGTACAGGCGCTGGAACTTGCCGAAGAACTCCGGTGCGACGAACGACCACAACTCGCCGCCCGGACGCACGCCGTTGATGGCGGGCGCAGCGAGGGTGTTGGAGTCGTTCGGGTCGGTCGGCTTGTTGCCGTTGATGGCGTGGAACATGCCGTCGTTCGAGCCGTAGAACACCACCACGCCGGTGGTGCCGCCATAGTTGACCACCGCCGGACGCGAATGCAGCACGTCACCATGGATCGACGGGCGAACCGTGACCAGTGAACCGGGGCCCGGTTCCGTCTCGTTGCCCGCGTTGTCCGTGCCGCGCACCCAGTTGATCAGCGTGGCCGCTGTCGGCGTGCTGGTGGTGCTTCCCAGTGCCGTACCGTTCAAGGAGGTATTGGACGTGGCGAACGACTCCATCGGGTACGTCGTGGAGCAGTTGCTCACGGTGCTGCAGGTGTAGACGGTGCGCTTCGTCTGGTCGACCAGGTAGTCGATGCGCATCTGCTCGCCCACACCGCCCTTCTCAACGACCTCGCCATCGGGCGAGTCGTAGGCGCCGCCCACGCCCGAGGCGGGGGCCGGTGCATTGGTGCTTGCCGGCGCGCTCCAGAAGCCCGCAGCCGGCCAGTTCGGCACGGCGTTGCCGGTGAGCTTGCCACTGGCGTACAGGTACGGGCCGTCATTCGCCGCCGAGGTATCCGCCGTCCAGTAACTGATGGCGTTCGGCGAGACGAAGCCCGTGCCCGCGCTGCTGATGGCCGGCTGGCCGGCCGAGTCGATCATCTGGACGCTGGTATTGGTGCTGTCCACGAAGCCCAGCTGGTACTGCTTCAGGTTGCCCATCCAGCGCGGCAATGCATTCGCGTCGGGGCGGAACATGCCGACGTAGATCTGGTTGAGGTAGCTGCCCTGGCCGTTCACGCTGACCGGCAAGCTGACCGAGGCGAACACGGAGTTGACCGCCTGCACTTCATTGAAGATCTGCGTGAGGTCCTTCACCAGCTGGTCGAGGGCGCCAGGGTTGGTGATGTCGATCACGAACGCCTTGCCGCCGCCATTGGACGCCATGCTGGTGGCGAACTGCACATAGTCCGGGTTGCTGCCATCGGACATCACGATGGTATAGGTGACGATGTTCTGCTTGTTGACGTTGGTGCCGTTGGACAAGTCCGTCTGGTACATGTACCGGGTCCATTCGTCGGCCCAGTTCTGTTGATAGGCGTTGCCCTTCTGCGCATTCGCGTACGGCGGTGGCACGTTGATCTGCGTCAGCTGCGCACTGGTAGCACCTGCACTCTGCAAGGCGGTATATGAAGGAGGCGAGCCGTTGGGCGTCTTGGGTGCATTGTTGTTGACCGCATTCGCGATGTAGATCACGAAGCTCTTCTGGCAGGGCTGCAGCGGCGATACATAGTTGGTGCCCGAAAGGCCCTGCTTGCCGGCAAAGTACGCCCAAGCCTCCTGCATCTCCTCGTCGACCTTGTTGCTGTTCGACTTGTTGGCGACGCTCATGCCGTTCTGGATAACGTTCTGGAACCCGGCAACGCCCGCGGCATCCATGAGGGGGAGCGGACCCGGCGGCGTCGGCGGCGTATTTGCCGGATAGTAGAACTGGCCACCATTCAAGGGGCTCATGGCGAACATCATGAGGCCCATGTTGATCTTGCCGGTGAGCAGCGGGTTCGTGCCCAGACCGGTCACCGCCTTGTACAAGCCACAGCGAATGAAGTCCGCATCACTGGTCTTGTTCGAGGAGGTAGTCCAACTGGGACAGTTCGCGGCGGTCGGGATCGTCACGCTCGCGTCCCAGGCCGCGGCGTTGTCGATCGCCAGCAGCACGTTGGGCTTGCCACCGTTCACGGGCGCGCCAGTGTACAGGTCGATGTCGTCACCCAGCGCCAGCCCGGGCAACGTGAGCAATAGCGTGCTGCAGGCCAGCGCAGAGATCAGGCGGCTCAGCGATGAACGCTTAAGAGTCATGGCGGCGTATCCGTGGATGCGATGTGGGTGTCAGGGGCAGGTGGCGCCGGCAAGCGCGCGTACCGCCACGCCCTGGTGCACGGTGACCGATGCAGCCGTGTTGTTCGGATCGGTGACGCTGGATTTCACATCCCATTGCGTGGCCTGGCAGGGTGGTTGGGACACACCGCCGCTGGGCAACAGGATGCCGCTGTTCTGGCTCGAACCACTGAACATGCAACCGATATCGTTGGGATTGGTCGGATCCAGATCCTGGTTCAGCACGGGCTTGGTACCGGTACAGACGGGCGCGTCCACCTGTGCAGTGAAATCAGGGATGTTGTCACCATTGACGTCCACCTGCACGGGCGTGACGGTGGTAATCGGCACCGAGGTGAATGGCTGGCTGAGCACCTGTTCGATACCCTGCTGCGCGACCGTCTTCGCCTCCAGCCGGAATTGCTGGTTGCTGGCCACCTTGGTGTTGACCAGGCTGGAGCCGGCCATCGAGATCGCGAAGATCAGGAAGATGACCAGGAATACCAGCGTGGTGACCAGGGTGAACCCGCGCTGGCGCCTGGTGAAACGAAGCCTTTTCATCACTGAACCTCCCGCTGGCCGCCGGTATTCCACACGCGCGCGGTGGTGTTGTAGACATGACGCTTGTAGCTGTCGTTGTACGGTCCGCTCGCGGCGGCGCGCCCAAGGCTGTAGGTGCGCGTGTCGGTCCAGCCCACGCTATTGGCGAGGTTGCGCGACAGCACGCTGATCCTGACGGCCGTCACGTTGGCCCAGTTGGTCGCCGGCGTGCTCCAGCTGTACGCGCCGCCATTCGGACATTGGTTGGTGCCACCGGAGGCGTTGTTCACCGACGGATCGTCGACATAGCAGTCCGGTCCGCCGTTGTTGTCGACATCGACGCCATAGCTGTAGTGCACGTCCTGGATGCCGGTCACGAGCGAGGAGACGACGATCGCGCCGCCATTGAACTCCGCCACCTTGAGCGTCGGGATGCCATCGCCCTTGGTGCAGTCGTCGCAGGAGGCGAGGTAATACGTGCGCATGATGTACTTGCGAATCTCGGTGACCGCACCCGCACACGTACGTGTCTGCAGCGTAAAACTGGTATCGACCTTGTCGTATACGAGCGGCGCGGGATCCAATCGGCAGCGCGAGAGCTGGATGAAGTAATCGGAGTTGGAGACGGCGCTGGCGGAGAGGCTCGATGCATACCGCACGGTGAGCACTTCCGAATTGGCGACAATATTGGGCAGACAGGTGGGCGCGGTCGCGGTGGTCGGCAGGCCGGCGACGCCCACGGGTACCGTCAAGCCACTCGCGGTGCTGAAACCCATCGAGGTCGCCGCCACGGCACAAGGATTAGGCACCACGTAGCTGGCCGAACTACCCAGGTTCGCCTGCCCCCAGAAGCCCGCCATTTCGATGTCACGCGCGATGACTTCGAGCGCGTAGCGACCGTTCTCGACCTGCTCGGAGGTCTTGTTGAATTCCGCTCGTGCCTTGCTGCTGGACACATACAGCGAACCCAGCGCAGCCAGCAGGACCAGGCCGATGGCCATGCCGATCATCAGTTCGATGAGCGACAGGCCCGCCTGGCCGCGACTCCTGCCGCCAGTACGACGCATCGTGGAAGAGGAGCGCGATTGGGTCATGTGGAGAGATTGGCTATCTGGATTTCGACGCTCACCGCGCGCCTCAGGCTATCGTCGCTGCCGAACTGGTTCTGTCCGCACAAGAGCTGGGATGCCTTGGTCGGCATCAGGCCCTGCCATGCGACCGTAACGCGGTATACCTGGATGATGCCCGGAATGCGCTCGACGCAGCCGATGGCGCCGATCATCGCGCCCACCTTCGAGCCGCCACTGGTTTCGGCAGCACCCTGCAGGCTGTTCTGCCATGCGGTGAGATCGTTATTGGCCGTGGTCGATTGAGAGGTGGTCCCGGAACTGCATGTGGGCAGCGTGGTGCTGACGTTGCCCGCGGTGAGTCCTGTGGTGCCATTGGAATAGCAGTCAGCCACCTGCCGGTTCGCATTGATGCGGGACACCATGTCCTGCACCAGCGTGAGTGCCTGCACGCGCTGGTAGGACTCCATCTCGCTGCGGGAGGACTTGGCCATCATGGTGACCGTCCCCAACAGCGCGATCGCGGCGATGAAGATGGACACCAGCACTTCGATCAGCAACATGCCACGCTGGACTTTCATGAGCACGGTCCTCCCGTGGTCGTCACACGGCCGCTTGTTCCCACCGCGACGCAAAGCGGGGGTTGCTTGGAATTTGACTGGGTTGGCTGGACCTGGAACGCATCCGCGCTTGTCACCATGCGACCGTCGCCGCCGAAGCTGAGCTTGGTGCTGCTGTTCTTCGCTGTGACGCTCAGGCCACTGTAGGCGTCATAGCCTCGCAGACTCGTACCCGAACTCTGCACCTGCCAGCCACCCGTCCAGCCGCTTGCGTTGGCGACTATGTCGATCTGTGCATTCCGCTTGATGGCCTCGCTGCGTGCCAAAGCCACCGAGGAATTGAGGTCCATCGCCGCGTTCTTTACGCGCTGCGACTGGATAAGCGTGCCCAGGTACGGCAACGCGATGAGCGTGAGGACCACGAAGACCGCAATGGTCATCATCAACTCGATAAGCGTGAATCCGTGTTGTTTTCGCATGGCGTCACTTCCAGCAGGTGGCCGGAATCGGGTTCTTGGTGCCATCGCCCTTGAGTGTCAACGTGGCGCACGTCGTGTCAGCCACCTGCCCACCTTTGGGAACAGCGGTGATCGTATAGCTGGGCGGAGGCCCGGCTTGCGGCGTCAGCGTGACGTTGTAGTTCGCCGTTACACCGGGCGGTTGCACGCTCGAAGCGTAACCGAGGGTGGCCGTGTCCGGGGCATACGAACGGTTGTCGACCATGTAGCGTTCCTGCGCGCTGGCGATCTCCAGCATCAGGCTTTCGGCCGCCTCGCGATTGCCATGCAGGACGTGCCGGCGATAGTTGGGCAGGGCGATGGCGGCGAGAATTGCCACGATCGCCACCACGATCACCAGCTCAATCAAGGTAAAGCCAGCCGCGCGCGGTGCGCGTGATTCATGCCATGGCGAAACCGAATGCCGCCAACGACCCCTGCCCATGACGCCCCCCGGTATCCGGCGATCGATTTCGAAAATGGGATGCGAACTGTCGCGTCGAAATACGCGATGCGCCCTGAATCCCCTGAATTAAGCGTAAGGCGGAGATCGCAACGCTGTCAATTTGCCAACTGGTTCACACTCGAATACAAACAAGCACTTACCGCGCCAACTGCACAACGATTACCAACTGCAAACGGTCGTTTTAATTCCGGTTAGATCCGATGAAAACCCGCTTCACTCGCCAGCCTTTCGTTCGCAGCAATCCATTCTTGCGTTCCCGGGCCAACGGACGGACCGGCGACCACGTCACGCACGGCGCACATCAGGTGCGGCTAAGGCACTGACTGCACTGAATTCGAAGCGAGTTTCATGCCATCCATGCCGTTGGTACGCGCAGGAAAACCATGACTGTCTTCCCCGCGTCATCAAATACCGGATCGCATGTTCTTTGTGTCGAAAAGGGATCTGCTTTTGCGCAAGACGATAATCCCGGATTGATTTTCCTTCACGAACCTTGCGGCAGACTTAGAGAGTGCTTATGCAAGACTGAAGCCACGCTTACGCTATTAATCTAGGTAAATAGCGATACGGGCCCTGCGATGGTGTTTTCTGGGCCGGTTGGGACCCAATGCGTCACTGTGATTGACCGCACGCATTGGCATATCCGCGCCGCCTGCGCGAGCGGATCTCCCGACATGCGAAGGCGATCCCCGAGTACTTCGGCAACGTTCTAGGGTCGAGGCCCCGCCCCGGTATCCGCTACGAACTGGCCTCGTACGCGCCAACGGCATCCATCACCCGAGCCGAGTACACCAGTGCCGCACCCGCGTTGAGGGCCACGGCCACGCCCAGTGCCTCGGCAATTTCCTCGTGGCTGGCCCCCTGCTTGAGCGCCTCGGCCGTATGCACGGTGATGCAGCCATCGCAGCGCGTGGTAACCGCCACCGCCAGCGCGATCAGTTCGCGTGTCTTGCCGTCGAGCTTGCCGGTCTTCTTTCCCGCATTGGAAAGGGTCTGGTAGCCGGCGACGGTATCCGGGCTCAGCTTGCCGATGTCGCCGATGCGACCGACGAGTTCCTTGCGGTATTCGGGCCAGTTGAGCATGGGAGTCTCCTCGAAGGATGGTCGACCCGCAGGCTGCGGGAGCGGCCATGCTGCGCCTGACTACGTATGGCTTCGGTGATGCGGGCTGGCAGCCCGTCAGCGTGGGAAGATCGGTGCGCGGGCCAGCGCCCAGACGTCGATCCTTTTCACCCCGGCCCGCCGCAGCACGCGGCTGCATTCGGCCAGGGTGGCGCCCGTCGTCATCACGTCGTCGAGCAGTGCCACGTGCTCCGGCCAGGCCACCTCCGCGCGGGCGGCAAAGGCGCGACGCACGTTGCGGCGCCGGGCCACGGCGCCCAGCTCGGTCTGCGCCGACGTTCCGCGTTCGCGCTGCAGCCAGGTGTATTGGAGCGGCACCTGCAGGGCCTTCGCTAGCGGGCGCGCCAGCTCGATGGCCTGGTTGTAGCCGCGCACCCTCAGCCGGTGCCGATGCAGCGGCACCGGCACGAGCAGGTCGGGACGTGCGATCGGGGGCGTTTCGCGCAGCCATAACGTCGACAGCACGCGGCCGGCCGCCAGGTCCGCGCCGAACTTGAAGCGCGTTTCCAGCCGGTCCAGCGGCCACGCATAGCGAAACGGTACCCAGGCCGCGTCCCACGGCGGAGGCCGGCGCTGGCACTGGCCACACAACGCGGCGGGCTCCGCCAGCGGCAGGGCACAACGCGCGCAGCAGCGCCGATTACGGGGCATCTCGCCGGCGCAGTCACGGCACAGGTCGAGGCCATCGGCGCCGGGGGCGCCGCATAGCAGGCAATGCAAGGGGAGGACAAAGCGCTGCAGCGCATCCCTGGCCGCGTGCCACCACAAACGCGCATCCATGCGCCATCACCTCGCTTCAGTTCTTCGGCTTGAACAACGCCGCGTCGAGGATCGACCACAGGTGGATGATCCAGCCCAGCCACACGATCCAGAGAATGGCCGCCAGCACGAACATCACCAGCGCGATCCAGAAGCGCCCCTGTACCAGCTGGCCCAGGCCGGGAATGAAGAAACTGCAGATGGCGGCGAGTACGTTGCCCGAACTGCCCTGTCCTGCACTCATGCCTCGAGGCTCCCGAGAGGTGGATGACCCGATGGTAGCGCCAGCCATACGTCGACGCATCGTCAACCTATAAGTCTGCCCAAAAGTTGACAGAGCACATCGCCCTGCCAAACTGTCGCCGATTCCCATTCCAGAGCTGTCGCCATGGCCCACCCGATCCGCCACGACTGGACCCGCGCCGACGTGGCCGCGTTGTTCGCGCTTCCCTTCAACGAACTGTTGCACCAGGCCCATGCCGTGCACCGCGAGCACCACGACCCGAACGCCGTGCAGGTCTCCACGCTGCTGTCGATCAAGACAGGGGGCTGCCCGGAGGATTGCGCCTACTGCCCGCAGGCCGCGCGCTACGACACGGGCGTGGAAGCGCAGAAGCTGATGAGCGTGGAGGCCGTGGTGGCCCGCGCGCAGGCGGCGAAGGACGCCGGCGCCTCGCGTTTCTGCATGGGCGCCGCATGGCGCAGCCCGAAGGATCGCGACGTGGTGAAGGTCGCCGAGATCGTGCGCGCGGTGAAAGGCCTGGGCCTGGAAACCTGCGCCACGCTGGGCATGCTCAACAGCGAGCAGGCCGGCGCGCTCAAGCAGGCGGGGCTGGACTACTACAACCACAACCTCGACACCGCGCCGGAGTTCTACGGCGAGATCATCCACACCCGCCAGTACCAGGACCGCCTGGATACGCTCGGCCACGTGCGCCAAGCCGGCCTGAAGACCTGCTGCGGCGGCATCGTCGGCATGGGCGAGACGCGCGACCAGCGTGCGGGCCTGCTGCAGACGCTGGCCACCTTGCCCGAGCATCCGGAGTCGGTGCCGATCAACCAGCTGGTGCAGGTGGAAGGCACGCCGCTCAACGGGACGCAGGCGCTGGATCCGTTCGAGTTCGTGCGCACGATCGCGGTGGCCCGCATCCTGATGCCGGCCTCGATGGTGCGCCTCTCCGCCGGTCGCCAGCAGATGGACGACGCGGTGCAGGCGCTGTGCTTCTTCGCCGGCGCCAACTCGATCTTCTATGGCGAAAAGCTGCTGACCACCGGCAACCCGGACGTGGAACACGACCGCCAGCTGTTCAAGCGCCTGGACCTGCATCCGATGGAAGTGGTGGAGGCCTCGGGTACCGTGCACGCCGACATTCTCGAGCACTGCCCGGCGTAATCACGCCGGTGCCCTTGTGGGAAGCGCACCCGGTGCGCGACTGCAGGGCCATGGCATAGCCGCTCCGCACGGTTGTCGCGCACGGGGTGCGCTCCCACAAGGAAGCTACCGTCCGCATGAGCCCACGCCCCGACCTGCTCGCCCGCCTCGCCCTGCATGCGCAACAGCGCGCGCAGGCAGGCCTGCGGCGGCAATTGCACACCATCGAGCGCGTCGATGGCGCCTGGCTCGAGCGCGGTGGACGCCGGCTGCTGTCCTTCTGCAGCAACGACTACCTTGGGCTGGCCCAGCATCCCGCCCTGGTCGCCGCACTGAAGCGCGCGGCCGACGACGACGGCGTGGGCAGCGGTTCCGCCCACCTCATCTGCGGTCATCGCGTCGCGCACGCCGCGCTCGAGGAAGCGCTGGCCGAATGGACCGGCCGCGAGCGCGCCTTGCTGTTCTCGACCGGCTACATGGCCAACCTCGGCGTGATGCAGGCGCTGCTCGAGCGCGGCGACGTATGCGTGCAGGACAAGCTCAACCACGCCTGCCTGCTGGATGGCGCCCAACTGGCCGGCGCCGACCTGAAGCGTTATCCCCACGCCGATGTCGACGCCGCCGCGCGCCAGCTCGCGAACCGGGACAAGGCGCCCGCCCTGCTCGCCACCGATGGGGTGTTCAGCATGGACGGCGACATCGCGCCCCTGCGCGAGCTGTCGGCGCTGTGCCAGCGGGAGGGTGCGACCTTCATGGTGGACGACGCGCACGGGCTCGGTGTCGTGGGCGCGCGCGGCGAAGGCTGCGTGGCCGATGCCGGGCTCGGCCAGGACGACATCCCGGTACTGATGGCCACGCTCGGCAAGGCGCTGGGCTGCAGTGGCGCCTTCGTGGCCGGCCCGGCGTCGCTGATCGACGGCCTCGTGCAATCCGCCCGCACCTACATCTATACGACGGCCATGCCACCCGCCCTCGCCGCGGCCACGCTGGCGGCCGTCCGCCTGGCGCAAGCGGAAGACTGGCGGCGCGAACGGCTCCGCGCCCTGATCGCACGTTTCCGCCTGGGCGCGCACGAGCTGGGATTGCCGCTGATGCCCTCGCCCACCGCCATCCAGCCGCTACTGCTGGGCGAGGCGCAGGCGGCCATGGATGCGGCCCGCGCGCTGGAGGACCAGGGCTTCCTGGTGACCGCCATCCGGCCGCCCACCGTGCCCCAGGGCAAGGCCCGGCTACGCATCACGCTCTCGGCCGCCCACACCGACACCGACGTGGACCGGCTGCTGGAGGCACTGTCCCGGGTGCCGTCGGGCCACCCCGTATAATGGCGGCCTTGCCGTACCCATCCCCCTCCATGTCCATCGTCAATCTCTCCGCCTATCGCTTCGTCAGCCTGGACGACCTGCCTGCGCTGCGCGAACGCGTGCTCGAGCGCTGCGCCGCGCTGGAGCTCAAGGGCACCATCCTGCTGGCGCCCGAAGGCATCAACCTGTTCCTCGCCGGGGCGCGCGAACCCATCGAGGCGTTCATGGACTGGCTGCGCGAAGACCCGCGCTTCGCCGGCCTGGAACCCAAGGAGTCCCTCTCCGACGACGTGCCGTTCGGGCGCCTGCGCGTGCGCCTTAAGAAGGAGATCATCACCATGCGCATGCCGGCGATCCGGCCCGAGGGTACGCGCGCGCCCGCGGTGGCACCGCGGACGCTGCAGCGTTGGCTGGCGCAAGGCCACGACGACGAAGGTCGCGAGCTCGTGCTGCTGGATACGCGCAACGATTACGAGACCGACGTCGGCCTGTTCCACGACGCCGTCGATTACCGCATCGCGAGCTTCACGGAATTCCCGGAGGCCATCGCCGCGGATCGCGCACGCTATGAGGGCAAGACCGTGGTGTCGTACTGCACCGGCGGCATCCGTTGCGAGAAGGCGGCGCTGCACATGCAGGACATCGGCATGGAGCACGTCTACCAGCTCGAGGGCGGGATCCTTAAGTACTTCGAGGAAACCGACGGCGCGCACTGGCGCGGCGACTGCTTCGTGTTCGACGGGCGCGGCGCGGTGGACAAGGACCTCGCGCCAGCCGCTTTGCTCCCTCTCCCCGCTGGGGAGATGGCCGGAGGCACTGCGACCTTTACGGTGGTGAGGGGCCAGTCTTGCGACTACCCCGCACCAGGCCACGCCGCCGCTGGCACCCACCCCTCACCCCAACCCTCTCCCCAAAGGGAAGAGGGAGTCGACGCCTCATGACGCTCCACATCGAAACCCATGGCCACGGCGACATCCCCGTGGTGATCCTGCATGGCTGGGCCATGCATGGCGGCATGATGGAACCCCTGTGCGAGGTACTGGCCGACCGCTGCACCTTGCATGTGGTGGACCTGCCCGGGCACGGCTACTCACGCCATAGCGAGCTGCCGTTGACGCCCACGGCCTGCGTGCAGGCGATCGCCGAACGCACACCGCGCGCGATCTGGATCGGCTGGTCGCTGGGTGGACTCATCGCGATGACGGCCGCGCTGGAGCGCCCGCAACACGCCTGCGGCCTTGGCGTCATCTGTGGTACGCCGAAGTTTTCCCGCGACGAAAGCTGGCCCTATGGCAGCGACCCGAAGCTGGTGCGCCAGCTCGCCGAGGACCTGGAAACCGACTACCACGCCACGCTGGAGCGGTTCATCGCGCTGGAAGCGATGGGCAGCCCTGATCCCCGCGCCGAGTTGCGCCACCTGCGCAGCCTGATGTTCACGCGCGGCGAACCGGACCTGCGCGTGCTTCAGGATGGCATCCGCATCCTGGAAACCGCCGACCGCCGCGCCGATCTCGCCTCGCTGTCGGTGCCGAGCGTGTGGATCGCCGGCCATCGCGACCGCCTGGTGCCGCCACCTGCGATGGCATGGTCCGCCGAACAGGCCCATGGCAGCTATGTGGAAGTCGCCCATGCCGGCCATGCGCCGTTCTTCGGCTATGCCGACGCCGTGAAGGCGTCGCTGGCGCCCTTGCTGGATACGTACCGATGAGTTCCTCCCATGTCGACCAGCGCCAGGTGCGGCGCAACTTCAGCCGCGCCGCCGCGACGTACGAACAGCACGATGCCCTGCAGCAGGAAGTGCAGACGCTGCTGGTCGACCGCCTTGGCTTCTACCTGGAGGCACCCGAGCGCGTGATCGACGTCGGTGCCGGCACCGGCCGCGGCACCGCGCTGCTGCGCAAGCGCTATCCGAAGGCGCAGGTCGTCGCGATGGACCTCGCCCTGCCGATGCTGCGCGCGGCGAAGAAGCACGTGAGCTGGCTCAAGCCGTTCCAGCGCGTGTGCGCCGAAGCCACGTCGCTGCCGTTGCCCGACCACAGCGTGGACGTGCTGCATTCGAACCTGTGCTTCCAGTGGATCGACGACCTGCCCGCGCTGTTCGGCGAATGCGTGCGCGTGCTCAAGCCCGGCGGCCTGCTGGTCTACTCCACCTTCGGCCCCGACACGCTGAAGGAGCTGCGCGCCGCCTGGGCGCAAGCCGACGAGCAGCCGCACGTGAGCCGCTTCCTCGACATGCACGACCTCGGCGACGCGATGATCAACGCCGGCCTGCGCGATCCCGTGCTGGACGTCGACCGCTACACGCTCACCTACAGCGAGCCGCGCATGCTGCTGAAGGAACTGCAGGGCCTGGGCGCCACCAATGCGGATCGTGAACGCGAGCGCCACCTGCTCGGCAAGCGCCACTACCAGCGCATGCTCGCCGCGTACGAAACCATGCGCGTCGACGGCCGTATTCCCGCCACCTGGGAAGTGGTCACCGCCCATGCCTGGGGCCCGCCACCGGGCCAGTCGCGCCGACTCGCCGGCGGCGGCGAAATCGCCAGCTTCTCGATCGACAGCCTGCGCGGCTCACGGCGGCGCTAGCACCACCGCCCCTCTCCCCTGTAGGAGCGCACCCAGTGCGCGATCGGCGTCCCTGTGCGCGCCTGCGCTCATCCGACGCCTTGGTCGCGCACTGGGTGCGCTCCTGCAAAAGAAGGCTGCCGACCGCCTTCACACCTGCTTGTAACGGAAGCAGTCCACCACATGGTCGTTGACCATGCCGGTGGCCTGCATGAAGGCGTAGCAGATCGTGGTTCCCACGAAGCGGAAGCCTCGCTTCTTCAGGTCCTTGCTCATGCGATCGGACAGCGGCGTGCTGGCGGGCACGTCGCCCTTGCCGGTCCAATGGTTGCGCAGCGGCTTGCCGTCCACGAAAGACCACAGGTAGCCATCGAGGCTGCCGTGCTCGTCGATCACCTTGAGCGAGGCGATGGCATTGTCGCGCGTGGCGTAGACCTTGAGCCGGTTGCGCACGATGCCCGGATCGAGCAGGGCCTTTTCCAGTTCACGGTCCTTCATCGCCGCCACGCGCCCGATGTCGAACTTGTGGAACACGCGCCGATAGTGATCCCGCTTGAGCAGGATGGTGCGCCACGACAACCCCGCCTGCGCCCCCTCCAGGCACAGGAACTCGAACAGCAGCTGGTCGTCGTGCAGGGGCGCGCCCCACTCGGTGTCGTGGTAGTCGTGCATGTCCGCGCTGTCGCCCCACGCGCAACGCTTCCTGGTCTTTGCCGTGCTCGCTGGCATATCCGATCTCCCTTACACCGCGGACGTGCCGCGGCCTCCACGAAAGCCGATGGCGGCGCCCGCGAGTGCCGCCAGCACCGCGAGCCACAGCCACACCGAGAACACCAGTGTCGGCAACCACCACAGGCCGATCAGCAGCGTGGCCGTCGCGATGGCGAAGATCCGTCCGCGGGCCGGGCGCCGCATCAGCAGGCCCAGGCTGGCCACCAGCAACAGCAGGGCACCGATCACCGTGGGCAACGCCTTGACCAGCGCGACCTCACCGTTCTCCAGCATCTGCAGCAGTACCGGGAAGCGGAACAGCATGCCGACGAAGGCCGCCAGCCCGACGCAGGCCACGGGAGCGTTCCATGAACTCGATCCGGCCATGCGCGTCCCCTTGTAAGTTGGCGGATGAGCAATGACGCTATCCCACCGATGCGCACGGAACAAGGGCATGACCTGCCGCGCGCGACCCGCCTCCACGTGACCTCCATGACAGCAACATCGCATACGCGCGGCGCCGTGCTGGCGCTACTGGCCACCATCGTCATCTGGGCCTACAGCTGGGTGGTGATGAAGCAGGTGCTGCAGCATGCGGGACCGTTCGACTTCGCCGCCATCCGATACGTGCTGGGCGCCCTGGTGCTGTTCGGCGTCTTGCTGGTGACGCGGCAGTCGCTGCGTCCGCCACCGTTGCTGCCCACCTTGCTGATCGGCCTGTGCCAGACCACGGCCTTCCAGGGCCTGGGGCAGTGGGCGCTGGTCAGCGGTGGCGCGGGCCGCGTCGCACTGCTGGCCTACACCATGCCGTTCTGGGCGGTGCTGCTCGCCTGGCTGATCCTGCGCGAACGGCTCACGCCCCGCCGCTGGCTGGGCCTGGGCCTTGCCGCCATGGGCCTCATCTGCATCATCGAGCCCTGGCACGGCCTGGGGAATACCGGCAGCACCGTGCTGGCCATCGGTGCCGGCGCCGCCTGGGCGACGGGCACGGTGCTGAGCAAGCGGATGTTTCTCCGCCACGCACCCTCGCCCTTGAACCTCACGGCCTGGCAGATGCTGTTCGGCGCGCTGGTGCTGGTGGTGATTGCGCTGTGCGTGCCGCAGCGTTCCATCGAGTGGAACTGGCAGTTCATCGGCGGTCTCGCCTACAGCGTGGTGATGGCTTCAAGCATCGCCTGGGGCCTGTGGCTGATCGTGCTGCACCGCCTGCCCACGGCCGTGGCGAGCCTCGCCAGCCTGGGCGTCCCGATCATGAGCGTGCTGCTGGCCTGGGCGATCCTGCACGAGCAGCCCAGCGTGATGGAATGGCTGGGCATTGCTTTCGTGCTGTTGGGACTCATGGCGGTCAGCGGGCTGCGCCTGCGCCGGGGCTGAAGCTGCAGGCAGGAGCGCACCCAGTGCGCGATGCGCGCTAGCGGGGCGCTCCAATCGCGCACTGGGTGCGCTCCTGCAATGGGATTCGCTTCACCACGGCAAGGCGTCGAGATCCACGTTGCCGCCCGTCAGGATCAAGCCCACGCGCTTGCCCTTGAAGCGCTCCGGCCGCTTCAGCACGGCCGCCAGGACCGTGGCGCTGGAGGGCTCCACTACGATCTTCAGCTCGTTCCACAGCAGCCTCATCGCGGCGACCACGTCCTCGTCGCTCACCGTGGTCACCTCGACGCGATGCATGCGAAGGGCGTCGAAGTTCGTTTCACCGATCAGCGTGCGCAGGCCATCGCAGATGGTATCCGGCACGAACGGACCCACGCGCCCTCCCTGCGCCAGCGAGCGCGCCGCATCATCGGCGCCGGTCGGTTCCGCGCCATGCACCTCCAGCTGCGGCGCCACGCCGTGCGCCGCGATGGCGGTGCCCGCGATCAGGCCACCGCCACCGATCGGGGTGATCACCGCATCCAGTCCGCCGGCCTGCTGCAACAGTTCGAGTACGGCCGTGCCCTGGCCCGCCATCACGCGGGTATCGGAGAACGGGTGGACCAGTTCCGCGCCGGTAGCGCGCTGCACTTCGTCCGCCTTGGCTTCACGCGCGGCCTGGGTGGGCTCGCATCGGTGCAGGATGGCACCCGCGCGCGCGATCGCCTCGACCTTGGTGCGCACGGCGCCGTCGGGCACGATCACATGCGCCGGGATGCCACGCGTCGCCGCCGCCAGCGCCAGCGCATTGCCGTGGTTGCCCGAGGAATGCGTTACCACGCCGTTCGCGGCCAATGCATCATCCATCGACCACACGGCGTTGCACGCGCCTCGGAACTTGAAGGCGCCGCCGCGCTGCAGGTTCTCGCACTTGAAATACAGGTCCGCTCCGGCCAGCGCATTCAGCGTGACGCTGCGCAGCACCGGCGTCTGCACGGCATACGGCGCAATGCGCGCAACGGCTTCCTGCACCTGGGCGTAGGCCGGCAAGGCAGCGCGATTCATGCTGGTACTCATGCGCTTTCGATCTCCACGCCGCAGACGTAGCGCCGCTCGGCACCGGGTTCGAGCCGGATGGCCTCGGCGCAATCGGGTCGGTTGAACGCATCCGACCAGCTCTCCATCGGCTCCAGCGCCACCGAACGGCGCACGTCGCGCGTCACCGTGTCGGCGGTGAACGCGAGCATCACGCCGGTGGTTTGCCACACGGCGATGCACAGGCCGCCGGAGGGATCGCGCAGTCGCGTGCGCGCACGACCGTCCGTGTCGCAGCGCAGGTCGGCAAAGGCATGGTTGAGTTCACGCGGGCCGATCGCCTGCATCTCGCGGAAATCGAGTTCCGGCGCGTGATCCATCGGCAGGCGTGCGCCTTCGCCGGGCAGCGGGATGAATCCGCTGTCGGTACGCACCACGCTGTCGGCGGGAATCTGCAGCTCCCAGGCCTCGACGGACTGCTCGTCCAGGCGGAAATACGGATGCCAGCCGAAGAAGCACGGCGCCGCCCGCTCGCCCACGTTGCGCATGACGGCCTCCAGCGTGAGGCCACCGGCATCGAGCGTATAGGTGAGCGCGAGGTCGATCGCGAAGGGATAGCCCGGGTAGGTGCCAGGCCGGATCGCCTGCGTGGTGAAAATGGCCCGCGCCGATTGCGTGTCGGCGGACAGCTCCGCCAGCTCGAAGTCCACGCCGCGCACGAAGCCATGGCGAGCGGCCCGCTCGGCACCCTCCACGCCCGGCTGCAGGTCATGGGTTTCGCCGTCGAACCGATAGCGGGCATCGGCAATGCGGTTGGCGAACGGCACCATGACGGCGAAACGGGAGCTGGGGCGTACCTCCAGCTCGGTCGCGTCTCGGTAGCCATCCGCGATGTCCCGGGTGCCCGCCGCCGAAGGCACCTCGAAGCTCAGCAGCGTGGCGCCGCGCCGCGCAATCCGCACGCGCCGGCCACGGGCCACATCGGTCAACACCGCCAGCTCGTGGCTCTCCAACCGGGCACGTTCCGCCAGATACTCCGCCATCGCCTTGTCCTGCCTGGAAAGGCCCGCATGTTAGCCTGAGTAGTCCCTTCCACCCCAGCTGTGCCGATGAACAACCGAAGCGACACCTCTGCTGCCCTGATACGACTCAGCGACTACCGCGCCCCCGCCTGGCGCGTCTCGCAGGTCGAGCTGACCTTCGACCTGGGCATCGACACCACCGAAGTGACCTCGCGCCTGCACCTTCGGCGCGACCCCGCGCAACAGGGGCCGTTGCGCCTGGACGGCGAGGGTCTGGAGCTGCTCTCGATTGCGCTGGACGGCCAGCCGCTCGCCGAGCAGGCCTGGCGCTACGGGGACAACGTGCTGGAGGTGGAGGGCGCGCGGGACGGCAGCGTGCTGGAAACCCGCGTGCGCGTGCAGCCGGCGGCGAACACCGCACTCGAGGGGTTGTACCTGTCGGGGCCGCGCGAACGCGGCTTCCTGTTGACCCAGTGCGAGGCCGAAGGCTTTCGCCACATCACCTTCTTCCCGGATCGGCCCGACGTGCTGGCGAGCTACATCGTCACCTTGCGCGCCGATCGCGACCGTTTCCCCGTGCTGCTGGCCGGCGGCAACCCGGATGGCCAGGGCGAGCTGGAGGGCGGCCGCCATTGGGCGCGCTTCGTCGACCCGCACCCGAAGCCCAGCTACCTGTTTGCCCTGGTGGCCGGACGCCTGCAGAAGATCGAACAGGACTACGTGACCGACAGCGGCCGCGCGGTGAAGCTGGTGATCTGGGCCGAAGCGGACGCCATCGGCCAATGCACCTACGCAATGGACGCGCTGGAGCGCTCCATGCGCTGGGACGAGCAGGTCTACGGCCGCGAATACGACCTCGACGTGTTCCATGTCGTCGCCACCCACGACTTCAACATGGGCGCGATGGAGAACAAGGGCCTCAACATCTTCAACGCGAAGTACCTGCTGGCCGACCCCGACTCCAGCACCGACGACGAGTACCGTGCGGTGGAGGCGGTGGTGGCCCATGAGTACTTCCACAACTGGAGCGGCAACCGCGTCACCTGCCGCGACTGGTTCCAGCTGTCGCTGAAGGAAGGGCTCACCGTGTTCCGCGAGCAGCAATTCTCGGCGGACATGAATTCCTCGGCGCTCAAGCGCATCGAGGACGTGGCCCTGCTGCGCCGCGCGCAGTTCCCGGAAGATGCCGGCCCGCTGGCGCACCCGGTGCGTCCCGCGCAGTACAGCGAGATCAACAATTTCTACACCGCCACCGTCTACGAGAAGGGCTCGGAGCTGGTGCGCATGGTCGCCGGCCGCCTGGGTCGCGACGGTTTCCGGCGCGGCATGGACCGGTACTTCTCGCGCAACGACGGCCACGCCGCGACGCTGGAGGATTTCCTGGGTGCGCTGGGCGAGGCCAACGACATCGACCTGATGCCGTATCTCGCCTGGTATTCGCAGGCCGGTACGCCGCGCCTGTCTGCCCGCGGCCACTACGACGCCGCGCACCGCACCTACACGCTGACGTTGTCGCAACACACGCCGACGACGCCCCAGCAGCCGCGCAAGCAGCCGCTGCCGATACCGGTGAAACTGGCCTTGTTCGATCGCGCCGGTCAGATGATTCCCCTGCACCTGGCGGGAGACGGCGCGGTTTCCGCGGGCACGTCCGAAGGTGTGGTCGTGCTGGATCGCGCCGAGCAGGCGTTCGTGTTCAAGCAGGTGAGCGAAGCGCCGGTGCCTTCCCTGCTGCGCGGCTTTTCCGCGCCGGTGATCCTCGAGTGCGCCTACGCGCCCGCCGATCTCGCCCTGCTGCTGCGCCACGATCCGGATGGCTTCAATCGCTGGGAGGCCGGGCAGCAACTTGCTGCGCGCGCCTACGACAATCTTCGCGATGGCGATGACACCAGCGCACTGGATGCCTGGTGCGAGGCGCTGGCGGCCCTGTTCGACGACAGCGGGGTCGACCCGGCCCTGTTGGCCGACCTGCTCACGCCACCCGGCGAAATCGAGCTTTCCGAGCGCGAGCGCCAGGTCAATCCTTCCCACGTGCATGCGCTTCGCCAACAGCTCCAGGAACAGCTGGCCGTGCGTATCGGGCAGGAGGCGCTGCAACGCCGCTACGAATCGCTCGCCGCGCACACCAGCCTGCAGCTCGATGCCCTGAGCCAGGCTCATCGCCGGCTCAAGCGTCGCGTGCTGGAGCTGTTGTCGCGCATCGATCCATGGACGGCCCACACGCTGGCTACGCAGCAGTACGACGATGCGCCCAGCATGACCGATCGCCTGGCTGCGCTCAGCGTACTGGTGCGCGGCAACGCCCCGCAGGCGCACGCCGCGCTGCTGCACTTCCGCGAACGCTATGCGGACCATCCGCTTGCCATGGACAAGTGGTTCTCGGTGCAGACGCAACTGCCTGGCGAAATCGTGCTCGACCGGGTGCGCGCGCTGGAGGCGGATGCGGCCTTCACGCTGAAGAATCCCAACCGCGTGAACTCGCTGTTCGGCGCCTGGGCGCGCGGCAATCCGGATGGCTTCCATCGACCCGATGGCGGCGGCTACCAGCTGCTGGCCGAACGACTGAGGCACCTGGACGCGCTGAACCCGCAGGTCGCGGCCCGCATGGCCACCGCGTTCAACGGCTGGCAGCGGCTGGAACCCGGGCGCCGCGCACTGGCGCGCAACGCGATCGAATCCGTGGCGACCCATCCTGGGCTTTCGCGCAATCTCAACGAGATCGTGCAGAGCATGTTGCACGGCTGAGGGTGGTCGCGGCCCGAGCGAGGCCTTGCGCAAAGAACAACGCCCGAGTGCTACCCGTCCATGACGGGGCACCCGGGCGTAATCTCTGACATCGGGAGGAGAGTGGCCTGATCAGGCCCTCACGGGAACGCGCGTGCGCGTCTGGAGCTCTCCGTCGAACGGCAGGCGGACATCTGGACGTCCGTATGCGATGCACCTGATACCGCAGGGTGGCGCGTCAGACTTCCAGGCGCTGCAGTTCGTCGCGCAGGCGGCTGATGCGGGAGAGCAGGCGCGGGCGCAGCACCTGGCGCTCGCCTTCGCTGCGGCCATCGAGATGATCCATCGCCATTTCGACGCGACCCAGCTCAATCAGCAGGTCGTGATGCGGGTAGACCGGCTGGAAATCGAAGTTGAAATCCATCAGCTAGCTCCTCCAAAACGATTCGCATTGATTGGCCTGGGTGGAAATGCAACGCCCATGCCAGCAATGTGATGGAGCTCACACGAGAAATGGTGGTGGATCACGGATTGACGCTGTACGTCAGCAGTTGCCAAGTCGCGGCACAAACGGGCGTTTTAGTCACTCCACGTTCACGCTGCAGGCGTAAATATCCACTCCACGCACAGCGACATACATCGCTGCCAGCGACCCGCTTTCACGGTTTCTGGCGCCCGGCAACACGGTCATCCTGGATTCCCCCTGTTCCTGAGACCGCCGGGCGCCAGATCTTATCTAGGCCCTGATAACCCATCGCTTGGGCCAGGCCAGAAAAAAACGACGGCGCCCCGAGGGGCGCCGTCTCGCTTCCTCTCCCCAGCACGCAATCAAGCCCCTGTCGCTCGATCTCGGCGCGCGTTGTCGCGCAGCTTCTGCCTGTGGAAAGTGCACGAGTAGCAAAGCAGGAAGCGTGCCAGAGGCCGGATGGCCGCCGTGGCGTTACCATAGCGCCCTATTTGGTCCATTCCTGCGCTTCCGGGGCAGGTTTTGTCGGGGCAGTTCCATGTTTCATCCCACTCATTACGACGTCATCGTGATCGGCGGTGGCCATGCGGGTACCGAGGCAGCGCTTGCCTCGGCGCGCACCGGCGCGCGCACCCTGCTGCTGAGCCACAACATCGAGACGATCGGCCAGATGAGCTGCAACCCGGCCATCGGCGGCATCGGCAAGGGCCATCTGGTAAAGGAGATCGACGCCCTGGGCGGCGCTATGGCCCGTGCCGCCGACCTCGCCGGCATCCAGTGGCGCACCCTGAACGCCTCCAAGGGCCCGGCCGTGCGCGCCACGCGCTGCCAGGCCGACCGCGCGCTTTACAAGGCCGCCATTCGCCGGATCGTGGAGACCCAGCCCAACCTGGAACTGTTCCAGCAGGCCGTGGACGACCTGATCCTGGAGGGCGACCGCGTCACCGGCGTAGTGACCCAGATGGGCCTGAAGTTCCGGGCCCGCGCCATCGTGCTGACGGCCGGCACCTTCCTGGCAGGCAAGATCCACATCGGCCCCGCGCAATATGCCGGCGGCCGCGCCGGCGATCCGCCGGCCAGCACGCTCGCCCAGCGCCTGCGCGAACTGCCGGTGGCGGCCGAGCGCCTGAAGACCGGCACGCCGCCCCGCATCGACCTGCGCAGCATCGACTTCACCGGACTGGAGGAACAGCCCGGCGACGATCCGGCGCCGGTGTTCTCTTACCTCGGCTCGCGTGACGAACACCCGCGCCAGGTCAGCTGCTGGATCACCCATACCAGCGAGCTCACCCACGAGATCATCCGCGGCTCGCTCGACCGTTCGCCGCTGTACAGCGGCCAGATCGAAGGCGTCGGCCCGCGCTATTGCCCGTCGATCGAGGACAAGGTGGTGCGCTTTGCCGAGAAGAGCTCGCACCAGATCTTCGTCGAGCCGGAAGGCCTGGACACCTTCGAGGTCTACCCGAACGGCATCTCCACCTCGTTGCCCTACGACGTGCAGCTCGCCCTCGTGCGCTCGATCAAGGGCTTCGAGAACGCGCACATCACGCGACCGGGCTATGCGATCGAGTACGACTACTTCGATCCGCGCGGGCTGCACCCCTGGCTGGAAACCAAGACCATCCCGGGCCTGTACTTCGCCGGCCAGATCAACGGCACCACCGGCTATGAGGAGGCGGGCGCGCAAGGCTTGATCGCCGGCCTCAACGCCGCGCTGGCGGTAAAGGGCGAAGCGCCCTGGTATCCGCGACGCGACGAGGCCTATGTCGGCGTGCTGATCGATGATCTCACCAGCAACGGCACGATCGAGCCGTATCGCATGTTCACCTCGCGCGCCGAATACCGCCTGCACCTGCGCGAGGACAACGCCGACCTGCGTCTCACCGAGTCCGGCCATCGGCTCGGCGTGGTGCCGCAGGCGCGTTACGACGCGCTGCGCGCCAAGCGCGACGCGGTGGAGCGGGAGACGCAGCGCCTGGGCGCGATCTGGGCCGCGCCCGCCAACGCGTTGGGCGCGCACATCCAGGCCCAGCTCGGCATCACGCTGAGCCGCGAGACGAGCGCACTGGATCTGTTGCGCCGCCCGGAGCTCGACTACGCCAAGCTCACCTCGGTCGACGGCATCGGGCCCGCGGTGGATGACGTCGTCGTCGCGGAACAGGTCGAAGTGCAGACCAAGTACGCCGGCTACCTGGAGCGCCAGCGCGAGGAGATCGAGCGCCAGCGTCGCCATGAGCAGACGGCGATCCCCGGCGGCTTCGACTACGACAAGGTGCGCGGCCTGTCCGCCGAGGTGTTGCTGAAGCTCAAGCGCGTGCAACCGGAAACGATCGGCCAGGCCGCACGCATCAGCGGCGTGACGCCGGCGGCGATCTCGCTGCTGCTGGTGCACTTGAAGCGTTCGGCCGCCTGATCTGCCGCCGGCCGCCCCGCGCGTGCTGGCGGGATGCCGCGGTGGCCGCCATCACCACGTTCCGCATGGCCGGATCGAAGCGGAAATCGCCGCCGCGCATGGCATCATGCACACCATTGGATCGGTGGAGCATGCATGTATGGAAGTCTGGATCGGTCGAGATGGTGAACGACACGGCCCTTACAAGGAAGTGGACGTGCGCCAGTGGCTGCGTAGCGGCCAGGTGAGCCCGCAGGACCTGGGCTGGCATGAAGGCATGACCGATTGGCAGCCGCTTTCCAGCCTGTTTCCCGAAGAAGTCCGCACGGCGCCGCCCGCCTTCACGCCACCGCCGACCCCGCCCAACGAAGCGGGCGCACGAGTCGCGGATCCCGCTGCCGCGCTGACCGACTACGCCGGCTTCTGGAAGCGCGTCGCCGCCTACATCCTCGATGCACTCGTGCTGTGGATTCCCAACATGCTGCTGAGCAGCCTGTTCGGCGCCAACGAGGCCGCCGAGGCGTACCTGCAGGCCAAGCTCGCCGCCGGCAGCGATCCTCAGCTTGCGCTGCAGGCGTTCGACACCTATTTCCACGCGCTCGGCCCGGCCCTGATGGCGCAGACCGTCCTCACCTGGCTGTACTTCGCCGTGTGCGAGAGCTCCGCCTGGCAGGGCACGCTTGGCAAGCGGGCGCTGGGCATCCGCGTCACCGATCTCGGCGGCGGGCGCATCAGTTTCCTGCGCGCCAGCGGCCGCTACTTCGGCAAGCTGCTGAGCGCCTTCATTCTCTGCTTCGGTTTCCTGATGGTCGCGTGGACGCAACGCCGGCAAGGCTTGCACGACATGCTGGCGCAGACACTGGTACTCAACGGCCGCGCGGGCGACGTGCCGTCGCCACAGTCGCAGGGACGTCGCGACCAGGGATCCATCAACGCCTGAGTCACCGGATTGCCGTCGCCGCAAGCGCGCGACGGCAGCGCGTGGCGCGTGGCGCCTATGACTAAAGCACGATGCGCAAGGGCACGACGCGGCGCGGACGTCCGGCGCAAACATCGCTCGTGCAATCGTGCTGTTCGCGTGCAGAAGGCAGCGCATATGACGCCGTGGGCACGTGCTGTTCACGACGCGGTTGCGTCCACCCAACGACATGCACACGCCAGCTGCACCTGCGTGCGCAGGTGACTCGCCATCGCCACGCCGCGCACATTGCATCGCGGGTCGTTTCGCGTGCCATGCGGCGCCATGTTATGACCTATGGCGGATGCGCTGGCTAGTACGAAGAGCGCATTCTTCGTGATGCAGGGGGGCCCCACCCGGCAAGGTCATGGCCCACTCCCAACCTGACATCGGATGGATCTACCAGTGCGACGACATCGTGGTCGAGCCGCGTGCACATCGGCTCGTACGCGCTGGCGTGGCGCTGTCGGTGGAACCCAAGGCGTTCGCCGTGCTGGTGGTGCTGATGCAGCAGGCCGGCGAAGTGGTCGGCAAGGATGAGCTGCTCGACGCCGCCTGGGGCCATCGGCATGTCACTCCCGGCGTGCTCACGCGCGTCATCTCGCAGCTGCGGCATTCGCTGGGCGATTGCGCGGGCAGCCCGCGCTATATCTCCACGGTGCATACGCTCGGCTATCGCTTCATCGGCGACGTGCAGCGCATCGCCGTGTTGCCGGTTTCGCCGCTGACCTTCGAGGCAGGCGAGGCGGAGACGCCACGCGACTTGCCGTCGCCGCCCGATGCCCCCGCGAGCGGGCCGGATCGCCCCAAGCCGGCGCCCATGCCCTGGCTGGCGGCAGTGATCATGGTCGCGGCGATCGTGGCGATGCTCGCCGCGGCCAGCCTGTGGCAGCCTCCCCGCGACCAGGCCAAGGCGCCACGAGCGGCGCCCCAGCCGGCCCTGGTCGTGCTGCCCTTCATCCACGCCGCCAGCGCCCACGCGCCGCGCTCCAGGCACTGGCCGCGCACCCGCCGCATCGCGACGAGCTACCCGAGCCACCGTGTTGAATACCCGCAACACCTGGGCGGCGCCGGCTACCTTCCCGCCCGTCCTGAAAAGGCCCCCGCCGCCCGCGAATGAGCGCGGCGACGGTCTTGCTATCATCGATGGTCCGATACACCGCGACTGGCGGCGTGTCGCATCGTCGAACGCACAGGAATCGTCTCAGCCTCATGCTCAGCATCGAACAACGTATTGCCCAGGACATCGCCGCCAAACCGGACCAGGTCCATGCCGCGGTGGATCTCCTCGACGGCGGCGCCACCGTGCCGTTCATCGCGCGCTACCGCAAGGAAGCCACCGGCGGCCTCGACGACACCCAGCTGCGCCTGCTGGAGGAGCGCCTGCGCTATCTGCGCGAGCTGGAAGAGCGTCGCGACGCGATCCTCGCCAGCATCGAGGAACAGGGCAAGATGACCGATGCGCTGAAGGGCGACATCCTCAGCGCCGAGACCAAGGCTCGCCTGGAAGACCTCTACCTGCCGTACAAGCCCAAGCGTCGCACCAAGGCGCAGATTGCGCGCGAGGCCGGACTGGAGCCGCTTGCCACCGGCCTGCGCGAAGATCCCACGCAATCGCCCGAAACCTTCGCCGCTTCGTTCGTCGATGCCGAAAAGGGCGTGCCTGACGTGCGAGCCGCACTCGATGGCGCCCGCGCGATCCTCATGGAAAGCATCGCCGAAGACGCCACGCTGCTGGGCGAACTTCGCGACTGGATGTGGGACAAGGGCCAGATCCGCGCCAAGGTGGTCGAAGGCAAGGAGAACGAAGGCGCGAAGTTCCGCGACTACTTCGACCATGTCGAACCGATCGGCAAGATTCCTTCGCATCGCCTGCTCGCACTTATGCGCGCACGCAACGAAGGCGTGATCGAACTCGAACTCGCGCCTGCGCTCGACATGGAACAGGGCCACCTGGAAGGCGAAGGCCGCGTGGCCTCGCGCGCCGGCATCCTCGATCGCGGCCGTGCGGCCGACGCATGGCTGCGCGAGACGGTGCGCCTGACGTGGCGCGTGAAGCTGCACCTGCACCTCACGCTGGACCTGTTCGGCCGCGTGCGCGAAGGCGCCGAGGACGAAGCGATCCGCGTGTTCGGCGACAACCTCAAGGACCTGATGCTCGCCGCACCAGCCGGTGCCAAGAGCGTGATGGGCCTCGACCCGGGCATCCGCACCGGCGTGAAGGTGGCGGTGGTCGATGCGACCGGCAAGCTGCTCGCCACGGACACCATCTATCCGCACGAGCCGCGCCGGCAGTGGAACGAGTCGCTGGTGCAGCTGGCCAAGCTGTGCAAGCAGCACAACGTCGACCTCATCGCCATCGGCAACGGCACAGCGTCTCGCGAGACCGACAAGCTCGCCGGCGAGATGATCAAGAAGCTCGGCGACGCGAAGCTGTCCAAGGTGGTGGTGAGCGAGGCGGGCGCGTCGGTGTATTCGGCCTCCGAAACCGCCGCCAGGGAATTCCCGGATCTCGACGTGAGCCTGCGCGGCGCCGTGTCGATCGCGCGCCGCCTGCAGGATCCGCTGGCCGAACTGGTGAAGATCGAGCCCAAGGCGATTGGCGTGGGCCAGTATCAGCACGATGTGAACCAGGTGAAGCTGGCACGTGCGCTGGATGCCAAGGTCGAGGACTGCGTGAACGCCGTCGGGGTGGACGTGAACACGGCTTCGGCCGCCCTGCTCTCGCGCGTCGCCGGTCTTTCCGCCAGCGTGGCGGAGAACGTGGTGAAGCACCGCGACGCCAACGGCCCGTTCGCCAACCGCAAGGCCCTGCTCAAGGTGCCGCGCCTGGGCGACAAGGCGTTCGAGCAATGCGCGGGCTTCCTGCGCGTGCCCAGCGGCGACAACCCGCTCGATGCGAGCGCGGTGCATCCGGAAGCCTATCCGGTGGTCGAGCGCATCATCGCCCAGTGCGGCCGTGAGGTGCGCTCCATCATCGGCGACACCAGCTTCCTGCGCGGCCTCAAGGCGGAGCAGTTCACCGACGAGACGTTCGGCCTGCCGACCGTGCGCGACATCCTCAAGGAACTGGAGAAGCCCGGCCGCGACCCGCGCCCGGAATTCGTCGCCCCCAGCTTCGCCGAGGGCGTGGAAGACCTGAAGGACCTGCGCGTGGGCATGGTGCTGGAAGGCCGCGTCACCAACGTGGCGGCATTCGGCGCCTTCATCGACATCGGCGTGCACCAGGACGGCCTCGTGCACGTCTCGGCGCTTTCGCACACCTTCGTGAAGGACCCGCGCGACGCGGTGAAGGCGGGCGACATCGTCAAGGTGAAGGTGATGGAGGTCGACATCCCGCGCCAGCGCATCGGCCTGTCCATGCGCCTGGACGACGAGCCGGGCCAGCAGGCCCGCGGCGGCCGCCCGGCCGGCGGTAATGACGCCCGCGGTGGCCAGCGCGACCCGCGCGGTCCGCGCCCCGGCGGCGGTGCACCGAAGCCCGCGGCGGCGCCGGCCAACAATGCCTTCGCGGACGCGATGGCGCGCGCCCTGAAGCGCTGACCGGACGCCTCGCGCCTCCCGGCAGGGAGGAGCCCTCGCGGGCTCCTCCGACGGCCACCCGGCGGCCATCTCCGAAAGGTATTTTGCTTCCCTGCAGCCCCCCGGCATGCTGCGATGCGCCGCAGCATGCGCTGACGTATGGGCATGCATTACCGTAACAACGGAATAACAAAGACCATCCCGGTCCAGGAGCGTTACTGACATGCCCCGTACTCGCCTCATTGCCGGCGCCATTACCGCCGCCCTGCTTTTCAGCTCGTCCGCCATGGCGGCCAGTTCGCAGTTCAGCAACGTCATCTCCTTCGGTGACAGCCTCAGCGACGCGGGCAATATCTCGCTGGCCACGGCCCCGAGCATCCAGCCGCCGCTGAAGTTCACGACCAACCCGGGATCGGTGACCGTCCAGAACGTGGCCAGCTACTACGGCTACAACCTGTCCCCGTCGCTGGCGGGCGGCAACGACTTCGCCTGGGGCGGAGCCGGCGTGCTCACCAACTCGCCGGGCACCCCCTCGGCCGTGCCGACCATCTCGACCCAGGTGAACTACTACCTGGCCACCGGCAAGGTCGACAGCAAGGCGCTCTATTCCATCTGGGGCGGCGCCAACGACATCTTCTACGCCGCCACCGCCGCCGGCGCGGGCGCGACGGCCCAGCAGCTGATCCAGCAGAACGTCGCCGCGCAGATCGCGCAGCTGCAGGCCGCCGGCGTGCCGCCGGCGCAGATCGCCGCCCTGACGCCGGCCATCACCCAGGCCGTCACCGCCGCCGTCACCCAGCAGGTACTCGCCGCGGCCGGCGTCTCGGGCTTCATGACGGCCGACCAGGCGCAGGCGTCGATCGCCGCCGCCGCCCAGCAGGAAGTGAAGCTGATCGGCCAGCTGCAGGCCGCCGGCGCCAAGAACATCCTGGTGTTCAACCTGCCCAACATCGGCCTCACGCCCTCGGGCCTGGAACAGGGCGCCTCCGCCGCCTCGTCGCTCACCGCGCTCAGCCTGGTGTTTAACGGCCAGCTCAATGCCGGCCTGGCGACGCTGGGCAAGGGCATCATCCCGATCGACACCTACAGCCTGCTCAACGAAGTGGTCGCGAATCCGTCGCTGTACGGCTTCACCAACGTGACCAACGAGGCCTGCGGTGTGGGCTCCAGTTCGGTGCAGTGCGGACCGCAGGGCTCGGGCCTGCCGTACACCTACGCGGCCGGCACCAACCAGACCTACCTGTTCGCCGACGGCGTGCATCCCACCACCGGCGCCGACGTGATGCTGGGCCAGTACGTGGTGTCCATCCTGAGCGCGCCGGGTTATGCCTCGCTGCTCGCCGAGGCACCGCTCGCCTCGATCTCCGCGCAGAACCGCGCGATCCGCAACCAGATGCTGGCCGATGGCCAGGGTAGCGACACCCGCGTGTTCGCCAACGTCGACTACGGCGACCAGCGCTTCGACGCCAGCAGCGGCTCGCCCAAGACCACCAGCAACAACGTCAACCTCACCGTGGGTGCCGACGTCCGCTTCAACGAGAACCTGTCCGGCGGCGTGTCGATGAACTTCGGCCAGCACAATGCCGACTACCAGGGTGGCGGCGGTTACAAGCTGCAGGACATCTCGGGCCTGGGTTACCTGACCTACCACCAGGGTGGCGGCTATATCGGCGGCTACCTCGACTTCGGCCAGGACAACTTCTCCGACATCGAGCGTCGCATCCAGATCGGCGCCGCACAGCGCACCGAAACCGCGAAGGCCGACGGCAACCACGTGGGCGGCGGCATCACCGGCGGCTGGTGGTTCGACTTCTCCAGCCTGCGCACCGGTCCGTTCGCCACGTTCGAATGGCAGTCGGTGAAGGTCAACGGCTACAACGAGAGCGGCAGCGACAGCACGGCCATGTGGTTCGGCAGCCAGCAGCGCGACGCGCTCATCTCCACGCTCGGCTGGCGCCTCGAGGGCCACTGGCAGACGGGCAACACGATGCTTACGCCGTATGCCGAAGTCGCCTTCAACCACGACAGCAAGGCGGATCCGCGCGAAGTGACGGCCGGCCTCAATGGCATGCCCGGCTCGTTCTCGCTGGTGGGCTTCACGCCGGACAAGTCGTGGGGCACGGTCGACCTGGGCCTGGCCGCGCAGTTCACCCAGACGCTCAGCGGCTGGCTGGGCTACAGCGGTCGCTTCAGCGACAACAGCCAGAAGTACAACAGCGTGAACCTGGGCCTGAAGTACGCCTTCTAAGGCAACGCCATCGCCCCGATGGAAAGGCCGCCCACGCCAGTGGGCGGCCTTTTTGTTGGCCTGCATGCCACGGCAGGGGCGCCCGCGGCGCCGGAGCATTCCCGCGGCGCCCCCTGGGACGGCCCGACGTCATGCACAAAAAAGCCGCCTCGCGGGCGGCTTCTTCGTTGCGGCGGAGGGTGGGCTTACTTGCCCTTGCCGTTGGTCGCCAGCTTCAGGATCGCATCGCCCTGCTTCTGCAGGTCGGCGGCGGCTTCATCGCTGAGCGACGAGCTCTTGCCACCGGCTTCCGACGTCTTCAGCACCAGCTGGCCGTCCTGGCCCCAGGCGGCGCGGTCGGTCTCGGTCGGCTTGGCGTCCTTGCTGGACTTCTTCTGCTGCACGACCACCCACGGCTTGCCGTCCTTGTAGGCGTAGTCGGTGCTGGTAAAGCCCTTGTCGCCGTAGTCGACCTGCTCGCGGATGAACTTCACTTCGCCCGCCTCGCGGAACAGCTGCCAGCCGCGCGACACCTTGTCTTCCAGCTTGGTGCCGTTGCTGATCTTCATGCCGCCTATCTGCTTCTGCACGGCGGTGAAGGCAGCCAGCTCCTTCTCGCCGGCGGTCTGCTCGGCCACCAGCTGGATGCTCACCTGCATCGGCGCGCCCTTGGTCAGCACCTGGGTCTGCAGCGGCGGGGTGTAATGGCGGTCGCCGTCGACCAGGTCGGCCTTCAGCACGTACAGGCCGGCCGGGTTCACGTCAGCCGGGTTGAACTCCAGCTCGAACGACAGCGGGAAAGTGTTGGCCGGCTGGACCGCCTTGGTGGCCAGCGGCGTGGCGTCCTGGGTCGACACGTCGACCAGGGTCAGCTGCAGCTTGGCATCGGCGGACACCTGGGCGGCGTCGCGCAGCGTCACCTGGCCGGTGATGGCGTTGGCCTTGGCGGGAGCGGCTGCCGGAGCGGCCGAGCCGGGCGCGGCAGCGGTTTCACCGCCCTGCGTGGCGTTCTGGGAAGAATCGGAAGAATTGCCGCAACCGGCGAGAGCCAGTGCCGCGACCGACATCAGCGACCAAACCAACCTGCGCATGGGAAACCTCTATCGACTGTCAGGACTTTAACGCGAGAACCAACAGGCGCCCAACACGCCTCGACTCTACACGGGGGAAGCACGCAGGATAGCCCAAAATCAAGGGCTTGTAAAAGTTGGGCCATGCGCGACCGTATGCCGCGGGTTTAGGCGTCTAAATGGCCGATGAACGAAAAGGGGCCCGTTTCCGGGCCCCCTTCTGTAACACCTTCGATACAGCTTAGAAGCGCTGCGTGTACTTCAGGTAGTAGAAGCGGCCGATGTCGAAGCCGCCGTAATACACGAACGAGCTGTTCGGCTTGGAGTACATGATCGGGCCTTCCTTGTCGAACACGTTGTTCGCGCCGACCGACACGATGCCCTTCCACGGCAGGGTCCAGCGGAACTGCACGTCGTTGAACGTGGTGGAGCCCGTGTGGCGCTGGGCCTGGGCACCGTTGAACGGATCGACGTGGTTGAGGTCGTTGCACTCCGCCGGGGTCGTGTACGAGCAGCGCTCGGTCATGCCCGAGTAGTAACGCACCGTCCAGGTCGCACCGAAGACGCCGCGGGTCCAGTCCAGCGTGAGGTTCGAACGCACGCGGAAGTTGCCGCCGTAACCGGTGAGCGGCTGCACGATCGTGGTCGGGTTGTCGTCCGCCTTGACGTTGAGGTAATCGACGTAGGTGGTGTTCCAACGCGCGGCGAACTGGCCGATCGAATCCATCGTGAAGCGATAGTTCACGCCGAAGTCGTAACCGGCCGTCTTCTCCCAACCCTTGTTGGTCAGGCCGTAGTTCATGCTGGTGATGACGCCGTTCGACGGATCGCGCTGGAAGCTGCTGCAACGCGAGGCGATGCCGGCCACGTAGCAGTCATCCAGGATGTCCTGCACCGCGTCCTGCGAGATCAGGTGCTTGATGTCGATCTTGTACCAGTCCAGCGAGACGTCGAAGCCTTCCACGTAGTGCGGGCTGTAGATGAAGCCCAGCGTGCGGGTGGTGGCCGTTTCCGGCTGCAGGTTCGGGTTGGAGCCCGTGATGAACTGGTAGTTGGTCTGGCAGGGGTAGGTCTTGCAGGGCACCAGGGCCTGGCCCAGCTGCACGTAGTTGGCCGCCACCGGCGCCTGGCCACCGAAGCCCGACGAACAACGCGCGGCCACTGCGGCATTGCCCTTGGCCGAGCCATGGCTGGTGTCGCAGGGATCGGTGTAGGACTCGAAGCTGCCGTTGGTGCCGCCGTACAGGTCGGAAATGGTCGGGGCGCGGAAGCCCTGCGCCCAGCTGCCACGCACCAGCAGGTCGTCGATCGGCTTCCACTTCACGCCGAACTTGCTGTTGGTGGTGCTGCCGAAGTTGTCGTAGTCGGAGTAGCGGGTCGCCACGTCGACGGACAGCTCGCGGGCCATGGTCATGTCACGCAGCAGCGGCGCATCCAGTTCCAGGTAGGCCTCGTTCACCCGGTACTTGCCCGAGGTGGTGGTGGCCGCCAGGCCGGTGCTCTGGCCCGTCTGGTTGAAGGCGTCCGGCACGAAGCGGCCGTTCTCTTCGCGATGCTCCACGCCCGCGGCCACGCCGAGGTCACCCGCCGGCAGCGTGAACAGCGTGCCTGCGATGTTCGCCGTGTAGTCGGTGGTGGTGGTCTTGCCGGTGTCGTGGAACTCGGGGAACAGGAACTGCTGCAGGTCCGCGCCGGCCAGCGAGCCGGCGCCCGCCTGGCCGTATGGCAGCAGCGGGTTCCACGGGGTGCAGCCGGCGATCGGGCTGGCCGCGGTGCCGCAATGGACCTTGCCATCCGAGCCGAGGTACGACGGACCCACTGCCTGGCGCGCGTTGATCAGGTTGAAGTCACCGTGACCGTTCTTGAGCGCGTCGTTGCGATTGGTCATCGCGCCGACGTCCCAGTTCCAGGTACGGCCGCCCAGGTCGAAGTAGCCCTCGAAGCCGGCCGTCCAGCGATAGGTTTCCAGTTCGCTGTCGGTGGTGCGGGGCACTTCCCAGCCGCGGCGGCGGAAATTCAGGTCCTTGCCGAGCGGGTTGAAATAGCTCTGGCCGGACAGCGCCATGCCGGTGTAGTTGGCGGACTGGAACGGATAGCCCGCGATCTGCTGCTCGGTCTTGCGCTTGTTGTAGAGGAAGTCGGTCTTGAACGCGACGTTCTCGAACAGGTTGTACTTGCCGGCAACGAACAGCGAGGTGCGCTCGGTGCCCGTCTGTACGGTCATTTCCTGGTTCGCGTTGGCGTATTCGGCCGGCGTGATCGGATGGTAGCTCGCGATGCTGCGCGGATCCGCGCCATGCGTGAGGGTACAGGTCGCCGACTTGCCGCCCGGGCCGCAGGGGCCGGTGAAGGAGCCGTTCTGGCTCACGGCGCTCCAGCCATCGTTCGGATGGAACGGGCCGGCCGGATAGGCGCTGAAGTCACGGTCCCTGGCGTAGACCGGATCGTCCTTCTGGTACTGCGCGCTGGCCATGATGGAGCCGCGGTCGTTCGCCGTACCGATGGTGAAGTCGTAGCTCTGCTTCTTGCCGTCGCCCTGGTCGTACTCGCCCACGTAGGCGTTCGCTTCGGCACCGGTGAAGTTGCTGCGGGTGATCACGTTGACCACGCCGGCGATGGCGTCCGAGCCGTAGATCGCCGAACCGCCGTCCTTGAGCACTTCGATGCGCTCGATGGTGGACACCGGGATCTGGCCGAGGTCCTGCAGGCCGGTGGTGTTCACGCCAAGGCGCTTGCCGTTGACCAGGATCAGGGTGCGGTTGGCGCCGATGTTGCGCAGATCGACGTAGTAGCCGCCCACGTCTTCGCCGGACGACAGCGCGTTGGCGCGGCTGATCGGCGGCGTGCCGACTTCGGTCAGGTTCTGCAGGATGTCGGCGACCGAGGTGAAGCCCTGGTTCTCGATCTGCTTGCGGTCGATGGTGACGACGGGCTGGGCGGTTTCGATGTCCACGCGCGGAATGCGCGAACCGGTGACGGTCACCGTCTCGAGCTTCTTGGCGTTCTCCTGGCTGGCCGGGCCGGTGGCGTCCTGCGCCAGGGCGGGGCCAACGATGGCGAAAGTACCTACGGACAGCGCAACGCGGACGGCGACCGTAAGTTTGTTGTCGAGCTTTTTGCGGAACTGCATGTCTTCTCCCCAGTAAAAAAGACTCCCGGCCCCAACCGGGAGTCGAAAAAACTCGCCTTTCGTGGCGAGGCGCCTCGCAGGGCGCTTGAGCGCCCGCGTTAGCTGTCTGCCGGCTGAACGGGCCGACACGTTCTTGATTTCCAATCAACGACAATTGCGTTGTTTGGACTCGGCCAACGTCTTCCCCAGAGGACGAAAAACCGACAAGAATTTACGAACCTAATAGAGAAATCTTGCGAGTGTCAACAAATTCCTAACACTTGCATCACCCTTACGTCACGCTTGCTTCACACTGACGTTTCGAAGTTGGGTTCAGGCTCCCTATAACAGTCGCCATCCGTCAGGAAACTGCGATGAACATGCAAAAAATTTCGTCCAACGAGCCCTCAAATACCTTCGCGGATCGCATCAAAGTGCTGATCCAACGCGTGGGCAGCGTCACCGAGATCGCGCGTATGTGTGGTTTCTCCGAGGGCGTCGTGCGCAGCTGGCGCGACGGCAATACCGACCCTTCACGTGCGCGTTGCGTCACCCTGGCCAAGACCCTGGGCATTTCCCTGGTGTGGCTGGTGGCCGGCGAGGGTTCGATCCAGGCGGATGCGATCGCCTCGGGCGAGGAGCTGCCGAATGCCGAGGCCTCGGCCAATCGCCATCGCTCCAAGCTGCGCACGGCGGCCGACACGCTGCATGCCAGCGGCATGGCGATGGATCCGCAGCGACTGAACACGGCGCTGCGCATCCTGCAGTCGGAGCTGGATCTGGCCGAGAGCCGCCTGACCCTGGCCGACAACGCCGACATGCTGGCTGATCTCTACGAGATCCTTGGCCCGGGTGGCGCGGATGTGGACGCCAGCGAGATGGTGGCTTTCAACCAGCGCCTCCATGAGCGCGTGAAGCGCGGCCGCCAGGCCGTCGCCTGACGCCGGTTCCACGACGCGCATAAAAAAACGGCAGCCCCAGGGCTGCCGTTTTGCCATGGACGATCGCCGCGCGGTTACAGGCGGGCGATGTCCGCTATGGCGCCGAACTGTGCTTTCAGCTGGCCCAGCAGGGCCAGGCGATTGGCGCGCACCGCCGGGTTCTCCGCGTTGACCAGGACGCTGTCGAAAAACGCGTCGACCGGCGCCTGCAACTGCGCGAGGCGGGTCAGCACGGCGGCATAGTCGCCGGCACCCAGCGGCGCGGCGGTATCGGCACGCGCGCTGTCGAGCGCGGCCGCCAGCGTACGCTCGGCATCGGCCTCGAAATGCACCGGATCCACGGCGGCGCCGACCGGCGGTGCCCCCGCCTCTTCCGCCTGCTTGCGCAGGATGTTGGCGACGCGCTTGTTCGCGGCGGCCAGGCTCAACGCTTCCGGGCGGCGCCCGAACTCGGCGACCGCGCGCAGCCGGCGGTCGAAATCGACCAGGGTCGCCGGTGCCACCGCGAGCACCGCCTCGAACTGCTCGCCGGTGAAGCCCTGCTCGGCGTAATAGCCGCGCAGTCGCTCGAACACGAAATCGACCAGTTCATCGACCAGCGCGGCACGCCGCTTGCCGGCGTCGAGCGCGGGCGCCTTGCCGTCCTTGCCGGGCTTTAGGCCCGCGGCGAGCGCCGCCTCCGGCAACAGCTCCAGCGCCTCGACGAAACTGCCGCGCAGATCAAGGTCCAGGCCACCCTCGACCAGGGTACGCGCCAGACCCAGCGCCGCACGGCGCAGCGCAAACGGATCCTTGTTGCCGCTGGGCTTGAGGCCCACGGCGAAGATGCCGGCCAGCGTGTCCATGCGATCGGCCACGGCGAGCACGCGGCCCACCTGGCCCGAAGCGATCGCGTCGCCGGCAAAACGCGGCTGGTAATAGCTGTCCAGCGCGTCCGCCACTTCCTTGGCTTCGCCGTGATGCGCGGCGTAATAGCGGCCCATCACGCCCTGCAGCTCGGGGAATTCGCCCACCATGCGGGTCAGCAGGTCGCACTTGCTGAGCGCCGCGGCACGCGTCGCCTCGCCGGCGTCCACCTCGACGCGGTTGGCGATGATGCGCGCCAGCTCGGCCACGCGCACGCTCTTGTCCCACAGGCTGCCCAGCGCCTGCTGGTAGGTGACGTTCTTCAACTGGTCCTGGTAGCCGGCCAGCGGGGTCTTCAAGTCTTCGTCCCAGAAGAACTTCGCATCGGCAAAGCGCGGGCGGATCACGCGCTCGTAGCCCTTGCGGATCTCCGACGGTTGCTTGCTCTCGATGTTGGCCACGCCGATGAAATGCTCGGTGAGCTTGCCGTCGGCATCGAACACCGGCACGAACTTCTGGTTGGTCTCCATGGTGGTGACCAGCGCTTCGGGCGGCACGGCGAGGAATTCGCGATCGAACTGGCAGGCGATCGCCACCGGCCACTCGGTGAGGTTGGCGATCTCGTCGAGCAGCGCGTCGTCGAGTCGCGGCACGCCGCCGGTTTCCTTCGCAGCGCGGGCGATCTCGTCGCGGATCTTCTGGCGACGCGCGGCCGGGTCGGCCAGCACCTTGGCGGCGAACATCGCGTCGGCCCAGCTGTCCGCATCGACCACATGGACGGGATGCGCATGCATGAAACGGTGTCCGCGCGACTTGCGACCGCTGGCCAGGCCCAGCACGGTGCCGTCGATGATGTCCGCACCGTGCAACATCACCAGCCAGTGCGCGGGCCGCACGAAGCTGTAGTCGTGATCACCCCAGCGCATCGGCTTGGGAATCGGCAGCCCCTTGAGCGCCTCGTCCACGATCTCCGGCAGCAACGCGGCGACCGGCTGGCCCGGCTTCACCGCGCGGAACACGAACCATGAGCCCTTGTCGGTTTCCAGCTTTTCCAGCTGCTCGACGGTGACGCCGCACGACTGCGCAAAGCCTTGCAGCGCCTTGCTCGGCTGGCCGTTGGCGTCGAGCGCGGCATTGGCCGCGGGGCCACGGCGCTCGATGTTCTGCTCGGGCTGGTTCACGGCCACGGAAGGGATATGGACGGCCAGCCGACGCGGCGACGCGTACAGCTTCGCCTGGTCCAGCGCCGCATCCACGCCGCGCTTGGCGAGTCCATCGCACACGCCGCGCAGGAACGCGGCAGCCAGTTCGTCCAGCGCCTTGGGCGGCAGCTCCTCGGTGCCCAGTTCGATCAACAGCGGCTTGGTGGCGGCGCTCATGCGGCCTGCTCCTTGAGGTTCTTCTTCAGGCCCGGGAACCCGAGCTTCTCGCGCTGCGCCACATAGGTCTCGGCCACGGCGCGGGCCAGCGTGCGCACGCGCAGGATGTAGCGCTGGCGCTCGGTGACGCTGATGGCGCGGCGAGCATCCAGCAGGTTGAAGGTGTGGCTGGCCTTCATGACCTGCTCGTACGCGGGCAGCGGCAGGTTCGCGGCGATCAGCTTGTTCGCTTCGCCTTCGCACACGTCGAACCAGCGCAGCAGTTCCGGCACGTTGGCGTGCTCGAAGTTGTAGGTGCTCTGCTCCACCTCGTTCTGGTGGAACACGTCGCCATAGGTAACCGTGCCGTGCGGACCTTCGGTCCACACCAGGTCGTAGACGTTGTCCACGTTCTGCAGGTACATCGCCAGGCGCTCGAGGCCGTAGGTGATCTCACCGGTAACGGGACGGCACTCCAGGCCGCCGGCCTGCTGGAAGTAGGTGAACTGGGTCACCTCCATGCCGTTCAGCCACACTTCCCAGCCCAGGCCCCAGGCGCCCAGCGTGGGCGATTCCCAGTTGTCCTCGACGAAGCGCAGGTCGTGCACCAGCGGGTCCAGGCCCAGTTCCTTCAGCGAACCGATGTACAGGTCGAGGATGTTGTCCGGGTTGGGCTTCATCACCACCTGGTACTGGTAGTAATGCTGCAGGCGATTGGGATTTTCGCCGTAGCGACCGTCGGTGGGACGACGCGAGGGCTGCACGTACGCCGCCGACCACGGCTCGGGACCGAGCGAACGCAGGAAGGTGGCGGGGTGGAAGGTGCCGGCGCCGACCTCGGTGTCGAGGGGCTGCAGCAAGACACAACCCTGGGCCGCCCAGTAGCGGTTGAGGGTCTGGATCACATCCTGGAAGGTGCGCGCGGACATGGCTTTCCGTGGGCTTCAATAAAGCGGGTTAGTATAGCCGGGACCGCTTTCCCCGCTGGATTTTCGGGGGCGAAGCCCGATCAGGAGAGATCGCCGCATGGCTGCATCAGCGCAAACCGTGTCCCTGCTTGGCCGCCGTACCCGACTCGGCCTCGAAGAGCTGCTCGCCACCTTGGTGGTCGACGGCTACCTGCTGGCCGAGGACGCCAAGCAGGTGCGCATGGGTTCGCGCAGCGGACGCGCCACGGTGGAGCTGCATCCGCTCGTGATCGTGGCCAACGCCAAGCTGGCCAACCAGCGCGAGCCGGGCCGCCCGCTGGCGATGGAGGCGCTCACCGAGTGGCTGGCGGGCCATGCGAAGCTGCCCTACCTCAAGATCGACCCGATGAAGATCAACGTGGCCGCGGTGACCCAGGTGGTCAGCCGCGCCTACGCCGAGCGCCATCGCATCCTGCCGGTGGCCGTGGCGCCGGGTGAAGTCACCTTCGCCACCTGCGAGCCGTTCGACCATGCGTGGGCGGCCGATCTCTCGCACATGCTGCGCCGGGACATCAAGCGCGTGGTGGCCAATCCGCTGGACATCAACCGCTACCTGCTGGAGTTCTACGGCGTCCAGCGCTCGATCCAGCTGGCGCAGGATGCCAAGCACACCGGATACGACTCCTCGGCCATCCTCAACTTCGAACAGTTGGTGGAGCTGGGCAAGGGTGGCGAGGTCGGCGCGGACGACCGCCATGTCGTGCACATCGTGGACTGGCTGCTGCAGTACGCCTTCGAGCAGCGCGCCTCGGACATCCACCTGGAACCGCGGCGCGAAGCAGGCCAGATGCGTTTTCGCATCGACGGCGTGATGCACAAGGTGTTCGAGCTGCCCCCGCCGGTGATGACCGCGGTGACGGCACGCATCAAGATCCTGTCGCGCATGGACGTGGCCGAAAAGCGCCGCCCCCAGGACGGCCGCATCAAGACGCGCTCCGGTGGCGGCCGCGAAGTGGAACTGCGCATCTCCACCATGCCGACCGCGTTCGGCGAGAAGGTGGTGATGCGCATCTTCGATCCGGACATCGTCGCCAAGGACTTCGCGCAGCTGGGTTTCTCCGCGGAGGAGGACGCGGCCTGGCGTTCGATGGTCGAGCGTCCACACGGCATCGTGCTGGTCACCGGGCCTACCGGTTCGGGCAAGACCACCACGCTGTACTCCACGCTCAAGCACCTGGCCACGCCGGAATTGAACGTGTGCACGGTGGAAGACCCGATCGAAATGGTCAGCCCCGAGTTCAACCAGATGCAGGTGCAGGCGGCGATCGACCTCGATTTCGCGGCCGGCGTACGCACCCTGCTGCGCCAGGACCCGGACATCATCATGGTGGGCGAGATCCGCGACCTGAGTACGGCGCAGATGGCCGTGCAGGCTTCGCTGACCGGCCACCTGGTACTGTCCACGCTGCATACCAACGACGCGCCCAGCGCCGTCACGCGCCTGCTCGATCTCGGCGTGCCGCACTACCTGATCCAGTCCACGCTCACCGGCGTGGTGGCGCAGCGACTGGTGCGCACGCTGTGCCCGCACTGCAAGGCGGAAACGGCGCAGGATCCGCATGAATGGACTGCGCTCACGCACGGCTGGACGCTGCCCCTGCCGGAAAAGGTCTACAAGCCGGTCGGCTGCCTGGAATGCCGCAATACCGGTTTCATGGGGCGCACCGGCATCTACGAGATGATGATGATGTCCCCGCGCCTGCGCGGCCTCATCTCATCCCAGCTGGACCTGGGCCATTTCGGCCAGGCAGCATTGGCCGAGGGCCTGAGCCCGTTGCGCATTTCCGCCGCGGCGCAGGTGGCGAAAGGCCTCACCACCGTGCAGGAAGTGCTCACGGTGATACCGCCCATCGAGCATGGTTCAGCCTGAAATCCGCATCATGGCCTCCCGAACGTCATCACCGAAGTCCGCCGCATGAAACCCGTCCTGATCATCCGTACCGGCCGCGCCCCCGCCCCGATTCGTGCACGGCACGGCGATTTCCCGCATTGGTTCCGGCTGGGGGCGAAGCTGTCGCCGGAGCGCGTGCGCGTGGTCGACGTGGAGGCCGGTGAAACCCTGCCGGCGCCTGGCGAGGTCGCGGGCGCCCTGATCACCGGTTCCGCGGCGATGGTCACCGACCGGGCCGCCTGGAGCGAACGCACCGCGGGGTGGATTCGCGACGCCATGGACGCACAGCTGCCGATGTTCGGCGTGTGTTACGGCCATCAGCTGATAGCGCATGCGCTCGGCGGCCGCGTGGATTACCTGCCGGGCGGTCGCGAGATCGGCACGGTGACGATCCAGATGCTGGACGACGCCAGGACCGATCCCCTGACGGACAAGCTGCCGTCCGCATTCCGCGTCCACGCCACGCATGAGCAGAGCGTGCTCGAGCTGCCCAAGGGCGCCACCGTGCTCGCGAGCTCCTCGCGCGATCCGCACCACCTGGTGCGCTACGGCGCCAACGCGATGAGCGCCCAGTTCCACCCGGAATTCAACGCCGACGTGATGCGCGCCTATATCGACCGCAAGCATCACGACATGCGGCGCGAAGGCTTCGACCCGCACCACACGTTCCGCCAGGTGGCGCCCACGCCGTTGGCGCGGCGCCTGTTCCGGCAGTTCTCGCGGCACCACGGGCTCGCGGCGGGCTGACATTCCCGTCATCGACGGTGCCTAGAATCGAGCCCGGGGCGCGACCTGTCGGTCGGCATCGCTGTTCGGTACGAGGGCAGGGTCCATGGGACGAATGCAGCCACATGTGCACCGCGCATCGGTCATCGCCATGCGCCTGGTCGACATCGCGGACACCATCGACCTCACCGAGGTGGAGTCGCTGTGGGCGCGGCACGCCCGCACCCTGGCGGCCCGCAGCCGGCTGATCACCACCTCGCCCAAGGCCATGACATTCGGCGTACCGCCGGTGGAGCTCGCGCTGCAACCCATCGACGTCGTCATTGGCGGTCGCCCCATGCAGGCGGTCGCCATGGTGAGGTTCTATGAATTCGGCGTGGCGGCCTTTTCCCTGCGCGTGGACGCCAGCGACCTGCCCTGGATGGAATTCAGCGCACGCGTCAACGCGGTGGATGCGGCCCTGGGCCTCGCGTCCGGCAGTGATGCGTGGGCCAGGCTGCTCGGGCAGGTCAGCGACGTACTCAAGCCCGCATTCGCCCGCCCCAGCAGCGAGCCCCTGCATGAAGACTATCTGCTGGGCCTGGTGCATTCGCTCGAGGGCGTCAGCACCACGGCGACGCTGCATGAGGACCTCGACCTCGTTCCGCTGCTATCGGGCGAAGCACGCGCGTTGTCCGAACAGGCCGCGCAAGACCTCCTGCGGCAGCGCTTTGCGTACTACACCGACGACCTGGTGGTGCTGACCTGGGATCGTGCGTTCATCGTGGAGCCTCGCGACGACTCGGATGTCCTGGACGTCCTGGAGGTAGCCAACGCCCAGTTGCTGGAGCTGCGCTACTACGATGAACTGCTCGATGCCGAACTGCCGCGGATGTACGACCTGATCGAAGCCACCCGCAACGTCGCCAATCCGCTCGCGGCCCGGCGGTACGCGGACCTTGCCCGGCGCCTCTATACGCTGGTGGCGGAGGTCACCGAGGTCACGGAAAAAGTCGACAATGCGCTGCAGGTGACCGAGGACGTATACCTCGCCCGCGTCTATGCATCGGCGCTTGACCTGTTTCGGGTTCCGCACGTGAGCAAGGCGGTCGACCGCAAGCTGGCGATCATTCGCGACAGTTACGCCGCGCTCTACGAAGAGGCGTCCAGCAAGCGTGGCGAACTGCTGGAGCTGGCCATCATCGCGCTGATCGTGGTGGAGATCGTGATTGCCGTGGTCCACCACGTGTAGGCGAGGATTCAGCGCCCGCGGGGCGGCATCGGAAACGGCGTGATCTTCTGCCCGTCGGCCGCATCGCGGATCACCAGGGCGCCCTTGCTCTCCACTTCCTCGATGCGCACCACCGACTGCATCGGCAGGTGCAGTACGCGCGTGTCCTTGAACTCGTCGCGCAGCCGCTCCTCGGTGGGATCGACCAGGATGCCCTCGCCCACCGGCTCGAACACCAGCTCGCCGACTTCGGTGAAGCCCCATAGGTTGCTCGACGCCACGTGCCGGGCGTAGAGCTCGTAGCACTTGCCCAGGTGCAGGAAGGTGACCTTGTAGAGTTTCTTGTTGCGCATGGGGCCATTTTACCCGCGCAGGCGCCGGGCAATGTCATCGCGCGAAAACAGCGCGAAAGCCACGCCGAACAGGAATCCGGCGATGTGGGTCCACCACACCACGGCGCCATAGCTCGGACCTGCGTAGCTGAAGAGCAACTGCAGCATCACCCAGATGCCGATGAGCAGGAACGCCGGCATGCGCACGAATTCCAGGTAGAGCCCGAGCGGCACCACCAGGCCGAGGCGAGCTCGCGGAAAGAGGGCGATGTACGTACCCAGCACCGCCGACACGGCGCCGCTGCAGCCGATGATGGGCGAACGCACGCCGGCCAATGAAAGCGCGCCGACCAGGTTCGCCACGATCCCGCCCAGCACGAACAGCAGCAGGAAACGCAGGGAACCCAGCGCACGCTCGGCGGGAATGCCGAAGATCACCAGGAACAGGAGATTGCCGAGCAGGTGCAGCCACGCCAGGTGGATGAAGAGCGCGGTAAACAGGCGCAGCAACGCCGGATCATGCAGCTGCGGAAGAATCGGCTGCTTGGCGTCGAAGATGTTCGCGGGCACGGTGCCCCATTCCAGCCACATCGACATGCGTTGCGGCGCCGGCATCAGGGCCAGTCCGACGAAACTGATCACGGTGACGACCACCAGCAACGCAGTAGCCCACTGCACATGCTGGCGTCGACGGGTTTCGACATGGACAAACACGGGATGGATGCTCCGCAGGATGGCGGCCGGATGAGCTTCGCATCATAGGCGATCCAGGCCGGCCGGCGCTGGGAGGAGGCGCGAGGCGTGCCGCCGGGAAAAAACGCGGCGTGACCTGATCGTACCCACACCGCGTGGCGCTGTTGTAGGAGCACACCCGGTGCGCGATGGGTGCCGCGTGCAAGGCGGATAGTTTCCGACCGCACAAAGACAAACGCCTTCCCGGATGGGAAGGCGTTTGAGGGATAAAGCCCCTGGCGGTGACCTACTCTTGCATGAGGATTCACACTACCATCGGCGCA
>JACXTT010000074.1_pt1 | contig 140668 bp, 111 predicted proteins | sample 9270951 | NCBI WGS metagenome assembly JACXTT01 (sample SAMN15532306, study PRJNA645909) | rock metagenome | isolation source: weathered quartz diorite | place: Puerto Rico | collected 2017-06-21 | reverse complement strand
GGAAGCCACCCGTGTCTGTGCTCCGCTGAAGAGTGCCCTGACGGGTGGAGTCCTTCGTAAAAAACCCGTGCCTTGTAGGCTAATCCCCGAACGAAGCTCCTGAGCTGTTGCATCGATCGCCAGCAGCAAAACTAGACTTGCCCCACTGTCTCACGCAACGAGCGGAGCGTTTGTTATCCCCGCTGTACCGAACACGCGCCGGTAGCGTTCGACCTCCGACGCCGGGCCGAGTGCCTTCGCATAATTGTCGGAGAGCTTCACCGCCGGACGCCCCTCCACGTTCGACACCTTGCAGATCAGGCTGATCGGATCAAACTCGCCATTGCCTTCGGGATCGCAACCGCGGAAATCGTTGGTCAGCAAAGTTCCCCAACCGGCGCTGAATCGAATGCGCCGGCCCGGGATCCACTTTTGCCGATCCTGGAAGTCTGCGGCGCTGCGGAATTCCTGGGCAGTGGCGCCGCCCTGCATAGTTCCACCGAAATAAGCGTGGAGACCAATGATTTCATCGATGTCGAGAGCGTCCGAGGCGATGACGATCTTGTTATGCGGGTCCCGGCCGCGTCCCTTCAGCCATTCGATGTATTCGTCGCCTGCGACGTACGGATTTTTGCTGTCCATGCGCTGGCCGGTCCAATCTGCCGTCCACTCAGGCGCGCCCTTCAAGAATTGAGTTGTTCCAAAGGTGTCGGGGAGCATGATCCGCAGCGCTCCGTCGTACGTTCTCTGCCACAGGTCGAGAACATGGTATTGAGAAGCTTTCAGGGCTTGGTCATCGTTCGCCAGCGCGGCGAGCACCATCGGGATCTCATGCGCATTCGTTCCAATCGCCTCGAGGTCGTGCTTATGCGCGAGAAATGCGTTCGACGTTCCAATAAAGCCGCTGCCCAGATTGGAAGCCATCGCCTTGACCACGTATTCCTGCCATAGAAAGCTGTGCCGGCGCCGGGTTCCGAAATCCGCCACGCTCAAACTGGGCACACCGCGCAGGCGCTCGATCTTGTTCCACAGTTTCGTTTTCGCGCGGGCATACAAAATATCGAGATAGAACTCGCTCAGCTTTTTCAGACTGGCTCTCGTCCTCAGCTCGTCCAGGACAGAGAGCGCATAGAGTTCCCACATGGTGGTTTCAGGCCAATGGCCTTCGAAGGACAAGTGGAACTGGCCGTCTTTGACGAATAACTCATAGTCCGACAGTTTGAAATCCTGCTCCAGCCATTCCAGGAATGCCGGCGCAAAAATTCCACGTCGTCCGTAGAACGTGTTGCCAGCCAGCCAAATCAGTTCCGATTTTCGAAACCGCAGTTTCCGGACGTGCTCCAACTGCTCGGCAATCTCCCTAGTGGCGAATAGGTCGGCCAGACGCACCGAAGAAGTGCGATTGAGCAGCGAGAACGACACGCGCGTTTTCGGGTAATGCTTCCAGATGAACTGCAACATCAGCAGCTTGTAGAAATCGGTATCGAGCAAGGATCGGATGACTGGATCCAGTTCCCAGTTGTGGTTGTGCGCCCGCTCGGCGAAATTCACGATCATCGTTAAGAGGTCTAATTGGCCGACTTATTCTACCTGTTTGCTTTGCGCTCCCTCGACCCTACTGCCACCCGATGCGGATGTGTCTGCGATGGCGGAGGCAAGCAGGACGGCGCCGACGTCGTCAATGCAGTTTCGGACCGTGTCCGCGCTAAAGATTCTTCGATTGGCCTGGGCGACCTGCTGACACCGCGCGGGACGTCGTAGTCCAATCGCAAAGCGCGGCGTGATCTTCCGACTCCGCCTCTACCAAATTTCTCGCGATATCCTTCGCTCTTGCTCCCACCAGAAATTCCTTCTGCTCGAGACCAATTGTGATATTCTTGCGCCGTCTTCCCCACCAGTTGTAATTCGGCCCCAAAATTAAGATTGCCTGTTCTCGTTCAGCGAGCACTGGAGTTTACCAGCTTTCGCTATTCGACAGTGGTCGGCAACTGGTTAGGAGCACAACATGCCTGTGAAGCTGAAGGTGTACACCAATGAGGACGATGCTCTCCTTTTCTGGAGCATCGCTGAACCTATCAGTGGGTGCCGAGGATTTGCCATCAAGCGGCGAAAGAAGGATTCGGCGGGTAAGACGAGCGAAGATTTTTTGCCGAACCGGACGGGATTCGAGAAAGAGAATGTCGCGGCCAAGCTTGAGGAAGGCCAGGAAGCCGTAACGAAACCATCCACAGATTGGCCCTTTCAAAGGTTTTCGTGGACGGACCACGATGCGAACGACGGCGATACTGTCTCCTATCAGGTAACTCCAGTCGTCCGCAACGTGGCTGGCAAGCTGGAGCTGTTGGCGGCACAGTCGAGTGAATTCAGCACTCCCGTTACCCTGGGCGCAAACACGTCGGGAACCTTCCAGCCGTTCTTCAACCGCGGCTTTGTCATGTCCCAGTTCATGTCCCGTTATCTGACGGAACACAAACTTACACTCAAACAGTTCAAGGACAGTATCGGCGAGGAGATCGACAATAAGATCCGGCTGTTTCTCTCTGGAGACCTGCGGAAAAAATTGCTCGACCTATTGCAGAAAGCGCGGGAAGAAAAGACGGAGATATTCGCCGCACTCTTCGAACTGAGCGACAAAGAGCTGATAGACGCAACTTGCGCTCTGGGCGCAAAGGCTCACATCGTGCTTGCCAATGGGTCCATCACCGCGAAAACGGGAGAACCAGCGTCAGAGGCCCGCAAGCGGGATGAGAATGCAGACGCTCGAAAACGACTTAAAGACGCCGGCGTTGAGGTTGGAGAGCATGATCGGTTCCTCTCGCCTGGCGCGCTCGGACACAATAAGTTTCTTGTCCGCGTGGATAAGGATGGAAATGCCGACGCCGCATGGACGGGCAGCACCAACTGGGCTCCCACCGGACTCTGCACCCAGGTCAACAACGGTCTTCTTATCGAAGACCGCGAGATTGCCAAAATATATCTTGACCAGTGGCACCGACTGCGTGGCGCGAAGAGCGCGTTTCCGACCGATCTGGTCGACGAAAACAGCAAGCCGAAGAAGGCTGGGGACGATGCTCCCGGCAAGGTACGCAGCACTGTCTGGTTTACACGCGCCAGCAAAAGCGTAGACCTCAATGCATTGAATGACGAAGTAAAAAAGGCCAAGCAAGGGATATTGTTCCTGATGTTCATGCCAGGTTCCGCAGGCCTTCTCGGCACTGTGACGACACGGTCGTCGGAGCCGGATCTCTATGTTCGGGGCGTAGTTAGCGAGCTACCTCACAGCCAGGGCGATGAGAAGTCGGTGAATATAAACTTGGTGGACGGAAAAAATCAAACTCCCCTCCATCTCGACATTATTCAGCCGGAGGGTGTGCAGCATCCGTTTGCAAATTTTGCGGAAGAAGTCACGCGCAAACAGTTTCTGGCGAATATCGGGCATGCCATCATCCACAGTAAGGTGGTGGTGATCGATCCCTTCTCCTCGGATCCGACTGTGATCACCGGCAGCCACAACTTTTCGATCAGTGCCAGCGCCAAGAACGATGAAAACTTCATCATCATCAAGGGCGACCACGAACTGGCGGAAGCATATGCGGTCAACATCCTCGGAGCCTACGCGCACTATCGATGGCGCGCCTTCCTCCAACAAACCAAAAAGCCGTTTAACGGCCTGAAAGACAACGACAAGTGGCAGGCTCCGAAGCTGGCTGCCGAGGCGCGCGACTTGCGATTTTGGGGTGTGTAAGCGCATCACCTTCGCTTGAGACTATCGTCCGACCCGTTTCACGGCGCGTCGGATGGTGCCTTTGTCCTGCGGCGATCTGCGGCCTTCGGTAAGCCCTGTCGGGCGCCGAAATTAACCCGGTATTAACACAACCGCAATATTCCAGCAATAGACCCAACCTACGATCAAGGGGAGTTTTCCTGACCAAGCGACTTGGTTTATTAGTTCTTTTTCCCCCATGGATCATCTGGAGGCGGCCGACAATTCGCGCTACCGCGATCTGATCTTTGTGGTAGAAGACGATCTCGATGTTTCCCGCTTGATTGAACACAACCTTAGAAACGCCGGATACGAGGTTTCGACTTTCTTTTCCGGATCGCCGGTCGTGCCTTCGGCGGCGATGAACCAGCCGTCTCTTTTTCTTCTTGACATCATGTTGCCGGGTATCAACGGGTTCGATCTTTGCCGGCAGATTCGCCAGCACGAGCGGCTGTCTAGGATCCCTGTGATTTTCCTTTCCGCTCGTGCCCAGGAACCAGATCGCGTTCAGGCCTTCGAAGTAGGTGGCGATGGATACATCACCAAGCCTTTCAGTCCGCGGGAGTTGATCGCGCGGGTGCGCAATATTTTGCGGGGCCAACCGGACGCTCCGACGCTGGAGATCATCCAGTTGGGCGAATTGGAAATTGACGTCAGTTCCATGACCGTGCGCGTGGAGGGAAAGACCGTTCTAACCACCGTGCGGGAGTTCCGGCTGCTTGAATATCTGGCGCGGCATCGCGGCCGCGTATTTACTCGCGATCAATTGCTCGATGCTGTGTGGAAGGAAAGTTCTTTTGTGACGCCCCGGTCGATTGATGTGTTTGTGCGGCGGTTGCGGGAGAAAATCGAAAAAGACGCGCGGCATCCGCGCTACTTGAAGACGCTGCGCGGAGTCGGTTATCGGTTTGAAGCGCCGCGCTAAGAACGGTCAGGTGTGCCGTCAGCGCCTGAGCCTTCAGGCTACTACTTCTTCAGTTTCTTGATCGCACTTCCTTGAAGAATATCTGCGCAAGAAGCACGGGTGGGCAGTGTCAAAGGCACACCATCCTTCTAGAGTTCCGGGATTAGCATCCCGGCCACAGCTCACCCCTGGATATCCATCCCAACGCTGCTCGCTACTTCTTATCTTCCACTTTGGTGGTTTCCTTGGCGTTGACCACCGATGATTTTGCGGTTGTTGCTTTGGCATGAACCGGAGTTGCAGCTTTCGGCCGCCAGAAATCGGGCGCGTTCGCAGCCACTTCTTCCGGCGCATTGCTGATTTCCGGGAGAAAGCGGTTGATGGACGTGTCCGCGGTCACCACCGTTTCCGCACTCGCTTTCAGAAATTTGTCGTAGCCCTCGTCGCCTAGCAGTTGCTGGACCGAGGGGACCGCGTCAAATCCGGCGAGCGAAGTTTGCAGGGTGCTGACGTAGTAGACGGTGCCTTCCTGACCGGCGACGGCCTGCGACACCAGCATGACCTGGGGCGGCGAGGCTTTGTCGCGGGCGGCTTTGAGGTCTTTCAAAATCGCCTCGAAGCCATTGTTCTGCCCTGGGCGCACATGCACGGCCGTGGTCCGCAGCCAGCGAGATCCGGCAATCAATTTTGCAAATGCTGCCGGATCGGTTGGCGTATTGCTGCTCAAGTCCCAGCGGCGGCGGCGAATTTCGGAGCGCGAACTCTCCAGGCATTGATTGAAATCGCTCAGCATTTTTTCTGTCGGGGCCTTGCCGTAGGTCTTTTGCATTGCTTCGTAGAACATCCCGGTGGCCTTTTCGATATCGCCATAGCTTTGGCGGGTACTGACGAAGGTGACCCGGTTCCCCGGACCGTAAGTCGTCTCCATGGCGAGCCAGCTATCGCCACCGTTCTGCCGATTGGCGACCGCGATTTTCTTCGAGATGGCATCGAAGTCGGCACGCTTTTCCGGTTTTACTTGCACAATATAAACATCGAGATAACTTTCTTGCGCTTGTGCGACAACCAACACGCCCAGCAATACCACGACGATCGAGGCACATATTGTTTTCCGCTGCATAACCGCCTCCTTGAAGTTTAGAAATGCCTAACGGAGGGCACGCTACTCTTCGCCGATGCGGCAGTCAAGCGAGACGTGGCTAGACTGAAAAGTGGTTGGAAAGCCAGCCTTCTTTCGTGCCGTCGGCCCCGCGGAAGGTATTACAATAAGCCGCACAAATTCCCAAATCAGGATGAAAAAGCGCCCCGGTCTGTGATCACTGATTGCCACATCCACATACAGCCGCTCGAAATGTTCAAGCCGGCCGCGCTGGAGCTGGTGAAGACGAAGCGTCCGAACTATGACCAGATCGTCGAGTGTTGCGCTTCCCCAAAATCCTTCCTGAGGTATCTGGACCGGGTGGGAATCGACCGCGCCGTGCTGATCAATTATGTGGCGCCGGAAGTGATTGGTTTCACATCCGGGGTCAACCAGTTCATCGCTGATTACACCAAGGAGAACCCCCGCCGGCTCATCTCTTGCGGCGGTCTGCATCCACGGAACAGCGTCAACATCCTGGCAGATGTGGAGCAAATTCTCCGGCTCGGCATCCGCATGATCAAGATCCACCCGCCGCATCAGCTTTTGTATCCCAACGAGTACTTGACTGGCGTGAAAGAGCTGGAAATTATCTATCGGGCGGCGGAGGCGAATGGGGTGCCGGTCATGTTTCATACCGGTACCTCAATTTTTGCGGGAGCGCGGAACCGGTATGGGGATCCTATTTACATCGACGATGTGGCCGTCGACTTTCCGAAAATGAAGATTTTGCTGGCGCACGGCGGACGGCCCCTGTGGATGAATACCGCCTTCTTCTTGTTGCGCCGCCATCCGAATGTTTTTCTCGATATCAGCGGAATCCCGCCGCAAGCCCTGCTTAAATATTTTCCGAGGTTGGATGAGATCGCAAGCAAGACGCTCTTCGGGACAGACTGGCCGGGGCCGGGAGTTCCCGAGATCAAGAAAAATCTGGACGACTTCCGCGCGCTTCCGCTGTCTGAGGAGACTAAGCAGCAGATCCTTTCGAAGACCGCGCTGAGCATCTGGCCGGAGTAGGGGTCTGGGCAGGCTCCCCGGTTGAAGTACTCCACAAAGTATCTACAGGGCTGGAGAAATTCTGCGGTGATAGGATGTGACTACTCTCTCGAGAGTGCTTCCGACGGGGTTCTGCGAGCCGCAATGTGGATGTCGTACCGTACTTTGGCTGGTGGAAATCGAAGGGAATTTCCGGGGCGTCCTTATGTTTAAGAAGGCTTTGGTTCTGCTGACGAGCCCGTCGCGCTTGCTGGAGATTCTTGTCTGCCGTCGCGAAACCAAGCAATGGCTCGCCGTCACGTTCGCTTATCTGGGTCTAAGAGAGCTGCCTTTTCCTTACAACCTGCGTCTTCGGACCAGCGAAGAGTTAACCCTGAAAGAGCGCATCGACATAGTGATTTTCTGGCTGGTATTTGTTCGCCGGCACTATCCCGTCGTGGCCTCTGACCGCGTAATCGTCGATGTCGGGGCGAACATTGGGCTCTTCACAATTTACGCCGCGCGACAACTGCCCGACGCCAGAATCATCGCGGTTGAACCCTTTCCTGACACCTGCCGCCGGCTGCAACAGCATGTGGAGGATAACCGCCTTGCGCGCCGTGTCACCGTGCTCAATTGCGCCGTCGCGGAAGAGACGGGGCAGGGGGAGATGGATGCTGCCGCAGGAATCCCCAGCCAATATCGCAGAATTCATCACGAAGCTACCGCGACATTAAACGTCAAGCATCGAGGACCTGCTGCGCTAGACATGGCGCCGGGGGTTCTCGTAGAGAACAAGACGCTTGGCGAGATACTAGAACTGACCAACACTGACAACGTCGATTTGATGAAGATGAATATCCACGGGAGCGAATATCCAGTTCTCATGAAGACGCCCGCCGCCGTCCTGCAGCGTTTCAGACGAATTGCGGTGCAGTATCACGAGTTGCCAGCGTCCGCTAAGACGGGGAAAAACGAACTGTTTTCCCATCTGGAAAAAATCGGATTCCGCATTGTGTCCGACCACGACACACACAGGAGTGTTGGCCTCGCTGTGCTGTCAAGAACCTGAATTGGACACATCCAATTTTCGACACAGTTTGGGGCAATTCGGGAGTAATTCTCTAGGACAGGATTGATTTGATTTGGCTGCCCCCCAGGGATTCGAACCCCGATAACCTGCTCCAGAGGCAGGTGTCCTAGCCGTTGAACGAGGGGGCAGCGTAGCGCGCCGGCTTCGAAGGAACTTCTCTCTCTCGGCTGCTTTGATTCTATGGATCGTCAATGATTGGGTCAACATTTTGCTCGCGCCCGTCTCTACCGCCTTCGGGGGTACAATCGCGAGAAAGACGAGGATTTACCATGGTGACTACTGGAACCATGCAGCTTGAGACTGACTATGCGGAAATTGCCCGCCGCCCGCTGGAGGCTGAGCAGTGCGCGCTCATTGTTGTGGACATCCAGAGCAAACTGCTGCCGCCCATCTGGGAGAAAGAGCGGCTGGTACGGAATTCGCAACTGCTGATCCGCCTGGCTGGAATTCTGAAGATTCCGGCAATCGTCAGTACCCAATACGCCAAGGGTCTCGGCAACACGGTGCCGGAGATCGCTTCCCTGCTCCCGGATACCACACCCATCGACAAGATGATGTTCTCCTGTTTTGGCAGCGACGTGTTCTGTTCGATGTTGAAAAGGCTGCCCGGACAACGAACGACGGTGCTGCTGTGCGGCATGGAGACCCATATTTGTGTGATGCAGACGACGCTGGCGGCATTGCGCGAGGGATACGTGGTGCATGTGGCGTCGGACGCCGTGAGCTCGCGGACAGAATGGAACTGGCGGGTCGGGCTGGATCGCATGCGCGCCGCCGGGGCGGTCATCTCTTCGACTGAGATGATGACCTATGAGTTGTTGCGATCGTCGGGATCTCCGGCATTCAAAGAACTGCTGCGGTATTTGAAGGGATAGAGGAGTAATTGTTGATTGATGATTTTTGATTGTTGATTGGAATTCGCCAAGTTTCCAATCAACAATCAAAATCATCCATCAACAATTTTCACAGTCAGCACTACGCCTCCTTCTGTTTCACTCGCACGACGGTGATTTTGGAGAAGCCTTCTTCAAAGGTCGGGGCCTTCAGCTTGGCTGCCATCTTGCGCATGACATCCTCAGCGACCACCCGCTCCCGCCGCTGATTGCGTTCCAGACATACTTCAACCGGCACATCGAAGTACAGACCCTGCACATCGTAGCCATAGTCTTTGGCCAGCTTGATCCAGCTGTGGCGGTCGTGAGGCGTGAGGTTGGTTGCGTCCACGTAATTCACCGGACGGCGGGCCACCAGCCGCGCTTTCAGCATGGAACGCAGATTGGAGAAGACCAAGTCCTGAAAGCGCTGCTCTTGTGCGTCGTCGAAGAGCAACTCGCGCAGCAGATCGCTCGATAGAGGACGAATGTTGTGGCGCTTGAACCAGGAACTCTTGCCCGAGCCGGGCAGACCAATCGCCAGAACTACTGTTCCCTTGCTGGGTTGGGCGTGTGCAGCAGAAGCTTTGTCGGCGGGAACGGCGAGCATTGGTTCCGCCGCGGAAGGCTCAACTGCAGTCGCCGACGGAAAGGCGGTATCTCCAGGCTTCGGACGAGCGCCACGGCCCCGGCCTCCACGACCACGACGGCGGCGCGAGGGGCGTGCTTCGGGGCGCCCTTCCGACGTTGGCGAGGCGGCTTGCGGCTCGGGTTCGAGCGCGGGTTTCGGCTCGGCTTGTGAGATGACGGGAGGAGCCGCGGGCGTGACTTCTGAAGCCTCAAAATACTTGGGTTGCAGGGGAACGGGCGCGTTGCCATGTTCCTTCGGCGGATTGCCGTCGCCCTTTTTGCGGCGCGTCATGCGCTCGCGCATCCATTTACGCATATAGCGCTTGTAGCATACCAGCGCGTCGTGCCGCAATCTCCGGACCGTGGCGGGGCAGGATTCCTTGCTCGGCGGCGGCCTTTTCGCGTGGCCGCATGATGCACGCTGACAGTTACAATGTGGGCATATGAATCCGACGCATCCAGCGAGCATGCCCGTTGTCACAGGGCAGCTCCCCGCCGTGCCTCTGACGATTGAAGGTTACGCCACGCTTCACCAGATGATGCGAGTTCGGTGGACCGCGTGGCGCGCGCTGGGTGAGAACGAACGCCGTCAGATCGCCGACGAAGCCGAGAAGTTGCTGGCGCAGATGGAGGCTCGAACTGGCGGCCAGTCGGCGCTGTTCTCGCTACTGGGGCACAAGGGCGATCTGATGATCGTCCATTTTCGCGAGAGCTTTGATGAACTCAATCAGGCAGAACTGGACTTGGGGCGGCTGCGGCTGAGCGACTTTCTAGAACCTACAACCTCGTACCTTTCGATAATCGAGTTGGGGTTGTACGAATCGACGCTGAAGACATACAAGGCGCTGGCGGAGCGGGGTGTGGAACCGCACTCGGAGGAATGGAAGAAGGCTATTCAGGAAACCATCGCGCGGCAGAAGGAAGCGATGAAGCCGCGGCTCTTTCCATCCATGCCACCGAATCGCTACTTATGTTTCTATCCGATGGATCGGAAGCGCGGCGAAGACAAGAACTGGTACACGCTGCCCATGGAGGAACGTCAGCGCCAGATGAACGAGCACGGATTGGTAGGCCGCCGCTATGCGGGAGAGGTGAAGCAGATCATCACCGGTTCCATCGGTTTCGATGACTGGGAGTGGGGCGTGGACTTGTTTGCCGACGATCCGATTGTGTTCAAGAAGCTGATCTACGAGATGCGTTTCGATGAAGTGAGCGCGGTGTACGCGTTGTTTGGTACCTTCTACGTCGGATTGCGCTGCCCGGCGAATCGTCTGCACCAGTTGCTGGAGGGTCACCTACCGCAATATGCCGAAGCGGGCGCGTGAGGGGCCTCACGCGCGGCGGGTCTTCGGAAACTTGTGCTCGTGTAGCTTCATGTTGACTCGCGCTCCGCGAAAGGTCACGCCTTCCATGCGCAGGCGGAATCTCTGCTCAGCAGCAGCTTCCCCAGGGCATTTGATCGCACCGCCGGAGCCGACTACCCGATGCCAGGGTAACCCCGGGACTTGCCGCAAGACACGTACAACCTGGCGGGCCGCTCCTGGCCAGCCCGCCGCCCGGGCCACGGCTCCGTAACTCGACACGGTTCCCGGGGGTAACGCGCGGATACAGCGCGCGATCCGCACTCGCTTGGCTGCAGTCTTGGATCCAGGTTTAGATCCGGATTGGCGTGATTTTTTCACAGAGAGACGATGTACAACAGATTATAGAATTCAACAAAACCCTGGTACTCGAAGCTCGCATCATAGCTGATCAGAAAAAAACCCCTCAGGAGTATGACATGCTTCGTATACTGAAAATTCTGCCTCTACTTCTCGCGCTGGGCGCTCTCGGCGTCTTTACCACAAATTGCGGCACGGACCATTCCAAGGTTCGCCTGGTTCATGCTTCCCCGGACGCCCCGCCCGTCGACGTCGCCGTGGATGGAAAGACGGTCGTCACAAATTTGGCGTTTGGTGGTGTATCGCCCACTAGTGGCTATCTCACCGTGACGGCGGGCAATCGCAAAGTGGAAGTGCGCAACACGGGAACGACCACCGATCTAATTAATTCCAATGTGAGTTTGGGAGGCGGGAAGGCGTACACGGTACTCGCTTCCGGCTTCTTGGCGAACATTGCGGCCATCGTCCTGACCGACGACAACTCGGCGCCGGCGAGTGGCAACTTTAAGCTGCGCATAGTTCATGCGTCCCCTAGCGGACCTGCCAGTGTCGACGTTTATGTTGTTGCGCCGGGCACCGGGACGGGTGGGACGCCCACCATTTCCGGCCTTGCATATGGGCAGGCAAGCGGCTATCAGACCGCCGCTGCCGCGTCGACTGAAGTCATCATCACCGCGGCAGGGAACAAGAATCCGATAATTGACCAGACATACAATCTGACGACTGGTCAGATTCGCACGCTGGTTGTTTTGGACAACGCGCCCGGCGGGAGTGTCAATCCGATTCCGCTGGAATTGTCCGATCTCAACTAGCCTTGAAATGAACCTCGGTTCCAGTCCGAGGCCTGTCGGTGCTTCCGCGTTACAAGCTGATCCAGCCCGCCCGGATCAGCCACAACGAAGTCACCGAGACGAGCAGCCATAAGAGGACGCCCTGCAGCAGCGGGCGAGGGCCGACTTGCTTCAACGTGCCGATCGAGATTCCACTCCCGATCAGGAAAAGCGTTATCGTCATGCCGATCCGGGCTGCCCTGCTAATCCATGGATAAAAAGCTGATCCCGAACTCACGTAGGTGTTGAATACAGCAGCCAAACAGAACAGCGCGATAAACCATGGCCATTGGATTTTGGCTTTTGTATGACGGGCGAGCGCTGTGCCGAGCGTCATGGGCACAATCCACAAGGCGCGCGCCAGCTTGACGGTGGTGCCCACCGCCAGCGCGACTGCTCCGTACTTGGCGGCCGCTCCCACGACGGAACTGGTGTCGTGGATTGCGAGAGCCGCCCACAGTCCAAACTGCGACTGGCTGAGCTTGCAAGCGGCGCCAATAAACGGAAAAGTGAGCAGCGCCACCGAGTTCAGAACAAAGATCGTCCCCAGCGAAACCGCCATCTCTTCGTCGCTGGCTCCAGTGACGGGGCCAACCGCGGCAATGGCGCTTCCTCCGCAGATGGCGGTCCCGGTTGAAATCAGAAACGCCGGCTTGCGCGGCACCGTGAGGAGCGCACCCAGGGCCATGCCGGCCTTCATGGCAAAGGCGATGCCCAGCAAGGTGTAGAGGAATCCGCTGCGCCCAGCACGCACCACATCGTGCAGGTTCATGCCGAAGCCCAGACCGACCACGCTCGCCTGGAGCAGCAGTCGGGAGTACTTCGCAGCCGGCGCGGCGAAAGGATTTTTGAACAGCAATCCGAACACCAGCCCGATCGCCAGAGCCAGAGGCGGAGAGGCCCAACCGCTCGCGGCAAACCCCAGCGCCAACAGGAACAATAATTTCGGGATCATGAAAGGAATCCGGGCCTCGAACGAGGCCCGGAAGGCACTAGGCGGCCACGCCTGACTTGAAGGACTGCACCGCGGCCTGCTCGTTCTCGAACACTTCAAAGATGGTGACCAGTTTGGTGACCTGCAGCAGGTCGTCCACGCGCTGGGTAAGGCTGGCGAGCTTCAAAGCACCGCCGGCATTACGGGCGGTGGTGTAGAGCGAGACCAGCGTGCCGAGGCCGCCGGAATCGATGTAGTTCACGTCGCGCAGATTGAGGACAACCTTCGGACTTTCGGCCAGCAGCTTCTTGACCGCGTCCCGCAGGCTGGCGGACTCTTCGCCAAACACGATACGGCCGCTACAGTCCACTACCAGCACGCCATCCACGGTTCGGGTGCTCAATCGCAATTGCATAAATCTCTCCTTGTTCGGACCGGCATAAACCCAAGTCCAAAAGCCTACCGCGCCCGAACCCGCTGCGCAAGGACTATGCTCCACTTTCGGCGCTAAATCGGGCCTTTGCAGGGCCCAAGCCGCCCTTTCGGAGCCTGTATAATCAGGAATTCCTCATGAGCTACCAGGTCCTGGCCCGTAAGTATCGTCCGCAGAAATTCTCCGATGTCATCGGCCAGGAACACGTTACCCAGACCCTGAAGAATGCCATCGAGCAGGAGCGGATCGCCCACGGCTACATTTTCAGCGGACACCGGGGGATCGGCAAAACCACCGTGGCGCGCATCCTGGCCATGTGTTTGAACTGCCGGTCGGCTGCGAAGCCGGTACCCGAGCCTTGTGGCGTGTGCGATTCCTGCACTGAAATCCGGGCGGGGAATTCAGTGGACGTGATCGAAATTGACGCAGCCACCAATCGCGGAATCGACGAAATCCGCGAATTGCGCGAGGCAGCCCGCTACCTTCCGGCACGCGACCGCTACAAGATTTACATTCTCGACGAAGCACACCAGATCACCGATGCCGCTTTCAATGCGCTGCTCAAAACGTTGGAGGAGCCGCCCTCACACGTCGTGTTCATGCTCGCCACGACGCAACCGGAAGATATTCCGCAAACCATCCGGTCGCGCTGCCAGCACTTCAGCTTTCGGGCGGTCAAGTTTGCGGACATTCTGGGTCAGCTGCGCGACCTGGCGCGCCGGGAAAATATTCCGGCGGACGAAGACGCGCTGGCGCTGCTGGCGGAAGCGGGCGATGGCTCAATCCGCGATGCGCTCTCGATCCTCGACCAGGCCATCGCTTCGACCGCGGACCGTCTCACGCTGGATTCCGTCCGGCGGCTGATCGGCGCCGCTCCTGCCAGAGCGCTCGAAGTCGTGATGCAGGGAGTCGCGGAGAGTTCGAGCGAAAAAATTCTGACTTTGGTGGACGAATTGATCAGCGAAGGACACAGTCCGGCGCATTTCGCCCGCCAACTCGTGCGCTTCCTGAGGAATGTTACAGTCGCGAAGATTGCGGGGAAGGACTCGGCACTGCTTCAGATCTCCCAGGACGAGCGCGCCCGCGCGGCGCGGATTGCCGATCTGTTCAGCGAGGAAGACCTGGCGCGGCACTTGCAGATCATGCTGCGCACGCACAGCGAGCTGGGTTATCGGCAAGACCAACGCTTCCATCTGGAACTCGGCCTGCTCAAGATGGCACACGCACAGCGTCTCCTGCCGCTGGAGCAACTGCTAAGCGAAGTGGCGCCTTCTACTTCGGGGACGCCACGACCTGCGGGGAGACCTGTGCTGGCCGCGCCGAGCGAACTTCGGCGGACGGAGTCGCAGACCCCTGCACGTTCAAATTATGTGTCGCCGTTTGCCGCCGACTCGGCGCGCAAGAATACTCCCAAAGCGGAAACCGGGAGTGACCTTGCGGCAAATCCAGTGCGGCCCGGGAATACGGGCGGAACGGTTGTGATTATGGGGTCCGCCGCGCCCGTGGTTTCAGAGATCGTGGCCGAACCCCAAGCGACAGCCGCGAATGAGGTCAATGCCGAATCGCTGCGTGCCGTCGTGCTCAACACGCTGAGCGGCCAGCCGATGCTGGTCTCTATGCTGGAAGCCGCGGAGTGGAGCATGGAAGGAAATTCTCTGGTGGCGAGAGTGGCGTTGTCGAGCACGATGATTGATATGTCGTTCACCGCGGACGCGCGCCGCATCGCTTCCGCCGCGGTCAGCGGCGCAGCGGGAAAGCCGATCAAGATGCAAGTGCTTCCGGGTGGAACACCCCAAGTGGCATCTCCGGAAAGACGGCCTTCATCGAATGGAAGTGCTCGCAGCCGCGCCGAGCAGGACCCGGTGGTGCGCAGTATGCAGGAAAAGTTCGGGGCGGAGATTAGAACCGTGATCGACTATCGCGAAAAGCCATAGAAAAATTTCACTGCTGACACGCGAACACGTCGAAAAACTATTGAACAATCTTTCTCGGTGGACTCGGCGTCTCGGTGCTAAAAGAGGTTTATGCCAGGAATAAATTTGCAAGATCTGATGTCACAAGCCAAGCAGCAGTATGAAACACTGCAGAAGAAGATGCAGGAGACGGTGGTTGAGGCTTCCGCAGGCGGCGGCACCGTCACGGTGAAGATGGACGGGCGTAAGCAGGTGGTCGGGATCGTGATTGATCCAGAAGCGGTGAAGGCAGGGGACATCGAGATGCTGCAGGACCTTGTGATGGCGGCAGTCAATGAAGCCGGCCGCAAAGTGGACGAAGCGATGCAGGCCAGTGTGGGGGGAATGTTGGGAGGACTCGGGGGAATCCTATGATTGGCAATTTGTAATTTGTAATTGAATGCAGTCGAGGCGCACGCGATTTCAATTACCAATTACAAATCATCAATCACAAATTCCACCCATGTCCAAGTTTGCCGAGCCGATGACCCGGCTTATCGATGAACTCAAGAAGCTGCCGGGCATCGGCAGCAAGAGCGCACAGCGTCTGGCATTTCATATTTTGCGCTCGAGCGAAGACGATGCCGAGGCGCTGGCGGGCGCCGTGCGCGACGTCAAGGCCAACTTGCGGCTGTGCTCGGTGTGCAACAACATCACGGACGTGGACCCGTGCGTTTACTGCACCAGTCCCACGCGCAACCAGAAACTGGTCTGCGTAGTCGAGGAACCGACCAACATTGCCGCCGTCGAAAAGACTCGGCATTTCAATGGCGTCTATCACGTGCTGCACGGCTCGATTTCTCCGCTCCATGGGGTTGGACCGGAACAATTGCGAATCGCTAATCTTTTGAAACGAGTCGAAGGCGGGCAGATCGAAGAAGTGATCCTAGCAACCAATCCCACGGTGGAAGGAGAGGCCACCGCCACCTATCTGGCGCAACAACTCAGGCGTCAGGGCTTGCGCGTCACGCGCATCGCGATGGGGATCCCAGTCGGTAGCGATATCGAGTACACCGACGAAGTCACCATGCTGAAAGCGATGGAAGGGCGGCGGGAAGTGTAGCTCCAGGGACTCATCTATAGAGACGCGGCTTGCTGCGTCTCTACAATTGGTTTCTTGGCTACTCCGTCAGGTGTCTCTTCGCACACAAACTTGTGCAACAGTTTGAACACCCGCACTTTGCGCGGCCCTTTTCCAGCACGAGTCTACCACCATGAAAATACAGTAAAGTATTGTGAATCAATTGTTTGCAATTTCTCGTGAATCTTTTTGTTTAAGCCACATGCCTGGCAAACCAGGTGCTCCTCCATAACCGTCTGCATCCTCGCTCTCTCTGAACACTTTTGCTGGCGAGGAGGACAACCGGTGCTAACCACCGGCAAACTCCAGGGCCAGCGCGCCGTGCTGCGATGTAACCGCATCCAACCGACGCTAATGAAACCGGGCCAACCAGCCCGGTTTCTTTTTTGGATTACCGACAGGAACAGGTTAGTCCCCAGCGACGGGCTCCAGAAATAGATTGGATTCGTGTTCGGCGGCGACCATTCCCTCCGGCAGAGTGCCGCGATTGTAGTCCGCCATGCGGTTCTTCCACTTGAGGAAATCGGTGATGCTTTGCGGTTCGATGCGCACCTCCACCCTCCGCAAGCTCGCGAGTAGCAGGTTCATCTCATAGGTGAAGCCAATTGGCGTGCGCAAGCTTTTCGCGGATGACTTCGTCTTCTCGATTTCGCGTCCGCACACCTCGAGCAACCCCCAGCCTGCTGGCAATTCTTCGGTGCGGATCAGCCCTTTCGACGCCAAGTAATATCGTTCGCATCCGACGCCAGTCTCCGGCTTTTGACGAAACGGCTTCTCGCGATCAGCAAGAAAATCCGCGCGCGACACTTTGCATTCGACCAGCACGGAATGGCACGCCTTCTTCCAGCCGATAGCGTCGGGCATTTCGCCGCTGACACAGGCTTGTTCGGAGAGGACCACTCCACAGCGATAACGCCGCAGCCAAGCCACGGCGAGCGATACCAGTTTGGGGTGAGTCACAAAGTAAGGATGAAGGAGGATCTGCGTTTTGAAAAGTGGCAGGGGAGCTACGAGCTGCGAGCTTCGGACTGCGAGCCCGCCGTCTCCCGCAGCCTGCGGACTAGCACGGGCCGGCGCAACACCGTTTCGAGTAGATGTCTCGCGGCGGCGATTTCTTCTGCGGAGCGGTCGAGCGGGGAGTAGCCTGCGGCCTGCACTAGGACCACGTTGTCATCGAGTCCAATTTTGAGGCGTGGTTCCGCGGCATTGCGGGTGTCGAGCGAATTGGCCAAACGCAGAACACCCGCGAGTTGCAGGACAACACGACGGTCAGGAAGTTCCAGAAGCTGTACGCTTTTCTTGCGCGGGCGGGGCAATGCGCCGCGATGATAACGCGCGACGACTGCAGCCAGTTGCAGTTCACGCGCGCTCCAACCCAGCGGCTGAGTGAGGTTGCGGATCATCCGGAAAGAATCTTTGTGGTGCGCTTTGTCGCCTTTGGCCTTGCCGACGTCGTGCAACAACGCCGCGGCGTTCAGCACGGCGCGGGAATCGTGCTCATGGTTCTGCGCCATGAGGCCAGCCTGCTTCAGTCCGTCATAGAGCGAGAGCGCCAGCTGTGCCACGCGTTGGGAATGCATAAAGTCGGGATCGAGATAGCTGGCCCAGACACGCAGGCGGGCCATCGCGGCTGCGCGCAACTGCGGGCCGGAGGGCAGCTCCGACCGCCATACGCGCCACAGCGATTGCGCCCCTACCATCTTTTCGCGATAGCGGGCCAATCGTTTGGAGCGCTCTTCAGTCAGCTTCTCGCGCCAGCGGCTGCGGCTTTCAAGATCGGGGAAGGCTGCGATCTGGACAGCTGTGTTCCACAACACGTCCAGATCGTGGACTTCTCCCAGAAAATCCTGGAGATCTTTCAGATCGGCTCCCCAGGCTGCGTGTTCACGCGGGAGAAAGTTCTCCACCGTATAGCGGAGACGCTTGATGCCAATCCGCAGTTCGTGGAAGGCGGTCTGGGAGCGGGTGCGCATGGCACGCTTATGGAGATCGTAGGCGGCCGTCCACTTTTCGAGCGCAAGATGTTTGAACACCACGCTTCCCGGACGCATACGAGCCGCGCGGCGAGACAGAGTCCGGCTCCATTGTCGCCACTGTTTGCGGTCGAACTGCTGCAACTCTTTTAGGGCTTCCTGCTTGCACTCAGCTTCGCGGGCGCGCGCGTGAGCGAGGAGCCTGACGGCAACCGGATCGTCCGCGTTGCTCAGTTTTTCGACCCACTCCTGCATGACCTGCATGTCGCGCAGGCCGCCGAGCGCCTGGAAAACTTTCTTCCCGGCCTTTTTCATGTCTTTCCATGCGGGATCGGGATCCATGGCCATCAGGCCATCAGCAAGGGAGCGGCAGCGACGGATGGCCACGCGCAGATCATGAACGGGATCGGCCTCGAAGCCCACAGCCACGCGGTCGCATTCTGTCAGTACGGCTTCCATCCAGGCACGCAGTCCGAACCTGGGCGTGGTTTTGTCTGGAGCCGTAGCTGGAGTTGTTCCCATCGGGTGCGTTCCTTCCGAGACTATTGTCGCGTGTTTGCCGTTATACTCCCACAACCGGCTCCAACACACTGAAATTACGGTCGGCGAGTGACACCGGCACCGGAGCTATTCTTCTCTCAGCGAGTCTATCGACCATGAAAAGAGGATTGAGGATTTTGCTGTACGTAGTTTCCTTTCTAGGGTTGGTCCTGGCTTTTGCGATCACGTTCACGATCGGGTGGCTGCCATTCCTAGGCGCACGCTCCCGCGTTTTGACGAACCGGCATTTTGACGCAACACCAACTCGCCTGGCGCGGGGAGAGTATCTGGCAAGGGGCGTTCTGGGTTGTCTCGACTGTCACTCCGAGCATGACTGGAAGGCGCCGGGTGCAGCTTTGGTAGCCGGCCGTGAGGGAGCGGGACAAATCTTCCCAGGCGAGGGGTTTCCCGGACGCATCGTTGCGCCGAACCTTACGCCAGATCCAGAAACCGGGGCCGGCAAGTGGACAGATGACCAGTTCGCCCGCGCTATCCGCGAAGGAATTAGCCACGATGGACGTGCCCTCTTTCCCCTTATGCCTTATCCAAACTTCCGGCATTTGTCGGATGAAGACCTGGCGGCGGTAGTGGTTTATATCCGTTCGCTGCCAGCGGTGCGCAATCCTCTACCACCAACGGAGATCGCGTCTCCCGTGAAGTACTTGATTCGTAGCGCGCCTCGGCCTGTAACTGAGCCCATACCGCCACCGGATCTTTCGACTCCGGAACGCCGAGGAGAATACCTCGTCACGCTGGCGAGTTGTGGGGATTGCCACAGTCCCGCGGTCAACGGGCAGCCGGACAAGAGCAAGGCTTTCTCAGGAGGAATGGAATTCAAGGGACCGTGGGGAACCGTGCTTAGCGCCAACATCACGCCGGATAAGACGGGCATTTCGTATTACGACGAAAATCGCTTCATTGAGGCTATTCGCACAGGGTCGGTGATGGGGCGACCGCTGAATCCGATCATGCCGTGGGACAGCTATCGGCACATGAACGATGAGGATCTAAAAGCAATTTTCGCCTACCTGCGCACGGTGAAACCGGTCGAGAACCGCGTCCGGCGGGCGGCGAGCGAGTAACGATTCGAACTCATGAAGAAAAGTGCGGCTTCGAAAACTGGCTTCACGGGCTATAGCCCCAATCTTTTATTGGGCTTCTACGGCACGGCTAAAGCCGGACCACGACCTCACCCCACGCCTTGCGTGCTTAGCACTTTCTCGCGCTCCTCTGCGTCTTGTAGTACCTCCTTCGCCGAGGTGGGAAGAGCGATCTCGAGCACTTCGTCAATCGTTTTGACGTAGTGCGGGGTCAGGCCGAGCAATTGCTCGGGCGTCAGGTCTTCTTCGACGTTGGTCTTGTTTTCGGCGGGCAGGATCACGTCGTGCACGCCGGCACGTTTAGCGGCCAGAACTTTCTCTTTGATTCCGCCGACGGGCAGCACATTGCCGCTCAGCGTGATTTCACCGGTCATCGCCGTCAGCGGACGAACTTGCCGGCCCGTCAGTAGCGAGACCAGAGCGGTCACAATGGTCACGCCGGCCGAAGGGCCGTCCTTGGGGATGGCTCCCGCTGGAACGTGAATGTGGATGTCATGAGTGGCGAAGAATTCTTCGTCAATCCCGAGCTGTGCCGAGTTGGATCGCACCCAGCTGAGCCCGGCTTGCATGGACTCGCGCATGACGTCCTGAATCTGGCCGGTGATGGTTAGGCCGCCCTTGCCTTTCATCAGGTTCGCTTCGACGAACAGAACGTCGCCACCCGCCGGGGTCCAGGCCAGTCCGACAACGACTCCTGCGCGCTTGGTGCGCTCGGCGATTTCGCCTTCGCTGCGGATCTTGATCCCACCAAGGAATTCCTGGATGATCTCCTTCGTAACAACCAGCTTCTCGCTCTTCCCTTCCGCCAGCCGACGTGCCTGTTTGCGGCAGATCGTCCCGATAGTGCGCTCGAGGTTGCGGACACCGGCTTCACGCGTGTAGTGGCGGATGATGAAGCTCACCGACTCTGGCGGGAACTCGATCTGCTCCTGTGTGATTCCGTTTTCTTCAATCTGGCGCGGGATCAGGTATTGGAATGCGATGTGAACTTTTTCTTCTTCCGTGTACCCCTGCAGCTCGATGATCTCCATGCGGTCGCGCAACGGCTCGGCAATCGGATCGAGCATGTTGGCGGTCGTGATGAACAGCACTTTGGAGAGATCGAACGTCACGTCCAGATAGTTGTCCCGGAAAGTCGAGTTTTGCTCGGGATCGAGCGCTTCGAGCAATGCCGAAGCGGGATCGCCACGGAAATCGCGTCCGACTTTATCGATTTCGTCGAGCATGAAGACCGGATCTTTCGTCTCCGCGCGGCGAATGCCCTGGATGATTTGTCCAGGCAAAGCGCCGATGTAGGTGCGACGGTGTCCACGAATTTCGGCTTCATCGTGTACGCCGCCGAGGGACAGACGCACGAACTTGCGTCCCAGGGCGCGGGCGATGGACTTTCCAAGAGAGGTCTTGCCGACACCCGGAGGCCCGACAAAACACAAAATCGGCCCCTTCATGGTCGGCTTCAAGCGACGCACGGAAAGGTAGTCGAGAATGCGGTCTTTCACCTTCTGCAAATCGTAGTGATCGGCGTCGAGAATCTCTTTCGCTTTCGGGATCTCGATTTCGCCACCGGAAGTCTTGTTCCACGGCAGAACTGCCAGCCACTCGATGTAGTTCCGGGTGACAGAGTAGTCGGCCGCCATCGGCGACATGCGCGACAAGCGTCCCAGTTCTTTCAGGGCTTCTTTCTTTACCTCGTCGGGCATCCCAGCGGACTCGATCTTTTGTTTTAGGTCTTCCGTGTCGCGCGCGCCTTCGTCCTGCTCGCCCAGTTCTTTTTGGATGGCTTTCATCTGCTCGCGCAGATAGTACTCGCGCTGTGTTTGCTGGACGCGGTCCTGCACTTCGGACTGGATCTTGTTGCGGAGTTGCTGGACTTCGAGTTCCTTCGCCAGATGCTGATTGACTTTTTCCAGACGGACGCGGACATCGGTGGTTTCGAGCGTGTCCTGCTTGTCAGCCGTGGAGAGCGAAGGCAGCGACGAGGCGATGAAGTCAACCAGGCGTCCCGGTTCCTCGATGTTCATCGCGACGGTCGAGAGTTCGTCAGAAAGCGTCGGCGAACCGGCGACGATCTGCTGAAAGAGAGTCAGCACGTTACGCTGCAATGCTTCAATTTCGGAATTTTTCGGAGGGATTGTCTCCGGAATCGTCGTTACGGTGGCACGCATGAACGGCGAGAGTTGCGAGAACTCGGCCAGCCGCACCCGCTCCAGACCTTCCGCAAAAACGAACAGGCTCTGGTTGGGCATCTTCACGACTTTATGCACTACGGCGAGCGTGCCGACGCTGTAGAGGTCGGTCGGCTGGGGCGCGTCCACACGTGCCTCGCGCTGGGCGACCACCACGATCGTCTTGTCTTCCCCGAGCGAGTTGATGAGCTGAACGGAACTGTCGCGGCCTACGGTGAGCGGCAAAACCGCGTGGGGGAACAAAACTGTGTCCCGCACCGGCAGAATAGGCAGGGAACGCTCGGTCGTGTCGTAATTAGTAATTTCGGGCTGATCAGATTTCGTCATACTTTGCCTTGAGTGACTTTCACTCAACTTTGGATGAGCCAATCGGCCAAAAAGATGCAGGGCTTTGAGTTAAGGTGTTGGATTCTAGACGTTTTTTGGTTTTTTGCAAGACACTGAAGTGTTGCGGCCTAAAGCCAGCCTTTAGCATTTAGCGCCTGCCTGTTAGCTCTGTCAGACCTTAAGTAGCCCAACTTTTCCTGCGAATCGGTTACGGTGAGCTAGTCCGCTGCCGGATAGATACCTAACACCTTTACGAGTTCTGCGACCTCTTCGAGATGATGCAGGGCGTTGCGGGCTGCCTCATCGTCGCCACTGAGCAGGTCCACAAAGAATACGTACTCCCAGGGCCGTCCGCGCATGGGCCGCGATTCGATCTTGCTCAGGCTGATGTCGCGGAGCGCAAACACGCTGAGCGCCTTGAAGAGCGCGCCGGGCAAGTTGCGCACGCTGAAAGCGAGCGAGGTCTTACTCGCGTGGCGCGAGGCTTTCGGCTTGCCGCGGTGGATCAGAAAGAAGCGCGTGAAATTCCGCTTGTCGTCTTCGATGCCGGCCTTCAGAATTTTTCCTCCATATACCTCGGCGGCGCGGCGGCTGGCAATTCCTGCGGCCTCGCGCAGGCGGTTGCCGACCACGTGCTTGACGCTTCCTGCAGTGTCATAAAACGGAACGGCTTCCAGCTTCGGATACTTTGCAAACAGATCGCGGCACTGGTCGAGCGCCACGGGATGGGAGAAGACTCTGCACAAGTCACGGAATTTCGTGCCCGGGGGAGCGATCAGATTGTGAACAATGCGCAAGCGGAACTCGCGGACAATGTGGACGTCGCGACTCAGCAGCAAATCGAAATGCTCGGCGACCGACCCAGCCAGCGAGTTCTCAATCGGGATCACGGCCCCGATGACCGTTCCGCGGCGAACGCGGTCGAAGACCTCTAATGACCGGGCACACGGAACGATCTTCGCGCCCGGCACCATCGCTTCGGCCGCCTGGTGGCTGAAAGAGCCGAGTTCTCCCTGGATCGCAATTTTCATGAAGAGCGTCGCGTCCTTCCCAAAAGCTTGCGCCTTTCTCAAAAAACGAATAACATAGAGACGCGGCAAGCTGCGTCTCTACGAATCCTTCATGGGTGCGACGACCAGATCTTTTCGCATCACCAATGCGTCCAACTGGTTGGAATAGTAGCTGGGCACTGTCTTTTCCACGAAATATTCTTTGCGTTTGTAGAACTGGATGGCCGCCATGTTGTCGACCGCGGTCTCGAGCGCTACCGTTTCCGCCCCTGCCCGGCGCAAGCGATCTTCTGCCGCATGCAGCAGAGCCGAGCCGATGCCGGCCCGTCGCGCTTCGGGGAGGACGTCAATGGTGATGATGTGCCCGGTCCGGCGGCGCGTTTCGGCAACGATGAAGCCCAGGACATTCGTCGGCACCTGGTCATTCTGGCTTGCCGCTCCGCTTGCGGATTCCGCCACCAGAGTAAACGCACCAGGCCGCCGCATATAAATCGCCAACTCCGGGCGCGAGTACGCCAGTTGCGGATCGAAACAGATCTGATCCATCCGCCACAACACTTCAAAATCCGTTTTTTGGAAGGGCCGGATACGAAACGACACGCCGTCATTCTAGCGGGAGAACGTGAGAAAATGTGTCTTGCTGATTTTCTCCGTCTACCCCTTGCGCAGTTGCATCCATAGACGTAGGATTTTGCAAGCAGAGGGGCATCGTGGGGCGCTTCGTCCTGATTGATGGCATCGCGGCAGGGATCCTGCTCCTGATTTGGTATGCCGGGTTTGTGAGCTACAACCGGCGTCGTGGAGCGGCTCTGTTGCACTGGGTGCAGACGGCTTGCCTAGGCAAGGGCCGGGTTCTCGATCCACGATGGAAGGCCAGCAGTTCTCAACTCAAGGCTACTCTGCGCCTTTCGTCCCGCTGGTTCGAAGACGCCCGCCTGACGATTCGCCTTCAGCCTCGCCCGCTTCCTGTGCAGTGGTTTCTCAGCCGCTGGCGCAAGCAGGGAGAGACTTTGACTTTCGAGGCGGATATGGGATTCCCTCCTGGCTTTCATCTTGATATTCTCCGCCGGCGCTGGTCCGGCCACTCGGTAAAGAAAACATCGTCCGATACTCGGGCCTGGACCATCACACGCCCTGGTCCGGTCGTGTTAACGACCAAAGATGACTGGCCGCCCGAGCTGACTCCGGTCGTGAATGCGCTGACCACGTGGCGCGACAAGGATTTCCTCACGGTACGCTTCAACCCCACTTCGCCGCACTTCACCGCAACTGTCGCGCTTGAGAACCTGTCAGATGAGAACACAGCCGCTCAGTTGCTGGGCCTGTTCCGCGAACTGGCGATGAGTTCTTCGGCCAAGCAGCACTAGATGATCCAATTCCCTGATTGTTGATTTGTGGGGGCGAAGGCCGTGAGGTGGGTGCTTCAATCCATCATTTAACAATCAATAAATCAACCATCGTTCCTTACTCCGGCTCGGCCACGAATCGGTAACCAACACCCCGCACCGTCTGCAGGTGCTTGGGTTGCGACGGATCCTCTTCGATGTAGCGGCGCAGACGGACGACAAAGTTGTCGATCGCGCGGGTATCGGTATCCTCGTGCAATCCCCAGACCTCCTCGAGAATTGATTTGCGTGAGACAACTTTTCCGTTGTTGCGAATCAGGTGACGTAGGAACTCGGCTTCCATCAGCGTGAGGTGGATGGTGTTTTCAAAAGTACGCAGTTCGAGTTCCCCGAAATCAATCGTCTTACCGTTGAAGCTGAAGACGTCAGGCCTGCCCTGGGGCCCGGATTCCGGCCGGACTTGGCCCACGGACACGTCGCGCCGAGCAGCTTCTTTCATCCAACTAGTGCGACGTAGGAGCCCCTCAAGCCGCGCGATCAGAATGGGCAGCTCAAATGGTTTCGGAAGATAGTCGTCCGCGCCGGAAGCAAAGCCTTGCAGCACATCCTCGGCACGTCCGCGTGCCGTCAGCATCAGAATCGGTACGTAGTTTTTTCTTTCCCTAAGCTCAGAAGCGACATCGAAACCGCTCTTGCCGGGAAGCATCACATCCAGAACGAGGGCATCAAACGGCTCCCGCTTCTCGAACAGACGCGCCAACGCGGACTCGCCGTCCCCGGCGACTTCCACCGCATGCCCTTCGGCCTCCAGATTGAAGCGGAGGCCCTGCGCCAGGTGGGCTTCGTCTTCGACTACCAGCACCCGGCTCATGCCAGCCTCCGCGGCAGTTCGAGGGTCACGGTAGTTCCCTTCCCCAGGCCCTCGCTCTGAGCGAAGACCTGGCCACCGTGCTTGCGGGCAATCGCACGCACGATGAACAGTCCCAGGCCCGTGCCTTTGACACCAGACAGCGATCGGGGCGCCACGCGATAAAAGCGTTTGAAAATGCGCTTCAATTCGTGCTGGGGGATGCCGACGCCATGATCACGCACGCGTAACACCACGTGCTCCGCATTCGGCACTTCCAGCTCTACCGAGATGTGTACGCCATTGGGCGAATACTTGACCGCGTTGTCGAGCAAGTTGGAGACCGCAGTGCGCAACTCTTCCGGATCGCCAGTCACGTCTGCCGAACCGGCGCCGTTGAGCGATTCCCGGTAATCGAGCGCTTCCGCCTGCAAGTGATGCCTAACGCGTGCCAGGTCGATGCACTCGCGCACCAGGCTGCTGAATTCGAGCGCAAGCCGCTGCATAGGGCGCTTCCTCTGCGCCGCCTCGCCCGCCTTCAGAACCTGCTCGACGGTATGCGCCAGCCGCTCGGTATCGAGCAGCATCGACTGATAGAACTCACGCCTTTGCTGCACGTCCACTTCACGCCGTTGCAGGGTCTGGAGATAGAGCCGGATGGATGCGATGGGAGTTTTCAGTTCGTGCGTGACCGCGTTGATGAAGCTGTCGTGCTGTTCATTACGGCGAATCTCGCGTACCAGAAAAATCGTATTGAGGACGAGTCCCGCAATGATGGCCAGAAATAGGATCGCACCCAGAAAGAGCTTAATTTCCTGGCGCCAGTTGAGGATAATCCAGCCCACGTTGAGCGCAGTCGTCGCCACCACCAGGCACACGCCTAGCGTAATGACGAAGTAGATCGCTTTCTGCCGGCTGATGATCCGCACAGGAAGATTCTAGCGGGAAAAACATTTAACCGCAGGGGACGCGGAGATCGCAGAGGTAAGGACGGGAAGAACTCACCAAAAAGGTTTGAGAGTCAGAATAGTACTTGCAGATTTTTCCCAGATTCTCTCTGCGCTCTCAGCGTCCTCTGCGGTCCAATGTTTTTAGTCGTTGCCGGAAGCGGCCGACACGAGCCTGGCGTTCAGGTCGCGAGTCAGGGCGGGCTTGGGCGGAAGGTTATTGAGCTTAACTTTGTAGATATGGCGCGCCAGCCCAAGCTTTTTCAGTGCCCAAATGCCATACCAGTTCAGGTCGATTTCGTACCAGGTCAGGCCATGGCGCGCGGAAACGGGATGCGCATGATGATTGTTGTGCCAGCCCTCGCCGAACGTCAGCAGCGCGATCAGGAAGTTATTGGTCGAAAGATCCCTGGTGGCGAAGCGGCGCGATCCCCACATGTGGGTGATCGAATTGACCGTCCAAGTGGCGTGCAATCCGACGACAACGCGTACGAAGACGCCCCAGAGCAGCCAGGGAAGCCCGCCGATCGCGAACAGGATGGCGCCCACAACGATATTCGAGGTGTAGTGATACTTGGTGAGCCAGACGTGAACTTTGTCTTTGGTCAGATCCGGCACATAACGGGCGAGAGTCGTGGTGTCATGATGCATGGACCTGCCTGTCAGAATCCATCCCATGTGCGACCACCATTTGCCGTCACGCGGGGAATGTGGGTCGCCGTGCTCGTCGGAGAATTGGTGATGAATGCGATGGGTCGCGACCCAGAAAATCGGTCCGCCCTCGAGTGCCAGCGTTGCACACCATGTGAGAAAATACTCGACCCACTTGGGCGTCTTGTATCCGCGATGGGTCAGCAGCCGGTGATAGCTCATGCCGATGCCGAGGCTCCCGGAAACCCACCACAGGAACAGTGCAACGAAGAATGCCTTCCAGGTAAAGAAAAATAGCGCTGCAACCGCGCCGACGTGGAAAAGAGCCATCGCGGTTGCCGTACCCCAATTGATGCCGTCTTCGCTGGCGTGTTCTTTGCCCAAATCGACGTCAGTATTCATGCTGGCAGCTCCGTACAGAGAAATTCAGCAATTGACTAGCACCATAGCAGGGGACACGCGAAGCAGACTGTAATACTTGTGTAATCCCGGCAGCCAAAGGGGTTACGGGCGTAATGACCCTGCGCCATTCGTGCGGCACAGAGGTTAATCCTATCGCGTTGTCACGGTTGCGCTGACCTAGGGTCGCACGTTCCTGATGCTTTCCGCGCACTCGTGGAAGTCGTAGAATGTAGGAAGCGTTTTCAACCGAACTTCTGTTAGGGAGGTTGCCGTGTTGAAAAGAAGCGCATTGATTCTTCTCGCAGCACTTGTTGTCGCGTGGGCTCTAGAGGCGCAACAACCCCAGACACCTGCAAAAGCAGCGCCCCCCGCTGAATACAAAATCCCGCCGGAAGCAGCCAAGGAAGCCAATCCCGTGAAACCGACGCCGGAGTCACTGGCTAAAGGGAAGAAGTTCTATGGCATGGACTGTGCCATGTGTCACGGAGACAAAGGCGATGGTAAGGGTGATTTGGCGTCCGACATGAAGGGCGTCACCGACTTCACTGACCCGGAGGCACTCAAAGGGCGAACCGACGGAGAGCTTTTCTACATGACCCGGCAGGGTAAGGGTGACATGCCGCCGGAGGGAGACCGTGCCAAAAATGACGACGTCTGGAACATGGTGAATTACATCCGGTCGTTGGCGAAGAAGAAGGAATAAGGAATGAAGAGATTGCAGAAGGCTGCTTGTAGATTGCAGAATTAAAAGCCGACAACGTTTCGCCTTCTTGCTTCGCAGTCTGACTTCGCCGATCCCTTATGCTGCGCCCTTCACTTCTATTCCCGCCCATTTTTCCAGCAATGTGAGTGTAGCGGCGTAGTCGAGATCCTTCTGGCCTTCCTCGGCCGCCAGATCGTAAACCTCTTCGACCGCTTCCAGTCCGGGCAGACGGACGCGCGCTTCCTTGGCGGCTTCCAGAGTTAGGTGAATGTCTTTCAGCATCAGGCGGAGGGGGAAGTTTGGGGAGAAGTCGCGCTTCATGATGAAGGGGGCCTTGTAGTCCACGACCCCCGAGCGCACCATCGAAGCCTGCACCAGCGGCAGCAGCCGATTGATATCCACACCGAGCTTGGCGGCCAGCGTCAGCGCTTCGGCGAAGCCCTCGTAGATAAGAGCGATCTGGAGATTCATAGCGAGCTTGGTGGCCTGGCCTTTACTCGTGTCACCCATGTGGAAGACTTGTTTGCCCATCGCCTGAAAAAGTGGCGCAAGTCTTGTCAGGGCGGGCTCGTCTCCGCCGACCATGAAGATTAGATTGCCACTTTCAGCAGCGATTTTGGAGCCGGTCACAGGAGCATCGACGTAGTGGACGCCGCGGGCCTTCATGCGCTCGGCAAAGCGCAGCGTGGCGGAAGGTGAGATAGTGCTGGAATCCGCGATGATCATGCCTTCGGCGAGCGCCTCCTCTGCGCCACCCGGACCGAAGAGCACGTTCTCGACTGCCTTGGTATCGGAGACGCACATCCAGACCACCTCGGCGCCCCGGGCAGCGGCGGCTGGAGAGGACGCGGTGCGCGCGCCTTCCAGGTCTTTGCCAGAGGTTCGATTCCAGATGCTGACCTCGTGCCCTGCTTTGACGAGGTTGGCGGCCATTGGCCGTCCCATGATCCCCATTCCCAAAAAGGCAACGCGCATCGGGCTGTCTCCTATGAACTTTGGATTAGATATGACCAGGAAAGTCACGGTCAAGACAAACAAGATTGTTCTACACTAGATTAGTCGGATTCAGGCCAGAGAGATGCGATGTAGAAACCCAGCTTGCCGCATCTCTAGCGATCGTTGAGATGGTAGCGGTCCGCGATTCACGGCGGACTGGTTGAACTAATGTTAAAGGCCTCATTGAAAAATCCTGCCTTGCGCAAGCGGGCCAGTCAGTTTACGCGCCTAGTGCGGCATTCTGTGGTCACGCCACGGACGGGACGAACCCACAAGCCTCAATTGGTGACCAACGGCGAGCTGGGCGTCACCTTCATCGGTCATTCCAGTTTCTTCCTGCAAATCGGCGGACAAAGTATCGTCATCGACCCGAACTTTGCGCGCTGGTTGTTTCTCCTGAAACGGCTACGGCAGCCCGGATTGCATCTCCGCGACTTGCCCCCGGTGGATGTGATCCTGGTTACGCACGCCCATTTCGACCACTTGCACCGGCACTCGCTACGCATGATCGCGCGCCAGACCCGCCGGCAGTGTGGATCGTCGCCGACGCTGGTCATCCCGCATCACCTGTTCGACCTTGTTTCCGATCTCGGATTTCAGGACATCGTGGAACTCGAATGGTGGAATACTTATCGCCACCGTGGGCTCGACATTACGCACGTGCCGTCGCGCCACTGGGGCGCACGCATTATCAAAGATTCGCACCGCGGCTATGGTGGATATGTGCTGCGTTCGGGAAAGCATTCCGTCTATCACGCGGGGGATACCGCATACTTTTCGGGCTTCCGCGAGATCGGGAAGCGGCTGTCGCCGGAACTGGCGCTCTTGCCGATCGGGGCATACAACCCGCCTCAATTCCGGAATGTCCACACCAGTCCGGCCGATGCCATGCGAGCCTTCCTCGATCTGAACGCGCGCTGGATGGTGCCCATGCATTATGGGACTTTCCGGCTTTCCCACGAGCCGATCGAGGAGCCTCTGCAATTGCTGGCACAGGAGGCGGAGGGTGCAGGCGTAAAAGACCGTGTCGTAGTGCTCGAAGAGGGCGTAACACGCTTTTTTTAAATCCGAAAAAAATGCAGGCTAGCGACGCGCCTTGCCGCGTCTCTACAGGAAAACCCGTTCTGGCAGAGAATTTTGCCCCAAAGTCGGGGAACCGGGGTAACTCTGGGCCGTATCTTGCGTCTAATCAGGTAGACGCTTTTGCATGCTATACTGCGCTCAGATGCGGCAGGATCCCTCCACATCTCTCTGCCCAAGGAATTCGACACATGGCCGGTAGTTCTCGTCGCTCTCTCTTCCTGGTAGTTTTTGTCCTCGCGATGTTCGGTTTGTTAGGGATGGTCTTCGCGCAGAGGGTCAGCCCTGCGGCTACGCCCAGCAGCGATTCCGACGTCCGGGACAGCTACAAGCAGTTCACACAAGTATATGAAGCGGTGGAGGAAAACTACGCCGAGCCGGTAAGCGCGGACAAGGCCATTTATAACGGCGCGATCCCAGGGATGCTGCATTCGCTGGATCCGCACTCGAATTTCTTCGATCCCAAGTCGTATTCCCTGCTGCGCGAAGAGCAACGCGGCAAGTACTACGGGGTGGGCATGACGGTAGGACCGCGGAACAACAAAGTCATTGTGATCGCGCCCTTTGCCGGCACGCCGGCTTACCGGGCGGGCATTCATCCTGGCGACATCATCGTTGCGGTCGATGGCAAGCCGACCGATAACATGAGTACCTCCGATGTCGCCGACCTGCTCAAGGGGCCGAAAGGGACGACGGTTCGGATCACCATGCTGCGCGAAGGCGCCGACCATCCGCTGGAGTTCGCGGTGATTCGCGACGAAATTCCGCGCTACAGCGTCGACCTGCATTTCATGATCAAGCCGGGCATCGGCTATATGCATGTCTCCGGGTTCCAGGAAACGACCGAGCATGAAGTCGCACAAGCGCTCGAGGAAATGGGCGACGTAAAAGGTCTGATCCTCGACCTGCGCCAGAATCCCGGAGGACTGCTCAGCGAAGGTGTGGGCGTGGCGGACAAGTTCCTGAAAAAGGGACAACTGATTGTTTCTCACCACGGCCGTTCATCTCCGGAGAAACGCTACACTGCAGCCCATGGCAACGGTGGTAAGGATTATCCACTGGTCGTGCTGGTGAATCGCGGGACAGCTTCGGCGGCGGAGATTGTTGCGGGAGCCATTCAGGATCACGATCGCGGACTGATTGTCGGTGAGACCACGTTCGGCAAGGGTCTGGTGCAAACCGTTTATCCGCTGGCGGAGAATACCGGGCTGGCGCTGACTACGGCACGCTACTACACGCCCAGCGGACGGCTCATCCAGCGCGACTACTCGAATCTCTCTCTCTACGACTACTACTACGCTCGCGACAAGGAAGAGAACAGCGCCAATCATGAAGTCAAGCTCACCGACAGCGGACGCACGGTCTACGGCGGCGGCGGGATCTCGCCCGACGTGAAGCTGCCTCCCGCGAAAGGCAACAAGTTCCAGGACACACTCCTTCAACACTACGCGTTTTTCAACTTCGCTAAGCGTTACATCGTCGGTCACAAGGTCACACAGAGCTTCGAAGTGGACGACATGGTGCTTCAAGACTTTCGCAAGTTTCTCGATGAAGAGAAGATTCCCTTTACCGAGGCCGACCTGATCGAGAACCACGACTGGCTGCGCTCCAACATTAAGAGCGAGCTGTTCGTGGATTCTTACGGCCAGGAAGAGGGATTAAAGGTACGCGCGGAAACCGATCCAGAAGTGATGAAGGCCCTCGACCTGCTGCCGCAGGCCCGGGCGTTGGCGGACAATGCCAAAAAGGTGATCGCGGAACGGAACGCGGCAAGCCCAGTGTCGCGGTAAGCAGTTCCCCGTTCTCAGTTCTCGGTTCCCAGTTCTCAGTTCATGACACAGCGGTTTTTCTGAGAATTGAGAACCGGGAACTGAGAACTTGTTTTGCCCCCCAGAAAGCCCTAAAGTACCTTAAGTGAGCCCGCAGAGGCGTCCGGCTGCCGGCGGCAACCATGCTTCAATCTGGCCCCTGGATTCCGGCTGTGCTGACGGCGATTTGCGCAGGAGTCCTGGATTGGCGTTATCGGCGGATTCCCAACTGGCTCACGGTATCGGGCCTGGTTGCAGGAGTTGGGGTCAACGCGGCTCTGTTCGGGTGGGGAGGGATAAAAGCCGCTCTGCTTGGGACAGCGTTGGGATTGGGGCTGCTTCTCCCCTTTGTGCTACTTCGTAGCCTGGGCGCGGGAGACTGGAAACTGGCGGGAGCTTTGGGCGCTTGTCTCGGCCCACGGCAGCTGACCGCGGTATTGGTTGGAACTGTTCTTGTGGCGGGCGTCATGGCGTTGGTGGTGGTGATCTGGAAGCGGCGGCTTGGTCAGACGCTTCACAACATCGTGCGCATCCTTGCCGCTTTTTTCAGCTTGCGGATGCCTGGGTCGGAAGTTTCGCTGGACAGCCCGCAGTCCACCAAGATTCCGTTTGGCGTGGCGATGGCGCTTACGGTTCTTCTGTTGGGCGTGGGCAGAGCGATCGGGAAGCTCTGAGTCAGCGATGCGAAGAATCATGCACAAACTCGGACGCGCTGACGGAGCGGAGATCGCCGAAGCTGCGCTGGTAGTGCCAGTAGTGTTCATGTTCTTGCTGGGGATTGTCTGGTTTGGACGGGCGTTTAATATCTACTCGACGATTACGCAGGCTGCGGAACGGGGCGCCGCAACTGCGGCGCGACCGGTTTGCGCGACGTGCCCGCAAGGGTGCGCCTGGCAGGACGGGGGTGGCAACGACACAAAATTTCCCTGCGATGCGACCGTAGAAACCTCGGTCTTCTCGACGATGGATGCATCGAGTCTCGATCGCAGCCAGATCACCCTGTACATCCCGGGAGGGTTGCAGTTCTGCGCGTTCCCGGTGCCGCAGGGTGGCTGTACGACTACCAGCAATAACATTACCGTCTGCCGGTCAGTGGTGTTGAATCCTACAGGGACCGTACCCCAGTGCGGAACGATAGTGAGCTTTCAATATCCTTTCCAGTTCAATCTGCCTTTCACGTCCCTGAATATGCGGCCGATCGTTTTGAAGGCGCAAGCGCAGAGCCGGATGGAGAACTGAATGCGCCGCCTGACCAAAGTGAGGAAGCGGACCGAGGGTTCGGCGCTGCTTGAGTTCGCGATTGTGCTGCCCCTGTTGGTGGTATTCATCGTTGGAATCTACGACTTCAGCGGCGCTTACAACCAGAAGCAGAAAATCGAGCACGCGGCGCAGGCGGGAGCGGTCGTCGCGGGAGGGCAGCCGACCGGCGACATGGACCCAAGCATCGGCAATCCGGATTCGCTCCAACCGGTGCTCAGCGTGATTTTTAACTCCCTGGCGGCGGATGCAGTGTTACCGCTGGCGAATCAGGGCAGTTGCAAGACTTCGGGAGCTACCGTCGGGAACAGCGGCTTGGTGTGGACGTACGCAATTTCGGGCTGCTCGAACGTCTCTACCGATGTCCTAACGATCTTGATTGATCGCGGATTGGTGGTAGCAGGTCCGCCCGCAACCGTGGGCACCAAGGTGACCGTGAGCTTTCCGTATCACTGGCGCTTCAACAGTGCCATTCAACTGCTGTTCCCGGGAGCGTCTTACGCGGCTACCACCGACCTGCGCGAGGCAGCGACCGTCCATAATCAGATGTGAGGGTTTGTGCGACGGAACCAAAACATATCCGGGCGAAAGGACGAACGAGGAGTGGTGATTCTGCTGGTCGCCATTGTCCTGCTGTTTGTCGTGGGTGCGATGGCGGTGCTGGCAATCGACTTTGTGACTTTCTACACCGCCCGCAGCGAAGCCCAACTGGCAGCTGATGGAGCGGCCCTGGCCGGGGCGCGCGTCCTGGCGAATTCGGGAATGACTACGGATCCATCGGATGTCGCCTTGGTTGCCAATGCAGAGGCTCTCGCCACCACAGTTGCGACCCAGGTTGCTCTCCAAAACCGGGTCGGAGGAAGAAACCTGAATGCGTCTGAGGTCAACGTCAGCTTTCAGGGTTCTTCGATTGGGATTGGTTCAGCCCCTCGGGTCACGGTACAGGTCACCAGAAACGACCTGCCAACTTTCTTTGCACGCATCTGGGGACGGACCCAGGTCACCGTGAATGCGTCCGCCAGGGCCGAGGCTTACAATCCTTCTGGGCTCACTTCCAGTCTCAGCGGCGGGCCACCGGTCGCCCCGGTGTGCGTGAAACCGTGGGTGCTGCCGAACATGGATCCGCGCAACGGCAACAACTCCATATTTGACCCCGCCTCCGGCGCCATCTCTGCGAATCCGACAACTCTGCTGGGTTTGTCCGACCCCGCCGGCATCTTTTTTGCGCGTTGCACCGACTGTACCGGTCCGCCTCCGCCTACGCCTCCAAATGCCTGGAAGTATTATCCTGGTGACCCGTCCAGCTTTCCGGCACCGACGCAGGCACTGCCAGCGTGCAGTGCTGGGTTTACGGCGTACCAGCAAAGTATTGCCGGCTGTGTACAAACCCCGATTGCTTGCAATGCTACCGTGAATCTCGATCAGTCCGTCTATGGCACTCGCGACTCAGAAACCGCTGACGCTGTGAACTGCCTTACCCATTCAGCAACCAACAAGGGTGATAAGGTTGACACGACGATAGTTCCGAGTCCACCGTTTGAGTTCTTGGCGGGAGACGACAATCCAGTCGTAAACGCACGCGGAACCGACATCCTCGTGAGCGATTCACTGGTAACGGTCCCAGTCTTCGACAGCTCGCAACCTATCAGCGGGACCGTCCAGCTAATCGGCTTCGTGCAACTCTTTTTGAACCCGGATGGGCATAAGGCGCCCAACACTGGTCATATAGAGACCACGATTGTGAACCTCGTGGGTTGTGGAACGAACGCGACCGGCCAGCCGATTCTGGGCAACGGCGGCTCTGCGATACCCGTGCGACTGCTGTCACCGTAGCGCCAACGACTAGCGAACACTCAGGATGGCCTTCTGCAAAGTGCGTCCCCGGCTGTTGCCCACGAAGATGAAGTTGTAGCGCGAGCCGTTGAGTAGGGCAGCAAGGACTTCGCGCGCCGGAGCCGGACCCAGTTCCACGGCGATCTCTTCACTTTCCGCACCCGCCGGGATTGCGATCTCCGCGCCGGTTTGGCGCTGGACTTCAAATAACACCTGGGCCAGTGTGGCACGTTCAGTGTGAATCCGCAGCAAGCCGTTCTGGAAGTTCACCTCCATCGCCGGCTTCGGAGGGTCCGCAGGCGGCGCCGCCCAATCGGGCGGCACTTCCGCTGCCCTGCTGCCGGGCGCGCCAACCGACCCTACTTTGATCATGACGGTATTCCGCACGGAAAAGATCTGATACGGCTGGGCCGTGAGCAGATCGAGCACAACTCGCGTCACTGGCGGATTCGTAGAAAACAATCCCACCCGAATTGATTTCAGGGCGCCGCGATTCACATTCAGGGTGCGTAGCTCTGCCGCAGGCAGAGTCCCGGGAAAATCGACGACAATCCGGTCGGGACCTGTGATCAGCTGGCTCTGGGGCGCGACCGTGCCCGAAGCTTGAATTTCAACTTCGAGCGCTTGTCCGCTGCCTAGTACCGCGACGTGTTGGACGCGGGCTGGACTCTGCGCGGACAACGGCGCTACCAGCGACGTCGGAATCGCCAGCAGCAGCGCGTAGCGGGATAGGCAAGTCATCAAAGGTCCTACGTCGAGTCTACCGCTGCAGGCAAGGCAAACTCATACTCGGAAGTCGTAGCACCAATTCCAGCAAGAGAGGAATACGGCTATAGCCTTCGATCTATAAAGGAAATCTGTGCAGCGGTCACAGAGCGGCCTGGGCCGCAGTCGTCCGTCCCGCTCGCCGGTGGCGCCAGCAAATTGCCGCCAAGCCCGAGGAGATGAGCAACACCGTTGCAGGTTCGGGCACGGGAGGAGGCTTGTGCCGGGGGCGACAATGTTTCTTGTTCTCGCCTGGCTTGCAGAGATGAGGGATCGGCACGCCGAAATCTACGTACGGAAAGGAAAAGCCTCCGGCAAATAGCTGCGGACCGCTGGGCGCGACGGCATCGGCGCCGGGCAGGTTGGGCCGGACATTCGGAAAGTGAAAGGGCAACGCGGGGCCAATGGGTTCGATCTCGGCGACCGGCTGATCGAGAACATCCTCGGCCGGCTCTTCTTCGGAAACTTCGGACTTGGGAGTCTCCGACACCTGGTTGCCACAGCGGGCGCGCGCCGTGATGTTGCCATCCGTGAGCAACAGTTCGGCCTGGAGCAGTCGGACTTTCTTGCGCGTCCAGAAGATGCGGTCGCGCAGGCGGTACGAAAGATAAACTTCGCGGGCCTTGCCGGAGCGAATGAGACGAGCGCGACGATAATCGAAACCGGCGAAATGCCGCCGGACAACGTAGTCGCGAGCAGCGTGCTCCTGCAGATCCGCCACATCTCGAACGCCGCCGGGAATCACCGAGTAGGGATACGTCCCCTGCACTTGCCGGGAAGCGCGCACCGCTCGCGCGTGCGACATCAAAGCCAAGTTGTTGCGGATGTCACCCCGGGTCCAGAAAGATTCACGCAAGAAATTGGACGTATGCAGCGTGGGCAGCGCGAACCGTCGAGCTACGCTTTGCCAGCACACCCCTGCCAGCAAAAGCAGCATCCCGACCCCGAGCAGTGCTCGGCGGATCCTAAGGCGCCGCCGGTACCAACTTCGCACTCTCCGGATAGGTTTTTCAACACTACGGTCGTTCAATAGCACTCCTACCGACACCGGGGTCTCGGGATTGGCAGTGGGAGAGCCGACTGGAGTGGAGCATCCCGGTTTCCAAATCTGAAGCCACAAAGCAGCGCAAATTCAGCAACTTAGGCCCCTGAATTCGCACATCTTAACAGAACTGCGCAGCAGATTTCATAAAAGAAGTGGCCAACCTGCTCAGATGGGTTCCAAAAGGGGAAGTCAGGCAACGACATCAATATTGAACGAAGCATGCAGTCGCGAATGGTATGGGCCAGCAGCTCGTCTGATCTGCTCCAACGACACATGCTTTGGTGCGCACGGTCGCAGTAGTACAACTACGCGCTAGTCTCCGGAGGGCAGAAGCGACTCCTCATTCGCGGGAATGATCTGCGGCAATGCCGTTATGGACGGGCACTCACCCAGGATTGGCCGGCAGGTTGCATCCGGCCCATACTGGGAGTGCTCGCGCGGCTTCATTTCTGCAAACTGCGCCTGCTCGGTCGATCCTTCAAGCGCAGTCGTCGAGGCCAGTCCGCCGGCGATCACCTGCGTGAGTGCATCGAAGTAACTTGTTCCCACGAACCGTTGGTGCTTCACCGCTTCATATCCGTGGCTGGATTCACGGCTGAATTCCTTCTCCTGTAAGCGCGAGTAGGCAGTCATTCCGTGTTCCTTGTAGCCGCGCGCCAACTCGAACATGCTCAGGTTGAGAGCGTGGAACCCGGCGAGCGTCACGAACTGGAACTTGTAACCCATGTTGGCCAGCTCCGTTTGGAAACGGGCAATCGTAACTTCGTCGAGCTTCTTCCTCCAGTTGAAAGATGGCGAGCAGTTATAAGCCAGTAGTTTGCCGGGATATTGTGCGTGGATCGCATCCGCAAATTCCCGCGCCTCCTCCAGATTCGGTTCTGACGTCTCGCACCAGACCAGATCGGCATAGGGCGCATAAGCCAGGCCACGCGCCATGGCCGACTTCAGGCCTCCGCGAATCTTGAAGAAGCCTTCGGTAGTGCGTTCTCCAGTCATGAATTCGCGATCCCGTGGGTCAATGTCGCTGGTCAATAGGTAGGCGCTGTGCGCATCCGTGCGGGCCATGATCAGCGTTGGTACTCCGAGCACGTCGGCCGCCAGCCGTGCGGCGACCAGTTTCTGAATCGCCTCTGAGGTTGAAACCAGCACTTTTCCACCCAGGTGTCCGCACTTCTTCGCCGAAGAGAGCTGGTCCTCGAAGTGAACGCACGCAGCTCCCGCTTCGATCATCGCCTTCATCAACTCATAGGCGTTCAAGGTCCCGCCAAAGCCCGCCTCGGCGTCGGCTACGATCGGAGCAAACCAGTAGGTGTCTCCGTTTCCATCCATGTGGTGGATCTGGTCGGCGCGCATCAGCGCGTTGTTGATCTTGCGCACTACATTCGGCACACTGTCCGCCGGGTACAGACTCTGGTCGGGATACATCTGGCCCGCATCGTTCGCGTCCGCCGCGACCTGCCAACCGCTCATGTAGATCGCTTTCAGGCCAGCCTTCACCTGCTGCACCGCCTGGTTGCCGGTCAGCGCACCCAGAGCCGGCACGTAAGATTCATGATTGAGCAGCCACCAGAGGCGCTCCGCCCCCAGACGCGCCAGCGTGTGCTCGACCTGGATTGATCCGCGCAGCTTGACAACATCTTCACTACAGTAAGGCCGCTCCACGCCTTCCCAACGAGTGTCGGATTGCCAGTGCTTTTTCATTTCTGAGGCGGTTAAGGTGCGCATGTTTGAGACGTCCTCCAGGGAGCCGTCTGTCAACAGTAGACCGCATCCGCCATGAACTGCCAAACCTCGGCGTCCGTATCGGACAAGTAGTCCGTTTTGTCCTAGTCGCGTACTATAATCCTGCCGTAGCCGTTACCATGGGGACTATGAGCACTGCCACCTTGCCGCGCGATGAAGTCGAGTCCCAGATCCTGACCCTGCCAGCCAAGGCCTTTCTCGCCAAGCTGGCAAGAACATTCGAAAACCGCCGCCAGGAACTGCTGGCTCGCCGGCACGTCCGCCAGCAGCTAATTGACGCCGGACAACTACCCGACTTTCTGCCCGAGACCGCAGCCATCCGCGAACAGGGGTGGACTGTTGCACCTATCCCTCTCGACCTGCTCGACCGCCGCGTCGAGATCACCGGCCCGGTGGACCGCAAGATGATCATCAACGCTCTGAACTCGGGCGCCAATGTCTTCATGGCCGACTTCGAAGACTCCAACTCGCCCACCTGGCAGAACAACCTCGAGGGTCAAGCCAATCTTCGCGACACCGTGGCCGGCACCATCAGCTATACCAGCCCGGAAGGAAAGCACTACCGGCTCAACTCCAAAGTGGCAACACTGCTGGTTCGTCCGCGCGGTTGGCACCTTGATGAAAAACACTTCGAGGTGGACGGTAAGCCCATTTCCGCCTCGCTGTTCGATTTCGGTCTTTACTTCTTCCACAACGCGCACCAGTTGATCGCCAAGGGAACCGGGCCGTATTTCTATCTCCCAAAAATGGAGAACCATCTCGAAGCCCGCCTCTGGAATGATGTGTTTTGCTTTGCCCAGGACGAACTTGGCATCCCGCGCGGCTCAATCCGGGCAACTGTGCTCATCGAGACGATCCTTGCAGCTTTCGAAATGGACGAGATTCTCTATGAACTCCGAGACCACTCCTCCGGCCTCAACTGCGGCCGCTGGGACTATATTTTCAGCTTCATCAAAAAGTTCAGAAATCGCCCCGATTTCGTTTTGCCTGACCGCTCCATCCTGACGATGGACAAGCACTTCCTGAAGTCCTATGTCGAGTTGCTGATTCAGACCTGCCATCGCCGCGGAATTCATGGCATGGGTGGAATGGCCGCGCAAATTCCGATCAGGAACGATGCTGTGGCCAACGAGCGCGCGCTCGACAAAGTGCGTCAGGACAAGCTGCGGGAAGTGCGAGCCGGTCACGATGGTACCTGGGTGGCTCACCCCGGTCTGGTGCCAATCGCGAAAGAAATCTTCGACACGCACATGACAGGATCCAACCAGATCCACCGCCGTCAGGACGAAGTACACATCACGGCTGCCGATTTACTGGCTGTTACCGAAGGTGAAATCACCGAAGACGGTCTCCGCTGGAACATCGACGTCGGCTTGCAATACCTCGAAGCATGGCTGCGCGGCTCCGGTTGTGTTCCGATCTACAACCTCATGGAAGACGCCGCCACCGCAGAGATCTGCCGCGCCCAGGTCTGGCAATGGCTGCGCCACGGCGCCACTCTTAGCAACGGATGCCAGGTCACACAGGAACTGGTCCGCGAAGTAATTGCTGAACAGAAGAATCGCTTACCAGGAAAGCGCATGGCGGAAGCCGCCCAGATTTACGAGCAGATGATCGCCGATCCGGATTTCGCGGAATTCCTAACCCTGCTCGCTTATGATTACATCGATTAGGGCACGTGAACGCGCGTCCGGACGATGAACATCCAATCCTCCGAAATCTCCGACGAATTCCTCGCGCAACTCAAGGAAGATCTCGTGTGCCGCCGTGTGGGCCGCGGCATGGCCCGTGTGGAGGATCACCGGAATCTCCTGATGTCGCTCGATCCGGAGCAAAGGAATGCCGGACGGTTTGCGGGATATCTGGCGCAGTGGGTTGACATCGGCTTTCAGCGTCCCAGCCTGGTCAAGAATCTAGTCTCTCGCTTTTCCAAACCTTTACGTTCCAGTCTGCCTCTGCGCGACTACATGTACCTGCGCTTGGCGGAAGCGCTGGTCGCTCTGGCAGAGGAAGCCACCGAACAAGCCCTCCGCCACCTGGATTTTGTTCTTGGCCTCGACGAAGCAATCGCCGACCCCGAACTTCTCTCCGTCGCCAATTTCTGGAAAGGCCGTTGCCTGCGCATGAAAGGCGACTACGATCAGGCGCTAACTTATGCAGTTAAGGGTAGAGAACTAGCCACTGAACTCGGCCACGAACCCATGGCCGCTGTCATGCGCGTGCTTGAAAGCTGGCTCTTCTTTCAAAAAGGAAACCCGAAGCAGGCCATTGTGATCTTGCAGGAAGCTGAGGCGATTCTGGGCAAGACCGACGACCATCTGACCTTAGGCAATATCCAGTCTTCGTACGGACGCATCGCCCGCCGCCAGGGACGCCACCAGCACGCCATTGAGCATTTCACCGCCGCCATCACCGAGTACAAGAAACGCGATCCCCAGCACCGCAACGTAGCACGGTCGCTCAGCAACATGGCGTCCGTCAAGCGGCTGGTTGCGTTACAACTAGGCCGCAAAATCGATGCGGATGTAGCCCGCCGCCGGAAAGCCGTAGCCCGCGGCCGCCCTAGCGCGATTCCGGGCAAGTCGCAATATCGTAATCGCATTGAACAACTGCGCCAGGAAGCGCTCGCCGAACTCGCAGAAGCCGCCGCGATCTATGAGCAGTACCGCAATCACCACGGCCTTGGTAGTGTGCATTTGAACTACGGCTACCTTCATCTCGATAACGGCGATCTCGAACTAGCCGACACAGAGGCAAAAGCAGCCTTCTGTCTGGGCGAAGAGAAGCGCGACTACATCCTCATGGCGCGTGCCCGGCTCCTTCAATGCATGAGCGAGAACACGCGCGTGGAAGAGGAAATTGGCGAAAGTAACGAACCGGGAGGCCACGCGCGCCTGGCTCAGGACTGCGCCAAGGAAGCCCTGGAATTGGCAAAGCACACCCAGAATCGCCGCCTCCTCGCCGATGCTTATATCTGGCAGGGACTAACGTATTCGAACCGCTTCTTCGATGATCTCGAAGCCGCCCGTCACTGCTACGACCAGGCAATGACCCTTTCCAAAGACCATCAACTCGAGGACAGCTGGGAAGACATCCACACGCTGAAGGCAAGGACCCTCCGCGCTGGCAGCGTCAACCCCATTCTACGGGCCTGGTCGCAAGGATCGGTCGGCGACAAAACATTTCAGCAGATCACTGAAGAATTCGCCGAGTTGATTGTTCCCAAGGTCTGGGAGCGGGAAGGGCGCAAAGTCTCGCGCGTAGCCATGCGCCTCTCGATGTCACCCAAGAAAGTTCGCCGGATACTCGATCGGGTGGGAAAACACAAGCCGGGCGGCAGGGAGCGTTAGATTCGCACGCAGACCATGCATTGGTCGTGCCACACAGCGCACGTCTAAGAGGGCAGCAGCGTCCTGAGAAATTTGCAATGGCCACTCCACTGGCAACGATGTCGACTCGCGGTCTCAGTCCGCTGGCAGAGGCGCTGGTCTCGCAACCATCGCAGGCGCTTTTACGGGGACACCTGTCTCCGCAGGAACGTCGAGCCATTTGCGCACTTCGGGCAGCGCGCGACGCATCGCCAGTTCGCCTACCCGGATTAATTCGTCGGCGCGTTTGAAGTCGTCATAGTCAAAACCTGCGACATCGGGCTCGATCACGACGTCGGCAGCGCTTCTCCATACCTGACTCATCATGTCCTGCGCGATGGCGAACGACTGTCCGATCACGTCGAAGAGATGTCGTGGCGCGGTCGTCTTCGACCATTGCCCTTTCAATTGCACGGCCAGCACGCGCTCCGCGCCCATTTCGCGCAACGGACGCGTCGGCACGGGATGCGAAAGCATGCCATCCACAAACCAGCGCCCGCCCATCTCTACCGGCAGGAACATTCCCGGATACGCGCAACTCGCTCGCACCGGATCGATGATCGAGCCGGAGTGAAAGAGCACTCCTTCCCCGGTGTTGAAGTCAGTGGCCGTCACACCGAGAGGGATACGCAACTCTTCAAATGTCTGCACTTTCAAGGTTCGCGTCAGGAACGAGACCATGCGGTCGTTCGAGGCAAAACCGTACCGGGAGAGCGTCCAGCGCGCGAAGGTAGTGAAGCGAACTTTGTGGGCGACCTCTTCCAGCTCCGTGATCGTGAGTCCACTGCAATACGCGGCGCCAATCAGAGCGCCCACACTGGTGCCCGCAATCATGCGGACTGGAATACCTTCTTCTTCGAGAACCTTAAGAACTCCAACATGCGCGATGCCGCGCGCAAAGCCTCCACCCAAGGCGACGCCAATTGCGGGAATGCGCTTCGACTCGGTTGCATTCGACCTGCGGGAAAGTTCGCGGCCGAAGGCTTGCACAGACCGGATAACCCTGCCCAGACTCTTCACAGGTACCCCACATTCCTGGTTTGCCGGGGAGCCGCAAACCCTCCATCCCTACTGTGTAAGATGCCATGAACCGGTTGCGAGCTACATTCCACTTACGTGCTAGCGGTTACAGAAGAGTCCGCCGGTACTACGGAAGTGTTACCTCCGGATTCGCCATGGTGACTAACTCCCGTAATCCTGCTAACTTGCCGTCTGTGCCTAGCCCGGGGCAGCGCAGGTTTTCGAGCCAAACGGATGCCTCGGGCTGCCCATGGAGGAGGAAACCCAACGATGGCCAGCTACATTGGCGCCATTGATCAGGGAACGACCAGCTCGCGCTTCATCGTGTTCGATCGTTCCGGACGCATCGTGAGCACAGCTCAACGAGAGCACGAGCAGATCTATCCCAAACCGGGATGGGTCGAGCACGATCCGGAGGAAATCTGGCGCTGCACGGGCGTTGTCGTTCAGGAAGCTATGGAAGCGCGCGGACTGCAGCCGGAAGATCTGGCAGCGATCGGCATTACCAACCAGCGCGAAACCACGGTCGTCTGGCACAAGAAAAGTGGAAAGCCCGTCTACAACGCGATTGTATGGCAGGACACGCGCGTGGCCACCACCGTAGCCGAGTTCGCTGCGCGTGGGGGACAGGACCGCTATCGCGCCAAGACTGGCCTTCCCCTCGCGACCTATTTCAGTGGCCTCAAGATTCGCTGGATTCTCGAAGAGGTTGCGGGCGCACCCGCACAGGCAGAAGCCGGAGATTTGCTGTTCGGCAATATCGATACTTTTCTGATCTGGCATCTTACTGGCGGACCGCAGGGCGGCGTCCACGTAACCGACGTGACCAATGCCAGCCGCACCCAGCTGATGGACCTTGGCACGCTGGAATGGGATCGGGAGATCCTGAAAGACTTCGGTATTCCAATCCAGATGCTGCCGAAGATTGTTTCGAGCAGCGAACTGTACGGCACTGCGAAAATACCGGCCGTTGCAGGAGTTGCGATCGCCGGCGATCTCGGCGATCAGCAAGCCGCACTGGTTGGCCAAGCCTGCTTCAAACCCGGAGAAGCGAAGAACACCTATGGCACTGGTTGTTTCATGCTCATGAATACCGGGGGGAAGGCAGTGCTCTCAAACTTCGGTCTGCTGACCACGGTGGCGTATAAGTTCGGGGCGAAGCCGGCCTGCTATGCGCTGGAAGGGAGCATCGCAATTACGGGCGCCTTGGTGCAATGGCTGCGCGATAATCTCGGACTCATTGAAAAGAGTTCAGACATTGAGGCCCTCGCCCGAACCGTAAATGACAACGGTGGCGTCTACTTCGTTCCTGCTTTCTCCGGCTTGTACGCGCCTTATTGGAAGGACGACGCTCGCGGCGTGATCGCCGGCCTGACCCGCTATGTGAACAAAGGACATGTCGCCCGCGCTGTGCTCGAGGCTACCGCGTTCCAGGTACGCGAGGTGGTTGACGCTATGGCCAAGGACTCCAGTATTACGCTTGATGTCCTGCGCACGGACGGTGGAATGGTGATGAATGATCTACTGATGCAATTCCAGTCCGACATTCTGGCGAAGCCAGTGGTTCGTCCAATGGTGAAGGAGACCACTGCTCTGGGCGCTGCCTATGCGGCCGGACTGGCAGTCGGCTTCTTCCAAGATACCGACGAACTGGTTGCCAATTGGGCAGTCGATCAACGGTGGGAGCCAAAGATGAATCAAGAATCTCGCGAGCGGCTTTATCACTTCTGGAAAAAAGCAGTGACGCGCTCGTTCGACTGGGTGGAATCGCCGTAACACTGCAATTCGGAAAATTAACAAGGAGGTCCGCACACAATGCATGGACCATTTCTAGGCGAATTCATGGGTACGCTGGTACTAATCTTGCTGGGCGACGGCGTCGTCGCCAATGTTCTCCTGAAGAAATCGAAAGGAGAAAATTCTGGCTGGATCGTCATCGCAACGGGATGGGGAATGGCTGTGGTTGCGGGCATCTTCACGGCCATCGCTTTCGGCAGTCCGGGCGCGCACATCAATCCGGCAGTCACTTTGACTGTAGCGTTTGTATCGGGGAGTTGGTCGAACGTCGGCCTCTTCTGGACAGCGCAACTCCTCGGAGCCTTCGCGGGCGCCAGTCTGGTCTGGATGACCTACCTGCCACACTGGAAAGTGACGCCCGACACGGGCGCGAAGCTGGCCATCTTCTGCACCGCGCCAGCCATCCGCAACCTCCCCGCGAACCTGCTGACCGAAACGATCGCCACTACTTGCCTGATTGTTGTTGGCTTCAGCTTTGCGAGCAAGGCCGTGTCATCCACCGGTCTCCCACCTGGATTCGGCCCCTGGCTGTGGGGAGTACTGGTGTGGGCGCTGGGCCTGAGTCTCGGCGGACCGACCGGATACGCGATGAACCCCGCTCGCGACTTTGGTCCACGCGCGGCCCACGCTGTGCTGCCGATCAGCGACAAGGGAAGTTCAGATTGGGGATACGCGTTCGTGCCGATTGTTGGCCCGTTGATCGCTAGTGGTATCGGTGCTGCAATTATCAAGCTAGTGGGCATCCAGTAATGTGGGCCCTGCTTCTAGAAGCATCACCGCAACAAATGCTATGAATCGAACCGAAATGTGGCGCCGCCTCGAAGCGCATTCCAATGCGTGGGACATGATTGTCGTAGGCGGCGGAGCCACCGGCGTAGGCGTCGCGATCGACGCTGCGTCGCGCGGCTACGACGTGTTGCTGCTCGAGCAGAGCGACTTCGGCAAAGGCACCTCGAGTCGAAGCACCAAGTTGGCACACGGTGGCGTCCGTTACCTAGAACAGGGCAATATTGGCCTGGTCATGGAAGCCCTGAAGGAGCGTGGACTACTTCTGCAAAATGCGCCCCATTTGGTCCGGGATCTTGCCTTCATCGTGCCGAACTACGACTGGTGGGAGGCTCCATTCTACGGTCTCGGCTTGAAGCTCTATCAGTTGCTGGCCGGTAAATACGGGTTTGGGCCCTCACGCATCCTTTCCAGAGAAGAAACGCTCGAACATCTACCCACCCTGAAGACCGAAGGACTGCGCGGCGGCGCAGTTTACTACGATGGACAATTCGACGACGCCCGGCTACTCATTCACATGGTAGCCACCGCGTTCGAACAGGGCGCCACGTTGCTGAACTATGTCGAAGTCACCGGACTGACAAAGGACGCTCAGGGATTTGTGGAAGGTGTCAGTGCACGCGATGTCGAAGGCAACGAATTTCACGCAACCGCGAAAGTTGTGATCAACGCGACCGGCGCTTTCAGCGACTTGCTGCGACAGATGGCGGAGCCTGCTGCGAAACCTATGATCGTTCCCAGCCAGGGCATTCATCTAGTCTTCGACTCTAGCTTCCTGCAGGGTCAGAACGCGATTATGGTTCCACACACCAGCGATGGCCGCGTGTTATTCGCGATTCCATGGCACGGCCACACGTTGGTGGGAACTACCGATACGCCCATTACAGCCGCCACGCTCGAGCCAATCGCCAGGGAGGAGGAAGTCAAATTCATCCTCGCAACTGCGGCGCAATACCTGGCCAAAGCGCCGACGCGGGACGATGTGTTGAGCGTATTCGCCGGCATCCGTCCTCTGGTACGCGCAACGGGTGTGGCGAACACAGCGGCCCTGTCGCGCGATCACGTCATCCACATCGAGCGTTCAGGTCTAGTAACGATCTCGGGCGGGAAGTGGACAACCTACCGACGCATGGCGGAAGATTGCGTCGATCAGGCCGCAACGCTGGCACAACTGCCGGAAAAGCCATGCGTGACGCACCACCTGCACATTCACGGCTTTCACGATGAAGCGAAACAGTTCGGCCCGCTGGCTGTCTATGGTTCGGACGCGCGTGAGATTCGCAAGCTTTTCGAGGCTGACGCTCGGCTCAGTGAACCGCTCCATGCGGCGTTGCCCTACGTGCAGGCAGAAGTAGTCTGGGCGACGCGGCACGAAATGGCCCGCACCGTCGAAGACATGCTCGCAAGGCGCACGCGCGCTCTGTTCTTGAATGCGCGCGCAGCCCTCGAAATGGCGCCCGCCGTCGCAAAGTTGATGGCTTCAGAGCTGGGTTGGGACGAGACCACTCGGACGAAACAGTTGGCTGCGTTTCGCGACGTTGCGTCGAACTACGTGCTTCATCCCTGATTCGTCAAACGCTCAGCATGTGCCGTCAGACCGGGCGTTGCAGAGGACGCCAGGATGAGGACACTGTACGATTATTGTACGATTTGCATAAATCGCATAGAACTCGCTTGTTTTCAGGGGTTTAGAATGGTGGAGCTAGTCGGGATCGAACCGACGACCTCATCGTTGCGAACGATGCGCTCTCCCAGCTGAGCTATAGCCCCGCGAGTGTTTCGTGGATCAAACCCCTTGATTTTACCAGCGGTGCGATTGTTTCGCCTACATTCGCCGACAGGGACTTTGACCGCAGCACCCCAGGAAATATGTGCCGGGTTCAGTTAACCCCTCTGCGCAGCAGCGCATCTAATTTGCAGGAATAGTGTTAATGCATTTTAGGAAGTCTCCACTTGGACCAAGCGTGCGCCACCGCTTGGCCAGGGTTGCTAGTCCGGGCTTGCCCGGCGTGCATCAAGTCTTGGCGGGCCAGTCAACTGGCAACTCGGGTGTGCTGTATTTCTTCAGGAGAGAGCCCGAATGGTTCGACTCAAACTTACACTGCTGGTGAGTTTCGTCATCGGTTTAGCAGGTTTCTTGATTAGCGTGAATGGCTGCGGAGGCGTCACCGCCAACAACAACCCAGCTCCACCGCCTCCCGGCAAGATCAACCACGTCGTGATCATCTTTCAGGAGAATCGCACGCCCGACAACTTGTTCCACGATCCGGTCCTGATCAACCGGGGTGCCGACATTGCGAGCAGCGGCCTGAACTCCCAAAATCAGACGATCACGCTAACGCCGGTCTCGCTGGTAACCGACTATGACTTAGGCCATAACCACCACTCGTTTCTGTCCGCATGGAACAACGGCCTGATGAACGGCGCGGATCAGGTCAGGGTCACCTGTGGACCGCAAAACCCCAACTGCGTCCTCCCGCCGAATCCACAGTACCAATATGTGCAGGCGTCGGATGTACAACCGTACTTCACATTGGCGGAAACTTACACTTTTGGCGACCGGATGTTCCAAACCAACCAGGGGCCGAGTTTTCCGGCGCACCAGTACATCATCTCGGGAACATCGGCGATCAGCGAAAAAAGCAATTTTGACGTCTCGGAGAACCCCACAAACACCGATCAGCAACTGACCGGATGCATCGCGCCCCCTGATACGCTCGTGAAGATCATCGACACGACCAATTCCAATCCCGATACGAATGAGACCCAGACCACCTACCCCTGCACCGATCATCCCACGTTGACCGACCTGCTGGACGCAAAGTCCATCAACTGGAAGTACTACACGCCGGTAATCGGTTCGATCTGGACTGCCCCGAACGGGATCCAGCACATGTGCGGGCCGGATGCACCGCCGCCGAATGGAACCAAGTGCCAGGGCGCCGAATGGACAAACCATGTCGTGATTGGGCAAACCGACGTGCTCAACGACATCAGCGCGGGCAAACTGACCTCGGTCAGCTGGGTGATTCCTACCAGTAGGACCTCCGATCACGCGTCGGGTACCGACGGCACAGGACCATCGTGGGTGGCGTCAGTCGTAAATGCAATCGGAACCAGCCAGTACTGGAAAGATACGGCAATCATCATTACCTGGGATGACTGGGGCGGGTGGTACGACCATGTGCCGCCGCCACAGATTCACAACTCCTACGAGTACGGGCTGCGGGTACCGCTGATCGTTGTTTCGCCGTATGCCAAGGCGGCGCACATCTCGCACGTGAATCATGATTTTGGCAGCATCCTGAAGTTCATCGAGAAGGTATTCAGCTTGCCGGAGATTGATCCCGCTGTCGGATACGCAGATTCCCGGGCCGATGATCTTTCCGACTGCTTCGACTTCAACCAGACGCCACTGCCGTTCACACAGGTTGCGGCTCCGCTGGGCGCGCAGTATTTTCTCAACGACAAGTCCCAGCCGGAGGGGCCGGATGACGACTAGGACGTAGCGTCGGCACCCTTCGGCTTCACTCAGGGAAGGCCTTGCCGACTACACGGAAGGGTTACACATCTCCCTGGTAGGTCTCGACTGCGTCGGCGACGACGCTGACTTCATCCGGCTTCGGCTCCCTTTTCTCGACCAACTCTCCGGTGCGAAGAGCGTTGTTTGTCAGGTAGGCCCAGAGCAGGCCCAGTCCGTATACCATCCCGCCGATCAAGAGCTGGAATCCCAACTGCCGGTAGTTATGTGGGACGAACCACCGCTGCATCAGCAAAAGAACCGTCGCTAACGGCGCTGTGAGCAGGAGTGGCAAAGTGTAGGCTTCCCTCACATACGTCCAGAGACGAATCCCGAGCAGCTTTGAGACATGGCGCGGCATGAAGAAAATGGTGCTGCACGCCAGCGGAATCGCCGTGCCGAATGCATCGCCGATGATTCCGTAAGGACGCACCAGGGCGATGCTCAGGATCAGGTTGGCCACACCCTCGATCAGGGTTATTTTCGCCCAAGTACCGTGCTTGGACATACCAAACAGAACCCGCCCGGAAGCTCCCTGTGCCCACCACAAGGTACAGGCAAGAATCATGATCACTAACACAGGGTAGCTGGTAGCAATGTACTTTTTGCCAACCCATACCTCGATCACAGACTTCCCGAGGATGATCAGGATGGCGCAGATGGGGAAAATAACGTATGCGCAGAGGCGATTGCCCGCGACAAATATCTTGCGTAGCCGGTTGACGTCGCCCTTGGCGTCCGATTGGCTCGACATGGGAACAAACACTTGCGCAAGCGCGGTGACAACCTGGCCTGCGTAGTCAACGATGCGAGCTCCAATATTGAAATAGGTGATCGCCGCCGCCGACAGAAACGTGCCAATCACGATTTCGTCCGTTTTGAACTTCAGCCGGCCGGCAACCATGATCATGAACGTCACTCCGCCATAGTTGGCCATCCGGCGAAAAGCGGCACGATCGATATATTTACGGCCAAAAGGGACTGGGCATATCCGGAGAGCAATGATGCCGCGCAGAGTCGAGGCCAAGAGCGGCAAAACGATGGTAATCAGGGCGATCGTGAGTAGTCCGTACCCATGGTTCAAGGCTGCGACGATCAGTGCAGCTCGCACCAGCGTAGCGACGACGTTAGACCAATTGAGAACGTAGAACCGCTGCAAGCCTTCCAGGAAACCACCGAAAATGCCGAGTGGAAATCCAAGGGCAACTGAAAAGCCGACCATCAGCAAGAGCCATCGAGCGGTCGACTGCAGTTCCGGTGGAATGCGGAATAGCCGGTCCACATAAAAACACACTGTGAATGTCACCAGCATGCTGGCCAGGCCAATGCAGCTATAGGTGAAAAGACTGGTGTTGATGACCTTGGCTAATTCTTCAGTGTCCTGGGTGGCGGTGTACTTCGATACGTAACGAACGACGGAAGAGCGGATGCCCAGATCGAAGAGGCCGTAGTACCCCGTAACAGAGAAAATCAGGACCCAGACACCGAAGGCGGTATCTCCCAGGCGATGGAGAATGAATGGGGACAGGAAAATCCCAACGAAGACATTGATGCCGAGGGAAAACCAGCTCGAACTTATGTTCTTGATGATCTGCCCTTTTTCGAATTTGCGCATACAGACTCAATGACCAAAAACCCAGGAATTAGCGCTCCGTAGCCGCGCCTGCCAAACCAGGAGGTTGCTCAAGACCTCAGGTGTGTTTCCCTTACAAGATCTGACGAACCAGTGATGACGCAGTTGTTGTCAGAGCCTGCGATCGAATTGCCCGGTGTCAATTCGTACCCTAGACTCTTCATCAGAGATCCCCATGCCGACTCTATTTCTGCAATCGAACTAGCCGGAAGCTTGTTCTTCCATAACCCCGATGTGGCGGTTCGAACAAAGCGGATATCGTTGCGTTTATTCTTAGTGGATATCCACTGCTCCCCTTGAGCCGCTTCCAGATTGCGCATGCGCTCAGCAGAACTGCGCTCGACCGCAGTTGCCAGACGCTCATCAGTGGGTTCGATGCCCAGGAAATTAGCGACTTTAGTCAGTTCGCGTTCGGTATCGCTGAGCATATCTTCGTAACGGAGCAAGAGAAATCCGGGCCGGCCGTTGCGGGTGTATACCCAGCTCGCCACATTCTCTCCCCAGGTTCCCCAATCGGCGGACGACAATCTGCCCGCAACAAAGTCGCTCACATAGGAGGTGAGCGGGTGGCCATCCTCGATATGCCGATACTTCCGCGCGAAATCGTAGTACGAAAGCGCGACATCGCGCGGGTCTCGCACGATGTAGATGACCTTCCGGTATCGGGGATCAAAATACTCGTGGCTTTTAATGATCCGCGGCCGGGGGACCCGCTTCATATATCGGCTGGACTGAGCTTCACAGTCTGGAATGAGCGGCTCGATGTTGGCAAAGGTGATGGCCTGTCCGGGATGGATTAGGTTTGCTACCAGAAAACGCGTCCAGGTGTTTCCCGATCTTGGATAAGAGACGATGAAAGTGTCATCTGGATGAACTGCGAGATTTCTTCCGGCGATGTCCGTTCCCAGAAGATATCTGGTGATCCGTTTGATACCGTAGATCATTGAGCCGGTCCGCCCATCGCCGAGACTGGGAACACGGACTCTGGCAAACTCGCCTTCTCGCCCGCGACCAGTTCGTATCCGATCCATCGGATCAGGGTTCCCCACGCCTGATCGATCTCGATTGCGCACTCTTCCGGCAAACCTGATCGCCACCCACCCGCCTTAGCCGCCCGAACGAAAGGAATGTCTTTACGGGTATCTTTTGTGATGGCGAAGAGTTGGGACTGCGACTTCTCGAGTTCGCGCATCTTGTCAACTGAACTCCGCTCCACGCATTGCGAGATCAGATCCGGGGTAACAGTCAAGCCCAGAAACGAAGCCACCTTTGAGAGTTCGCGGGCCGTGTCCGCGACCATGTCTTCATACCGCAACAACAAGAATCCCGGCTGACCATGCCGGGTAGCAAACCAACTGGCGACATGCTCTCCCCAGGACGCGTAAGAACAAGTCTCGCCCGCCACAAAACGCCGGACGAACTCGCGCATCGGGTAATGGTCCGGGATCAGCTTGCGCTTGCGCTGGAAGTGATATTGAGAAAGCGCAACATCGCGCGGGTCGCGGACGAGGTAGATTACTCGCTGATAGCGAGGATCGAAATACTGGTGGCTTTTGATGATGCGAGGCCGCGGAATACGCTTCAAGTCGCGGTTGGGCGTAACATCCGGACCGGGAATCACCTGATTGACGTTCGAAAAATCAACTTTCGCATTCGGACGCACCAGGTTGGCAATCAGGAAGCGCGCCCAAGTGTTACCCGATTTCGGATACGAGACCAGAAAGGTGTCGTCAGGAAAGACGGCCAGGTTGCGCCCTGGAGTTTGCAAGCCAAATGCACGCTTGGCTCCCGCGATCACCCGCCTAAACATGAAAGTCTCTCCATCCTCGTGCCCGGCCAAACGTGACTTCCCCTTACTACCGTTAACGACATGCAACCGTCCCACCCAGGGTAGGGACCGAAAAGTCCGACTCGACCAAGCTCCCATCGCGGGACACTAACTCATATCCAAGCCACTTCATGAGAGGCCCCCAAGCCGCCTCGATAGCTGCGATCGAGGCTTCCGGTAAATCGGATTTCCAATTCCCTGACTTGGCAGTACGAACAAATGGAAGATCCTGACGGGTATCTTTTGTGAGGGCGCAGAGGTCACCTTGCACTTGTTCGAGTTTGCGCATCTGACCGGCGGAACTGAGTTCCACGGCCTTCGAGATTCTTTCCGGCGTTGCATCCACGCCCAGGAAACTGCCCATTCTCGCTAGTTCGCGGCGGGTGTCCATGATCATGTCTTCATAACGCACTAACAGAAACCTGGAGTCGCCATGGCGAGCCGCAAGCCAACTGGCTACATTCTGCTTCCACGAACCATGCGGATTGGTCTCGCCCGCCAGGAACCGCGGAAGGAAGCTCTCGAATGGATAATTGTCATCGATCAACTTGCGCTTGCGATGGTGGTAAAACTGCGAAAGAGCTGCGTCCCTCGGATCGCGAACAACGTAGATGACCTGCTTGTATCGCGGATCGAAGGCATCATGAGTTCTGATAATGCGGGGCCGCGGCATGCGCTCGAAATCGCGCTTGGACATCACATCCGGCCCGGGAATGATTCGATCGATGTTTCCCCAGTCGGGGTGCCGCTCCGGATAGAGGAGATTGGCAATCAGGAAGCGCGCCCAGGTATTGCCCGATTTCGGGTAGGAAACCAGAAAGACGTCGTCGGGACGGACGACGAGGTTGCGACCAGGGTGTTGCAACCCGAATACCCGCTTCGTCCCAGCAATGAAACGCGCAATCATTAAAAATTCCCCAATTCGTTGTGTCTGCCCAAACCCATTCGTTCTTGAACACGGACTCGCGAAAACAGTTTCACGTGCGGACTCCGGCGAACTTAGACTGTGCCGTTGCGCTGAGAACGCGGCTCCACAAAGAAACAAGCTTGCCGGTTACTTTCGGGGCGATTTTGAGCCCGAACAATACCGCACTCAATCTGGGGGCCCGCAGGCTGCGGTTGGCCTCGGCGAATAGTTCCCGGGCCTTGCCGAACTCGCGCTGCCTCAGCTGGCGCTTGCCCTCTTCGAGCAGATAGCGGGCTCGGATAGCCGCTGCTCGTTTCTCTACAACTTCACGCTGGGCGGCGTTCAGCGGCAGAATGCTCTTGAATCTTTCAAGGATGCCCCAGTAGGCCTCCACCATTTTGGATTTTTCCTGGGACATCGAGCCAGGCCGTCCGATGTACATGTGAACGGTGAGCTTGCGTATGTAGCCAATCTTGGCGCCATGGAAAGCCGCCCGCACCCACATGTCGTAGTCGTCGCAGCGCTGAAGTTTTTCATCGAAGCCGCCGGCTTTGACGATGGCCTGCTTACGGACAACCACGGTTGAAATCGGGATCTGGCAGCGCTCAAGAATCAGAGTCTCGAAGGTGGCAGGACCGTTGGACGGGCAGCGCTCCATGAATCGGGACTCGCGCTCTGGATCGCCTACCAACAGCGAGTCACAATAAACCAGGTCAAGCGCAGGATCGTCGGCGAACTGTTGCATCTGCGACGCCAGATGTTCTGGATACCAGGTATCATCACTGTCCAGAAAAGCCAGGAATTCCCCGCGCGCGTGTTGTATGGCCGTGTTTCTGGCCCCCGCGCAGCGTTTGTTCTCCTGCTTGATATAGACAATCCGATCCATGTACGGCTGCAGCACTTTTTCGAGCTCCGGGGTGTCCGGCGAACCGTCATTCACAACGATCGCTTCGAAATCCTGGAAGGTTTGCGCCATGACCGTATCAAGACAACGCGCGATCAACTGGGCAGTCTTATAGCTGGGGATAATTACGCTGACTCTCGGCGTCGCGTTGGCAGCAGCTGGCATAGGTCCTGTCAATTATGGACTGCGCTTGTTTAAGAACTGTGAAAGACCAGTTCTTTCTCTCCCGCAAGGATGTTGTTGACCGCTTCCACCCCCATCAGCACGGAGTGATCCATGTTTCCAATTTCGTAGCGCCAGGCGCCAAAACGCCCGCGCGAGTAGATTCCCTTCTCCAGGAGCGCCGGCTGCAAAACGGCCAAAGCCTTATCACGGCCCAGCGTCGGGATCGGGTACGAATAACCGACAATACGATGATAGCGGGAAACTATGCTCTGCCGGTCGGACTCCTCTAGGATTGTGGACTTGATCAGGCCGTCAATCACCTTATCCAGCACTCCGTCAGGGTCGGGCTTTTCTCCCACTTTGAAGGACATTTCGCACATCAGAGAACTGTAGCGCTCGGTATCGCCGTTCGGGACATTGAAAGGCGAGTAGTGGGAGAAGTAGGTCGCGCGATAGCAGGGCATGTCGGCGTCGGTGAAATAGATCCAGCAGCGGCCAGTCTCAATCTTTTTCTTCAGGCCGATGCCCATGACCAGCAGATTGTTGTGCTCCAGTCCAGCAGCCGCATCTACTAACTTGCTGTCGGTCGGGTAGACCATCTTGGCAACCAGATCGAGAGGCGCGGTCGAGATTAGAAGGTCATAGGTATCGCCGGTGCCGTCGGCAAAAGAAACCCGGCGTCGGTTCAGGTCTATTTCGGCGAGCTGTTTCCCGGTCTTCACTTTGTCGGGAAAATAGCTAGCCATTCGGCGATAGATCTCGCCAGTGCCCCCGTGCAGCGGAAACTTGAATTTGCTGTTCGGACCCCAGCCGACATCATCACGCTCGTACAAGACATTTTCCAGCAGCCGCTTGAAATCCAGCACCGCAACCCGGTCGGCGATCCAACCCTTCGACATCTGTTCGAGCGGCGTCGTCCAGACTTTTGAGTTGTACGGAAACATGAAGGCGTCGGCGATCCCTTCGCCGAAAGTGGCGAGAATCCAATCGCGGAAGTTGGCGGCTTCCTTCCCGGCTCCGTTAGCGGCAGCTTTTGCCGCTCCAACCAGGCAACGGACTTGAACCTCTTTCGGCAGGTAGCGCAGGTTGCTCTGGAAGGGATATGGGACCCAACCGCCGTCTTTCACAATCCAGCTTTCGCGAATGCGCTCGTGAACTTCCTTGCCGAGCATGGTGTCGATCAGCTTGTCGAAGTAGGGGTAATGCGAAAAGATAACGTGCCCGCCCTCGTCCCACACAAAACCATTGCCATCTACGTGGGAAGTCGAATGGCCCCCGACGCCCTCCGATTTCTCGTACAGGACCCAGTTGTTATAGCCGAGTTCATACAGACGGTAGGCCGCGCCTAGTCCGGTCGGTCCAGCTCCGATGACGACGATCTTCTGGTTAGCCATAACTTATGTATTAGGGGGATAAATCAACTGATCCGGAAGGACTTAGCCAATTTTGTGGATGCGCTGCGACGCGCATGGGGCCCCACATCTCCGGAATTTCTAGACACATCCACCAGGCTACTCTTGGACCAGTTGGATGTGGCATTTTAGCATCTTGGCGCTCTCCCCCTGTCAGTTCCCGAAGTAACGGGCGCTGTCGCTCTGGAAGCCATTGTAGACACAGGTGTTACACCTTTAGGGGAACGATGTCGTGGTTCCTCTGCCTTTCGCTTGCCAATGCCAGACCGTTTGGTACCGCAGATTAACAAGTGCAATTTTCTGACCTTCGGCCTTACGTCCGATTCGCGTGCCCCACAGAAAACAAGCAGCTTCGGCCAGACGACGTGCACCGGATCGTCGTTGGTGTGCAAGTCCTTGCATTTTCTGGAGCGGTGGGTTCGCGCAATGGAAGGTTTGGGGCGTGGGGACTTTTGGGAACCTATGACTTCTTCAAGTGGGGTTCTTCCGGCCTTGCAGGCCGCAGCACTGACTGCAATTGCAGTTCGAGTTCCCACACCGTAAATGGAAAGTTGCCACGCTTCATGATGCGTTGTGGCTCGCTGCAGAAGTTCCCGCCACCGTAGGCGGAAAAGACGTTCTCATAGTTGGCGCACGCGATCTCCGCTGCCAGCCGTGAGATATTGTGCGGCATGCCAAATGGGAAGGAGAAGTGTGCCGTCGGTCCCAGTTTCTCCTTGAGGTCGTCACGCGAACCGACAATTTGTGCGTGCAGAAATTCCGGATCCACGGAACCGCAATCGGCATGAGTTCGGGTGTGGCTTCCTATTTCGTATCCGCTGCGCTTCAGAAATTGCACTTGCTCCCAGGTGTTGGGTGCGAAGCCATGTTCTCTGAAGAGGTCATCGTGGGCGAACTCGTTGCCGGCTGAAATGTGCTCGGTCGCCACAAAGTATCCGATGGGGACGCCGGTCTCCTCGGTGACTGCACGCAGGTTGATGAAGTTCTCAGCGTAACCGTCGTCGAAAGTAATGGCGACAGTCGGAACCCTGACAGGGCCCTTACGGATCAGTTCAACCGCCTCGCTCAAGCTCACCACGCGGTAGTGACGGAGCAGGTAGTTCACCTGCCGGAGAAAATAAGAGGTCGCAGCCCCGAAGCGGTGCGGACGATCGCACACCAAGTGGTGATAAAGAATCATCACTGGGAAGTCGGCATTGCGCCGGTATCGCCGATTGCGGATCGTAACCGGAATCGCGAACAACAAAGACTTCGCCAGAAGTTTCCAGGGCGGACGCCGGTAGGGATTGCCATAGCCCTTGCGGCGAGCCGCGAGTTGCTTCTTCATTTGCAGGAAGTCTTCGGCGACGGGTGAGCGGAGAGTCTTGCCAGAACCGGTCTGTGGAGTCTCTTTCACAGTTTCGAGGGCGAAGTCGCGGATCGCTGCCACGATCAGATCGCAGCCGACCACATCGGCCTTCAATGCAAGGCTTTCGAGATCGTCAAACGGCTCGATGGGGATGGTTGTGGATCGAATAACGCCGCCGACATCAACCTTGGCTTCGACGCGGTGAACCGTAATTCCGATTTCTTTCTGATCGTCCAGCAACTCCCAAAGTCCAACCGCCCCGCCGCCGCGGTAGTCCGGTACCTTGCGCTTGTGGATGTTGATCGATCCCTGCTTCGGAATAGTGTAGAGCGCGGGCTTGAGAATGCGCGTACCGAACACGAGACCCAGATCAGCATTCATCCGGCGTGCGAAGCCGAGGGCCTCTTCGGAATGAATGTCGCGGGTGATGAACAGTTCGGCCCCGATCTGTTTGCAGTCCTCAGCCAGGTCGTCGAGCCCGTATCCCGTTTTGCCGTTCGGCCACTTCGGCGCCGCGTGGATGAAACGAATGACCGAGTCGAGGAGACCAAAAACTTTGCGTTCGATAGTGGCGCCGATTCGGTGTGCGACGTATCGCCAATACGCAAATCTTTTCATCTTCTTGCGCCAGTTGTCGATGCGTTGCCGCAGCGTTTTGGGCGGGCGGCGCTCGTACAACACTCCGCAAACGTGCGCTTCCAGTGCATCACGGTGAATACGCGCCATGATGCGGGCAACCTGTCGTGGAGGTACCGAGGAGAAGATGATGAGGTTAAGCGGATTCCCCGGCATGCTTGTTTCTTGGACCATCCCTCTAGGGTTCAATGAGCGCAGCAGATGCCGCCGGATGATGAAGGCCGATCATACCATGCAGTTTCGGACGCTCTCCGCGCATGGCGAGCGCTCATCGCCAAAGGGATATAATTTTGATGTGAGTAAAGCGAAGGTGCAACAGGTGGCGTCCGCCGACTTCCCCACCCGCTGGGGACAATTCCGCATTCACGGGTTCACCACCGGTACTGGGAACGGCGCCGGCAAGAAAGAAGAAGCGGTGGCCCTGGTGATGGGCGATGACCTTTCCGGTTCACCACTGGTGCGGATTCACTCCCAATGCCTGACCGGAGACGTATTCGGTTCCCTGCGCTGCGACTGCCGGCAGCAACTGGAAATGGCCCTCTCCATGATTGCAAAGCAGGGCCGCGGCGTGCTCGTTTATGAGCAGCAGGAAGGACGTGGCATCGGGCTGATGGCGAAGCTTCAAGCCTATGCGCTCCAGGACAGCGGGCTGGATACGGTCGAGGCCAATGAGAAGCTTGGGTTCAAGGCCGACCATCGCGAGTTCCAGTTGCCGGTGGAAATTCTGAAGGCGCTCGGCATCAAACAGGTGCGCTTGCTGTCGAATAATCCGGACAAGGTCGGGGCGCTCGAGCGAGCGGGAATCAGAGTCACCGAACGGGTTCCGTGCGAAGTGGCGCCCAGCAAGTACACAGAAGACTATCTGAAGACCAAAGAAGAGAAGCTGGGTCACCTGTTCACTAAGCGGTGAGGTAGCACCGCCATCCCAGCGGCTGTCCGGCGGGCGTACCCTCCGTGGCGCCGACGGCGAGACACCCTCGGGTCGGCCGGTAAAGATGCCTGCGCTACAACAACCGCCGAAGTTCCTTTCGATTCTTTACCGGTAACCTGCGCAGAGCAGATCGAGCGAGTGCGACGTAAACGCCGCGCACCTCGGGATATTTTCTCAGCACCGTCAAGTGCTTCGCGACGGTCTCCACATCTCCACGAACAATCGGACCGCTGAAGGAATGATTGGGACCGAGATGCGAGTAGTTCTCCAGAGTCTGACGGATGATCGGGAAGCTCTTCCGTCGCGAATCCTCGCGCGTGAGTCCAGCGGCGCGGGCAGCGCCTTCCAGAGTCACCAGGAATGCAAGCAGCAGCGGCGAAGTGAGAGTCGCCCAGGTGTGGTAGGCCGCTTTGCGAGCGGCCGGAAGTGCAAAGCTTTTACCGCCCAGGTCGTAGACAACTCGCCGGGCGAGGCGCGTGGCCGCGGCATCTCCCTCAACCGCAAACGGCACTCCTGACAACCAAGGACGCCCGCCCGGGACAAAGGTCATCAAGGGATGAACGGAAGCGATGGCGGTTGCGCCTTTGCGCAGGGGATCAAGCTCGCGGCCGGCGAGGGCACCGCTGGAATGGAACGCGAAACGAACTTTGCCGCGTGCGCGAACTGAGAGAGACGCAGCCGCCGCACGAATCGCGCGGTCGGGGACGCAGAACCAAAGCAACGTGGCTTCGAGAGTAGCAGTTCGGGCGGTAACGGCTCGAGCGTCAACCTTCGCAGCCAGCCGACGAGCGCGCTGGCGGGAGCGCGGCGAGTCGCGGCTGACGATCTCTGTGATGGTGTAGCCGGATTCGCGCAGGGCAGGAGCCAAAGAATTCGCGAGACTCCCTGCTCCCACAATGGCCACTTTCGGTTTTCGGGTCACGGGCGCAGCATATCATCCGACGATGCTGTATCGTCCCGCGGATGCGCTCATGGTGGACACATTTGTCGGACAAGGTCCGACCCACACGAGCTAGGGTGTCCTTCCCGCACGATATATTGTTTGGCATGGGTAAAACCAGCAGATCGCTGAAAAAAAAAGCGCGCGTCCTCTCTTCCCGCGTCGCCTACAAAGGGCCTGTGTTTTCCATTACAACAGATCAAGTAGAAGAGCCCGGTGGCATTCGCGCTCGCCGCGATGTCATCCGGCATTCGGGATCAATCGTTGTGCTGGCGGTAGACGGTCCGGCATCCAATCCGCAGATGTTGCTGGAAAGACAATACCGGCACGCGGCGGGACAAATGATGTGGGAACTTCCCGCAGGCCGGATTGATAAAGGTGAACGGGAATTGGCTGCGGCCAAGCGTGAACTGCTGGAAGAGACGGGCTACACCGCACGCCACTGGAAGAAAATCCTCCATTTTTATGTGAGTCCCGGCTTTCTGGATGAAACCATGAGCATCTATTTGGCACGGGATCTGCACCCGGGAATCGCCCAGCCGGAGGAAGATGAGCAGATTTCCACTCGGTTCTTTCCCCTGTCAGCGGCTGTAAGGATGGTTCATAAGGGACTGATCCGAGACGCCAAGACCATCTCTGGCGTTCTCTGGCTCGCGCAGCAGGGGCGAAAAGGCCGCTGAGGACTCAGTTCCCGGCCACTCCCAAACCGAGAGGCATGCTAAATCCCTGCGTTTTTATGCGACGCTCCTTGACAGTGCTCCCCGGCAGCCGCACAATGCCTGCATAATTTTGCGGTTGCCTGGAATTCTTCCACCGTTTCAGGGGGAATCCGCAAAACGAGGGGGCCACGTGGAACGTCTGAAAGGCACGGTCAAGTGGTTCAACAACGCGAAAGGGTACGGGTTCATCGGTCGCGACGATGGGCAACCGGACGTGTTTGTGCATTACAGTGCGATCACCTCGGAGGGCTACAAGAGCCTGCAAGAGGGCGACAAGGTTGAGTTTGAAATCACGCAGGGGCAAAAAGGCGCTCAGGCAGCGAACGTAACCAAGGCCTCCTAATCTGGGAGGCAGTTTTCCTCACGCCCAGATCGTTAGTTTCCTCTGGCCGTGGTTGCGGTGTGCCTCGTCCTGGTGAAAGTACCTGCCTTCTCCAGCAACAGCGATACAATTTCCTCTTCCATGGATAACAAGTCCATCGCCAGCGTGCTGTACGAGACTGCCGATTTGCTTGAGATTGACGGCCAGGATTCGTTTCGCATCCGTTCCTATCGCAATGCCGCGGCTGCCATCGAAGCACTCCCGCAACAAGTCGTAGATCTGATCCCGGAACCTAAAAAACTTCTGGAGGTGCCTGGAATTGGCAAAGGTATGCTGCTCAACCTGCAGCAATTGCTCGGGGAAGGCCGTCTGGAAGTGCACGCCGAACTGCTGAAGAAGTATCACCCGTCCATGCTGGAGTTGTTCAAAATTCAGGGGCTGGGGCCGAAGACGATTGCTTTGATCTGGAGCGCATATCAGGTCAGTGACCTCGACGGCGTGGAAAAACTGGCCCGTGAGGGCAAGATTCGCGCGCTGCCGCGCATGGGAGAAAAGCACGAGCAGAAACTTTTGAAGGCGATTGAAGACTATCGCAGAATCGGCGGGCGCTTCCTGCTGGAGACCGCTGATCAGTTAGCAGAGCAGTTGGTTGCGCATCTACTGCAGGCTCCGGGCGTGGAGAGGGTGACGCCCGCCGGATCGCTGCGTCGTGGTCGGGAAACGGTTGGCGACCTCGACATCCTCGTGACCGGCAAGGCTTGCTCGCAGGACGAATCGCGGCAGAAGATCGTCGAGCACCTGTTGCGTTTTCCCGGCCTGATGGAAATCATCGCGCAGGGAGAGAACAAGATCAGCTTCCGTCAGCGCAACGGCATGCAAGTAGACGTGCGCCTTCTGCCACCCGAGTCATTCGGAGCAGCCATGCAGTACTTCACCGGTTCCAAGGCGCACAACGTGGCCTTGCGCCAGCGCGCGCTGAAGATGGGCTACACCCTCAGCGAATACAGCCTGGCGAATCTTGAAACCGAGGAGCCGGTTGCCAGCGAGAGCGAAGAAGAGATTTACGCGAAACTCAAGCTGGACTTCATCCCTCCGGAGCTGCGCGAGAACCTGGGAGAAATCGAAGCGGCCGCCGCTCATACTCTACCCAAACTGCTGGAGCTATCGGACATCCTGGGCGACGTCCACATGCACACGGTTGAGACCGACGGCCGCAACACCATTGAGGAAATGGCCGAAGCCGCGCGCGAACGCGGATATCAGTACATGGCGGTCACCGACCACTCCAAGAACCTGGCTTTTGCAAACGGTCTGACCGATGAGCGCGCGCTGGTCCACCTCGAGCGGATTCGGACAGCCGAGAAGAAAATGAAAAGCATCCGCATCTTCGCCGGCATTGAAGTGGACATCCTGGCCGACGGGTCGCTTGACCTGTCGAATGCCGTGCTCGAACAGATGGACATCGTGATCGCCAGCGTGCACTCTCACTTCAACCAGGATCGCGACACCATGACCGCGCGCCTGCTGAAGGCGATTTCGAACCCGAACGTGTCCGTGATCGGTCATCCCACCGGGCGACAATTGCTGCGACGCGACGCCTATCCGTTCGACCTGGACGCGGTGCTCAAAGCGGCCGCAAAACACAAGGTTGCGATGGAGTTAAACGCCTTCCCCGACCGGCTTGACCTGTCCGATGTCCACCTGCGATCCGCCAAACAGCTCGGGGTGAAGATCGTGATCAATACTGATTCCCACCACACTTCGCACCTGGAAAAAATGCGTTATGGAGTGACCCAAGCCCGTCGCGCCTGGCTGACCAAAGACGATGCTCTGAATACCCTTCCTCCGCCCAAGTTTGCCAAGGCTATGAAGCACAGCTGGTAAACTGGTAGGGCAAGCTGGGAAAGAGATTTACTCACGGTTGCGCTTCTCTGCCCCAACTAGCCGCAACTTCTTTCACATGGGCCTGGGAATAGAACTAACAGCAGGACTCAACCAGGCTTACTACCTGTTTTCAACAAGTTGCAGGTGGAGATGAGGGAGCCGACGGCATTGGAATTGCACTTCCAAGGTGTTGCGCTGACTTTATAATGTTCGGTAGAAGGCTCGACACTCATCCAGTCCTGGACGGGCGCTGCTTCCGCAGCGGGTCTGGGTGGGAGAGAGTGAATAAAAGCGAATCCGAATTAGCCCCCCAGCGACTTCGATTATCAGCATAAATTTTTTAGGCATATATCCGGGAGGAACACTGCATTGACCGCTTCGACCAGTCACCTTATCGCCCCACATGGGGGAGAACTTGTTCAGCTGCAAGTGCCGGCGGAGCGCGCCGCGGAGTTGAAAGCGCAATCGAAAGATTGGCCGTCATGGGATGTGACCGCGCGGCAGTTGTGTGACCTCGAACTGCTGATGAGCGGAGGATTCTCGCCCCTGCGCGGGTTCCTGAACCGCGCGGACTACGAAGGTGTATGTCAGAACATGCGGCTGGCTAACGGCACACTGTGGCCGATGCCGATCACGCTCGATGTCACGGAAGACTTTGCCAAGAAGCTGACAGCGGGTAGCAGCAAGATTGCACTGCGCGATCCTGAGGGCGTTATGCTTGCCGTGATGCACGTCGAGGACGTATGGCAGCCAGATCGGACTGCCGAAGCCAAGGCTGTGTTCGGGTCAACCAGCGCCGCGCATCCTGGCGCCGACTACGCTATCAACAAATCGAATCCGTGGTACGTGGGTGGAAAAGTCGAAGGGCTGCAGGAGCCGTCGCATTACGATTTCCGTGAACTGCGTTTGACTCCCGCGGTAGTTCGGGCGGAATTCCAGCGCATGGGCTGGACCAAAATCGTCGCCTTCCAGACTCGTAACCCCATGCACCGCGCTCACGTCGAGCTGACGATGCGTGCCGCCAAGCAAGTCGAAGCAAACCTGCTGATTCACCCTTCAGTAGGGATGACCAAGCCGGGTGATGTGGACTACTTCGTGCGTACCCGTTGCTACCAGTTGCTGCTCCCCAAATACCCGCACGGCACGGCGAAACTTTCCATGCTGCCGCTGGCCATGCGCTTGGGTGGACCGCGCGAAGCAGTCTGGCACGGGCTGATTCGCAAGAACCATGGCTGCACGCACTTCATCGTCGGCCGCGATCATGCAGGCCCCGGTAAAGACACCGATGGCAAGAACTTCTATGGCCCCTACGACGCTCAGGAGCTTTTCAAGAAGCATGAGGCGGAAATGGGCGTCACGATGGTTCCCTTCCAGATGATGGTGTACCTGCAAAACGAGGATCGCTATGTGCCCGCGGATGAAGTTCCGCAGGGTGCGAAAGTGCTCGACATCTCTGGAACTGAACTTCGCAATCGCCTGAACGAAGGTCGCGACATTCCGAGTTGGTTTACGTATCCGGAAGTCGTGCAGGAACTGCGCCGCAGCTATCCACCACGGCACAAGCAGGGCGTGACGATCTTCTTTACCGGCCTTTCCGGCTCGGGAAAGTCGACCATCGCCAACGCACTCATCACGAAGTTCCTGGAGACGGGTGGACGTCCAGTCACCCTGCTCGACGGCGATCTGGTCCGCAAGAACCTGTCTTCGGAACTCGGATTCTCCAAGGAACATCGCGACATCAACATTCGCCGCATTGGTTACGTCGCTTCGGAGATCACGAAGAATGGCGGCATTGCGGTTTGCGCTCCGATTGCGCCCTACGAAGCGACTCGAAAAGCGGTCCGGCAGATGATCGAACCGTTCGGGGGATTCATCCTCGTACACGTGGCGACTTCGATTGACGTTTGCGAGCAGCGCGATCGCAAGGGCCTGTACGCGAAAGCGCGCGCCGGCATCGTGAAAGAGTTCACGGGCATTTCGGATCCCTATGAAACGCCCACGAACGCCGAGGTAGTCATTGACACCGGGAAGTTGAGTCCCGAGGAAGCCGCGCAAACCATCATTCTTCATCTGGAACGCGAAGGCTTTATCGGCGTGAACGGTAATGGGTAAAAGCAGTTCTCAGTTCCCGGTTCTCAGTTCTCAGTGTTTTTGACTCGGTTTTGGTTTACTGGGAACCGGGAACTGAGAACGAGAACTACGAGATACGGCATGGAACTCTTGCTGGCAAAGATCCTGATCGGTTTCGTGGTTGGAACCCTGATCGGGTTGACGGGATTGGGTGGCGGCGTATTGCTGCTGCCCACACTCATCTTTGGGCTGCACGTTCCAGCTATCATCGCCGTGGGCTCCGACGCTCTGTTCAACTTCCTCACTAAGATTCCAGCGAGCGCTCTTCATCTGTGGAGGCGTACGGTTCGCCGGAAAGTAGTGCTGGCGATGGCTGTGGGCAGCATTCCTGGGTCGCTGCTCGGAGTATCTCTTGTACAACACCTGCGGGTTCTGCACGGCGATGGAGTGAATGATTTCATCAAGTCCGCGGTGGGCCTGCTACTAGTCTGCATTCCGACGCTATTGCTTTTCCAGGGGCGAATTGAAGAACACCTGGCCAAGCGGCAACCGACTCTCAAGTCTTTCGTTGGGATGAGCTTCATCGGATTGTTTGGCGGATTTCTGGTGGGGATGACTTCGGTGGGTTCTGGCAGCATCATCATGATGCTGCTGTTGCTGTTTTACACCTATTCGCCGAAAGTCATGGTTGGCACCGATATCGCACACGCAGTGATCTTGACCGGCGTAACCAGTCTTTTGCATTGGAGACTGGGAAACGTTGATTTCTCTTTGGTGGGAACCCTGCTGGTTGGATCGATCCCCGGCGGATTGCTGGGCTCATATCTAAGCACGCGGGTTCCCGTGCTGTGGCTGCGGAGAATCTTGTGCTTTGTGTTGCTGACAACCGGCGCGAAAATGTTGTGGGGTTGAAAAAACCAGTTCTCAGTTCTCGGTTCCCAGTTCTCAGTTGCGAATGAGCGTGTTTACTGAGAACTGGGAACTGAATTTGGAGCTTTGATGACTACTTCTTCGCATGACACCCTGCAGCGCATTCACACCGCGCTGGAAGCAGCGCGTGAAGTGTTGAACCGTTTCACGCCTGGCGCTATCGATGCGGAATACAAAGCTGGGCATGATCCCGTCACTGAAGCCGACCGCGCTGTGGACCAGGTTCTCAAGAAGAACCTCCTGCGGGACGGTGAAGGCTGGCTATCGGAAGAAAGCGTGGACGACCTTTCACGCCTGGACAAGCAGCGCGTGTGGGTCGTCGATCCTTTGGATGGGACGCGCGAGTTCGTGCAAGGCATTCCGGAATTCTGCGTTTCGATTGCGATGGTCGAAAATGGAATTCCAGTCGCCGGAGGGATCTGCAATCCGGCAACGAACGAGCTGATCCTGGGATCGCGTGAGACCGGAGTAACGTACAACGGTAAGCCGGCGCAGCCCAGCCAGCGTAAGGACCTTCACGGAGCGCTCGTGCTCGCCAGCCGCAGCGAAGTGAAGCGAGGAGAGTGGAAGCAGTTCGAGTCTGCCGAATTCAATATTCGGCCGATGGGTTCAGTGGCGTACAAGTTGGGCCTGGTTTCTGCCGGGCTCGCTGACCTAACCTTCACACTGGTTCCGAAAAACGAATGGGACGTTGCTGCCGGAGCCGCTTTGGTCGAGAGCGCCGGGGGCTTTATTCTCACGCTCGACAATTCGCCGCTGCACTGCAATAAGAAGGACCCTCTGCTGTCCGGACTGCTGGGCGGCGGTCCATTCCTGCGCGCTCCACTGCTCGAGATGCTGGATCGCCACGCACAGCCAGTGGGCGAAGACAAGCCACGCTGAAGCGGAGCTGTGGCTCGTAATTGCGCTAAATCTCATGGCTCCCTCACGCATCGTTTTCCTGATGTACCACGAACTGGAACTTCCGAACCGGCAATTAGTCCAGTCCGAGCCGGGTTATGTGCGCTACATCCTACCGATCGAGAGCTTCCGCAGTCAGATGAAATGGCTGAAAGACTCTGGCTTTCACGGTCTGAGTGCAACCGAGGCGGTTCGCTATCCGGGAGGTCCGGGCGTTTGCATCACATTCGATGATGGTTGCGAGACCGATCTAATCGCGGCCGCTCCCATACTTCGAGAGTTCGGTTTCCAGGCAACCTCGTATCTCACCGCCGGCTGGCTCGGCACTCCCGGCCATCTCAGTGCGGACCAGGTGCGTGAACTGGAGTCCCTCGGCTTCGAGATCGGATGCCACTCTATGACGCATCCTTACCTCTCTGATATCTCCGACTTCGAACTAGGTCGCGAGATCGTCGACGCCAAGCTCCAGATCGAGCAGATCCTCGGACATGCCATCGAGCACTTCTCCTGTCCTGGGGGCCGTTATGACGGACGCACGCTGGAGACGGCTCGCCGCGCGGGTTTTCGCACCGTTGCCAACAGCCGGTTTCACGCGAATTCGCCCGGCACCAGCCCGTACGAACTGGGGCGGGTGGCGATGCTGCGCGATATGCAACTACAGGAGTTCGGCGCGACCTGCCAAGGCCGCGGGTTGTGGAAGAAAGAACTACAGGATCGGACCCGGCACAGCGTGCGGAAAGTGCTGGGGAACCGGATCTACGACAAATTACGCGCTGCCGTTCTCGACGAACGCCAGCACTAATCGGCCACGGTTACGTTCGTGCGCGGGCCCTACTCTTCGATTCGAAGGTTCCAACCCCCTAAGGGATTGCCCTTAGTCCTGTCTCCTCAACGCGTACCGAAAAAGTAACCATGCACTAGTTACTGACCTTGTTCACTTTTCGGCCATGATCGGACGCGAAACCCGCAGCCAGCACGGTGTCCCACCCGGCAATGTCCAAGTGCGTTGTACCCCATCATGCCCTCTCGGCATCTGTGCGGCTTCGATGAACCCCGATAGATTCCAAGCTGAGGACTCGAGCTACCGGTCCCCCATTTTCTGTAATCGAGGGCTCGTGATGTCCAAATTGAATCGCAATCTATTTCGCGGCAGGCCTTGTTCCATCGCATGGCTTCCTACTTATGGGCCCCGCATCGCTGCTTGCACACTGTTGCTGATCAGCGCGTTGCTCACTGCTTCATGCGGTTTTATAACCCCGAGTGAAGCTGGGCAGAGCAGTGGCAACTCCAACCTGACTCTTTCGGGGACCTTTCCCGGTGGCGTCACCCATCAGGCCTACAACTCGGTATTGACGGTGAGCGGCGGAAGCGCGCCTTACCAGTTCGCCGTCAACTCGGGCAGCTTGCCGCCGGGCATGAGCTTGAATCCGACGACCGGTTCGATTTCCGGAACGCCAAGCGCTGCTGGCTCATACGCCTTTCAGGTTGGAGTAACGGACTCTCCGCTGCCTCACCATGGTAGCCAGAATTTCACGATTTCCATCACTTCTAACCAAAACGACGGTGGCATTCGGGTCACGGTGTCGCCGGCGAGTACGAACGTTGTTTCCGGGCAGACTCAGACATTCACTGCCGCCGTCACCGGAACTGACAACAGTGGAGTGAACTGGACCGCATCCGCGGGATCAATTTCCAACAATGGAGTCTTCACGGCGCCCGTCGTAGGCTCAGTGTCCAATGTGGTCGTGACGGCTACCAGCAAGGCGGATTCCAGTAAACAGGGAGCCGCAGCGGTGGCCGTGGAACCTGCCAACGCACAGACTCTGTCGATCACGAACGGCAACTTGCCAGATGGCCGCACAGGAAATGCTTACGATTCTGCATTCACCGCGACCGGCGGAACGCAACCCTATAACTGGACTATTTCCCAAGGGAACATCCCTCAAGGTCTAACACTCGCGCAGCATGACGGCCAGCTTGCGGGTATGCCCGGCACGGCCGGTGGATACAGCTTCACTGTGAAGGTCACGGACGCCAAAGCCCAGTCTGTGACCAAGAACTTTTCGTTGAACATCGCGGCGGGCGGCAATCTTGATGGGCCGGCCGAACTGCCGCGAGTAACCGTATCGAGTTCCATGGCCGATACACCTGCGCCGGGAGCAACCATCCTAGTTAACGCCGGAGGCGATCTGCAGGCGGCTTTAAACAATGCTCACTGCGGCGACATAATCGAGCTCCAAGCTGGCGCAGCGTTCACGGGATCGTTCACGTTCCCGGCCAAGAGCTGCGACAACGGGCATTGGGTCATCGTTCGCACCAGCGCGGCGGACAGTGCGCTGCCGGGCGAGGGAAAGCGCGCCAACCCGTGCTTTGCCGGAGTCGCGTCCCTGCCCGGACGTCAATACATTTGCGCCAATCCGCAAAAAATAATGGCGCGGATCGAATACAACAAAGCTGCGAACGGCCCCATCACTTTCCGCAATGGAGCCAACCACTACCGCCTGCTCGGACTCGAGATCACTCGAGTGGCGGGTGGAAGGAGCGCGCCTACGCTCATGTCGGTGGAAGCGGGAGGAATTGCAGACCACATCATTGTGGACCGCTCCTGGTTTCATGGAACTGCGCAGGATGAAACCCAGTTGGGCATTTCGCTGAACGGCACCAACTATGTGGCGGTTGTGGATTCCTACTTCAGCGACTTTCACTGCACGGCGGGCACGGGAACGTGCACCGACGCGCACGCCGTTGCCGGAGGCATCGGCGACCACTTGGATGGTCCCTTCAAGATCGAGAACAACTATCTAGAAGCCTCCGGGGAATCCGTCTTTTTCGGCGGTGGGGCGGCGACCGTAACTCCAGCAGATATTGAAGTCCGCCGCAACCATTTCTTCAAGCCCTGGCAATGGATGCCCGGCAACCCCAATTTCGTGGGCGCCGCCGACGGTCATCCGTTCGTGGTCAAGAACCATATGGAGCTGAAGAATGCGATGCGCGTGCTGATCGAAGCCAACTTGATGGAGAACAATTGGGGAGGGTTCAGCCAGACGGGATACGCTGTGCTGCTCAGCCCCAAGAGCCAGCACACGCTGAACAATGGAAACGTTTGCCCGCTCTGTCAGGTGACGGATGTGACGGTCCGCTACACTCGTATCTCGCACGCGGGCGGCGGCATCCAGCTGGCAACCTCCATCTCAGGAAATGGCGGCAACGGCGGACCAGCACTAGCTGGGACGCGTTGGAGTATTCATGACGTAGTCATGGACGACATCAACAGGAACTACGTGGGTGGCGGTAATTTGTTCGAAGTAGCGAACGGCTGGCCGGCGAATCCTCTCAATACGGTCACCATCAATCACATCACCGGGTTTCCGGATGCCAACAGCCACCTGCTGCTCATAGGGAACCAAATGTCGAATCCGGCGATGTACGGGTTCGTCTTCACGAACAACGTCGTCACGACGGGCAGATATCCGGTGTGGAATACGGGCGGTGGCAAAACCAGTTGCGCCTACTCGGATACACCGGTAACCAGCATCGCGGCATGCTTTGCTACCTATACCTTTGGCAACAATGCCCTACTTGCAAATCCTCCGCAATTTCCGCCGTCGTCCTGGCCGACGGGCAACTTGTTTGCGCCTGATACGAAGGGCGCGGGATTTGTCCAGTACAACAATGGCATAGGCGGCGATTACGAACTCCAGCCGAACAGTCCCTACAAAAACCTGGGCACCGACGGCCGCGATCTGGGAGCGGACATTGCCGGCCTGGAGGCAGCGCTGACAGGCATCGAATAACTGGCCACTTCCACGACTCGAGGTCCGCGCTTCGCCGCGGACCTTTTCTTTTTGCGTGGCACGGTTCGCCCTGCCAGTAAACCCGATTCATACCCGAACGCGTGATATCATCCTTGCATCCTGGTGCACTATGAACCGCATGCCCACTGCGGCGTTGCGGGCAGTACGCGCGGGGGCGTGTATAAGGAAGACGTCATCATGGCTCCGCAAACTCTGCTTCGTTCCAGTGGTCTTCAGTTGGCAAGGGTTGTTCATTTCCTGTGTCTGATCTCAATTCCAGTTTTATTGTGCTGCGGCTCGTCGATGTTTGCAGCAGCGCCTCCGACGTCTGAAAACGCCTACTGTGCCAAGGGCGATGTCGCCCAGTTTGGCGACAAGGACGGTCCGGCTCAGTTGCCTACGGCTTGCTACTACACGGGAATCGATGGCACACCGTCGCCGGGGAAACAGATACGAGTATCGGCGAAGTCGGACTTCACAGCTGCGCTCGGAGAGGCGAAGTGTGGAGAAACGTTGCTACTGGCGGCAGGGTCGTCGTACGAGGTTAGAGATCTTCCCTCAAAGAAGTGCGACAACCAGCACTATATTACAGTGAGAACCGACACTCCCGATTCGAAGCTCCCCCCGGAAGGAACGCGCATTTCTCCGGCCTGGGCTGGGATCGCGCAGTTGCCTGGACGTCCGCCGTTCGCGCAGCCTGCGGGAGGCGCAGCCAAATTGCTGGCGACGCTGGTTGTGAGGCGGCCATCGGGCGCAATCGTTGGAGATCATTACCGGTTCATCGGAATCGAATGGACCTCGGATCCGACGGCCAACATCGGACGGCTGGTCAGCACCGAGGGCGCCGACCACGTCATCTTCGATCGCAACTGGTTCCATCCCGCCGAAGGCACGGAGGTCGGCAAGGGCGTGGGCATGGTCCAAGGGACGCGGGTGATTGCCGTTATCAACTCCTACTTGAGCGGGTTCAACTGTATTGCTCGCTCGGGGAAGTGTACAGATGCCGCCGCCGTGGGTGGAGGAAACGGCAATGATCCGACAGGGACCTTTAAGGTCTTTAACAATTTTCTCGAAGCATCCGGCGAGAATGTCATATTCGGCGGAAGCGGCGCCACGGTAAATCCGACCGACATGGAGATTCGTCGCAATCACCTGTTCAAACCCATGACCTGGAAGGAAGGCGAGCCGGGATATACAGCGGCTCCCACTGGCGATCCCTACATCGTCAAGAACAGTTTTGAGTTGAAGAACGCGCAGCGGGTGCTGTTTGAAGGCAACCTGCTTGAGAATTCCTGGGGAGGGTTCAGCCAGACTGGCTTCTCGATTGTGCTGAGTCCAAAGAACCAGAACAATCGCTGTCCAAAGTGCATGGTCACCGACGTGACCATCCGCTATAACCGGATTCGCAACGTGGGCGGCGTCTTCGAGATCCAGAACGGACTATCCAAGGCGGGCGGAGAATCCGCGGGCGGCGAGCGCTATAGCATTCATGACGTCTTCGCCGACAACGTGCATGGCCAGGATTTCAAGGGTCATGGAGCATTCCTAACGGTCCTGTCGAACACGCCACCTTTGCATGACGTGTGGTTCGACCACGTGACCGCGTTCGTCCCCGGACCGATCATGACTGTGAGAAGCGTGGGGAAAATTGATAATTTCCGGATGACCAACAGTGTGTTTTCGACGGGAGATCGGCGGCCGGGAATTGCGTCGGCAGGCGGTGGCCCGGGAAGCTGCGCCGCGAGCGCACAAAACAAGGGCGCGGATCTGGTTCTGCAGGCGTGTTTCAGCAACTACAAGTTTGACAAGAATATTGTCATCGGCGGACGCGGCAGCTGGCCATCCGGTACCCTGACTCCTTCGGAGGGATCGGCTGGCATCCGTGACTTGAAAGATGGGATTAGCCGCAATCCACGGCTCTGCCGCGATAAGGGCACCGGCTGCGCCAAGGTCTCGCCCGGCGCCGGCGCCGCTTCCGACGGAAAGGACTTGGGCGTCGATGTGGATGCGCTGGAAGCAGCGATTGAAGGCGTGGAATAGCGCTGCTTTTCGATGACCTTCGTAATGCAGCGCAACCGCATTGGGTGCGGGTTTGCCATCCGAGGCACATGGTAAGATTTTCGTAAGTTGACGACCGGCAACACCACCGATCGCAAGAACAGTCCTGTCTTCGTGATGGGCTGTCACCGCTCTGGGACCAATCTTCTCTACGACATGCTGTTGTCCTCTGGCGGATTTGCCATCTACCGGGGCTACCTGCCGATCTACAAGACTCTGGTTCCACGCTTTGGCTCGATGGACAATCGGGGGAACCGCAAGAAAATTCTCGAAACATGGCTGCGGAGCAAGGGCTTTCGGCGCAGCGGCCTGGATGCAGAGCCTTTATCGGCGCACATCCTGAACGACAGCCGCACACCGGGAGACTTCATTCGCATGGTCATGGACGCAATTGCCCGTGAACAGGGCGTACGCCGTTGGGCAGTTTACGATCCTGACAATGTAATGCACGTCGAGCGAGTGAAGGCTGACATTCCAAATGCGCTTTTCGTGCACATCATTCGTGATGGCCGGGACATCGCGCTCTCGCTCAAGAAAATGGGAGGATTCACTCCCCTGCCCTGGGACCGCGGTATGACACCCAGTCTGGTAGCGACCGCATTGTATTGGGAATGGATGGTACGCAAAGGCCGCGAGCATGGCCGCAAGTTTCCCTCGGACTACATCGAGATTCATTACGAAGATCTGCTCACCAAGCCGCAGGAAACTCTGCACAAGCTGGGTGGCTTTATCGAACATGATTTGGACTACGAGCGGATCCGGAACGCAGGCTTGGGGCGGCTCTCGGAAACAAATTCTTCCTTCCGCGAAGAAGGCGCGCGGGAAGAGATTAACCCCTTGGGCCGCTGGAAAGAACGGTTGGCTCCACGAGAAGTGGCCGCGATCGAAGCGGCGGTCGGCAAGTGCCTCGAAGAAACCGGCTATACTCTTTCGATTCCTGCAGCCGAGCGATCGCCTGGAATTCGCGGCGCATGGATGCGCGCTGTGTATCCGAATTTCCTGAGCATGAAGTTGCGGCTGAAGGTGAACACACCATTGGGGCGCCTGTCGGATATGACAGCTCTCGAACTCGATGACGAGCCTGTCCCGATGACCCAATCCGCCCGCCTTTGAGCAATCGCCATGAACCCAGCCTCTGGAATCTTGGAGAAGCAGAAAGCCGGTCAGAACCGAGCGTCGGGAGCTCGTTCGAAGGCGCCCGTATTTGTGCTGGGCTGCGGACGGTCGGGGACAAAGCTCCTTTACCACACACTGCTTTCAGCGGGCGGTTTCGCGGTGTATCACGCCGAGAGCAATGCCTTCAACCTGATCGGCCTTCGCTTTGGAAACCTCGCCCGACGCGAAAATCGGCGGGTGCTCCTGGATCACTGGTTGCGGAGCAAACTTTTCTACCGCTCAGGTCTGAGCCGCGAAGAAATTGAGCCCCGGATTCTTGAAGACTGCCGCAGCGCCGGCGACTTCCTTCGCATTCTGATGGAGACCATCGCCCATAAACAGGGCGTGGAACGGTGGGCGGAATGCACACCCCTGCATTTGCTCTATCTCCCTCTCATCAAGAAGCTCGTTCCCGATGCGCTGATCGTTCATATCATCCGCGACGGCCGCGATGTCGCCGTCTCGCTCGACCGCATTGGTTGGATCAAGCCTTTGTCGTGGGACCGGAAGCGTAAATTGCTGGCTCCGGCGATCTTTTGGAAATGGATCGTCGGCAAAGGCCGCAAGTACGGACGGGCTCTGGGCGGGGACTACCTGGAAGTTCACTACGAAGATGTGGTTGCAAGGCCGCGCGAAACGTTGGCGCGCATCGGCGCATTCATTGATCACGACCTCAACTATGATCGCATTCAGAAAAACGCGCAAGGATCCATGGTCGATCCGAATTCTTCGTTCCGCGGTGAGGGGCAAGAGAAAGAGTCGAATCCGGTGGGGCGTTGGAAGACCGTGTTATCCGCGGACGAGATCGCACAAGTGGAGAGCTTGATCGGAGATCAGTTGCAGGAAACGGGTTACGTGCCGACTACTACCGCGAAGCAAAGACACCGCAGCTTTCCAGTCAGCTTCATGGGCTTCCTGTATCCGATTTACTTCGACGTAAAGCTCTGGCTCAAGACATACACGCCGCTGGCCAAAACGGCGGATATTGGGCGCATGGGAATTTCTGATCCACCTAGGATGGACACATCTTCTTAGTCTTCTGCTGGGCTGCGTTCTGCACTCGTGCGACTCCCCTGCAGCCATCCCAGAAATTTCTGCTTGCGCGCAAACATGTTGCGGGCCTCGTTGCGCAGCGCTCCCACAATCTGATAACGCGACTTGGTAAACCACGGCACGCGATGCGGAGTGCAGCCGTATTTTTCCTTGTACGTGCCTTCTCCGCCCCAGTCGAAGATGCTGGCGCCGCGCTGCTTCCAGTAACGCATCGCGTACCAGTGGCAAGCTTCGTTAGGGCGCAGGTTCTGATAGGCGCGGAAACTGGCGTTGCCCCAGAACTCGGCGATTTTGTTGAAGCCGGGATAAATGCCGGTCGCAATGCACTTGCCTTCCCCGTCGCGCGCCCGGATCAGTAACACATTCCCGCTTGGCGCCATGTTCCTGACCAGCGAACGCACACGCTCGACGGAATAGGTCGGGACCAGGCTTTGTTTCGCGAAGACGTCTTTGAGCTGCTCGTAGTATTCGTCGGCGAAGGCGAGATCGTGCGCTTCTTCGATCTTGACGCCGCTCTTTTCCGCCTTGCGAACGCAGCGCCGACAGGCGCTCTCCATGCTGTTGAATAGCTCTTCTTCGGGCTTAGTCAGATCAGTGCGGTAGGAGCCGTAGAACTCTGCCGTGAAGCCGAGTCCCTCAGCATCTTCAAAGTTGAAGTGCGGGTCGGAAATTTCCATGTGCAGACATTTAAGATTGTCCCAGGCAAACTTCTCGAGCGCTTCGAGGGCGCTACGGCGCGAAATGCCGGCGTTGAGATTGAATCCGATGTAGGGAGTCGTCCATCCCGGAAAGGAACTGCCTAGAACCTTCAGACCAAACTTGGAGAAGGTCAAGCCTGTAAAATATCCGAGAACGTCGTTTCCGTCACGCAGTTCAGCGAGCACCGGGGTCGCATCCTGCGACTCGCTGACAAACCGCAGCCACTCTCGCGTCTGAAAGACGGTTCGGTCTCCGAAGCTGTCCAGATGCTTCCAGTTGGCTGCTTTGAAATCGATGGGATGGAACTTCATTCTCTGCGCAGAGCTCCGGCTTACCAGCAAATTCCGTCGTAGGTTTTGACGCCTTGCGGGCGCCGCGCGGGGTCGAGATGGACGAGGTCAATCACGATCTGCTCGGGCTTCAGGAACCTGGCTAGTTGCTCTTTGCTGGCTGACTTGTTCCCCAGAATGATGACCTCAGCACCCCTTAACACACCTTCCAGGTCGTCCGTGAGCACGGACCCGATGTGCGGAATCACTTCCTCGATATACTGCCGGTTGGCCCCGGCGATCCGCCCCAGGGAAACATCTTCGTCCCAGATGCGCACTTCGAGACCTTCACCCATAAGCCGCTTGATCAACTGCACTTGTGGGCTTTCCCGCAGATCGTCAGTGCCCGCCTTGAAGCTGAGACCGAGTTGCGCAATCTTCTTTTTGCCCGTGCTCATCACCATTTCCACGGCCCGGTCCACATGCTCGGCGTTGCTGAGCATGAGCGATTCCAGCAATGGCAGTTTCAAATCGAGTTCTTTCGCTTTGTAGGTGATGGCCCGCAGGTCTTTCGGCAGACAGGAACCGCCGAAAGCAAATCCAGGCGAAAGATAAGCTGCGGAAATGTTGAGTTTTGTGTCTGAGGTAAAGATCTTGGTCACGGCCTGCGCATCCACGCCCAGGTGTTTGCACATCGTTCCCATTTCGTTGGCGAAGCCGACTTTCAAGGCGTGATAACAGTTCGAAAAATATTTGACCATCTCGGCGACCGGGATGGTGGTCTCGTAGAGCGTGCCAGGAGCGTCTTTATAGAGCTCGCGCAGCGGCGCGAGATGATTGCTGTCGCTCGCGCCAAGGATCGTGTAGGGGGGATTCAGAAAGTCGGCGACAGCACTTCCCTCACGCATGAACTCAGGGTTGTAACAGACTGTAAAGTCCCTGCCACGCAGCTTCCCGCTCTCTCTTTCGAGAATTGGGAGCACAACGTTTTCGGTCGTACCCGGCAGGACTGTGCTGCGCAGGACAAAGACGTGGGGCGCTTTTTTCTGCCGAATCGCTGCGCCAATTTCTTTCGCAACGCTCTCGATGTGACTCAGGTCGAGCTTGCCGTTCTTCAGGCTGGGCGTGCCCACACAAACGAATGATACGTCGGAATTCAGCACCGCTTGAGTCGCATCGGTGGTCGCGTGCAGACGGCAGGCCTGGTTGGCTTCGGCGACAAGCTCGGCCATCCTGGCCTCGACGATCGGAGTGCGGCCCGAGTCCATCATCTCAACTTTGGCGCGGCTCACATCCACGCCGATGACCTTATGCCCCTGGGAGGCGAAGCATGCAGCCGAGACCGACCCGACATATCCCAACCCGAAAATGCTGACCGACAAGCCCAAGAGCTCTCCTTGCAATCTCGCCGATGGCGAAGGGAATCTGTATTTTGGAGGACGAGTTCTGAAACTATATCAACCCAACCTGAGTACAGAGCAAACGGTTCACCATTGCGAGTGCAGCCAGACCCAAAATTCTATCGTAAATAATTGATAACAATGCATTTACAAGAACTCGATCCTGTTGCTTGCCGATCGGTGATTCTGCCTTGGCAAAAAGTGGACAAAGTTTTTCCACCGAACGGAACCGCCTTGGGACTAGTTTACCCCGTCGTCCTCAAGCGAGCGCACCAGAACCAGTTCTAACAGTCACTTACAGCAAGGGATTTTCTCCTTTCCCAAACGGGATCATGGAAGCCGTCTTGCGGCGAAAATGTAAGATAGGGGAACTTGTGGCTTCGGGATGGCAAAACAAGCTGGCGCGCATGTCCCAGATGAGCTGGGACGAAATTCGCACGCGTGTGGGACAGGAAGTCCACAAGCGGAGCGAACTCGCTCTCTATCGAATGGGCTTACAACCGGCGGCGGTTCCGTTCAACAAATCGCTCGCGCGCCAACCTGAATTCTTCTTCACTGTCGGTGGGGCTCGAGAACGCGCTGACCTGTTGCGCGCGCATCTGCCCACTGAGGCGTTAGAGATCCTCCACCAGGCCGACGATATTCGACGGCATCGTTTCACGCTGCTGGGCTACGAAGATCTTGACTATGGCGCCGAGATCGACTGGCATCTTGATCGCGTCCACGGAAAACGCGCGCCCCTCGATCCCTGGTTCAAGATTTCCTTTCTCGAGTTCGCTGCGGTGGGCGACCACAAAGTCACGTGGGAATTGAACCGGCACCAGCACTTCGTCACGCTCGCCAAGGCCTGGCTGCTCAGCAAAGACGAGAAATATGTCCGCGAAATAATCGCGCAATGGCACAGCTGGATCAAAGCTAATCCCTACCCAATCGGGATCAACTGGGGAAGTTCGCTGGAAGTGGCTTTTCGCAGCCTGTCGTGGATTTGGGTGGACCAGTTGCTCGCCGACGCAACCGGATACGCCGAGCTTCGCGCGGAATTGCTGCCAGTACTGGCGTTCCACGGTCGCTACATCGAACGCTATCTGTCTACTTATTTTTCACCTAACACTCATCTACTGGGTGAAGCGGTCGCTCTGTTTTTCCTCGGGACACTTTATCCGCAAATCGCGGCGGCGTCGCGCTGGCAGCAAACTGGCTGGAGAATCCTGCTGCAGGAGGTGCAACGCCAGGTTCGAGCAGACGGCGTCTACTTCGAACAGTCTCTGTATTACCACGTTTACGCGCTCGACTTCTTTCTGTATGCGCGCTTGCTGGCGGCGAGGAACGAACTGGAAATCCCGGCGGAGTATGACTCTGTCCTGGGCAAAATGCTTTCTGTTGTGCAGGCGCTCTCGCAGGCCGGACCACCGGAAGGATTCGGTGACGATGATGGCGGCAGGGTTTTCAACCCGCGACGCAATCGCACCGAGCACATGACGGACCCGTTGGCACTCGGAACTTTGCTCTATGGCCGCGAAGGTCTGTCGGCGGCTCGCCTGACGGAAGAATCCATCTGGCTGTTTGGACAACGGGCGGTAAAGGCCTTACCAGAGGAAAACGCGCATCCGGCAGCGCATTCGGCCGCATTTACAGATGGCGGGCTCTACATCCTGGCCGACTCGCAACCGTATGCGCAGCAGATGGTGGTGGATGCTGGTCCGCAGGGCATCGGGCGTTCCGGACACGGCCACGCGGACGCGCTCAGCGTGCGCCTCACTATGGACGGACAGCGCTGGCTTGCGGACGCGGGCAGTGGCGTCTACATCTCCGCGGATCCCGCCGACCGCAATGCGTTCCGCGGAACGGCGGCGCACAACACGATGCGGGTGGACGCAATGGACCAGGCCGTGCCCGTCGATCCGTTCTCCTGGACTGCGATTCCGACTACGCGGGTGGATAACTGGACCGTCGGGAAAACCTTCAGCTACTTTGCCGGCAGCCATGATGGCTATGCACGGTTGGCCAATCCGGTGACGCATTCCCGGTACGTCGTCAAGATCAACGGCGGCCCTGCGTTGGTGCGCGATGTCGCGCTGGGCTGCGCAGAGCACGATCTGGAAGTGCTTTGGCATTTCGGTCCTGATCTTGAAGTTCGTCAAGCTGGTCAAGGAATACTCACGGTCTCGAACTCAGCCGAGACCGAAGCGGGGCGGCCTGTCCTGAATCTGATCGTGCCCGGCGAAACAACTTGGCAGATGGAGATCACCAGAGGTCTGGCCTCTCCCGCTTATGGCAAGTTTCAACCGACGCCGTTGCTGCGCGCTCATGCTCGCTTGCGTCTTCCGGTAGAAATCGCAATTCTTCTGCGGCCGCATTCCACCGCAATCCGGCAAGATGGCAACCTGGTCGGCATGCGGCTCGCCGCGGTCCAGGTATATGAATTGGCCGCTGGAGACACGAATCACGGATTCTGTTTCGCGCTCGACAAGCGTCCGTGGAGTTTTGGACCGTGGTTCTCCGATGCAGAGTTTCTGTACTGCCGCATCATGGGAGAGAAATTGGAACACCTGATTATGGTCGGCGGAACTTACGTCGCGTGGCAAGGTCAGGAATTGCTCAGGGCGATGGGGCCATCTGCGATTTTCGAGTGGCGCAAGCAGGATGCAGTGCTTCATGCTGAGCCGGACCAGTTTTCAATTTCGTCTCTTTTTCAAGATCTGAGGGGCGGTGCGACTCTGCCGGCAGAGATTTCCACTGCTTCCTCACCCTACGCGGAGAAACATTAAATGTGCGGGATCGCCGGAATTCTTGAATTCGGGCGCGACGCCAGGGCCGACTCCGCTGCTCTGCGCGAGATGTGCCAGATCATTCAACATCGTGGGCCGGACGATGACGGCTTCTATACCGACGGCCCAGTGGGCATCGGCATGCGGCGCCTGAGCATCGTAGACCTGGCCACCGGGCACCAGCCGATCTCGAACGAAGATGGCGCGATCACGATCGTTTTCAACGGCGAAATTTATAACCATCTCAGCTTGCGCGAACAGCTCGTCGCTCGCGGACATACCTACCGCACGCACAGCGATACCGAGACGGTCGTCCACCTCTACGAAGAATACGGCCGCGATTGCGTACAGCACTTGCGCGGTATGTTTGCCTTCGCGATCTGGGATCGGAACAAGAAAGCGCTTTTCATTGCACGCGACCGCCTTGGGATCAAGCCCCTCTACTACAAACTGACGCCGGCCCGCCTGTTGTTCGGCTCAGAAATCAAGGTCTTGCTGACGCATGGCAGCATTCGCCCCGAGTTCGACCGCGCTGCCCTGCCGGAATTTCTTGCCTTCGGGTATCTCTCCGGCGGAGACACTTTCTACTCCGGCATCCGTAAGCTTCTACCCGGGCACACGATGGAAATCGGTCTGGACGGCAAGCCTCAGATCCGGCAGTACTGGGACCTGGACGTATCGTCCACCCATGAATCGCGTGACCAGAGTCACTACGTAAAGAGCTACCGTGAACTGCTGGAAGGAGCGGTGAACAGCCATCTAATGAGCGATGTGCCGTTGGGAGTGTTCCTCAGCGGCGGCTTGGATTCGAGTGCGGTGGCGGCCCTGATGACGAAGATTCGCCGCGAGCCGATTGAAACATTTTCCGTCGGCTACAGCGAGCAGACGTACAGCGAATTACCATTCGCGCGGGTCGTCTCCGACCATATCAAGTCGCAGCATCGTGAAGTGCTGGTCAGCGAGCAGGACTTCTTCAATGCGCTGCCGCATCTGATCTGGCATGAAGACGAGCCCATCGTCTGGCCGTCCAGCGTCTCACTCTACTTCGTGGCTAAGCTGGCCCGCGAACGGGTCACCGTCGTTCTGACCGGCGAAGGCAGCGACGAGACGCTTGCGGGCTACACGCGCTATGCCTTCACGCTGAAGAACGCCGTCTTGGATCGCGCGTACCGCAGCATTGTTCCGGGTGCGCTACGCCGTGGGCTCCGCAACTCGGTCGCGACTTCCCCTCTGCTTGGCGCCACACTGCGTCGAAAGCTGGAACACACGTTTCTGGCGAAAGATGGCGCTTCGTGGGCCTCTTTCTACTTCGACAACTTTTTCTCTGCCTTTGGCGAGGCCGAGCAGAATGGACTGCTCACCAACGATTTTGCGAGCGAGTTTGCTCCGAGTGCGGCCTACAAGAATGTGCTCGACTATTGGGAGCGTGCTTCCGGCTCGATGTTGCAGCGGCTGCTCTACACCGATATCAAAACCTATCTCGTCGAGCTGCTCATGAAGCAAGACAACATGAGCATGGCGGCGTCGATTGAGAGCCGGGTTCCCTTCCTCGATCATGTTCTTGTGGAATTCGCGACCCGCATTCCGCGCGAGATGCAGATCAAGGGCCTAGCCGGAAAGACCATTCTGAAAAAAGCAGTCGAGGACATTCTGCCGCATTCCATCATCTACCGGCCGAAGCTCGGATTTCCGACGCCCTGGAGTGGTTGGCTTGCTGGACCACGTCTGGAGACCATCCGCGAGATGCTGCTCGAACCGCGCAGCTTGGATCGAGGTTACTTCCGGCGCGAAGCAATCGAGCGGCTATTCAATGAGCATCGCGACAAACATCGCGACAACTACGATCGCATCTGGCGTTTGTTGAACCTCGAATTGTGGCACCGGGTCTGCCTGGAGGGCGAACCGCATGGCGAAATCGGGCAACCGGAAATGCGGCTGGTTTCAGCTCGGTAATGGTTCCGAAATTACGGCGAGCGCCTACGCGGCATTCACGTGCCGAACTTTCCTCTTCCACCTCTTCTGATTGTGGCTTTCGACGAGTCGAGTCCGTTTCCTTCGGCAACGGCCATTCTTAGGGAGCAAGGGCACGATAAACCGCGACCCACTGCTGGCGAACAACTTCCCACGTGTATTTGCGCGACTCCTGATACGCATTCTGAGCCAGCCGCGTGGCCAGCGACGGATCACGCAACAACCGGATCACATTTGCCGCAAGCACTTTCTCTTCTCCCACCGCTGACAGTAGTCCCGTGCGTTCATGTTCGACCAGATAGGGGATCGATTCGGGCGAGGTGGTCACGACCGGCGTCCCTGCACCAAAGGCTTCGATGATCGATACTGGCATGTTGTCGAGCCACGAAGCATTGATGAAGATGTCCGCCTCGTCGTAATACTTTCCGATTTCCTGTCGCGAAGCTACGCCTGTGAAGTTGACGTCGCTGAGCTTCAGATTTGTTACCAGCTCCCGGACCTTTGCTTCGAGCACCCCGCCTCCGACGAGATCAAGCCGTGCCCTCGGATACGTTTTCTTCACCTCGGCAAAGGCGCGCACTACCACATCCACGCTGTAGTAAGCGGAGAATCCACGCGTGCACACCAGATGGGGCTGAAGTGGATTGCGTTCCCGGTAACGAAACTGGGAAAGGTCTACCAAGTTCGGTACGACTACCGCCTTTAGCCCAAATTCACGGAAAACATCCACCAGATAGCCAGAAGGAACGACGATCGCGTCCGCACGAGACAGGATAAATTTTCCCGACCGGAAACGCTTGAGATGATCGCGCGCTTCGCCGCTACGGTAATTGATCAGAGTTTTCTTTCCCCGCAGTCTCGCGACGAGCCAAGCGGGCGCAGGGGCAAGCAGAAACGACCAGTACGACGCGGAAAAGACATGAGCGATATCCACGTCTTTCAGTCCGCGCCAGAGGTGGACGAAATAGATCGGCTCCCGCAGGATTGTCCGCAGACCGGGGACGTGTTCCGCCCAGGCAAGCAGGCGTGGCAGCGGCGGATCGACTCCTATGAAGCTGGCCTTGACGTCCGGATCTCCCTGCCACAGCCGCAAGAGCAAGTCGGCCTGGACAGCCTGCCCACCGACGTAGCGCAAGCTCGGCGCTACAATCGCTACCTTCCGTTTGCGTGAGCCTTCGATGCCGGACGCTGTCATACCGCCGACGTCCTCACGCCCTTCTTCTGAAGCAGCGTTTCGTAGAGTTCCTGATAGCGATTCCGTACTCGATCGAGAGTGAAATTCTCCTCCACAAACCGGCGAGCATTGCGTCCCAGCTGTTCGCGAAGTACCGGTTGAGTCAGCAACCGAAGAACGGCGTCGGCAAACTCGCCTTCATTCCCTTCCGCAGCGAGAGCTCCACGCTGTTCATTGATCAACTCAGGATTGCCGCCGCCGCGATAGGCGACCACCGGCAATCCCGCCGCCATTGCTTCCAGGATTACGTTCGACAGACTCTCGGAGTCCGAGGTCAACACGGCGACATCGATCGAAGCATGCACCGCCGCGATATCGCGGCGATCTCCGAGGAAGACAACGCAATTGGCAAGGCCTAGGTCCTGCGCCTCGCGCTCCAGTGCCTGACGAAGCAGTCCGTCTCCCGCCAGCAGAAACTCAGCCTTCGGCATGGCTTGCCGGATTCGCGCTGCGATGCGCAGAAATCCAGAATGATTTTTGTAGCGCGCGTTCATCCGCGCCACCATGCCGACGCGGACCACACCGTCGCGCCGCGGCAACGCAGGAACCGCCGGCACGAAAACTTCGGCCGGCAGCGCGTTGCCAATTACCACCAGCTTGTCACGAGACAAGCCGTTGGCGGCCAACCGCTCGGCGGCAGCGTGCGAGTTGCAGACAACTGTGTCGCACCAGCGAAACGCTGCTGCCTGGGCCCGAAACTGGGCGGGTGTCAACAGATCCCCGATCTGACGATGGCTCCCGATCACCACCGGTACACGCGCTAGCCGGGCCGCCGGTATCAGTGTGAGATTTGTGTAGAACTCGAACGCGTGAGCAATCTGTACCTGGTTACGGCGCAGGTGCCGGCTCAGGCGGAGGCGGGTACGTAACGAAGCTAATCCGAAGAGACTGCCGCCAAGACGAAATTCCGGCACGGGACCGAAGTCATCGGCAAAGGGCCCGTCGCGCCGAATGCAACCCAGATGAAGGTGGAATTGCTGCGGGCTGAGATGCTGCGTTAAAACCGCAAACTGGCGCTCTGAGCCGCCCGTTTCGAAGGTATTGATCATCAGGAACAGGCTGGCTGGGAGACGCGCAGGTCGACTGGGCGTTACGCTGGCGGCATCACTGGTTGCCACCAGGTCATTCTCCCACCGGGGCAGAAGCCAGGGCTGGAGCGGGACTCGGCGCTTGTCGTCGGGAATCGGCGACCAGAGGAAGAGAGAACAACCCGGCTGGGCGAACGAATTTCTCCAGGAAATTACGATGCCACAGCTCGAACATCAGCAGGCGCCACAAGCGTCCGGTCATAGTGCGGCCGCGATGCAAGTGATCGTCCATCAGCTTGCGCACGCCATCAGCAACGAAGTATCCGCGCTCGAGCGTGCGCGGTTCAAGCAGGATCATCAGCATGTCCTTGAGTTCGTTCCGCATCCAGTGCACGAGTGGCAGAGAGAATCCCTGCTTCTGGCGATAGAGGACTTCGCGCGGCACTCCGACGCGCTCGGCCAGCTTGCGCAGGATGTATTTCTGTTTACTCCCACGCAGCTTCCAGTCGGCGGTGAGGCCGGCGGCGTACTCCACAAACTCGTGGTCGAGAATGGGCACCCGAACTTCAAGCGAATTCAACATGCTCATCCGGTCAACCTTGGTCAGGATGTCCGCCACCATATAGGTTTTGGTATCCACGTACAGGATTTGACTGACGGGATCCTTCGCCGGGGCCTTGGCAAAATAGCGGCGCAAAACGTTTCCCGGATCGTCGCTCTGGCGCAGAATCTCACGAAAGTCTTCGGATAGCAGCGGCGTGTCTCGTTCGAAGGCGGGGACGAATGACAGTCCGTCCACGTAGCGCTCTTGCCAAGGTAGCGAAATGTTGTAGCTGAATTTGCGGCCCTGCATGCTACCCGGCAAGCGGGGGAAAACTTGGTCGCGGTAGAACTTGCGGGCCCACTCGGGGACGTGTTCGAAGATCCGGCGGTTCGAATGAATGCGGTAGCGGTCGTATCCGCCGAAGATTTCGTCTCCGCCGTCGCCGGAGAGAGCTACCGTCACATGCTGTCGCGCCATCTGCGAAACGTAATAGGTGGGCAGCATGGAGGAGTCGCCGAAGGGCTCTTCGAGCGAACTGGTCAGATGCTCGACCGTCTCCACGACATCCGGTTCCAGAATCATTTCGTGATGATCCGTGCCGAACTTGCGCGCGACAATCCGGGCGAAGTCCGCCTCGTTGAAATCGTCTTTCTTGAAGCCGATGGAGAAGGTCTTGACCGGACCCGAACTGGCCCGCGCCATCAAGGCGACGATGGTGGACGAATCGGTTCCGCCGCTCAGGAACGCTCCCAGCGGCACATCGGAAATCAGGCGGATCTTGGTTGCTTCAAAGAGCCGTTGCTCCAGCTCCTCCAGGCATTCTTCTTCGCTCTTCGGTGAGTGCGTGCCAAACTCCGGCAAGTCCCAGTACTGGCGAACACGAACCTCGCCTTTTTCAAACTCCAGCAAATGGCCCGGAGGCAGCTTTTGGATGCCAGTAAAAGCAGTGATGGGGTCCGGCACATAGCCGTAGTACAGATATTCGAGCAAGCCCTGCGAGTTCACTTCCGCCAGTTCAGGCGCTACCGCGAGGATGGATTTAATTTCGGAACCCCAGTACAGCTTGCCGTCGTGGAGCGCATAGTGCAGCGGCTTCTTGCCGAGGCGGTCCCGCGCGAGAATCAATTTGCGCTTCGTCCTGTCGTAAATCGCCAGCCCGAACATGCCGCGCAGTTTCTGCACGCAATTGGCGCCCATCTCTTCGTAGAGGTGAATGATAACTTCCGTATCTGTCTTCGTAGTGAAGCGATGGCCGCGCTTTTCCAGCTCTGGACGGAGCTCGAGAAAATTAAAAATCTCGCCGTTGAAAACGATCCAGGCGCTGCGGTCTTCGTTGAAAACGGGCTGGTGCCCGCCGGAAAGGTCAATGATGCTCAGGCGCCGCATGCCCAGCCCGGCGCCGTCGGCGACATGGATGCCCTCGTCGTCCGGACCACGATGGACGATCTGGTCGCACATATGACGCACGAGAGCTTCTGTGATGTTGCTCTCCCGGGTTGCGCTAACGACTCCGGCAATTCCACACATGGTCTGCTTCTATCCTTTCACGCTCACGGACGTCGAGTTCCACTTCTCCGCGGCTGCGCCAACGTTCGCAATCTGCTTAAAGCGGTAGTCCCGATAGTCGCCCGGATTCCCTTCCCTGCCCTCGCAAGCCGCGAGAATAATGTTTGTCATTTCGCGGGCGGTCACAAAGTGCAACATCTCTTTTCGTTCGGCGGCGCCACCGACCAGCACTTCAAGGAACTTGCGGAACAATTCGCCAACGACGACGTCTTTTTGCGTCGGATCCATACCGTGGCAATGCACCTTGATAAAAAGCCAGTCGGGACGTCCCTGCACAGTGATGCGCGCCCGTTTCCAAAGCGCAAGCCGACGCAGGCTCATCGGATTCCGCCCCGTGATCGCACCGGCCTCAAGCGACAGCCCTGGCAATCGCGAGCCACCCTTCCAATCTGCCAGGAGCGGTCCCTGGACAATCACGGGAAAGGTCCGTGGCACGCGTCCCGCTGCCAGATTGTTTCCTTTTCTGTGCGGAGCCGCTTGCTCCAGCGGCAGCGTGCATTCGTACAGCGAGTTTATCTTGGCGGTCTGAGCTGGATGGTGGATGCCGGTGGGGAGAGTGAAATCAGCATAGCAGCCGGTTTCTGCGAGAATCTTCATCTCTGAATCGACGCCACAGAAGCGTCCGCTCGCCGAGTTGGCAAGCGCGAAATTTCCGTGCACGAACGCGTACCGCGGCTGATCGCAGCCTTCTTCTATTGCAAGGCAGCGGTGGCGAAATGCAAGTTGGTCGCGGAATTCGGTCAGAACGTGCCGGGTGTTCTCGGCGGTATCCGGCTGTGTCATGCCATGATGCAGATGAATTTCAACTTCGCCCCAGCCTGCATGACAGTGATCAGCCAGCATCTGCAGCAGGCCTTCATCGTATTGTTCAGCGGGATAGAAGTAGGTGTGGACAAAGGGCCGGCCATCGTGGTCACGCCACCGATCTACGGCCTCGGGATACTCGCGGCTCCACCATTCCAGGCGGCGCTCCTGCTCAAAACGTGGGACACGTTTCTTACCATCCTCCGGATCAATGGCCGGTTCGAAGTGGTCGGCTACCGCGATCACGAGATGCACCGGCCCGCGCGGGGACGCGCTCAGAGCGCGCCGAGTGGCGCCCGGCAAGACCTTTCTCGCATACGCGATTTTCTTCCTGAAATTCATCGCATTGATCACAGCAATGAAGCGTTGCGTCACCCCAAACCTGAAGTTTGCGGCACGACTAAGCCCGTGCCTTTTCAGAAACCAGTGCTATCCCCGCCGTAGAGGCTTGCGGCCTCGCACAGCGATAGCAAACTCGCCGATGTGCATATCCTCCATGCCCATCGCTTCATACCAGCGGAACACCTGCTCGTACGTGTGTTTCGATTGGTACCGCGGAGAGTACCAGTCAAAGGTGTCGAGCATGCGCGCTTCCGGATCCTTCTGACGGTTGACCGGAAACACGTGATGCACCGCGCCCGCCGCTGGAGGCCCCACTACCGGCACATGCCGGAGGCCTCGCTCCAGGTGGTAGAAGAATGGGACCGCAACTTTCAAGATGCCGTGCAGCGTTTCGGGTTTCATCTTATGTGTGTATCGCCGCCAGAAATCGCTGAAGCGATACCACTTGTTGTATCCGCTGTACAACCACACAGCCAGCACTCCACCGGGCTTCAGATATTTGTCCAGCGCCTTGACGGCTGCTTCGCAATCGGGTGTGTGGTGCAGAACGCCCACGCTGTAGATGATGTCAAAGCTCTCCGGCGCAAAGGGCAGCGAAAACACGTCCGCCTGGAAGGCTACGAAATCCCGGTCGGCAAGATTCTTGGCTGCGACTTCAGCGGCTGCGCTCAGGTCGATCCCCACCACGCGCGCTCCCCAACGCGTGGCCACCTCGGCAAACCGGCCCATGCCGCAGCCCACGTCGAGGATTAGCTTGCCCTTCAGTTCTTCGGGACGCAGAGCGGTCTTGATACGAAAGTGGCGATCGGACTCGCGGACATCGTCGTGGTCCAATTGTGTTTTCTGATAACGATGCCACTGGAAACCGAAACTGGCGGCGTAGTTTTGCGCGTCCACAAAACGCGCGATGCCCTGCACGAATGGATACGCGCGCTTGCAGGCCGGGCAGAGGTAGCCTCCGGCTTGGTCGTTCTCCAATTTTGAACCGCAGCTCAGGCAACGTAGAATCGCCTGCAAGTCAGCGGACAGGGGTGACTGCACCTGTTCTTCCGTAATCGGCATAAGTCTCCAGGAAATGACGTGGCTTCTTCGGCGGAGGGAGCGCCGGGCCTGGTTGTGCTTCTTGCTCCCGCTCCTTCACTGTCTGCAACAACGTTGCCGTAAACGCCACGGCAAAATAGGGGAAGAACTGATACGCTTCCGGCGCGAACAGCGCTCCGACCACGAATCCGATCAGTGAACTATGTAGCGCCCCTACAAACAAGACTATGTCCGGATCAAGGTTCTTGGCCTTGCGCAGAATTCTAAGATTCTTGAACCCGCGCCCAAAGAACATCAGATAGAGAATCAGCGCCGGGATACCACCCTCCACGCAAATCTGGAGGTAGGTCATGTGCACTTCGTGCCAGATCCCTGAATAAGTCACGAAATTGTTGATACCAACGCCGAGAATCGGGTAATGCTCGATTCCGTTGAGCGCTCGCAGCATGAGGTACTTCCGGTCCTCGTAGGATCCGTATGCTGATTGATCGGTGGAACTGTCTCCCGAGAGCGCGGAAAAGCGGTCATACAATTTGCCGCCGACCGTGGCCATCAGCACGACACCCAGAAACGCGGTCCCGGCAATCAGATAAAAACGCTTTCCTCGAATACCAAAGTGCCACAAGGTCACAGTTCCGCAAATCACCAGATCGATGAAGCCGGCACGCGAAGCCGTGAGGAACAAGGCGGCCATCATCCACAACATGCCAAACAGCCAAATCACCTTTACGAAAATCTTTTTGGCGGTGACAAAAAACGCAAGCGCGAAAGGCAGCGACAAGACGATGGCGAATGCCAGATCGTTTGGATTGGAGTAGATGCCTCCCAGAACGCCTTCCAGACGCGGCATGTCGTGGCCCTTGATGATGGAAATGATGCAAATGGCCACCACCGAAGACGCCTGGATGAAAATGATCCGGCGCAAGCGATCGAAAGTCGTGATCAGCAGAAACGTCAGAGCCCAGGCGACGAAGACCTTTGAGAGATCAATGGTGCGGGAAACCGCGCCGCCCTTCCAGATGGGAGATAGGAAGCCACTGACGTATAGCAGCCCAATCAGCACCAACAGATACTTTCCTTCTTTGGGTATGTCCTTAAAGGTGCGCTTGGTCCGTCCCAGGCTCGAGAACAGTCCCCACATCGCCAGGATGGCGGTGATCTTGGCCAGCGGCAGGTACACCATGCCCGGAACCCAGTCTCCCGGCCGCGCGCAATACACGAAAAAGAAAGCAGCCAGCCAGAAGAAGGCGCCCTTGGTGGGATCGACGAACTGGGCCACCTTCCGCCGGCCTAGGATGTCCGTCTCTACTGCCGTTCCGTTGTCGCCGATTGCCACAAACCCTCTTTTCTCTGTTCTCTATACCGTGCGCACCGGGACCGCGCCCGCTCTTAAGCTTTTTCTCCCAACTACCGACCGCAGAACTTCGCTGAATCGCTCCCCGATCGCCGGCCAGTCGCACCGCGCAGCTGTTTCCGCGGCTGCCCGTTCGTAGCGCCGCCGCAGTTCCCGGTCGCGCAATAGCATGATGACTGCCTGCGCAAATGAGCGGGAATCATCGGCCAGCATGATGTCTTGCCCATGACGAACATCCAGGCCTTCGGCTCCGACTGTCGTCGAAACGACCGCTTTCGCAGTCGCCATGGCTTCGTAGATCTTCAGACGAGTTCCACCGCCGATCCGCAAGGGCACGATCACCACTGCCGACTGGCGCAGGTGTTCCACCACCGAGGGTACGCGTCCTGTAACTTCAATCGACTCCGACGCCCATTTCTTCACTCGGCGGTCGGGATTCCGGCCCACGATCCGAAGCCGGGCTTCCGGCACCTCAGCCTGGATCGTCGGCCAAATTTCGCCGGCGAAATATTCCATGCCATCTACATTCGGCTCCCAGTCCATCGCACCGACAAACGTGACTACTGAGCCGGGCTCGGGCGCACCCGGATCGGGGCGATATTCGGCCACATCTACGCCGGTCGGCACGACCGTGATGCGCTCGCCATCTACCCATTGAGTCATGAGAGCGCGGTCGCTTTCAGAAACTGCGACTACGTGATAGAACTTGCGCACTGCGATTTGCTCGTAGCGCTGCATCTTGTGGAATTCCATTCCGTACATCATCTTCTTCACTGGATTGCCGGCCGTCGCGGCATGCCGACGCCAGATTTCACTCTCCACATTGTGCTGAAACAGCACGCAGGGAATGTTCAAGCGTCCGGGAAAATTTACAGCCGCATCCAAAAAGTCACACACGGCCACATCAAAACGCTGCTCGCGAAACCAGCTACGCAATTGGTCCTGCACCTGGAAGCTGGCAAAACGGCTCACGGCATAGGGCGGCTGAGAATTCAGATGGGCCAGGTAATCTAGACCGCGCGAAATTCCCGAAAGCTCTCGCTTGCCGGTACACACCGCGACCGACCCAGGCAAGCGCTGCTGCAATTCGTGTTCATATGCCTTGTCCGCCCCACCTCCGTAGTACGAGTAGAACGTGAGCTCATGCCGGGACGATAGATACCGCAAGATGTGGTACGTGCGGATGTTGCCCCCGTTCTCAACGGGCAGGAGCTTATCGGCTTTGACCCATAGGATTCGCATGACAGTTCAGCGGGCCCAGACCGCCTTTCTCCCCGTCACAAAATTGACGAAGGCCACCAAGGCGGCGGAATTCAACACGACAACAGTGCGCGCCGCATCCGCGACCCGCGACAAGGGCCCGACTTTCACTCCCACCATCGCCACCAGGCTCAATGCGTAGAATGCAAGCTGTGCGACCAGCGCCGCACGATACAACGGCTGCCGCAGAAATAGCGACGCCACGAACAGCGCGAGCAATGCGAACGGCACGATTAATCGGGAAAGTTTGTGGCTGACGAACTCGAACCTAATCGGATTCCTGGAACTCAGTAGCCAGGGCGCCAGTTGCAAGAGCTGGTAGTTCCCGCCGAGGGTACGAACTTTCCGGGAAAACTCGCGGTTCCCTCCCAGGTCCGGCGAGTCCCATGCACGGGCGCGGGAATCGAACACCACGCGTGCTCCCTGGCGCAGAACCTGCATCGGGAGCAACACATCATCGAGAATGGTCCCGTCCGGCAAGGGTTCGAGCAAGTCCCGGCGCGCGCAGTAGATCGCTCCGGTCGCACCTGCAACTGAACCGGAAGCCGACTCCATCTCCCGAATCTTCTTTTCGATGCGCCAGTACAAACCCATTCCCATTCCCGTCTCTCCGCTCGCCGGGTCTCCCAGCATCAATTCGCCGCTCACACAACCGACCGCAGGATCGGCAAAATTCTCGACCAGCAACCGCAACGCAAGGCGTTCAATCGTCTGGCGCGCGTCGGTAAACAGCAGAATCTCCCCGCTGGCTACCTTAATTGCATCGTTTAAGCCCGACGCTTTCCCCTGCGACTCCGTCTTCAGAACGGTTCGCACGCGTGCATTCGTGCCGAACTCCCTGAGTGTCGTCGCCGTACCATCGGTCGATCCATCAGAGACCACCACCACTTGCATTTTCTCTGGGGGATAATCCAGCGAAAGCAAATTTTCGAGCTTGCGGGCGATCACCGCCTCTTCGTTCCGCACCACGATGACCGCCGATATGCTCGGTTCCGACGTACCGCGGCGTACCGGGCGCGGCGCCCATCGACTGCGCACCCACAACCAAGCCGCGTACCCGACATAGGCGTAACCGATGGTCGCAACCGCAATCCAGAACACCCATTTCATTGCGCGCCCCGGCGCAGCAAGACGGTCTTGATGGTCTGGAACATAATCAGCAGGTCCAGTCCAATCGAGGCGTTCTTGATGTAGAACAGGTCATACTGAAGCTTCTCGCGCGCGTCCTGCACCGTGCTGCCGTACTTGTATCTAATCTGCGCCCACCCCGTAAGCCCTGGACGCACCATGTGCCGCACGCCGTAGTACGGAATCTCCTTCGAGAGGGATTCGACGAACTCAGGACGCTCCGGCCGCGGGCCCACGAATGCCATGTCGCCTTTAAGCACACACCATAACTGCGGGATTTCATCCAGACGGGAAGAACGCAGGAAACGGCCCACGCGAGTGATTCGTGGATCGTTGGCGCCGGCCCACTGCGGACCGTTCGCTGCTTCTGCATCCTGGCGCATGGTGCGGAATTTGATGACTGGAAAAACGCGTCCGCCCTTTCCCACCCTTCGCTGCGAGTAGAAAACCGGCCCATCGGAATCGAGCTTGATGACCAGCATTACCAAAGGCCACAAAGGCGCAGTCAGGATCAGGCCGATCATGGAGATCCCAATCGAGAGCGCGCGGCGAATCACGATAAACGTAGAACTGCGGCGGAAACCCTCGGCAAATATCAGCCAGCTGGGATAAAGATTCTCCACTTCGATTTTGCCCGACATCTTCTCCAGCCAGGAGGTCGCCTCTTCGATCTTCACTCCTTGCATGCGCAGGTCGAGCAACTCCCGCATGGGGATAGTGCCTCGGCGATCCGGCATGGCCACAATCACGCGGTGAACCTTCTCTCGATTGACGATTTCCAACAAGTGTGCGGCCACCGAATCGCGCGTCACTGCGCCTTCCAGCTTGCCGGTCCAGCTGGCAACCTCAACTCCCAGTTCTGGATTTTGCCGCAAGCCCTGCACCAGACGCTGCGCTCTCTCGCCCGTGCCCAGAACGTAGATGCGCTCCACGAGAATGGGCAACTGCACCAGCCAACCGAAACCCAACCGCCATCCGATCATGGCGACGGTCAGAATGAGCAGGCCCAACTCCATGGAGCCGCTGCCGAGGAGCAAATCGGGCTTGACGTAACTCACGGCGGCCATGAGAAAGGCCAGCAGTCCTGGCACGAGTAGCAAACGGAAGTAAAGCTCACCCTTGGTGTTCAGGCGGGCCGTGTCGTAGAGATCGAACCAATAGGAGCACAACAATACGAGGCCTGTAACCACGAGGATTTTGATGTAGCCACCTTCGTAGTTCAGTACCAGGTAACTGTCTTCCCGGAGTTCGAGCACTGCCCCAAGCAGGAACGAGGTCCATACGATGAGCGCCTCTCCCGCCAACAAGATCAATGTGCGAATCGGGTAATAGACATTGAAGAGCCGGATCACCTATTCCCTCGGTTCCTCTTATGCGGGGCTGCTGACTGCCTCGCCGTAGTAATACTTCGACTGTGGAAGCTGGTCGGCGGGAATACCGTTGAGCACGACGCCGAGCAGCAGCTTGTCCTGGAACTCCTCCCGGGCCCGACGAGCTAGGTCCGATGGCGTCGCATTCGAACGCACTACCATCAGCACACCCTCACAGAAATTGGCCAGCAGCGTGGAGTCCGCTACCGGAATGACCGGCGGAGTGTCCATGATGATCCAGTCAAATAGAGGCTCGACGCGCTGCAGGAAAAGCTTCAGCCGGCCGTTGGCCAGCAGTTCCGCTGCGCCTGACACCTGCCGTCCCGCAGGTACGAAGAACAGGTTGTCCATGGGACCGCGCTGCATGATCGCGAACTCGTCGCATTCTCCCTGCAGATAGTCGGACAATCCAGGTGTTTGACCAGTGCCCAAGTGGCGGTGCATGCCGGGACTGCGCAGGTCGGCATCGATCACCAGCGCGCGGCGTCCGTGCTGACGCACAATGACTTGCGCCAGGTTGGCGGCGACAAACGACTTGCCCTCTTTGGGCAGCGCGCTCGTCACCATCAGCCGTTTCAAAGGCAGCTTCTCCCGGATCTGATAGAGCCGGGAACGCAGGGTGCGGAATTCTTCCGCACCTCTTCGATTCTCGTCCTCTTGGAAAAACAGCATGGTGCGCGAGTCCGGACTCCAGTTCATCACCGGACAGCGCGCCAGCAAGGTTTCATAACTGAATGCCGACGACGGCATCACGGCGGGTTGCATATGGGCGTGCTCGGGCATGCTCACCGGTTGCGGCTCCGGCTGCTCCAAGGCAGGCTCAACGTGTCCCCCCATCGAAGTTGCTCGTTCCTGTTCGGCGCGTTTCAAAGCGTCATGGATTCGGCTCATAGTTTCCTCTCTTTGGGGAGATCTTGTTCGGACTGGCGAATCTTGTCAGCAAGTGTCGCCAGCGTGCGAAGGGCTTCTACCAGGTCAAACTTTTCCGGAGATGAGGCCGGAACCGGAGGTGTCATTGCCGCCGCTGCGTTGCCATCGGTCAGGTCGAAATCCTTGGCGACAGCGTCCACAATCTCGGCCGCGACAGTCTTTTTCTGGTCTACGAACGCGCTCACCAGGCAGTGTTCGCATAACAGGTTGATCACGCGCGGAACTCCAATAGAGTAGCGATAGAGCGCCGCCACCGCATCGGTCTCGAAGATCGGCTCGCCGTTGGAGCCGGCAATGCGCAGGCGCTGGGTGATGTAGGACTTGGTTTCCTCGAGATTGAAGGGATGCGTTTTGGCCCGCAATGTGAGCCGCTGACGCAATTGGCGCAACTGGGGCTGCTTCAGGCGCTGTTCCAGTTCCGGCTGTCCCACTAGGATGATTTGCAGCAGCTTCTCAGTAAAGGTCTCCAGATTGGTCAGCATCCGGATCTCTTCCAGCACTTCATCTGACAGGTTTTGCGCCTCGTCCACGATCAGCACGGCGGTCTCGCCGGCGCGGTAGCGGTCGAGCAGCCAGTTATAGAGGCGCTGCAGGACCTGGCTCTTCGACTTCGAATCACACGGAATGGCGAAATCCGCCATCATGAAATCCAGGAACTGCGGCACGTCCAGACGCGAGTTGAAGATGAACGCAGTCGCCACCTGCTGTAACCGCAGCCACTCCAGCAACTTGTTGATCAACGTCGTCTTGCCGGTACCCACTTCGCCAGTCAGTAACACGAAGCCCTTGCGGCTCTGGATGCCATACGTCAGGCACGCCAGCGCCTCTTCCGTGTGCCGCGTCAGATACAGGTAACGCGGATCCGGATTGACGTTGAACGGGTTGGCCCGAAGCCCAAAAAACTCTTTGTACATACGTTTGCCTTAGACCTCGATCTTCACCCGGTCTGGTGCTCCCCCGTTCCCGCGTCCCCAGAAACTTCGTCGCCCATTGCCGTTGATCGCGACTGGTTCCTCCTCAGACACCCACGGCACAGAGACAAGCAATGGCAGGTCCATGGCCGCTGCGGCGTCCTTTTCAGTACGGATGGAGCGGTCGCGGATTTCCAGCCAGATAGCGATACTGATGCCCAGGGCAAAACCCGCGCCCAGGCCACCGCCTGCAAACAGCAGACGATTGGGAAAGCTCGGAGAATCCGGCAGGCCTGCCGGGTTCAGGACGTGCATTTGCTCGCCCTGCTGCTGGCTTTCCATATTGGCAGCCAGCTCCGAGGAACTCTTCTTGGTCAGGAGATCGCGGTAGAGGTTCTGCGCGTTATCGTAGTCGCGAGTCAGCAGCTTGTACTGTTCTTCGATGCCAGGACTCATCGCCGTACGGTTTTGGTAGACTTGGATCTGGCTTTGGAGTCTCTTCTGATCGCCCGTCGCTTGCGTAATCACATTGTCGTATTGATGAACCTGGAGACGGAGCTGACGGATCTCAGGCGGCTCGGAAGCCGTCGCCTTTTGGGTGGTGTCGGTAGCGGCGCTGGCCGCATTGTTGATCTCGGCCAGTTTCTTCTTCACTTCGTTAATGTCCGCCTTGGTCTTGATGACGTCGGGATGATCGTCGGTGTAGCGCGCCTGCAGTTGCAGCAGCTGCGTTTGCAGGATGTTCAATTGCTGTTCCAGAGTCTGCGGATTGGTGCTGGACTGCGTGCTCTTCCAGGCAGCCAACTGCTGCGCCAACAGGCTTTCGGTATAGGCCTTGTCCTGCTGGGCGCGATTCAGAGTCTGGGTCGTGGCATCGAGCTGCGAGTTCATCGACATAAGGATGCGCACGTTGTTCTCGGCATCACCCGGGAGCTGCCCCATGTACTGTCTCTTGAAAGCAGCTAGCTTGGAGTCTTGATCGTCCAGGGCGCGCTTGGCGTCATCCAACTGCCGACCCAGAAAATCAGTGGTGCCCTGGGCAGCCTGGGAACGGGTCCTCAGGTTCTCTTCCACCAGCAGCCCGGTCAGCTCATTACAAATTTGCTGTGCCCGGCGTGGGCTGCTAGAGCTGTAGTTGACGTAAAAACCGGGCAGCGGAGTGCCGTTGCCAGCCGGCTTCTTCGACTTGGTTTTCTTGGAAGATCCCGACGAGGGTGCCGCAGCGACGGCAGCGGAAATATCCGTGATGACGGGTTCGACAGTCATGTTTGCGCGGATGTCCTGGATGATCTCCGCTTCTTCTCCGGGCTTGGCGATGCCCAGGCGCTCGATCATCGGTCGCAGCCGATTTCCTGCCAGCACCTGCTGTTGCATCGTCGCTAAGCGCTGGGTGAAATCGGAAGTGATGACGGGCTGCACATAGTTGTCAGGAACCTTCTGCCCTTCCACTAACACCAGAGCCTGCGAGGAGTACTTGGGCGGAAAGGCATAGGACACCAGGAAGCCGGCCAACGGAGCCAGCAGCGCCGGAATCAGGATAACCTTCAGGCGCCGGCGTACCATCGCCAGGTAATCGTCCATCGTCAGTTCGCGATTCTCAATCATGCTGTTCACCATTCCGGCCGCTCAGCGGCCCAAAATTAGTCAATCCGGCTTGGCCGGGGATGCCATTCCACGCCAATCGTAGCCATGTGCCGTTGTGAAATTCGGTTGCAGGCCCCACCACCGTTACCACAGATCGAATTGTCAAAAGTCAGATCGTTGAAGCGATAAGCGGCGAACGCGGACAACTCACGCCCCAGATGCTTGCGCAACAACACTCGCGTAAACTCGTGGTCGAAGGTATTTCCTGCAAATCCCTTAGAAACTTGCGTCTGGAGACGCTTGTTGTGGGCATACCCGAGATCGAGGTAAACCTCCCAGGTGCGCGCTAGTGGGCGGGTCACGCCCAGACGCGCTGCCTGCGTGTCGGATCCGGCAAAGAAACCAGATCCCTCGGACGTGAATTTCTCATAACTTGCCGCAATCGAAGTTCTCGTGAATCGGTAGCGGAGAACAGCTTTCCCGTTCACCGACCAGCGGGACACGTCGGGGAGGCCTGGAAGCTCGATCAGCAGGTGCTGCGGACCGAATCCGACAATCAAGTTCATTTTTCCGCTGATGGCGTGACTCCAGCGAAGATTCGCGATCTGAGCGTCGATTTGGCCGCCAGCATCCTGGGGAAAACGAAACTGCTGGAACCCGTAGACCGCTCCCACCTGATCTCGGCGGCCCAGCATGTAACTGTATCCGGCTTCCACCATGAGCTTGTCGCTGTTGATGAACACTCCCGTGTCGTCGAAGAAATGGGCATTGCTGAAGCCGGTTGCGATGGTGAACGCGGAGCGCGGGGTCAGGCTCTGCACGACATCTGCAAAGGCGCTATTCGTGAGTCTTGGAGTAAGTCCGACGGAACCGAATTGGCCGTTGCCGAAAAAATGGCTGCCCGGGAGGCCTCCGCCCGCAAGGCCAGTCGCGGCTCCGCCCGTGGCGATACCCAGCCCGGGCTCGCCTCCGAAAGCACCGATGCTAAAGGAGCCTTCCGGCAGATAGCTGAAGGAATCGCGAACCGTCAGACGTCCAGTGCGCCAGCGCGTTATGCCCATCACTCCTAAGGCATGCAACTGGCTCACGTCGCGAGTCGAGTTGGAGTAGAAAGCTCCACCTCCCACGTACTCGGCAAAAAGATCCGTCTTCGCGTAAAAGCGCTGCAGGTCGAGAGCGCCCAAAAGGTGGGTCACGGAACTCAATCCCTGCCGCCCCAATACGTTGTTCGCATTGGTATCGGCGGTTTCGCTCAAGGACAGACCGTAAGAAGCAAAGCTGCGGGCGGCGCTCCGCATCTCCAACCCGGGCTCGTCCAGACTTGAGATGGGCGGATTGTCCGGATTCAGGATCGGCGCTGTCTGTCCGAGGGCGGGTGCTGGCCCGGTACGTTCGGAATTTGGATCGTTCTGGGCGGCTGCGAACAGACTGAGTCCCAAGACCGCCAGCAGCACTCGGATTGTCCGTGTTGTTGCCATCTTCTCCGCCGTTGATCCGTTACGGGACGACAATCGTGTCTCCCGGTTGCAGAATGTAGTTCTGATCCATCTGTTCGCCCTTGACCAGCTTGCGATAGTTCACGGGAAGCTTCTGTTGCTTGCCGTTTTCCATGCGCAGCACGTAAATCTTTTTGGTATTGGCGAACTGCGTCATACCAGAGCTGGACAGCGCCTGCAGAACCGTCATATTCGGCAGCATCGGGACCGCGCCGGTGTGCGACACCTCACCGACCATATAAATCCGCTTGCTGTTGATCTGCGACACCACCACCGTGACGCGCGGGCTAGCCACGTACTTCTTGAGCTTTTCGGTCAGCGAATCTGCTAACTGCATGGGCGTCAGACCGGCGGCCTGCACATCGTTGAGCAAGGGCAGCGAGATCTTTCCATCAGGCCGCACTGGCAACGTGGCTGTCAGGTCGGCCTCTTTCCACACCGCGACGTGCAGCACGTCCTCCGGGCCGATGACATAGTCCGGCCCCGCCGGGCTGCTGGAAGGCGCATTGGCCATCGCATCGGAAGCGGAGCTGCCGGCGGGCTGAGCAGGCGCGGCATTCTGCGCCCAAGCCAATCCGCTGTTCACCAGCAGTATCGCTGCCGCTGCTTTCCAAGTTCGCTTCATATCTTCTCCTGTATCCCTGTCGTTTCCTTATGCGCTGTACTCTTGATAGCCGATTTGTTTGAGCTTGTAGAGCAATGCCTTGTAACTGATTTGCAATTCCTGCGCGGCCCGGCGCCGGTTCCAGCGCGTCCGCGTCAACACTTGCAGGATCAATTCTTTTTCTGCTTCCCGAGAAGCGGCCTTGGCAGCCTCTTTGAGAGAGACTTTCTCCCCATTGCTGCGATCCACCCTTCGCAGCAGGGACCGCAACCCGCCCATGGCCAGCGATTCGTCGCCCAGAGCAACTATCGCCCGAGCGGCATCCTTCAATTCGCGAATGTTCCCCGGCCAGTGATACTCCAGGAAGAAATTTTGGGTCTCGGGGCTCAGAATGGGGACGGCGCGAGCGAAATCGCGTGCCGCTGCCGAGAGAAACCAGTCCAGCAGAACCGGGATGTCTTCCTTACGCTGCCGCAGCGGAGGCAACCGCAGACACACGCCGCTGATGCGGTAGTAAAGATCTTCGCGGAACTTGCCTGCCTTCACTTCCCCTTCCAATTCGCGGGAGGTTCCGCAGATGAAACGAGGCACCCGCGGGACTTCCTGGCCGCTGGACGCGATCTGACGAATCAACTCGGCCTGCGCGGAAGAATCGAGATCCCCTACGTCCTGCAAGTAAACCGTTCCACCTTCGTCTTCCCAACTAGCCAGAAGATCCCGGGTGGCTTCATTTCCGTGACAGACGTGAAAAGGTTCCGAGGCCCGGTCGGACAAGGCATGAATGCGCGCCGCCGCAGCTTGCTTGCCCGATCCCGTCTCCGCCACTACCAGCACGGGAACGTCATTCTGCGAGAGTTCGCGGATGACGGCTTCCACCGTACGCATCCCCGAGCTGACGCTCTCCCGCCACACGCGCACCGTGCCGTTGTGCGAGGCTCCGGTACTGGCTAGCATTTCGGAGTTATTGATGTCCATGCTTGTTCTGTCCCGAGAACAGGGGGGTAGCGTCTCGGAGAAGACCGTATACGAGCTCAGTGCACACCTGCTGCCATCCGAGCCGATTCGACCGATAGTCGGGAGAGTTAATACTTACTTATTTTTCAACAACTTGCCACTAGAGCTTGCATTTCCCAGTGCGTCATACCTTACCACCGTTGCGGACAAATGGGAAACTTTTTTCCCATTTTACCTAGAGCCATGGGAACCTGACCAGCCCAAGACTTAGGGTGTAAGTCCTAACTCATTGGAATGGCTAGGGATTTGTAAGCCCATTTTCAATTACCCCTTACCGGTGCGTGAGATGGAACTAGTTTTCCTTGTTTTTCCCTATGGTCTCAAGCGTGTAGGATTCTCGATCCTTGCCGACAGAGAATCCGTGGTTACCCGACGTAAGGTGGCAATCGATCCGGGTTTGCCGGGGCGAAGCTTTTCGCATATTCTCAAGTCCAACGCTCCATGGGTGACTCAGCGCAGGTAGCCCCTCTGGTTATCCGGAAACAGAGTGGGTTTTTCTCGGTGCTGCCCTGGTGGCAGGGAGCAGCGCTTTTGCTCCTTCTCGCCTGGCTATACGCTTCCATCCTCACCCGCCTGTTCGTGCAATGGAGCAATGACCCAAACTTCTCCCACGGGTTTTTCGTTCCCGCCTTCACTCTGTTTGTTCTCTGGAAGAATCGGAACGAACTGAAAAGCGTTGAGCCCGCCCCATCCTGGACTGGACTTCCGCTGATCGTCGGGGGGCTCGTCATTTTAATGCTAGGAGTCTTCGGCGCCGAATTGTTTCTTTCGCGGGTATCGCTGCTGTTAATACTGGCAGGCTTGATTGTCCTGTTTCATGGATGGCCATTGTTTCGGGCTGTCTTTTTCCCCTGGGCCTTTCTGATCCTGATGATCCCTGTTCCTACCATCGTGTTTCAAAAAATTACCTTTCCCTTGCAGATTTTGGCATCGAAGCTGGCCAGCGCGGTCCTCCCGTTGTTCAGTGTGCCCGTTCTTCGCGAGGGAAACATGATCACGCTACCGGCCAAAACGCTGGAGGTCGTCGAAGCATGCAGTGGCATTCGTTCCTTGCTCTCGCTGGTAACGCTCGCGATCATCTATAGCTACCTCATGGATAATCGCCTATGGGTACGGGTGCTGCTTACAGTTTCGGCGATTCCGATTGCTGTGTCGGCAAACAGTTTTCGTATTGTCGGCACCGGCCTTTTGGTGCAGTACTGGAATGCGGAGAAAGCAGAAGGGTTTTTCCACACATTTCAGGGATTGTTGATCTTCGTCGTGTCCCTGGCCATGCTGTTTTCCTTGCATGCCCTGATCTCGTGGATCTGGAAGCAACCTTCGCAGGTGAAGCCCTCATGAAAGATTCCTCGCTCCGATTCGCGATAGCAGCCGCGCTCATTGCAGCCACTGCGCTTTTGCTTCAAGCCCGGTCACGGAATGAAGTTCTCCCTCCCAGGACGCCGCTGAGTTCCCTGCCTATGCAAATCGGCTCCTGGGTTAGTCAAGACATTCCGATTGACCAGCAGACTCTCGATATTCTCGGAGCGGGCGAGTTTGTCGCCCGCGATTTCGACAACAGTCTGGACCGGCAACCACCCATCGAACTTTTCATCGCTTACTTTCCGAGCCAGCGGGCGGGCGACACGATCCACTCTCCCAGCCACTGCCTCCCGGGAGCCGGGTGGGTTCCGACTAAGCGCGAAGTTGTTCAACTCCCGCGCTCCGATGGTTCCCTGTTCCCGGCCAATCGATATGTGGTTTCCAAAGCGGGAGACCGCCAGTTGGTGCTCTACTGGTATCAGGCTCACGATCGCATCGTGGCCAGCGAATACTGGTCGAAGTATTATCTGGTGGCCGATTCCATCCGCATGAATCGCAGCGACGGAGCGCTAGTCCGTTTGATCACGCCGATGTATACGAAAGAGTCCCCCGACGCGGCCCAGGCACGCCTGTTGAGCCTTGGTTCTCAGATCATTCCACTTCTGAACAACTACATTCCGCGCTGACAGGTGGTTCGACCTTCAGGAGTGAATGCGGACCTCGCTGTTTCCCGGCTTCCGAACACGCGAAAAAGTGTGTGGCAAATAACGCACCAGGTCGGCTGCAACCAGCGAGTTCTCCCCCATTTCCGCGACGGCCAAGTCCCCTGCCAGCCCATGAAGATAAACGGCGAGGGCGGTGGCCTCGAGCACACGTCGAGGATGCTGCGCGACCAGGCCGGCGACCATTCCGGTGAGCACATCTCCCGTGCCCCCGGTCGCCATACCCGGATTGCCCGTGGGATTCACCCAGATCTCGCCGTGCGGCGATGCGATTAACGTGCGGTGGCCCTTCAGGACAACAACCAGTTCGTGTTCCGCCGCGAATTTTCGAGCGACATCTGTGCGGTTGGCCTGAATCTCGGCAATACTCAACCCGGTCAATCGCGACATTTCTCCGGGATGCGGCGTAATTACCAGGCTCCGGCCGCGGCCCTTCAGATTGCGAGCCGTGCCCTCGAACGCGTTCAGTGCATCCGCGTCCAGAACCATCGGCGTGTCATACCGCTGCACTACTCCTCGCACAAACTCGGCGGTCTCCCGTTGCCGGGAAATTCCCGGACCAACAGCCAACACTGTTTTGCGTTCCACCAGCGAATCGATCGCTCCCGATCCCAAGGATCGCAAGGAGATCGTGCCGGCTTCCGTTTCTTCCAGAGGCTCTGTCATCACTTCAGGATGAAATCCCGCGACGGTTGGTAGAACCGACTTTGCTGTCGCCACGGTAGAAAGGCCGGCGCCCACGCGGAGCGCTGAAAATCCCGCCATTGCCACCGCGCCCGCTTTGCCCAGCGACCCGCCGATGACAAGCACGTGTCCGTAGCTGCCCTTGTTGGCATCGCGCTGGCGCGGCGCAAGGAGCGAAGAAAAGTCTGCGGCAGTACTCAGATGAAGGCCGAGCTTCGAAACAATCGCCTCCGGCGGCGAGCCAATCGGTGCGATCACAATCGGGCCGTTGGTCAATCCGGCAAACACGTGAGCCGGGCGCGGAGCGGTGAAGGTCACGATAGCATCCGCGCTGGCCACCGTTCCGCTCCGCGATTGCATCCCGTCGGCATCCGCGCCAGAGGGAATGTCAATCGCAATCACGGATGCATGGCTGTCATTCATTTTGCGGATAGCAGCGGCGTAGAGCGCGCTCGCCGGCGGACGAAATCCAGTTCCGAGGATCGCGTCAACGATCAGATCTACCGCATATATCGGCTCGGCATCGGCCGAGTCGAGTGCGCTGACATCGCGCACCGCCAGCGGCAGAATCGTAAGCTTCTGGAACATGGCCACCGCATCCCCGCGAAGCTCCTCAGGATCGCACAGCAGCAAAACTCTCACTACCCGGCCGGATTCCGCCAGCTGGCGCGCCACGACGAAGCCATCACCGCCATTGTTGCCCTTCCCGCAGACAACGCTGATGCGCTGGGCCTGGGGATAGTCCGAGAGGATAAAACGAGTAACGGCGGAGCCGGCGTTCTCCATGAGCGTCAGCGAGGGCACGCCGAAACGCTCCGAGGTCGCGCGATCAATCTCGCGCATCTCTGCCGCGCTTACGATCTTCATAACCTGGTTTTCATAATCTCGACCCAGCCTTTTGTTCCAGTTCGCGGAGTTGTAGCGGCTCACCCATGGCGATCAAAAAATCGCCAGCTTCAATGCGATCATCGGGCGCTGGATTGAATCGCATGCCCGCCTCCCGCTTGATGGCCAGCACGATCACGCCGCGCTCTTGCCGGATGCGTGAACTCTCAATCGTCTTCCCCGCAAACGGGCTCTTGGGAGTGATAGCAACTTCTCCGATCTCAAGGTCGATGCCGAGATGAGTGGTGGCGGTGTCGAGGAAACTCACCACGTGCGGACGCAGGAACGAGTGCGCGATGCGTTGCCCGGCGAAGATGTAGGGGGAAACCACCGAATCGGCGCCCGCCGACAGCAGGTGCTTCTCCGCCATATCTTCGCTGGCGCGCGCGATGATTCGCAAGCGCGGATTCAGGCTGCGCGCGGTAAGCACAATATAAAGATTGGTGGCGTCGGTGGTCGTGGCTGCGACGAGACCGCGCGCCTGTTCGATTCGGGCCTCACGCAAGGCCTGTTCTTGCGTGGCGTCGCCCACGAGTATCAACCAATTCTCGGTGGAGAATTTCTGCGCCTTGACCTCGTTGTGTTCGAGGATGACGAACGGCACGGGCCGCCGGGCGAGTTCCCGGGCAGCGCTACGGCCGACGCGTCCCGCGCCGCAGATGATGTAGTGATCCGCCAGCCGGCCGATTTCGCGCTCCATGCGCCGCCTTCCAAAGAAGTTTTGCAGCTCGAATTCTAGCAAAGCCTGGGTCAGTGCCCCGATCGCGAGAAAAAGCAACGAGACTCCGCACAGGATGATTCCGACATTGAAAACACGTCCGGCATGTGACAGCGGATGTGTCTCCTGATATCCAATCGTGGTCAGGGTGGTAATGACCATGTAGAAACCGTCGAACCACGACCAGCCTTCGATGTAGTGAAAGCCCGCGGTGCCGAGCGCAATGACGAGCAGGAGCGCACCGGTAATGAATCTGAGATTGCGAAAGGTCCTCATTGCCTCATCGTTCGGTATCGCGAGAAGCGAACCGGCTTCCCGCGCGAACACGCGAGTATAGCTCCTGCGGCGGAGGGGCGCAGTGACGGAAGCTTGTTTGAAGCCGCCGCCAATTGTTACGATCCAGAAATCATGCCCACTCTGATCTCGCACCCTACTCGCATCGAAGCCTCTGGAAGCAAGCCCAAGGTCATCGAGGAATATGTTGGTCGCGTGAACTCGCGTACCTCCGGCCTGAGCGTGGCTCATATGCGCAGCCCGGAAGGCTGGGAGGAACCTGGTCAGACGCCGGAATTTGATGAGTACACGCTAGTGTTGCGCGGAACTCTGCGCGTCCAGCACAAAGATGGTCTGCTGGAGGTCGCGGCGGGCCAGGCGATTGTAACGCATTGCGGGGAATGGGTGCGCTACTCCACTCCTCTTGCCGGAGGCGCAGAGTACATCGCGGTCTGCCTGCCTGCGTTCTCGCTGGACACGGTTCATCGGGACGCCTGATCCCGTCCGCAGGACTCTCGGTTTACAATCGAAAGCCAGCCACTCTATATGAAGCTCTCAGTCGTGATGCCGGTGTACAACGAGCGCGCCACCCTGCGCGAGGTCGTCGGGAGAGTCCTCGCCATGCCGATCGATATCGAACTCCTGTGCGTGGACGACGGCTCCAGCGACGGCTCGCGTGAGATCCTGGCCGAGTTACAGCAAAAGTATTCGCAGATCCGGGCACTGCTGCAACCACGCAATATGGGCAAGGGGGCAGCGCTCCGACGCGGTATCCAGGAGGCGACCGGCGATTTCGTCATTATCCAAGACGCCGATCTCGAGTACGACCCGTCCGAATACCCGCAACTACTGGAACCGCTTATCCAGGGCCGGGCCGACGTGGTCTTCGGATCGCGCTTCCTCGGCGGCGGCCCGCACCGCGTGCTCTACTTCTGGCATTCCGTGGGCAACTGGATCCTGACTCTGCTTTCGAATTGCCTCACCAATATCAACCTCTCTGACATGGAGACCTGCTACAAGGTTTTTCGCCGCGAAGTGATTCAATCGATTCCGCTGGAGGAAGACCGCTTCGGCTTCGAGCCGGAGATTACAGTGAAAGTCGCCCGCCGCAAACTGCGTATCTATGAGGTTGGGATCAGCTACTCGGGCCGCACCTACGAAGAAGGCAAGAAAATCGGATGGAAGGACGGCGTCCGAGCTCTGTATTGCCTGATGAAATATTCCCTGAAAGAACCGAAGGCTAAAGCTGTATCTGTACAGGCAGCCTCGGCCCAGGATCAGTCCACAATTTCTTGATGAAACGCGCGGCGCACGGCCTAGTGACGAGAGCCTTTCTGCCGCAGGCGTCCTTTTAACGCATCTCCGCTCTTGCTCTTGTTCGCGTGGCCAGGGCTGCCGGAAGCCCCAAAATGGATCGGCGGATTCGCGTCTTTCTTTTGCCCCTTCAGCGCTGGGTTGGTGCGCGCCGCCTTGCTATTCTGAGCCTTCCGGGAGGCCGATAGCTTGGCGCTCGACTGTTCCACGCGGTGCAATTCCTGGGCAGCGGTGCCGTGGGTCGCAGGCTCTTTGACCGCCTGACGTTTGCTTTTGGCGCTCTGCTTTTCTTCGCTGCGTGCCGGTTTCGCTTTCGGTTTCTGATACTTCTGTGCAGCGGCGGTCACGGTCAGGCCTGCCAGTGTCAACGCTAGTACCAACGAAAATCTCATCTGTGTCCCCTAATCTCGTACTTCTGACGATACTGATGCAAGCGCCCTGCCAACCGCAGCTTCGGGCTACCCTGATATAAACCCGACCTTGGAAAAACTACTCGTAGCAACTGACAGAAAACGAGCAGAATGCTAGCTAAATACCGGAACAAGGCAGCTGGAACTCTATTTTCGCACTTTCGGCAGGGATCGGTAGGAAAATGTTTTCACACTACTGCCGCTTAGAGCGCTTTCCTGCGGAAACCGGCGCCAGACAGGCGTTCTCGCGTCGAGCCCAAGTTTCGAAAGCCTGCTCCGCCGGTCGTGAACTGATGGACATCCGCCTGTTGTCCTTTCTCCTATTTCGACCGTAGCACCACCGTACTGCGATTGGACCCTAAAGATAAGTCACGAACCATGGTGCTGGGTCCGATTCCGTATTTCCTGTAGTCCTTCCGAAATCTACGAGTTCTCAGTCTCGGCCATGACAATGAAGGTGCTGGAGCAGGCTTTTATCGCTCCTGTGACCTGAAATCCCCCGCCGTATGAGTCAGATGCGGCTTACTGAGGTCGGCACCCTTGAACGCTAGATTGCTAGGCCGTACTAGCCTCTACTCCCTTCTGATCGCTGCTGCGCTCATCTCCCTGACCGGTTGCCAGCTGCTGGGAAATCAACAAAATGCGGTGAACAACTCCGTCGTTGTGGCCAACCCCAACGTGGATTTTGGAAAGGTGGGAATTGGGAATAGCAAGTCGATCCAGAACAAGCTAACCAACTTCAAGACTTCTAGCGTCACTATCGTTTCCATCGCCGGTTTGGACGCAACCGTTCAAGTGAGTGGAATTACCCTGCCTCTGGTTCTAGCCCCGGGACAGGAATCTCAGTTCAGCATTCAGTTCCAGCCTTCGGCGGCGGGCAAGATCTCCAAGACCGTTTCATTCGGTGACAACTCGGAATTCCTTGCTTCGATGGATGTGACCGGAGAGGCAGTGCAGCCAGGGCAGCTTTCGCTGAGTCCTTCGGCGGTTAATTTCGGGAATGTCAAGGTTGGAGCAAGCAACACGAGCAATGTGACCCTTTCCAACAGCGGTGCCACCGATGTCACCATTACGCAAGCCACATTGAGCGGAGCTGGCTTCACGCCGAGCAATCTTGTCTTGCCGCTCACGTTGCATCCGGGAGGAACTGCGGCCTTCAGCGTCACCTTCGCTCCCACGGGCGCCGGTAATTTCAGCGGCAGCGTTTCATTTTCAAGCGACGTCGCTCAGAGCCGTATCAGCCTCGGAAAAAAAGCTCAGGCCGTGCAGGCAGGTGTTATCGTCCTGGCCCTGAACGGAGTGGGAGTCGATGCCGGCACCCTGAGCGCAAACCCGGCCAGCGTGGCGTTCGGCAGCGTGCAAGTAGGCAGCAGCAGCAGCAAATCTCAGACGCTGACCAACACCGGCGGATCCTCGGTTACGATCTCGCAAGCAAACGTAACCGGCGCGGGCTTTTCCATCAGCGGATTGACACTGCCCGCCACGCTCGCCGCCAACCAGAGCGTAGCATTCACGGTGAAGTTTACTCCCGCTGCGACGGGAGCAGTCAGCGGCAATCTGGCGATTGTCTCCGACGCCTCCAACTCGACCCTCAACATTCCTCTCTCCGGCACCGGAAACGCCGCGGGCCAGTTGTCCGCGTCTCCTACCAGTCTGGCTTTCGGAAACGTTCAGATCGGAACCAGTAGCAACAAGTCGGAGACGCTCATCAATACTGGTGGAACGGCCGTTACCATCTCGCAAGCGAATATCACCGGCGCGGCCTACTCGGTCACTGGATTGGCGCTGCCCACGACACTTGCCCCGAACCAGAGCATAGCGTTTACCGCGACTTTTGCTCCAACAGCAGCGGGCTCGGCGAACGGAACGCTGGCGATTGTTTCCGATGCGCCTGGTTCCCCATTGAACATTGGTCTCTCAGGAACCGGCGTCACGCAAGGGCAGATCACGCCAAATCCCGCGAGCTTGAGTTTTGGAAACGTCCGGGTAGGAAGTTCAAAGACGCTTACCGAAACCCTGACTAACTCGGGCGGATCGAGCCTCACGATCTCTGCCGCCTCGGCCAGCGGCACCGGATTCAGCCTGAGCGGGTTGGCGTTGCCGCTGACACTCAACGCAGGCCAGAGCACTACGTTCTCGGTGCAGTTCGCTCCGGCTGCCACCGGCGGTATGAGTGGAAATGTTGCAATTACCTCTAACGGCGCCAATCCCAATCTGAATATTGCGCTTTCGGGATCCGGAGTGACACCAGGAGAGCTTTCGGCGAACCCAACCAGTCTGGCTTTCGGCAGCGTTCAGGTGGGCAACAATGCCAGCCTGTCTGAAACATTGACCAACACTGGCGGGTCGAACGTCACCATTTCGCAGGCCAATGTCACCGGCGCTGGCTTCACGGTTACCGGACTGGCGCTGCCGACGACTCTCACTCCGAACCAGACCGTTACGTTCAACGTGAAGTTTGCGCCTAGTGCCGCAGGCAGCATCAGCGGCAACCTGGGGATTGTCTCTGACGCATCTGGCTCACCTTTGAACATCGCGCTCTCGGGCGCAGGCGTCGCTCCGGGTTCGCTGACCGCGAATCCAAGCAGCGTCAACTTTGGAAACGTGCGTGTCGCCAACAGTCAGACAGTGCCGATCACAGTAACGAACACTGGCGGAGTTAGCGTTACCATTTCGGCCGCGGCCGCAACCGGCACCGGTTTCAGTTTCACCGGTCCGGGCCTGCCCGCGACTCTCGCCGCCGGACAGAGCGCCACGTTCAACGCGATCTTCACTCCGTCGGCCGCCGGCAGCAAGACTGGAAATCTAACGATCACTTCAGACGCGAATAACCCGACGCTCAACATTCCGCTGGCAGGAGTGGGCATCACGCAAGGGCAGATCACGCCCAACCCCACCAGCCTGAGCTTCGGCAACGTGACGATCGGGGGCTCCAAGACACTGACCGAGACTCTAACCAACTCCGGCGGCACGAGCCTTACGATTTCTGGGGCTTCCGCCAGCGGCACAGGCTTCGGCCTCAGCGGGCTGGCCTTACCTCTCACTCTCACGGCAGGTCAGAGCACAACGTTCAACGTGCAGTTCGCCCCAGCGGCAGCTGGCGCTGCCAGTGGCAACGTCAGCATCACTTCCGATGGAGCCAATCCCAGCTTGAACATTGCGCTTTCTGGAACTGGTGTTACGGCGGGGACGCTTTCCGCCAATCCAACGAGTCTGTCTTTCGGCAACGTTCAGATCGGCAGTAACGCGAGCCTGTCAGAGACACTGACCAACACCGGCGGATCTAATGTCACGATCTCGCAAGCGAACGTGACCGGCGCAGGTTACTCCGTCAACGGACTTGCTCTGCCCGCGACTCTTCCACCCAACCAGACTGTCACGTTCAGTGTGAAATTTGCTCCGGCAACAGCCGGCGTCGTCAGCGGCAATCTGGCGATTGTCTCGGACGCCAGCAACTCGCCGTTCAACATTCCGCTTTCTGGGACGGGTGTCACGCAGGGTCAGATCACACCCAATCCCACGAGCCTGAGCTTCGGCAGCGTCACGGTCGGGAGCGCCAAGACACTCAACGAAACGCTCACCAACTCTGGTGGTTCCAGTCTCACCATCTCCGCCGCCAGTGTGAGTGGCACGGGATTCACTCTCAGCGGGCTGGCCCTGCCGCTGACTCTCACGGCCGGTCAGAGTACAACGTTCAACGTGCAGTTTGCCCCGGCCGCGGCGGGCGCGGCCAGCGGCAATGTCACGATCACCTCCAATGGCGCGAATCCCAGCCTAAACATTCCAGTTTCGGGAACGGGAGCGGCGCCAGGGACACTTTCCGCGAATCCGACCAGCCTTGCTTTCGGCAACGTGCAGGTGGGCAACAATGCGAGCCTGTCGGAAACGTTGACCAACACCGGCGGCTCGGCGGTCACGATCTCGCAAGCGAATGTCTCAGGCACTGGCTTTTCGATTACCGGACTGACATTGCCGACGACGCTCACGGCTGGCCAGAGCGTAACCTTTACGGCCAAGTTCGCACCGGCGTCGGCAGGGACCGTCAGCGGCAACCTGGCGATCATCTCCGATGCGTCTAACTCAACCCTCAACATCGCTCTTTCCGGCACGGGAACAGCGCCCGGAACACTGGGAGTTTCTCCAGGAACGCTGAACTTCGGCAACGTGGTCGTCAATGCCAGCGCGGCGCTTAACGGCAGTCTGACCGCCACCGGCGCATCGGTCACGGTCGCCTCGGGCAGCAGCAACAGCAGCGAGTTTGTGCTCTCCGGGATCAGCTTCCCGAAGACCATCGCCGCCGGCGGCTCGGCTTCTTTCACCGTCACTTTCACGCCGAACGCGTCCGGGACAGCGAACGCCACTCTCACTTTTGTGAGCAACGCTTCGAACTCACCCACGGTCCAGTCGCTCACCGGCAACGGCCAGGCGCCTCAACCGCACAGCGTGGACCTGTCCTGGACGGCCAGCCAGTCGCCGGGTGTGGTCGGATACAACATCTATCGCCGTACGGCGACGGGAGCGTACTCGTCTCCGATCAACACTTCCCTGGACGCGAACACGACCTACACCGACACCACAGTCGCCGCTGGCCAAACGTACTTCTACGTTGCCAAAGCAGTGGATGGAAACGATATGGAGAGCGGACCTTCGAATGAGGTGCAGGCAGTGATTCCAACGCCGTAAAGCCTCCGAACAAGTATTCAATGGTCGAAGCATTTCGCCGCCAAGGCACTCGCTGGCGGCGTTTCTTGTTGCCGAGCCCAGCGGACGACTTGATCGACGCAAGTGTGTCCACTAACATCTGCCGGAGTCTGAATTGTGAGGCCTTCATGAACTTGCGAGCAGCGGTCATTGGCGTTGGTTTTGTCGGCAAAGCGCATGTCGAGGCACTGCGGCGTCTTGGCATACCCGTTCAGGGCGTGCTGGGAAGTTCCCCCGCTCGAACCGAGGAGACCTGCTTTGCGCTAAGACTCCCTCGGGTGTATGCGTCGCTGGAAGAGCTGGTGAAAGACAACTCGGTGGACGTTGTGCACATTTGCACACCCAACCATCTTCATCTTTCGGAAACGGAATCGGCCCTGCTGTCCGGCAAACACGTCATGTGCGAAAAGCCGCTTGCGATGAACACTTCCGAGACCGGCGCGCTGGTAAAACTTGCGCGCGAGCGCGGACGGGCCGGTGCCGTTACGTACAATCTGCGCTACTATCCGCTGTGCCAGGAAGCACGCGCCCTGGTGGAGCGGGGAGCGATTGGCGAACCACGACTGGTCTATGGCGGCTATCTGCAAGATTGGCTCTTCTATCCCACCGACTGGAATTGGCGCCTCCAGCCCGAAGTGGGTGGATCAATGCGCGCCGTGGCAGACATCGGAACACACTGGATGGACCTGCTGACCTGGATTACGGGCCGGCACCTGACAGAACTGTGTGCCGATCTGGCCACGGTCATCCCGGTGCGGCAACGGCCAAAGGGTTCAGTCGAGACATTCAAGCAGACTATCGGCGCCGCAACTGAGCCCGTGCCGATGACCACCGATGACTACGCTTCTATTCTGCTGCACTTTGAAGGGAATCTCCGCGGCGTACTAACGGTTTCCCAGGTCAGCGCAGGACGAAAAAACCGGATGTGGTTTGAAATTGACGGTTCCGAAGGCTCCCTGGCTTGGGATGCAGAACAGCCAAATGTTCTGTGGATCGGCAGCCGCAAAGAGGCAAATCGCCACCTGATCAAGGATCCCTCTCTCATGAGTGCGCAAGCCCGGGGCTACGCCGTGTACCCAGGGGGACATGCGGAAGGATACCCCGACACTTTCGTCCAATTGTTCAAAGATTTTTACGCGTACCTCGACGCGGGAGATTTTCATGCATCGCGTTCGTTTCCTACGTTTGAAACCGGCCACCAGGAAGTCCAGTTGTGCGAAGTTGTTGCTAAGAGCGCACATGAGCGACGGTGGGTGGAAGTTCCTCACCATGACTGCTCGTGACTACTCGGTCCTCAATCAGCTGCGTCACGAACGCCCCGGCTTGCGCGCCGGAGCGGCACAAGTGGATTCCCGCACAATGAATTCAGGTTCTACGGTGATGCGTCGAGAAGCATTTTGCGCTGCCGGCGCTGTAATGTTACGCAGAACCGTTTCGGCTGCCAGACGCCCCATACGCCGCAAGGGCTGCCGGACCGTCGTCAATCCAGGGTTTTGGAACGCTGCACTTTGAATGTCATCAAAGCCAACGACGGAAACATCCTCCGGGACTCGGGAACCAGTCTCGCGAAGAGCGCGGACTGCGCCAATGGCGGAAATGTCATTGAAAGCAAAGAGCGCTGTGAAAGATGCTCTGCTGGCCAGTAACTTATGAGTTACGCCATAACCAACTTCAGGAGATGGCGAGTCGCCTTCCAACTGCACGATCAGTTCCGGACGAATCTCCAGACCCAGCCGCCGAGCGGCTTTGCCGATCGCGTTCCACCGCACTTCCGTGTCCGAACTGAAAGCCTGCCCTTTAATAAACGCAACGTGCCGATGACCCAGGTGATAAAGGTGCTCCAGCGCAAGTTCAGCGGCGCGGTCGTGGTCAAGAACGATCTGGGTGATGCCCTTCGCTTGCCCGCGGCCGGATATGGCTACGACCGGAATCGGAATCTGCTGGGTCCAGGGAGTATCGACTGCGATCAGGCCCTCCACGGAGCGCCTCTGAAGCACGCGCGGGTACTCGTCAATCAGGTCCGGCTTATGACGATGGCTCGCCACCAGATAGAAATAACCTTCCTGGAGTAACTGATCTTCAATGCCACCCATCACCGAGGAGGCGTAACCCTCGCTAACCTCAGGGACTAGCACGCCGATCATGAAGCTGCGTTGCGTGCGCAGGGATCGCGCGACGAAATTGGGCCGGTAGTTGAAATGGCGGGCGGCGGCGAACACCCGGTCCTTGGTTTTTTGGGGAATGGAGTCCGCTACCGGGGATCCATTGAGAACGAGCGAGATGGTTGCAGAAGAAAGGCCTAGGTAGTCCGCCAGCATGCGCTGGCTCACCGGGCCATTTTCGATTGCCGTCGATTTTGGTTTGGCTTTCCCAGACCGCACCGGCGCAGTATACACTGCCCGATGCCAACCCTCGCCATGGATCAACTCAACAATAGACAGGCGCTCGATTTACCGTTTAACTATTGACAAGACCATGAAATGCATATTTCATACTAACGACGAATGGTTGGCTAAACCGGTTTAGTAGAGGCTCCAACATGCTATGGAAGTGCCGGACCCTGGGACCGTTCCATCGCTGTTCTCCGCTTCCCGACAGGACACATCTGGTCGTCCCGCCTATGGGAGTAGCTCAATCGTGAAAGTGCCCCGCAGGTTTCTGAGTTTTCTGCTTTTAACGTGCGCTGTATTGCCGCTTGTTTCATCCGGAGCGCGAAGTCCCGCCGTTGCGCTTCAGGACCCGAGTCCTAAGATAATTCGTGGAAGCATCGCGGACCCAAGCCTCGATTCCAAGGTCGAGACACTGCTGCGCAAGATGACACTAGACGAGAAGGTCGGCCAGTTAGTTCAGTACTCGGCAGGTCAACCCACTGGGCCCGGAACGGGACGAACCGACTACAAAGACATGATCGGCAAGGGTCAGATCGGGGCACTGTTCAACATTACGGGCGCGCGCGAAGTGAATGCTTACCAACGGATCGCCGTTGAACAATCACGCCTGCATGTTCCGCTGCTCTTTGGATTGGATGTTATTCACGGTTTCCGCACTGAGTTTCCGATCCCGCTTGGCCTGGCTTCGACGTGGGATCCGGTCCTGGTGGAGAAGGCGGCCCGTGTGGCCGCACAGGAAGCATCGGCCAGCGGGGTTCGCTGGACCTTCTCGCCCATGGTGGATATTGCACGCGACGCGCGCTGGGGCCGTATGGCGGAAGGGGCGGGCGAGGATCCCTTTCTCGGATCTGCCATGGCCGCCGCCTATGTCCGGGGATACCAGGGTTCGCGCCTTGATGCGCTGGACAGCATCGCTGCCTGCGCCAAGCACTATGTTGGGTACGGAGCGGCGGAAGGCGGCCGTGATTACAACACGACTGAGATTTCCGAACCCACGCTGCGTCAAATCTATCTCCCGCCGTTTCACTCGGCAGTGAACGCGGGAAGCGCTTCCATCATGAGCGCTTTCAATTCGCTGAACGGCATCCCTGCCACGGCGAACCCGTTCACGGTTAAACAGATCCTGCGCAAGGAGTGGGGCTTTCAAGGCATTGTCGACAGCGATTGGACATCGGTGGCTGAACTGATTCCACACGGCATCGCCAACGATGGCGCGACGGCGGCCCGGAAAGCCTTTCTGGGTGGCGTCGATATGGACATGGTCAGCAGTCTTTACCACGACCATCTGGCGAACCTCGTTCAGGGGGGGCAAGTCCCCGAAGCAGCCGTCGATGAAGCAGTACGGCATGTACTACGCATGAAATTTGCGCTGGGTCTCTTCGAACATCCCTATACGGACGAGACGAAGGAAGCCGCTGCCATGCTGCACCCCGAGTATCTTCAGCTTGCCCGCGACGCCGCCGAGCGATCGTTTGTCCTGCTCAAAAACTCCGCTGGACCTGACGGTGTGCCGCTCCTTCCTCTGTCTGGTGTCCGCAAAGTCGCCGTGATCGGGCCGCTGGCGAATGACTCTGCCAACATGTTGGGGTCATGGGCGGGCTTGGGACGCCGCGAAGATGTGACTTCGCTCCACACCGGCTTGGTCAGCCACCTCGGCAAAGAGAACGTCCTTCACGCGAAAGGAACCGGCATCAGCGAGGGTTCGGATCAGGAGATGGCGGATGCGCTCGTAACCGCGCAAAAGGCTGATCTCGTGATTCTCACCTTGGGTGAGAACGCTTCCGAGATGACGGGGGAAGCGGCCTCGCGGTCCAAACTGGGCCTCCCCGGGAGGCAGCAGGAGCTGCTGGAGAAAATTGTCGCGACCGGGAAGCCTGTAGTCCTTGTACTTTTCAGTGGACGCCCGCTGACTGTTCCATGGGCCTTTGAACACGTTCCAGCGGTTCTGGCAGCGTGGTTTCCAGGCGTCCAGGCAGGTCCGGCGTTAGTCCGCACACTGTTTGGCGAATCGAATCCGAGCGGCAAGCTGGTTGTCAGTTGGCCACGGAGCGTTGGACAGGAGCCGCTTTACTACAACACACTGAACACCGGACGCCCGGCAAACCTACCGGATAGTGACCCTAAATTCGTTTCCCGCTACCTAGATGAGCCGAACAGTCCTCAGTTCCCTTTCGGATACGGACTGTCTTACACATCCTTCCGGTACGGACCGACAGAGATTAGCGGGAAACAGTTGAAGGCCTCCACTCTGAATGCAGGCCTTCAAGGCGGCAAAGAAGCGGCCCTGACTGTAACCGCCTCGGTTACGAACACGGGCCAGCGTTCGGGCGAGGAGATTGTTCAACTCTATATCCGACTCCGAGGTACGAGCGTGGCGCAGCCGGTGCGGGCCTTGAAGGGCTTCGAACGCATAACACTCGCCCCTGGTGAAACGAAGAATGTGAGTTTCACGCTCGCCCCGGATGCCTTGGCAATCTGGAGCGATCAGAATCGGGTTGCGACCGAAGCCGCGCACGTCACGATATGGGTAAGCCCTGACTCGGCACAAGGATCGCCCGCCGAGCTTGAGATCGTCCCCTGACATGGTGGTCAACTATGGCTGCAGAACATAAAGTCACGCGGAGAAACTTGCTCCGCATGGGTGGTCTCGCAGGAGCTGGCATGTGGCTAGGCTGCAATGCCGCAGTCGGGGCCTCCATGGGCCCCTCGGCACACTACAGTAAAATGAGCGACGAACACTTTCTCGACGATGTTGAGCGCGCAAGTTTTCAATTTTTTTGGCACGAAGCCAGTCCATCCACCGGACAGGTGAAAGATCGGGCGTTACTCAATGGCAAAGACTCACGCCCAATGTCGAGCGTTGCCGCAACCGGCTTTGGGCTGACCGCCCTGTGCATTGCCGATCGGCGGGGTTATCGCAAGGCTAGCGAGATTATCGACCGTACCAGGAAGACGCTTCGTTTTCTGTTGCGCGATGTGCCTCAGGAGCACGGCTTTTTCTACCACTTTTTCGACATGAATAGCGGCCAGCGATGGGGGAAATGCGAGTTCTCATCCATCGATTCTTCCCTGCTATTCTGCGGAATACTCACAGCGCGGCAGCATTTCCATGACGCTGAAATTCAGGATCTCGCGACCCGGATCTACGAGCGTGTTGACTGGCCCTGGATGCTGAACGGTGGAAAGACGTTCTCCATGGGCTGGCATCCGGAGTCTGGTTTTCTGGACGCCCGCTGGGAACACTACTCCGAGCTGATGATGATCTACCTGCTGGCGATCGGCTCGCCGACGCATCCAGTTTCGCCAGAAACGTGGAAAGCCTGGTCGCGTCCGGTGATCAAGTATCAGGGCCTGGAATACATTTCCGGTAATGATCCCATCTTCACACATCAGTATTCACACGCCTGGTATGACTTCCGTGGAAAACGCGATGCCTACGCCGATTTTTTCGAGAACTCAGTTAAAGCCACGAAAGCGCACAAGCTGTTTTGCCTTTCGCTGCACGACCGCTTTCGTGACTACAGTGATGATCTATGGGGCATCACGGCTTCTGACAGCGCGAAAGGCTATCGTGCGTGGGGAGGCCCCCCCGAACAGGGAGACCTTGACGGCACTGTGGTTCCTTGCGCAACGGGCGGCTCTTTGCCGTTTCTCTATGACGACTGTATGAAGGTTTTGCGGAACATCCGCAGCCGCTATGGACACCAGGGAGCTTGGGGGCGGTACGGCTTCGTGGACGCGTTCAATCCTCTCACGAATTGGTACGACCCGGACGTAATCGGTATCGATGTTGGAATCACCATGCTGATGGCGGAAAACAAACGAACGGGCTTCGTCTGGGAAACCTTTATGAAGAATAAGGAAGCCCAGGCAGCGATGGAGAGAGTGGGGTTCCGCGGGATAAGCGGGTGAGGCGCGCCTATCTAGAGACGGGCTCTCGCTCCCCTCGTAGATTCTTGTGCGGAGAACTGGACGAGAGACCCTTGCGGTGAGCCTCTCATCCGATCAAGCCCTGCGCATCGCGCAAGACTCAAAAGCTGAATCGCGCCTGGAACTCGACTACGCGCCCAGCGAGACCACCGTTGCTTGGCTCCGCCGACCCGAAGTATTGACCATCTATGGTCGTGCTGGGCGTGTTAAATCCAAATGGCGCCAAGTTCAGTTTGTTGAAGATATTGAAGAAATTGGCGCGGAACTCCAGGTTCGCTTGTTCGCCGAAAAAGAACGGCAACGGCGTGTTTTTCCCGAAAGTCATATCGACGCTTTGGTAGTGTGGCCCGCGAAAAGAGTTCCGGCCAATGGCAGGGACGCAAGTGGCGCCGCCGCCGCCATTACTACATAGCGTGAAAAACTTCGATCCTCCCCCGGGGAAGTTGCCGTTGGGCCTCAGGAAGGTATCGTTGGAGAAGTCGTTTCCATTGCCACCCGTAAATGCAACCGGGCGGAACGGGCAGATGAATTCGTTACCTGGTGTCCTATTACATCCACCAGTCGGCGTCCACGGGAAACCGGAACGGGCGGTGAAGATACCGGTGATCTGCCAGCCTCCCAGCGCTTTGCCAAGGAAGTCGTGGCGGCCACGAAAAATGGGGAGTTCCCAGAGACCATACGCAACGAAGTAGTGAGAAACGTCATAGTCCGACGGACCGTATTCGGTTCGAAGATCGCGTGGGAATGTTTCGTTGGCGGCAGCGTTGGGCGCTCCGAAAGAACTCTGGTCCATGCTCCTCGACCAGCGGTACTTAGCATCGAACTGCAGACCCCGGTTGAACATTTTGGCGAAGCGGGCATTCAGAGAATGGTAATTCGAGTTTACGTCGGGTTGGATGAAGAAATTCGGGTGGACAAGAGGCTGGTTTTGTAAATCGTCCCGCACCTGGTTCAGGTCGTAGATGCGGAGTTGTTTGCGCCCGAAGCTCCCTGCATAACCGAGGGTAAAAGTAGTTCGCGGCGCCAACTCGAACTCCGTTTCCAGGGAATAGACGTAGGTGTACGGACTCGGCATTTTGGGTGGCGTGGAGTAAACCTGTACGCCGCAGCCATTGGGATTATCGAACAGCAGCTGGCAGGTTAGCGGGAAGTTAGTGGCGGGATCCACGCCCACAACGAGCTTGGGATTGACTGGAAAACTGAGGGGCGAATTGCTGGTGCCCAACTCGTAGAGGATGATCCCGTTGAGGAATGGAGTGCTGAAGTCTTGCCGGGAAGTTCCGCAACAGAAGCCGAATGATGTATGGAAGGGCGGGTTCTCACGCATCGGGCCGAAGGCGGCTCCTTCGAAGCGGTTGTAGAAAACTCCGACTCCACCGCGCCACACCATTTTGCTGTTGAACTTCCCAGGAGACCAGGCAAAGCCAATTCTGGGCGCGAAATTGTTGCGATCGGGTGGGGCGAGTTCCTTTACAACCCGAATGACTGGGTTGGGATTGCCAATCGGACCAAGATCAAGTTGCGTGAGCTTGCCCTGTTTCTCTGTAATCGGCGTGTAGTATTCCCACCGCAACCCCAAGTTGAGAGTGAGGTTCGGGCGTACCTTCCAGTCAGTCTGTCCGAAGAGAGCGTAGTCGCCCGTACGTAGATAGCGCTGAGTGGGATCCGGTAAGCCGGTTTCAGGGTTCCAGTCCACGCCTTCAAAGATGGGAGCGCTGTTGAAAAAATTCCACAGGCGCACGTTGGAGTATACCGGACGAGCCAGACCGATCTCGTTGTTGTTATTTTGTTCCTTGCGCACTTCAAACCCGAACTTCAACGCGTGTTTTCCAACAACCTTGCTGACGGTGTCACGGAATGCGTACGTGTTCTGCGAAAGCACGCCGGGGGTATTGTTTCCGCGCCTCACTCCAAAATCGAGGCGTGGACCCGTGTTGAAGACTCCCTCCACTTGAATCTCTGGGATTCCAAAGTTTACGGTGTGGTTGGTGCTAACCTCGTCATAGTTAAATCGACTGAAGTTCAATCGAGCTTCGTTCAGAAGGGTCGGAGAGATCGTCCAGTTCCACAGCAGAGTACCCGCGGGATTCGTGGGCTTGTTGAGAACAGCCCCCATTGGACGAAATTGATCGTTGGAAGTCGTCAGATTGTCGGCGATGGTGATGTAGGTACTGGCAGCGAATAGGTGGTTACCCCGCTGGTAGTCAACGCGTCCGTTGTATTGCATGCCATAGTGATGCGCCGGAACGGCCAGAAGGGCCTGCACGACGTCGGGAATGCCATCAAGCCCATTCCCGATGAAGCTGCCACCGGTGGCGCTTGGGGGTGGACTCAACGGAACATACGGATCGGAGGGATCTGTAATGGGTACGGGCGAACCCAGGTCTAGCCCGCCCTGAGTCCCGGCGCCCGCTGGAATGACTGCACAAATGCCTGGATTGTCGTTGAATGCAACGATGTCACCACACGATCCGCTAACGTACTGTCTAACTTGCGGGTTAACTCCCGGGGCTGCCATCAGCTGAGCCGCCACGCTTCCCGCCCGAATATCTATGATAGCCTGGCGGAATTCCGGTGTCTCTACGTAGCCCACGTTCGTATCGCTGAGATTATTGTGCTCTCCCTCAATCGAGAAGAAGAAAAACAGCTTGTCTTTGACGATCGGGCCACCGACACTGCCCCCATAATTGCGACCCTTGTTGCTGACACGAGCGGTGGGCGCGCGCTCGAAGCCGCTGACGAAACCGTTGAATTTGTTGAAAGCATTCAGCCCGGGCTCGCCATACTTGAAGAAGGCGCTGCCGTGGAATTCATTGGTGCCGGATTTTGAAACTACCTTCACTTGCGCGCCCGAGTTCCGGCCATCTTCCGCTGAATAACTGGTCGAGACGACCTTAATTTCCGAAACCGACTCCTGGTTGGGCGTGACCACAGAGGCCCCGCCCCAAGTCAGGCTGTTGACATCCACGCCGTCGATCAGGAAGTTGTTGCCCGAGACGCGCTGGCCGTTGGCGCTCACCTGTACTTGGTTTTCCACCTGGTAAACAGAATTGTTGGAACCGCCCGGTCCCCCGCCATTAGGGAACAATTGCGCCTGGCCGGTTGCGTTACGAGCGCCATCGCCAAACACTCCGGGCGCTAGCCTTAACAGCTCGTATGGATCGCGGCCAAACTGAGGCAGTTCCTGAACCTGCTTGGCGGTAAGTCCGCCCGCAATGTTCGCATTTTCAGACTGAACGCCGGGGGCTTCAGCGGAAACATTCACTGTCTCGGTAGCTTGTCCCGCGTCGAGCGTCACGTTCAGCCCGCGCACGGTTTCCGCCGAGACGGCCACATGGTTGAAGGTACTAGCCTTGAAACTCGGGGCTTCCACGCTGACCGTATAGGGTCCCGGAGCCAACGAGGGAATGCGATAAAGGCCCGTGTCGCTGGTAACGGTGCTCTGAGTTACACCCGTCTCCTCATGGGTGACCTTGACCTTCGCCCCTGCGACAACCGCGCCGCTCTTATCGGTGACTGTTCCCTGGAGACTCGCGCCATACTGCGCGAATGCGGTCGAAGAACATAAACAAACCAGTGCCAGCATCAGAGCGGCACAGAGCAGAATCCGGATACGGCTCATGGAACCTCCGCAACAGCTTTTCAAAATTGTGGATAATTTAACCGGGAAAATCATGGGCGTTGAGTCAATCGACAGCGTCATGGGTTCACTCGCTTGTTCGAGATCACGCGCACATCACCAGACTGGATTTCAGCAGGAGCTGCAATGCCGCAACTAAATCGAGTTACTTATCCGCTGGGGCGCGAGTATAGTAAGCAATTTTCCGCTTGTCAAGCAAAGTGAATTCGTGTTTCTTGGAGGTGCTCGCAAAACAAACATTCAGACTCGAATCTCTATCCTGATCCTGGCCGCTCGCGGTGGTCTGCATACGGAAGGCTGCAGATATGAAATCTTGGAAGTTTCCTACGTCACCACGGAAATTCTCGGCCTGGATCGGACGCACGTTGCTTGCGACATTGATCCTATTGGCTGTCCCGGTTTCCTATGGGAATACGGAGTACTATCGGCATTCATTCTTTGACAATAGTTTGACAAATGATTCGTATTTTTACAGTTCCGGCAACGCTTCCGGACCGAGTTTGCTGGAGCTGAAAAACGGAAAGCTGCCGATTGAGAATAACGTTTTTCTGACTCCGCCCAATGCGCTTCGACTCGAGTGGCAATCGCAGCCGGGAGGCAGTTGGGAAGCGGAAGTGCACATCAACAATTTTCGCAATCGCCTTCCGGAGCTTTCCGGCAGCAATCTTTACCTCTGGTGCTACGCTCCTCGGGCCATATCTGCGGCTGACCTCCCGCAGGTTGTCCTCTCCAATACCCGGGAGGGACTGCAGGTCGCCGAATTTCCCGGGAGCTTCACCGAGCCGGTTTCCCTCGGAAAGTTCACGGGCGATCTGCTGGCAGGTCGCTGGGTCCAGGTCCGGATTCCGCTCTCTGAATTTCGCACCGCGTCCATTTACTCTTTCCATCCGCCGCAGCTGCAAAACATCATCTTCCTTCAAGGACGCGCCGACGGCGTCCGGCGAACGTTGGTCGTGGATGAAATCCGGATTGACGACGACCCGACGGACGCGACCAAGCAGCCTGCTTCGTCTCAGTTGCAAGCTCCGGGCAATGTTCGAGCCATTGGTTATGACCGGCACGTGGAGGTGAGATGGGATGCAGTAGAGCATCCGGGCCTTTCGCGGTACGTGATTTATCGCTCCGTAGACGACAAACAATTTGTGCCGATCGGAATTCAGCTTCCAGGCACGAATCGCTATTCTGATTTTCTCGGCAAGTCCGGAATCACCGCCCAATACAAAGTTGCGGCTTCCGATCAAGGCTACCGTCAATCGCCGCTTTCCGGCGCAGCCTCCGCGGCAACGCGAGAACTAAACGACGACGAATTGCTCACGATGCTCCAGGAAGCCTGCTTCCGCTACTACTGGGAGGGCGCCGATCCCGCCTCCAGTATGACCCGCGAGAATATTCCAGGAGACGACAGGATCGTCGCCACAGGTGCAAGCGGCTTTGGGATCATGGCGCTGATGGTGGGCGTAGACCGGGGATTCATCTCGCGCGAACAGGGTGTGGAGCGGATGAACAAGATTGTGCGTTTTCTGGCACGGGCACAGCGCTACCACGGAGTCTGGTCGCACTACATGAATGGAGGCACCGGCCAAACCATGCCCGTGTTCGGCATGTTCGACAACGGCGGCGATTTGGTCGAAACCTCATTTCTGATGCAGGGTCTTCTGGCGGCACGGCAATACTTCCATGGCGCCAACGAAGCAGAGCAGTCTCTGTATCGCCAAATTTCGCAGCTCTGGGAGACGGTGGAATGGGATTGGTACCGCGCGAATCCGATTCAGCTCACAGCGGTTGGAACGGCCGGCACTCCGCGCTGGTCTCCGGACGGCAAGACCGTTGCATTCGATGTTGGTTTGGGAAAGGAGTGGCAGCAACCCCGAGCCATTTTCTTGGTCAACGCGGATGGCGCTACGACACGCCCGCTGGTACAGGACACCTTCAACAACCCTGCTCCGAGCTGGTCACGCGACCGTGCCTGGATCTACTTTCCGTCCGACCGCTCCGGAAGCTGGCAGGTGTGGAAGGTCCCGGCGACGGGAGGTACGCCGGTGCAAGTCACAAAGCAGGGCGGCTTCGCCGCCTGGGAAGCTCCTGATCACTATGTCTATTACGCAAAGCATCGCGATGCTAACCCGGAGCTTTGGAGAGTCCAAAGGACTCCCTTCTGGTTAGGCGCTTCGGCCGATGGTGCATCAGTCGTTTTCGACCAGCCTGAGAACCAGGAGAGTCATATTATGCTGTTGGAAAATTTTCGCTGACCTGAGTGCCGCGGAGCATAACGCCGCTAGCCGCGGCCGCTCATTGTTATCAGATCAGAAATCTGAACATGATACGGCTCTAACATCTTTCCGGTAGCGTGTTGGACCGCCGCCACCGCGACCGAATTGCGTTAGACCTACTTCTTGGTTGGCGCCCCTAATTATCCGACAAAGCGCTCATTCCTACCTTAAGGACTCTCTGCTTGCACTTGCGATCGGTGACGGTAGTGACTAAAGTGCCCTGTAAGCTCGGGGCGTATTCCAGATAACATCGCCATACCCTATGCCTACTCTTCAGCGATTCTCGCCTTTCGTCCAGATCAAGGCTGGTCGCGAAAGGCCTCCGATTTTCATTGCCCATGGCCTGGGTGGTACGGTGCAGTTTTCCGAACTTGCAGAGCACATTCGAACGGGCAATCCAATCTATGGAATCCAGGCACAAGGCATCGACGGCAAGGACGAGCCGTTGGAACGCGTTGAAGACATGGCCCAGCTCTATCTGGATGCGCTCGAAGAGCTCTATCCACGCGATCCATACATCCTGATCGGCTACTCTTTCGGCGGCTTGGTGGCGCTGGAAATGGCACAGCGCCTGTCAGAGAAAGGAAAGAATATTGCTCTGCTGGTCCTGCTGGATGCGTACCCGCATCCACATTTTCTGCCTGCTCCCGACCGTCTGCGCCTGTTTGTGAAGCGAATGGTGAGACATGCCACCCAAATGCGGCAATTGCCCCTCTCCAATGCACTCTCCTATTTCATGAGCGGGCTTAAACGTCGATTGCACTTTCCCGGAGCTCTCCATGAGAGCCAACGCCCCCCAGAAACGCTCGGTTTGTCGTTCCCTGAGACCGCTCTCCGGCGGGTGAACCAGAAGACTTACTTGGCATACTCGAGATATCAGCCAAGGCCTTATCACGGCAAGATAAAGTTCGTGACAACCGAGATAAAGTCTTTCTTCCCTAAAGATCCGGTCAGGGTATGGGGGGATCTGGTCGCTGATCTCGAAGTCGAGGTCATACCGGGCCATCATCTGAACATAGTCACCACAGAGTTCGAGGGTCTAGCTTCAGTACTTACACGCTACCTCAAACAAGTCACTGCCGGGTAAGACTTCGAGCTTGCTCTTGGTAAATGGCCCAGGTTCAGCCGCGACAAACAACCTCTGCAATCCGATCGCCGGCACGGCCGTCCCACAGCGGTGGCACGTGGCCGCGCTTGGCTCCTCCATCCAGGATTTTTTTCAGCTCTGCGGTCAGTTTTTGCCGGTCCTGGCCTACCAGAATATTCGTGCCTATGGTCACTGTCACCGGGCGCTCGGTATTGCTGCGGAGCGTCAAGCATGGCACTCCCAGGTAGGTTGTTTCTTCCTGGATGCCTCCCGAATCCGTTAGCACGGCTGCCGCACGGCTCTGTAGCGCGAGAAACTCCACGTAGGGTAGCGGCTCTGACAGGTGGAGGTCGCTAAGGGGAACACCAATTTCAGCAATGCGCTGGCGCGTGCGCGGATGCACAGGAAAGACGACGGCGATGCGCTTGTTGACCTCGAGCAACGACTCGAGAATCCCCTTCAGGCTCGCACTGTCGTCGACATTGGACGGCCGGTGCAATGTCACCAACGCATAACGTTCGGGGAATCCCGCTGTGCTGCATTTCTTTGCCAATGGCAGCAAGCGGACGAGCGAGTCAATCATCACATTGCCGACGCGATGGATTTTTTCTGGCGAAACGCCTTCCCGCCGGAGATTCTCATCGCCGTCTTCCGACGGAGTAAACAGAAGATCCGCCAGTTGGTCGGTCACCAGCCGGTTGATTTCTTCCGGCATGGTGCGATCAAACGAGCGCAGCCCCGCTTCCACGTGGCCAACACGAAGCCCCAGCTTGGCACAGACCAGTGCCGTTGCAACCGTGGAGTTGACATCACCATAGACGAGCACAATGTCCGGCTTGTTTTCCGCTACCACCGGCTCCAGCCGCGTCATGATGTCAGCAGTCTGCGTCGCGTGCGTCCCGGACCCAACCTCCAGGTTCACGTCCGGAGCAGGTATGCCAAGCTGTTGGAAAAACACGCCTGACATGTTGGGGTCATAGTGCTGGCCAGTATGAATCAGGGTTTGGATGACATGCTTCCGCGCTTTTAGAGCCTCAAGCACGGGAGCAACCTTCATGAAATTCGGACGAGCCCCGACTACATGGAATACGTTCACGGACCTCTCCGATCAAGCAATGAATCCCAACCAACTAAATTATACGGGCAGCTCCACTATGGTTCTTTGGGTCTGCCATTAACAGTCCCCGGGTTCACCGGGGCGCACATCCTCCCCCCGAATGCCTTCCAGTTAAGACTTGGCCAGCCTGCTAGAAACGGTTGCATTCTCCTGCAACTGTTGCAAAAACTATCATCTTGACAACAACTTAGCGGGCAGCTCTAATAAAGAATGTATCTGAGAGGCCTGCGAAAGCGGTCTGTCGGTGGCTCATCCTCCCCTCCCAAGGTCTCTGTAACATGTTGTAAATAAAGGGAGTAGTTTCATGAAGATTTTGAACCGAAAATGGTGGCTCACCGCGGCAGCTCTTCTGTGTCTGGTCCCAGCTGGTTTTGCCAAGCCGAGGGCGAAGAGATGCGAAGATAGGCACGACAAGCGGTGCGAACAAGTTCCGGACGGCGGCTCGGCCTTGGTGTATGTGGTTGGAGCGGGGATAGTATGCCTGGGCGCGATGATTTCGCGTTCCCGAGTCTTGAAAGCCAACAACGCTTAATTTTTAGGCCTAAAAAAAATTAGCCCACGAATGTGAGCATCTGCTCGTACACCGTGGGCTTTGTCATTTGTTGCCCGTTCTTTCTGACGGCCTGCTACGGAACCCTTACTCTTGTTTCGGCCGAGTACTTACTTTCACGTCCGATCTGATCCACCGCCGTGACAACATAGAAGTAAGTTTCTCCGCTCTTCACCGACCGGTCTTCGTAGGGTGGTCGAGAAACTCGGCTAGCAATTCTTGCATACTCAGCGCCGGTCGCACTTCGGTACACGTTGTAACCCACCACTCTGGCGGTTGGAGTGGAGGGGGATTCCTTCCAGTTCAGCGTAACGCTATGGCGCCCGGCCCCACTACGAAGCCAGATCAGCCCGGTGGTTAGCAGGACCACCGACATCAGCAGCAGTGCTTGCCGGATTATGCTCATGTTCTGGTTTTTGTTCACGTGGCGGGAAGTTCAAGTCGCTTCGGATCTTCCCTTCGCCTGAGGATCCAGAGCAGGACCACCACCACCGTCAGCGAAATTGCGAAAAAGATGAAGCCGCCGCGGTGATGGAGCCATCCGTCCAGGAAACCGGGATCCACGCGTGTTCCAAGCTCAGCGATGACCACGATGCGCAGGCCGTTCCTCGCGATCGAGAGGGGCACCGTCGCTGCGATCAACAAAGCCTTCCGCCGCCAGGAGCGGAGGAAAAGCTGTGCCATGAACATGGTTGTGACCATCACCATCAGGGTGGAGCGAATGCCACTGCACTCGAATGCGACTTCGATATCAAGCGCGGGAATGGACAACATGATGCCGTCCTGCGTGACCGGAGTACCGACTACCTGGAAAAGCATCCGCGCTGCCGATGCCGACTGCTGTTGAAGGAACTCGACGATCCCGTTCAGTACAAACTCGGGCAGCGGGACAATCCAAAACAAAAAGCAGCAAGGAAACAGGAGCGACGAAAACGTGCGATATCCGAAACAGAAAATGGCGACGCCGATCCACCAGACGACGAGCGCAAACATACTCACGGTTAAGCGGACGTCATTGGGCCAGTAGCTGATTCCCCACTTTGCGAAGCCGGCGACCAGCAGGGCCGACGCAAGCAAAGCCGAACCCCAACCGACATCCTGCTCAAGACTCGAGCGAAGCGCTTGCCGTTCCAAGTAGACCAGGGCACAACTCAACGGAACAATCAGCAAAATGTGGGTGTATTCCTCACGGCCAAATGCGAGGTCGAGAGTCGAACTCAGGGGATGCCACCAAAAGACCAGCGACACCGCCATTAAAACCGCGAATTGGAAGTTTCGCGACGGCATTGTTATCGAAATTATGTGGTTGGAAGCGTAGGGAACGCTTGTAACGGCGAATGGACGCTCAGCAAGATTTCGCGCGACAACGTTTGGTCCATGGGAGCTATTTGGAATAGCCAAGGGCTCGCATTCCCGGACCAGCTTCGCGCGCAATGATGAAACGTTCGTGCCAGCTAAGCCGTGGACGCACTGCGGTATGTCCTACTGCGACTGAGAGCGCAACGTCTTCCCGGACCGCGATGCCCAGCCAGGACTCGAGCTTGCGAAAATCGACGCGGCCGCCGACCAGATCCTCGTATTTCACATGGATGGCGGGAAATCCATTGGGCAGTTCGGACCAACTCAGAGCGAGACGGTTCCAGTGTCTGGCAAAACCGGCGGCTGAGTCCACCCGCACATCCGGCCGTCGATAGTACACGTGATGCCAACGGGAGTCCGCCAACGACCGGTAGCAGTCATAGGGATGCCGCGATAGGATCACGAACTTTGCCTTCGGATATAACCAATGCAGTAGCTGCGCCTCGGTCGCACCCAACCGGACATCCTTGAAGCCCCAGCGCGCAAAACCGCGGTGCCGGGCGGGATCGCCAAGCCACCGTTCAAAGAGACATCGAAGAGCCGACCGAAAATCTTCTCCCGGAGGATATAGAGTGGCGATCCAAGAGGTCGCCATCGTGGAGGAGGTGGCGTTATCGTGGATCGTGCGCTCCTTCAGTTGAACGAAGTCTGGAAGCTGGCTCACCATCTCGGCAATTCGCGATGGCAGTGCCAACTCACCGAAGGGCTCGCCCCAGAGAAGCACTTTGGGATCAGTCACCAGGATGCGCTGCAGCAGGGTTGAGCCCGTTCTCCACCCCGTTGCCAGCAGGAAGATCGGCTCTTCGATGTCTCTTTCGCGATTGGCGGCATCGAGGGAAGGAGTCTGCAGCGCGGCGAGCGATTCGGTCAACCGATTTACACTGGGAACAGTTGCCTGCTTGCGTTGCGCCCAATCCCAGAACTCGCGTGCCACGCTTCTGCGCGCCCAGGCCAAAGACTCGCGCACGCCGCCTTTCACTGCTGCGATCAGTCTCGCACCAGAGTCTCCTTCCATCGGAGGTGGGCCTGGCGGCCTTTCGTTCTCCGAATTAATCCCCTTGCTCTCAAAAGTGGCATTTCCCATTCGAAACTCCAGAGTCCTCGAGGCGCCGCATGTGACGGCGCTTGCCAAAGCTGCAACCGTCGCAATTTCACCGGTGCAGCAACGTAAGTCCAGTTCTGTAACATCGGAAGATCGCGCCGCTGATCACGGCGCGACAGACGCTGGTACTTAGGACGTAGGAGGGGCCCGACAGCCAACACTGTTCGCGACGGCATGCTCCCGAAGAGCAGGAAGATATCTTGAAGTTAGACCGCACGTTTCGTTGCGGCGACGGACTGAAACTACCGGCGGTAGTTGTGCCGGCCCGTCGCCGTCGCCCCACATCGGAGATTTGGGGCTTTCCAGCTGCTTGATGACGCGCTTGGCGGGATTGGGCTCCTCCATGACTACTCGGAGGGCACGCAAGTCGTCGGTGGCAGAGACCGTTGGGAACAGCAATGCCAAAAGGCTGCCGGCCAATACGAGGAAACGAGAGCGAGTACCGCCGCCTTCCTTGCTGGAACGGACCGGAACCCTCCAGCAAATTGCTAGAGACCCGAGCGCCAGCAGCAGCCACAAAGTGTTGAGCAGCAGTTCCATTGAATAAACTATGTGCCGTCAGGCGTAGCTATGGCCTAGACCGGCCGTGAGTTGACGTAAGCAAGTTTTTGTTTCAGCTTCAGAAATGGTTTTTCGAGCACGCTGTACGAGACCGCGGAAACTGCGATCGTAAGCACAAGAGCGACGACTTCCCGCACGCACATATGCAGGACTCCATTTCTAATGCGCACGAATCTGTCCGCGATCCAAATACACATTAGGTGGTAGACGTATAAACCGTAAGAGATCTTGCCCAGATACTCCAGCGCTCGCAGCCGGACTCCAATGCCAATCGTGCCGAGCACGATCGCGGTTGCGGACGCAGCCACGACCGGATAACTGACCAGCGTCCCAAGCCAGGGCAAACCGTCGCCCCACGGCGCCGCAAAGTGGCCTGTGAAGCCGATGGCAGCGACGCCAACGCCAATCAGAATAAAGCGTGTTCGGAAACCGATGTTGGGCGCCCGGCCACGGAGGAGAACCGCCAGCAGGATCCCGGCTGCTATGGGATCCAAGCGCGCCAGCGTATTCGTCCAAACACTCCAGGCCATGCCGTGCAGCAGAAGCACAACCACTCGGGCAAGATTCGCTAACATAATCATGCCGACGGCTGCGAAGACGATCTTCCGTCGGGACAGGCGGGCCACAACTGGCGGCCAGAGCAAATAGAACTGCTCTTCCACGGAAACACTCCACAGCGGAAGGGCAGCCGATTGTGGCGGTCCAAACGCGATCGTCACCCAATTCCCGGCTAATAACAGGTAGCCCAATACATATCGCAGCGTAAATGTGCCCGCCGGATTGAGAAATGGCACCAGGGCCGCCAGCAGGATGAAAAAATAATAGAGTGGCCAGATTCGGAGAATCCGGCGCAAGTAGAAAACCTTTACGTCGAGCGCTCCTCGAGTCTCTTTCTCGCGAAGCAGCAGCTCCGTAATCAAATACCCGCTCAAGACAAAAAACAGGTCAACGCCATACGCTCCCGCGCGGGAAGTACTGACTTGGAGTTGAGCAAACCACATGGGCACATGGTGCCCAATAAAGTGGTCCAGCGGAGAATAGAGGGTGTGATAAACGAAAACTGACAGGAATGCGAAGAACCGTACGACATCCAGTTCCGGCCGGTAGAACAATCCACCGGTCGTCTTCGTGTTGCACACCGCGCTAGGCGCTAAAGTCGCTGTTGATGTCGATGCCATCTCGCTATTCGTATACAGGCCAGAGCCGACTCAGAAAACGTCAACCCTCACGGATGAAATATTGGATCGTCACTGTTAGTCAGGTTTGAGATCGCAATGATGCTCCTACGGACACATGCTGGGGCCAGAAGTCCTGCAACTTCTGTAATACGAGGTTGGTTGTCCATGTATGGTCAACGCCGGCTGAAGTCTTTAACCACAAGAGTCGACGGCGGAGAAACCTTATCGTTGGCTGTTTCGGTCAGACAAAAGCCTGCGACCCCTTCGCGATTCTCGCGCTGTGTTAGGTTCCAGGCATCGGCAACGATATACAGTGGCCGTCCTTTGCCCTCTTCATAGATCCTTCCTACGTACTCTCCCAGGATGCCAACCGCAATCATGAGGGCCGCGTTGCTCAAGCACAGCACAAGCATCAGTGATGTCCAACCGGGAACGGTCCTGCCTGAAAAATGCGCTACTAAGGCGCGAATCGCCTCTTCGATTGCAACTAGCGTCATGATCCCAGCTCCGAAAAAGCTGATTCTCAAGGGCAGAGCAGAGAACGAGACCGCAGCTGTCCACGCCAGCCGAACCATCTTCCGGAACGGATATTTTGTCACTCCCGCGACTCGCGCCTGGCGCTCGTAGCGCACACAGGTCTGCGGGTAACCGACCCAGGCAACCATGCCGCGCAGAAAACGGTGCAGCTCGCGCATTGACCTCAGGCTATCCACACATCGCCTGGACATCAGGCGAAAATCACCAACATCCGGAGGCAAAGATTTCAAAAAGAGGACGCGCATGGAGCGATAGAAGAACCAGGCACTAAATTTCTTGAAGACGCTCTCGCCCGAGCGCGCGACGCGCTGGCCACAAACGACATCGTAGCCCTGGCGGTATTGCTCAACCATTGCATGGATCACCTCGAGCGGGTCCTGCAAATCCGCGTCAATCAGAACGATTGCGTCTCCGGAAGCATAGTCGACTCCTGCTGTCGACGCGTATTGGTGCCCGAAATTACGGGACAAATTCAGGACCTTGAATCGCGGATCGCTTTTGCTCCAATCCACCAGCGCATCGATGGTCTGATCAGAACTGCCGTCGTTTACTGCGATCACCTCGCAGGGATAAGGAAGGCTGTCCAGAAAGGCGGTCAGCCGGGGACGAAGCAGGGGAAAGATCTCCTCTTCGTTATAAAAAGGTATCACGATCGACAATAGCTTTGGATCAGCCCGGCTGGTGAGTAAGTTATAAGTCACTTGAGATCCTTGTCTGACTTCCTTTGACAAGACGACCTTGACGGCTGAAGCATTCCACAGAGTCGCGTAGCGTACTCTAGCGTTGAGTCGGAATTCCCGGCTCCGAGTGGCACGCGAGTGAGCTCTTCACAAACACCAGAACTTCGATTGGTTCAAAGCGACCCATTGCAAGCCTAACGGGAGCACCGAATCGTGGATCCCGAGAGAGACGGTCGGCGAATTCCGCGTTATGTTCGTTGTCCAGGTTTTCCTTGATGAGTGGTTCTCCAACGAATCCAGGTGCGGTAATGACCATATCACTCTGCTCGGCTGAATCCATCGTCTTCTGCCAGTCCAGCGGCCCATCTTCGTATCGCCATAACCAGGTCACGTCAGGCGGTGCCAGGCCTTGCGCAATCCATGAATATTCGATTTGTGGCATGTCAAAAGCCAGCCCGTCTCCGAGGTACGAAATTTTGGGCGCATTGAGCCCACAACTCTGACTAATATTGCGAGCGGCTGTCCAGTCCCATTGATCAAATCGCCGCAGCGTTTGCCATGCAGGCGCTCCGTTCGGAAACGTGAGACCTACCGGATAGTTGTTTGGAACTACCACCGGAATCGCGAGCATGAATAACTGACTGCAACAAAGAATGCCAGTAACCGCCGTGCCCCACCACGACTGTGTCCATCCTGAACTCTCCGCAAGTACGCCCATGCAAATCGCCAGGGGTATCATGGCCGGAGAAATGTGGCGCAGCAGATGATTCGTTCCAGAGAGTTGGGCGAGCACGATCGGTAAACCTGCGCAACCACAAGCCCCAAGCGCCGCCTTCTGCAGCGGATCTAAGAACCTCTCTTTCCTGCTAATTGCTCTTACAAAACAGGTAACTAGCACCAAGCCTATTAGAATGCTCAACCCATGCCCTAACAGACACTGTATTACTGTGTTCAGCCACCGCATCCATGTGTTGAGGGATGGCGTCCCCAAAGAGTTTCGAACAAACCCCCTTGCGTACTGTGCGTATGCAATCGACGCCTTGATATTCAGTAACCACCAAGGTGCCGCGATCAAAAACGCGAGCGCGCCCGCTTTAGTTTGTGATTTGACGCTCGGAACCTCGAGCCAGCCGTACTGCCCGGCTACCAACCAGAAGACCAGGACTGGAAACGCGATCAGAAAGAATGAGGTCTTCGCCAGAAATCCGAGCCCGAGTACCAGTCCCAGGCCAATCCAATTCTTGGAATGTTCTGGCTTGCCACTCCAAGCCGTGAAAACGTAGTACAGCATTGCGGAAGTCGCCAGATATAAAGGAGCATCGGTGCCGAAGAAGGCGCTAGCTGAAACCACGTCGGGCGACAACGCAAAAACGAGAACCGCAAACGACGCCGCCACTTGGTTCCCGATCCGACTCGTCGCCCGGAATACAAACCAACAGCTCAGGCAGTAACACACCAGAGATACCAGCCGGGCTGTCATGGCGTGGAATCCAAACACCGCCAGGAAAGGAAGAGCAAGTAGACGGTAAGCAGGAGGTTTTCCCCAGCTTTTTATCAAGATCCTGCCGCCGAGAGTTAATAACTTTCCTGCCCACAGCCGCTGCACGTCGATTCCGGATTGGTCGAGGTATTCGGCCTCATCCCAATGAATACCGAAGGGATGAGCGCGCGCCCAGACAATGGCCACCAGGACGATGACGCTCACTACCGCGCCCGCAAAGAAAGGCCAAAAGTTCCATTTGGATCCAGACTGTTCCACGCTCGTTGGCTCGTTCAGATCACGCTCTTTGCGTCACGCTCGGGCATCGCACTCTTTTTCTCTGCGCTGGACCGCAAGCGGTAGCATTCTTGAATCTGTGCGATCAATACCCAAACCTTGAGTTTGCAATCAAATCGCCGACTGGGCTTCACTGCGGTTATCCACCGCAACGTCCATACAGCCAGACGGCGAAACAGTCGTACCGGAATCCCCGCGACACACCACTTGGAATCCGGAACTCCGAATGCCTGGATGTCAGCGCGCGCTTTATCGAACCACCAGTCTAGAAAATACTCCTTCTGGATCCGGCTGCGCGGGACGCAGTGATAAACGACGGCGGCGGGTTCGTACCAGAACCGCTCTCCCGCCGCGAGCAGTCGCTCCCCAAACTCACTATCCTCGCTTTTTTGAGGACCAGCGCTGCCTGCGCTTGGACCTAACTCGGTGTTAAAGCCGCCATGCTTCTCAAACAGATCCTTACGAAACGCCATATTGTTGCCATACGGAGTTTCCTTGAGCTCCTTGGCTTCAGAACCCATGTCGAAAACGGCGAGGGGGGCTAATGCGTATCGTCCTTCGATCGCCAGCCAAGCAGGCGGTACGAAACCTCGCTCCGGGAAGGTTCTCCCTCCCGCCCCTGCCCAATCTCTGCTATGCAAGCTGGCGGTCAGATGGTGCAGCCACGTCGCTTCCATCGTGACATCGTCGTCGGTAAAGGCCAGGACATCGCCTCGAGCCTCGCGGATTCCTGCATTCAACGCATACGACTTACCTTGTTGAGATTCCAACAAGTAACGGAAGCGTCCGGGGTTTTCGCGGCAGAATCCTTCCACGACCTGAGCGGTCTGATCACACGAGTTGTTGTCAACTACAATGACCTCCCAGTCGATCGACTCCGGAAGCACCTGGGCAGCTAAGCTGCTCAGTGCTGTAGCCAGGCTTTGGCAGCGATTATAGGTACACAGGATGACTGTTACCTTCATTGGCCTTCTTCATTGCTTCCGCCACGACGGTGCTCGCCGATTCCTTTCCGCTGCCGTCTGAGGACTAGTCCGAAGCCGCGAAATTGCTAAATCCAAAATCGGTTGCCGTAACTGACCCAAAACGTCCAAAACCGATGCCAGGATTGCCCGTGACATATGTGTTGTCCCTGGCCTGAGCTACTTGCAGTCCGTTGACATAGACGGTAATAGTGTCTCCAACCATCGTAGCCTTTACGACGTCGCCATCTGCCACGCCGTAGGCAGCACCCCTCTTATGTTCAAGATAGGTAAACTTTCCCAAAGGACCATCCCATCGCACTATTTCCGTATAACTCCTGTTGTTTTTCGAGCACCGGAAGTTGATTTCGTATCCGGTAATGCGATGTGGAGAAATGGAGCTTCGCAGCCGCAGCTCCACTTCCTCAACGACATAGTCGTTATCACTCTGGTTGATGCTATGCACGGTCGCTTGTGCTGTTTGGTTGGGACCCCATTCACCGGTCAGAATCGCCGTCGAGTCGGTGAATCCTCCCGTGCCTGGTTCGGTTCCATACGCCAATCCAGGCTGCGTCGCTACGTTGAACCAGTCGATGCCATCGGTCCTGCCATTGCTCCAATTTCCATTCTCGAACATGGGATTCTCGGTGAGAGAAAAGGCAGTGCTGTACGTCGTACCAGACCGGCTCGGGCTCCGTACCGCCTGATGACACCTTAAACTTACGCACGTGACGCACAACACCAGGCCAAGCATCACGAGCGATCGATCCCAGATACGCATCCATTTGCCTTTCGCACGCGATGCCGTCGTGCGCTAAACCGGAACCGACATCTGCTCCTCAACCGGTGACCGAGTCTTCAATCCTTTAAGGAGGTCCATGTAAAAAAGTTTCTGTCCCATCGCGTGCAAGAGCATCAGCAAGTACGCGCCGAGCAGAACAGTAACACCGAGTACAAGTCTGGGCAGTGGAGACAGTAAGGCCCCGTAGAAGTACTGCAACCCAAACGCGAGCACCGCCGCTACGGTACACGAAGCCAGCGGCCGGCTCACAACCAACAGAATGTCACGGACGGAAATCGGCGTATCGTGCGTCGCCCATGCGATCAGCGGAATTACGGACAGCATCATTACCAATGAGTAGGCAAACGCGACGCCCTTAGGTCCATAGGGTAAGCCCATCAGATAGCCCGTAATCATGACAGGGCCAAGAACCAGAGCAATCTTCAGACCTCTGCCTACCAATCCAAGTGAAGAGAGCAGCCACCCTAGAGGATTGAGAATTGCAAATGCCAGGGTAGTCGGGGCCAGAAGGCGAAAGACAACCGACGCGCTTTTCCATTTCGGCCCCAGCAGAACGAGAATCAGGTCGTCGGCAAACAGAGCGCAAGCAAACGTGATCGGTACTGTCAGGGACAGAACTAGAGAGTAGCCTTTCAGAAAGTAGCTTTTGAGGCGGCGCGGTTCGCCTTGAAGTCTGGATAGCGCCGCAAACGCCACCCCTCCGGCGGACGAATTCAGATTGTCGGTCGGGATGTTGATGAGTTGGTACGCTCTTCCGTAAATCCCGATCGCCTCTGCACCCCAGAATCGTCCGAGCAGGACTTTCTCAAAATTGCTAGCCACATACATAATCAGGCCATTGAGAGTGAGCGCGCTGCCAAAACGCAGCATGGAACGGATTCCCGCCTCTTTACTCGGCCTTGCCGGAACCCACGCTGTCGTTACCCACACGCATACGCTGCAAACAAGCGGGGTGACGGTCGTGGTGGCGACGAGAGCCCAGTAACCGAAGCCGTGCTTGGCCATGCCTATTCCAATCGCAGTGCTGACCGACAAAGAGACAATATCGATGACCGACAAGGTAGTGAAACGCATCTGGCGCTCAAGCAGAGCTGTGTGTTGTACGCCCGCTGCGTTGAAGAGAAATGCCGTGGCCAAAACCGCCGTTACGCCGAACAGACGCTGCTCGTGGTAAAAGGCGACGACAAGTGGCGCCAGCGCCAGTGTTAACAGCCCGAGGATCGCGCCCACCAGCAGGTTGATCCAGAAGAGCGTAGAAGATTGTTCCTTGGTAACGGTTGCACGCTGAACCGCGGCCGCGGAGAGTCCGAAGTCCCTGAACACATTGAAAACGCCAATCACGGCAGTAACCATGCCTACTAGGCCAAAATCTTTGGGGTCCAGCAGGCGGGCCATGATCATCAGCGAACCCATTCGGAGCAGGAAATTGGCGGCTTGAGAAAAGATCTTGGCGACCCCGCCCCGAATCGTCCTCTGTTTCAAATCTTTCATTGTGTTCTCACAGCACCAGCTTGCGGCTGTAGAAAGCTTCCGCATAGCCGCTTGGGGCGTTGCACTCCATGCCCCGCAGGCGCATCAATGCGAGAAATGTTGACTCCTGGAACCAGCGCTTGGCGTGCTGGGACTGAAATGCATCCATGATGTAGCGAACTTTTCTCTGGCAGACTTCATCCTCAAGGGGTACAAACACGCTCGGTTGTCCCAGGTCGCCATCGTATTTCGGAATTTCGTACTCCAGAATCAAATGATCCCGAAACGTGTTCCAGGTCAATTCCCCAAGCAGACGGTGGTCCTGGTGAGAATCCATGCGGTTGTGCGTGAAAATAAGGTCCGGGGAAACTGTCCCTTTCAAATCTTCGAAGACCGCCTTAACCTCGCTGCCCACGAATGGCATGAATCCGTCCTGGAAAGTTTTAAGCAGGGGTGCCCGAACGGCGTTCTTGCCGGCAAACAACTCGGCCCCTCGTCGGGCCTCGTCGGCGCGGGGTCCAACCGCATTGAACACAACCCAGTGGAAGACGCACTGCGGATACTGCTCCGCCAGACGGAGAATAGCGCCGCCACAGCCGATTTCTATGTCGTCTGAATGTGCTCCCAGACAAAGAATTTGCAGGAGAGCACCGTCAGGCTTCAGAGTTAAAGAACGCATGGAGTCTCACTAGGGACAGCAATACTACTTTGCGAATACGGGTACGGACAAAGCCCGCTCTGCGGCTAGTTCCCCGCTCTTGAAACTCTCGTCCGTCCACATGTATCCCCAGTCTCCGTAGCGTCCACAATACGCGATACCCACATCGTCGAGGTAGCCGTGCACGGTCTTGAGCGCGGCCGCACGTTCGAGATCGAAGATGATGTTGGCGTACCGCAGGAACATCGCTTTCCGGGACAGAATCTCATCCTCTTCCCGGAGAACGCCACACTTGCGGAGGTCTCTGATGACGGGATCAATCCAGTCCTCGGCCGAGCCGGAAAAGGGTTTGTATTTATCGGAAAAATAAACCTCCGCCTGGATGCTTCCCGCGCCCGGAGGCGCGTTGCGAGTGGAAAGCATATGAGGAAAACCGATACGTGAAAAACAAATGTCTTCGTCGTAGAAGTAGGTCATGTGGGCACGTGAAAGATCCTCGCGATTCACGCCGATGTTCACGAGAACGCAGGTGGAGCAAGCCAGGCGGCGCGCGGCGTCGACGACATCCGGCGGCACGCCCTGCATCATACGAATCAAGTCTGGCAGGGCTACGGATGAAACCAGCCCGTCGTAGCGCGTCTCCACGCCGTTCGCAAACTGGAGGTGTCGGGCGCGAGGATCGATGGACACCAGCTCATGATTCAGTTTCATGTTCCCCATCGGCATGAACTTCTTCAGGTAACACTTGAATCCACCATCGCTGGGATAGCGGAAGTGAGTGATGTAGTGAACATGCGGAGCGGATGCCGAGATTGCGCCCCGGAGCACCTCCTCGAGGCTGGGGCGGTAGATTCTCGGTCCGAGCCAGTCGGTGCTCATGTTCTCGGCTTCGGTGGTGTGATATTTGCGCGTGTACTGCATCGGAAAAAGCTCGGCGAAACTCCGGCCAAAGCTGGCCAATAACCATTCCGCATAGTTTTTGGGCGATTCTTCCGGCAGCTGGCGCGCCTCCACGAAATCGCTGATCACCTTGACGATCACATCCTCCGGCAACCCGTGCATATGAAGCTGCACCGGATGCAACGGCCAGTGACCACGCCAGTAGTTATTCAAATTGATCTGGATGGTCTCAAACCGTTGTTCCACACTGTCGGCGAATAATTCCTGAATGCGCGGATCCTTGGTAAAGGAAATATGCGGGCCAACGTCGAACAGGAAACCGGTCTCGTAACGGAAGGATGCGGTGTGCCCGCCATAATAGGCGTTCTTGTCATACATCACCGGGGTGATGCCCTCGCTGTGGAGCCGATGGGCCGCGCCGAACCCGGCCATTCCGGTTCCCAGTACGACGATATTTGGTGTTGCCATTTGAAAAACTTCTCCTGACTCTATGGTCTACGTTTTGTGAAAGCCCGTCACCGGGTATGAGTGGATCCGCGATTACCTCTGTGATGCCGGTAGCAGGAAATCGGACGGTCGGCGTCAGTCTTGCGAGAGTGCCTCATAACGCTCAATTTGCGTTTGAGTAAGGCGCCGAAGATTGACCCCTGACTGGAAACCACGGTACCACTCGACAATCCATTCGAGAGCCTGAGCCAAAGGAAACACGGGATGCCAATCCAGGCAAACGCCCGCCTTGGAAGCGTCCAACTTGAGCGAATGGGCCTCCCTCGGATGGCTTGCGGAATCCTGAGTCCATGAAGCCTGATTTCCCCACGACGCTGCCAATTTGTCCGCGATCCAAGAAACGGGCTTGGCGTCGGCGTCGGCGGGCCCAAAGTTCCAGCCCGAAGCGAAGCGAACGGCGTCTTCTGAGAGTTTTTCCGCGAGCATCAGATATCCTCGCAGCGGCTCCAGAACAAACTGCCACGGCCGGAACGCGGACGGATTCCGAATCAAACATGGTTTTCCTGCCAGAAACGCCCGTATGAGATCGGGGATGAGCTGGTCGCTGGTCCAATCACCGCCACCGATGGCATTTCCGGCGCGTGCGCTTGCGAGCGCGACGCCATGCCGATCGAACGCCTCCGGAGGAAAAAACGACTCCCGATAAGCGGTCGTCACCAGCTCCGCACAACCCTTCGAGTTTGAGTACGGATCGCGACCGCCCATCGGCTCGTACTCACGATATCCCCAGACCCACTCGCGGTTCGCGTAGCACTTGTCACTGGTAATGTTGACCACCGCGCACGGCTGTTTCAGCTGCCGTAGCGCCTCCAGCAGATTCACCGTTCCCATGACATTGGAAGAGTAGGTTTCGATGGGATCGTCGTAGCCGCGACGCACCACCGACTGTGCAGCCATGTGGATCGCTATGTCAGGCCGACATTCGGCTAACGCGGCCCGGAGCCGCGAAAAATCCCGAATGTCCGCGACAATCGACCGGACCGCGACTCCGACCTCCGCCTGCTCGAACAAGTTCGGCTTGGTCGGTGGATCGAGGGCATATCCGGTTACGCTCGCACCGAGCGCATCCAGCCACAACGACAACCAGCTTCCCTTGAAACCGGTATGTCCCGTGACGAATACTCTGCGGCCCTTCCAAAACGGCCGGTTAAGCATGAACCGTCCTGGCAAGGCGTGCTACGAGCCTGCGGTCAGCAATCCATGCAAGACAGGAAGACTCAGGCTTCACCGGATGCCTCCTGCCGGCGCCGGCTGCAACGACGACTCTTTCGATTTGCGTGTCGCACTTGGCCACCGGACATTCTGTTCGCGCCAGAGTGTTTCGACAATCCCGCCGGGCGCCGCATCCACATCATCGAACGAGAGCACATCGTCCTTCTGAACATCGCGACGCAACACGCGTCCTTCCGAGAGGCCGATGGGCAGAGCCGCGGTCGCGCGAGCTGCGGTTGCGTTGTCGATGAGCCCATACGTGCAGAACCCACCGATCCCGTCGAGGCGCTCGCCGGCTTTCAGATTGCGTTTCGCAACCGCGACCACTTCGCAGACGGGCCCTGCAATCGGGGCAACCGTTGGATCACGATGCACGACCGCGCGACCGATGGTCGAAGCAATCTGGATGTGCGGTAGATGAAACGGTGTATAGAAGACGTAGAACGGACCGTCGCCCAGCTTGTAGTAGGCGAGCTGGACTTTCTTCAGCGGCGTGTCTTCGTGAACGATGACGAATGCGCCGGTGTGTGGCGCCGCACCGAGAGCGTAATCGACAAGGCCGCTCTCCAGCATCTGGTCACTAGGTAACAAATTTGCCATCTCGCGCACATAACCGCAGGCAGGACCGTACATGCCGCGCCGGCCAACATGAAATCCGGTCGCATTGGAGAGGACGGTTGCTTCCATCGATAGCTTCGTCGAGTCCGCAAACGAGGTTACTTTTTTCACATCCTGGTCGTGTTTTTCCGCGAATGCCCGCTGTGTCTCG
>JACXTT010000073.1_pt1 | contig 141727 bp, 147 predicted proteins | sample 9270951 | NCBI WGS metagenome assembly JACXTT01 (sample SAMN15532306, study PRJNA645909) | rock metagenome | isolation source: weathered quartz diorite | place: Puerto Rico | collected 2017-06-21 | reverse complement strand
AAACCATGAAGAAGGTCGATCCCGAAGGGCGCCGCATCATCGACCAGCAGTACGCGCTGGCGCGCAAGTTGATCGAAGACAACCAGGACAAGATGCACGCCATGGCCAAGGCCCTGCTCGAGTGGGAAACCATTGACGGTGACCAGCTCGACGACATCATGGCCGGCAAGGAGCCGCGCCCGCCCAAGGACTGGACGCCACGCACCCCCAACTCCGGTGGCGGTGATGGCGGTGGTGCGGCGGCGGTGAACGCGGAGCCCACCCCCACGGTGGCCTGAGGCTGCCCACACGATCCAACGGGGCCTGGTGCCCCGTTTTGCTGTCTGCGCCATACTCCCTGACCATGCATTGGCAAACCACCCGCCACCAGATTGATTTGGGACGCCCCCAGGTGATGGGTATCGTCAACGTCACGCCCGACTCGTTCTCGGACGGCGGCCAGCACGCCTCTACCGCCGCTGCGCTGGCGCACTGCGAGAAGCTGTGCAAAGACGGGGCGAACATTCTGGATATTGGTGGTGAATCCACCCGCCCTGGTGCGCTCCCCTTGCCGCTGGAGGAGGAACTGGCCCGGGTGCTGCCGGTGGTACGCCATGCCGTGACGCTGGGGGTGCCGGTGTCGGTGGACACCTACAAGCCCCGGGTGATGCAGGCGGTGCTGGACCTAGGTGCTGACATCATCAATGACGTCTGGGCCCTGCGTTGGCGCGCACCGGACAACACCTTGTCCGGTGCGCAGGTGGTGCAGCAGCATGGCCGCTGCGGCATCTGCTTGATGCACATGCACCGCGATCCGCAGACCATGCAGGTGGCGCCCATGCAGGGCGATGTGGTGCCCCAGGTGCTATCGTTTTTGGAGCCGCAGGCGCAGCATCTGCAGGGGCTAGGGGTCGAAAAGGCCCGTATTTGCCTGGACCCTGGCATCGGTTTTGGCAAGACCGTGGCGCAGAACTTTGCCTTGCTGGCACGCCAGCGTGAATTGCTGGCTGCGGGCTACCCGCTACTGGCCGGCTGGTCGCGCAAGTCTTCGCTGGCCGCAGTCACACAGACCTCGCTGGCAGCGGTGGCGACCCTGGATATCCAGGAGCGCATGGTGCCCAGCGTGGCGGCGGCCCTGCTGGCGGTACAGAACGGCGCCAGCATGGTGCGCGTGCACGATGTGCATGAAACCGTGCAGGCGCTCAAGGTGTGGGCGGCCATGCAGGCTGAACAAGCCCATTCATAACATTCAAAAACACGAGAGGCGGACAGTATGGGACGGCAGTATTTTGGTACCGACGGCATTCGCGGAACGGTGGGGCAGGGCCCCATCACCCCCGACTTTGTGCTGCGTCTGGCACATGCGGTGGGCCATGTGCTCAAGGAAACCGAGGCGCGCCCCACGGTGCTGATCGGCAAGGACACGCGCATCTCTGGTTACATGCTGGAAAGCGCGCTGGAAAGCGGCTTCAACTCTGCCGGGGTCGACGTGGTGCTGCTCGGGCCGCTGCCGACACCGGGCGTGGCCTACCTCACACGGGCGCAACGCGCGTCCCTGGGCGTGGTCATCAGTGCCAGCCACAACCCGTTTGCCGACAACGGCATCAAGTTCTTCAGTGCCTCCGGTACCAAGCTGCCCGATGCCTGGGAACTGGCTGTGGAAGCCGCGCTGCAGCAGCCGCCTGTGTGGGTGGACTCTGCCAACCTGGGCCGTTCGCGCCGGCTGGACGATGCGGCGGGACGCTACATCGAGTTCTGCAAGAGCACTTTCGACAAGGACCTGAGCCTCAAGGGCATGAAGATCGTGGTCGATGCGGCGCATGGCGCGGCCTACCACATTGCGCCCAAGGTGTTCCACGAGCTGGGCGCCGAGGTGGTGGCGATCGGCTGCGCGCCCGACGGCCTCAACATCAACAAGGACGTGGGTGCGACCCATCCGGCCGCCGTGGTGCAGGCTGTCAAGGAGCACAAGGCGCATTTCGGCGTGGCGCTGGATGGCGATGCCGACCGCCTGCAACTGGTGGATGCCCAGGGCCGTTTGTACAACGGTGACGAGCTGCTGTATTTGATGGCAGACGACCGGCTGGGCCGTGATGAGCATGTGCCTGGCGAAAGATTGGGAAACAACCCCCTGGCGGGGGTTGTGGGTACCCTGATGACCAACATGGCCGTCGAGGTGGCGCTCAAGGAGCGCGGTGTGCAGTTTGTGCGTGCCAAGGTGGGCGACCGCTATGTGCTCGAAGAGCTGGAGAAGCACAAATGGATCTTGGGTGGCGAGGGCTCGGGCCACCTGCTGGCGCTGGACAAGCACACCACGGGTGACGGTCTGATCTCGGCGCTGCAGGTGCTGCAGGCCTGTGTGCGCAGCGGCAAGACCATGGCCGAACTGCTGGCCGGCGTGACCCTGTTTCCGCAAACCCTGATCAATGTGCGTCTGGCGCCGGGGCAGGACTGGAAAGCGAATGCGCGCCTGGATGCTGAGACCAAGGCGGTAGAGGCGGAGCTGGGCGACAGTGGCCGCGTGCTGATCCGCGCCAGTGGCACGGAACCCCTGGTGCGGGTGATGGTGGAGGCGCGCAACGCCGCCCAAGCCCAAAGCAGCGCCCAGCGCATTGCCGACACCTTGAAGGCCTGAACATGATCGACACCCTTCGCGACACCATCCGTGTGTGCCACGCCGACTATGCCAACCCGGCCCATGCGCGCGCGCTCGTTGCCGTGCTGGACGCCTACGCGCGCGACCCCATGGGTGGCGGTGAGGGCCTGAGTGACTTTGCCAAAGCCCACGTGGTGGCCTCATTGGCAGCGCGGCCCCAGGCTTTCAGCGTGCTGGCTTTTGAAGGTGCAGACGACGAGCGGCCCGTGGGTCTGGTGAACTGCATCGAAGGTTTCTCCACCTTCGCCTGCCAGCCGCTGGTGAATGTGCACGACCTGGCCGTGCTGGACGGCTACCGTGGACAGCGCATCGGCGAACGCCTGCTGACTGCCGCCGAAGACGAAGCCCGCAAACGCGGCGCCTGCAAGCTCACGCTGGAGGTGCTGTCCGGCAACACCGGTGCGGCCCGCCTCTACCGGCGCATGGGGTTTGCCCAGTACGAACTGGACCCCGCGATGGGTCAGGCCCAGTTCATGCAGAAGTGGTTGGCCTGAATTTCAAACTAAACAGGTCGGTAGCCCCCGTGGAACATGCGCAAGCAGCTACTCTTTTGATAGCAACCTAGACGCGCTGCCCCTGCGTGTTGACGACGACCTCGCCGTCCTCCTTGGAAAACGCAGCTTGTTGCGGCTGCGACAGGATGTCCAGCACCAGCTCGGACGGGCGGCACAGGCGCGTGCCCAGTGGGGTTTCGACAATGGGCCGGTTGATCAGGATGGGGTGCGTCTGCATGAAGTCCAGCAGCTCGTCATCCGTCCACTTTGGGTTGGCCAGGTCCAGCTCGGCGTAGGGCGTTCCCTTTTCACGCAGCAGCGCGCGGGCGTTCATGCCCATGGCGGTCAGCAACTGCCGCAGCCGGGCCTGGGTGGGCGGGGTCTTCAGGTATTCAATGACCTCGGGCTCCACGCCGGAGTTGCGGATCATGGCCAGCGTGTTGCGCGACGTGCCGCAGGCGGGGTTGTGAAAAATGGTGATGTGGGTCATGGTGTTTCAGGGTGGATGGGGATGGTATCCAACTGCCGGGCCAGTTGCAGGCCGCACCAGGCGCCGGCGCATTGGGCCAGCACAAAGCCCGCCGCGCTGGTCGGTGCGATGCCGGCAAAGCTGTCGCTCAGCATGCGGCCCAACACGGCCGCCGGGTTGGCGAAGGAAGTGCTGGCGGTGAACCAGTACGCCGCACCGATGTAGCAGGCGACCAGCGCGCCGGCCTTGCCTGCAGGGGCCCGCAGAATTACGAACACCAGTCCGCCCGTGGCCACGGCCTCGGCCAGCCACTGGCCCCAGCCGCCGCGCAGGTGCTGGCTGGCGTGCAGCAGCGGCAGCCCGAACATGGCATTCGCCAGGGCCGCACCGGTGACCGCACCGAGCAACTGAAATGCTACGAAAAGCGTAGCTGTCTGCGCAGGCTTTATGGGGCCTAGCTGCCCTTTTGAGAACATAACCAGCGTCACCAACGGGTTGAAGTGGGCGCCGCTGACGGGGCCCAGGGTTTCAATCAACACGTACAGTGCAAACACTGTGGCCAGGGTGTTGGCCAGCAGCGCCACACCATCATTGCCGCCACTGATGCGCTGGGCCATGATGCCGGAGCCGATCACGGCGCACAGCAAGGCGGCGGTGCCAACAAATTCCGCCAACAGGCGCTTTTTCAAGGGAATGGTGGGCATGGGTTAGCAGCAGGTGGTGGCCGAGTCACTGGTAGCGCAAGGGACGCCCTGACAGCAGTGTTCGGTCAGGTAGGCCAGCAGGCTGTTCATATGGGCAAAGTTGGCCCGATAGATCAGATTGCGTCCGCGCTGTTCAATGTTCACCAGGCCGGAATGCGCCAGCTCCTTGAGGTGAAAAGACAACGCACTGGGCGAGGACTCCAACTGCTGGGCCAGGGCGCCGGGCGTCAGGCCCTCGGGGCCGGCCACTACCAGGGCCTTGAAGCTGCGCAGGCGTTGGGCCTGGGCCAGGGCGGTGAGGGCGGTCAGCGCGCTGGCCTCGCTGAGTTTGGCATCCATGTTTTGCATATTTCAATGATAGTTGAATTATTGAAATAATCGTTTTGTCATTCAGAAATTAAGGGAAAACCCTATACTGGTCTGCGCGTGCCTCCCCGTGCGCAGCGAAAGGTCAGTCCCTTGATCGACAGCGGAACCTTCTTCAAACGCCCCGCCTTCGCCACCCGCGCGGGCCGGGCCATGCTCAAGCGGCTGCTGCGCAGCCGCCAGCCACGCGCATCCACCGCGCCACGGCTGAACCTGGCGCTGCAGGGCGGTGGTGCCCACGGGGCCTTTACCTGGGGCGTGCTCGATGCCCTACTGGACGATCCGCGCATGGACTTTGAGGGCCTGAGCGGCAGTAGCGCCGGTGCCATGAATGCCGTGGTGCTGGCGCATGGCTGGATGCAGGGTGGCCGCACCGGGGCCCGCCAGGCCCTGCACGACTTTTGGACTGAGTTGGGCCTGCACATGCCCTGGCCCATGGTGACTCACGGCGAGGACGGCGCCATGGGCCTGTCACCGGCGACCCGGATGCTGGCCCACTGGGCCGGGCAGTTTGCCCCGGCCCATCTCAACCCGCTGGCGCTCAACCCCTTGCGCACCCTGCTCAAGAAGCAGATCGACTTTGAGGCCCTGCGCGCCCACAGTCCCTTCAAGCTGTTTGTCGGCGCGACCCAGGCCAACACCGGCAAGCTGCGCATCTTTCGCGAAAGCGAGCTGACATTGGAGATGCTGCTGGCCTCGGCCTGCCTGCCCCGCATCCACCACGCGGTGGAGATTGATGGCGAGCCGTATTGGGACGGTGGCTTTTCGGCCAACCCGGCGGTGTTTCCGCTGTTTTACGACTGCGAGGCCTGCGACGTGCTGCTGGTGTTGCTGAGCCCGCTGGTGCACAAGGGCACGCCGCAGTCTATGGAGGAAATCCAGACGCGCACCGAGGAACTGGGTTTCAAGACCCATTTCATGCGCGAGATGCAGATGTTTGCCCGCACTGCCGAGTTTTCCAGCGCCCTGGCGCAGGGCGGCGGCCGGCTGGAGCGGCGCCTGCGGCAGATGCGGTTTCACATGGTCGACACTGGCCATGCCGACAGCCTGCAGCACAGCGAGACCAAGATGCTGGCCCACGGGCCTTTTTTGGAAGCCCTGTGCAAGCAGGGGCGGGAGAGTGGGCTGCAATGGCTGGCACAGCACGCCCAAGCGCTGGGGCGCGGCTCCAGCATTGATGTCAAAGGCCTGTTTGCCTAAGCCCGTTGCGTAGGCCGCAGGCCGCCGTTAGCGCGCTGCGTGGGCCAGGGGTGTTTCGGCAGCCAGGGCGCGCGCAGAGGACAGGCCCAGCGTCACCCAGCCGTCATCGAACAGGGCATCGAGTTTTTTCTGCAGACCCAGTAGTTTCCAGAGCATGGCACACCTCCGTGGATGAGTTGGGGCCAAGAATACGCACTCAGGGTGACAGTTTCGTGTCACCGCGCTGGAACCCATGGGCGCGTTGTAAAGCGACAAATTCCAGCACCCCCCACACGACGCAGGCGGGCAGGGCGATCCAGCGAAAGAAGGTGTTTTTACGCAGCATGGTCCTACCTTGGTGGGGATGAATGGGCACCAACATAGCCACGGTGCGTGACAGTTTGATGTCACTGTGCCAGGCGCGCGACAGACTGCAAAAGACTGCCGCCACGCACGGTGCGCGCCGTATGCTTTTGCGCCATGCATGCATCTGCGGAACTCCCCGAACTGGCCGCGCTGGAGCGCATCATGGAACTCGGCGCGGGCCAGCTGGAGTGCCGCGTGGCCGGCCGGGTACCCGGGCCCGCCGGCAGCAGCTACCCGCTGTACACCATCGCATTGGGCAATCCTGCGCACGATGTGCCGGCCGTGGGCTACTTTGGTGGTGTGCACGGCCTGGAGCGCATTGGTGCCGAGGTGGTGATTGCCTACCTGCACAGCCTGGTGATGCGCCTGCAGTGGGACAGCACGCTGCACCGGCAGCTCGAATCGGTGCGCCTGGTGTTCATGCCCATCGTCAATCCGGGAGGCATGGTGTTGGGCACGCGCGCCAACCCGCGCGGCGTGGACTTGATGCGCAATGCGCCCATTGAAGCCAGCGAGCCCGTGCCATTCCTCGTGGGCGGCCAGCGCATCAGCGCGCGGCTGCCCTGGTACCGCGGCCTGGCTTCAGGGCCCATGGAGGCCGAAAACCTGGCGGTGTGTGCGCTGGTGCAGCAGGAATTGCTGTCGCGCCCGTTCAGTCTGGCGGTGGACTGCCACTCGGGCTTTGGCACGCGGGACCGCATCTGGTTTCCGTATGCGCACACGCGCATGCCGATTGCCCATTTGGCAGAGGTGCAGGCGCTGCGCAACATCTTCTTTCAATCGCACAGCCACCACCGCTATATCTTCGAGCCGCAAAGCCAGCAGTACCTGGCGCATGGTGATCTGTGGGACCACCTGTACCGGCAGTCCTGCGCACAGATGCAGGGTTTGTTCCTGCCACTCACACTGGAGATGGGCTCCTGGCTGTGGGTCAAGAAAAACCCGCGCCAACTGTTCTCGCGTCATGGCATCTTCAACCCGCTCATAGAGCACCGCCAGCAGCGGGTGCTGCGCCAGCACCAGTCGCTGCTGGATTTCCTTTCACGTGCGGCCTGCGGGCATGCGCTGTGGTTGCCCGCCGATGAGGCGCGTGCACCGCTGCACGCCCAGGCCCTGGAGGCCTGGTACTGAGCGCCATAGGCGCTGATCGCTGTCACGAATTCTTCATGGCTTCGCCACGCGCAGGTCACACACGGTCCGCAGACTCCAAAGCCAGTGCAATTTCACGGGACTGGAAGGAGACACAAGAATGCAAAACCCACTGAACACTCCCCCCGCGCTGGCCATGCCGCTGCTGCAGAGTGCTATCGCCCCCCACGCGATCCCGCAACCCGGTGCGCAGGGGCGTGACGGCATTGTGGTGTCCTGGGCCCAACACCTGGATGAGGTGCGCGCCGCACAACGCCTGCGCTTTGATGTGTTCGCGGGGGAGATGGGGGCACGCCTGAACACACCCATCGCCGGGCATGACATAGACTTGTTTGATAACTACTGCGAGCACTTGCTGGTGCGCGACCAGGCCAGCGGCCAGATCATAGGCACCTACCGCGTGCTGACCCCGGTGCAGGCCAAGCGTGTGGGCAGTACCTACAGCGATACCGAGTTTGATCTGACACGCCTGCGGTCTTTGCGTGAACGCATGGTGGAGCTGGGTCGCAGTTGCGTGCACCCGGAGCACCGCCACGGCGGTGTGATCATGGCCCTGTGGGGCGCGCTGGCCGAGTTCATGGTGCGCAACCAGCTCGACACCATGATTGGCTGCGCCAGCGTGCCCATGCTGCACGAGGGCATGGTCAGCGGCGACGCAGCGGCCAGCATCTGGCGCCAGTTGCAGGCCACGCACCTGGCACCGATCGAATACCACGTGCGGCCCCGTTTGCCATTGCCCATCGAGCAGCTCGACAGCTCCCTCGATGTGGAGCCACCGGCCCTGATCAAAGGCTATTTGCGCCTGGGCGCCAAGGTGCTGGGTGCGCCCGCCTGGGACCCGGATTTCAACTCGGCCGACCTGCCCATGCTGATGCGCATTGCCGACCTGCCATCGCGCTACCGCAAACATTTTCTGGGGGCCTGATGCGCGCCGCCTTCGACGCTCTGGGTAACGGCGGGCAGGGCATGGCGCCCGACCATGACGATGCCATTGGCGCGCGCCGCTACCGCGCGGTGTTCATCTCCGACATTCACCTGGGTACGGCAGGCTGCCAGGCGCAGGCCCTGCTGGATTTCCTCAAGCACCATCCCAGCGACCACTTGTACCTGGTGGGTGACATCGTGGATGGTTGGCAATTGCGCCGGCGCTGGTTCTGGCCGCAGGCGCACAATGACGTGGTGCAAAAACTGCTGCGCCGCGCACGCAAGGGATGCAAGGTGGTGTTCATCCCCGGCAACCACGACGAGTTTGCGCGCGCCTTTGTCGGCCACCAGTTCGGCGGCATTGCAGTGCACGAAGACACGGTGCACACCACGGCCGACGGCCGCACGCTGTGGGTCACGCACGGCGACTATTTCGACGGTGTGATCCAGTGCGCCAAGTGGCTGGCCTACCTGGGCGACAACGCCTACGAATTCACCCTCAAGCTCAACCGCTATCTCAACAGCCTGCGTGCGCGCATGGGCCTGCCGTACTGGTCACTCTCGGCCTACCTCAAGCACAAGGTCAAGACCGCGCTGAACTACGTGACCGACTTTGAAAAAGCCGTCGCCACCGAGGCGCGCCAGCGCGGCCACGATGGTGTGGTCTGTGGCCATATCCACCGCGCCGAAATGCGCGAGATTGGCGGCACGCTGTATTGCAACGACGGCGACTGGGTGGAAAGCCGCAGCGCCCTGGTGGAGCACATGGATGGCCAACTGGAGTTGGTCTACTGGGGTGGCGAACCACCCCAGACCCAGCGTTTGTCCCCCCTCCAATCCCTGCAGGAAATCCCCGCATGAAACTGGCTCTGGTGACCGATGCCTGGCAACCCCAGGTCAATGGTGTGGTGACCACACTGGTGGAATTGGTGCGGGAGATGGAGGCGCAGGGCTACCAGGTCACGGTGATCCACCCTGGTCTGTTCCGCACGCGCCCCTGCCCGGGCTATGCCGGCATTGATCTGGCGGTGCGCCCGGCCCGGGCCCTGGCGGAGCAACTCGACGCACTGGCGCCGGACGCCATCCACTTGGCGACCGAAGGGCCTCTAGGCTGGGCGGCACGGCGCTACTGCCTGCGCCGGGGGCTGGCCTTTACCACCGCCTTTCACACGCGGTTCCCCGAAATCTTGAAGGCTGCGCTGAAAGTGCCCCTGTGGCTGGGCTATGCACTGTTTCGGCACTTCCACAAGCCCTCTTCGGGCGTGCTGGTGCCCACGCCCAGCATGTTGCGCGTGCTGGACGCGCGCGGGTTCCGCCATTTGCGCAACTGGACGCATGGGGTGGACATGCAGTTGTTTGGTTACCGTGAATCGCCTCAGGTGTATCCCCCGCTGGGCATGCTGGCCCGGCCAGTGTCCCTGTTTGTGGGGCGGGTTTCCTACGAAAAAAATGTGCAGGCATTCCTGCAGATGGATGTGCCCGGCACCAAGGTGGTGTGCGGCGTTGGCCCGCTGGAGCCGGTACTGCGCGAGCGCTACCCCCATGTGCGCTGGTTGGGTGTGCTGCCGCGCGACGAGCTGGCACGTGTGTATGCGGCAGCCGACGTGTTTGTCATGCCCAGCCAGTCTGAAACCTTCGGGCTGGTCATGCTGGAAGCCATGGCCAGCGGCACCCCGGTCGCGGCCTATCCGGTGGAGGGGCCGTTGGAGGTGCTGGGAACCCCGGCGCGCGGCGGGGTGCTGCATGCCGATCTGACGGCGGCCTGGTACCGTGCACTGGCGGTGCCGCGTCACGAAGCCCGTGCCCGCGCCCTGGACTTCACGTGGGCTCACGCCGCCCAGCTGTTCGTGGGCCATCTGGTGCCGTCCCGCAGGGGACAGGTGCTGCAGCGCACGGCGCCGGGTTCTGTGACTGTCACACAACTGTCATCCAGTGCGTAAACAATTGTTCACCGTAGTGTCACAGTCTGATTGGGCTTCATGTTGCCATTTCTCCGCAAGCGTTCTCCGCCAACCACCCCGCCGGCACCGGCCCTGCTGGACCGCGACCACAGCCTCATTGCCTTCAATGAGCGGGTGTTTGACTGGGCGGCGCGCGACGACGTGCCGTTGATGGAGCGGCTGCGCTACCTGTGCATCGTTTCCAGCAACCTCGATGAGTTTTTTGAAGTCCGCGCCGAACCGCACCTGAGCGCCAACCGGGCCAACGACCGCAAGGGGCTGTACACGGTGGACTCATTTGAACGCCTGGCAGCGTCGCTGCATGATCTGGTGGGGCGCCAGTATGCGCTGTACAACGAGAAGCTGATGCCGGCCTTTGAGAAGCAGGGCGTCAAGATCGTCTCACACGGTGAGCGCAATGCCGCGCAACGGCACTGGGTCAAACAGTATTTCGAGCGCGAAGTGCGCCCACTGCTGATTCCCGTGGGGCTGGACCCCTCACACCCATTTCCACAAGTGGCCAACAAGTCACTCAATTTCATCGTGCGTCTGGGCGGCAAGGACGCCTTTGGGCGCGAGAACGAGATCGCCATCGTCAAGGTGCCGCGCGTGCTGCCGCGCCTGATCCGTATGCCGGAGAAGGTGGCCGGCGCGCGTACGCTGCTGGTGTCGCTTTCCAGCGTAATCCGTGCGCATCTGGGTGAGCTGTTTGCCGGGCGCAGTGTGGGCCAGTTTTCGCAGTTTCGCGTGACGCGCCATTCCGACCTCGCGGTGGATGAGGACGATGTCAAAAACCTGCGCATGGCCTTGCGCCAGGGCTTGCAGCACCGGCACTATGGCCAGGCGGTGCGCCTGGAGGTCTCGGCGGGCTGCTCGGAATACCTGGCGGACTTTTTGCTGCAGCAGTTCGAGTTGCCGCACAAGGCGCTGTACCGTGTGCACGGCCCGGTGAATCTGGTGCGCCTGACGCAGTTGATCGATCTGGTGGACCGTCCCGACCTGTGCTTTGCGCCCTACAAACCGTCCTACCCGGTGCAGGTCAATCCGGGGCAATCCATTTTTGAGCAACTCCAACAGGGCGACATCCTGATCCACCAACCGTTCGAGAGCTTTGACGGTGTGCTCGATTTTCTGCGCCAGGCGGTGCATGACCCGCAGGTGCTGGCCATCAAGCAGACCATTTACCGCACCGGGGCCGATTCGGCCCTCATGGACCTGCTGCGCGAAGCGGTGCGCCGTGGCAAGGAAGTGACTGTGGTGGTGGAACTCAAGGCCCGGTTTGACGAAGAGGCCAACATCAACTGGGCCGAGATGCTGGAATCCATTGGTGCCCAGGTGGTCTACGGCGTGGTGGGTCTCAAGACCCATGCCAAGATGATGCTGGTGACGCGGCGCGAGGGCAAGGTGCTGCGGCGGTACGGCCATTTGTCCACCGGCAACTACAACCCGCGCACTGCGCGCCTGTATACCGATATCAGCCACATCACGGCCGATGCGGTGCTGACCAACGACATGGAGCAGGTCTTTGTGCACTTGGCCAGCCAGAGCAAGTTGCCGCCCTTGCGCAAGCTCTGGATGGCACCATTCCAGCTGCACCGCAACCTGATTGCCAAGATCGACGCCCTGGGTGCTGCCGCGGCCAAGGGACGGGACACCCGCATTGTGGTCAAGATGAATGCCCTGACCGACGAGGCGCTGGTGCGCAGCCTGATGCGTGCGGGGCGCCAGGGGGTGCGGATCGACCTGATCGTGCGCGGTGCCTGCATGCTGCCGGCCCAGGTGCCGGGGCATACCGACAACATCCGTGTGCGTTCGGTCATTGGCCGCTTTCTGGAGCACTCGCGCCTGTTTTATTTCCGCGATGGGGAGACCGAAGAGTTGTACCTGTCGAGTGCCGACTGGATGAATCGCAACATGGTGCGCCGCGTGGAGCTGGCCTGGCCGGTCACGGATGGGCAACTGCGACAGCGCCTTGTGGATGAGTGCCTGGTGGCCTATTTGCACGACGGGGTGGATGCCTGGGATCTGGGCGCGGACGGCGAGTACACGCGCAGCCCGCCGCAGAACGGCAGGGTGGTGCATGGCGCGCAGGCGGCATTGATGGGGCGGTATGCTCGCAACGAAGGAGCCCCCGGCGGGAACTGAAGGTATGGATTTGGTTTTGTGGCGGCATGCCGAGGCGATTGATCTGGAACTGGTGGGCGACGACATGTTGCGCAGCCTGACGCCGCGCGGTGAAAAGCAGGCCGCCCGCATGGCCGACTGGCTGGACCGGCAGCTTCCCAGTGGCGCCAAAGTCTGGGCCAGCCCTGCATTGCGCACCGAGCAGACGGCCCGGGCACTGGGACGCAAGTTCAAAACGACCGCTGCCCTGGCGCCGCTGGCCAGTGTGGAGCAGTTACTGGAGCTGACCCAGTGGCCGCAGGCCAAGGGCTGTGTGCTGGTCGTGGGGCACCAGCCCGTGCTGGGCCAGGCCATCGCCAGGCTTTTGGGGCTGGCAGACACTGACTGCGCGGTGAAGAAGGGGGCTGTCTGGTGGCTGCGCCACCGCGAGCGTGAGAACGGCGCGCAGACCGTGGTGGTGACGGTGCAGTCACCGGAAGTGCTTTAGACCGGCGCTCACCCTGTTTTATTGGGACTTGGTCGGGTGCCCGGTCTTGCGGTTGGGCACGGCCTTGATGGAGGCTCGGAAGTCGCTTGGTTTTTTTGCGGAATGGGCTTGCTTGGCTGCGCATTTTCAGTACCCATTCCTGTTGGTCCATTCATGAAGCCGTCACCAAACCGTCATTTGCAAACCCTACACTTTTTCACTGCATCACCATCGAGAGCCCACTTCATGCCATCTGTGCAGCGGCACAACCCCGTTCCTCTTTCCGTCATATCCGGTGGTCAGGGCCCGCTGGCAGAGCTGCTTCGGGAGCGTCGCCTGTATCCAGTGTTTCAGCCCATCGTCAATCTGGAAGGTGCGGGGGTGTACGCCCATGAGGCGCTGATACGCGGCCCCCAGGGCACGGCGATGCATACGCCCGACGCTCTCTTGCGGGCCGCCGCCGAAGAAAACCTGGGCAACGCATTTGAATACGCTTGCGTGGTGGCCGCCATGCGAGCCTGGGGGCAGCTGAAGGCGCCAGGGCGCCTGTTTGTGAATATCAGCGCCAACGCCTTGACCGAGCTGCATGCGCGGCAGGGGCAGTCCAATCTGTCGCGGCTGATCGCCAGCTTTGGCATCCTGCCACGCATGCTGGTGCTGGAGATTACCGAGCATGAACGGGTGGCCGACATGGACCACCTGGCGGAGGTCGTGCAACAGGCGCGTGCGGCCGGTGTGTCGCTGGCGCTTGATGACTTTGGGGACGGACGGTCCAGTCTGCGGTTGTGGTCGGAACTCAAACCCGAGGTGGTGAAGATTGACAAATATTTCACCAAGGACATCAGTGCGCACGGTGACAAGCTCAAGACCATACAGGCGCTGCAGCAGATTGCGACGGTGTTTGGCAGCGAGCTGGTGGCCGAGGGCATAGAGACGGCGGATGACCTGCGTGTGCTGCGCGATCTGGGCATTCACTACGGGCAAGGCTACTTTTTGGGGCATCCGGATCGCCAGCCCGTGCGTTACCTGGGCGTGGATGCCCTGCGCGTGCTGCGCGAACGCCAGGTGGTGGTGTTTCCGGAGCTCAGCCGTTCGGTGCAAGGGGGGCATTTGCGCCACGTGGCCGTGTTGCCAGCGCCGTTTGTGACCGAGGCGTCCACCAACGACGAACTGGCCAGCCTGTTCCTGGCGCACGAGGAACTGCATGCGGTGGCGCTGCTGCAGGACGAGCGCCCGCTGGGCATCATCAACCGCGCGCATTTCATGAACGAATACACCAAGCTCTATTACCGCGAGGTCTGGGGGCGCAAATCCTGCGCGGTCCACGCCAACCGGGAGCCGCGCGTGATCGAGCGCGACCACAGCGTGGACGACTTGATTGGCATCCTCACCTCGCAAGACCAGCGCTACCTGAGCGATGGCTTCATCGTCACCGAAAACGGCCACTACGTGGGTCTGGGTACCGGGGACCAACTGGTGCGTTCCGTGACCGAAACACGTATTGAAGCGGCGCGCCACGCCAACCCGCTGACCTTCCTGCCCGGCAATATTCCCATCAGCCAGCACATGGAGCGCCTGCTCAAGAAGGAAGTCCGGTTTGTGGCCTGCTATGCGGACCTCAACAACTTCAAGCCTTTCAATGACCACTACGGCTACTGGCGCGGCGACGAGATGCTGCGCCTGCTGGCGCGCATTGCGATGGAGCAGTGCGATGCGCAGCGGGACTTTTTGGGGCATGTGGGCGGGGATGATTTCATCCTGCTGTTTCAGAGCACCGACTGGCGTGCGCGCTGTGAAAAGCTGGTGGCGGAATTCAGTGAGCGAGCCCAGGCCATGTACGACGACGAAGCCCGGCGCCAGGGTGGCATTGAGGCGGAGGACCGGCATGGTGTGCGGCGCTTCTTCCCGTGCACCACGCTGTCCATAGGTGCCGTGGTGATTGATGCCAGCCGGTTTTCGCGGGCGGAAGAAGTGGCCAATCTGGCCGCTCTGGCCAAACACGCGGCCAAGCAGGCAGGAACCGGTCTGTACGAGAGTGAGAGCTCGGGGTCTTAGCCCAGCTTAGGTGCCTGCCAGTTCGAGTGTCCAGTTGGTCTTTTGCCAGGCCTCGACTTCTTCGCGCAGCAGGTGGGCCGATTGCGGGTAGGCATGGGTCCAACCGGCGCGGCAGCGCAGGCTGATGTGCTTGGCGCTGGTCCGTGTGATTTGCAACCCATCCAGATCGGGGTCGCGCCGTGCATGGCACAGAAGCACGGCCAGACGCAGGCACATGAGTTGCAGGGCCAGGCTGTCATCGGCCAGCTCGGCCTCCAGTTTGCGCAGCTTGCCGCGGTGCCCCAGCACCAAGAGGCTCAGGCGGTGCATCTCCGGCAGGGTGAAGCCGGTGGCGTCGGCGTTGTCCAGAATGTAGGCGCCGTGCTTGTGGTTGTCGCTGTGGGAGATGTGGCTGCCGATTTCATGCAATTGGGCCGCCCAATGCAGTTTGCGCACCAGGCGCTCCGGTGAGGGCTCGTGCGCATCGCGGCCCTGGCCCAGGAGCTGGGTCAACAGTTGGGTGGCAACCTTGCCGACGCGTGCGCCGTGCACGCGGTCCGTGTTGAATTTGGTGGCCAGCCGCTCCACGCTCTTGACGCGCAGATCGCCGGCACTTTCGGTGATGCCCAGCAGATCGCACAGCAGGCCGTGGCGCAGGCCGCCGGCGGCCATTTCCATGCGTTCGATGCCCAGCAGACGGAACACCGCGCGCATCACGCTCAGGCCGCCGCCAATGATGGCCTTGCGGTCTTCCCGCATGCCGGCCATGCGCAATCGGTCCACGCTCTGGGTGGCGATCAGTTTCTCCAGCAGCCAGTCCAGTCCCTCCTGGGTGATGTGCCCTGCAGGCCGACCGGCTGCGACCAGCACGTCGCCTATGGCCCCTACGGTGCCTGCCGAGCCGTAGGCGGTGTCCCAGTGGGGAGCGCCGTACACATCCAATGCCTCGTCCAGCACTGCGGTGGCGGCGATCTCTGCCATCTCAAAGGCCTTGGGGGTGAACTGGCCGTCGGCGAAATAGCGCTTGGACCAGGCAATGCTGCCGACGCGGAACGACTCCATGGCCCGGGGCGTGAAGCCTTGGCCCAGAATCAGTTCGGTAGAGCGACCACCAATGTCGATGACCAGGCGCCGTTCGTCGGAGGGCGGCATCATGTGCGCCACGCCCTGGTAGATCAGGCGTGCCTCTTCGTGGCCCGAAATCACGTCGATGGGAAAGCCCAGTACGGCATTGGCGCGCTGCAGGAATACATCGCGGTTGCGCGCTTCGCGCAGGGTCTGGGTGGCGACGGCCCGTACCTCTTGGGGCTGGAAGCCGGCCAGGCGCTCGCCAAAGCGGGCCAGGCAGTCCCAGCCGGCTTGCATGGCTTGGGGGGTGAGGTTGCGCTCTTCATCCAGCCCGCCACCCTGGCGCACGGTTTCCTTCAGGTATTCAGTGCGGTGGAAGTCGCCATGTTCGACGCGACCAATTTCCAGGCGAAAACTATTGGAGCCGAGGTCTACGGCGGCCAGGCGTTGTCCCGTTTGCATTAACTTGTGATTCTCGGCATGGTTGACGCTGCGGAGCATAGCATTGGCCTTGTCCGCCCGGTACCTGGGGCAGGCGAACCTAGCCGACCAGGCGCCCGTCGCTGGAGACCATGCTCTGGGTGACATAGGCCGCGCTCTTGCGGCGTGGGTCCGGATCGATGCGGTAGCCGCCCAGGTCCACCGGTGCACGGCGCGCAAAGGCCTGCAGTACGCCGGCGCGGCTGGGGCCGGTGTCCAGGCCCTGCAGCACCTCGTAGGCGTAGCGCGCTGCAATAAAGCCGGCCAGGCTTTGTGGGGTAGGGGGCTCGTCAAACAGGCGGCCCAGCGTCTCCCGATAAGTCTTGACCACCGGGGCCGCAGAGTTGACCAGCGGTACCACCTGCGTGGCAATCACCGGGGTCTGGCGTGACAGGCCCATTTGCTGCAGTGTTTGCAGGTTGACGTCCGACATGGCCACGATGTAGCGCTGACTGCTTTGCTTCACTATGCCCTGGGTGAACTGCTGCAGCTCGGGCGTGCCGCCCAGGAAAATCAGGATGCGCGGGCTGTCTGGGGTCAGGGTGCTGCCCAGTTGTTGCAGGTCTGCCACCGGCCCGAAGGAACGCAGGCGCAGCTTTAGCGCGCTGGCGGCCTGTTCCACGTCTTCGCGGTAATTGGCGAATTCGGCGGGCGAGGCGTACACCGCACCCAGCTCCGTCACCCCCATGACGGAGAGTGAGCGCACGGCGTGGGTGATCTGCTCCTGGCGCGAGGCGAAGATAGCAAAGGTGTTGCCATCCCCGTCGTTCAGGCGGGGGTTTTGCAGCCACGGCGCGACATGGGCCATGTCGGGCAATTCACGGCGCAGCAGGTCGGTGACCTGACTCGCAGCGCGGTCGCCCACGGTGCCTAGCAGCGCCAGCACCTGAGGTTGTGTCTTGAGGCTGTCCATGGCTCGGCGCAGGCTGGCCGCGCTGCCATCCACTTCCAGCGTCAAGTGCTGCACCGGCCGGCCACGCACGCCGCCGCGGGCGTTGATGTCCTGCCAGGCGGCGCGGGTACCGACCAGAAAGTCCCGCGAGACATCGATTTGTCCCGGCGACATGTCGGCAATCTGCGCCAGCGTCAGGGGGCGCGCGGTGCCGGTTGTTTTGGGCCATTGGGCTTGGGCGGAGGTGGCGGCTGCCACGCCCGCCAGGGCGCCGAGCAGGCGCCGGCGGCCGATGTTGGGGGTCAGGGACATGGTTTGAGAGGTGGGAGATGGTTTGAAGAGTGTGAATTGCTATCAAATTAATAGCATTATGCGCAATATGGACGCCGATGAGGTACTGTTTTTGTGTGAATTTTGTGGCTTACAGGCTGCTTGGGCGCGGTGGCCTGCGGGATGCAACGGGCCGCAGTGGACAAAGTCGGTACACGCATGGGGGTTTCTCCGTGCCAAATCCACAGCGTAGGAAGAATGCGTGACAAAGTTATGACAAAGCGTTGAATCCACGATGACAAACCAGGCGAGTGCGATGGTTTGGGTCGGGCTGCCCGTATGTCACGGAGATGTCACAAAACTTTCTTAGAGTTGCGGGGTTCCTTAACCAACTGCAGAGGATGTCTGATGAAAATCTCGTTCCCCAAGCCGCTTCTGGCTCTCGCGATGGCTTCTTCTACCCTGGGATTCGTGGCCTTGGCCGGCGCCCAGGAAATCACGGGTGCCGGTGCCAGCTTCCCGGCCCCGGTGTATTCCAAATGGGCTGCGGACTACAACAAGGCCACGGGCGTCAAGGTGAACTACCAGTCCATCGGCTCTGGCGGCGGCATCAAGCAGATCGACTCCAAGACGGTGGACTTTGGTGCCTCCGACATGCCCCTGAAGGACGACGAACTGGCCAAGAAGGGCCAGGTGCAATTCCCCACCGTGATCGGTGGCGTGGTGCCCGTCATCAACGTCAAGGGCATTGAACCCGGCCAGTTGAAGCTGACCGGCCAGGTGCTGGGCGATATCTACCTGGGCAAGATTGCCAAGTGGAACGACCCCGCCATCAAGGCCCTGAACCCCACGCTGGCTTTGCCGGACGCGGCCATCGCGCCGGTGCGCCGTGCGGACGGATCGGGTACCAGCTTCATTTTCACCAACTACCTGAGCAAGGTGAATGCCGAGTGGAAGGCCAAAGTGGGTGAGGGCACGGCCGTGAACTGGCCCGTGGGGGCCGGCGGCAAGGGCAACGAAGGCGTGGCCGCGTTTGTGGGCCGTCTGCCCAACGCCATCGGCTACGTGGAGTATTCCTATGCCAAGCAGAACAAGTTGAGCTACACCCTGCTGCAAAACACGGCCGGCGTCTTTGTGCGCCCCGAGGACGACACTTTCAAGGCCGCTGCTGCGGGTGCTGACTGGAACAAGACCTTCTACCAGATCCTGACCAACCAGCCTGGCAAGGATGCCTGGCCCATCACCAACGCCACCTACATCCTGATGTACAAGGCGCAGGACAAGCCGGCCAGCGGTGCGGAAGCACTCAAATTCTTCGCCTGGGCCTACAAAAATGGCGGCAAGGTAGCGACCGATCTGGACTACGTGCCCATGCCTGCCGCCGTAGTGGCCTCGGTCGAAAAACTGTGGGGTGACATCAAGGACCCCGCAGGCAAGGCGATTGCGTTCAAGTAAGGCGCCAGTCTGGACACTGAACAGCATCTGATGGAGCACGTCCCTATGTCATCTACACTCGTGCGTGGGGACTCTCCTCCAGGCTTGTCAGTTCACCCGCATGTGCGCACCATGAATCCAACACCGCCCCTCAAGAAAGCCCGCTCGGGCCCCTGGGCCGACCGGCTTTTCGGGCTGGTGGCCAAAGGGGCGGCCCTCCTGACACTGGGCCTGCTGCTGTCCATCCTGACATCGCTGACCATCAGCGCCTGGCCAGCGATCAGCAAATACGGCCTGTCTTTTCTGGCCAGCACTGCCTGGGACCCGGTCAAGGAAGAGTTCGGCGGCTTGGTCATGGTGTACGGCACGCTGGCAACGTCGCTGATTGCGCTGCTGATTGCGGTGCCCGTGAGTTTCGGCATCGCCCTGTTCCTGACGGAGTTGTCTCCGACCTGGCTCAAGCGCCCGCTGGGCACAGCCATTGAATTGCTGGCGGCCATTCCTTCCATCGTCTACGGCATGTGGGGCCTGCTGGTGTTTGGCCCCGTGCTGGCAACCTATGTGCAGCAACCGTTGCAGGCCGCGTTTTCCGGCGTACCGTATCTGGGCGCCTTTGTGTCCGGCCCACCGGTGGGCATCGGCATTCTGTCGGCCGGCATCATCCTGGCAATCATGATCATTCCGTTCATCTCGGCGGTGATGCGCGACGTGTTTGAAGTGACACCGCACCTGCTCAAGGAATCGGCCTATGGCCTGGGTGCCACCACTTGGGAAGTGGTCTACAAGGTGGTGCTGCCCTATACCAAGACCGGCGTGATCGGCGGCATCATGCTGGGCCTGGGGCGTGCCATTGGCGAGACCATGGCGGTGACCTTCGTCATTGGCAACTTCAACCAACTGGATTCCCTGAGCCTGTTCCAGGCGGCCAACAGTATCACCTCCGCGCTGGCCAACGAGTTCGCCGAAGCCGGTGAGGGGTTGCACCAGGCGGCGCTGATGTACCTGGGACTGGTGCTGTTTTTCATCACCTTTGTGATCCTGTCGCTGTCCAAGCTGCTGCTGTCGCAGCTACGCAAGAGCGAGGGCGCCAAAACATGAGCACGTTGACAACACAACAGGCCCGAGCCGCCAAGTTTGCGCATCGCAACCGCGTCAACAAGATTGCCACCACGCTGGCTTTGCTGGCCATGGCCTTTGGTCTATTCTGGCTGTTCTGGATCTTGTGGGAGACGATTCTGCTGGGTGTGGACGGCCTGACGCTGGCCACCTTGACGCAGATGACGCCGCCGCCCAACGAAGAGGGTGGGCTGGCCAATGCCATGTACGGCTCCTTCCTGATGGTGCTGCTGGCCACCTGTGTGGGCACGCCGGTGGGGGTGATGGCCGGCATCTACCTGGCCGAGTTCGATTCCAAAAGCTGGTTGGCCTCGTTGACCCGCTTTGTCAACGACATCCTGTTGTCCGCGCCCAGCATCGTGATTGGCCTGTTTGTGTATGCCGTGGTGGTGTCGCGCTTCAAGTCTTTCTCGGGCTACGCCGGCATTCTGGCCTTGTCCCTGATCGTGATCCCCGTGGTGATCCGCACCACCGAGAACATGCTGCAACTGGTGCCCGCCGGCCTGCGCGAAGCCGCCTATGCACTGGGCGCGCCCAAGTGGAAAGTAATCCTGAGCATCACCCTGAAATCGGCACGGGCCGGCGTCATCACCGGCGTGCTGTTGGCGGTGGCCCGCATTGCAGGTGAAACCGCGCCGCTGCTGTTCACTGCGCTGAGCAACCAGTTCTGGACCTCGTCCTTGAGCGAACCCATGGCCAGCCTGCCGGTCACGATCTTCAAGTTCGCCATGAGTCCCTACGAAAACTGGCAAAAGCTGGCTTGGGCCGGTGTGTTTCTGATTACCGTGGCGGTGCTGGCACTGAACATTCTGGCGCGGGTGCTGACCCGCAACAAAACCTGACCGCAATTTTTGAAAAGACCCACCATGACCACCCCATCGCTTGCGTCTGCCACGGCAGAGAAGACCAAGATTGCCGTCAAGGACCTCAATTTTTACTACGGCAAATTTCACGCGCTCAAGAGCATCAATCTGGAGATTCCCGAGAACAAGGTCACCGCCTTCATCGGCCCCTCGGGTTGCGGTAAATCCACGCTGTTGCGTGTTTTCAACCGCATGTTTGAGCTCTACCCCGAGCAGCGGGCGGTAGGTCAGGTTCTGCTGGATGGCGAGAACCTCCTGACCAGCAAGGAAGACGTGGCGCTTTTGCGTGCCAAGGTTGGCATGGTGTTCCAGAAGCCCACACCGTTCCCCATGTCCATCTTCGACAACATCGCCTTTGGCGTGAAGCTGTTTGAGTCGCTCAATGCCACGGACATGGAAGAGCGCGTGGAGTGGGCCCTGCGTAAGTCGGCCTTGTGGAGTGAGGTGAAGGACAAGCTGCACCAGAGCGGCTCCAGCCTTTCCGGTGGGCAGCAACAGCGCCTGTGCATTGCGCGCGGCATCGCTATCAAGCCTGAAGTCCTGCTGCTGGACGAGCCCTGCTCGGCGCTCGATCCGATTTCCACCGCAAAGGTGGAAGAACTGATCGTCGAACTCAAGAACGACTACACCGTGGTCATCGTGACCCACAACATGCAGCAGGCGGCACGCTGCAGCGATTACACGGCCTATATGTACCTGGGCGATCTGGTGGAGTTTGGTGCGACGGAGCAAATGTTCTTCAAGCCCGGTCGCAAAGAGACCGAGGATTACATCACTGGCCGTTTTGGTTGATAAAGAGGACCCTATGCCCGACAAACATTTATCCACCCAGTTCGACAGCGAACTCACCGCCGTCTCGGCCCGCGTCATGGAGTTGGGCGGGCTGGTTGAATCCCAGATCCGCCAGGCCATCTATGCGCTGTCCCAGTTCAGCGTGGAAGTCGCCAATGAAGTGACGGCGCGCGAGGCGCGCGTGAATGCGATGGAGCTGGAGATTGACCGCGATCTTTCCAGCATCATCGCGCGACGCCAGCCTACGGCGCGCGACCTGCGCCTCCTGATCGCCATCTCCAAGACCACGGCCAATCTGGAACGGGTTGGGGACGAGGCTGAAAAAATTGCCCGCATGGTGCGCTCCATCATCCAGAGCGGGGCACCGCGCTCACTGCCCTCTCTGGAGCTGCGGGTAGCGGCTGACCTGGCCTCAGGCCTGCTTAACAAGGCCCTGGATGCCTTTGCGCGGCTGGATGTCAACGCCGCAGTGGCTATCCTCAAGGAAGACGACCTGATAGACCAGGAGTTCGACGGCTTTGTGCGCAAGCTCATCACCTACATGATGGAAGACCCGCGCATGATCTCGCCCAGCCTGGATCTGCTGTTCCTGGCCAAGGCGATTGAGCGTATCGGTGACCATGCCAAGAACATTGCCGAGTTCATCATCTATGTGGTCAAGGGCGAAGATGTGCGCCACGCCACCATGGAGAAAATCGAGTCGGTGGTCAAATGATGCGCCCCCACGTTCCACCGCTGTGCGGGTCACTGCCCCCCGAGGGGGCGCAGCCCTCCCTTGGGGCGGCCCGGCAGGAGGCCCCATGAAGAATATGCCCGCTGTGCTGGTCGTCGAGGACGAACCGGCGATCGCCGAGCTCATCGCCGTCAATCTGCGACACAACGGTTTTCGCACCACCTGGGCGCTGGACAGCGCCACAGCGCAGCGCGAGCTGGACGCAGCGCTGCCGGATCTGATCCTGCTGGACTGGATGTTGCCCGGCGAAAGCGGGTTGGAGCTGGCCAAGCGCTGGCGTGCCCATCCGCGCACCAAGACCATCCCCATCATCATGCTGACGGCCCGCGGCGACGAGGCCGACCGGGTGGCCGGTCTGGATGCCGGGGCGGATGACTACATTGCCAAACCTTTTTCCACCAAGGAGCTGCTGGCCCGAGTGCGCGCCGTGCTGCGGCGTCGCGCACCCGAGCAAACCGGTGAGACGCTGACCGTAGGCGGCCTGGTGCTCGACCCGGCCACGCACCGCGTGTCGTATGAAGGGCAGGCCTTGAAGCTGGGCCCCACCGAGTTCAAGTTGCTGCAGTTTCTGATGGGGGCACCCGAGCGCGTCCACAGCCGTGGCCAATTGCTGGACAAAGTCTGGGGCGACCATGTCTATATTGAAGAGCGCACGGTCGACGTGCACGTCAAGCGGCTGCGCGAGTCGTTGAACCAGGCCGGTGCCCTGGTGGAAACGGTGCGCGGCGCCGGCTATCGCCTGACTGCCCAGGCTGCGCCCATGGCCATGTCGGTCGAGAAGACCAACGCCTGACGCAGGCGGCAGGCTTCGCATGCTCTGGCGTTTTTTTTCCTTTGTGCTGTGCCAGGCCTTGCCGGCCTTGGCTGCCTGGAGTTTTGTTACGCCGCAATACCGGTTGGCAGCCACTTTTGTGTCGGCATTGTTGGGCAGCTATGTGTGGCTGGTGCTGGACGTCCTGCGCGGCGTGCGCCTGCTGGAATGGCTGAAGGCTGGAGATACGGCGCAAACGCCTTTGGGCGGGGGCTTGTGGGGCGAGGTGTTCGATCGCGTGCGCAAGCTGGTGCGCATGCGCGACCGCGCCAATGTAGAAAGCGAAGCACGCCTGCAGGATTTTCTGGCAGCTTTACAAGCCTCCCCCAATGGCGTGGTGTTGCTGGACGCCGACGGGCGTATTGAATGGTTCAACCAGACTGCCGCTTCGCACTTTGGTTTTGACGCCCGGCGGGATCTGCTGCAGCACTTTGGCAACCTGGTGCGTGACCCGGGCTTTGCCAACTACTACGCCGCTCATGACTTTGACCACGACGTCGTCATGCCCGGGCGCGAAAGCACCAGCTCCAAGCCCGTCAAGCTCTCGGTACACCTGCATCCCTATGGCGAAGGCCGCAACCTGCTGTTGTCGCGTGACATTACGGCGGTGGAGCAGGCCGAGGCCATGCGGCGCGATTTCGTGGCGAATGTGTCACATGAAATTCGGACCCCGCTGACGGTGCTGTCCGGCTTTGTCGAGACACTGCAGTCCTTGCCTCTGGAGGTGCAAGAGCGCCAACGCTATCTGGACCTGATGGCCCAACAAGCCCAGCGCATGCAAACCCTGGTCAGCGACCTGCTGACGTTGTCGCGGCTCGAAGGCAGTCCCTTGCCAACGACACAGGAATGGGTGTCCGTGCCGACGCTGTTGGCACAGTGCGAGCAGGAGGCCCGTGATCTTTCCAGCCTGTTGTGGACACGGCCGCAAGCCCTGTGCTTTACGCAGGATGGCGCCGCTGAAATTGCCGGCTCCGCGACCGAATTGCACAGTGCGATGTCGAACCTGATCGGCAACGCCATTCGCTATACCCCCGCCGACAAGGGCATTGCGGTGCATTGGCAGACGCTGCCTGATGGGAGTGCGGTGTTCAGCGTCAAGGACCAGGGTCCTGGCATTGCGCCCGAGCACATTCCGCGTCTGACGGAGCGCTTCTACCGCGTGGACCGCAGCCGTTCGCGGGAAACTGGTGGTACCGGTCTGGGGCTGGCTATCGTCAAGCATGTGGCACAGCGCCATGGTGCAGAACTGGGAATAGAAAGCCTGCCGGGGGCCGGCTCCCGGTTTTCCATTCACTTTCCGGCGCAGCGGGTCCGTAGCCGGGTTGCCGGGCGCGTAGCCGAATACGCCTGAACTGCGTTTAGCGGCGTTGGAAAATTAGCACGGCCTCGTTGCCGTCTGCGGGGTGGCGTTCCAAGGCGCGGGGAGCCCAGACCGACATGTCCACCTTGGGAGGGGGCTCCATGTCCGCCTGGGGTTCCACCAGCAGCCACTTGCAGGTGGACGTGGCACGTAACGGCTCCAGCGGCATGTGCCCATACACCTGAAATGCCGCCAACTGCCCCTGGCTGAGCCCAAAGGTGGCGACACAACCTTTCCCGTCAATCTGTTGTGCAGTGCGCTGAACCAGGGCGTTGTAGCTCTGGGTGTAGTTGAGCAAGGGCATCCACAGCGTCATCAGCAACAACCAGCACAGTGCCGCACCGCAACCGGGCAACACCAGGCTCTTCCAGATGGCTGCGCGGTGCCGGCCTACACGCCATTGCACCAGCCAGGCCCAGGCCAGGGTTGCCAGAACTGCAAAAACGAAATCCAGCACGGAGAAGCGCGCCATAAAACCTGGTGCCAGACGGGCTACGTTGGCGGCCGGTTGCGCGGGAAAGCCGGTTTGCATGGCCACCCACACCACCCAGATCGTGAAGCCGCAACTTGAAAAGAAAAGCAGGGTGAACCAGTCAATCAGTGCTGCCACCTGCCGTTTGAGCGTGGGCAAGGCAAATGCGGCCAGTGCCGCCAGGGCCGGCAAGGCCAGCAGCAGGCTGCGGTCCGACGAGCCGGTGCTCAAGGTGGCGGCGATGGTGACGCCAACAAACCACACTGGCAAGGCCAGATGGCGGCTGATGCGGCGGTTGAAGAGCTGATGGCGCCAGCGCCATATGGTCCACAAGGCCAATGGCCCGGCGGGCCAGGTAAACCACAACAGCAACTGCGCGTAGCCGTTCCAATCGGACCATTGCGCGTGTGGCAATTCGATCTTCCAACGCCACAGGTCCAAACGTGCAGACGCTGCGGCTACGACCAGTGTCAGCAGTGCAATGGCAAGGCTTTGCAGGTAACGGTGTGCCTTGGTCGGGCTATCGGCTTCAGTGTCTTCGTCCAGGCTGTGCACCACCGCACTGCCCAGACCAAACAGCATGGCCATGGCCGGTGCGCCAGACAGTGCCAACCCGAACAGTCCCAGCACCGCGCCCAAAGCCGGTGCGACCTGCCGGTAGGGCAGTGCCGCCATGGCGTAGAAGAACAGGGCGGTGAAGCCCAGTTGTGCGAGGGCCGGTGTGGTTTCGTGCGAGAGCTGGGCCAGGCCCAGGCAGGCGATGAGTGCGAGCAGGCCGCCATCGGCCATGGCACGGGCGTAGTCTGTTGGCAGGGCTTCGCCGCCAAAGGCAAAAGCTACGGGCTGGGCCCGGGGACGGCGCGCCAGGTAGTAGGTGCCGTACCAACTGGCCAGCAGGGTAAGCGCCAGCAACACGCCGTAAGGAATGCGCGCAGCGAAGTCGGATGGCACCCAGGTAGGTGCCCACTGCATGGCCCAGGCACCCAGCCAATAGGGCAGCAGGGCGGTGTTCTCGACGGGCATTCCGACCAGGGTGGGGTGCAGCCAGTTAGCCGTGCCGCGTGCCAACGCGTCCATGAATCCCAATGCGGCCATGTCGGCACTTTTCCAGGCTTCCCGCCCGATGAAGCCAGGCAGTACGTAAGCCAGGCAGAACAGCAGCAGCGCCCAGCGCGGCAGGCGTCGTACGGCGGCTTGCGCAACGATGGCGGGATTGGGATGGTTCACAGGGGTACGGATAGGTGCCGAAAAAAAAGCAGCGCGGGCACCCGGGCTGCTTTTTTTTGTGCGGTTCAGGCCAAGACCTGAATCCGGCTTACTTGGCGGCGGTCTTGCCGAAGCGGTTGCGGAATTTCTCCACGCGGCCGCCCATGTTGTCCACGGACTTCTGAGTACCCGTGTAGAAGGGGTGCGACTCGCTGGTGGTGTCCAGCTTGATCCAGGGCAGCTCGCTGCCGTCTTCCATCTTGATCATTTCCTTGGCGTTAGCGCAGGAGCGGGTCACGAACTTGAATCCATTGGACATGTCCTGGAAGCAAACTTCGCGGTAATTGGGGTGAATGCCTTCTTTCATGATCTTCCTCATAGTTGCGGGAGCCGGGTCAGCCATGCGCAACCCTTTGCGCATTGAGATGCATGGCCTACTTTCCGCAGAAAACGCAAAATTATACAACAAAATCAATAACTTAACCGCCGCGGCGCATCATGTCAAAGAACTCGGAGTTGTTCTTGGTGGCACGCATCTGCTTGAGCACCATCTCCATGGACTCAATTTCGTCCATGTTGTAGAGGAACTGGCGCAGGATGCGGGTCTTTTGCAGGATTTCGGGTTGCAACAGCAACTCTTCGCGGCGTGTGCCACTGCGGTTGAGCTGGATGGACGGGAAGATGCGCTTTTCGTACAGGCGGCGGTCCAGGTGCACTTCGCTGTTGCCGGTGCCTTTGAACTCTTCAAAAATCACTTCGTCCATGCGGCTACCGGTGTCGACCAGCGCCGTGGCGATGATGGTCAAGCTGCCGCCTTCTTCCACATTGCGGGCTGCACCCAGGAAGCGCTTGGGGCGTTGCAGGGCGTTGGCGTCCACACCGCCGGTCAGCACCTTGCCAGAAGAGGGCACCACGTTGTTGTAGGCGCGGGCCAGGCGGGTGATGGAGTCCAGCAGGATCACCACGTCTTTTTTCAGTTCGACCAGGCGCTTGGCGCGTTCGATCACCATTTCGGCCACGTGCACGTGACGGGCGGCGGGCTCGTCGAAGGTAGAGGCAATCACCTCGCCCTTGACGGTGCGCTGCATTTCGGTCACTTCTTCCGGACGCTCGTCCACCAGCAGCACCATCATGTGGCTGTCAGGGTAGTTGGCGCTGATGGCGTGGGCGATGTGCTGCATCATCACCGTCTTGCCGCTCTTGGGCGGGGCGACCAGCAGGGCGCGCTGGCCCTTGCCTATGGGGGCAATGATGTCGATGACGCGGCCGGTGATGTTCTCGTCGGACTTGAGACCGTCCTGTTCCAGGCGCATCTGCACCTTGGGGAACAAGGGGGTCAAGTTTTCAAACATGACTTTGTGCTTGTTGCTCTCGGGCAGGTCACCGTTGACCTTGTCGAGCTTGTTCAGTGCAAAGTAGCGCTCACCATCCTTGGGTGTGCGCACTTCGCCTTCAATCATGTCGCCGGTGTGCAGGTTGAAGCGGCGCACCTGGCTGGGGCTGATGTAGATGTCATCCGTCGAAGCGGTGTAGCTGGTGTCGGGACTGCGCAAAAAGCCAAAGCCGTCGGGCAGGATTTCCAGCACGCCATCGGCAATGATCTGCTCACCGGTGCGGGCGCGCTTTTTGATGATGGCGAACATCAGCTCCTGCTTGCGCATGCGGCCGGTGTTTTCGATCTCAAGCTCTTCGGCCTGCTTCAGGACTTCTGACACGTGCAGTGCCTTGAGTTCGTTTAAGTGCATGGAATGTGTCCCGTAGGGGCGTTGACCGATGGTTCGGTAATTGGCAAAAAATCAGGGGAGGGGAGTTGAGGCAAGACCAGTGGCTTGGCCTCGGCGTTCTGAACCAGGGAATTGGAACCAGCCCTTTTGGGTTTGCTGGTGAACGGCTTTAATTATGACAGGAAAATATCCGGTGTTGGAACCAGGGGGCGGGGCCTGCTGGACGAGGGGCCCGGAGGTGGCGGGGTCGGAGCGGCGCCAGGCACCGATCCGACCCGCAGGGGCATCAGGCCAATTGCTGGTCGATAAAGGCCGTCAGTTGGGCCTTGCTCATGGCACCCACCTTGGTGGCGGCCAGTTGGCCGTCTTTGAACAGCATCAGGGTAGGGATGCCACGGATACCGAACTTGGCGGGGATGTCGCGGTTCTCGTCCACGTTCATCTTGGCAACCTGCAGCTTGCCTTCGTAGGTGCTGGACACTTCATCCAGGATGGGAGCAATCATTTTGCAGGGGCCGCACCATTCGGCCCAGTAGTCCACCAGAATGGGTTGTGTCGATCCGAGCACATCCGCTTCGAAGGTGGCATCGGTCACGTGTTTGATGAGTTCGCTGGCCATGGAGGTTCCTTTGGGAGTTTGCGATACAGCTAAAGTTGCGGCATTGTGACAGAAACAAAGCCCCATCCCCCCCACGCCTTAGCTATGGGCGACATAGCCAAAAACGATGCTCCAGGGGGGCTGCGGGCGTTCAATTACGGGCCGGACCACCCGGCCATGGCGCTATGGGTTCAGCCCCAGACGGGCCTGCTGGCACGCATTGCGGCTGCCATGCAATGCTTGAACGCCCACCCGGCGCGCACTTTGGTGTTGTTGCCTTACGCCCAGTTATTGCCTTTGGCCAGCCGCCTGTGGAGCAAGGTGCATCCGGATGGCTTTGCTCCGCGCTTTGAAACGACCCAGAATTGGCTGTCTAGCGCAGGCGGCCATAGCTCGGCGGCCACGGACATCACTTTTGACACCGCGCTGGACACCCTGACCGCGCAGGCGCTGCTGTCGCAAAGTGGTCTGCCGGACCAGGATGGGCTGGCTGCTTTGCTGGTGCAGGCGGCCCACCAACTGGCACCTTTGGCTGCGGCCGCCGGGCCTGCGGGCCGTGGGCTGTGGGCGGCGGCGGCGCGGCACCATGCAGTGCTCGGCATGGAAGGCGCCGCATTGGCCTGGGAGGCGCAGGTGGCGCGCGTGGCGGTGGAATGGGTGACGGTGTCCGGCTATGCGAGTGACATGCTGTTTGACACCAGCATGGTGGATTCACTTGACTGTCTGGTGGTCGTGCAGGGCCTGGCGGCGGACCCGCTGGCTCTCGGGTTGCAAGCAGCGTGGGGCGGGAAGCTGGTGGTTTTGCCGCTGTCGACCCACGATGCTGCGTTACCGGCAGTGCCGACGCTGCATGCCTGCCTGGATGCGGAGGACGAGGCGCAGCGCGCCGCAGCTTGCGCGCTGCGCCATATTGCACAGAACCGCTTTCCAGTTGCGCTGGTTTCTTCGGACCGTGCGTTGACACGCCGCGTGCGTGCCATGCTGGAAAGCGCCGGTGTGCAAATGCGTGACGAGAACGGTTGGAAGCTCTCCACCAGCCACGCCGCCGCCGCCGTGATGGCATTGCTGCGCGCTGCGGTATGGAATGCCTCGACGGACGCGGTGCTGGCATGGATGAAGCTGGCGCCTGCATTGCAACCCTCTGTGAACGCTCTGGAAGCGGCCTTGCGCCGTGATCAGGTGCGCGACTGGCGCCACGCGGCCCGGTCGCCTTCGGCAAAAAAAATCGCAGCATTGCTTGCAAGCTGTGCCCAGGTGGACGCGGTGCGCGGATCGTTGGGTGGGCGTCGCCCTGTGTCGGTCTGGCTCTCTGCATTGCAGGAGGCGCTGCAAACCACGGGCTTGTGGGACGGGCTGCTGCAGGACGGTGCGGGTACCAAGGTGTTGGCGGCGTTGCGCCTCGCGCCGGCTGATCCGGCTGCGTGGCATGCCTTGCTTGGCAATGCGTTGTGGGCCCAGCGCCGCCTGGATTTGGCGGAGTTCACTGCCTGGGTCAACCAGGCGTTGGAGAGTGCAAGCTTTCAGCCGGACTATCCCGCAGAAGAAGAGTTGGTGATCCTGCCCATGAGTCAGATGCTGGCCCGGCCGTTTGCCGCAGTAGTGATGGCCGGGTGCGACGAGGTGCGGCTGAACCCCTCGCCTGAACCCGCAGGCCCGTGGACGCCTGCGCAACGCGCGGCGTTGGGCCTGCCCACGCGCGAAGCGCTGGATGCACAGTTGCGCGCCGCCTGGCAGCATGCGCTGCAGTCCCCGCAGTGTGATGTGCTGTGGCGTACCAGCGACGATGCGGGTGAAACCCTGCTGCCCAGCAGCCTGGTGCAATTGCTGCAGATGGTGCCTGCAGAGGTGCGGCAAGCCACCGACCCACGTGATGTACGCACACTGCACGCGGCGCCAACATGCGCTCCCATGCCGACGGGTGAGCGCCTGGGTGTGTCACACCTGTCTGCCAGCGCGTACGAAGATTTGCGCCAGTGCCCCTACCGGTTTTTTGCGCTGCGCCAGTTGGGCTTGAAGTCGGTGGATGAACTGGAGTCAGAAGTCGACAAGCGTGACTTTGGCGTCTGGCTGCACGCCGTGCTGCAACGCTTTCACGAAGCCTTGGCTGCCCAACCGACTGCAGACAGATCAGGTCGCAGCCATAGGCTGGATGTAGCGAGTGAAGAAACCACGGTTTCCATGGGTTTGCCAGAGGGTGAGTTCTTGCCGTTTTCCGCAGCATGGCCGGCCGTGCGCGAAGGCTATCTCGATTGGTTGGAGCGGCACGAGGCGCAGGGCGCGCTGTTTGCCAGTGGTGAGACCTCGCACACCCAGGCCCTGGGCGACTTGAAGCTGGTGGGTCGTATCGACCGCATGGACACCCTGCCGGATGGCACGGTGATGGTGCTGGACTACAAAACCGAGCCCGGCGCCAAGACCAAGCAGCGCGTCAAGGACCCGTTGGAAGACACGCAGATTGCCTTCTACGCAGCCCTGTTGCCACACGACACCTTGCGCGCCGCCTACGTGAATGTGGGTGAGCGCGAGGGCACGGTGATGAGCGAACAACCCGAGGTGGTGCACGCCCGCGACGCATTGATTGCCGGCATCCTCGATGACATGCAGCGCATAGCAGAGGGCGTGGCCATGCCTGCGCTTGGCGAAGGTCCCGCCTGCGACTACTGCCAGGCCCGTGGCCTGTGCCGCAAAGACTTTTGGAATGTCTAGACAGATGAGCCCCCACGCTCCGCCGCTACGCGGGTCGCTGCCCCCCGAGGGGGTGCACTTCGCCTTGGGGCGGCCCAGCGGCGAAGCAGCGGCCTTCGAACACAACGGCCAATTGGTCGCGCGCCGGCGTTTTTACGAGATTGCCTGCGACCCGCGCCGCAGCGTGGCGGTGGAGGCCTGTGCCGGCGCAGGCAAAACCTGGATGCTGGTCTCGCGCATGCTGCGCGCCCTGCTGGAAGGCGCAGCACCGCAGGAAATTCTGGCCATCACCTTCACCAAAAAGGCCGCAGGCGAAATGCGCCAGCGCCTGCAGGAATGGCTGCACGACTATGCGCAGGCTGACGACGCCACGTTGCGCGAAGCGCTGCTGCAACGCGGCTTTTTGGCCGAGCCAACGGCCGTACAACTGCAAACCTTGCGCGGCCTGCATGTGCAATTGCTGGGCAGTGGCCGCCCGGTGCAGATCCGCACCTTCCATAGCTGGTTTGCCGCCTTGCTACGCAGTGCGCCGCTGGCCGTGCTGCACGAGCTGGGCCTGCCCACGCAGTACGAACTGCTGGAGAACGACGCCCAGGCCGTAGCCCAGGTGTGGCGGCGCTTCCAGACGCGTGTGGCGCAAGACGCAGGGGCCAAGACCGACTACCTGGACGCGGTGGCCACCTTTGGCCGCCACCAGACCCACAAGGCATTGGAGGCTGCACTGGCCAAGCGCACGGAGTTTGCATTGGCCGATAGTGCCGGCATCGTCGATGCATCGGTGGCCCACTTCACCACTCAGTACCCGGACTTTGCGGGGCTGGGCGCACCGTTGGACCGATTGCAGCAACCCAGCGTGCAACAACTGCTGCAGGACAGTGCGCGTGCGCTGGGCGCCAGCACGTTGGTGACCTGCATCAAGGCCGCCGGCGCACTTGAAATGGCGCTGACGAATGGCGAACCCGATGCGGTGTTCGACGCGTTGCTGACGCAAAAGGGCACGCCGCGCAAGTTCAGCGACAAGCTCGCCGGGCTGGACACGGTGCAGGCCGCGCAGGCGCTGCTGGCCCGTGTGCGCGAGGCGCAGCACCAGCACCAGGCCTGGCTGCACCAGCAACGCATGGCGCGGCTCGCGCGCGGCCTGCTCGACGATTACGCCGCCCTCAAGCGCGAGCGCGGCTGGATCGACATGGGCGACCTGGAACGTGCGGCACTCGCGCTGATGTCCGACAGCGAACTCAGCGGCTGGGTGCAGGAGCGGCTCGATGCGCGTGTGCGCCATCTATTGATTGACGAATTTCAGGACACCAACCCGCTGCAATGGCAGGCGCTAAGCAGTTGGCTGTCGTCCTACGCCGGGGCCGGCAACGCGCCCAGTGTGTTCATCGTGGGTGACCCCAAGCAGAGCATTTACCGCTTCCGCCGCGCCGAGCCACAGGTGTTCCGCGCCGCCAAGGCCTTTGTGGTCGATGGCCTGGGTGGCGATGTGCTGAGCTGCGACCACACGCGCCGCAATGCGCCGCCCATCATTGACACTGTCAACGCCGTGATGCTGCAGGCGCAAGAGGCCCGAGAGTTTGAGGACTTCCGCGCCCACAGCACCGAATCCACCGCGCCCGGGCAGGTGCTCAAGCTGCCGCGCATCACGCGCGAGGCCAAGACAGAGGAGGTACTGGAAGCGGAGCCGGTTTGGCGCGACTCGCTGCACACCCCGCGCCACGTGGTGGAAGACACGCGCAAGACGCTGGAATGCCGCCAGGCCGCGCGCTGGCTGGCGCAGCAACTCATGCAAGGCGCGTTGCAGCCGAAGGACATCATGGTGCTGGCCCGCCGCCGGGCCCATCTGGGCCTGATGCAACAAGAGCTGGCGGCTCTGCATATCCCGGCCCAGCAGCCCGAGAAAAACGAGCTGGGCGAATGCCCTGAGGTGCAGGACCTGATTGCCTTGCTGGACGCGCTGATGTCGCCGCGCCACGACCTGTCGCTGGCCCGCGCCCTCAAGTCGCCGCTGTTTGGTGTGCAGGACCGTGATTTGGTGGAACTGGTGCTGCAACAGCGCGCCCTGCAGGCCGCTGCACCAGTGTCTGGCGATGCGCCTACGGTGGTGACCTGGCTGCAGGTGCTGCAGCAGGCGCCGCACCTGCCCGGCACACTGGCCCCACTGGGTGCCACGCTCACGCGCTGGCAGCAGTGGCTGGCCACGCTGCCGCCGCACGACGCGCTGAGCGCTATTTATGAGGACGGTGATGTACTGGCCCGCTTTGCGGCGGCGTCTCCCGCCGTCTTGCGTGCCAGTGTGCTGGCCAATCTGCGGGCCTTGCTCAACGCCGCCTTGCAGGTGGATGGTGGTCGTTATGCCACGGCCTACGGACTGGTGCGCGCGCTGCGTGCCGGTGGCATAGCTGCGCCCGTGCGTGACCAGTCCAACGCGGTGCGCCTGCTGACCATCCACGGCGCCAAGGGGTTGGAGGCACCGCTGGTGCTGGTGCTGGACACCGACGGCGAGGCCACCAAATCCGAGACCATGGGCGTGCTGGTGGACTGGCCCGGTGAGGCCGCGTACCCGCGCCGCTTTGTGTTTTTGGCCAGCGAATCCAATCCGCCCGCCTGCGTGGCCGACACGCTGGCCCTGGAGCAGGCGGCGCGCAGCCGCGAGGAACTCAACGCCCTGTATGTCGCGCTGACGCGCACCCAGCAGACCTTGGTGATTTCCAGCATGGAGCCGCACCGAGAGAACCCTGGTAGCTGGTGGCAGCGTCTGCAGGCACTGGCGCTAGAGGCGGAGTGGCTCCTGGGGCTGGATGACGCCAACACCGTTCGCCCCGAGCCTGTCGAAGGGCTGGCAGGCTTCGACAGGCTCAGCCCGAACGGCAGGGGCGGGCAAGTTGCTACGCCTGACATTTTTACCCTGAAAATTTTGCCAAAACGGGCTGTGGCCGGCGTAGATATTGCGCAAACAGCTATGCAATTAGTAGCAAATCCACAGCCTGAAGCCGCCGCCCCAACGCCAGAAAGCCTCGATTCCCGTATCGGCCAGGCGATGCACCGCCTGCTGGAATGGGTGCAGCCTGCAGCCCGGGTGGGCGACGCGCCCTGGTCGGCCGCCCAGATGGCCCGGGTGGCACAGGCTTTCACGCTGGATGCAAGCCAGGCCCGCCAAGCCGCCCAGATGGCGCAGGCTATTCTGCAAGGCGAGGGCGCCTGGGCTTGGGAAGCCGGCCAACTGGCCTGGCACGCCAACGAAGTTCCGCTGACCCAGGGCGGGCGCCTGCTGCGCATGGACCGGCTGGTGCAGCACCGTGCCAGTGGGGACTGGTGGGTGCTGGATTACAAATCCACGGCGAGCCCGCAGGACCAGCCCGAGTTGTGTGGTCAACTCCACGCCTACCGTGCCGCGGTGGCGCTGGCCTACCCGGGGCAAACCGTGCGTGCCGCGTTTTTGACGCCGCAAGGCCGACTGATTGAACTGACTGCCGAATGATCTCTGAAACCTCCCCATCCCACCCCGTCGCGACAGCTCTGTTGCAAGCCGACGCGGTCGTCATCGGTGGCGGCCCCGCCGGGTTGATGGCGGCACAGGTGCTGACAGAGGGTGGACGCGCCGTCCACCTGTTTGACGCCATGCCCTCGGTGGGGCGCAAATTCTTGCTGGCTGGCAAGGGCGGCCTCAACCTCACGCATTCCGAGCCACTGGACCGCTTTGTCGGGCGCTATGGCGCGCGTCGGGTGGATATGGAAGCCCTGCTGGCGGATTTTGGGCCGCAAGCCTTGCGCGACTGGGCGCAGGGGCTGGGGATAGAGACCTTTGTCGGCACCTCCGGCCGTGTTTTCCCCACAGACATGAAGGCTGCGCCCTTGTTGCGTGTCTGGCTGCAGCGCCTGCGCCGCCCCCCACAGGGTATGGCTCCGGGCGTGCAGTTCCACATGCGGCACCGCTGGACCGGCTGGTCGCCCGAGGGCCATCTTGCATTTGACACAGCGCAAGGGCCCATGCAAGTACAGGCGCGTGCCGTGGTGCTGGCGTTGGGTGGCGGCAGCTGGGCGCGCCTGGGCTCCAATGGGGCCTGGGTACCCATGCTCGCAAGCAAGGGCGTGGATGTCGCACCGTTGCAGCCGTCCAATTGCGGGTTTGATGTGCGCCCTGGGTGGAGCGAGTTTTTCAGCAGCCGCTTTGCCGGGCAACCCTTCAAATCGGTCGCCATTGCACTGACAACACCCACGGGCGAGCGTTTCCAGCGCAAGGGTGAGTTTGTCGCCACCGCCACGGGCGTGGAAGGCAGTCTGGTCTATGCCGCGTCCAGCTACCTGCGCGATGACATTGCGCGCAACGGCAGCGCCACCTTCCATCTGGACCTGCTGCCTGACATGGCGCCCGAGCGTGTGCTGGCCGAGGTGAGCCACCCGCGCGGTTCGCGCTCGCTGTCCAGCCACCTCAAGAGCCGCCTGCATCTGGATGGCATCAAGAGTGCCATCCTGCACGAGCTGCTGCCCAAGTCGGTGTTCGAGTCGCCCGCCGAGTTGGCGGCAGCCATCAAGGCCCTGCCCATCACCCTGCAGGCCGCCCGCCCGATCGACGAAGCCATCAGCAGCGCTGGTGGTGTGCGTTTTGAGGGCATGACCCCTGCGCTGATGCTGCAGCCGTTGCCCGGTGTGTTTTGCGCGGGCGAGATGCTGGATTGGGAAGCTCCCACCGGCGGCTACCTGCTGCAGGCCTGTTTTGCCAGTGGCCGCCGGGCCGGGCAGGGTGCGCTGCGGTATCTGGACGCGCAGTCCTGAACGCAGAAGTCGGCAGGTGTTTGCCGCACTGCTTGGGCTATTCAAATGTCGGCGGGCACTGAACAATAGGGGGCTATGAAAACCTCTTTGTTGGTTGGCGGTCTGTGTCTGGCGATCTGGTGCCCGGGCCAAGCCTGGGCTGCCGACCCCAAGCCCAAGCCGGCGGCGGCGTCCGCGCTGCCCAAGCGCGACCTCACGGTAGAGCTGCGTCAGGTCGAAGACACCGACACCAGCGGCTACAGCGCCAGCACCCGGCCCAGCCGCCCCGCTCTGGTACCGCAACAGGTGCTGGTGCGCAATGGCGAAAAAGCCAATCTGCGCATCAGCCAGTCGCTGCCGCTGCAATGGGTGCAATCCGTGCAGTCCAATAATTCCACGCTGACGGTTCCCGGCGCCTCTGCCAACAGCAGCGGTGGCGGTGTCAGCAACGCCCTGGTCTGGATGGACGCCGGCCAAAGCATCACTGTCACCCCACGTTGGCCCGGCGGCAAGCAGCCCGCCACGGTGGAGGTGGAAGTACAGACCTCGGCCGTGGAAGAGCGTGTAGGCAGCGATTTACCCGCCCAGTCGCGCAGCCAGTGGGCGACCACGGTGACGGCGCCTTTGGGTTATTGGGTGGTGATTGCCACGACGGGCCGGGCGCCGGTGGCTGGCAGTTACAGCAGCGCGCCAAGCCAGGATGTGCGGCGCCTGTTGCAGATCCGGGTGTCGGCCGATTGAGGGCCGCCCCGCAAGCGCTGATGGAAAAAATGGGGTTGACGAGCCTTACCCCGGCACTGACTCCACAGTTAGGGCTGCTTGGTTCCCCACCTGACCCGGTTGGCCGTTTCCTCATGCGAGGAGGCCCGTCAACCCGTATTGTAATTGCATCGCGGCGCCCAGTTTGAGCCCATGACTGTCCTGGCCGCACTTTCCACCGAAGACCTCTTCACCCAGGGCAACCGCGCCATGGCCGCCGGCGACATCGCGCTGGCGGAAAAGTGTTTTTTGGCCGCACTGCAGCAGGCGCCGGATGCGGCGGAGCTGCACGCCAATCTGGCGTTTCTCTACGACCTGCGGGGTGATGTGGCACAGGCCGAGGCAAGCTATCAGCACGCCATGGCCTGCAACCCGCGCATTGCGCAAATCCATCTCAATCTGGGGACGCTGCTGGCAGCACAGAAGCGGCTGCAAGAGGCGGAGCAGGCCTTTACCCAGGCGATTTGTCTGGAGCCAGACGCCCCCAGTGGGTGGTCCAACCTGGGCGGACTGTATGCGGGCATGAAGCGCGACGCCGAGGCCGAGCTGTGCTGTCGGCAGGCCTTGCTGCGGGATGCGCAGTACGCCAAGGCCCGGTTCAATCTGGCCTATGTGCTGCTGCGCCAGGGGCGGTTTGAAGAGGGCTGGCAATCGCTGAATGCCAGCGACTGGTATGCGCCGCAGCAAGCGTATCTGGCGTGCCCGCGTTGGCGGGGCGAGTCGCTGGTGGGCAAATCCATCCTGATTGGCTTTGAGGCGGGGCATGGCGACATGGTCCAGTTCGTCCGCTTCGCCGCGCTGCTCAAAGCGCGGGGTGCGCAGCGTATCTCTTTGCTGTGCCATCCGGCGCTCATGGCGTTGTTTGCCATGCTGGACCATGTGGACGAGCTGTTGGCCTTCAACGCGGCGGTACCCCAAGCCGCCTGGGACTTCTGGACCCCGGCGATCAGCATTCCGCTGTACTGCGGTACGCGGCTGGATTCGATCCCCGCATCGCTGCCGTATGTGCGGGCCGAGCCGCAGCGGGTTGCACGGTGGCAAGCGTCGCTGCCGACGCAGGGCCTGCGCGTGGGGCTGGCGTGGAAAGGCAACCCCAAGTTCGAAAACGATGCAGACCGCTCCCTGCAGGGGCTGCATGTGCTGGCGCCGCTGGCGCAGGTCGCTGGGGTGTCGTTCATCAGCCTGCAAAAAGGGCAGGGTGAAGGCGAAGCACTGCACCCGCCCGCCGGTTTTGAGATTCTGCCGTTGGGCCCGCAACTGGCCGATTTTGCGGATACCGCGGCCGTGATCGCGCAACTGGACCTGGTGATCTCGGTGGACACGGCCGTGGCACATCTGGCTGGTGCGCTGAACAAACCCTGCTGGCTGCTGCTGCCCCATTACAAGACCGACTGGCGCTGGCTGGAAGCGCGCACCGACTCGCCCTGGTACCCCGGCTGCATGCGGCTGTTTCGGCAGTCGGCCCGTGAGAGCTGGGGTGAGGTGGTGGATGCAGTGGTCGTGGCGCTCAAGGATTGGGTGGCTTCTCGCTCCCCGTAGAATCAAGCTATGTCTTACCTCGTGCTCGCCCGCAAGTACCGTCCGCGCAATTTCACCGAAATGGTGGGGCAGGACCATGTGGTGCAAGCCCTTACCAATGCGTTGACCACCCAGCGCCTGCACCATGCCTACCTGTTTACCGGCACGCGCGGTGTCGGCAAGACCACGGTGTCGCGCATTCTGGCCAAGTCGCTCAACTGCCAGGGCGCCGATGGTAATGGTGGAATCACCGCTACCCCTTGTGGGGTATGTCAAGCCTGCTCTGATATTGATAGCGGCCGCTTTGTCGATTACACCGAACTGGACGCCGCATCGAACCGTGGCGTCGACGAAGTGCAGGCGCTGCTGGAGCAGGCGGTTTACAAGCCGGTGCAGGGGCGCTTCAAGGTCTTCATGATCGACGAGGTGCACATGCTCACCAACACCGCCTTCAACGCCATGTTGAAGACGTTGGAAGAGCCGCCCGAGTATTTGAAATTTGTGCTGGCCACGACCGACCCGCAAAAAGTGCCGGTCACGGTGCTCTCCCGCTGCCTGCAGTTCAACCTGCGGCCCATGGCGCCCGAGACCATCCGTGAGCACCTCACCAAAGTGCTGGAAGTGGAAAACGTGCAGGCCGAGGCCCAGGCCCTGCGCCTGCTGGCCCGCGCCGCGCGCGGCTCCATGCGCGATGCGCTGAGTCTGACCGACCAGGCGATTGCCTTCGGCTCCGGCCAGTTGCAGGAGGCCACGGTGCGCCAGATGCTGGGCAGCGTGGACCGTTCTTATGTGTTCCGCCTGATCGAGGCACTGGCCACGGGTGACGGCAAGACCGTGGTCGAGACTTCGGAGGTATTGCGCCTCAATGGCCTGAGCGCGGCGTCCACGCTGGAAGAAATGTCCACTGTGCTGCAACGCATGGCAGTGGTGCAGACCGTCGGCGGCACGGCCGATGACGACACCGACCCCGAAGCGGCCGATACGGCCCGCCTGGCCGCGCTGCTGCCAGCCGACGAAACCCAGTTGCTCTACAGCATCTGCCTGCATGGTCGCGGTGACCTAGGGCTGGCGCCCGACGAGTACGCTGCGCTGACCATGGTGCTGCTGCGCCTGCTGGCGTTCAAACCCCAGGGGCCGCAGCCCTCGGCGGAAAAAAAAACTCTAGCTAATGCCGCTGCGCCTGTAGCGGCGTCGGCGTCCCCCGTGGTGCGGCCCGCGCCTGTGCAGGCGCCACCACCGGCTGCGCCCCCGCTGCGTCCGCCCATCCCGGCATCTGCCACCCCAACCCCCGCCAAGCCCGTCGCACTGCAGCCCTGGGAGGACGCGCCTGCAGAACCTGCAGCCGCCGTGGCGGATGTGCCACCGGGCCACCGCTTGCCGGTGCGCGACAGCAGCACGCATGCCGACCCCCCAGACGAAGATTTTGAAGAAAATGTGCCTCCATTCCGCATGGACGTTGCGCAAGCAGCTAGCAAAGTTGTAGCAGTTCCGGTGCGCACGTCATCGGAAACGCGTGCCGATGCGAGTGCCGCACAGGCTGCGCCGGTGCTGATTCCTACGGAAGAGGGCGACTTCTGGCACGCCACGGTGCAGCAACTGATCCAGGCCGAGGCCATCAATGCCATGGTGCGCGAACTGGCGCTGCAGTCGCAACTGGTGGCGCGTGATACCGACCAGTGGATATTGCGGCTGGAGCGCGAGTCGCTGAACCAACCCGGCACCCGCGACCGCCTGACGGCGGCCCTGCAGGCTGCCGGCTTTGCTGTGAAGCTGGTGGTGGAAATCGGCCGCGTGACCGACAGCCCGGGGCGGCGCAACAACGCGGCGTCGGCCGAAAAACAGCTGGCCGCCGAGAAGATTATTTTTGACGACCCGTTTGTGCAGACCATGATGCGCGACTTTGGCGCGAAAATCGTGCCTGGCACCATCAAGCCCCTTTAATTTTCAGCGGGCTTGCCCCGTATGTTTTGACCCCCAAGAAGGAAACCCCATGTTCAACAAAGGACAACTCGCAGGCCTGATGAAGCAGGCGCAGGCGATGCAGGACAACATGAAAAAGGCCCAGGACGAGCTGGGCAATATCGAAGTCAGCGGTGAGTCCGGCTCGGGCCTGGTCAAGGTCACCATGACCTGCAAGCACGAGGTGCGCCGCGTCACCATCGACCCCAGCCTGCTGGCCGACGACAAGGACATGCTGGAAGACCTGGTGGCCGCTGCCTTCAACGCCGCACTGCGTGTTGCAGAGGAAACGTCCAGCGCGAAGATGGGCAAGATTACCGCCGGTATGCCAGGCCTGCCCGGCGGCATGAAGTTCCCGTTCTGATGGGCTACTGCGCAAGCGTGATGCGGCGTTGCGGGTCCCGTCGGGCAATCCTCACGTACAGAAAGTACGTTCCGGTTCCCCGCCACCCGCGCCTTGCCTGACGCTTGCTCGCTACGCCCGCCAAGGTTTCTTATTCTTTATGTCCGACACCCATTCGCTTGATGCCCTGGTCCAGGCCCTCAAACGCCTGCCCGGCGTGGGCGTGAAGTCGGCGCAGCGCATGGCGTTTCACCTGTTGCAGCATGACCGGCCCGCCGCGCAGGCACTGGCGCGCGCGCTGCAAGAGGCCACAGAACATGTGCACCACTGTGCGCGTTGCCACACCTTCACCGAGGCCGAAATCTGTGCCACCTGCCTGGACGAACGACGCGACCACAGCCAGTTGTGTGTGGTGGAGACGCCGGCCGACCAGTCGGCGCTGGAACGCACCGGTGCCTACCGTGGCCTGTATTTTGTGCTGATGGGCAAGCTCAGCCCGCTGGACGGCATTGGCCCGAATGATCTGGGCTTCAAGAAATTGTTCGACCGTGCCTGCGATGGTGTGGTACAGGAAGTGATTTTGGCTACCAATTTCACCGCCGAGGGCGAAGCCACGGCCCATGTCATCAGCGAAGGCCTCAAGGCCCGTGGCCTCAAGCCCACGCGGCTGGCGCGCGGCGTGCCGGTGGGCAGCGAGCTGGAGTATGTGGACCTGGGCACCATTGCCCACGCGCTGGTGGACCGGCGCTGAAACTCAACATGACAACGTCAACCTGAAAGCTGTTTTCGTATGCCTTATGCCCATTTCACCCTCGCTTATTGGTGCGTGCTGGTGGCAGCTGTATTGCCTATAGCCTGCGCCGGCATTGCCAAGTCTGGCATGTTCGGCAAGCCGCGGCGCGAAGGTGGCTTTGACAACCACGAACCGCGCACCTGGTTGGCGCGTCAGACCGAATGGCGCGCACGGGCCAATGCGGCGCAGGCCAACAGCTTCGAGGCGTTGCCGTTCTTCATTGGCGCGGTCATCATCGCCCACCAGCTTGGTGCGCATCAGGCGCGACTGGACATCCTGGCTTTTTTGTTTGTCGTGCTGCGCATGGTGTACATCATGATGTACGTGGCTGGCCTGCCCATGGTGCGCAGTGGTGTCTGGGCGCTGGCCTTTGCGGTGAATGTCGGCATTCTTTTCATCGGCTACCGCTAGCACCGGAAGCCGGCCGCTGGCTTAGCGCTTGGCGAGGCGTGTGGGACGGGCTCGGTTGCGCGCATTGAGCACCGGTTTTCCGTGCACCACGGGCGGCAGGAACAGCACGACCTGCTGGCCGGGCTTGAAGCTGGCGGCTGCGCCCACCTTGTTCCATTGCGCCACATTGGCGGGCGTGGTCTTGTAGCGGCGGGCCACACTGGCGACGTTGTCGCCCTTGCCGGCACGCACGACAGTGCGTTTGAGAATGACTTCGGGCGCCAGCGAGATCTGGCCGTTATCCGCCACCCGCAGCCCCACGTCCTGTTCCATGCGCGCACTGCGCGGCACCAGCAGTGTGGAGCCAGCACGAATGACCATGCGTGGCGGGATGTTGTTGATGTTGCGCAGATCGGCTTCCCCCATGCCCACGCGCTTGGCAGCATCTGCCGCCCGCATGGTGGAGGGGGCAACCCAGACGGTCCAGCTGGCCAGACGGGCGCCGGTGTAGCCGTCGAGGTTGCGCTGGAAGATGGCGGCGTTGTCCCAGGGCAGCAGGATTTGCGGCGTGCCAGCCGCCATGATCACGGGCTTGTTGACCGAGGGATTGAGGGCCTTGAAATCGTCCAGCGGCACATCGGCCAGCTTGGCCGCCAGCGTAACGTCGATGTCGCGGCGGATGGTCACGCTCTGGAAGTAGGGGTGATTTTCAATCAGTGGCAGCTTGGAGTTGAAAGCGTCGGGGTTGGAAACGATGTTTTTCACGGCCTGCAACTTGGGCACATACATGCGCGTTTCCATGGGCATGTTCAGGTCGGCATAGGTGGTGCTCTGGCCCAGTCGCTGGTTTTTGGCGATGGCGCGGCCCACGCTGCCCTCGCCCCAGTTGTAGGCGGCCAGGGCCAGATGCCAGTCGCCGAACATGCCGTAGAGTTTTTGCAGGTAATCCAGGGCGGCCTTGGTGGAGGCCAGCACATCGCGCCGGTCGTCGCGAAACACGTTTTGCTTGAGTTCGAAGTACTTGCCGGTGGCGGGCATGAACTGCCACATGCCGGCTGCCTTGGCCCCCGACACCGCCTGTGGGTTGAAGGCGCTTTCAATAAAGGGCAGCAGAGCCAGTTCGGTGGGCATGCCGCGGACTTCGAGTTCTTCGACGATGTGAAACAGGTATTTCTTGGACCGCTCGGTCATGCGGAAGATGTAGTCCGGGCGCGTGGCGTACCACTGCTCGCGGTCATGCACCAGGTCGTTGTCCAGGTCGGGCATGCCGTAGCCGCGGCGTATGCGTTCCCACAGATCGGCGGGCGGCGCCAATGCAGCCACCGTGCGCGAAGACGTTTGCTGGCTGGTGATCGGTGCCAGCGGCGTGCCGTCGGGTGGTGCGCTGTGGGCTGTGTACGCGGGGGCACTGCGCGCGGTTGCCGTGGCGGGCGACGCGAGGTGGGGTTCGCCACTGGTGCGCGTAACAGATGGGGTACTGTCGCTGACGGGAACCGGGCCATTGCCCAGGCCTGTGCTGGCACAACCTGTCAGCCACAACAGGCTGGCGAGGCAGCCGATTTTTACAACATTCATCGGTATTGGTTCTTCCATTGGCGCAGTGTTGCAAACACCCCGTGCTGGTCCACACCGGCCGCATCGAAGCGGCGGGCGGAGGCGGCAATGGTGGGCTGTTGGCTGCGTAAAAAGGGGTTGATGGCCTGCTCCAGTGCAATGCTGGAGGGCAAGGTGACCTGGCCTTGTGCGCGCAAGTCCTGGCAGCGCTGGTAGTAGGCCACCAACGCGGCGTTGTCGGGCTCGACTTCCAGCGCAAATTTCAGGTTGCTCAAGGTGTACTCGTGCGTGCAGCAGACCCGCGTGTCGCCGGGCAAGGCGGCGAGTTTGTTGAGAGACGCCAGCATTTGCGTTGCTGTGCCCTCAAACAGGCGGCCACAACCGGCGCTGAACAAGGTATCGCCGCAGAACAGCAGCGGAGTGCCATCCATGCCGGCGCAGTAGTAGGCGATATGTCCAGCGGTGTGGCCGGGAACGTCCAGTACCTGGAACGCCAGCCCCAGCGCCTGCACGGTGTCGCCCTCCTGCAGGCGCCGTAGCGGCTCGGGAATGGTTTCGCGTGCCGGCCCGAAGACCTGGGCCCCGGTGGCTTGGCGCAAGGCGTCCACGCCGCCCGTGTGGTCGGCATGGTGGTGGGTGACTAGAATGCTCTGCAGTTGCACGCCTTCGCGGTCCAGCGCCTGCAGCACCGGTGCGGCGTCTCCAGGGTCCACCACCAGCGCCTGTTGCCCGTCGTGCAGCATCCAGATGTAGTTGTCGGCAAAAGCGGGTAACGGTATTAACTTCATGAGCGATCAAATTATAGGTTTGCGCGTTCCCGAGTGAAGAAGGTGCAATGTCACACTTTTTGTCACACCAACCCGGCGTTTCGCATTTTGGAGTTTAGCTTCTGGGCCTTCTCGTATTGGCGCTTTACATGCTCGTCCAGATCGGCCTGGCGGACATAGAGTGGCCCCTTGCGAGTGCCACTCAACCGGAAGGCCGGGACTGGCAGCAGGCCCATGGAGGCCTTGCGCATGGCGATGCGCTCAGTGATCCCGAAATATTCCTGGCAGATATCGGCCAGCAGCAGGCGCTTCTCATCGGTCATTCTGGGCCTCCAGTCACCTCGTTCTGTACTTGTGCTGGCGGGGGTGGCGATGCGGAGAGCATGGCACGGTAGATTTCGCAAGTTCTGGTGTAAGGCATGTCTCCCCAGTAAGGATTGTGGAATTCTTGTACGCCAGCTTGCTGCATTTCCTGCGTCGGCGCCACCGGCACCAGCTTCCACCCTTCCGGCACAGCCGCACCCTTCTGCGCGGCTTCCAGTTTTTCCCAATACCGGAGACGCGCCGACATTCGGTTTAGGTCTTTGGTCGTGCCGCGCAAAAGCACAGGCACAGTCTCGCCATCTTCAAAAACGAAGTTCAATTCCAAGCGGCCTCCAGCCTCGGATTCGTGGCGGGCTTGCAGTGAAGCGATGGCTTCGCGCGCGGCATCGGCAGTGCAAACATCACGCTCTAACCCTTCTTCATACCAGCAGTCCGGCATCCCTCCCGCCCGCGCCACCAGTTCCTCCGCCGCATCCCGCTTGCCGGATTCGTAGCCGACTTGGGCGGCGGCGTTGAGTAGTTTCGTCACAGATGCATATGGCACCCATAGACAACCGTATTGGTGTGCAAGTTCAACCGCCGCCTCTTGCGTGAAGTGTTCTTTGGTCATTTCATGCTCCTTCCGATTTCAGCGGTTGCCTGCGCTGGCGCGGATTGGATTGCGGACAACTTCTTATGCGCCGTGCAGCTTGGGCATTCGGCCTCAAAGTCGTCAGGGCCGTGGCCTGCGCTCTCCAGCAACCCGACGATGTCTGTCAGTTCGTCTGCGGTCATTCTGCACCCCCAAACAGATCCAACGTGTCCACATCCTGGCTGGCCTGCTGCAGGCCCTTCTCGGTCGCCAGCCACTCAGGGATGGTGAGCGTTGTGCGCACGTATTGACCGATCTGGCCGTCGTCGGTTTGTGCGCAGATGATCTCGCTGCGCGGGATCCACACCGTCTTGGTGCCGTCGTAGATCATCACGGCAAGCTCCGAGCGGGCACGGATCTCGCATTCGATGTCCACGGCTTCCTGGTTGTCGGGGGCTTTGTTCAAAGTGCCTCCAGCATTTTTCTATACAAAGTGGGGTGCATGACAACCATGCCATCAGCCAACCGATACACGCAGGGCACGAGTTCAGTTTTATACCGGAGTGTCCAAGCGCGCCGGCGTTTCTTGACTACGCAAGGCGCGATGATTGCGTGCCGTCGGGTTGTTGCCGCCAGCTCACTTACCTGTATGCGCACTCCGAAGAAGATTTCACTGCTCATGCCGCAAGCCTTTCGAGATCCCGGGCCAGCGTGACGGTGTGGCCCTCTTGGATGGAGGTGTGGTGGGCCGCGTCGATCGCGGCCAGGAACTCGGCGCGGCCGAGGTTGTCGATCTGGAAGGTGTGCAGCTCCTGCAGCAGGCGCAGGGCGTCTACCTCCTGGATGGTGAGGATGGGGCGCAGCCACATGGCCTGCAGGCGGCAGCGGTCGTAGATGGCCTGCAGGGCTTCCTCGGCATGTGCCAGGTGCTCGTACAGCCCGCGCACGATGCCCTGGCGCTCCACGGCCTTGGCCACCGCCACCGCGCCGGCCGCGATGGACCAGTCCTGCTCGGTGGCCACGCCGGCACACAGCGCCTGGATGGATTTGCCCAGGAGGCCCAGTACCTCGACCCGGTCAGCGCGGGCGGGCTTGGCTGCATGGTGCAGCGCTACCTCCAGCGTGTTGACCAGGATCTGGCGCGGCCGGTAGGCCTTGCGGGATTTCTTGTTGCGGCTCATGTTGCAGTTCCGTTCGCTGCACGCCACTGACGGACCAGGTTGATGAGGTAGCGCTCGTTTTCGATGCAATGTTTGGCGCTTCCCCACCGCCTTCCCTCAAGAATGTCGATGGCTTCCGAGTGGCTAAGGCCACCACGTTGTGCGAGACGTTCGAGCGTTTGACTGTGGTTCGCCAGTGCCTGCTGTTCGTGAGGCACCAGCATTGCAAACGGGATCTCGCTTAAGAGCGTGGAGCCCATGATGGGCATGACAGTACGTGTGCCGCTCATGCCGCCACCGCCTCCAGTTCACCAGGTTCAAAGCACCGGGTCTCGCGGCCGACCTTCACGTCAAGCTCTTTACCGCCGATGTCAAAGCCGGTGACCTTGCCAGTCTTACCGGCGTATTTGCCGTGCTTTGTGCGCAGCTTGCCGGTATCGCTGGTAATGCGGACTTCCTGGCCGACGTTGAGGCTGGTGAAGGTGATGGGTTCGACCACGGTGGTGGTGGACTTGCCCTTTGCCGGGTCATTGGGGAATGGCCAGGCAGCTTGTGGGCTCAAGCCATTGCTGATCACGTCGAACTGACCAACTGACAAGCCGGTGGGTCGATCGTGGCCCTCGATCTCGGCTATGTATGTCTCACCTTCAATCGCCGTAATACGGCCCTTGCTGCCGTGGAATTTTTCCCCGATGCTGCCAATCGGTTTCAACTTGATCGTGGCACCGACGTGGATGGCATCCCCCCCCACTGGCTTAGCGGGCGACGCCACTGCGCCCTTGGGCGCAGCAGACGCCCCTTCGACGCTTTGCATCGCGGCAGCGATGCCTTGCTTGGCCTCCTCGGCCGTCAGTTTCTTCGCGGCAGCCGCAGGCTTCTTTGTCGCCTTACCTCCCGCACCCACCTCGGGCCGCGCAGCGGGTGCCGTCGCTGCAGGTGCTTTTTCGGGCTTGGGCCAGATGCGGGCCTTCGCGCCTGCCATAACTGTGGCGAAGGCCTCCTTCACCCCGCTGCCGAACACCGTCCCCGCCACCAGCTCCATGCCGTCTTTGTGGTCACGCTGCGCGATCATCAAGAGGTGCAGCAGATCGGGGCGCGGGTGCTTCTCGGTCAACTCGATCAAGGCATGGTGCGCGCCCACGTCGCCCATGCCAAGCAGCTTGCACAAGGCACGTGAGTCGTCGGCGCTCAGGCTCCATGCGGCCTGGCCGGCGATGTAGCGATGCACGTCCATGGTGAACGCTTCGACCTTGCCACCCTCGATGCGTGCCCATATCTGGGCGCGTAGGTCGGCCGGCCATTCGCGCTCAAAGCGGGCCTGCAGGCGGGCTTCTTCTTGCTCCTTTTTCTCCTTCAGCAGGGCCTTGACTTCGGCAGATGCTTCGGTCTTGTTGGCCTTGGCCTGGTCTAGCACGGCCTTGAGTAGGGTGTTGGCCACGTCGTTGGGTAGCGTGGCGACCAGCTGGCCCTTCTTGGTGGGATGTTCCAGCATGGTGGGTTTGATGCCCTTGGACTCCATCACCTTGCCAATGATGTCGCGCAAGGGTTCGCCCGTGGGGCTGTCTTCCTTGTCATCGAGGCGCTTGTAGCCCTTGAAGCGGGTATGGATGCCATAGCCCACGTGCAGATCTCGCGCCTCCGTGCCTGCAATGATGGTCTGCCCTTTGGCGTGGGCTTCCTTTTTCAGCAGTGCGGCGTGGGCTTCTTCTTTGCGATGGAAGCAGGGCGGGTCTGTGCAGACGTCTGCACCCTTCACGTCGCTGAACAGGTCGGGGTCTGCACCGGTGCGCTTGCTGCAATCCTTGCAGCTGCCGGCATCCTTGACCAGATCCACGGCGGTGATCTTGAACCGCGCATCGCTGAGCTTGAGCATGTAATTTTCCTGCACATGCTCTGCGGCCTCTCTATAGGTCATGGGGTCGCGGCCGTTGCTGCTGTAGTAGCCATGGCCTGCCACAATTTCCTTCATGGCCTTGATCTGCAGCTTCTGGTCCGGTATGCGGGCCACCAGGAGGGCGCGGCTGGCGTCCACCGTGCCGTCGCGTAGGGCATTGCGCGCCTCGTTGCACAGGTTGAGCAGCTTGAGGCGTGCATACACGTAGCTGCGGCTCTTGCCGATCTTCTCGCCCACCTGGTCGGCGGTGAGCTTGCTGTGCTGCATCAGCTGCTCGTAGCCCTCGGCTTCCTCCAGCTCGGACAAGTCGTCGCGCTGCAGGTTCTCCACGATCTGGATCTCGCGCACCTGGTCGTCGGTGAGGTCGCGGATCAGCGCGGGGATTTCGTCGATCGGGGCCATGCCGCTGGCACGGAAGCGGCGCTCACCGCACACCAGCTCGTACGTCGGGCGCACCTTGCGCGGTTTGCCGGTGGCGGGGTCGGTGCTGGTGTCGGCCACGCGGCTGGCGGGCAGGGGGCGCAGCAGGATGGGCTGGTGGACGCCGCTGGCCTTAATGCTGGCGGCCAGCTCCTGCAGCTTGACCTGGTCGAACGTCTTGCGCGGGTTGGTGAGGCTAGGGGCGATCAGCGCAAGGCTGACAAACAGGAATTCGTCGGACATGGTCACAATCCTTTGCTGGGTAACTTGTAGGCATCCATCGCGCCCTTGCGGGCGTCGAAGGGGCGCAGCTCGGCACCGTCGTAGCTGCCCCTCTGGCAGGCGTTGGTGACGCGCGTGGTGGCTTTGTGGAGTGCGCGGTTGCGGGCGCTGATTGCCTGCAGGCGCTTGGTCTCGGCGGCGGCTTCTTGCTCGGGGTCATGACGCACGATGCGGCTAGTGGGGATGACGGCCGGGGCATGCTTCACGCTCTGGAAGTTGCCCCAGCTGGACTGTTTGCGGTTGGCCTTGCTCACTTGGTGGCCTCCATTGCCTGGCGCAATGCACGACGTTCTGCGTTGGCATCGGCATTTGCAGGAAGGCCCCATTGCTTGCGGGTGCGGTTGAAGATCTCCAGGGCGTGGGCCTGGGCCGGGGTGACCGGCAGGCCTATGGCGGGCTGGAAGTCGGAATGACAAGCCACGCCGCCAGTGGGCGTGTCAATGATGGTGAGAGTCACGCTTGCCATTGGTCAGTAGGCCTTCCCGCCATCGGCCTGACGTGTGGCGATCTGGTGATCGGGGCGCACCTGGTTGAATGCCATCTTCTCGGAGATCGCGCCACCCAGGTCCAGGCCATAGGCGCCGGCAAGGTCGAAGATGCGGATCACGGCGTCGGCCAGTTCCACCTCGCGCATGGTGCGGTGGGGCAGCTTGTCATCCATGAGGCTCTTGCGGTCGCCTTCCATGGCTTCGGCCACCTCGCTGACGATGAGCATCAGCTTGTTGGAAAAGCACATGGGGTTGGCCTGGACCGGAGTATTGGTCTTGATGTCATGCCACCAACCTGCAGAGCGCGCAGCGCCGTGGCACTGCTTGGTGAAGATGCTGGCCGCGGCTGCCAGTGCAATCGGGTCGAGGGTGAAGGGGACTACGCTGGCCACAGTTCGGGCTCCTTTTCGTTGGGGGTGGGTGCCGCAGGGGCGGCGGGTTCGTGGATGACGTGGATGTGGGTGGCGTTGCGGGCCACCAGACGCATGCCGACCAGCGGGGCCTGCACGGTGACGCGCATGCCCTTCTTGAGGCGGCGGGCTGCGGCCTCGGCCTGCTGGTGCTGGCCGGCGGGGAAGGGCTGTTCCACATGCAGGGGGGTGTGCATGGCGTTGTCCAGCTCCAGATCCATGCAGAGGGTGGGGATCACATGGCCCTCGCCGTCCAGGATGGCAGTGGCGGCGTGTGCGGCGTGAAGCAGGGTGCCGGTGTATTCAGCCTGGGGCCAGTCAGGCGACTGGGTGCGATCTGTGGTGGGCAGTGCAGACGTCTGCATGGTTAGCGCACCCAGATGAAGATGAACAGCAGTGCCATGCTGGCGAGGCCTGCGCCCCAGCGGATGGTGCGGTGCTGCCAATCCGGGCGCGGCTTGTGCAGGGTGGGCAGCGGGCGCGGGTGGCCAAGGGGGTCGAAGGTTTCGCGGTAGGTCATTCCGCCACCTTGACCAGGTAGCCAAAGTCGTCGCAGACATGGACGCCCAGGGAACGGGACCATTCCGCGCCGCTGCCGTCCACCATGGTCTGGTTGCCGTACCAGCGGGCGGGGTGCCAGTAGCCTGCCATGTGCTCTTTGTTGCGCCACACATCCGGCTCCTGGTAGTGCCGGTACAGGTGGGTTTCATTGCCCTTGCTGTCGCTGATGCGGAAGCAGTCGCTACGCGCGCGGACGTAGCGCGTTTCCGCGTCAAAGCCATGCAGGACGACGATTGCGTCCTTTGCGCTGAGATCGGTGAGCAGTTGATCGCGAGCTTCGGCCTGGATCTGTTCGATCAGGCGTGCTGCGGCGGAGCTAAAAGGTGCTGCGGCCGGCTTTTGTGCCCTGGATGGGCGGCGTGTCTGTGACGTTTGCATTTCCACTCCATGGCCCGCCGGGGAATGGCGGGATGGAGTGAATTAAACGCGACGTTTAATTAAATGTCAACATGGTGTTTATATTTGTTTAATCCTAGTTCAGGCTCAGCACGTTCATCATCTTGCGTTCGGAGATGATCTCGATGGCGTGGCCCTTGTCTTGGAGTTCTACGGCGCGTTGGATTTTTCGACCGAAGCTGCTGTGTGCCCAGTCGGGGGAGACACGGGTGCCAATGACCAGGATGTCGACCTTTTTGCTGACGCTGTCTGCGCACTGTGCGCCGGCTTTGAGGACCAGACGCTCGCAGGCCGCGCGGGTTCCATAAAGAAATTCACCGGTGAAGCACACCATGGCATTTGTGAAATCGACGGTGACGCAGTCCTCGATAGGCAGGCCGGTTACCTCGGGTGCGGCAGAGCCAGTATGGCTGAAGTCATTGGCTGCCATCTCCTGCAGGGCTTGCAGCAAGTGCGCGCGCTCGGCGTCGGTAATGACGCCGTCTTCAAGCACTTCATTCACCTTGTGGGCGATGATGTTGCCGGGGAACGTGCCAGTGGCTTCTGGATGTTCTCGCAACCAGGTTCGCAGGTATTGAATCTCCAGATCGGCAAGCTGGGCGTCGGCGATCATGCCGCCCACCAGGCCCATCAGGTGCTCCACCGCCTTGTTGATGCGATGCGTGGCGGTGGCGACTTGGATGGAGAAGGAATCAGCGCTCATGGTGTCCTCTGTGGCAATGACAAACAGGCGGCCTGCTAAAGCTGGCCGCCGACTTCTCCAACGAAGTCCAGGGACTGTTGCCCGGGGTGAATGTAGTTATGTCCCCGGGGCTTCCGTTTATTTAACGGCCACTGTAGAAGCTGCGCCGTGTGGGTGTGGGCGGCGACCCCGCACGAAGCCGCGCAGATCTGCAAGCCATTCTTTCTTTCCGTGCTCATCCAACTGGTGGAATAGCTGGAGCATTTCGGTGATAAGCGGGTCGTCCTTTGCTGGCAAGTAAGCAACTGGGGATGACTCCCTAACCGCATGTCCAGTGGTCATTGGCTGTTGTGGGTATGGTTTGCTTACGCCATGAACGATGTCATTGCGCCACTTGTGGAAGGCCCGCGCTTCACCCAACCAGTCGATCATGATCGCTTGATTGCCACCTGCCAAATTCATGATCACGACTTCATCGTCTTTTAGGCTGTCGCCATAGCCGAGACCCGCGGTTTCGTAAAAGCCGCCTGGCGTGAACTTGTAGCCGAAGGCATCGGCAAAAAAATTGCCTTTGCCTTCAGTCACCCAATTGGGGCTGCAACCAAACACTTGGTGGGCCTGACGCGCGCCTTTTTCTGAGATGCCACGAATTTCCCAGTTGCGCATGACCTGGGGTGAGACATTCAGCTTATGGCCAACCGCCGATTGGCCATTGAAGCCGAACATCTTGGCAACGTTATACAGCCTTGTCATCGAGACATGGATTTCCTTCATGCCGCAATTCTCAGACGGTTAAACAAAATGTTGTTAAACGTCATGTTGCAATGTGTATAAACATGGTGTTTAATCATGGGATGGAAAACCAACAATCTGACGCTGATCTGATTCGCCAGTTGGGCGGGCCAACGAAGGTGGCCGAGCGCATGGGCGAGAAGAAGAAGGGCAGTGCGCAGCGGGTCCAAAACTGGATTTCGCGTGGCATTCCCGCAGGGGTAAAGCTCAAATTTCCACACTTGTTTCTGCAGGGTCTGCAGCCGGGAGTGGGCTTTGTGGCCCATGGTGCAGAAGGTCCACCCGTTGGCGCTCCAACCGCCGTCACAGTCACAAGCCCACTCGAAGGGCAGGTGGGAGGCAATGCGTGACGCTCTCGGGGTGCAATACACGTCATGTGCGGCCCGCCTTTTGGCCTGGCTGGTTTTTCTACCGCCCCTCAACTGGATTGGCAACATGCAGACGCATGTGTCTGGCGCACAGCTCAAGCAGATCTTGCAAGAGCAGGGGGGCGAGCCTATTTCTGTCGGGCTAATCGTCCGAGGCCCGCGACAAAGCTCGTCGCCCCTTGCCATTCCATCAGGCCTTGGTGGGTCGAAATGATGTCTTCGGTGAGTTCCAGCACGCTGATGTTGTCGCCCGTCTTCAGGCCGATGTCCTTCACCAGCAACTTGAGCAGGTCGTCGGTTGGCAGGGCTGTTACGCCGGCGAAGCCGAAAGCTATGTCGGATGAAAACACGCCGGCAAAGTTGTCCAGCCGTGCCTTTGCACATGTGGCTGCCTTCAGACCCATTGGCCCCATGTTGTCCCGCGTCAACTTGTTGGCGAAGTGGATCAAGACCAGTACCCGTTTCATGAGTGCCCCTTTCGTTGGCTTTGGTGGAATTGAGAAGCTCCCATTGTCCGGCGTCTGGGGCGTTCGCCATTTGTTCACCCACCGCCATCCATACCGGCTCACCCGTTCCGGTGGTTTCCTCCCTGCTACCTGTGCGGCCCGTGTGACAGCGGACCGTGCCTTGTGGGTCGGGGCGGTGGGTGTTTTTTCTTTCCATGCGGTCAGTGTCTCTTCCAGCGCCGCGCCTTGCTACAGCAACTTTTCAGGAAATTGGATATGAACCTTTTGGATGCGGCACGCCAGTTGGTACGCGGATACCCAGGGCGCGTTGATGCCATGGCCCAGCGCCTGGGCAAGAACCCCGGCACCCTGCGCCATGAGGTGGCGGGGGCACCGACCTACAAGCTGGGCGCCGAAGACCTGGAGGAGATGACGCTGCTGGCCCTGGAGGTGCGCCAGCCCAATGCGCTGGTCGCCGTGGCCACGCTGGCTGCGAACTGCGGCCAGATGCTGGTGCCCCTGCCGCAGCTGGCAGCCGATCTGGACGATGACTGCATGCGCCAGTTGACCGAGGCGGTGAAGGACTTTGGCCAGCTTTGCACCGAGGTGTCTGCCGACCTGGTGGACGGCCGCATCTCCGACAACGAGCTGGCCCGCATCGACGCCGATTCCAGCCAGCTTATTGCCCGCCTGGGCCTGTTGCGCGAGGCCTTGGCCCGCCGCAACCGAGAGGACAAACCGCCTTCAACCGGAGAAGGGAGTCGCTGATGCAAAAAAATTTTCCGCCCGATTCAACGGGTAACGCAACGGGAGTGCAGCTGCAGCTGCCCATGCTGACCCATTACGACGGCCCGCGCCTGCTGCCTATGCACCTGGTGGCGGGCGTTTCGGGTTTTCGTGGTGCGGTGCGCTTGTGCTGGGAGCAGCGCATCCGTCCGCGCATGACGCAGGCCCAGCTGGCCGAGGAGGCGGGGCTGTATTGCAGCCACGTGAGCGACTACCTCAGCGCAGACCCCACGCGCCGCGATCTGCCTGCGCATTGCATCCAGGCGGTGGAGGTGGCGTGCGGCAACCGGGCCATCACGCAGTGGATGGTGCTGCAGGCGCAGCTGACGATCGCCGAGCAGGACGATGCGCCACGGGAGGCCGCAGCATGAGGCCGGCAGGGGAAATTCGCATGGCGTTGCTGCAGGCGGCGCGGGACCTGGTGGCGGAGGCGGTGCAGCCTTGCAAGGGGCCGACGTTGTCCGAACTTGCCAGCAAGGCGGGCGTCGGGCGTGATGCGGCGCGGGTGCATGTGTCGAACTGCAAGCGCTCTGGCGCCCTGGAAATCGTGGGGCACCGCCGTGTGGCGTACCGCAACCGGCCGGTGGCCGAATACGCGCCCAAGGTGGTGTTGTCGCTGGAGGATGTGCAGGAGATGACGGGGGCCACTGTGCTGAGCAGTTGCATGGCGGGCTGGACCAGGTAGCGACCGACGATGAACGAACAACAAACCCCGGTGGTGGTGCCTCCGGTTTGGGACAACATACCCGCTGAATTGGCGAACCGCCAGCAGTGGCTGCTGTGGAAGTTCGAGGCCAAGGAAGGGCAGGCCAAGCCCGGCAAGATTCCGTATTACGTCCAGGGCGGGCGGCGGGCTGGTGGGCAGGGCGACGACCGCGATCGGCAGCGCCTGGCTACGTTGCCGGTGGTGCGCCGCGCGTATGAGCGGGGCGGGTGGTCGGGCATTGGGTTTGCCTTCCTGCCGGATGACGGGCTGATCGGCATCGACATCGACGGCGCGATCGACCTGGCCACGGGTGCCATTACCGAGCGATGTGCGTCCATCATCAAGGCCTGCAACAGCTTCACCGAATACTCGCCCAGCGGCAAGGGCGTGCACATCATTGTGCAGGGAACGACCACGACCAACAAGTCGAACGATATTGGCCTGGAGATGTTCTGCGGCAAGCAGTTCTTCACGTTCACGGCCAACCGCTATCCCGACACGCCGGCCGAGGTGCAGCCGATCGAGGAAGGCGTGCTCAAGCGCTTGCACAAGACGATTGACGATGCCAAGCAGGCCGCAGCCGATGCCAAGCGGCCACCAGCGGCAAAACCGCGCCCCGCGTCAACTTCTGCCGCGCAGCCTGAAGGGTCGGGGGGGGATGATTTCAAGCGGGTGAATGAATTGGCCATGGCTTCGCTGCCGGCCTGGGTGCCGTCACTGTTCAACCATGCCATCGTCAAGGGTGGGGGATACCGCGTAACCAGTAAGGCGCTGGGCCGTGATCTGCAGGAGGACTTGTCCATCAATCCCGAGGGCATTGTGGACTTCGGTGTGGCCGATATGGGCGATGCCAAGCAAGGCAAGCGCACGCCCATCGACCTGGTGATGGAGTGGCTGCCTGCTGCCAAGCCAGCAGACGCCTTGCACTGGCTGGCCCAGCGCATCGGCATCGAGCTGACCAAGCCCGAACCCCGCAAGCCTAAGCCGAAGGCAACGCCGGAAGCAAAAAAACCGACCGCGCCTGCTCCCGCTGGGGGAGGGGAGGGTGGTGGGGGCGATGGCGAAGACTATGCCGGCGATCTTGGCGTGTTGTTCGAGCAGCTGGTGCTGCATCGCGGCAAGCCCATGGACTGCCGTGAAAACGTCATGTACTGCCTGCAGCATGACCCGGAGCTGTACGGCCTGGTGAAGCAAAACGACTTCACCCACCTGTTGGAGCGAAGTAGGGCCACGCCCTGGGGAGCGCCGGCCGGTGAGTGGAATGAGGAAGACGATCTGATGCTGGGCGAGTACCTGTTGCGGGTGCACCGCCTTGGGGTCAAGGCCACCAGCACCTTGCGCAACGGCGTGCTGATGGCGGCGCGGTCGGCCAAATACAACCCGGTGCTGGACCTGATCCATGCGCAGGAGTGGGATGGCATCAAACGCCTGGATCATTGGCTCACCGATGTGTACGAGATCGAGGAGCGGCCGTACACGCAGCTGATCGGCCGGTGCTTCATCATGGGCATGGTGAACCGGGCGTTGCACCCTGGGTGCAAGTTTGACTACATGCTGATCATCAAGGGTGAGCAGGGCCTGAAGAAGTCCACCGCATTCCGGGCGCTGGCCTATCCGTATTTCACGGACAACGCGATCCGCATGGGTGACAAGGATTCGCTCATGGCGATGCAGCTGGTGTGGATTGCGGAGTCGGCCGAGCTGGAATCACTGAATAAGTCTGAGACCACGCAGATCAAGCAGTTTCTGTCGGCGCAGGAGGATATGTTCCGTCCGCCCTATGGGTCGCAGCTGATCCGGGCGAAGCGCCATTCGGTCAACGTGGGCACGACCAACGCGGACACCTTCCTGAAGGATGCCACGGGCGACCGGCGTTTCTGGCCACTGGAGGTGCAACTGGTCAATGAGGACGTGCTGCTCAACATCCGCCTGCAGCTGTTCGCTGAGGCGCTGCATCGGCTGAAGGAGGGTGAGCGCTACTGGCCCACCAAGCAGGAAGAGCGTGAGCTGGTGTTTCCCGAGCAGGAACCGTTCAAGCGCACCGACACCTGGGAAGACAAGATCGACGTGTACGTCAATTCGGAATACACGCCCCAGGACGATCCCATGGCGGTGCCCAACATCAAGCGCGACTTCTTCACCACGGTGGAGATATATGAGAAGGCGCTGGGCATCAAGATGGACCGCATCGACGGTGCCGGCAACATGGACACGCGCATCGGCAATGCCATGCGTGCCCTGGCGTTTGACCGGCACCGGGAGACCAATGGCAAACGCCGTCGCGGTTTCAGGCGCCGCCCCCCGTCACCCCCACCGGCAGCGCCCTATGGCGTCGCTGTGGCCCACGAACCGGCCCACGAATCGACGTATTCGGGGCCTGCAGCGAGCGAGGACGATGACTTGCCGCTGTAACCCTTTCCCTCGCAAAGCAACTGCTTGCGGTGGCGCCTGGACGCCCTGCTGGCTGGTCACGCCCCGATCGCGCAGACGTATCCACGTTGGCACGCCCGGTCCTGTCGCCGCCGCCGTCCACCGCGTCCACCCCACGTCCACCGGGGGTGGACGGCGCAAGTCGTTGATGTTGTTGGGGAAATGGCCTCCCGTCCACCCGTCCACCCCCAAACCCGGTTTGTGCAGACGTATGCACACGCACAGACACAGGCGGGCGCGTGTCTGCGCGTGCACGCGCGGGCGCAGCATACCTGCACACCTGTGGTCGGGTTGGACGGATGGACGGATTGAGTATCCATGCGGGTTTGCGCCGTCCACCCCACGTCCGCACCCGGTCCACCACCTCAATTTCGGAGCGATTCAGCCATGAGCCAAACAGCCAGCCAGCCAGCCGCGAGGACGGATCTTCGCCAGCACATGCCCGAGACCGCGCAATGGGTTGATGCCAAGCGCAAGGAATACGGCGCGGAATTCGTCAATGGGTGCATCCGTCGTGCCTTGCAGGGTGAGCCGGGTCTGTTCTATGCCATCGAGGGGGGGCGCGTGCTCGGCACGCCGTTCCCCGCGTCGCATCCTTGTGCCGACTGGCAGCAGTACGCGGTGGTCAACGGTTGCAAGTTCGCGGGCTTCATGGCGGAGCCGGCGAAGGCAGGAGGTGCCAATGGCACGCATTGATTGGGTCCGGCGTCGGCTGGAAAACTGGGCGCGGTGGTGTGCCCAGCAGGAAACTGGCGCACTTGGCTTTCCCAGGCAAAGCTCCTTTGCACGACTGGCCGTGCCCAGTGGTACGGCAGAGGCCGTGGTGCCCATCATTGCGCTGGATGCCAGCGAGATCGACGACGCGGTGCAGTCACTGCGCTTCACCCAGTCGCACCTCTATCTGGTGCTGACCCTTACCTATGTGAAGAATCTGCCGCGCGACCAGGTCGCCAAGAGAATGAATCGCGCCGAGTCCACCGTCAGCGCGAACCTGGGCGATGCGGACCGCGCCATCGCCCGCTGGCTGGACGACAAGCGCGAAGCCCAGGCGGCTGCAAAAAGGAGTTTTACGACATAGAGCTTTTCGCTACATTTCAGGCAAGCTGTGGAGTTCGTGTCACCACCCGCGATTCACCCGCCCAAGCCCCCGACAGCCACTACTGCTCGGGGGCTTTTCTTATTCAGCACCGTGGAGCAGCTGGTAGCTCGCTGGGCTCATAACCCAGAGGTCGCAGGTTCAAGTCCTGTCGGTGCAACCAATACAACCACGCCGAGAAGGGCAACGGTTGTGTGTCAACGCCAGGGGCTTCGGCTCCTGGCCGCGACTTACATCAAGCCCATGTTGTTTGAGCAAGTGCCAGCAACTCCCCGGCCGGGGCACCAGTTTCCCGATATGGCAAGGGCCTTTCGCCGCCAGCCACGGCATAACCATTGGAGATTCCCTATGTTCCGTTCTTACCGTCTGGGTTCGCTGGTTGCAGCCATCGCCATGGCCGCTGTCGCGGTTGTTGACTTCACGCGTGATGCCATGGTGTCCTGTGTGCAGGCCATGAAAGCCCTGGCTCTGCGCTTCGTGGATGCCATTGCGCCCGCAGCCGACCAACTGCACCGCCCGCGTGTGGCGTTTGTCCAGGCCAAGGCCTTCTTGCAACGCATCATCAAGCGTGAGCGCCCGGTGATGTTCAGTAACTGGCGCATGTGTCCATCAGTCTAGTGCATTGCACGCCATACGTTGAAGAAGCCCGCCAGCCGGGCTTCTTTGCATTGCGCCCACCGGACGTAACGCAAAGAGGAAACCAAATGCCACAAGCTGCACCGCGCCCATGTAGCGCACCGGGCTGTAAGGCGCTGGTCCATGATGGATCGGGCCGTTGCGCCGCGCATCCACGTCCTGCCTGGTCGAAGTCAGGTGGCAAGGCGACGAAGCGCAAGACAGGTCGCTGGCTGCAAGCTGAGCGGGACGCGCTGTTTAGATCTGACCCCTTGTGCGCGGAGTGCAAGCGTCATGGTCGTGTGCGCCTCGCAACGATCCGCGATCACATCGCGCCTCTCGCAGAGGGTGGGCTTGATGAGCGCGCCAACACACAAGGCCTGTGTGATGAGTGCAATGAAGTGAAGTCTGAGGCCGAGCGTAAGCGCGGCTGTGGCCGAGCTGCCGGGTAGGGTAGGGCGGGTCGAATCTCTGGCGGCGACGCTTTGGAAACCGACCGCTTAGATAAATTTTTTCGTGCGGGGGTTTTGAGGAGGGGGGGTACCCCTCCCGCCAGCACGTCACAAGTGTAGACGTCTGCACACCAACAATCGGAGCTCTTATGGGTAGCCGTGGACCTGCACCGCTGCCGGCCAATGTGCACATGCTGCGCGGCAACGCCAGCAAGAAAGCACTCGGCACGCTGCTGGACGAATTCAAGCCCGAGGTCGAGATTCCCGACTTCCCTTCCTGGATCTGGCCCGAGGCCAAGAAGGAATGGAAGCGGATCTCGGTCGAGCTGGAGCGCTACGGTCTGGTCTCCAAACTTGACCGCGCAGCCCTGGTGCTTTACTGCCAGGCCTGGGCCAAGATGGTTTGGGCAGAGCGCATGCTGAGCCGCTCCATGAAGCTGGCTGATGAAGCCCGCGCCAAGGCCGAGGCCGAAGGGCAGGAATATACGGGCGGCGACGGCCTGATGGTCAAAACCGCAGGCGGCAACTTCACCTATTCCCACCACTGGGTGGTGGGCAAGCACGCTGCGGCCGAGGTCAAGCGCTACCTGGATCTGTTCGGGCTGTCGCCATCGGCACGCACCCGTGTGACTCCCAGCGACAACCGGCAAGCAGGCCTCTTCGAGGAAGGCTCGCAAGATTCATGGGACCAACTGTAGAACTGAGTTTCGGCGACATTGCCACCGGCTATGCCCAAGACGTCGTTGCCGGCAAGATTGCGGCCTGCAAGTGGCACCGCCTGGCTTGCCAGCGGCACCTTACGGATCTGGAGCGGTCGCGCAACGGCGCGATGCCCTATATCTGGAACCCCGAACTGCAGGACAGCAAGGGCCGCACCTACTTTCCAGCGGAGCGCGTCTGCAAGTTCGCGCAGCTCATGCCCCACATCAAGGGTGACTGGGCGGCCAGGGGGCAGCTGATCAAGCTGGAGCGCTGGCAGACCTTCATCCTGGCCAGCATCTTCGGCTGGGTGCACAAGACAACGCTCAAGCGGCGTTTTCGTGTGGCCGACGTGATCGTGCCGCGCAAGAATGCGAAGTCCACGATCGCGGCAGTGATCGGTCTGTACATGCTGGCGGTGGATGGTGAATTTGGCGCCGAGGTCTATTCCGGCGCAACGTCGCAGGACCAGGCCATGGAAGTGTTTCGCCCTGCGCTTTTGATGGCGCGGGCAACCCCACGATTTTGCCAGCAGTACGGTGTGGCGGCCAACGCCTCTAATCTGTCTGTCACTGAGGTCAACTCCAAGTTTGAGCCGGTCATTGGAAAGCCCGGCGACGGCGCATCGCCCAGTTGCGCGATCGTGGACGAATACCACGAACACAAGACGGCGGAGCTGTACGACACCATGCAAACCGGCATGGGCGCACGCTCGCAGCCGCTAATCCTGGTGATCACTACGGCCGGGTCGGACATCTCCGGCCCGTGCTTCCTGCACCAGGGCGAACTACAAAAGGTGCTGGAAGGCGTGGTGGAGAACGACCAGCGCTTCGGGATCATCTTCACGATGGATGAGGATGATGACTGGACCAGCGAAGAGGCGCTAATCAAGGCCAATCCGAACTACGGCATCTCGGTTGACGTCGAATTCCTGAAGCTGCAGCAACGCGATGCCCAGGAAAACCCGCGCAAGCAAAACATCTTCAAGACCAAGCACTTGAATGTGTGGGTTGCAGCGGCTTCACCGTGGCTCAACCTGCATAAGCTGCAGATGGCCGGCGACACCGCACTGGATCCGCTGGCCTTCGATTGGGATGGCAGTGCGATCGGCTTGGACCTTGCCAGCAAACAGGACATCGCCGCCAAAGTGCTCTTGTGCTGGCGCGGGCATGGTGAAGACCGACACTACTACGCCTTCTCCCGCAGTTATGTCCCTGAAGCGGCGTTGCAGAAGCCGGAGAACGCGCACTACCAGGCATGGGTCAACTCGGGCCACCTGATCGCAACGCCGGGCAACATGATCGCGCTCTCGCAAATCCAGGAGGATGTGATCGAGACCTGCAGCCAGACCGGCTGCAGCGAGGTGGCGAAAGACCCTTGGGGCGGGCATCAAATGGGGGCCAATTTGGAGGAGGAGGGGCTGACGGTTGTGGACATCCCGCAGCAAGTGCGTTACCTGAGTGACCCGATGAAGGAGATCCAGGCGCTTGTGGAATCGGAGCGATTCCACCACGACGGCAACCCCTGCTATGTCTGGCAACTGAGCAACGTGGAAGTGAAGGAAGACCGTAACGAAAACATCTTCCCGCGGAAGTCCCGGCCTGGCAACAAGATCGACGCCGCCATCGGGACCATCGTTGCGATGAATCGGGCCTTGGCCGCCGAGACCGAGGGTGCCGTGGTGATCGGATCTGACTACGAAGTGACCTACGCATGAACCAGAAAACCTATGACCTCGGACTGCTCACCGGCACCACCCTGGTGGCGGTGGGCACTAGCATGACCTGGGGCCTCCCCGTGGGCCTGCTGGTTACAGGCGGGCTTGTCATTGGCCTCACGCTCTTCGGGGCACTCATCTTTCGCAAGAGCTAGCCATGTTCATGTCCATCTTCAAGGCGGCTGGTGAAGACCGCTCGCCCTACGGCGACTTCTGGTTTGAGCCAGTGTCCGGCCGCTCCAACAGCGGCATGCGGGTATCGGCCGAATCAGCGCTGCGGTTTTCGGCAGTCTGGGCATGCGTGCGGATCCTGTCTGAGACGCTGGCCTGCATGCCGTTCTGCCTGTACCGCAAGAAGGCCAACGGCGGCCGCGAATTCGTATTCGATCACCCGGTGGCGCGGCTCTTCAACAAGTCGCCCAACGCTTACCAGACCGCCTTCGAGTGGCGTGAGATGCTGCAGGCCCACCTGGCGCTGCGCGGCAATGCCTACAACCTGATCAAGGTGGGCCGCAAGGGTGAGATCGTCGCCCTGGAGCCGATCCACCCTGACCGCGTCCGGCCAGAAATGATCGGCGGCGGGGACTACCGCTGGCGCGTCCGCCAGCCGGATGGTAGCGATCTGGTCTACGCGCGTACCGAGATCTGGCAGCTGCGCGGCCTATCGTTCGACGGCATTCTCGGTCTCAACCCCATCGAGCTGGCGCGTGATGCCGTGGGCATGGGACTGAGCGCCCAGGAATACGGTGCACGCTTCTTTCAGAACGACGCCAAGCCTGGCGGCGTGATCGAGTTCAAGGGTAGCTTCAAGGACAAGGAAGCGCGGCGTGTATTCCAGGAGTCCTGGCAGTCGGGTCAGTCGGGCGCGAACCGCGGCAAGACGGCGGTGCTTGAGCACGACATGCAGTACAAGGAGATTGGGATCAACAACTCCGACGCCCAGTTCATTGAAACCCGCAAGTTCCAGGTGACGGAAATCGCCCGAATGTTTCGGGTGCCACCGCACATGATTGCGGACCTGGACCGTGCCACCTTCAGCAACATCGAGCACCAGTCCCTGGAATTCGTGCTGCACACCATGACGCCCTGGGCCGAGCGGTGGGAGTCCAGCATTGAATCCGCGTTGTTGCTCGACAGCGAAGAAGACCTGGAAGCCGAGTTCGACTTCACCAATCTGTTGCGCGGCGACCATGCGGCACGGGCGGCCTACTACAACAGCGGCATCAACACCGGCTGGCTGGTCCGCAATGAGGCCCGGCGCATGGAGGGCTACGACCCCCTACCTGGCCTAGACCAGCCGCTGCAGCCGCTCAACATGGTGCCGGCAGGCACCTTGCCGCCGGCTGCAACCGGCAAGGGTGACAAGGATCCTGAAAAGCTGCCACCGCCCCAGGAGGCCAGCCGCTTGCAGACCTTGCTGCATGCCAACGCCGTGCGCATGGTGCGGCGCATTGCGGGTGGCAACCCGCCCTCGGCCGAGATCTTGGCGGAAGCCATGGGTATCTCGGAATCGCAGGCGACAGCTTGGCTGGATCAGAACAAAGAGGGCAAGACCCCGGATGAGCTGATCCAGTCACTCATGGAGCAAGGAAAACAAAATGAAACGTGATCTGCTTGTCGCTGAGTTTCTCAGCACCCCCTGGGCCTTGATGCCCGAGCGCCTGGCAGCCTTTGCCGTCATCATGCAGCGCTGGCATGCGGGCGGCACCGCAAGTCCCGAGGTGCTGGCTGCCATAGCCGCCGACAAGGAAGTGGTGGCTGCCCGCAAACAAGAGGCTGCGCGTGCTGGACAGGGAGCCAACATCGCGGTGCTGCCGTTCTATGGCGTGGTGACGCAGCGCGGGAATATGGCCGATGACATCAGCGGCCCTGGCTCTGCCAGCACTCAGAAATTCACCACGGCGCTGCGCCAGGCGCTGCAAGACCCCAGCGTGGGCGCAGTGCTCATCGACATCGACAGCCCTGGCGGTTCGGTGTATGGCGTCGAAGAGCTGGCGAACGAGATCATCAGCTCCCGCTCGCAAAAGCCCATCATCGGCCTGGCCAACAGCCTGGCAGCCAGCGCGGCCTACTGGGTCGGCGCGGCCTGCTCCGAGTTGTACGTGACGCCCAGCGGTGAGGTGGGTTCCGTCGGCGTGTGGCAGGCACATGAGGACTGGTCCAAGGCGCTCGACGACGCGGGCGTGAAGACCACTTTCATCAGCGCCGGCAAGTACAAGGTCGAGGGCAACTACACCGAGCCGCTGGGCGATGAGGCCCGTGAGTTCATGCAGTCCCGCGTCGACGACTACTACGCCGCCTTCACCAAAGGCGTGTCCAAGGGCCGGGGCGTGGGCATTGACGTGGTGCGCAAGGAATTCGGCCAGGGCCGCGTCTATGGCGCCCAGCAGGCGCACAGCGCCGGCATGGTGGACGGCGTCATGACCTTCGACGACGTCGTGAAGAAGATGGGCAAAGACCTCAAGGCATCCAGCCGTAACCAGGCGTCCCATCTTGCCCGAGCCCAGCGCGAGCTGGCAATGCTCGGCTGATCCTTTCGGGCTAGCTACCGGCCCAAAACACGGCCCCTCCTTCGAGTGGGCGGTGGGCGCTCCCACGGGCGTGTCGGTGCACTGATCCCAATCCTCTTATCAACTTTCACAGGAGTTCTTAAATGAACAAGAAGATGCGCGAGCTGCTCGCACAAAAGACCCAGCACATCGGCGCCATGCGTGCCATCACCGACAAGGCTGCAGCCGAAGGCCGCGACTTGACGGCCGAGGAAGTCACCAAGTTTGACGGCCTGAAGGCCCAGCTCGACGCGACCAGCGCGGCCTATGCCCGCGAAGAAACGCTTTTCGAGGCCGAGAAGACAGCCGGCGTCGTGGTTGGTGACGGCGCTCACATTACAGCAACCCCTCGCTTCGCCGAAGATCCCACACGCGGCTTCCGCAGTGCTGGCGAGTTCTACCGTGCCGTCGCCAAGGCTGGCATGGGTCAGGGCCTGGATGATCGTCTGACCATCGGCGCCGCCGCTCCCACCACCTTCAGCAACGAATCGGCAGGCGCTGACGGCGGCTTTGCCATCCCGCCCCAGTTCAGCCAGGATCTGTGGCGCCTCTCGCTGGGCGAAGATTCCTACCTGCCGCTGACTGCCAACACCGAGATCGGTGGCAACAGCATGATCTTCCCGAAGGACGAATCGACTCCCTGGGGTGGCACCGGTGCCAACGTGTTTTGGCAGGCCGAGGCAGCAGCTGCCAACCAAAGCAAGGTCAGCATCGGTACCCAGGCCATGGTGCTGCACAAGCTCATGGGCTTGGTGCCGGTCACCAATGAGCTGGTCGAGGACGGTTTTGCCATCGGAAGTTACCTGACTCCGCTGCTGTCCGACCGTATCACCTGGAAGGTGAACGAATCGATCCTGTTCGGTACCGGCGTGGGCCAGCCGTTGGGCCTGCTGACCAACGCTGGCGGCGCAGGCAGTCCTGCCATCGTGCAGGCCAAGGAAGCTGGCCAGGCCACCCAGACGCTGGACGCCAAGAACATCACCAAGATGGTGCAACGCCTGTTGGTCGGTGAACTCAAACGCGCCGTCTGGATTGCGACACCCGACATCCTGACCCCGCTGGAAGCGTTGACCGTCGGCCAGTTCCCTGTGTACCTGCCCAACACCAACCTGGCTGAGTCGCCCTACGGCATGCTGAAGGGCCGTCCGCTGAACTTGAGCGAGCATGCTGCAGCCTTCTCTGCTCAATCGGACTTGTCGCTTATCAGCTTCGCGGGCTACCGGACCATCACCAAGGCCGGTGGTGTGCAGACCGACACGTCCATGCATCTCTTCTTTGATGCCGACGCCACGGCCATGCGCGTCCGCTTCCGCATGAACGGCGGCCCCATCCTGGGCGCTCCCGTGCAGCCGCCCAAGAGCGGCAACACCCGGTCGCACTTCGTGACCTTGCAGGCCCGCTAATCGGCGGTCCTGCGGCTCAATGGGCAGTCACCGCGCTGCCCATTGTCGTGTTTCATCCCTCCATTCATAGGACACCATCATGTTGATCAATGCACGCCTGGCCGAGCTGCTTTCCACGCTCGGCACCATCGACCCCGTCAGCCAGGCCGCTGGCACCATCACCACCGGCTGGCTCTCCGCTGCCTACCATGAGCGCTTCATGGCGACGCTTCAGACCGGCGTCATGGGCGCCGGCGGCACCATCGATGCCAAGCTCCAGCAGGCCACCGACAACGCCGGTACCGGCGCCAAGGACATCGCCGGCAAGTCCATTGCGCAGATCGTCAAGGCAAGCGGCGACAACAAGCAGGCCCTCATCAACCTGCGGGCCGAAGAGCTGGACCTGGCCAACAACTTCACTTTCTTCCGCCTCAGCATCACCGTGGGCACCGCCGCCAGCCTGCTCAGCGCCCAGGTGCAGGGCGGGGTGCCGAAGTCCGCGCCCGCCAGCGCCTTCAACCAGGCCGGCGTGGTGCAGAACATCGCGTAACTCACCCCCATGGCCGGCAAGAACGCACCGAAGGCCGCTGCCGCCGCGCAGCGGCCTTCTATTCCCACTCCCCCCACCGAGGCCCCCATCATGAAACTCGTTTTCTTTGCCGACGACTACTACGACCAGGGCGTCGTGAAGTTCAAGGCCGGCAGCTACCACCCGTTGAATTCCGAAACGCAGAGCCTGGTCGCCACCGGCTATGCGTCCGAAGTGGCGGACGAAGAATCGGCAAACAGCGTCAATGTTTTGGCTGCGCTGGCTGAGATCGCTGGCGCCCGCGCCGACGAAGCCGAAGCCCAGGCAAAGACGCTGCGTGCCGAGGCTACAACCGCGCAGCAGTTGGTCGAAGCCGCACAGCGCCGTGCCGCACAGGCCAAGGCCGATGAAGCCCAGTGCATCGCCGACGAAACCCGCGCCGCTGCCGAGAAGCAAGAACAAGAAGCCGCAGCCGCTGAAGAAGAGGCCAAGCGCCTCCAAGCCGTAGCCGCCGCAGCCAATGCCTCGCAACCCGCTTCCGGTGACGGCAGCGCCACCTCCTAAACCTTCCTGCCATGCCACTTGATCGCGTCATCGAGCCGTCCGTGCCGCCCTTGCATGCCCAGGCATTGCAGGACCACGTGCGCCAGGACATCGCTGTGGAGAATCCGCAGCTGCTGTACTGGATCCGGGCGGCCCGCGCCTATGCGGAAAACAAGTGCCGCCGTACCCTGGTGGCCACGCGATACCGCCTGACGCTCGACGCCTTCCCCAACTCCAGCAGCATCGTCAATGCGGGCCAGCCATTTGGTCTGCCTGCCAGCGCGATCCTGCTGGAGCGCGGCCCGGTGCTCGCGGTCAAGAGCATCAAGTACATCGACATGTCCGGCGTGCAGCAGACGCTGGCTGCCACCGAATATGTGGTCGACACGTCCGGCCTGCTGGCACGCATCACGCCGCGCTTCGGAAAGGTGTGGCCATCCAACACGCTGCCGCAGATCGGTGTCGTGGAAATCCTGTACGACGCAGGTGATGCCGCAGGCATTAGCGTGGATGGCAATACCGACACGGTGTCCATCCTTGGCGGCCTCTGGAAGACGCTTTCGGTCGGTGACGCGGTGCGCTTCACCAACTCGGGCGGCGCATTGCCAGCGCCCCTGGTGCCGGATCTGGACTACTACCTTCAGGCGCTGATCACGCCCACCTCTTTCAAGCTATCCACCACGCAGGGTGGCGCGGTGCTGGATTTGACCGATGCCGGCACAGGCTACAGCTACCTGGGCGGCGTGCCCGAGGGTGTGGGCACCTGGATGAAGCTGCGCGTTGGCAGTCTCTACGACAACCGGCAGGAGGCCGGAATCTCCAACCGGGGCCTGATGGTCGAGGTGCCCTATATGGACAGCCTGCTGGATGACTTCAGCGTGCGGTTGTACTGACCATGCCTGAACTCATCCCCGAAGCCGGCGAGCTGCAGCGCCGCATCAAAATCCGGCTGTGGTCCGACATACCGAATGCTGCATTCGGTGTCGATCCGGCCTACGACGCCGGCATCGACCGCTGGGCCAAGGTGGAGCCCATCTACGGCATCGCCATCCGCGCCGGCATGAACGTCGGCGAAGTGCCCACCCATCTGTTTTGGGTGCGCTACGGCCCTGACACCCAGCCCGAGGACTTCACCGGCAGCCATGTCGTTGAGTGGCGCGGGCGCCGCTACCGCGTGCTAGATGCCATCAACGTGGCCGGCGCGGACCGCTTCACGCGCATCAGCGCCAAAGACCTGGGAGTAATCACCTGATGGACCAGCAGACCAAAACGGGCAGTGCAGGCGGCATCGAGCTGGAAGTCGGCCTCCAGTTCCATAAGATCATCGACTACGAGCGCAAGGCCTTGCGCCGCGCCATGCGCGATGGCGCAGGCGTGTTGCGAAAGGAAGCCCGGCGCATCGTGTCGCGCCGTGCTGTCTCCCTGGCTGGCGACTTCCCCGGCATGCGCAGCGGCGCCCTCAAGCGGGCGATCGGCGTGGTGGGCAAGGGCTCCAAGGGCGGATGGATCAAGGTCGGTGTGCGCAAGACCAAGGACATGACGGACTTTTACCCGGCCTTCCTGTTCTACGGTAGTCCCAAGACCGGCCTGGCCAAGCGCGGCAACTTCATGACCACGGCCTTGCAAAACAAACGCGACTTACTGCGCAGCACCATCCGCGCCGCGCTGCGCGACTCACTCGTACCCCGCTGACCATGCAACTCGAACTCATCATCGCAGCCCTCAAGCAGCGCTGCGCGGGCACCTTTGACACCCGTATCGCCGGAGCGGCTGAATTCAAGCTGCTCTTGGAAAAGCAGGCGCTGCCGGTGCCCTGCGCCTTTGTCATCCCGCTGGACGACAACCCGCAGGAAAACATCGCCATGAACGGCGTGCGCCAGCAGCTGCACGACAGCTTTGCAGTGATCGTGGCCATCAACAACACGGGCGACGAACGCGGGCAGGCCGCCGTCCATTCGGTGGACTCCATCCGCACCGTCCTGTGGGGTGCGCTGCTGAACTGGCAGCCCACCGACCTGTACGACGGCATCACCTACCAGGGCGGCCAGCTGCTGTCGTTGGACCGCGCCAGGCTTTGGTACCAGTTTGAGTTTGCGGCGCCCATGGAGATCGGCACCGAGGACGGATGGCAGGGCGACCTGATCGGCCTGCCGCACTTCGACGGCGGCACCGTGCGCGCCGACACGGTGGACCCCACCGACCTGAACGTTGTGCAGACGTCTGCACCGGACGGCCGGATCGATGCCGGCTTTGTTTTCCCTAAGACCGGCAACCTGCCGAGCTGATTTTTCAACCCCCAGACCCTTGGAGATCTGACCATGTTTCTCAAGCCCGTTGAGGGCAGGCTCGTGCCTGACCCCGCCCGTGGTGACCACCTCCCCGAGGGTGGCCGCAACGTCGAACTGACCCAGTACTGGCAGCGCCGCATCGCCGATGGCGACGTGGTCGAAGCCACCCCTCCCACCGAAGAAGGCAAGGAGTAAACCGCCATGGCCGTAACGTTCAACTACCTGCCCACCAATGTCCGGGTGCCGCTGTTCTATGCGGAATTCGACAACAGCCAGGCCGGCTACTTCTCGCAGAACAAGCGTGCCTTGCTGATCGGCCAGAAAGTGGCTGCAGGCACTGCAGCCGTCAACACCGCCGTCCTGGTCAGCACCACCGACCAGGCCAAAGCCCTGTTCGGTGTCGGCTCCATGCTGGCCCGTATGCACGCCCTCCACCGTGCGCAGGATCCCTTCGGCGAAGTCTGGTGCCTGCCCGTGGCCGATGCGGGCGGCGGTGTGGCCGCCACCGGAACCATCACCCCCACCGGCCCGGCCACGGCAGCAGGCACTATCAGCCTGTACATTGCCGGCCAACTGGTGTCGGTGCCCGTTGCGTTGGCCGACAGCTCGAACACCATTGCAGCGTCCATCAACGCCGCCATCAACGCGGCCGTGGATCTGCCGGTCACCAGCACGGTGGCCACCAATGTGGTCACGCTGACCTGCCGCTGGAAGGGACTGACCGGCAACGACATCACCATCCTGGACAGCTTCCGTGGCCTCAGCGGCGGCCAGCAGCTGCCGGCCGGCGTTGCCATGGCCTACGGTGGCAGCGGCTTCCTCACGGGCGGTACCACCAACCCCACGCTGACCACCGGCGCCATTGCGGCGATGGGCGATGACGAATACGACTACGTCATCCACCCCTACACCGACAGCACCAGCCTGGACGCCTTCCTGGCCGAGTACGGTGACACGGCCGGACGCTGGAGCTGGAGCCGCCAGGTCTATGGCCACTGCTACAGCGCCCTGCGCGGCACGCTGTCGGCGCTGACCACGGCGGGTGGCCTGCGCAACGATCCGCACCACACCATTGCGGGCATCGACAACGACTGCCCCAACCCCAGCTGGGAATACGCTGCGGCCTACGGTGCGGCCAATGCCGTTTGCATCAATGCAGATCCGGCGCGGCCCACGCAGACCACGCCGCTCAACGGCATCCTGTGCCCGCGTGCCGGCAAGCGCTTCCTGCTGACCGAACGTCAGAGCCTGCTGAGCTACGGCATTGCCACCAGCAACTGCGGCAAGGACGGCATCGTGCGCATCGAGCGTGCCATCACGACCTACCAGAAAAACAGCCAAGGCCAGGCCGACACCAGCTACCTGGACAGCGAGTCGCTGCACCAGCTCACCGAGTCCACGCGCCGCTTGCGCAGCCGCATCACCAACAAGTACCCGCGTCACAAGTTGGCCAACGACGGCACGCGCTTCGGCGCTGGCCAGGCCATCGTCACGCCCAGCGTGATCCGTGGCGAATTGCTGGCGGAGTACGCCGACCAGGAGTTGGATGGCCTGGTGGAAAACGCCGCGCTGTTCAAGAAGTACCTGATCGTGGAGCGCGACAGCAACAACCCGGCCCGGGTCAACGTGCTGTATCCGCCAGACCTGGTCAACCAGCTGCGCGTCTTCGCGGTGCTCAACCAGTTCCGCAACCAGTACCCCGCAAACGCATAACCCGTGGGGAGCCTCGCTCCCCCTGAAAGGAAACCATCATGGCAAAACGTGTTGCCGGTATCTGCTACATCAAGGTCGACGGCCAGCAGCTGGAAGTGTCGGGTGGGGTGGAATGCCCCATCACCGACCTCAAGCGCGAGACAGTCATGGGCCTCTCCGGCCCTGCCGGTCTCAAAGAGACCGCGCTGGAGCCCTTCGTGAAGGTCACTTCGATCTTCGTCCCCAGCTTTCCGATCGACACCCTGCGCACCAGCACAGAGATGACGGTCACCGTCGAAATGCCCAACGGCAAGGTCTACACCCTCTCGGGTGCCTTCCTCAAGGGTGAGCCCAGCGCGAAGGCCGACGACGGCACCATCGAGCTGGAATTCGGCGGCACCAAGGGGCAATGGCAATGAGCGTCACCATCAAGCTGAGCAAGCCCGTCAAGGCGCACGACGAAGAGGTCAGCGAGATCACCCTGCGCAAGCCCGTTCCCAAGGACGTCATGGAATTGGGCTCGCCCCAGCTGCTGGTACCCAGCGCCGACGGCGAGTCTGCCGGCGTTGAGATCCGGGCCAAGGTGGTCGGCCGCTACATCTGCCGCCTGGCCTCCATCCCCATGAACAGCGTGGAAGCGCTGGAGATTGCCGACTTCATGAAAGCCCAGGGGGTGATCATGAATTTTTTGGCAAGTGGCGGGTCGGAGAAGACGGAGACGGATTCACCAACCGACTCTTCGACGTAGCCTATTTCTGGCGTCTCGATCCGGGTGCAGTCATGGAGCTGCCCCTGGAGATGTACGCGCTCTATGAATGGCAGACTGAGCGCCTGGCTGAAGAGATAGAGGCGCAGCGCAACAACACCTAACCGGAGGCCACCATGGCAGACAACTGGCAACTCAAGGCAGTCCTTTCTGCCAATGCCGAAGGCATGTTGAAGACGCTCAAGAGCGTCAACAACATGACCAAGGAAACGCGCAAGTACCTGTCCGACGTGGCCTCCTCCGCAGGCAAGCTCAGCGGAAAGCTGGGCCTGCCCTTTGCGGCCCTCTCTGGTGCCATTGGCGGCCTGTCCATCATGAGCGTGAAGAACGCCGTGGTGGGCTTCACCGACATGGGGGAGGCGGTGGAAAAGGGCGCGCTGAAGGCGGGCATGTCGGTGCAGCAGTACCAGCGCATGAAGTACGTCGCCGAGCAGTCTGGCACTTCCATCGAGGCGATGGAGGGCAGCCTATCCAAACTCAACCGCCAGATGGGCGATGCAGCGGCCGGCAAAAACAAAGACCTGGCCGGCCTCATGCACCAGCTCGGCATTGGCGTGCGCGACTCCAACGGCCAGGTGAAGTCCGGCATCGATCTGTTGCCGCAGCTGGCCGATGCCTTCGAGCGCAATGAAAACCCGGCAGTGCGTGCCCGCATGGGCATGGCGCTGTTCGGCAAGAGCTATGCCGAGATCCTGCCGCTCCTTTCCGAAGGGTCCAAGGGCATCGAGGACAACCTCAAGCGCTTCGATCGCATCAAGGGCGTGCTGGGACCGGATGAGATCCGTGGTGCCAAGGAACTTGGTGATTCCTTCAAAGACCTGGACCTGGTCATGAAGGGATTTCAGGGCACAGTCGCCAAGGAGCTGGTGCCTGTGATCCGTCCGCTGGTGGACGGCCTGGTGGCCTGGTGGGTGGCGAACAAGAAGCTGGTCAGCGTCGAAGTCACCAAGATGGCCAAGGATCTAGCTGCCTACATTCGCACCATCGACTTCAATGCCGTGCTGCAGGGCGTCGGCAACTTCTTCCGCGCCCTGGGTGCCCTGGTGGACATGGTCGGTGGCGCCAAGAATGCGCTGATCGGCTTGGTGCTGTTCATGAACCTGCAGACCATCATGGCGTGTGCCAGCCTGGCTGGATCGGTGGGTCGCTTGGGCTTGAGCATCGGCGCCATGGCGCTCCAGGCCACGGTGGGTGCGGGCGGCATTACCACGCTGACCGCAGCCATGGGCACCGCGCAGGTTGCAGGCCTCGGCCTACTTGCCATCCTGGGCAAGCTGGCAGCAGCCGCAGCTGTGGGCTATGGCATCGGCACGCTGCTCAACAACTATGCGATCAATCCCGCAGTCCAGAAGCTGACGGGCGACAGGGATGCAAGCCTTGGCACCTGGCTGTACGACAAGTTCAACGACGACCCGATGGCCAAGATGAACGCGAGTTCTCCCAAGCCCTCATTGGTCGGCGCTGCCAGTCGGGTTAGGGCAAGCGGCGGGTTCCAGGTGAGCTTCAAGGACGCCCCGCCTGGTATGCGCGTGGTGCAGAGCGATGCAGGTGGTGACATCCCGATCAGCATGGATGTGGGCTACCGCTCATATTCAACGGGGATGCCGTAATGGCCGAAAAGCTATCCAAGAACCTGCGCCCGGCCAGCTTTCGAGGTGTGCCCTTCCAGGTAGAGGGCACGGACTTCGCCGGTGGCAGGCGCAACCAGGTGCACGACTACCCGCAGCGCGACAAGCCTTGGGTGGAAGACCTTGGGCGTGCTGCCCGCGAGATCTCCTTCGAGGCCTTTGTCACCGGCCGTGACTATGTGGAGCAGGCCCAGCGCCTGCTTGCGGCCGTTGAGCAGGGCGATTCTGGCACGCTGGTGCACCCCTGGTTTGGCACGCTGACGGTCAGCGTCAAAGATCCGGCTCGCATCACCTTCAACCGTGAGCTGGGCAATGCCCGTGTCTCGCTGAGCTTCATCGAGTCTGGCGACCTGGAGTTCCCGTCTGCCGGCAACGCCACCACCACACAGTCGCGCCTGGCTGCAGCCAACATCGAGACCTCGGCGGTGTCGGACTTTGCCAAGACCTTCAAGGTAGACGGTTTCCAGGACTTTGTGGCGTCCGATGCCACATCGGCCATCACCTCGGCCCTCGGCCAAGTGTCCGGTGGCTACATCCCCGGCGTCGACGCATTCGGCTATGCCACCCGCGCCCAGGGCGCGCTCAGCTCCGCGCTGGCGCTGCTGTCGTCGCCGGCAGACCTAGGGTCCACCATTGCGGGCTTCCTGGGCGTTTCGGACTACACCAACGCGGCCTTGAACTGGGCCACCCTGGCGCAGTCGTTCCTGCGCATGGCGAACCTGGGCGGCTTGGCGGTTCCCAGCACACCCAGCGTGCTCACCGACTCGCGCCAGCAGAGCTACCTCAACACCAAGGCGACCAACGCCCTGACGCGCCAGGTGCTGCTGGCCCAGGCTGTTGGCGCCAGCAGCCTGGTGACTGCCGATGTGTATGACGACACGGTCGGCCTGCGCAACAGCCTGGCCGCTGCGCTGGATGCCGAGTCGCTCAATGCGTCGGACAGCACTTACACCGCCCTGCAGACGGCCCGCAGCGCCGTGTGGAAGGACTTGACCGACCGCAGCCGCGACGGTGCCCGCCTGACCACCAAGACGCCGGCAGACACCACGCCGGCCCTGGTGCTGGCCTATGACTACTACGAGGACGCCGAGCGCTCCGACGACGTTGTGACGCGCAACCGTCTGCGCCATCCCGGCTTCGTGCCGCCTGCACCATTGCGAGTACTGACCCGATGACATCTACTGCCAACCTGGTGCGGCTGTTGGTCAACGGCTCGGAATACGGCGGCTGGAAGTCCGTGCGGATCTCGGCCGGCATCGAGCGCCAGGCGCGGGACTTCGACCTGGAGGTCACCGACCGCTGGCCGGGCCAGACCACCGTCCCCCGGCGCATCCAGCCCGGCGATGCCTGCCAGGTGTTCATTGGCAACGACCTGGTGCTGACCGGCTACGTGGACGCCACGCCCATCAAGTACGACGGCAAGAGCGTGGGCGTGGGCGTCAAGGGCCGCAGCAAGACCGCCGACCTGGTTGACTGCTGCCCCATCCCCACGGGCGAGCCGCTGAGCGGCATCGTCAAGCCCTGGGGAGACGTGATCGGCAAGGATGGCAAGGCGCAGAACGTGATTGCGCCGCCGACCCGTTCGGCAGCGCAATGGCGCCACCTCAAGATGGAGGTGATCGCAGCCGCGCTGGCTGCGCCCTACGGCGTGCGCGTCATCTCCGAGACCGACACCGGGCAGCCCATCCCCGAGCACCAGGTGCAGGTCGGTGAGAGCGTTTTCGAGAGCATCGACCGCATGATGCGCCTGCGCCACGTCCTGTCCACCGACAACGAGCGCGGCGACCTGGTGTTCATCGACGTGGGCAGCGCCGGCAGCGCCGGCACCGCGATCGAGCTGGGCGCGAACATCATGGCCGCCAGCACCGACCTGGACTACAAGGGCGTCTTCAGCGAGTACATCGTCAAGGGCCAGCGCTCCTATGCCGATGAGGCAGACGTCAGCGAACTGGATGAGGAGGAGGGCACATCGCAGGATGACACCTCCACCACCGTGATCGGCGAGACGGCCAGCAGCAGCGATGCGCGGGCCAAGCGTCGCCGGGTGCTGGTGATCAAGCAAAGCGGGCAGGCCGACGAAGGCAATTGCAAGGACCGCGCCGACTACGAGCGCGCCCACCGCGCCGCCCAGGCGCTGCAGACCTCCTACACGCTGGGCGGGTGGCGGCAGGCAGACGGCACGCTGTGGCTCCCCAACCAAATCGTGCGGGTGAAAGACGGAATGATCGGCTTCAACACCGAGATGGTGATTGCCGAGGTCAGCTGGATCATGGACCACGAAGGCCTGCGCACCGAGGTCCGCGTTGGCCCGCAAGATGGCTATGTCACCAAGGCCGGTAAGTTGAAAAAGTCCCAAAAGGGTGGCGGCGTTTCCTGGAGCGATGTGAAGTGAAAGAGCTTGCGAAGTTCATGGCCCCCATGGCCCGGCGCATCACCAACCTGGTGGCACGCGGCCTGGTCAGCGCTGCCAACTCGGCCGGCAAGATGCAGATCCTGCAGCTGCGCCTGTTGGCAGACGAAGCCAAGGACACGGTGGAACACTTTGAACCCTTTGGGTTCACCAGCAAACCACTGGCAGGCGCCGAACACGTCACCGTCTTCCTGGACGGGGACCGCTCCCACGGTGTCACCATCGTGGTGGCAGATCGGCGCTATCGCATCGTTGGCCTGGAGGACGGCGAGAGTGCGTTGCACGATGCTTATGGCAACAAGGTCCACCTGAAAAAGGACGGAACCATGGCAGTGGTGGCCTCTGCCAAGGTGGAGATCACCAGCCCGCTGGTGAAGATGAGCGGTGACCTGCAAGTGGCGGGCACCATCACCGGCACTGTGGATGTGGTCAGCGGCGGCAAGAGCCTCAAGACACACACCCATCCCAACGGCACGCCCAACACGGGCACACCGAACTAGAAACCATGATCAACGACCAACCGCTGACCGTCGTCATCGACGGGCAGACGATCAAGCTCGGCCTGGATTCCACGCAGCCGCTGGTCCGTGCCGTGATCGTCAGCCTGTTTTCGTGGCGCCGTGCACATGCTGACGACAAGCTGCCGGCCGACCAGCGCATGGGCTGGTGGGGTGACACCTTCCCCACGGTGCCCAACGATCGCATCGGCTCCCGGCTGTGGCTGCTTTCCCGCGCCAAGCTGCTGCCCGAAACCGTGAACCAGGCCAATGAATACGCCACCGAGGCGCTCCAGTGGCTGGTGCAAGACGGTGTGGCGGCCCGCGTGGTGGTGGAGGCTGAGCGCCAGGGTGTGCAGACGCTTGCACTGGCCTGCCGGTTCTACAAGTCGGACGGCACAGTGCTGCTCGACGTTCGATTCACTGATGTCTGGGGGAGTTTGAATGTATAGCCGACCGACGCTGGCCGACGTCGTGGAGCGCGTGCGCACCGACGTGCTCTCGCGCCTCACCACCGATGACATCCTGCGCCGCGCCGATGTCGAGGTGTACGCCCGTGTGCTGGGTGGCGTGGCCTATGGCCTCTATGGTTTCGTGGACTACCTGGCCAACCAGCTCATGTACGACACGGCCGAGATGGAGTACCTGGAGCGCTGGGCCGCACTGTGGAAGATCGCCCGCAAGCCCGCTGTGGCCGCCGCCGGCACCGTCACCTTCACGGTCCAGGTTGGCGCCCTTGTGCCCAGCCTCACGCTGTTGCAGGCCCTGGACAAGGTGCAGTACCAGACCACGGCCGACGCCGTGGTGGTGGGCACGGTGGCCACGGCCCCCATCGCGGCCGTGGTGCCCGCAGCGGCGGGCAATCGCGCAGCCGGTCAGAGCTTGAGCCTGGTGTCGCCAGTGCTGGGCGTGCAGCCCACGGCCACGGCCGGACTGCTGAGCGGCGGTTCTGACCAGGAGTCGGACGTCGCGCTGCGTGCCCGCTTCCTGGCCCGCATCCAGACGCCGCCGCAGGGGGGCGCCGCGCCCGACTACGTGGCATGGGCGCTCCAAGTGCCTGGCGTCACCCGTGCTTGGGTATATCCCCTTGAGCTGGGCCTGGGCACCGTCACCGTGCGCTTTGTGCGCGATGGTGACGGCCCAGGTGCCGCCATCATTCCCGACGCCGCCGAGGTGGCCGTCGTGCAGGCTTACATCAACTCGGTGCGGCCGGTGACTGCTGCCACCTATGTGCTGGCGCCCGCGTCGGTGCCGCTGAATTTCAACATCCAAGGGCTGGTACCGGCCACTGCGGACGTGCAGGCTGCCGTGCAGGCCGAGCTGCAGGATCTGCTGCTGCGGGAGGCTGTGCCAGGCGGCACGCTGCTGCTCAGCCACATCCGCGCCGCCATCAGCGCCGCTGCCGGCGAGACCGACTTCGTGCTGCTGGCGCCCACGGCCAATGTGGTCTGCACCACCGGCAACATGAGCACGATGGGGAGCATCACATGGTCCTGACGGCTGCTGACTACCTGCTCCAGCTGCAGGCGCTGCTGCCCTCTGGTCCGGCATGGCCGCGTGACGATTCGCCGCTCACGCGCCTGCTCACCGGTCTGGCGCAGGAATTGGCCCGCGTCGACGGCCGTGCCAACGGCCTGATCGAGGAAGCCGACCCGCGCACCGCCACCGAGCTGCTGCCCGACTGGGAGCGCGTGCTGGGCCTGCCCGACGACTGCAACAAGCGCGTGGCCCTCACGGTGCCGCAGCGCCGGCTGCTGGCCTCCCAACGCCTCACCGAGCTGGGCGGCCAGTCCGCCGCCTACTACATCGCCATGGCGGCCACGCTGGGCGAACCGGGGTGCACGGTCAGCGAGTTCCGGCCGATGAACTGCAACGACAACTGCAACAGCGCGTTGGGCAGCGATGGCGACCGCTTCTATTGGCGCGTGAATATTCCGCACGCGCCGGTCGGCCTGCGCCCCATCAACTGCAACGACAACTGCAACAACGCGATGCAGGTCTACACCCCGTCGCTGGCCGAGTGCCCCATCAAGGAGCGCAAGCCAGCACATACCCAAGTTCTTTTCACCTACATGCCCTAGGAGTCCAGGCAATGTTTCGCATCAGTACCGCTACCAGCGCCGCCAACCTGTTCGGCGCAGGAAAAAATGGATTTCGTGACGGAAATCTAGGCTCCGGCATCCTGCCCACCGACTTCAACGCCGAGTTCTGCAATGCCATCCAGGAAGAGCTGATGGGCATTGTGGAGACCTCTGGCCAGGTTGGTGGGGCAGGCACTTACAACCACGTCATGAAGGGCCTCAAGCGCCTCTATGGTGGCAATGTGCGCGTGATCACCGCTGCAGGCCCCACGGCCCTGACGGTGGACGATGCGGGCCTGGTGCTGATCGACGCCACGGCCAATGCGGTGGCAGTGACGCTGCCGGCCGTCAATGCCATCACGGCGGTGCCCTTGCTGTTTGAGTTTGTTCGCATCGACTCGGTGACGGCCAATGCAGTCACAGTGAGCCGGGCCGGCGCCGACACCTTTGTGGGCGGCGGCACCAGCTTTGCACTGTCCTCACAAAACGACTTCCGGTCAGTGATGGGGGATGCCACCAGCAAATGGGTGACCACATCGCAGGCGGTGAGTTCGAGCGTGATGCAGCTGATGCCCGTCGCGACCCCCACACTTGCTGGCAACGCGATGACTGTGCCAGCGGTTCAGTTCACCTTGGGCTTTCGCAAGCCCAATCTGGCCACTGGCGGTGTTGACATTGTCACGGGTACCCCTGCGGCGCTGACCATTCCGGCCGGTGCAACATTGGGAAGTTTGAGCGGCAAGCAGTCGAGCATCATCGACATCGTGATGAACAACGGCGGCACTCTGGAGCGGGCTGTCGTCAACCTGGCAGGTGGTGTAGACCTTTCGATGACAGGATTGATCAGCACGACCGCGATTAGTGCAGGGGCAACAGCAGCCAACGTGGTGTATTCCAACACTGCGCGCTCGAACCTTCCTTATTGGGTTGTCGGTCGATATGACTCCACCCAAGCAGTTGCAGGACAGTGGGCAACGCAGCCAACGCTTGTGCAGGGTAATGGTGGGCAGGCCGGCATGAGCATGCGTACATTCAGCCGGCTGCGGCTGAATACCTACAACGGCTACGGATCAACCAACACCAAGATTCCACGCTTCACCAACGTCGTGGAATACGTGCCGGGCGATTTCACATATGCCGACAGCGCCACACTGGGGGCATCAATCACCATCGTGAATCCAGGCATGTATATGTGGTCCCACAATGCCAACCTGGCTTCAGCTGTGCAAATGGTCGGCGCATCTCTGAACAGTTCGCAACTGGCCACGGCGATCAGTGCCATCAATGCTGCGGACATTCTCGCCGTGGGGGAGACCAACGTTGCCAATTCGACAGGCGGTATTGGTGGTTGTCCCGTGTGGCTGAATCCTGGGGATGTGGTTCGACCACATACAGACGGCGGTGCGGCTGGTGCAACTCCGACGACTTCTCAATTTTCATTTGCACGGGTGGGTTAACCATGAAAACACTTGCATTCAAAGACGATGCAGACGGCTATTACCAAGTCCAGGTCGGTGATGATGATGAACCTCCGGAGTGGACCAAGGCATTGATTCCTTGCGATATTCAAGCGCCGCAGCCGATTACTGGCAACGCGCTGATCCTGTCGCAGATCGACGAGCTGGAAGCCGGCGTAACGCCGCGCCGCATGCGCGAGGCCGCTCTGGGCAACGACAACGGCTGGCTGGCCGATTTGGACAAGCAGATCGGCAAGCTGCGCGTGCAGCTCAAGTAGCCAGCACGTCATCCACCCCACCAAGGCCGCCGCAGAGCGGCCTTTTTTTCGACTGCTGAAAACGAGGAAATTTCATGAGCGGACACGATGAAGTCACGTTGATCGACGTGCCTGGCTATGCGGGACCGGAGCGGCGCATGGAGATGGCCGAGTGGCGCCAGCAGGTGGATCTCCGGCTGGGCAAGGGCAGCGACATCATGGGGGCGCTCGCCGTTGGCTTGAAAGAAAACACCGAGCTGACCCAGAAGGTCCAGACGGACACAGCCGAGCTGGTGGAGCTGTTGCGCAGCTTCAAGGGCGCTTTCCAAGTTTTCAACATGGTCGGGCGTGCTGCGCGGCCGCTGGGTTATATCGCCATGGCCGGGTCGGCCATCTATGGCTTGTTTGCCGCCATCAAGGGCGGTGGAGTGCCACCAAAATGATGGAACCAGTGAAACGCCGCGCCCTGGCTGCCGCGCTTGCCGCAGCCATTGCCCTGCCTTCAGAAGGCCTGCGCCAGGTAGCCTACTACGACCCGCCTGGCGTGCTGACCGTGTGCCGTGGCCACACCGGCCCCGACATCGACAAGCGCAAGATCTACTCCATCCCCGAGTGCGATGCACTGCTGTCTGACGACATGCGCAAGGCGGTGGCCAAGGTGGACAGTTGCATCCCCGATGCGCCACCACGCGTGCTGGCAGCCTTTGCCGACGCGGCCTACAACCTTGGGCCGCGCATGGTGTGCGACACCAAATTCAGCACGGCCGCCCGCAAGCTGGCGGCCAAGGATTGGGTGGCGGCATGCAATGAGCTGCCGAAGTGGGACAAGGCCCGCGTGGCCGGCGTCATGGTGTCGCTGCCTGGCCTGACCAAGCGCCGCGCCCTGGAGCAGAAGCTGTGCCTCACGGGGGAGATTCCTGCGTGAAGAAGAGCACCCAGGCACCGGCCGCAGCCTGCCCCTTCTGCACCAACCAAAAGCCGCGCCAAAGGGATGGCGACGACCCTTCCTGGGAGTGCTCGCACGTCGAGTGCCCAAAACGCCGGCCGGTCACTGCCGCGCCCTGTGACCGCGTTCCACCACCTGAGGAAAAGCAATGAGCCTGCTTATCAAGATCCTGCTCGCCGCTGCAATCGTGGCGGCCCTGTTTGCCGGCGAGCAATACATCGAGCACCGCGGCTACGACCGCGCCAAGGCCGAGGACAAGGCCGACCAGGAAGAGAAGGCGAGGGTGGCGTCTGAAGCCCTGGCCAGCGACCAGCGGATGCAGCGCCTCTTCAATGACAAGAAAGCTAGCCAGCAGCTGGCTGTCGTTGGAAAAATCAACAACCAACTTGGAGTAGCCCGTGAAAAGATTGCCACCCTTTCTGGCCGCGTGTGTCTTGATGCTGACACTGTGCGCGTGCTCAACAACATCGGAGTGCAAGGTGGAGAGCCAGGCGGAACCACTGCCGCCCAACCTGCGAGTGCGCCACAAGCCGCTGCCACCGATCGGGACGTCGGTACCTTCATCGCCACCTGCAGAGCCTGGTACGGAGAAGTGAACAGTCAGCTCGACAAGATCCTGGACATCGAGGACAGGCGGCATCCGCCGCCGCCCTGAATAGCAGTTGTCTCCGCCGCGCGTCCAAGGTTCGCGGCCTTCTAGCCCTCCCATCCCTCACGGGGTGGGAGGGCTTTTTTTCGTTTCAGGCCCGCACCCTCGGCAGATCCTTCCAATTGGTCGTGTACGCCGGCGTGCGCCGCTCCTGCCGCATCGACCAGGTGCGCTGCGGCCCTGCGGTGCCGGCGCTGGCCAGCTTCACGGTGCCGCGGCCGAATCGGTCATTCAGCTGGTCCAGGGTGGCCATCAGGTGGCCGTGGGCCTCGGGCTCGGGCTCCAGATCCAGCTCGCGTTGCTCCACGCTGCCGTCCTGCAGGTCCAGCAGCATCACGCCGGCCTTGATGAAGGCATAGCCCGGCCGGTAGATCGCGCGCAGGCCCGCCAGCGCGGCCTTGACCAGGTCCTGTGTGTCCGATGTCGGCCGGCGCAGCGGCACGGTGGTGTAGCGGCTGTAATGCGGCGGCGGCCGGAACGGGCTGGTGTGGATGAACACGCTGATCTGCCCGGCCTTGCCGCCCTGCAGACGCAGCTTGGCGGCCGCGCCGCTGGCAAACTCGGTCACGGCCTGCACCAGGTCCTGCAGGCCGCTCACGGGCCGGCCAAAGCTGCGCGTGTAGGCGATCTCCTGCTTGGGCGGCGGCGCGTCCTCCAGGGCGATGCAGGCCTGGCCCTGCAGCTCGCGCACGGTGCGCTCCAGCACGACGCTCCAGCGCCGGCGCACGGTGGCCGCATCGAGCTGCACCAGCTGCAGCACCGTGCACACGCCTGCATCGCGCAGCTGCTGGCCAATGCGCCGGCCCACACCCCACACCTCGCCAACGTCGGTGGCCTGCAGCACGGCGTCCAGATCCGCAGCGGGCAGGGCGGCCAGGTTGCACACGCGGGCCAGTTCGGCGGGGTAGCTGCCAGGCTTGCGGTCTGCCGTCTTGGCGACGTGGTTGGCCAACTTGGCCAGCGTCTTGGTGCGGCCCATGCCGATGCCGGTGGGAATGCCGGTGCACTGCAGGATGCGCAGGCGCATCGCCTGGCCACGCGCCAGCAGATCGCCACGTATGCCGGCCAGGTCGACGAAGCATTCGTCGATCGAATAGATCTCCTGCTGGTGGCCCAACCCGGCCGCGATGCACATCATGCGGTCGCTCATGTCGCCGTACAGCACGAAGTTGGCCGACAGCGCCACCACCCCATGCTCTTCCGCCAGCTCGCGGCACTCGAACCAGGGCTGGCCCATCTTGATGCCCAGGGCCTTGGCCTCGTTGGACCGTGCGATCGCACAACCGTCGTTGTTGCTCAGCACCACCACCGGCCGGTTCTTGAGCGACGGGCGGAAGGCCCGCTCGCAGCTCACGTAGAAATTGTTTCCGTCCACCAGCGCGTACATGGCGTCATGCTTTGAAGCGCTTGATGGTGGCCGTCACCACGCCGCAGACCGTCATGGTCTGGCCTTCCTTGAACAGGATGGGCGGGTACGTCTTGTTGCCGGCGCGTAGCTGCACGGAGCCTCTGGCGCGGTAATACTGCTTGACCGTGAAGTCGCCGTCCACCTCGGCCACCACGATGTCCAGGTGCTTGGCCTGCAGTGCCCGGTTGCACACCAGGATGTCACCGTCGAAGATGCCGAAGTCCACCATGGACTGCCCGCTCACCTGCCACATGAAGGTGGCGTGCGGGTGGGTGATCAGCAGCTCGTTGAGGTCGTGGCGCTTGACGGCGAAGTCAGCGGCCGGCGACGGAAAGCCGGCCGGCACATGTCCATCCACCCACGGCAGCGGCAGTGCCTGGCCGGGGGCGGCAGGCGTGGCGGTGGGCGGGATAATACTGTTCACGCATACAGTATATTCCTTGGGTCTCAAGCTTTCAAAAACACTTCCATCTGCAGCACCACGTCCTTGGGCTTCAAGTGGGTGTACCTCTTCAGGGTGGCCCAAGATTTATGCCCTGAGATCATGGCCACGCGAGGAATGTCCAGCCCGGCCTCGAACAACCGGCTGATGCCCTCGTGGCGTATGTCGTGCAGGTGCAGGTCCTCGATCTCCAGCATCTTGCAGGCGTTGTACACCGCCGCGCTCACGCTCTTGGCCTTCCAGGGGCAGATGTAGCCGCCCTTGCCCTGGGGCAGCTGGTCAATGATGGCACGGGCCTTTGGTGGCACCGGGACGATCTCATTGCGCACCTTGGTGGGGTCCTTGGTGTCCAGCAGCTTGACTGTTTCACCGGTGTAGTTCTCCCAGCGCATGCGTCCGAACAGCTCACCGCTGCGTCGTGGAAATTCAACAGCCAAGTTGAGCGCAATTCGCAACGGAATGGTGGTGCCGAACAGGCTTTCATGGTGCGTGCAGATCTTGTCAATCTCGGTATCTGTGACGCGCCTTTCGCGTTCGATGCTTTTGGCCGCGATGCCAAGGCGGGTTAGGTGTTTGACTGCGTCCGCCACGGTGGCCACGTCGGCCTTGATGTCCAGCTCAGACCGGGCAGTTTGGTAACAGGTGCGCAGCGTCATCAGGCCATGCAGCACGGTGGCCGGCGCTCTGGTCTCGCCATATGCTTTGCCCCAGGCCACGATGTCACCGGACTCCGCGCGCAAGATCGGCGTCTTGCCGAGCTTGGAGTCAATGAGGTTGTTCATCGAGTTGCTGAGCCCGCGAACGTCCTTGCCGGCCGCTTCCAGGGCTGTGCGATGGGCTTCCACCACCTCGCCAATGGTCATCTGGGAAGGGTCCTTGCCAATCTCGCCCGCCTTGTACTGGTCCTCGATGCCGCAACCCCAGACATAGGCTTGCTTGTGGGTGTCGAATGTCTCGGACGTTTCGTAGACAATGACCCCATCGCGCTTGATGCGCACTTGGCACTGGTGGCGGCCGTTGCGCTCGCGGACTGTTGGCATGCTGACTCCCTGGCGGTGTGACAGGTGCCAATTGTCACACCATTTGTCACACCGGTGCGGTGCGCTATAGGTAGCTACGGTGTGACAAAGTGCTGTACGGAATGTCAGACAATTACGCAAAAGCGAGTATCCATGCGGTGTAGCGCGAATAGTGCTGAATGGCAGATGAGTAACAGCGAAATTATAGGTTTGCACCATTGGCTACAGACCCCGGCAGGGCGTTACCTGCTGGACTGGGAGCGCGCGCATGTGGATGCCGCGGTGGCGGATATTTTTGGCTACCACGCCCTGCAGCTGGGCGTGCCCGAACTGGACTGCCTGCAGGCCAACCGCATGCCGCACCAGTGGCTGGCCACCGAGCATACGCTGCCTGAAGGCGAGTGGACCGGGCGCTCCGAAGCTTTACATTTGGATTTTGCGGCCCTGCCGTTTCCCGCGAGCAGCCTGGACATGGTGGCTTTGCCCCACACACTGGAATTCAGTGCCGATCCGCATGCGACCTTGCGCGAAGTGGAGCGCGTGCTGGTGCCTGAAGGACGGGTGGTGATCTGCGGCCTCAACCCCACGAGCCTGTGGGGGCTGCGCCAGCAGCGCGGCCACCTGTGCCGCCGGCTGGGTTTTGGCAGCCTGTTCCTGCCGGACAGCGGCGAGTTCATTGGTTACTGGCGCCTGCGAGACTGGTTGCGCCTGCTGGGTTTTGAAGTCGAGGTTGCACAGTTGGGCTGTTATCGTCCCGGGGTGCGCAGTGAGAAATGGCTGCAGCGGCTGGCGTGGATGGACCGTGCCGGCGCGCGCTGGTGGCCCATCTTCGGGGCCGCTTATTTTTTGGTGGCCGTCAAACGGGTGCGCGGCATGCGCCTGCTGGAGCCGGCCTGGAAAACTGCGCCAGCGCGTGCACGCAAACCGGTATCGATCGCGAACCGCACACATTCATTGGAACATGGGGAGATGGACAATTGACGCAAGTGGTGATTTACACCGACGGAGCCTGCAAGGGTAACCCCGGACCCGGTGGTTGGGGCGTATTGCTGCGCTCGGCCGACGGCACGGAAAAAGAAATGTTTGGCGGAGAGCTCGGCACGACCAACAACCGCATGGAAATGATGGCTGTGATCCAGGCACTGGCGGTACTCAAGCGCCCGTGTGCGGTGACCCTGCACCTGGACAGCCAATACGTGCTCAAGGGCATTACCGAGTGGCTGGCCGGCTGGAAGGCCAAAGGCTGGAAGACGGCGGCCAAGCAGCCAGTCAAGAATGTGGATCTGTGGCAGCAACTGGACCAGTTGGTGGCGCACGGTGGCCACACGATCGACTGGCGCTGGGTCAAGGGCCATGCCGGAGACCCCGGCAACGAGCGCGCCGATGCGCTGGCCAACCGGGGGGTAGAGAAGGCGTTGGGGCGCTAAATCACGCCCTCGAACATCATCACATCCACGGTGTCGCCGACGGCAAGACTGCCTTGGTCGTGGTGCAGCACCAGCAGCCCATTGGCCTGCACCATGGAACTCAGGACCCCCGAGCCTTGTTGACCGGTGGTGCGTGCGACCAGACGTCCATCCGGACCCGTGGTCACGATGCCGCGCTGGTACTCGGTACGCCCGGGCTTTTTGCGCAATGGCTCCAGCATCTGTGCCTGCAGTAGTGGCGGTGCCGAAGGTGTGCAGCCCATCATTTGCAGCAGGGCTGGGCGGACAAAGGCCAGAAAGGTCACCATCACTGCGACCGGATTGCCCGGCAGGCCGAACAGCAAGGCATTGCCGATACGGCCCACCGCCATGGGACGTCCCGGGCGCATGGCAATTTTCCAGAAGGCGACACCGCCGGTGCCATCATCTTCGGCCAGTTTGCGCATCATGGCCTTGGTGTGGTCGGCCTCTCCGACACTGACACCGCCGCTGGTAATGATGGCATCGGCCTGCGCGGCAGCGCTGCGAAATGCTGCCTCCAGTGCTGCTGGCTCGTCGCGCACCACACCCAGATCGATTACTTCGGCACCCAGGCGCGTTAGCAGTCCGTAGACGGTATAGCGGTTGCTGTCATAGACGGCGCCTTCGCGTGCGGCCTCGCCCAGGCTGAGAATCTCATCGCCGGTGGAAAAATAGGCCACGCGCAGGCGTTGATGCACCTGTACCGTGGGCAGCCCCAGGCTTGCCAGCAGGCCCAGCGCGGCAGGGAGAATGCGTGTACCAGCCTTGAGCGCCGGCGCGCCTTGTCGCAAGTCTTCACCCTTGAAGCGGCGGTTGTCGCCGCGCCGCACTGCGCCTGCGGGAACCGTGATGTGCGCGCCATCGCGTGGTGCCATTTCCTGCGGCACCACGGTGTCCAGTCCGGCGGGCATAACCGCTCCGGTCATGATCTTGATGCATTGCCCGGGTGCCACTGTGCCGGCCCAGGCGGCCCCCGCCATGGCAGTTCCGACCACCGTCAGGGTCAGGGCCGTACCGTCGATCAGTGCATCGCCGCAAAAAGCATAGCCGTCCATGGCGGAGTTGTCGTGGGCCGGTACATGGATGGGGGAAATCACGTCTTCGGCCAGCACGCAGCCCAGGGCCTGCATGAGGGGGACGGAATGGCTTGGCGTAACCGGTTGTGCGAGTTGCTGCAAAAAAGCGCCGGCCACGGAGGCGCTCAGCGCCTGCGGGTCATAGCCTTGCAACTGGGCGGCGATGGCGTCAAGGGGGTTCATGTCTGTTCAAGCTGGTGCAGTTGCTCCAGGGTATTGGCATTGGCAAAGGCCAGCGGGTCGTCACTGGGGTGATCAAAAGAGACGGTGGTGTGGCGGTGCTGCTGGATCCACGCATTGATTTTCCGACCGCCATCGCCCATGAAGGTCTCCAGACTCGCTAGCAGGCTGGTGTGCAGCAGGCAAAACACGGGCTGGACGCGCAACATGGTCTGCCCGGTGGAGTCCAGTTCAGCGGCAGCCGCGACGGAGATGACCGCATCGTTGTGTTGCAAACCCTGCACCAGCCGTTCCAGCAGGTCCAGTGGAAACCTCGGTGAATCGCAGGGCACGGTGAGCAGATACTCGTAACTGGTCGCCGCTTCGCGGCAATGCCGCAACGCTGACTGGAAGCCGGCCAGCGGGCCGGAGAAATCTTCGGTGGCGTCGGGCCATACCGGCAGGCCCCAGACGGCGTACAGCGGTCCATTGCGGTTGGCGTTGACGGCGATGTGGGCGGGTGGGTGTGGTGTCTGTTGTTGCAGGCGCTGCACCGCGTGCAGCGCCAGAGCCTGGCCCTTGAAGCTTTGCAGACCCTTGTCCACACCGCCCATGCGGGAGCCCTGGCCGCCAGCCAGGACGACGGCGCACACCTTTTGTGCAATGGAAGAGGACGACATGGGCAGTCAGCCTCCGATGTAGCTCATCTCGACACGGCGTGCCGAACTGTCCGATGAAGGGGGGAGCGTGCCGCGTAACGCTGAGTAGCGGTCGCTGCGGCCCTGCCAGATCTGGGCGATGCGGGCTTGCAATGCGGCGTCCGGCGTGCCATGGCGCACCAGGCTGCGCAGATCATGTCCCTGGTGGGCGAACAGGCACAGGTACAACTGGCCTTCGGTGGACAGGCGGGCCCGGTTGCAGTCGCTGCAAAATGCCTGTGTCACACTGCTGATGACGCCGATCTCGCCGGCATCGGGGTCCAGCCGGCCCTGGCTGTCGGCAAAGCCCCAGCGCTGCGCGGTTTCACCAGGTGCGGCCGCATCCAGCGGAACCAGCGGCCATTCCGCCTGGATGCGTGCGATGACGTCTGCCGAGGGCAAAACCTCGTCCATGCGCCAGCCGTTGGTGGCACCCACATCCATGTATTCAATGAAACGCAGCACCATGCCGCTGCCTTTGAAATGGCGCACCATGGGCAGGATTTCCTGGTCGTTGGTGCCACGCTTGACGACCATGTTGACCTTGATGGGCCCCAAACCTGCTTCCTGTGCTGCCTGCAGGCCCTCCAGTACCTGGGCTACCGGAAAATCCACATCATTCATTTTTCGGAAGACCGAGTCGTCCAGCCCATCCAGGCTGACGGTCACACGTTGCAGCCCCGCAGTCTTCAGGGCGCGGGCCTTGCGTGCCAGCAACGAGCCGTTGGTGGTCAGGGTCAAGTCGAGCGGCTTTCCTTCTGGTGTTCGCAGGGCAGATAGTTGCGCGATCAGCACTTCAATGTTCTTGCGCAACAAAGGTTCGCCACCAGTGAGGCGGATTTTCTGTACGCCGAGTGACACAAATTGGCGCGCAATGCGCGTGATTTCTTCAAACGTCAGCAGCGAGGCGTGTGGAAGATAGGGATAGTCCTTGCCAAAGACCTCTTTGGGCATGCAATAGCTGCAGCGGAAGTTGCAGCGGTCCGTCACGCTGATGCGCAGGTCGCGCAGGGGGCGCTGCAGGCTGTCGTGCACCCCACCTTGCTGCGGATACCAGTCCGGTGTCGGGGTGGGCAAGGTGTCGACATGGCGCTGTTCCTGCAATGGAACGATGCGAAAGGTAGGGCGTTCAGACATGGGCTCTATTGTCTCCCGGCTGTGGCGGATTCGCTACGCAGCGCAGTGCAAAATGGGGACATCTTCACAAATGCGGACGATTCTGTTGGAGAACGATCCATGTATAAAAAGTTCCTCATGATTGTTATCGCCTCGTTGGGACCCCTGTCTGGGGCCCAGGCGCAAGGTGCTGCTTCGGCATTGTCCGAGCAGGATTTTTTGAACGAAATGCCTATCGTGCTGTCTGTGTCCCGCCTTGCCCAGCGCCTGGATGAGACCCCGGGTGCGGTCACCATCCTGGATCGGCAATTCATCCACATGTCCGGTGCGCGGGACGTGGCGGATCTGCTGCGCCTGGTCCCGGGTTTCCAGACCACGACATCTTTCGAGACCGATGCCCCTATGGCTACCTACCATGGTCGCAATGACGATTGGGCCAATCGCATCCAGGTGCTGGTGGATGGCCGGTCTGTTTACTCCAGCCACTTGCAGGGGTCGGCCGGCCTGGGCTGGCAAACCCTGGCATTGGACGATATTGAGCGCATCGAGGTATTGCGTGGCTCGAATTCGGCCACCTACGGAGCGCGTGCCTTTTTAGGGGTGGTCAATATCATCTCGCGCGATGTGCGTGAGACTGCGGGTACCGCAGCCTATGCCACGGCGGGAGACAACGCAATTGCCGATGGTGGCGCGCGTATAGGTTGGGGAGATCCTTCGGCCATGTACCGCATCAGTGCGGATTCGCGCGGTGATGATGGCTTGCGGGGGGCTTTTGGAAAAAATCGCATTGAGCGGGCGAACTTTGCATCGCACTTCTCGCCGTCGGGGAGCGGTGAGGTCGATGTACGTGCGGGTGCACTGAATATCGACGCAGGTCGCGGTGAAGTGGGCGACACCGGTGGCAACAGTGCGCGCAGCCGCTTCATGGGGTCTCAGTTTGCCCAGCTTGACTGGCGCAAGACCGTGAGCGAGAGCAGCGACATTGCGGCGACTTTGTCGCACACGGAGGTGACCAACCGCGACCGGTTTCCGTACCAGACACCGGGCACCTATTACTTGGCACCGATTGACTTCAGCGGCCGGGAATTCATTGACGTGCTGGCTCTGCAGCATACGGTTCGACACTCTGCGGCCCTGCGTACGGTATGGGGAACGGAGCTGCGCCGGGAGAAAGTGGTATCCAAGTCCAGCTTCGACAATGTGGGTGAAGTCTCTACCGATTTTGTGCGTCTGTTTGGCAATGCGGAGGTGCGGCTTGCAGAGACAGTGCTGCTCAACGCGGGAGCCATGGCAGAACGCAGCAACATTGCTGGCGAATCCCTGTCGCCCCGTGTCATGCTGAACTGGCAGCCGGTGCCGGGGCACACGCTGCGTGCCGGCACTTCAAGCGCATTCCGCCCTCCCAGTGCATATGAGAAATATGCTGCCGTGCAGTACTACGACGTCAACGGCGGCAATCCGACCGGCTACTACACCTTTAACCCCGGCACGCTGGGCGCGGAGAAAGTATTGACGCAGGAACTGGGGTATTACCTCAATGCTCCGCGCTGGGGAGTGGACGCCGATGTGCGCGTTTTCAATGAAAACATCCGCGACGGAATTGCACACACCGAATACGACGCGATACCCGGGACTCGGCCCGAGCAGTATCTCAACAGCGAAAACTACAGCATCAATGGCGTGGAGTACCAGGTGAATTGGCGCCCGGCACCTGCCACGCTGATCTTTTTCAACCAGACCTGGACCAGTGTGGCGGTAGATTCCTCGGTCGGTCCGCAGACACGTTTTCGGACCGAGCATGGTTCTCCCCGGCTGTCCACGGCACTGACGCTGATGCATACCTTTTCCAACCAGGTAGCGGTGTCGCTCATGGTCAGCCGTGCTGAAGATGTGGCGTTGATGTCGGGCAATGAAAAGCTCTACTCCATGGGGCGTGCCGATGTCCGGGTGGCGAAGTCGTTCCGCTACGGTGGACACAAGGCTGAACTGGGTCTGGTGATCCAGAACCTGGATGTTCCAGTCCAGGACGGGAACCGACAGTTTTTCTTTGACAGCCGGGCCATGGTGACCCTGCGATTCGAGAATTGAGGCATCACGCGTGACTCGTGCTGCGCTCCGACTCCTTGCATGCCTTGTAGGGGCATGGTGTTGGGTGTGTACTGCCCACGCGACGGGCATTGTCCTTATCAGTGGAGAACGCAGCGCGGGCTATGCCGAGGCGGCCGAGGCGCTGTTGACCGAAATGGAAAAGAACGGCATGGCGCGAACCGAGGTGCGCCAGGTGCTGGCGTCCGAGTTGTCCGGCGAGGACATGGCGGCGTTGGGCAAGAGCATGTTTGTCACCCTGGGAACCGACGCGTTGCGGCAGGTGCTGGCGCGCGCCCCGCGCTTGCCGGTGCTTGCCACCCTGATTCCTCGCAGCAGTTATGAACGTGTACTGAAAGAATCCGACAAAAGACCGGCAACACCGGTAGTCGCCCTGTACCTGGACCAGCCTTTCACGCGCCAGCTGGATTTGTTGCGGCTGGCATTGCCCGAAGCTCGCCGCGTGGGGGTCTTGTGGGGGCCGGAGTCGCAGTCGCAATGGCCGATGCTGAGCTCTGCGGCGCAATCCCGTGGACTGGAGTTGGTGCAGGCTTCGGTCACAGGAAACAACCTCTTCAACGGGCTGAAAACGGCCCTGGAGGATGCGGATGTATTCCTTGCCGTGGCGGACCCACAGGTCTTCAACAGCAGCAACATCTCGAATATTTTGCTGGCCACGTACCGGGCTCGCATTCCCATGGTGGCTTTTTCGCCGGCGTATGTTCGTGCCGGGGCTTTGTTGTCCCTGCATACCACTCCCACCCAGATTGGCAACCAAGCCGCGCAAATGGTGCGTTCCATCCTGCAGGGCGGGGGAGTCTCGCAGTATCCGATGGACTTTCACGTCAGCGTCAACGAGCAGGTAGCCAGATCATTGGGTCTGCAGGTGAATGCGGAAGCGCTGACGGATCGATTGCGAAAAATGGAAAGGAAGCCCTGATGGCGCGCACCATTCGTTCGCGTATGTTGGTTGCGGCTTTGTTGCCGGTAGCCCTGGTGGTAGTCGTGCTCGTGGGGGCCTTTGGGCTGAGCCGTGTGGGGGACCTGGATGAGGCGCATCGGCAGCGTGCCAAGCTGCTGGTGCGGCAGGTGGCGCTGGCAAGTGAGTACGGCGTTTTCTCCGGCAATACGTCCAGTTTGCAGGCGGTCGTCAATGGGGTGCTGCGCGAACCCGATGTGCGCGCCGTTGCCGTGTTCGATACCCGCGGCGTGATGCTGGCAAACGCAGGTACCCCTTCTTTCACCGACTATGAGGCTGTGCAGACGCCGGCCTATGCCCGGCAAATACAGGCCGCTGGCGTGGACGCAGTATCCGAACCCATCCGATCGAACAACGTGCAGTTGGATGACCTGTTTGCAGCACAGGCGCCCGACAAGCCTGCGCAAAGTTCGGTGCTGGGGTACGCGGTCATGGAGGTGTCCCGCAACGGCCTGGCGGAGCGCGAGCGGGAAATGGTGCTGGTGGGTTTGGTGATTGGCCTGCTGGGGCTGTCATTGGGCAGCTTTTTGGCGATGCGCCTGGGGGAGGGTGTGGTGCAACCGGTTCTTCAGGTGTCCAAAACCATCGGGCTGATCGGACAGGGCGATTTCCATGCCACACCGGCGTTGAACCCGCTGGACCCTTTGTTTGAATTGCAGGCCAGCTTGAAGCAAATGGCGATTCGCCTGGCGTGGGGACGCGACGAGATGGAGCAGCGGGTGGCGGCTGTTACCCAGGAGTTGCGCCTCAAAAAGGAGGAGGCAGAAAACGCCACCCTGGCGAAGTCCCGTTTCCTGGCTGCCGCCAGCCACGACTTGCGCCAGCCCACGCACGCCTTGGGCATGTTTGTGGCGCGCCTGGAGCAGTTGTCTCTGGAGCCACAGACCCGTGAACTGGTAGGCAATCTGGAGGCGTCTGTGCAGGCCATGCAGGATTTACTCGACGGCCTGCTGGATTTGTCTCGGCTGGAATCTGGTGCCGTGCAGGTGCAAGTGAAGCAGGTAAGCGTCCAGACGGTCCTGGAGGCCGTGCAGGCTGCTTTGGAACCCGTGGCTGCGGACAAGGGTTTGCGTCTGCGGGTACGACCCACCGCGCTGTGGGCGCACACCGACGCGGTGTTGCTGCAGCGCATTGTGATGAATCTGGGGCATAACGCCCTGCGTTACACCGAGCGGGGCACGGTGCTGATTTCCTGCCGCAGTGTGGATGCTGGCCAGAACCTGCGCATTGAGGTGTGGGACAGCGGGATTGGTATTTCTCCGGAGCACCAGACCGAAATTTTCAAGGAGTTTTACCAGGTCGGCAATTCCGGTCGTGGCCGCTCCTATGGCCTGGGGCTGGGACTCAATATTGTGGAGCGCAGTGCGCAGTTGCTGGGCCATACCGTGGCAGTGCGGTCCGGCCTGGGGTGTGGCACACGCATTTCCCTGACCTTGACGCAGGCACGCGCGCCCGAGTCTCCGCATGCGGTTGCGCCGGCAGTGGCAGAGCCCTTTCCCCGTGCCGGAGGACAGCGTGTTTTGGTGCTGGAAGACGATGCGTCTGCCCGGGAGGCTGTCACAGAATTGCTGGATTCCTGGGGCTACCAGGCGCGTGCGGCGGCCACGGTGGGGCAGGCGCTGGACTGGCTGCGCCAGGGGTTCCTGCCCGATGCCATTGTCAGCGACTACCGTTTGGGCGAGGGCGACAACGGTTTGCAGGCGATTGGCCGCTTGCGTGCGTTGGCGGGGGCGGACATTCCAGCCTGTCTGATGAGCGGTGACACGGATGGCGGTCTGATGCAGGCAGCCAAGGATGCCAATCTGACGCTGCTGCACAAACCAGTGCGGCCTGCCAAGCTGCGCAGTTTGCTGCGGCGACTGCTGGATGTACCCAGCGCCTGACGGTGTGGCCCACCGCGGGGCAGATTAGTTGGGAGTCAGGGGTTTGTAACCCAGGCGCGCCGCCGCCACGACCGCCTGGGTGCGGTTCTGTACTTCGAAGTGCCGCAGGATGGCGGTCACGTGGCTTTTGATGGTTTCTTCGGAAATATTCAGGCTCTTGCCGATTTCCCGGTTGGATTGACCGTCCAGCAGGCCTTGCAACACCAACTCTTGTTTCTGGGTGAGGGCGGCGTGGGGTGGGGCGGTATCGCTCGCGGTAACACTGGGGTCGACCTGCAGCACTTCGGGCCAATACACATCTCCATTGAGAACCTGCCGCACTGCACCCAGCAGTTCGTCGCTGACGCTGGATTTGTTGATGAAGCCTGCAGCGCCGGACTTCACGACCTGGCGCATGATCTGCACGTTGGCCGAGCCGGACAGCATGACAATCGGCAGCTCCGGGTGCTGCTTGCCCAAAATATCCAGTGCCTGCAGGCCTGTCATGTCGGGCAAGTGGTAGTCCAGCAATGCCAAATCGAGGTCGGCATGGGACTCCACCAGGGCAAAGGCCTGTGCGCAGGTACCCGCCTGCAGCACTTCCACATTTTCGTCCAGGCCCTTGAGCACCTGGCGCAAGCCTTCACGCACCAGGGCGTGGTCGTCGATGACAAGAATCTTCACGGTGGTGGGGTGTAGTCAGGGTTGAACGGCCGCCCGCCATGGTATCCGAAAGCGCTGTCTCCGCCAGCCATAAAAAAGCCCGCAGATGCGGGCTTTCGGAATGGGGAGCGTGGGAGCCCAGCGCCGGGCCGCCCCAAGGTGGGCAAGCCCCCTCGGGGACAGCGACCCGCGTAGCGGTGGAGCGTGGGGCCTATCGCTCAGCCGCCGTGGATTTTCATCATCAGCGGCACGATCAGCAGCGCCACGATGTTGATGATCTTGATCAGCGGATTGACCGCCGGGCCGGCCGTGTCCTTGTAGGGGTCACCCACGGTATCACCAGTCACGGCCGCCTTGTGGGTTTCGGAGCCCTTGCCACCGTGGTGGCCGTCTTCGATGTACTTCTTGGCGTTGTCCCAGGCGCCGCCGCCGGTGCACATGGAGATGGCCACAAACAGGCCGGTCACGATGGTGCCCATCAGCAGGCCGCCCAAGGCCGCCGGGCCCAGGGCTAGGCCGACCACGATGGGGGCGACCACGGGCAACAGGCTGGGGACCATCATTTCCTTGATGGCCGCCGTGGTCAGCATGTCAACGGCCGTGTCGTACTCGGGCTTGCCGGTGCCGTCCATGATGCCCTTGATGTCGCGGAACTGGCGGCGTACTTCCACCACCACGCTTCCGGCCGCACGGCCCACGGCTTCCATGGCCATGGCGCCGAACAGGTAGGGAATCAGGCCGCCAATGAACAGGCCAATGATCACCATGGGGTTGCTCAGATCGAAGGTGATGTGCTTGCCAAAGGCTTCCAGCTTGTGGGTGTAGTCGGCAAACAGCACCAGCGCGGCCAGACCGGCGGAGCCAATCGCGTAACCCTTGGTCACGGCCTTGGTGGTGTTGCCCACGGCGTCCAGCGGGTCGGTGATGTCGCGCACGCTGGCAGGCAGCTCGGACATTTCGGCAATGCCACCGGCGTTGTCGGTGATGGGGCCGTAGGCGTCCAGCGCCACCACGATGCCGGCCATGCTGAGCATGGAGGTGGCGGCGATGGCGATGCCGTACAGGCCGCCCAGGCTGAAGGCAGTGTAGATGGCCACGCAGACAAAAATCACGGGCCAGGCGGTGGAGCGCATGGAAACGCCCAGACCGGCAATGATGTTGGTGCCGTGGCCGGTGGTCGATGCCTGGGCGATGTGCTGCACCGGGGCGTATTGCGTGCCGGTGTAGAACTCGGTGATCCAAACCAGCGCGCCGGTCAGCACCAGGCCCACGGTGCAGGCGCCAAACAAGCTGCCGGCAGACACCACGTGCCCGTCCGTCAGCGTGACGGCAGCGGGGAACAGCGACTGCGTGACGAAGTAGAAGGCTATCAGCGACAGTACGCCGGCAATGCCCAGGCCCTTGTACAGCGCAGGCATCACGTTCTTCATGCCGGGCGAGGCCTTGACGAAAAAGCAGCCAATGATGGATGCCACAATCGACACGGCGCCCAACGCCAAGGGATATAAAACGGCGGTAGCCCCCGCTGCACTTGCGAGAAGTGCTCCTAAAACCATAGTGGCTATCAGCGTCACTGCATAAGTTTCAAACAGGTCGGCGGCCATGCCGGCGCAGTCACCCACGTTGTCGCCCACGTTGTCGGCAATCACGGCCGGGTTGCGCGGGTCATCCTCAGGAATGCCGGCTTCGACTTTGCCCACCAGGTCGGCACCCACGTCGGCACCCTTGGTGAAAATGCCGCCGCCCAGACGGGCGAAGATGGAGATCAGCGACGAGCCGAAGGCAAAGCCGATCAGCGGGTTCAGCTTGGCCGTAGTGACCATGCCGTCCGGAATCAGGTACCAGTAGAAGCAGGTTACGCCCAGCAGGCCCAGGCCCACCACCAGCATGCCGGTGATGGCGCCGCCACGGAAGGCCACGTCCAGCGCCGGGCCAATGCCCTTGGTGGCGGCCTGTGCGGTGCGCACATTGGCGCGCACCGACACATTCATGCCGATGAAGCCGCAGGCGCCGGACAGCACCGCACCCACCACAAAGCCAGCGGCACTCAGGGGATCGAGAAAAATGCCAATCAGAACGGCCAGCACCACGCCGACGATGGCGATGGTCTTGTACTGCCGTGCCAGATAGGCGGCTGCGCCGGTCTGGATGGCGGCTGCAATCTCCTGCATCCGCGCATTGCCTGCGTCCTGGGAAAGAATCCAGCTACGGGCCCAAAAACCGTATGCCACGGCGATGAACCCACACACGAGCGCCAGAATCAGCGCCGAGTTGCCCGTCATAGAAATACTCCTCTATGGTTGTTTCGCAAAGGTGGGAGCAACGCTAGCGAGGCTCCCGCTGCGTTGCTTCCTCAATGCTCCAACCCTGTCTGGCAAGGGGAGATGATTGGCCAACGGGCCGAATGTAGCGTGCTTTGATGGCAGCTCTGTGAAAACGAAAGTGCCGAGTCAGTAAAATCCGGGTTAATCCCTACATTTCTGTTTCAACTTCCCCGAGAAAGCAACCATGTCCCTCGACAACGTCACCCCCGGCAGCAAGGTCCCTGAAGCATTCAACGTGATCATCGAGATCCCCATGAATGCCGATCCCGTGAAATACGAGGTGGACAAGGCATCGGGCGCCATTTTTGTGGACCGTTTCATGAGCACGGCCATGCACTACCCGACCAACTACGGCTATGTGCCCCAGACCATTTCGGGCGATGGCGACCCGGTGGACGTGCTGGTGATCACCCCGTTCCCGCTGATCCCCGGCGTGGTGGTGCCCTGCCGCGCCATCGGCATCCTGAAGATGGAAGACGAAGCCGGCGAAGACGGCAAGGTGCTGGCTGTGCCCACCGACAAGATCCTGTCCATCTATTCGCACTGGAAAAAGCCCGAAGACCTGAACCAGTTGCGCCTGAAGACCATTGCCCACTTCTTTGAGCACTACAAGGACCTGGAGCAGGGCAAGTGGGTCAAGGTGCTGGGCTGGGAAGGCCCGGAATCCGCCCACAAGGAAATCCTGGACGGCATCGCCAACTACAACAAGCAAAAGGCCTGAACCGCCTCCGCCTAAAAACAAAGGCCACCGCAAGGTGGCCTTTGTCGTTTCAGCGTTGCGGATCGGGGAAGACCCAGCGTTGCAGCGTGCCGCTGCGCTCGAACGGCTTCCACTGGCCGGGCGGCTGGGCCAGGCGGTCCGCCACCACCCACCAGGCGGCCGGGTTCACGCCCAGGCCCACGTGGCTGGCGTAGACCTCGACGTTTTCGGTGTGCGGATTGCTTTTGCTGGGGGCTTGCAGGCTGGCCGGCCAGGCCACGACGCCATCGGTGCGGGAGAACACCGAGGTGGTGGGCACCGGCGGGGCGCCCGGCAGGTCAAAGTTATCCGCTTCCTGGGTGACATCACGGCCACTGGTCAGTTCATACAGACGCCAGGCATTGGTGCTCTTGTGGGAGCCGGCGAAGGGCGTGCCCAGGGTCAGCACGCTGCGCACGCAGTGGGGCAGTTCCTTGGCCAGTTCGCGTGCGTAAATGCCGCCCAGGCTCCAGCCGATCAGGCTTACCGCCTCTCCCGCAGCATCGCAGGTGTCCTGCACTTGGCGCTTGGCCGTTTCCAGAATGCCGGCGCGGGGGCCGAAGTTGTAGCCCTGGTTCCAGCCAGAGACGTCATAGCCGAGGTTGTGTAGGTAGCCGCGCAAGGGCAGTGTAGAGCCGTCGCTGGCCGACAGGCCGGGGAAGACGATGACCGGGTGGCCGTCGCCAGCGGGGGCCCGCATCAGGGCGGGCCAACTGGGCAAGACCGACCACAATTCCCAGGGGGCCCGAAATTCCAATGCCATTAACCATGCATTGGGTGCCGGGACGTGTTCGCCGTGGCCTGTCTCGCGTGCTTTCACCATTACTGTGCTGAAACCGGCCCTTGTCGGCGCCGCTTCTGTCTGTTGTGCTGCGTTAACAGTAGCAGCTTTTTCCCCTGCAGGTGGGGCGCCCCCACTCCTGGAGCGATGAAAGTCCGGCATTTCGTCACCTAGGTGACTCGGTGGCAGGGCGGATTGCTGCGGTGGGCGCCGTGGGGGGCTTATGCGTTCTTGCGCAGCGGGCTGCGCTGGCCCAGGTCTTCCAGATACTCGCCGATGCCTTCGCCTTCACGCGCCAGAAATCGGGCGACCGCATCGGCAAAGGCCGGGTGGGCCAGCCAGTGGGCGCTGGTGGTTTTCACCGGCAGCAGGGCGCGTGCCATCTTGTGCTCGCCCTGGGCCCCGCCTTCAAAGCGCCGGTAGCCGTGGGCGATGCACCAGGCCAGCGGCTGGTAGTAGCAGGCCTCGAAGTGCAGGCAGTCCACGCGTTCCAGTGCGCCCCAATAGCGGCCATAGGCCACCTTGTCATTTTCAGAGCTATTTAGGCCTTTAGCCCCCGTGGAATGTGCGCCAATAGCTATCAAACTGCTAGCAATGGGACGGCCGTTGCGCTCGGCAATGAACAGCAGCCAGTGCTCCGGCATGGTGTCGGCCATGCGCTGGAAGAAGCCACGGTTCAGGTAGGGCGCGTTGCCATGCTCCAGGTAGGTGCGTTCGTAGCAGCGGTAGAAGAAGTCCCAGTCGGCCGGCGCAATCGCACGGCCCTCGGCGTGGCGAAAGCGGACACCGGCGTCTGCCACCTTGCGTCGTTCCTGGCGTATCTTTTTGCGTTTGTCTTGGGACAACGACGCCAGGAAAGCATCGAAATCGGCGTAGCCCTGATCTGGATTGGTCCAGTGGAACTGCACCGTGTGGCGCAGCATCAGGCCTGCATCAGCGCAGGCCTGCACATCCGCGTCTGCCGCAAACAGCAGGTGCAAAGAGGACAGCTCCTGCGCCTCGCACCACCGGACCACCGCGCGCACCAGTGCGGCGCGGGCCTGTGCATCGCGTGCCATGAGGCGTGGGCCGGGTACGGGCGTAAACGGCACGGCCACTACGGCCTTGGGGTAGTAGGGAACGCCATGCTGCTGGTAGGCGCTGGCCCAGGCCCAATCGAACACATATTCGCCATACGAGTGGTTCTTGGCATAGACCACGCAGGCTGCCACCATCTCTCCCGCCGACTCCAGTGTGATGATGTGTGGCAGCCAGCCGGTAGCGGAGCAGGCGCTGCCGCTGTCGTGCAGGGCCGCGAGGTAGGCGTGGCGCATGAACGGGCTGCCCTGGGCCTGGCGGTGCAGCAGGGCGTCCCAGGCCCGTGCGTCCACCTCCTGCAGCGAGGTAAATACCCGGGTGACATAATCAGTTTCAGCCACGGCGCCCCCGCTGTGTGAGGGGATCACTGTCAGTGATTCCGCCAACCCTTTTTTGCTGGTTCATGACGCTCCAACTGTGCATTGCACAACTCAATTTCCATGTAGGTGATCTGGATGGCAACGCCCAGAAAATCATCCATGCCGCGCAGCAAGCCTACGCCGGTGGCGCCCGCCTGCTGCTGACCCCTGAATTGTCCATTTGTGGCTACGCGGCCGAAGACCTGTTTTTGCGCCCCGCCTTCATTGCCGCCTGCGATGATGCCGTGAAAACCGTAGCCCAGGCCCTGGCCGGGTTAAAAGGCATGACCGTCGTGGTGGGCCACCCCACTGGGGGCGACAGCCGCACCCGCTCCGTGGCCGTGCAACAGCGCTTCAATGCCGCCAGTGTGCTGCGCGAAGGCCGGGTGGTAGCCACCTACGCCAAGCGTGAGCTGCCCAACTACCAGGTGTTCGATGAACGCCGCTACTTCACCCCGGGTGACGGCGTCTGCGTGTTCGAGGCCGGCGAGGGCGCCGACACGCTGCGCGTGGGCCTGCTGATCTGCGAGGACGCCTGGTTCGAGACGCCGGCGCGCCTGGCCAAGGAAGCCGGCGCGCAGATGCTGGCCGTCATCAACGCCTCGCCGTTCCATGTGGGCAAAGGCTATGAGCGCGAGGAAACCATGGGCCAGCGCGCCCGTGCCACGGGTTTGCCGCTGGTCTATGCCCATCTGGTGGGTGGGCAGGACGAGGTGGTGTTCGAGGGCCATTCCTTTGCGCTGCAAGCCGACGGCTCGGTGGCCGGACGCGCCCCCAGTTTCAAGGAAAATCTGTTTGTAGCCAGCGTGGATAGTGCGCAAGAAGCTATCAATATCGTAGCAACCGTGGAGCCGGTGCGCAGCCCCGAGGCCGACTTGTGGGATGCGCTGGTGCTGGGCGTGCGCGACTACATCGGCAAGAACGGCTTTCCCGGCGTGCTGCTGGGCCTGTCCGGCGGTATCGACTCGGCGCTGGTGCTGGCAATTGCCGTGGATGCGCTGGGGGCCGACAAGGTGCGCACGGTGATGATGCCTTCGCCCTATACCGCCGACATCAGCTGGATCGACGCGCGCGACATGGCAGCCCGTGTGGGCGTGCGCTACGACGAGATTTCCATCGTGCCGGAGTTCGAAGCCTTCAAGGCCTCGCTGGCCGGCCAGTTCGCCGGCCGCGCCGAGGACACGACGGAGGAAAACATCCAGGCCCGCATCCGCGGCACGCTGCTCATGGCCATGAGCAACAAGTTCGGCAGCATTGTGCTGACCACTGGCAACAAGAGCGAGATGGCGACCGGCTACTGCACGCTGTACGGCGACATGGCAGGCGGTTTTGCCGTCATCAAGGATTTGGCCAAGACGCTGGTGTTCAAGCTGGCACGCTGGCGCAATGCGCACGACCCGTACGGCACGGGCCTCAACCCCATCCCCGAGCGCATCATCACGCGCCCGCCCAGTGCCGAATTGCGTCCTGATCAGACCGACCAGGACAGCCTGCCGCCCTACGAGGTGCTGGACGCGATCCTGGAGCGCTACATGGAGAATGACCAGAGCATAGAAACCATCGTTGCGGCTGGCTTCGACCGTGCGGATGTGGAGAAAGTCACGCGCCTGATCAAGATCAACGAGTACAAGCGCCGCCAGGCCCCCGTGGGTATCCGTGTGACCCACCGCAGCTTTGGCAAGGATTGGCGTTATCCTATTACCAGTCGTTTTCGCGCCTGAGCAGTGCCTCGGTCGTCTCTGAATTCCCCGTTTTTTTTACTTTGGAACTCCGATGAAACAAATTACCGCCATCGTCAAACCCTTCAAACTCGAAGAAGTCCGCGAAGCCCTGGCCGACTGCGGCGTCACCGGTCTGACCGTTACCGAAGTCAAAGGCTTTGGCCGCCAGAAGGGCCACACCGAGCTGTACCGCGGCGCCGAGTACGTGGTGGACTTCCTGCCCAAGGTGAAGGTGGAAGTGGTCGTCAAAACCGATGACGTGGACCGCTGCGTGGACGCCATCGTCAAGGCCGCACACACGGGCAAGATCGGCGACGGCAAGATTTTCGTGACCAGCGTGGAGCGCGTCGTGCGCATCCGCACCGGCGAGCAGGACGAATCAGCCGTCTGACCGACCGGTTAACCGTTTAGATTTGGTCCAGATGGGTGGCGGGTGCAAGACCCGCTGCCTGGACCAAATCCTGCAACAGGGTAGGTGCATGGTCGCTAACTTGCACCAAGCCCATTTGCCAGTCCCCCAGAAAACCCTGTTGCACCGATGTGGACAGGAAATCCAGCATGCCCTGGTAGTAGCCGGCGGTGTTGAGGATGCCGATAGGCTTGTCGTGGTAGGCCAGTTGGCGCCAGGTCCACACCTCAAACAGCTCTTCCAGCGTGCCTATGCCACCGGGCAAGGCCAGAAAGGCGTCGGCACGCTCGGCCATCATGCGTTTGCGCTCGTGCATGTTTTCCACGATGTGCAGTTCGGTGCAGCCGCGGTGGGCCCATTCCTTTTCCACCAACGCCTTGGGAATGATGCCGACCACGCGGCCGCCGGCCTGCAGGGTGGCGTCGGCCATGGCGCCCATCAGTCCATTGTGTCCGCCGCCATAGACCAGTTGACCGCCGTGCTGGGCAATCCAGCGGCCTACTTCGCGGGCAATTTCCATGAAGGCCGGGTCGGCACCCGGGCGCGATCCGCAATACACGCACAGGGAGAAGGTGGGGGAGGTCATGCAAGAAAACGTTGGTAAAGGGCGGCGACCCAAATGCCGGCGCACAGCAATAGGCTCAACAGCACGGCGGCGCTTCCCATGTCCTTGGCGCGCTTGGACAGGTCGTGCCATTCGGGGCCGATACGATCAATGGCGGTCTCAATGGCGGTATTCAGCAGTTCCACGACCATGGCCAGTACCACGCTGCCGGCCAGCAGTGCGGTTTCCACCCACCCATGCCCCAGCCAGAAGGCCAAAGGCAACAGCACGATGGCGGCAATGGCTTCCTGTCGGAAGGCCGGTTCACCCCAGCCCGCCCTAAGCCCTGCCAGCGAATAACCGAACGCGTGCAGCATGCGGCTCAGGCCTGTGCGGTTCTTCTGCGCGTTGACGAAATTCGGGGAGGCGGACGACGATTTGCTTGGCATGAAAAAGCGGTATTCAGCGGCTCATTGGCGGTGAGCTGACCAGCCGTGTGCCGGCCAAAACGTCATGCAAGAACTGCCCGTCCGTGCGGAACCGGCTGAGGGTTGCCCAGACGGCAACCCATCCCAGAACGATGACCACTATTTCGGCACCACTGAGCGGGAAGGCGGACGCTGCCAGCAAAGGGGGGATAAACCACAGCCAACTCAGCAGGTAGCGCCCCAGGGCGCGGGCCTGGGTGATGGCCAAGCCATGGCAGTCGACCACGCGGATGTTCCAGGTTTTCATGGCCAGGGTTTGTCCCTTGGCCCAGAACCAGACAAAGTAGATGCCAAAAACAACGAACAGAAAAGCCTGCAGGGCGTGGCGATTGTCCAGCGCATTGCGGGTCTGGCTCAGTGTTCCAAACAGGTAGCCGGCAATGAACACCACGCCAAACATCAGCATGCCTTCATACAGCCAGGCTGCCATGCGGCGCCACAAACTTGGGGTGTTCAATTCGTTCTGCATTGCGGGGGGAAACGGGCCATGTGGGCAACCCCGCATTGTAGGGGAGGCCCCTGGCCCATCCCGCGACTGCCGGGGGCTCAGTTGGCAGGCTGGACGGTGTCTGCGGTGGGGACCAGTGCTTCCACCGGAGGGGCGACTGGTGCGGGCGGTTGTGGCAGCAGGGTGGTGCGGTTGACGGCTTGCTGGGTGGCGGTGCGGGCGCGTTCGGCTTCGGGGGTGCGTCGGGTAACGGGAACCTTGGCCAATTTCTCGGCGGGCACCGGTTTGATGGCAACTGCCGCGCCAACGGGTTTGCGGGCGCCGTGTTCAGCGAGCTTTTGCTTTTCTTCCGCGCTCAGGGCCTGGTAGGCCTCCCAGTTGGCGGCGCGTTCAGATGGAGCGATTTTCTTGGTTTCGGCAAAGTTCAGGCGTGCCAGTTCGCGGTCCTTGGGCTTGAGGGCGGCCCACTCGGCCATGCGGCTGTGCAATTTGGACTGTTCTGCAGGGGCCATGGACGGATAGTTCTGTGCCATCGCAATCCATTTGCGCCTTTGGCCGCTGCCCAAGGTGGCCCAGGAGGCAGCCAACGGGCTCAGGGACTGTTGCTGCGCGGCTGTCAACTCCTTCCATTGGGGAGAGGACGGAGCCGCTGCATTGGGGACTGCTGCGGGCGTTGCTGCCGGGGCATTTTGGGCCCAGGAGGTGCCGTGGACGGCAATCAGGCAGGCCACCCCCGCCGCCAGTTGTATGCAGGTATGGCGGGCGGCCAGTGGAAGGGGGAAACGCCCTGAAATGACAACGATAGGCATGCAGTGAGGCAGTGTCAGTGGTTGCGTTGCGTGCGCAGGTACTGTGCAAATCCGGGGTCTGTGTAGGCTGCGGGCGGCAGATCGTCCGTCAGCAATTCCACGTCCACTTCCGCGATTTCCTTGGTTCGGACGTCTTCCTGGAACATGGCGATGGCCAGCAGGCCCGCAATGAGCGCCGCCAGGGGGATCAGGGAGGCCAGCCGGCTTTTGAGTCCGCCGAAGTCGCTGCCCAGGGTCAATGTGGAGGAGCCGTTATTGACAACGGCGGGGGCCTGTTGCAGCTTGACCACTTTGCGCTTGGCCAGAGCCTGCATGCGGGCAGCGCGCAAACGCTCCGAGATGTCGTGGGGAAGGTCTTCGGTACCAGTGGACAAGCGGGCGGCAATATTCCGTCCGAACCGTTGCTCGTAGGTATCGTTTTGGATCACATGTGCGTTTGTCATAGTCGTATTCCCTTTGCCTTCAAGGCCTGTGCCAAGGCATGGACTGCCCTGGAACAGTGCGTTTTGACGCTGCCCTGCGAACAACCCATAGCCGCTGCTGTCTCGGCGACATCCATATCCTCCCAGTAACGCATGAGGAAGGCTTCGCGTTGACGTGCAGGAAGCTGCTGGATCTCGACCTCGATCTCACGCAAGGTTTGTGCCCGCTCCGTCTGTGTTTCTGCACTTTCGTTCTGTTCTGGATTGCTGGAGGCGTGTAAAGTTTCCAGTAAATCAAAATCGCCGTCTTCGTTGGCGCTTTCAAAATCCCCCATGTTGGAAAACAGGGCGTTTTGGGTCTTTTGCCGGCGAAACCAGTCCAATGTGCAGTTGGAAAGGATGCGCTGGAACAGCATGGGCAGTTCTTCCACCGATTTGTGGCCGTAATGTTCGGCCAACTTCATCATGCTGTCTTGCACGATGTCCAGCGCCGACTCCTCGTTGCGAACGTGGTAGACCGACCGTTTGAAAGCCCGTTTTTCAACGCTTTTCAGAAATTCGGAGAGTTCGAGTTCGGATGCCAAGTGGGACCAGCCAGGACAAAAATAGGTACAAAGCGCCCAAAATGGCGCACTTCATCTGCAATCGGGTGGGAATTATGGCATCGGCCGACGCATTTTCAGGTCTGCAGGGGCCAAAATGGGGCAGACCGGTGCGATAATCCACCCTGCACATCAAAAGGCAAACGGGTCCTGGTTTGGCGCAAGATTCAATGCGCTTATGGCTTTGACCTCAAGTCCCAACGCGGCTCCACAAGAGTTTGCGAAGGGGCACCCAAGGTTTTTCGTCAGAGAAATTCACAAAGGTTCATCATGGAAATTTCAAAAGCCGAAATCGCTTCGGCACATGCTGCTTCCGGCAGCAAACAACCAGCATCTGCATCCACTCCCCAGGAATTGCGCGGAGCGGAGATTCTCGTCAAGGCCTTGCAGGCCGAGAACGTCAAGTACATCTGGGGTTACCCCGGCGGTGCGGTACTGCACATTTACGACGCGTTCTACAAGCAGGACACCATCCAGCACATTCTGGTGCGCCATGAGCAGGCGGCGGTCCATGCGGCCGACGGCTATGCCCGCGCCACGGGCGATGTGGGCGTGGCGCTGGTGACCTCTGGTCCGGGTGTGACCAATGCCGTGACCGGCATTGCGACGGCCTATATGGACAGCATTCCTATGGTGATCATCACCGGCCAGGTGCCAACGCACGCGATAGGCCTGGACGCTTTCCAAGAATGTGACACCGTCGGCATTACCCGCCCCATCGTCAAGCACAACTTCCTGGTCAAAGACGCCCGTGATCTGGCGGAAACCATGAAGAAGGCCTTCCACATCGCGCGCAGCGGCCGTCCCGGCCCGGTGGTGGTGGATATCCCGAAGGATGTGTCCTTCAAGAAGGTGCCCTATGCGGGTTACCCCGCGTCGGTGGAAATGCGTTCCTACAACCCGGTGCGCAAGGGCCACGGCGGGCAGATCCGCAAGGCCTTGCAACTGCTGCTGACCGCCAAGCGTCCCTACATCTACACCGGCGGCGGTGTGCTGCTCAGCAATGCCTCTGCCGAACTGCGCACGCTGGTGGACATGCTGGGCTACCCCTGCACCAACACGCTGATGGGTCTGGGCGCCTACCCGGCCAGCGACAAGAAGTTCCTGGGCATGCTGGGCATGCATGGCACTGTGGAAGCCAACAACGCCATGCAGAACTGCGACGTGCTGCTGGCCGTGGGCGCGCGATTCGATGACCGCGTGATCGGCAACCCCAAGCACTTTGCGCAGAACGAACGCAAGATCATCCACATCGACATCGATCCGTCGAGCATTTCCAAGCGTGTCAAGGTGGACATTCCCATTGTGGGTGACGTGAAGGACGTGCTGACCGAAATGATCGCCATGATCAAGGAAAGCACGGTCAAGCCAGATACCAATGCCTTGGGCGCGTGGTGGGAAACCATTGACGGCTGGCGCAAGAAAGACTGCCTGAAGTACGACCACGGCAAGGGTGACGTGATCAAGCCCCAGTACGTGGTCGAAACGCTGTGGAACATGACCAAGGACGTGGAAACCTACATCACCTCCGATGTGGGCCAGCACCAGATGTGGGCCGCGCAGTATTACCGCTTTGACGAGCCGCGCCGCTGGATCAACTCCGGCGGCCTGGGCACCATGGGCGTGGGCATTCCCTACGCCATGGGCATCAAGATGGCCAAGCCGGATGCGGAAGTGTTTTGCGTGACCGGTGAAGGTTCGGTGCAGATGTGCATTCAAGAGCTGTCCACCTGCCTGCAGTACAACACGCCGATCAAGATTTGTGCGCTGAACAACCGCTACCTGGGCATGGTGCGCCAGTGGCAGGAAGTCGAGTACGAAGGCCGCTACAGCCACAGCTACATGGATGCGTTGCCCAACTTCGTGAAGCTGGCCGAGGCCTACGGCCATGTGGGCATGCTGATCGAGCGCCCGCAGGACGTGGAACCCGCCTTGCGCGAGGCGCGCAAGCTGAAGGACCGCACGGTGTTCATGGACTTCCGCACCGATCCCACGGAGAACGTGTTCCCCATGGTGCAGGCTGGCAAGGGCATTACCGAAATGCTGCTGGGCAGCGAGGATCTTTGATAAAAGTGCCTCAGGCCCGCATGGAGCATGCGCAACCAGCTATTGAAAAGATAGCATTTCTTTACTTTAACTTTTGACGAATCTATTGCCTGCCAAGCCTTGCGGTTACCGCCGCAGGGGGAGGGCAGCGAAAAGAGGAATCTATCCATGAAACACATCATTGCAGTTTTGCTGGAAAACGAGCCTGGGGCTCTTTCCAGGGTCGTGGGGTTGTTTTCAGCCCGTGGCTACAACATCGAATCGCTGACGGTGGCCCCCACCGAAGACGCTACGCTGTCGCGCATGACGATTCAGACCTCGGGGTCGGACGATGTCATTGAGCAAATCACCAAGCACCTGAATCGCCTGATCGAAGTGGTCAAGGTCGTGGACCTGACCGAAGGCGCCTACATCGAGCGCGAGCTCATGATGGTCAAGGTGCGCGCGGTGGGCAAGGAGCGCGAGGAGATGAAGCGCATGGCCGACATCTTCCGTGGTCGCATCATTGACGTCACGGAAAAGAGTTACACGATTGAGTTGACCGGTGACCAATCCAAGAACGATGCATTTCTGGAAGCGATCGAGCGCACGGCCATTTTGGAAACGGTGCGAACCGGCTCCAGTGGCATCGGGCGCGGCGAACGTATTTTGCGGGTTTAGTAAGTCGGGGCAGAGCCAAATATCGGCCCCTCAAAATCATTGAATTTTTACAACGGAGAGAAGTTATGAAAGTGTTTTACGACAAAGACTGCGACCTGAGCCTGATCAAGGGCAAGACCGTTGCGATCATTGGTTACGGCAGCCAGGGCCATGCCCACGCGCAAAACCTGAACGACAGCGGCGTGAAGGTCGTGGTCGGTCTGCGCAAGGGTGGTGCTTCGTGGGACAAGGTTGGCAAAGCCGGCCTGAACGTCATGGAAGTCAACGACGCGGTCAAGGCTGCTGACGTGGTCATGATTCTGTTGCCTGATGAAGACATCGCGGGTGTCTACAAGAACAACGTCGAGCCGAACATCAAGCAAGGCGCTTCGCTGGCCTTCGCCCACGGTTTCAACGTGCACTACAACCAGGTTGTGCCCCGCGCCGATCTGGACGTGTGGATGGTCGCGCCCAAGGCCCCCGGTCACACCGTGCGCAACACCTACACCCAAGGTGGCGGCGTGCCCCATCTGGTGGCCGTGCACCAGGACAAGACCGGTAAGGCCCGTGATCTGGCCCTCTCCTACGCCATGGCCAACGGTGGCGGCAAGGCTGGCATCATTGAGACCAATTTCAAGGAAGAGACCGAGACCGATTTGTTCGGCGAACAAGCCGTGCTGTGCGGCGGCGCTGTCGAGCTGATCAAGATGGGTTACGAAACCTTGGTGGAAGCCGGCTACGCACCCGAGATGGCCTACTTCGAATGCCTGCACGAGCTCAAGCTCATCGTCGACCTGATCTACGAAGGCGGCATTTCCAACATGAACTACTCCATCTCCAACAACGCGGAGTACGGTGAGTACGTGACCGGCCCCGAAGTGATCAACGCCGAATCGCGCGTGGCCATGCGCAATGCCCTCAAGCGCATCCAGACCGGCGAATACGCGAAGATGTTCATCCTGGAAGGCCGCACCGGCTACCCCAGCATGACCGCGCGCCGTCGCCTGACGGCTGAGCACTCCATCGAAAAGGTGGGCGCCCAACTGCGCGCCATGATGCCCTGGATTGCCAAGAACAAGTTGGTGGACCAGACCCGCAATTGATTTTTCAGGATGCGATAGCAAAGGCCACTTCGGTGGCCTTTGTTTTTTGGAGCCCTTGGCGCTGGCTTACACTGGTGCGCAATACGTGTTCCGAGCGGAGCACGGTGGTGTACAGACGGTGTCAGGGATGCCCTGGCAAGGAGAATTTATGCATGACGGAACGGATATGGATACGGTAGAGACAGATGCGGTGCTGGTGCGCAAGCGGCGCAAGGGCATCTATGTCTTGCCCAACCTGTTCACTTTGGCGGCCCTGTTCGGTGGCTTCTATGCCATCGTGATGGCCATGAACGCGCGCTTTGATTTGGCCGCCGTGGGTGTGTTCTGTGCCATGGTGCTCGACAGCCTGGACGGTCGCGTGGCACGCATGACCAACACCCAAAGCGCCTTTGGTGAACAGATGGATTCCCTCTCCGACATGGTGTCTTTTGGTGCTGCACCGGCGCTGATTTCCTATGAGTGGGCTCTCAAGGGGCTTGGCCGTTGGGGCTGGTTTGCCGCATTCGTGTACTGCGCGTGTGCAGCGCTGCGTTTGGCGCGTTTCAACGTCAATACGACGGTAGTCGACAAGCGCTACTTCCAGGGCCTGCCGTCCCCGGCTGCCGCTGCGTTGGTGGCCGGATTCATCTGGCTGTGCACTGATCTGGGCGTCGCAGGACCGTCGGTGGCATGGCCCATGTTTTTCTTGGCGCTGTATGCCGGTCTGACCATGGTGACCAATGTGCCGTTTTACAGTTTCAAGGATGTCAGCATGAAGAAGAGCGTGCCCTTTGCCGTCATCGTGCTGATCGCCTTGGGGATCGCCGTGATCAATATTGATCCGCCCACCGTCATGTTTGGCGTCTTTGTCATTTACGGCTTGAGCGGCTATGTGGTCTATTGCGTGCGCAAGGCCAGGGGAGTCCAGACCAGCGTCATCAGTACCTCCACCGATGAGCCTGATGAGCGCGGTTTGCACAAATGAAGACAGTGAAGGAGTAGGGCGATGGCAGACAAGCTGATTATTTTCGATACCACCTTGCGTGACGGAGAGCAGTCTCCCGGCGCGTCCATGACCCGTGACGAGAAGCTGCGCATTGCGCGCCAGCTGGAACGGCTGAAGGTGGATGTGATTGAGGCTGGCTTCGCGGCCAGTTCCAACGGCGATTTCGAAGCCGTGCAGTTGATCGCCAACACCGTCAAGGACTCGACAATCTGTTCGCTCGCGCGTGCCAATGACCGTGATATTGCACGCGCCGCTGAGGCACTGAAGGGCGCCAACAGCGCACGCATCCACACCTTCATTGCCACGTCCGCGCTGCACATGGAGAAGAAGCTGCGCATGACGCCCGACCAGGTGTTGGAGCAGGCCAAGCAATCGGTACGCTTCGCGCGCAATCTGGTGGAGGACGTGGAGTTCAGCCCCGAAGATGGCTACCGCAGCGACGTGGACTTTTTGTGCCGCGTGCTGGAGGCTGTGATTGCCGAAGGTGCCACCACCATCAATGTGCCCGACACCGTGGGCTATGCCATCCCCGAGCTGTACGGCAACTTCATCAAGACCTTGCGCGAACGCATCCCCAATTCCGACAAAGCGGTCTGGTCCGTGCACTGCCACAACGACTTGGGCATGGCCGTGGCCAATTCCCTGGCCGGGGTGAAGATCGGTGGCGCGCGCCAGGTGGAGTGCACCATCAACGGTCTGGGCGAACGTGCCGGCAACTGCAGCCTGGAAGAAATTGTCATGGCGGTCAAAACCCGCAAGGACTACTTCGGGCTGGAGTTGGGTATTGATGCCAAGCACATCCTCGCGGCCAGTCGCATGGTGAGCCAGACCACGGGTTTTGTGGTGCAGCCCAACAAGGCGGTGGTGGGGGCCAATGCGTTTGCCCATGCTTCCGGGATCCACCAGGACGGCGTGCTCAAGGCGCGCGATACCTACGAGATCATGCGCGCCGAGGATGTGGGCTGGACGACCAACAAGATTGTGCTGGGCAAGCTCAGTGGCCGCAATGCCTTCAAGCAGCGCCTGCAGGAGCTGGGCGTACAAATGGAGAGCGAAGCCGATATCAACGCCGCATTTGCCCGCTTCAAGGAGCTGGCTGACCGCAAGAGCGAAATTTTTGATGAGGACATCTTGGCACTGGTCAGCGATGAAAGCGTGGCCCACGACAAGGAGCAATTCGCCTTCGTCTCGCTGTCGCAACACAGCGAGACGGGTGAACGGCCGCAAGCCGCCATCGTGTTTACGGTGAATGGCAAAGAGGTCAAAAGTGCTTCCGACGGCAATGGCCCCGTAGATGCGTCGCTCAAGGCGATCGAAGCCCATGTCAAAAGCGGGGCCGAAATGGTTCTGTATTCGGTCAATGCGATCAGCGGTTCGACCGAAAGTCAAGGTGAGGTGACGGTGCGCTTGCAGAACAGCGGTCGCGTCGTCAATGGTGTGGGGGCTGACCCCGATATCGTGGTTGCCTCTGCCAAGGCATATTTGAGCGCCCTCAACAAGTTACAGAGCAAAGCTGATCGTGTGGCTGCGCAAGGCTAGGGTAAATACCTATTTTTGGCTAATTTGTTGAGGTTTGCCGCGCAAGTAGTTGATCTTGCGCGGTTTTTTTGATTAAACTTACGCCCATCGGCGATTTCCAGGGCAGCACACCCGGTGATCGTCCTGCCGAACCGTTGGGACTCCACTTGAAAAAAATCAATTTTCTTTGCAGCTTTGTGGTGATTGCAGGTTTGCTCGCATTGGTGCCAGCACACGCAGTCACAACAAAACGCCAGGCGTCCACTGCCCACAAAACTTCCATCAAACGCGTTTCCACCAAGCAGCAGGCTGTCCGCAAACGTGCTACGGGTATTCGTCTGGTGCGCGCACCGGCCCAGCCTTCATTTGGTCAACTGGCTGGCCTGCATGGTGCGCACGACCCTCTGGATCTGAAATCCAGCGTGGCTTTGGTCATGGACCAGGACACCAAAGAGGTGCTATTCAGCAAGAACGAGTCGGCCGTACTGCCCATTGCATCCATCACCAAACTGATGACCGGCGTGCTCATCAGCGAAGCCAAACTGCCCATGGATGAGATGATCACAGTCACACAGGCGGATGTGGATACCGAAAAGGGCAGCTCTTCACGCCTGAGCGTCGGCACCGAATTGAGCCGCGGCGAGTTGCTGCATCTGGCGCTCATGGCCAGTGAAAACCGGGCAGCCCATGCTTTGGGACGCACTTATCCCGGCGGGTTGCCGGTGTTTGTCAGCCTGATGAATGCCAAGGCCAAGATGCTGGGCATGCACGATACCAATTATGTAGAGCCCACCGGCCTGTCCAGCAAAAACCAGTCCAGTGCACGGGATCTGGCGACCCTGGTGAACTTTGCCTATGGCGACCCTACTCTGCGCGAATTCTCCACATCTACCGGCTACCAGGTGGCGGTAGGCCGTAGAACCCTGCAGTTCAACAACCCGAACCGGCTGGTGAAGAATCCGGCGTGGGACATCGGCCTGCAAAAAACGGGTTACATCTCCGAGGCCGGACAGTGCCTGGTGATGCAGGCCAAGGTGGCGGGACGCAAGCTCATCATGGTGTTTCTGGATTCGGCCGGAAAATTCAGCCGTCTGGCGGATGCCGAGCGTGTGAAGCGCTGGGTGGAGTCGATCCCTGCGGCGTCCGGTAACAAGCCTTCACCTTTGGCCAGCAAAGAAGCTGACCCCAAAATCTATACCAACTGATTGGCGGGCCTTCGGGCCTACCGTGTAGGTGCAGGCCGGTATCCCAGGGTCTCGGAAATCTGGCGCGCCGTCTCCTGAAGTTTGGGCAGCCATTCGTCCTCCAGTCGCCCCGAGGGGGCCGATATGGACAGACCGGCCACCAGTTTGGCCTGGTCATCGTAAATGCCTGCTGCCATGCAGCGCACACCCAATTCCAATTCCTCGTTGTCACTGGCCTGTCCGTACTGGCGTACTTTGGCCAATTCACGTTCCAGGTGGTCCAGCGAAGTAATGCTGTTCTTGGTATGTCCCTGCAGCCCTGTGCGGCTGGCGTAAGCGCGTATGCGTTGGGGGTCATCCGCCGCCAAGAAAAGTTTGCCGACCGATGTCAGGTGCAAGGGCGCCCGCCCGCCAATGGCGCGCACCACCTGCATGCCTGAGCGCTCGCTGTAGGCGCGCTCCACGTAAATGATTTCATCGCCCTGGCGCATACTGAGGTTCACGGGCTGCTGGATCAGCTTGTGCAATTCCCGCATGGGGGCCAGCGCCGCATCGCGTACATTCAGGCGCCCCTTGACCATATTGCCCAGTTCCAGCAAGCGCATGCCCAGGCGGTACGTGCCTGACTGGGGGCGGTCCACAAACCTGCCAGTCGCCAGATCGTTCAGGATGCGGTGTGCGGTAGACGGGTGCAGCCCGGCCTTTTCACTGATTTCCTTGAGGCTGATGGCTTCTTCGCGCGAGGCAAGCACATCCATCAGCGTGAACATGCGTTCTATGACTTGAACAGTGGGTGTGCTGGGGGCGTCAGGGTCTTTTTTGGTCATGGTGCGCTCTGGGGACGTATCTTATCGTGTGCCATCGGGCGCACACCAATGTCCCTGGGAGAGGATTTGCATCGGCGCAAAGCTGGCCTTGTAGTTCATCTTCGGGCTGTCCTGGATCCAGTAGCCCAGATAAACATGTGCGAGTCCCAGCGCTTTGGCCTGCTGGATTTGCCACAACACATTGAAGGTTCCAAAACTGGCCTTCTCGTCCGGTTCGAAAAAGGTATAGACGGCGGACAGTCCGTCGTCCAGCACATCGAGGATGGAGACCATTTTCAGCGGGCCCGCAGAACCGTCGGCCATGGGTTCGCGAAACTCCACCAGGCGGGAATTGACGCGGCTTTGCAGCAAAAACTGGGTGTACTGGTCCACGCTGTCCTCGTCCATGCCACCGCCCGCGTGGCGGCTATTCTGGTAGCGCAGGTACAGGTCGTAATGTTCTGTCACAAAGCCCAGTTGCAGTACCCGCGCAACCAACCCCTGGTGGCGTGCCCAGGCGCGGCGTTGGCTGCGGTTGGGTGTGAACTGCTGCGCCTGGACCCGCAGCGGCGTACAGGCCTGGCACCCGTCGCAATAGGGGCGGTAGGTGAACATACCGCTGCGGCGAAACCCTTTGGCCACCAATTCCGAATAGGTGGAGTTGTTGATCAGATGGCTGGGCGTGGCGACCTGAGAGCGGGCCTGGCGGTCCGGCAGATAGCTGCACGCGTAGGGCGCCGTTGCGTAGAACTGCAGGGTTTGCAGCGGAAGGTCTTGAAGGTCTGTCATGGTGGGAACATCAGGCAGACAAAATATGCGTCCAGTATAGAGGGTTGAACTCCCATCGGGGAGCCGGTTTTTCGAGGGCTTGGCTCACCTCCAGTGCAAACCGCTGGCGCGCAATTTCTGTGGCGCCCAGAGACGCCAGGTGACGGGTGTTTTGCTGACAATCGATTTGCGCAATGCCGAAATGGCGGCATAACGCGACCAGCGCCGACAAGGCAATTTTGGAGGCATCGGGTATCCGCGCGAACATGGACTCTCCGAAGACGGCCTGGCCCAGCGCCACGCAGTACAGCCCACCGACAAGCTCACCCCGGACCCAGGTTTCAACACTGTGGGCATAGCCCGCGGCATGCAATTGTGTGTAGGCATGGACCATGTCCGGCACGATCCAGGTCCCGGGCGCACCGCTGCGCTGCGCCGTCGCGCAGGCCTGGATGACCTGGGGGAAAGCCGAGTCCACCCGTATTTCGCATTCCGGGTCCGCAACAAAGTGCTTCAGGGTTTTACGCAGGGAACGGTGCAGCCGGAAATTGGCCACCGTCAGCACCATGCGAGGATCGGGACTCCACCAGAGGATGGGTTGTCCAGCGCTGAACCACGGAAATATGCCTTGGGCATAAGCGCGGCACAGTGTGGAGACATTCAGGTCACCGCCAGCAGCCAACAGACCCGGCGCATCCGAATCGAGGTTCCAGGCAGTTTCTACGGGGGGAAACGGGCTACCGGGCTCCAGCCAGGGAAGTTGCAGGCCTTGGGCGGACATGTATCTGGATTGTGCCGAGGAGGGTGGGTGTAAAAATATCGGCGAGCCCGGCAAGAGCTCCCTGTGAGGCAGGTTAGAATACCAGCTGTCGGGGCGTAGCGCAGCCTGGTAGCGCATCTGCTTTGGGAGCAGAGGGTCGTGAGTTCGAATCCCACCGCCCCGACCATTTTTTGCCAATGCACTGTCATTGGCATTTCTTTTTGTGCCTTTGGTCGCCAAAGACACGTCTTCCCCATACCCCCGGAATCGCCAATAACCCTTGATGTGAGTCAGAGATAGTTCATTGACGTGCTTTTGTTTCTGTAATTTCAGAAAATACTGAAAATTCAGGAAAAATAATCACCATGAACCTTCCTCCGCTTACCCAACGCTTCGTGCTGCATTTTGGAGAAATGGGCAGCCGCTGGGGCATCAACCGTACGGTGGGGCAGATTTACGCGCTGCTCTATGTGTCCGCCAAGCCGCTCAACGCGGATGAGATTGGTGAGGCGCTGGCGTTTTCCCGCTCCAACGTGAGCATGGGGCTCAAGGAGTTGCAGTCGTGGAACCTGGTGCGGCTGATCCACCAGCCCAATGACCGACGCGAGTACTTTCAGGCGCCTGAGGACGTGTGGGCCATCTTCCGCACGCTGGCCAACGAACGGCGCAAGCGCGAGATTGATCCGACGCTTTCGATGCTGCGCGACGCGCTGATGGAGCAGCCCAGCGTGGCCGAGGACATCCACGCGCAGGAGCGCATGAAGCAGATGCACGCCTTCATCGAACTGATGACCGACTGGCTGGATGATGTGCAGAAGATGGACTCCGAAACGCTGGCGAGCCTGATGCAGATGGGCGCCAAGGTGCAAAAGCTGCTGGAAATGAAAGACCGCGTAAAGAACGTCTTTACGCCCGCCAAGCCCGGTACCGAAGGAGTCGACCATGGACAGCTTTGATCCCGTGGTGCTGGCCCGCATCCAGTTTGCGGCCAACATGACCTTCCACATCCTGTTCCCTACGATCAGCATTGCCATGGGCTGGGTGCTTCTGTTCTTCAAGACGCGCTTTACCGCCACTGGTCAGCCGCACTGGATGGACGCCTACCAGTTCTGGGTCAAGGTGTTTGCGCTGACCTTTGCGTTGGGCGTGGTCAGCGGCATCACCATGAGTTTTCAGTTTGGCACCAACTGGCCGGGCTTCATGAATACCGTGGGCAATGTGGCCGGTCCGCTGCTTGCGTATGAGGTGCTGACGGCCTTCTTTCTGGAAGCCACCATGCTGGGTATCATGCTGTTTGGCCGCGGGCGCGTGAGCGAACGGGTGCACACCACCGCCACCTTCCTGGTGGCCTTTGGTACCACCATGTCAGCCTTCTGGATTCTGGCGCTGAACTCCTGGATGCACACCCCTGCCGGATTTGTGATGGTCGACGGCAAGGCGCATGTGACGAGCTGGCTGGAGGTGATTTTCAACCCCTCGTTTCCCTACCGGCTTACGCACATGCTGATTGCCTCGGGCCTTACCGTGGCCTTTCTGCTGGCGGGCCTGAGTGCCTATCGATGGCTCAAGGGCGACAAGGGCAAAGCGGTGCAGGCCTCGCTGCGCACTGGCCTGTTTGTGGCGGCCGCGTTGATCCCGCTGCAGATCGTGGTGGGTGACCAGCATGGACTGAACACCTTGCACCACCAGCCCGCCAAGATCGCGGCCATGGAAGGCATTTGGGACACGCAGAAGGGTGCGCCCGCAGTGCTGTTTGCCATGCCCGACAAGGCGACACAAACCAACCGCTACGAGATTGCCATCCCCAAGCTTGCCTCGCTTTACCTCACCCACGACTGGGATGGCGAGATCAAGGGCATCCAGGACTTTGGCGACCAGCACCCGCCCGTGGCACCCGTGTTCTGGGCCTTCCGCACCATGGTGGGCGTGGGCTTGCTGATGCTGGTGGTGAGCTGGCTGGGCAGCTGGCAGGTGCGCAAGGACGCGCTGCAGCCCTGGCTGGCGCGTGTGCTGGTGGGGATGACCTTTGCCGGGTGGTTGGCTTTGGTGGCGGGCTGGTATGTGACCGAGATTGGCCGCCAGCCTTGGCTGGTGCAGGGCGTGTTGACCGCAGCGCAGGCCGCGTCCAAAGTGCCGGCCGGCAATATTGCTTTCACGCTTGTGATGTACCTGAGTCTGTACGCTGTGTTGCTGACGTCCTATGTAAGCGTGCTTTTTTATCTGGCACGCAAGGCCAGTATTCCAGAACCCATATTGCCGGAGGTGGCCCATGCTTGATACGAACGCTTTGATCATGCCCGATCTGACCCAGTCTGCAGGCTGGCTACCGCTAGTGTTCGCGTTGGTGATGGCCCTGGCCATGCTGGCCTACGTGATTCTGGACGGCTACGACCTGGGCGTGGGCGTGCTGCTGCGTCGGGCGGACGACGTGGAGCAGAAAGACACCATGATCGCCAGCATCGGTCCTTTCTGGGATGCAAACGAAACCTGGCTGGTGCTCGGTGTGGGCGTGCTGCTGGTGGCCTTCCCCATGGCACACGGTGTCATCCTTGGTGCACTGTACCTGCCCGTGGCGCTGATGCTGGTGGCGCTCACGCTGCGCGGTGTGGCGTTCGATTTCCGCGTGAAGGCGCGTGACAAGCACAAACCGTTGTGGGACCGCGCGTTCTACGCGGGTTCGCTTTTGGCCGGCTGGTCGCAGGGCTTCATGCTCGGTGGTCTGGTCTCCGGCTTTTCCAGCGACTGGGGCAGCCAGCTGTTCAATGCGCTGATTGGCCTGTGCCTGGTAGCCGCCTACTGCCTGCTGGGCGCGGGCTGGCTCATCATGAAGACCGAAGGCGCGCTGCAGCTCAAGGCCGTGCGCTGGGCCCAGGCCAGCCTGTGGCTCACCGCAGCGGGTGTGGCCGCCATCTCGCTGGCCACACCGTGGGTGAGTCAGCGCATTTTTGACAAGTGGTTCAGCTTTCCCAACGTGGTGATGCTGCTGCCGATTCCCGCGATGACGGTGGCGCTGTTTGTGGTGATTGCGCGCAGCCTGAACCGCCTGCCCACGCGCTTGGCGCAAAACAACCAGTACGGCGCTGCCGTGCCGTTTGCCAGCACCGTGGGCATCTTTCTGCTGGCGTTTTACGGCCTGGCCTACAGCCTGTTCCCCTGGCTGGTGGTGGACAAGCTCACCCTCTGGCAAGCTGCCAGCGCGCCCGAAGCGTTGCAGGTGATTTTCTATGGCGTGGTGGTGGTGTTGCCAGTGATCATTGGCTACACGGTGTTTGCTTACCGCGTGTTCTGGGGCAAATCCACCGCGCTGAAGTACTGAGTCTCCCGACCGGGGCGGTATCATTGGGGTTGCGCCACAGCCAGTAGCTCATCCGGATAGAGCACGAACCTTCTAAGTTCGGGGTAGGGGGTTCGAGTCCCTCCTGGCTGGCCACGTTGCGTGCACCCGACACGATTTGGTGTCACTGGCCCCATTTGTGGGCCGCTTCGGCCCACAAATGCTTCCATTTAGGGGTGGAACATTTATGCTTCCACCCTCCAATTTCAAAAACTTCCAAGTTTTGGCGTGAATACGGCACTTTTTCGCCAAAAAATTCGTTGCTGACGCAGTTCCTTCCAAAGGCGATTTTCAAAACGGAACGCTTATGGTTCCATGCGGCACAGATATGCTTCTAGCGCGGATTTGTGTAAATCTGCTTGCTTTTGACTACGCGAATCAGTCCTTACCGACATCAAGTGAACGCCTGTGTCGTTCGATTAAAGAGCATATATACGTACTGGGAAGTCAGAACCACCCGCCTGAAAGCAGTCCTGGGCAGCTTCCGCTTCCGACCGAGGCTGTGTGAAAACTCGGTCTGTGAGACCAACGTCAAAATAACGACCTCTCAGATCGATCCAGGATCGTCGATCGGCAGTGAAGGAAGGGTTTGATGACCCCGAAAAATGCGAGCCTGGAGAGTTTTCACACAGCCTCGACCCATTGCGGTCATCGGCAGTTCTGGAATACCTGTCCGACAGCGGCCATCCGATCTGCTAAAAACGAGGCGCCTACCGAGATCGCCTATGCAGCGACTGCTGCCGTTCGCGACCGCGCCGTCACTTCACGGTTTGATCCTCACAACAGTCACTCGAACGCAAACGTCCTGGCGGAATCAACTGCGGGTATCAGGTGAAAAGCTGACGCTGGCGGTTCCCAGACATTCAGCGGTGATTTGAAAGTCTGCTGCCGGGTATTGTGAATGGGAGCTGCCGACCCAAAGCGGAAGTCCAGGCTAATAGTTTCATCGCCAGAATGCGGTCATTCGAAAAGAGTTGCATTTCACGAAGACAGGCGGCCGGATCGCAGCGATTGCAGCCGGTGAGGTAGAAAGCCTAAGCATCCGGCATAAGTCGCAGTCCAGTCATTGGCTGGCAACGAAGGCAATTTGTTCCGTTGTCCGCTCTGCGATGCACACCGGACATCATGCCAGTGGGTTCGATCTGGATGACCGCAAGACCGTTTGGTCAACAGGTGCAAAGGGCCCAAAGCAGTCCGTCATAGCTCGCGGCTGAATGACGGAATGTTGATCTGGTTTTCGTCGGACAACCACCTAGGGAAGGGCGCGCCTTACGGCTATTGCGTTGCCGTTGCCCGAATTTTCCGGGGCGTGCTGTCAAACCACCGCTTGCAGGCGCGGTTGAACGAACTCTGTTCGACAAATCCCAGCAGCCCGGCGATCTGCACCATGGAGAGGTTGTTCTGGCCAAGAAACTCTTCGGCCCGCTGACGTCGGACATTGTCCAGCACCAGCTCGAACGTGGTGTTCTCGGCGGCCAGCCGCCGTTGGAGCGTTCGCTTGTGAAGGTTCAGGCGCTGTGCGATGTACAGCGCCGTGCACTGCGGCGTCTGCAAAAGGTTGATCACCAGCGCGCGGACCTGTTCGGTCACGTTGGCAGGCTGCCTTTCAACGATGCCGGAGATGTAGGCCTCGGCCATGTGCAACAGGTCGGGATTGGCCTGGTCAATCGGCTGGTTCAAGGCGGCCAGCGGCAAGACAAGCGCGTTGACATCCTGCAGGAAGTGCACGGGGCAATCAAACCAGCGGCGGTAGTGGCGCAGGGGCATGTTGGCGTCGTGGCGGAACAGGATCTGCGCCGGCTTGCTTTTGCCGCCGGTCAGCATCGCGAGTGCGGCCTGGATGTAGCTGACCGATAGCTCAACGCTTTGCCGCTGCTGCGGGCATTGCGGCACGGTGGCCGAAAAGGTGACCCGCCGGCATTCGGGCAGCGTCTGGGCATCGATCCCGATAGCGAGCGCCGTGCAGTGGTAGGGCAGGTAGCGCGCCATCGCGATCACACCCGACTCCACCGTCGTGGAATTTTGCGCCAGCAGGGCCAGCGGCCCCATGGTGTGCAGGTTTTGCCGCTCGGCCAAGCGCAGGCCGAAGTCCGGACAGGACAGCGCTTGCGCCGTTGCTTCCAGCAGCCGCGTGCGCTGGACGTAGGAAATCATGACGTCTTGGTCGAGATGCTCCACGTCGATGGCAAAGCGCGCCAGCAGGCTCTCCGGCTTTCCGTTCAGCTGGCGCACCAACTCCCGGTAACCCGTCAGGGATCGGCTGCGAATCATGTGCTCCATGCTTGTCACTCAAGGCCAAAATAATGTCATCTTGAGACAATAACATTTTTGCACCCGATCGCACAATTCGCACTTCGTTGCGGGGCCGTGCCGATAGATGCGAAGGCCTGCGCAGCGGAAATGGTGGACTCCAACTACACAAAGGAAACAACCCATGCGCAACACCGATGCGACTGGTGCAATAACGTCAGTCCCTCGCCCCGACATTCCGCGGGCGCCTTTTTCCGAGGCCTGCTCACTGGCCATCGCCGGCGTCGACCTGCGTGCGCCAATCCGCGCCGGAGACACCCTGCTTCAAGCCGGACTACGCGCAGGTATCAAGATCCCGCATCTGTGCATGGTCGGCGATTGCGGCTCCTGCCGCTGCCGGCTTGTCAAGGGGGAAGTCAAGCTCAAGACAGATATCTCGCACCACATCGACGCGGAATCTCTGCAGCAGGGCCATGTGCTGGCCTGCCAGTGTGAAGCCCTGTCGGACGTTGAGCTTGCTGTTCCCGGCCTCACACCAACCGCGGATAACCGAAAACTGGTCCATACCCGGGCACGCATCACTTCGGTCAAGGCACTCAACCACGATATCCGGCACCTGGTGCTGGCGCTGGACCAGCCGATGAGCTACGAGCCCGGTCAATACGCGCAGCTGACTGTGCCTGGCGAGGCTGCTCTGGCGCATGAGGCGCGCTGCTATTCGTTCTGCTCCGCGCCCGTTGGGGCATCCCAGTCCGAGGTGCAGTTCCATGTGCGACGGGTACCCGGGGGCGCATTCACCGAGTGGCTGTTCAGTGGCGACCGGACGGGGCAGGAGTTGCAGCTGAGCGGCCCTCTGGGGGACTTCCGGGTGCACGATGCGTCGCGGCCCATGGTGTGCATCGCCGGGGGCAGTGGCTTGGCGCCGATCAAGGCCATGCTGGAAGACTTGCGCAAGGGGCGTACCGCGCCTGACGTCACATTGTTCTTTGCCGCACGCACGCAAAAGGACCTCTACTGCCTGGCAGAGATTGCGCTGCTGCAACGGCAGTGGCCGGGGCCTGGCCAGCTGTTATTTATGCCGATTCTGTCCATGGAGCCCGCGGATTCGGGCTGGAGCGGACTGACGGGCTACTGTGACGAGCATCTCGCCGCCTTCTGCAATCCTGAAAGCAGCAGCTTCTATCTGTGCGGCCCGCCCGCCATGATTGACGCCATCACGCGCTTTCTCGAGACGCGCGTCGAACGCCACCACATCCACTTCGACCGGTTTCTGGACCGCAGCACCCTGGTGTCGCAGCAACCCCTTGCGGTGTAGCAGGCACTGTATCTACAACGTATCTCAATACTCAGGAGTCCCAATATGGAAATGATTGTTGGCGCCGTCGTCTTCTCGGCTCTGTTGCTGGTAGATATTCTGGCCGGCAGCTTCAAGAAGCCGCGTGTTTTCAGCATGAGCGAAATGGGCATCAGCTTGATTTGCATCGTGCTAACTTACACCACCCGCTTCCTGCCTTTTGTTGTGGTGACCCAGCTGCTTGTCCACTTTGCGGGGGCCTACAAGGGCGCTTTGAGCGGCACCCCTCTTTGGCTGGCGCTGCCGGTCATCATGGTGCTGGATGACTACAGCAACTACTGGCTGCATCGCCTCGCGCACAAGGTTCCGGTGCTGTGGCGCTTTCATAAACCGCACCACACACCCACCCAGATCAATGTCGTGATGTCCTCCCGCGAGAATATCTTCTACTACCTGATCATTCCGGTGAATTACTACTTCCCGCTGTTCCTGTTTCTGGGCCTGGGGGAGGCCGCTGCGCTACAGGTCGCCATCAAGATCACCGTGATCTATCTCCAGCACACCGGGTATCGCTGGGACCTCTGGCTGCGCCGGTACGCGCCCATGCGCTGGCTGCTTACAGGTGCAGAACAGGTATTTGCCTTGCAGGACTTCCACCACGTGCACCACGGCCTGGGGCGGTATGGCAAAGCGGCTGCCAACTATGGGAACGTCTTGTGCATCTGGGATCGCCTGCATGGGACCAGCGTGGGGCAACCGTACCGCGAGCAGGATGCCTATGGCGTGCCCACAGGCGTCAAGGTGGAGCACTGGGCGGTCCAGGTGTTCTGGCCTCTGGTTCGCGATCCCAAGTCGCAACCTGTCACCATGGCCCGGCTTCAGGCCAGTTCAAAAAGTGAACTGGCCGCCGCTGCCGCGGTGATCCACACTGTCGATGGACTGTCCATTGCGGTCCAGCCCGTGTAGTCGACACGGCTCAGAACCATCAATTTTGGCAATGTACGGATTAGCCGAACGGAGACTATGCCTTTCCTCAGCGACCAATGTCTTAATGTCTGGTAACGGCAGTACAGCGGTCGCAGAAGGCGCTGCCAGTTGGATGTCCAGTCGTGGTCGCAGCAGCTACTGTGACCGCTAAATCCGATTGACTCAGATTAGCCTGTAACGGACCTCTTTCACGTCAGTGTACGACTCCCGGATTCAACAAACTCTCACCCACAAAGCAGTCATTGGCCGATGTCTTCACTTGGCCCTGACCTGTCTTAGCGGTCGACCCAAAACAGACATCCGCCTAGTCCAATCTCTCCTCCCTAAACCAGTCACACTGGCCAACAAGTCCGCAACATGCAGTACTTCATGGGTGGGGTGGCAAACGTAGAAGTGAGCGGATGCCGCAGGCGGTCCGCTCGACTAACTAGTTACGCAGCTGTTGAGATGCCTGACTTTAATATCCATCCGGAGATCAGGTTGGTAACCAGGTTGATACTTACGAACTTGAACACCTGATTTTTTGCTCCGGTGAGCAGCACTCCAATTGGGCGTGCAGCCAATTTCCCATCTGCTCCAGGCACGAACTCAAGTATCGGCGAGCCGCTAAATCCAGAAATTTCCCCGTTTTTCCAGTTCAATTCTTCGACTGTGTACCATTTGTCGTCATCACTTTTATTTGTGACTGTGCCAACAATACCGCGAGGTTGAACTGTTGCTTGATTAATTTCGTAATCAATTTCCTTCGACGCCCCAGGATACCCGACTGTGCGTACTTTGCCGCGCGCTGATACAAGAGTTGCCAGAATAAAATTGGCCACTCTTTGCTCTAGTAGTCGCAAAGAACGGTCCATTAGCTTTAGTCGTTGAGCTTCTTCAAGTGGCCCAACTGTGAAAACGACTATATCCTCGTACTCGGATGAATCATCGGACTCTAAAACGGTTAATTGCTCACTGAACGGCACCGCCAGATTGCAGTTGGGATCATTGTTGAGCTTGACTTCTACTTTGCCTTTGAGGCCGCCACTTTCATTGCAAACGCAATGTCTGGCGGTTACAAAATACACTCCGTCATAAGGAGGAAAATGGACAAAAAATCCAGTGCCTCCAAAGAAAGGAAGGTCTGGATGCTCGTCGCTGCGAAGTATTATTGCAGCTACGCATGATTCGGGTATTAAGTGTGCTGTGTTCATCGCAAGACGGTTGGCGCGGTCTAACGTAATGGTTAGAGCAAAACCTGCTCGATAAACTGGCGCGTGCTCGATATTCTGGCCATTTCTTCCCCCTGACGTTGGTTTGCAGATTGGGGCATTTCAGTTGAAATTTCCAACTGAGTGCCAAGTAACTCTTTCAAACAGCAAGATAGCCGGGAATCATGTGGTTGTGCATCCCCCATTCGGGGATATTGAGACCGAAATTGAAGAAAGGCAGGCCTAATAGCCGGCATTCGTCAACGTCTCCTCCTGGCCCTGTGCTGAAAGACGAAGGCAAGCGACACAAAGTCTTCTCCGCACGATGTCAGCGGACGAGCCGAACGTAGCCTGGCGTCGCGCGCGAGGTCCCTCGGGCTCCGCCCAGCGCAAGATTCAGTATCCTGGCCGATGTAGGGATCGTGGGGTGTGCTTCGGAAGTCCAATAGAAAAATTGAGTGGGTGTATTGGGAAACCACGTGGGGTCAAGTATTGGCAGCGTTGCATTGCCGAAATTCACTAAATCATGCAGTTCGGCTATTGATGGCAGGCGCCAGTCTGAATGTCCGCATAGCATGGCCTCGTTCACAGCCCTGACGTAAGCAAGGGCGTTGGTTGCTGCCGTCATTTGATCGGGTGACGGAAGGGACGGCATATTGGCTATCATCACCTGCGCCTTTTCTTGATCATCGAAATTGGTATACCTGTTGGCGCTATCCCTGAAGCTGCCATCCGCAGGCTTGCCTTCCCACATCAACCCTGTGACAGTATCGAGAATGCATTCGGTGCGGGCATAGGCTTGTCCGTCTGGTCCAGCTATTGTTTTAAAAACAATCCCTCTGTCACTTGGATATCTTGCGCTGTTGGGCAGAGCGGGGGCAGACCGAACCATTCGAACGGAGTTGGTTGCGCTTCGCAGGGCCGGCAATGTCGTCGCCCAACCTAAATCAACAACCCAGGCGGTCATCTGGGGTGCGGCGGCTTGTGACGTCGATGTCCAGAAGGCTACGCCAGCGTTTTCGGCCAGAGGATTCACCTCGGGTACTTGTCCTGCTTCGCCCATCCTCGCAATGCTGAAGAGTTCTTTGATCCCGGGAAGTCGCCAACCTGAAGAATTGGCTGTCAAGGCCATTGCCGCATCAAATGTGAACTTGCTGGCAGCGCCCAAGCACGCTGATTCATTCCAGTTCTGCCCCTCAGCGCACCTTTTCCAAACCAGGTTTGTTTTCCGGTCCAGCACTTGATGTCCGTCTACGGAAACTTCGAAGCGACTCTGTGAGAAGCCCATTACCGGCAAGGCAAGAGCCATGGCAAACAAATACGGAGATAAGGTCAAAGTTCAGTCTCCAGCGCACGCTCATCAATTAGAAAACGATCCCAGTTAGGCCAATGGCTTCCGCACGCGTTCAGCAATCAGCTACAAATGACCTTTGAGAGTATGCGGCACGGTTATGCTTCCCATGCGTACGCAACACTTTTCAGTCTAAGCCAATCAGAACTTTGTGTGCGTGGGCAGTGATGGTCTTGGTGATCTGCCGTGCCAAGGGCAGTTCCAGATTCCAGTGGTACCAGTACAAGGGTACGTTGATCTGTAGCTCAGGAGTCAAGTCCACCAGTCTGCCTCGCTCCAGCAGCGCGTCAGTCTGTTGGTATGTCGCCATTCCATAACCTGCACCGGCCAGGATGCAGTCCAGCAAGGCATCCGGCAAAGGAATGTAGTGCTTGGGATATTGGATGATGGCCATACCAAAAAGCTTCTCCAGGTACCGGCCATGCAGAGCATCTTTGCGGTCAAACAGGATAGCGGGCGCCCCACTAACCGCATTGGCTGTCAGGCCCGTCTTGAAGTGCCGCTGAGCGAACTCGGGGGTAGCGACGCAGCGGTAATTGATGGCACCCAACGGCACCGCGTCAAAACCTTGTATTGAATGGACGGCGCTGGATATACAACCGACCACCTCACCCCGCACCAACCGCTCTACCGTATGGTTCTGGTCATCCGTAACGATTTCCAGCGCAATGTGGTGGCGATCCTTCAATTCCCACACCAGGGGTCTGAACCAGGTGGCAAGAGAGTCTGTATTCACGGCAATGGACATTTGCACCCAATCGCGTTTGCTTGCCTGTGGCTGAACAGCTGAAATCGTGTCGCTTTCCAGCATTCGCAGTGCACGAATATGACGCATGAGAATCCGCCCCTTGGCGGTCGGAACCACCGGCTTTTCCCGCACAAGCAAAGTTGTGGACAGGGACTCCTCTAGAGCCCTTACGCGCTGAGACACGGCACCTCGGGAAATGCGCAGCGCCGTTGCCGCACTCTCGAAACTTCCACCTTCCACCACCGTAGAAAAAGTCTCCAGTTGCTCACGGTCCAGCATAAATCCCCCCGCTTATGTCGTTCTTCTTCAGTCCTGTGAGCAGCCTCATCCGCAGCAACCCACAGCGCGGTTTAGCAAAACCGACGCGTTCTCATTTTTTCTAAACCTTGACACACTTTTTAACACGACGCCAGACAATTTCATCTTGATGGCACGTCTAGGTGGTTTGATCAACGATGGGGTGCCAAAGCTGCGGAGCAATATCACAGAGCGCAGCCCCTTGATGCTCAGCCAAGTAACAGGCCTGTCTCGCATCAAGATCGGTCGTTTTCGAACTGCCCGCTGGGTGAGCACAAGCACCTGCCATCGTGTGTGAGCTGAACGCCACATCTCGAAATTTCGCCAATCACAGTAGCTCAAACTTTAAAGGGATTGAGGGATCATGAATCAACTACAAAAACGTCACCTGCCATTTCATTGCACATCTCAAGTCATCGCGGCGGCGGTGCTGCTGAGCATGTCTTTGCAAGCCTATGCCCAGGCAACTCCTGAACCAGTCGCAACTGCAGACGCTGCACCCCAAGCTTCGACACCGGCTGCCGATACCCCCTTGGTCAAAGCGCAATACACCTATTTCTATCCCGACGGATCCCGCCTTAAGGAAACCCCAACCGAAGTACGTATCCTCAAGGCCGAGCAAATGCAAAAGAACGTTGCCGGCAAAGTAGCCTTGGGCGCCTTGTTGTTCCTGGTGGGTGGCGGTACGGGATTTACGACCAGCAGCAAGGACAACATGGTGGGCAAATCCATCGAGCCGCTGGAGCAGCGGGACAATCTTCAAATCCCCAAACCTGAAGTCATCAGTCGGCGCATCCAGGACCAGGCGGCCCTTTCCACCAAAGATAAACCGGAACTTGCAGCAAAGACTTTCAAGAAGTCGCTGCTGATTGCCGGTGGTGTGATTCAGCTGGTCTATGAGGGCTTGACCGGACCGGAAGCCGAAATGTACCGACTGACCTCCGACTGGGTTGTGTACAAGCCCAAGGAAAAGTTCAGCTTCATCTCGAATCCGAACGTCACTGTGGACTGTAGCTACAAGTCACCCACCGCCCTGTCGCAGGCTCAATGGGCACAGGACAATTACGCGCAGGTCAAGGCACAGATGGAAGCCAACCTGACTGAATGTGAAAGCAAGGTAGCGGCGGCGGTTCCTGATCTGCTGAAAGACTGACTCCGCATTTGCAGAAGGAACCACCGATCACCCACGATCTGGCATCACCCCATGACCATCGTCCTTCTACGGGCCTTTGAACGATTGCATTGGATGCGTCCCGTCAGGTGGTTTAGCCAAACTGACGCGCACTTATTTTTTCTAAACCTCGACACAATTCTTTACATTTCACGGGACAATTCCCACCTGTTGGAACACATAAGCCTATAGCGCACAGCGCATCCATCTCTGGGACGGGAGCCCAGGGACAACACCCCGAACCATTGCCGCAGCCTGTGCGCAGGCCTGCGCGGGGTGTTGCGCGCCGTTTCCGGTGCTATCCCGTAATCCATCCCAAGCGGTTCTGACCGCTCGGCAACGAATACAGGGTTTCATGCAGGTAAGAATCGCTCACCCAGTGGGTGCACATGGCATGCGTGCGCAAATCCTTCTGGCTACCACCGGTCTGGCCGCGGCACTGGCTTGGCCCATGCTCGCCCACGCCCAGGCAACCCAGGCCGACAAGGAACGCGACGCGCAAGAGCAACGCCGCGCCCAGGAGCGCGAACAGCAACTGCGCAGCCAACAAGAGCGCAGCCCCGACGTGCACCTTCCCTCTGCCGCACCGACGGCCGGTGCGCGCCTGGTCACTGACACCCAGCCCTGCTTCGTCATCCGCCGTATCGATCTGCAGAGCAACCAAGCGGATCGTTTCACCTGGTTGCTGGACACCCTGTCTGGCCCGAAGAAGGACGACCCGCCGCTAGGCCGCTGCCTGGGGACAACCGCAATCGGTCAGTTGCTCCAGCGCGGCCAGGATGCCCTGGTAGCGCGCGGCTATGTCACCACCCGGTTGCTGGCCCAGCCACAGGATCTCTCGGGCGGCACCTTGGTGCTCACTGTCGTTCCCGGCAAACTGCAAGCCCTCCGTTTCGAACCTGCAGCCGATGGCAAGAAGCCCGGCGTGCGCCTGGGCACGGCCGTCCCTGCCAAGCCTGGCGACATCGTCAACCTGCGCGACATCGAACAGGGTTTGGAAAACCTCAAGCGCGTCCCCACCGCCGAAGCCGACATCCAGATCGCCCCGGGCACCCAGCCCGACAGCAGTGATCTGGTGGTGCGTTACCAGAGCGACTTCCCGGTGCGAGTGAGCCTCTCGGTCGACGACAGCGGCAGCAAAAGCACCGGCAAGTACCAGGGCTCGGCCACCCTGTCCTGGGACAACCCCCTGGGCCTGAGCGACCTGTTCTACGTCACCCATAACCAAAACCTGGGCGACGGGGAAAGCAGTGGCGGCAAGGGTGACACCAACGGCGACACCCTGCACTACAGCTTGCCCTGGGGGTACTGGACAGTGGGCGCCACCGCTTCCAGCAGCCGCTACCACCAAAGCGTGGCCGGCCTCACGCAGAACTACATCTACAGCGGCACCAGCGACAACACCGAGCTCAAAGTCTCGCGCATGGTCTACCGTGACGCCGTGCGCAAGACCAGCGTGAGCCTCAAGGCCTGGCAGCGCGCCAGCCAGAACTTCATCGACGACACCGAAGTGCAGATCCAGCGCCGCCAGGTCAGTGGCTGGGAACTGGGTGTCAGCCACAAGGACGCCTGGGGTGATGTCACCATTGAAGGCAACGTCGCCTACAAGACTGGCACCGACGGTCTGCCGGCTCCCGAAGAGGCCCTGGGTACCGGTACCTCCAAGTTCGGCCTGGTAAGCATGGACACCACGGTGGGCGTGCCCTTCAAGCTGCTGGGCACGGAACTGCGCTACAGCGGCACGTTGCGCGCCCAGTTCCACGCCACACCGTTGACGCCGCAGGACCGCTTTGCCATCGGCGGGCGCTACACCGTGCGCGGCTTCGACGGCGAATCCAGCCTGTCGGGCGACAGCGGCTGGCTCATCCGCAACGAACTCAGCATTCCCCTGGGCAAGTCGGGCCACCAGGTCTATGCCGGCCTGGACATGGGCCAGGTGGACGGCCCCAGCACGGCCAACCTGGTCGGCCAAGCCTTGGCCGGTGCCGTGATCGGCCTGCGCGGTTCCTTCTGGAAATTCCAGTACGACGCCTTTGTCGGCACCCCGGTGTCCAAGCCCGATGGCTTCCATACCGCCGAAGGCATAGCCGGCTTCAGCCTCAACCTCAGTTTCTGATGGAGCGCCCCATGACTTCCCCCTCCCTCAAGATCATTGCCCCGGCTTTCGGTAGCCCCGCGCACAGCGATGCCGAAGCCTTCGGCTGCGCCGTCGGACTCTGGATGCATGGCCGCAACCACAGCCAGATCCCCCTGTTGGCGCTGGACCACATGCTGCTGCCGGCGATTCAGCGGCACCAATATGCGTTGCTCATGGAAACGTCGGCGCAGGGTGGAAGCCGCCCCGTGGGCTACCTCAGCTGGGCCAATCTGAGCGCCGATGCCGAGGCCCGTTACCTGAACAACCCGGCGCGCGGCCTCACCGCCGCCGACTGGAACAGCGGCGACCGCATGTGGTTCGCCGACTTCTTTGCCCCCTTCGGCCACAGCCGCGCGCTGTACAGCCGTGCGGCCCCGCTGATGGCCGGCATCAGTGCTCGCTTTCTGTACCACCGCAGCAACGAACGCGGTGTCATCGTGCGCACCTTCACCGGCGCCAAGGTAGACCCCGCCTATGCCCGCCGCTGGTGGGATGAACGTCCCATGCAATCCGCGCCTACCGCGCCCGCTGCACCCCAACAACGCTGATCACTCCCATCCAGGTCCCTGAGGACACACCATGAACAAGAACCTTTACCGCATCATCTTCAACGCCCGCCGCGGCATCCGCATGGCCGTGGCCGAAACCGCCTGTGCCCAGGGCAAGAGCGCCAGTGGGGAAACCAGTGGAGCAACCAATGGAATTGCAGGCAGCATGGGGTTCACCTTCCGGCCCCTGGCACTGAGCATCGCCTTGTTGGGCCTGGGGCCGTGGGCGCTGGCCCAGATCGTGGTGGACCGCAATGCCCCCGGCAACCAACAGCCCACGCTGATGCAGACCGCCAACGGCCTGCCCCAGGTCAACATCCAGACGCCCAGCGCCGCCGGTGTGAGCCGCAACGTCTACACCCAGTTCGACGTGCAAAGCCAAGGTGTCATCCTCAACAACAGCACCGGCAATGTGCAGACCCAACTGGGCGGCTTTGTGCAGGGCAATCCCTGGCTGACCGCAGGCAGCGCACGCGTGATCCTCAACGAGATCAATTCCAACAACCCCAGCCAGATTCGCGGCTATGTGGAAGTGGCGGGCCAGCGCGCCGAGGTCATCATCGCCAACCCGGCAGGCATTGCGGTGAGCGGCGGCGGTTTCATCAACGCCAGCGCGGTGACGTTGACCACCGGCGCCCCGGTCATGAACGGCGGCAACCTGGAATCCTTCCGCGTGCGTGGCGGCTCCATCAGCATCAGCGGTACCGGTCTGGATACCGGCACGGCCGACTACACCAACATCCTGGCCCGTGCCGTGCAGGTCAACGCCGGCATCTGGGCCAAGGACCTCAAGGTCGTCACCGGTGCCAACACAATCGACGCCAGCAGCGCCAGCAATCCCCAGGTGCAAGGCAGCGAAACTCCCTCAGGCACTGCACCGGCCTTCGCCATCGACGTGGCCCAGCTGGGCGGCATGTATGCCGGCAAGATCTTCCTGGTCGGCACCGAAGCCGGTCTGGGCGTGCGCAATGCCGGCACGCTGGGCGCCACGGCAGGCAACCTGACCATTGACAACAACGGCTGGCTCTCCAACAGCGGCACCGTGCACGCCAGCGGCAACACCCGCATCACCACCAAGGGCGACATCGCCAACACCGGCAGCGGCTTCATCGCTGCCCAGGGCAATACCACGCTGGACGCCCAAAGCGCAGGGAGCCAGATCACCCAGGACGCCACGGCCTCCCTGATGGCTGGTGTGGATCGTCAGGGCAATGTGGGCAATGGAGCGGGAAATAGTGGAAACCTGCAGGCCACCGCCACAGGCGCCATGGCCCTGCAGGGGCAGATCGCCTCCGGTGGCGACACCACGCTCTCGGCCGCGCAGATGGATCTGAGCCGTGCCACACTGAGTGCTCGTGACGCCAGTCTGACCGCCAGCACCGGTGACATCAACGCCACCCAGGCCACCGTATCCGCCAGCGGCACGCTCAGCACCAATGCCGCCCAGACCCTGCGCACCAATGGTGCGACCGTCAGTGCCGCACACCTGGTGCTGCAGGCCCATGACATCTCCAACGTTAGCGGTCAATTGCAGCAGACCGGTACGGCTGACATGACCGTCGCCCTGGCTGGCAACCTGGACAACACCGACGGCACCATTGCCAGCAACGCGGCCAACCTGAGTCTGAGCGCGAATACCCTGACCAACCTGCGCGGCCAAATCCTGCACGCTGGCACGGGCACCCTGCAGGTGCAGGCCACCGATCTGCAAGGCAGCAGCGGCAAACTGCTCAGCAACGGCGCGCTGGACCTCAGCGCCGCCCAGATGAATCTGCGCAGCGCCACACTGAGTGCACAGAATGTCAGCCTTGCCACCAGTGGCGGTGACATTGACGCCACCCAGGCCACAGTAAGTGCCAGCGGCACATTCAGCACCAACGCCGCCCAGACCCTGCGCACCGACAGTGCGACCGTCAGTGCCGCACACTTGGTACTACAGGCCCATGACATCTCCAACGTGGCGGGTCAGTTGCAGCAGACCGGTACGGCTGACATGACCGTTGCCTTGGCCGGCAACCTGGACAACACCGACGGCACGATTGCCAGCAACGCCACCAACCTGAGTCTGAGCGCGAATACCCTGACCAACCTGCGTGGCCAGATCTTGCACGCCGGCAGCGGCACCCTGCAAGCAACCGCTACCGACCTACAGGGAACCAGTGGCAAACTGCTCAGCAACGGTTCGATTGACCTCACCGCTGCCCAGATGAATCTGCGCAGCGCCACGGTGGGCGCGCACGACGTCAGCCTCACCTCCCGCACCGGCGACATCAACGCCACCCAGGCCACCGTATCCGCCAGCGGCACGCTCAGCACCAACGCGGCACAGACCCTGCGCACCGACAGTGCGACCGTCAGTGCCGCACACCTGGCACTGCAAGCCCATGACCTCTCCAACGTCGGTGGCCAGTTGCAGCAGACTGGCACCGCCGACATGACCGTCGCCCTGGCCGGCAACCTGGACAACACCGACGGCACCATGGCCAGCAACGCGGCCAACCTGGCCCTCAGTGCCACCACGCTGATCAACCTGCGCGGCCAGGTGCTGCATGCCGGCACGGGCACCCTGGACGTTCAGGCCACCGATCTGCAAGGCAGCAGCGGCAAATTGCTCAGCAACGGCGCGCTGAACCTTGCCGCCACGAACGCCACCGTAGACCAGGGCACTACGGCTGCAGCCACTGTCACCATCACGGCCACCCGTCTGAGCAACCAAAGCGGCCTCATTGTCGGCAGCAATGCCCTGAGCATCACCGCCGATACACTGGACAACACCAGCGGCCGTCTGCACAGCGATGCCGATCTCACGGTGAAGGCTGCACAGACCATCACCAACACCGACGGCCTCATCACCGCCGGTCAGCTCACCATCCGGGATACCGCTGCCACGCCTGCTGCACGCGCCCTGGCCGTGACCAATACCCGCGGCACGATGCTGGCCAGCCAGAAGCTCCAAGTGAGCGCAGGCAGTCTGGACAGCAGCGGCAACCTGCTCTCGCAAGGCGACATGGCGCTGGATGTGCAAGGCAACCTCAACAACAGCGGCAGCATGCTGGCCAGCAACAATGCAACGGTTGCCGTCGGCGGCACCCTGACCCACAGCGGCACGCTGCAGGCCGGCAACACCGTGGATGTGATGGCACAGAACTTGGACGCCGCCGCCACGGCTGAAATCTCAGGCGCCACTACCCAACTCAAGGTAGCCGGCACCCTGACCAACCAGGGGCTGATCGACAGCAGCACCGCAGCGGGTACCGGTGAGACCCGGATCGATGCGGGCACCCTGCGCAACACCGGCGCGGGCCGGATCTATGGCGACACGGTAAGCATCGCCGCCACGACCTTGACCAACGATGCGCAGACCACAAGTGGGGTGACCACCGCTGCCACCATTGCCGCGCGTACCCAACTGGATATCGGTGCCACCACCCTGGACAACCTGCAGGGTGCCAGCATCCTGAGCCTGGGTGACATGACCATTGGCGGTACGCTGGATGCCAGCCGCCGTGCCAGTGGTGCGGCCACCACCGTGACCAACAGCGCTTCCACCATCGAGGCCCAGGGTGCGCTGACCATCCGCAGCGGTGCGATCAACAACCTCAACCCCAATCTGACCTGGACCAAGGACGCCGGCATGCAGGGTGGTAGCGGCACGCTGTACTACACCGACGGAGGCACGTTTGATTCGGCCAATGGCGCGGTGCTGGCCAGCGCGGACCCTCTGGTGGGCATGTCCCATGGGGGGTATACGTTCCAGCATACGGACTACGAGGCGGAGGTTTCCTGCTCATACGGCAAAGAAAGCGAAATCTGCCGTCCCACAGGCAACATCATTCCCGTGTACAGCTACAGCCGAGGTGCTGCCCAAGCCGCCCCCGGCTCCTCCGCTTACACCCTGAACGGTTTCTCCACCTACACCCAGACCGACTACCAGGCCATCGTCACCAAGAGCACGCCAGGACGCATTGCCAGCGGCGGGGACATGAACCTGCAGGTGACCGGCAAGCTGCTCAACGACCAGAGTGAAATCGTGGCCGGCGGTGCGCTCAACATCGTAGCCGGTAGCGTGGACAACAATGCCCGCACCATCCAGTTGGACTCCGTGCGCAACGGCACGTCCTACGTCTGGTGGCAATACGACGAAGGCTGTGGCAATCCCAAGGGCTGCGACTACAACTACCAGGCCTACCGTCCCAGCGACTACAGCAGCACCGTCGCCAAAACCCAGGTGCTGGACATCCACGTCACGCGCGACCACGCCAACGGTGCCGTCGCCAGCCGCAGCGTCGCCAGCGCCTCTACCCAAACCGTAGGCTCCGCCAGCGGCCCCGCAGGCCAGAGCGTCGGCAATGTGTCCGCTGGAGCCCTCTCCCAGACCGTAGGCACCACCGCGGGCCCCACCACCACCAGCGTCAGCAACGCCTCCGCCGCCAGCGCCCATTACAGCGTGCCTACCAGCAGCCTGTACCGGATCAACACCAACCCCAGCGCCCACTACCTGGTCGCCACCGATCCGCGCTTCACCAACTACAAGACCTGGCTGAGCAGCGACTACATCACCGCCCAGATCGCCATGGACCCCACCGTCACCCAGAAACGCCTGGGCGACGGCTACTACGAGCAACGCTTGATCAACGAACAGGTGTCCGAACTCACGGGCAAGCGCTTCCTGGGTAACTACAGCAACGACCAGCAGCAGTACCAGGCCCTGATGGACGCGGGTATCACCTACGCCCAAAATTACAACTTGCGCGAAGGCGTAGCCCTCACGGCTGCACAGATCGCGGTTCTCACCAGCGACATCGTCTGGCTGCAGCAGGAGACGGTCACCCTGGCCGACGGCAGCACACAGCAGGCCCTGGTGCCCCACCTCTACCTCGCCCCGCGCGCGGGCGATCTGGCTCCCAACGGCCAGCTCTTTGCCGGTGCCACGCTCAGCGGCAACACCGTCAACATCCAGACCAGTGGCGACACCACCAACAGCGGCAGCATCCTGGGCCGCCAATTGGTGCAGATCAGCGCCGACAACATCGCCAACCTCAACGGCATGATCCGCGGCCAGAACGTCGCGATGGATGCCGCACAGGACATCACCAACACCGGCGGCTCTGTCATCGCCCAGGACAGCCTTATCGCCCAGGCCGGACGCAACATCACCGTGGCCAGCACCACGGGCGAGGGCAGCGGCGGTGGTGGCAACTACACCCACACCGAAACCAGCATCGACCGGGTAGCAGGCCTGTATGTGACGGGCAGCAATGGAACCCTGCTGGCCAGCGCCGGCAACGACCTGAGCATCATTGCCGGTCAGGTCAGCAGCAAGGGCGACGCTACCCTGGCTGCGGGCAACAACCTCAACCTGTCCACCGTCAAGACCAGCCAGACCAACAACTTCGGAGAAGGTAGCACCGACCACCACCTGCTCACCAGCCAGAGCCAGGACGTGGGCAGCACCATCCAAGCAGGCGGCAACATTACCTTGGCTGCGGGCAATGACCTCAACGCCAAGGCCACCAACGTCCAAGCCACTGGCGACCTGAATGCAAGCGCCGGCAACCAGGTCAACATCACGGCGGGCCAGCAGAACAGCAGCTATGACTACGCCACCAAGAGCACCAGCTCAGGCTTCCTGAGTTCCACCACCACGGTCCAGCGCGACACGGCGACCAGCCAGAACGCCATTGGCAGCAACCTGGGCGGCGCCAATGTGAACATCAGCAGCGGACAGGACACCCTGATCAAGGGCAGCAACGTCGTGGCCGACCAGAATCTGACGATCAATGCGGGCGGCAATGTCACCATCGCCGCTGACCAGAACAGCCAGACCAGCAGCCACTTCTATTCCAAGAGCGAATCGGGGCTGCTCTCCGGCGGCGGCATGGGTATCAGCATTGGTGAGCGTGAGCAAAGCCAAGCCAACAAGATCACCAGCACAACGGCTGCGGCTTCCACCGTGGGCAGTGTGGGCGGGGATGTCAGTATCACGTCGGGCAAGGCCTACACACAGACTGGTAGTGATGTGGTCGCTCCTGCAGGGAATATAGCTATCACTGCGCAGCAGATTCAAATTCAGGAAGCGCGCGAAACCACCACCAGTCAGACCGAGCAGAAATTTAGCCAGAGCGGTCTGACGTTAAGTGTTTCTAGTCCCGTCATCTCTGCAGCACAAACCATTCAAAACATGGCGCAGGCAGCTGGTCACACCAATAGCGGTCGCATGCAAGCATTGGCAGGTGCAAGCGCCGCACTGGCGGGTTATTCGGCTTACACGGCCATCGACAATGGCCAGGGCAGCACCATCAATGGCAAAGCTGGCCAGATAGCTGGTACGGATAAAGACGGCAATCCCACCGTTCGTGACGCTACTGCCTCTGACAAGGCAGGCGGTATCAATGTCAATATCAGCTTAGGCTCCAGCACCAGTGAAAGCACGACGGTTTCTACCGGCAATACCGCCAGGGGCAGCACCTTGGTGGCGAAGGGCGATGTGGACATTAGGGCTACAGGGGCGAGCACTGACTCCAATGTGTTGATTCAAGGAAGTTCGGTACAGGCTGGCAATGTTGTCAACATTCAAGCGGACAACGCGGTTCAGTTGCTCGCTGCGGTGAACACCGCCACACAAACTAGTACCAATAGCAGCAGCTCTGGCAGTGTTGGCATTGGTTTCGGTACCAATGGATTAACCGTCAATGTTTCAGCAAGCCAGGGCCAGGGCCATGGAGATGGTTCAGACATCAGCTATGCCAATACACAGGTGCAAGCCGGCAACAAAGTCATCTTACAAAGCGGCGGCGATACCGCTCTGAAAGGTGCCGTGGTTTCTGCCGATACGGTCGTAGCCAATGTGGGAGGGGACCTGAATATCGAGTCACTGCAGGACAAGAGCACCTATAAAGAAACGCAGAGTAGTTCAGGCCTTTCTATCAGCGTGCCCATTGGTGCCGGCAAGGCCGGGGTAAGCATCAACGCTAGCCAGACAGATATCAACAGCAACTACCAAAGCGCAAACCAACAGAGCGGGATTCAGGCGGGTGATGGCGGGTTTCAGATCACTGTACAAGGCAATACCGACCTGAAAGGCGGTCTCATTGCAGGATCCGCTCAAGCCATTGCTGACAATAAAAATAGCCTGACTACTGCAACTTTGACGACCAGCGATTTACAAAATCAATCCAGTGCCTCAGTCAATACAAGCGGCTTCAGTATGGGCACGGACATGCTGGAGCAGGGGAAATATGGGCTAGCCAAAGCAGTTCTGTCCAATGGCTTGAACAATGACACAAGTCAGTCGGGTAGTAGTAGCGGTCAGACCCTGAGTGCAATCAGCGCGGGCATCGTGACCATCACCAATGATGCGGCTCAAACTCAGTTGACTGGAAAGAATGCTGCACAAACGGTAGCCAGCCTGAACCGTGACACTAAAAACACCAACACGGTTGCTCAGCGCCAAGATGTGCAAGCAATGAAGGACAAGGTAGCGGCAGAGCAGGCGATCAAGACCGAAGCGTTCAAGCAGCTCACAACGTTTACCGACGAGGCCTGGAAAACCATGTACAAAAACGGTGGTCAAGTCTATAGAGTTCCGCCGGGTTGCAAAGACAGTAGCTGCGCCATTCCTTTAAGCAAGGAGGAAGCCCAAAACTTACAAAATTCTCAGGACGGCATGTTGCATTTGTCCAATAACGGCATCTTCAATGACTTGGACGGCGCCGTGAAATATGCGCAACAACATGGCGGGACGATCAATGCTGATGGTACAAAGGATTACAGCGACAAACCGGAAAACCAATACATCATCTTCGCCCCGGAAGCAAACAATACGCTTTCAGAGTTGATGGTTGCTTTTATGCAGAAATCTAATTTGACGCCTTATCTGGGTCTTACTACTTCTGAAGAAACAACGGCTGCAATTGTTAACAACGCAACGCAGCAAGGTCAAACCATTGTCATCGACAGCCATAGTCGAGGAAGTTTGACAACAACGAATGCAGAGCAGGCGCTGCTCAATCAGGGGGGGATAACGGTTGGTGACAATAACCAGATCACACCAAACATAAAAATGTACAGTTACGGCGCCGCCCAGAACAACAACTCTGCCAATCAAGTGTTGAAAGACCTTACTGGCAATGACAATGCTCAGGTCAATTCCACTGTGCATCCCAATGACTATATTGGGGCGATAGTGGGTTGGAATCTTGCCACTCCTACGTACAACAGTACGGATGCAGAGGGGCGAAATCAGACGGTAACAAGTCTGTCTGACGGTCGTGGGGTCCTTAGTAATGCATACAACATTGCTAAGGGTACGGCCACACCGCATAACTGCTATGGGTCATCCGGTGATGTAGCAGGGTGTAATAAGCAGTGGGATGGTAATGTTGTAATCACTCCAAAGCCACCCAAATCGACCCAAGTGCAACTGCCAAATGATGTTCAAAAGAAATTGAATGTAGGGAAATGAAATGAGGATTACTAAATGGGTTGCAATTTTGATGGCTTTCATTGCGCTCTGTTCATGTTCGCTTCGAGGATTTCAGCCTCCTCCTGAACCGTATGATGAGTATGAAAGAAATTCTGGAAAGACCTCTATTGAAGAGGTTAAGAAAGCAATGGTTGAGTGTGGCTATTCACCTATAGATTTCGGAGATCCTCGATCCGTGGAGGAGAAAAAATTATCAACACATGAAGAAGTCTATGGCCCTATTGCTCTTCGTATGGAATGCATGTTTGATAAGGGATTTCATTTTAAAGATGGCTGGGGAGGGATGTGTTCTGATCCAAACTACCGCCCCAAGTTGACTGTCTGTCAAAACATTCCACAGAGATCGCGGAATAGCTTTTACGGCAAATAATGGAACCGCTCGACCTGGAAGAACCTAATTCGGAAGCTTAGCGGCCTCTATGACGAACAAGGTAATGCAACTCGAGGGCGCACTGATGTGACCAGTAAACTCCAGGACACCTGGAGTGCATCTGGTGCAATCGTAGTTTCAGCTCCGATTGCAGCTGCTCAAGGCTTGCCTGCGGGAGTATGGGACGCTATCGCAATATTGTTGAAGGTTGCGTAATGAAGATACTGATTGCAATCCTGGTTGTTTCCTTTTTGACTGGGTGCACTATCGGTAATGGCCGTATATGTGCCCCTCAAACCCCTGCAGCCTATTGCGACAAAGAGGCTTACGAAAAACTGGCCCATCCACAACCCTACGGAGCCCACTGGGTCAAGGAGGGGATGACGCGAGAGAAGCGACTAGAAGAATTCATCGAATGCAACGGAAGTAGTTCCCTGAAGCAGGGCTACGAAATCCAATACGGTCAATCAAACGACGCGTTTTTTGCTGGATTCAATGCGCACGTTACTAAGGTTGCTGCATGCATGCGTAGCAAAGGTTATTCCTATTTGGAAAACTGTAGTGAGCAATGCATGTACCCCTGATCATGGGTGACTGTATGCATTAGCCACTTCGAATGTGGAGCACATTGAAAGCCTCGAATATGCGGCGCACGACAAAGGCTGTGCGAGTTACGCCCAATACAAAAAATCCAAGTTAACGACAAAACCCTGACCGCGTGCCTCGGCACTTACTGAAGATCACCTTATTCATGACAGGAATGCTGGCACTCGGGAGCCAGCTATCTGATCGCATCATTTCCGCAATCGCGACCAATGTCGCACTTACTTGAAAGACTCTCTTTATGAAAACCATGACCACCTCTATCGCCACCGCAGCGTTGTTGGCTTGCGCAGCCAGTGGTGTATCTGCGCAGACCGCCAATCAAAGCGATTTTGTGGGTCCAGCCATAGGCGTTGCCGTATCTGCAGTGCAACACAAGATCGACTATGTGGGAACGTTTGCGCCCCTCAACGGGCAATCCACGCAGACCAACAATTCTGATACCAGCCTGCTGGCTTCATGGGGTTTTGCCATGACCCCCGATTGGGTTATGACCTTGGGCTTGTCGTACGGGCTGAATTCTGCCGATACGGGGTCGATTGCATACACGTTCACCGGCGCACAAACCCTGACTACCAAGGTAAAAGAACACGTAGCAGTCTCTATGGCACCGGGCTACCGTGTGGGTTCTTCCGCCTTGGTCTACGGCAAGTTGTCTTACCACCAAATCAAGGCAGAGTACACCGACACCTTGACAGGTTCGGGCAGCATTACGCCAACCGGTACGGGCGTTGGCTTTGGTGCAGCCTTTGCATTGGCACCCCATCTGGAACTGCGTACTGAGTATGAAGCGGTGAATTACGACGCCAAAACCGTGAATCTCACTTCGGTCACGACAAAGCAAACCGCATTGAACGTCGGCTTGCTCTATAAGTTCTGAGCCAGCTGCGAACTCCATTCGCACGACCTTCTCCATGGATGATGCGGTCTAGCCACTGCATCATCCACTTTGACTTTTCAATGGAAATCCTGAAGACACAATTCACTGCAGTGTGTACGGCACAAGACATGGTTCCGATCAAGGTGAATTACTTCAAAAAGGCCGAGATCGATGCGGGCATTACCGCGTACAAAGAGAGAATCTGGCAGCCGTTCCTGAACTGCTGAAAGACTGAGGGCGGCTAATCAGTTCGGCCTTGAGCCTCCAACGTCGCAGACAGCGCGCTGGTCAGCGTCGCCACCCAGTTCAAGGGGAGTGACAGCATCCATGTAGAAGGCAAGGACACCCGTGTCTTCTACAGTGCCACCAACGTCCAGCAAAGCGAGACCACCACCCATAGCGGCGCAGGAAACTTTAAGTCATTCACCGACTTCCAATTTGGAATACTTCCATGAATATTGATCAACAAGCCGCAAACCAACTGGCACTTGACTTCCTTAAACGGTTATCGGCTGAGCCGGAGGGTGTGCCGTATGTCTTGCTTGAATCTCGAATTCGAGAAGATGACGATGGATGGTATTTCCCCTACCAATCAGCGAGCTTTGTGTTGACTGGGAATTCCGGTGATTCTTTGGTTGGAAATTGGCCGATATTCGTGAGTCGAGCGGGTGACTATGTTGGGCCACGTCGACCAGGAATGCCCGTTCCTACTGGCGAAGTTTGAAATAGTGAAAAAATGAAGCGCTACTTCAAAAATGAGATCAATTCTGAATTCGATTGCTATTTGTTGAATTGCGTTAAAGCTTGACCCGAGCTTTCCATTCAATTTTGACCCACACGATTTGTGTGCACCAGGTGCTCACGTTGTGGATAAGTTCTTGATCTTCTCCTTCTTGGGTTGAGTCTTTGCAGTACTGTTTTTGAACCGATAACTGTCGTTTCCGGTTTCAAGGATATGACATCGGTGGGTAAGTCGATCCAGAAGGGCCGTCGTCATTTTTGCATCACCAAAGACACTGGCCCACTCTCCAAAGCTCAAATTGGTCGTTATAACGACACTGGTTCTCTCGTAGAGCTTGGACAGCAGGTGAAACAGGAGTGTGTGTAGATCTGCTTCAAATTGCGCCGCTGTTTCCGAGATTTTGTTGCCTCCAACTCCAGCCAGCTAGTTAGCTTTTCGGCATAGGAATCCAGCTTCTTTGAGCTGACCCGCCTTGGGTAGGCAGGTTCAATTTCTTCTGAGCTGAGGTACTTCTTTACGGTGTTGCGAGCCAGGCCTGTACGCCTGGATATCTCGCGGATGGACATTTGTTCCCGTAGTGCCCAACGCCTGATGACATTCAATGTCGCCACGTCTATCACTCCTAAATTCCCCCTGCTTTAAAAACTAGCAGGGTAGGGCCAACGTGGATCAAATTTGGCTGGAAATATCTGCTC